>MKWU01000148.1_pt1 | contig 126824 bp, 112 predicted proteins | sample 809101 | NCBI WGS metagenome assembly MKWU01 (sample SAMN05860141, study PRJNA318959) | sponge metagenome | host: Aplysina aerophoba | place: Slovenia: Piran, Adriatic Sea, Gulf of Piran | collected 2013-05-07
AAAACAGGGGGTTCGATTCCCCGTGGGGTCACCCAGTATTACCGCGCGCTGTTGCGCCTGATCAATTCCTACCACTTTGGTTTCCGCCTTTCACGGCGGTCTGGTAGTCAGGTGGTGCGTGGATGTGCATGAGGCACAAAATAAGGTGGCATTCACTGCCCTGTATGTGAAGCAGGAAAATTTTGAGAAGTACACACCAAAAAACTTCGGTGAGTTGGTGAGGAGTGTTGGCGTGAAAAGGGCTGAGAAGTAAGGAGATGATATACTATAAATATAGTGTTTATATATGATTAAAAATGAAAAATTAAGAGAGGCAGCGGAAAAGGGGGAAGAAATTGCAAAAAAGTTTAATCCCAAGACAAACATTCCCTTTCCCTTTGAAGAGATAACCGGAGAACATAAGGATTTGGAGTTGCGATTTGGAGATTTGAGCAGTGCGGATATGCCAAACGACGACGGTTTGTATAACGATTTATCAGGACTAATTTTGTATGAAAGTGATCAAGAAAAGTTTATAATTTTTATTGAGAAAAGTAAGCCGGAGAATAGGCAATATTTTACCGTTGCTCATGAGTTGGGACATTACTTTTTACATCAGGATGTTCTGAAAGAGAAGAGTTTGGTGGTTGACGGAGATGCGACGCTGTATAGATTGGACAACGGATTGAGCAATACACAAGAATCGCAGGCAAACTACTTTGCTGCTTCACTATTAATGCCGGAGGAAAAAGTCAAAAAGGCATGGAAGTTTTTTGATAAAGATGTTGAAAGATGCGCGGAATTATTTTGCGTTTCTTTGACTGCTATGAGTATACGAGTGGATATGTTGGATTTGAAGTAAATATGGAAATAGAGCATGAAACAGGAAAAAAAGGTGCACACACAGGTTCCGAAGCACTTTATCGCAAGGTAAGGAAAATACTTGAAAGCCCAGATGTTGACAGTGCGCTATTTACTGGCCAAAGGAGTTTTGATGAAAGAATGCAGGACTTGGGTGTACAGGAAAAGGAGGGTGTCATAAAATGGAGGTCTGTGTTTTCAAAATTTATGATGCGGTTTTTGAAGGTACAGTATGGAGTTATTATTTTCTTTTTATTTTTACAAGGATTCGGCGTACGGGGTTTCTATTTAGACAACTATATTTTTTATATCCTCATAGCCGGAACCCTGGTGCAAAGTTATTTCTTGATCAGAATAATATTTCAGTATCTATTTTCACCCAAAAAATGATGTACATCCTGCGCTAACAAAGAATAATAGTTTTGTGTGTGCGGCAAATAGATTTACACAGCATTTCCGATATGAGTTTGAGTAAAACGGAGGGAAGATTATCCAGTATTACCGAGCGTTGTTGCGCCTGATCAATTCCTACCACTTTGGTTTCCGCCTTTCACGGCGGTCTGGTAGTCAGGTTTTTGTCAGAGCCAAAAATATAAAAAATCCTGCGACGCCTTTGGTGTCGCAGGAGATTTTTGTATCACTTCTTCACCGATGAGAAAAACCCGTAGGCGGCGTAGCCCATGGAAAATATCAGCACGGCAAAGGTGGTGGCGGCGAGAAAAGAACTCAATATTGCAAGGACTTGCATACTTTCTGCTAAAAACAAAATGCCTTTTGACCTAACAAGCCCCTTTTCTTCTCTGTGAGAATCTGCTGCGATACGGTGGGAAACGCTGATTGCGCTGATTGTCTTATCGCTGTAATCCGAGTGATTACTTTGCTGTATAGCATGGCAGTGATTATCTGGAGAGCCCTTACGGGGAGCGCGTTTGCTGGCGGGAAGAGATTGCTGTAGTTTCGTTGCCAATCCCTGTGTGTGTTCCTGGGTTATGGAAAGCCCGAGTTCATTGCCGTTGCCATTTGCACGCAAGTGCAACGGCTGTGGTTTCACCATGAGTTTCAAACCATTATGGCGATAAAAATCAACCGGCAGAAAATTCATATGGAAGTTTTTCAGTATGATGAGGGTCATAAATGCCTCATCAAAAATGGAATACCCTCCATGCATAGTATCAGGGCTTTCAATAGCAACTGAGGCAATTACATTACTCGATCGGTGAGCCCAAATAAACCATAGTACATGCATGGCGTGATTTGAGTATGGAACAAAGGGTGAGCCCATACTACTCACAGAACTCCCAAATTCTTCATCAAATATTTGTGGAACATCTTCAAAAAGATGTGCATTCCCTTCTAAGACATTGTTTTCAATGCTGAGAACAGTTTTTTCAAAATAAGGTTTGACTTCAGCCACAGAAAAATGTCTTGATTCCTCGCCATATGACCCTGCAAATATCTCCGCAGCCAAGGATATGTCATCCTTGGTTAGCGAAATTGAACAAAAAGCTGGAGATGTTAGTGTCAAAATGATCAGTAAAACAAAAAAGAAACGGAACATGTGTTCCTCCCTCAAAAAGGTGTAAATCTATCTAGTTATGTAGTATAGCATACATCCAATGTTTTGTGTGGTCGAAAAGGCATTCTCATAGTTAGTTCAGCACAGGGCGACTTGTGCTACCGCAAAAACAGCGGCACCAACACCGTAAAACGCTGTAAAGAAATCAGTGAAGGTTTTTTGGTTGACTGCTTACTTATGAAAATAGTTCGGCCACACATGTTTTGTGTGGCCGAATAGATTTTTCTCCCCCTACCATTGTAGAGAGAGATATTTCGTAATTTTTCTCCCCTGTTCACTTGTTCGAGGGATCACCTCCCACCCCCCTTCTCTGACAAGCCACCCGAAAGCGGAGTTTTTTGGCACATCTTCCAAAGTAGTGCCGTTTTTATATATGACCACCACTTGATATCCTGCCGTTTTGCGGCCGGATTGGATTTTCTGCACTTGCTGGTAACTACTGTTTGGATCAACTGTCACCGTTGTTGCAGCTAAAATTACTTCCTCTATAAAGTCAAATCTTTTCTTTAGAATGACCATACCTTCTCCTTCCCTGCTTTGTTTTGTTTCATTATAGCACATTACTGCGCCGTTGTCATATGCTCTTTTGGTGCGGATGGTATAGTACAGTATGCGTGGATCATACCCTATCCTCACTACCGATGCGTTTATTATCTACACCCGCGGAGTTGGAGAGGCAGATAGGATCATTACGGTGTTGACTAAAAGCAATGGTTTGATGAATATCTATGCTCGCAGTATTCGTAAAGATGGGGCAAAGATGCGTGGCGACACGAAGCCGTATGCGCGGGTTTCTCTTTCTGTGGTGCTCGGCAAACGCACTATTTTAAAAGATATTACTATCACTGACACTCTTGACCTGCTGTGGCGTAGCAAAGAGAAATATACTGCGTTTGTTACTCTTTTGCATCGCCTCAGAACTCTTATTCCTATTACTGAGTCATGCGATGCCTCTGTGTTTCAGACCATTGAAACTGCGACGCGCTTACTCCAGGAATCAGAGCCGGAACATGCTCAACACATCTTGCTCATCGCGCAGGTGATGGTGCTTGCTGCCCTTGGCTATGTGTCTGACCAAGCTGTGGTGCCAACTCATTTTGAAGATATACTTATGGAGACCGTGGCAAATCCTCATCGACAAAAGGTGTTGCAGCAGCATCTCCGAGATGCGCTGTATCACCAATAGTGTCTTGTTGGTTGTGCGCTATACGATATCTGATGTTACCTCTATCCCCTCTATGATGCAGACGGTACCGTCCTCTGGCTTTGTTTCGCTGTAGGTAATGGTGCGTACCTGCACCTCCTGCTTGATTTTTTCCTCGTGTGCTTGCAGGTATTTTTTCTGTTCCTCGGGCATACCTATCGTTAGCGTGCTTGCTGTTCTTGTGGGTGAAAACCCTTTCTCTTTTCGCATTTTCTGTACATTGCGGATATATTCTCGCGCAAACCCTTCGGCGCGAAGATCCTCTGTTAGCTCGGTGTGTAGTGCTACTGGTTGTTTGGCGGCAAGATCAACGACTACTTCTTTTACATTCACTTCGTCTCTGATGAGTGCCTGTTGCTCTTCATCCACCACTTGTCGCAATGTTATTCGCGCCAGTGGTTGTCGCACCTTTATCCCTGCTTCTGTCCGCTGTTCGTGCGCCATTGAAACGATTTCACGCACTGTTGTGTTTTTTTCTATCGCTTCCTTTTGAAACCACATCTTTTGTGGCCACTTCATCAGGTGCACGCTCTCTGGCAGGAACACCTTGCGCGGGTGATGTTTTCGCATTTCTGAGAACAAGTATTCGGCATAGAATGGTGCGATTGGTGCCAGACACTTTGCGAACTCAGTCAATACAAACCGCAGTGTTTCTCGTGCCTGTGCGCCGTCATCTGTCCTGTTTTTTATTCTGTCTCGTGAGCGGCGGATGTACCATGTTGACATATCTTCCACAAACGCGCCTATTGGTGCGACCGCTTCATCAATGTGGTACGACTCAAATCCTTTGGTCATTGCGTCTCGTGTCTGGGCGAGACGGGATTTGATGTATACATCCAATATGTTTCTACTGCCTCCTAAGTGTGGTAAATGTGCGTATATCCTGTAGAAATTGAGGCAGTTATGCAGGCGGGCATACACTTTCTTGTAGATTTCATCAATTTGCTCATCTTTGAAATCAAGGTCTTCTCCGCGCACTACTGGCGAACCGAGGAGATAGTGCCGTAGTGCATCTGCTCCGTATTGTTCAATGAGTTTCATCGGGTCAGTATAGTTCTGCAAACTTTTGCTCATCTTCTTTCCGTCTGCAGCGCGAATTAAGCCGGTTACTATTACTTTGCGGTATGGTGCTTGATCAAATGCCCCTACACCGATTGCCATCAAACTGTAAAACCACCCGCGAGTTTGATCTAACCCTTCACAAATGAAATGCGCTGGGAAGCCGCGTCGCAAGGTTGGGTTGAATGACCATGTATTCTCAAACGGGTAGTGATGTGACCCGTATGGCATTGCACCTGATTCAAACCAGCAGTCAAACACCTCCTTGGTGTGATATGCTGGGTTTCCGTCCGTGTCATACAGCACCACTTCGTCAATATATGGTCGGTGCAGGTCAACTTCTTTGTTTTCATCGCGTTGTATATGTGTGTAACGAATAGTGTGCATGCTTGCATTGTTGGTTGACTTGAGTATAGTGTTCTTCTTGTAGCGCTTCTTGAACAGGTCGTGTGTCGGCGCGATTGAGCGTGCCATATTGATAACTGCACGGTGTGTGACCACCACAATGTTTGTGTCTTTATACTGTTGATCCACCTTTTCAAAAAATTGTAGTATCCGCTCATACACCTCTACAAATGATTCACCGCCGTCTATGTTTCTACTGAGATCACGGAATGCGCCGGCTTCACGAATCTCTTTCCATAACTCACGCACTGGTCGATTGTGCATACTCGGCACCTGTAATTCAGTCAGTAGTGGCTCCTCAATCATTTTTGCGCCGGTTTCTTTTGCGATGTATTCTGCTGTTTCTCGTGTACGAGTCAGGGGTGAGTAAAAAATCACTGTTGGTTTTTTATCTTTTAATTTTCGTGCGGTTTCTGCCGCCTGCTCTTTTCCTTTTTCGGTCAGTCCGTCACCAGCTTCTTTTTTGCAGTTCAGCACACCTTTCTCATTGCTTACTGATTGTCCGTGCCGTACAAACAAGTACTGATTTCTTGGTCGCATTTTTTGGAACATCTCTTCTAACGATCCGACAATAATGTGTTCTCCTGTTTTCTCAACCTTCCACGCTGGTATCGGTGCGCCCCAAAAGCGGTCTCGGGATACTGCCCATTCCCGCGCATCACTCAGCCAGTTGCCAAATCGGCCATCTCGGATGTGTTTTGGTACCCAACTAACCTTTTTGTTTTCTGCTACCATGCGGTTTTTATATTGCTCTGCATGCACAAACCACGAATTCGCAGCGTAGTTTAGGAGGGGTGTTTTACAGCGCCAGCACACCGGATAGGTGTGTTCTATTGGCTCACTGCGGAGCAATAGTTCTTTATTTTGTAAATCTTGCAGTATTTTTTCATCCACTGTTTTTGGGTTTCCTGCTTCTTTGGGGCGCAAGCCGGCGTACCCTTCTATTTGTGGCATAAACTCGCCATCTTTTGTGATGTGATGTCGAATTGGCAACCCTTCTTGCCGTGCGGTTTCCATATCTTCCGCTCCGTATGCCGGGGCGAGGTGCACAATGCCAGTGCCGACCTCCTCCTCAATGTACGATACTTTTTGCACTCGCCATAACTTTGCTTTCACCAACTCTTCATCTTTGGCGTAGAGATAGTCAAATGGTGGCAGGTACTCTTTCCCGATTAATTCAGACCCTTTTTTTGTTCCTGTGGCAGTGCCGCCGTCTATGTTGTCTGCTGCACTTTGGTGGAGGATGTATTTCTTTCCCTCTTTTTCTATGACGGTGTATTCCATCTTTTCATCTACACCGAGGGCGACATTGCCGAATAGCGTCCATGGTGTTGTCGTCCATGCGACGAGGTGTGTGTTCGAATCATCCTTCAGCGGGAACAGAACATAGACCGCCGTATCAGTCAGTGCCTCATAATTATCTGCAACTTCTGCATTTGAGATGGCGGTTGAGCATCGGGGGCAGAGATGCAATGATTTAAAACCATTACTCACGAACCCGCGGGTATGCAGCCGACGGAATACCGACCACACTGACTCTATGTATGCCGTGTTGAGTGTGCGATAATCGTTATCCATATCCACCCACCGACCAATTCGTGGAATAATTTTTTTCCACTCATCCGCATAGGTGAAAATGGTGTCTCGGATACCACGGTTGAATTGTTCTATGCCATACTCCTCAATATCTCGCTTTGTTTTGGTGCCGATTTTTTTTTCCATCTCCACCTCAAGTGGTAACCCATGGCAATCCCACCCCCATCGGCGACGCACCTGATATCCCCGCATGGTCTTGTACCGTGGCACTGCATCTTTCACAATACTTGCCAAAATATTGCCGAAATGTGGCAGTCCGGTTGCAAATGGTGGGCCGTCGTAGAATATAAATTTCCTTTTTGGCACTATGCTCTGCACCACTCGCTGTAACAAAGTTTTTTTCTCTCTTCCCTCACTTTTTTCAAAAATGGCATGTTCCCGCCAAAATCGTAACATCCGCTCTTCCCGACTAGCGACCGTCTCCCGATTTTCACCCTTTTTTTCAATCATAATATCGGTATTGTACCACACGCATTGTATAGAAATCTCTTGAAAGATTTGATGTGTGGTATACTTTTGACATGAAAAAGAAGGTAGCGCAAATAGTAAAAAAAACTGGTGCGAGTGGAGCAAGAAAAAAGAGCTTGGTGAAGGAGGTGTACAATTATGATACGAAAGTTGGTGTTATTGCAAAAAAATACGGGATTGCCATGGATATACCTTTTGAAACAAAACTCGGTGACTTCTGCAAAATGAAGGGTTATCCTGCTTGGGCGAGGATATTGAAGATGCTATGAAACATCTTGATTTCTCTTTTTGCTCTTTTGTTAGTATACCATGCAGCAGAGATTGCTGAAGATGCTTGTGGTGGGTGTTATTCGGGAACTTTACTGAGGTCGCCGATGGCGACCCAGCCCTCTTCGTAGCTAACTGGTGGTGCTTGTTTTTCTTTTTTTGGAGCGACCTTGAGGTCTTTTCGTAGTCCGCTTGCTTTTGCTGATTTCACGAGGTCACCCAGCCCGCCATTCGTGTTGATTGGCTGTGGTCTGTTCTGCTGTTGCGGTGTTTCTTGTTGCTTATTTTCTGCGTTTTGCTGTGTCGCCATGCTTCGTGATACCGTGCCGGTCAGTACGCCAGATGGTAGTCGTTGCGCCTGGCTGGCTGGCTGTGGCTGTTTTTCTGCCCGTTGCTGTGGTGCGTGTTCTCTGCTCTTTTCCTGACGGTTTGGTGTGTCGCTTTTTTCGTGTATCTTTGCAGATTTGTTTTTTTTCTGCCTTGTTGCCGGTATGGTTGATTTTTGTGGGGTGTTTTGCTGTTTTGTATTTTTTTCTCCACTCCTCCTTCTTCTTTCGTGTTGCTTTTTTTGGCCTTGTGGGCTATTTTTTTCCCCTCTGGCGACCTCTCTGCTCTTCTGTTGTAGTTCGTGCGACCTCTCTTGTTGCTTGGCGTGACGCGTGGTGGTTTTTTCTCTTTGGTCAGTGCGCCTGGCTCTTGGTCTTCGTGGTCTTTCGGTGTTGTTGTTTTGCGTGTGTTTTTGGGTGATTTCTTTTGGCGCTTGTTCTTCCTGCCTGCCCTGCCCTCTGCGGACTGGTTTCTGTGATTTCGGATTGCGCATCTGTGGCTCGTCTCTTGCTGGCGGCTTAGGGTCTTGTTCTCTGTTTGGTTTTTGTCTTTGCTGTCGGTGTTCTGCGCCTTGCTTGTCCCTCTCTTGCTCTGGTCTTTGAGGAGGTGTTTTTGTTTGTACTTGTTTTACTGGTGGTTGTTGCTCTCTTGCCGCTGGCGGTGCTGTATCTCTGTCTGTCTTTTCTCCTGTTTCCTCCTGTGTCGCACTTTTGCGGGTGAACAGTTTTCCGAGTAGTGGCTTCTTTTGTTTTTCATCCTGCTCTTCGCCTTTTTCCTGCCCTACTTCTTTGCTCTCACCCTCTGTTTTGAGCATGCTGACTGGCATGGCTTTCTGCCTTTCTGTAACTTTTTTGTTTTCCGTACTTCGCTCAATCTGTTTTTTTGGTTTTGCTGTCCCTTGTTGCTGTATCGCTTGTTGCAGTAGTCCTTTTAGTGGCATGTGATTTTCCTCTCCTTTCTGCCCGCCCTGTTGCTTCTGCCCGCCTTTTGCGTTGCCTCCTCCTCCTGACTTCTTCCCCCACCCTTGCTGCTTCCCTCCTTTTTGCCCGCCTTTCTTTTCCGCTTCGCTCGCGCGAGCATCTTCTGCAAGGTTGTCTTCAACCAACTTTTCTACTATCTCCCGATCCACGCCGTAGGTGTCCATCGTCCGCTGTATTACTTCTTGCTCCAGTGACTCATTTTCTGGTGCTGGTTCATAAAAAGTTCTTGCGGAGAACGGCATGGACCCTGCGCCATCAATATTCAGCGTGAGATATATGTGGTATCTCGGCAATGCGACCAAATCTTCCTCCATGATATCTGGCGCAAACTGTTTTGCAATAATCTCCGCATCAACTGGACCGACTCGGAAAGACACAAAGGTTCCCACATTGCCGAATACCGCATCCCGAATCGCGTCACCGCTCCCGGAATCGTCAGAATAGAGTTGTCCTAGATATTGGTGTGCCATTATGAGGTTCAACTTATACTTTCGCGCCTCGGAAAGAATGTCGGAAAAGGATGAGTTTGCGAATGATTGAAACTCGTCAACAAAGAAGTTGCAGGGATTTGCTGCCTCCAGCTCTGCTTTCGTCATATCACTTCTTGACAGTGCCGCCAGATAGATCTTTGTTGTAAACAGCACACCGAGCATGCGCGCGTTATTTTCACCAATCTGTCCTTTTGATAAGTTCACCAGCAGTATCTTCCCCTCGTCCATCAGTTCCCGAAAATTAAATGCTGATTCTTTTTGCCCGATAATATTTCGCATCAGTGGATTGGAGGTGAATTGCCCGAGTTTGTTCTGAATGGAGGGCGTTGCTTCCTGTGCGTACCGCTCTGTATAGTTTGCGAATTCCTCAACCCAGTATTTTCGTACCTGCGGGTCTTTTAGGTTGGCGACCACCTTTTCACGAAAATCTTTGCTGGAGTACATCCGTCCCACATCAAGCAATGTTGTGTCCGGGTACTCAATCAGCGCAAGTAGGGTGTTCTGCAGAATATACGCCATTCGGTCTGACCATGTGCCTGCTCCCCAAATTTTTTCAAACGATGCCATCAAACTGCTTACTACCAGGTGTCGCTTGTCGTACCCGATGTCTTCCATGATATTCAGCCCGATTGGTTTCTCCTGATGCTGTGGCGCGAAGTAAATAATTTTGTCCATATGTTCATGGGTTACATAGTTCAGCAGTGCTTCAACTGATTGTCCGTGCGGATCCATAAAAATCAGTCCCGTGCCGTTACGAATGTCTTGCATTGCTAGCATCTCCAGCAGTGTTGATTTACCGGTACCTGTTTGCCCGATGACATAGATGTGGCGTGACCGATCTTTTTCCTTGATGCCGAAGCACACGGTCTTTCCCCGCTTCTCTAATTCCCCTATATTTACTATTCTTTCAGGATCGTATGCCATATGTTATTATTTTTTTTCAGTGCTTGTTTCTGTGTTACTCTCTACCTCCTTTTCGGAGATATGCTGTGTCGCGCTGTAAATGGAGTATATGAAAAAGAGCGTTCCTATTCCGAATGCCACCCACACCTTCCATTCCCCCGGCACTCCCACGAATGGAAATGATAGTAATAAAACGCTTGTGATGAATATGAGGCGATGTATCATACAAGTTTAGTATACCGTAATCATTTTGTATTCCTCATTCCTTACCACTGATGTGTGCTTCTGGGTCGTGAATGATTAAAGAGGAGTGCGTTTCTTTGAATCTTGTGGCGGTACGGGTCTCTCGTACTGTCTCCCCTTTTTCGTAGAAATGCAAAGTGACAAACTTGCCTCCCTCATGGTCGGCAGCGAAGGCATCTATTGCGTCTAGTCCTGTGCCGTACTGGTTGATGTCCATGATATGCACGGCATCCCCCACAATGACCGCTTCTGTGTATATAGATCTGGTGGTTGTTGCGATGTCCTGTATCCTCCCCCACTCAGGCATCTCTTTTCCCCACTTATCCCTGTCGATCCGAACAATGTTTGGGCTTGCGTATGGTGGGTGTTCGGTTATATATACTTCTTTTGGTTGCACAAAGTATGTTTCCGTTAATTCTTCCAAAATTTTTCTTTTCAGCATCTCCGCCCGCTCTTTCTTCTCTTCTTCCTCAGCCCTTTTTCTTTCCATTTCCTGCAACTCTTTTTCTATGCATGCTTCCTGCTTTGCCTCCTCGCTCTCTTTCTCAAGAAACTGCTCTATATTTTCGGGATTGATAAATCCTTGTTTTTGCAGGAAGTATAGAAAATCCTCATGGTCGCTCTCTTCATTCTGTATGAGTGGCTTGAGCGTTTCGGGGAGGTTGTGAATATTCCTTACCCACTTGGGAAACTGCTTTAGGAGGTGCTCCACTTCCCTGCCTCCCTTTGCATATTCCTTGCGGGCAGCATCCCACTTTTCTCGTATCCTGAAAAAACCTTGCGGCTTTATGTATATTTTGCTCCCATGCTTTTCAAAAAATACCTCTGCTCCTAACTCCTCTTGCTTGCGGGTGGTATCCTGCTTCTCCTCCTTTTGCTTTTTGTTCCTGTCTGGGTTTTCAACTGGAACCCTTCGCTCGCTATTTGGCATGCGGAGAGCGGTGGTGGTGCCTCTTTCCCTCCTTCCGCCTCTCTTCCTTTTGTTCATATGGTAGTAGTATCGCCCGCGATACCATCACCTGCGAAACTTTTGCACACTTTGCGTCCTGTGTAAGCCAGAAATAATGATTACGACCTCGCCGCGTACCTCGTCTGAGTGTGTTGTGTAGTGCGCCAACACTTCTGCTGCTGTTCCGGTGATAACCTGTTCGTATACTTTCGTCATCTCCCGGGCGACGATGACTTCTCGGGTGGGGTCTAGGGACTCCTGTAGTGCGGTGAGGGTTTTGAGTAGTCGGTGCGGCGCTTCGTAGCATACGACTGTTCGTTTTTCTTCGGCAATTTCTTTAAAAAGTGTTTTGCGTCCTTTTTTGCGCGGGAGAAATCCCAAGAACAAAAATGATGAGCTTGGTGCGCCGGAAATAGACAGTGCGGCGGTGACCGCTGACGCGCCGGGTACGGTGCGAATGTCTGTTGCTTCACCCAGCTTCTCACGAATGTGTCGAACAAGCTTTACCCCCGGATCTGAGATGGTCGGTGTGCCGGCATCAGAGACAAGTGCGATATCTTTTTCTTGCTGTAACAATTTGATTGCCTGCGCGATTTTCCCAAATCCGCTAAACGAGTGGTATGACACACACGATGTGTCAATCTTGTAGCGTGCTAATAATTTTTTTGTTACGCGGGTGTCTTCACAAAATATAGTATCTACTTTTTGCAGTGTCTCCACCCCCCGCGTTGTCATATCTCCCAGATTTCCAATTGGTGTTCCGACTACATATACTGTTCCTGCCATCTTTGCCAGTATACACCACACACCCCTCATTTTTGCGGTATTTTGCGCGTTATTTGGCCTCCTTGTACTTGGTATGCTTGCGAAGTTTTGGGTTGTATTTCATTAATTCTATTGGGTCTGGATTTTGCTTCTTGTTTTTGCGGGTAACATACCCGATATCCCCTGTTTCTTCGCACTTCATCCTGATAAGGTTATCTTGTGACATATACTTCAGTATACCACATTCCCCATTCACTTTTCAAAAAAGTGCTATACTTACCGTATCGCGTCGGTGGCAGAGTGGTCAATTGCAATGGGCTGTAAACCCATCGCCGAAAGGCTCCGCAGGTTCGAATCCTGCCCGGCGCACCTTGTAGGGTAAGTGGTTTATTTTATGAATTTTTTTACAGAATTAAAGAAAAACTTCAGAGAAAATCCAAAAAGTGATACATTTTTTAACAATATATTTTCTTTCAGGGAGTTTGGTAATAAGACACACGGCGACATGGCTGAAGTTTTGTTTGACCATTACATAAATAAATATTTAACAAAATTTAATTCAACACATATAGGAAAAGAGAAATTCAGAGCAAAAGAAAGTGAAGAGGATTTGGAGATACAAGAGAAGAGGTCTGGCAAGAAGTTTTTCCTGTCGCTTAAAAATTATGGTGACAATGGTCCGTTGCAGATAAGAACGGATAAAGAAAATAGGTTGTTTAACAAATTATCAAAACTTTCTGCGGAAAAGAAACGGGTGGATAAAAAATCTGTTCTGCCTATTTTGAAGGAACTTCTTGCCATACATGTTTTATGTTTTCTATATAATCAAAAGGAAAACAGGTTTAGGGTGTGCGTTATTGACACGGATGCGGCGTTAAGAAAGTTGAGCAAAATTAAAAAAGTTAATCCCAACGGAAGAAGGAAGCATCCGATATATGAATTTTTGGATGCAAAAGGAAATTATATATTTGAAGCAAGATATGGTGGAACTACAGCAAATGCATTACAAAGAGGTATCTGGACAAAAACACATAAAGCGAAAGATATTTTGGATGTACTCTTTGAAGGAGAGTATGAGGTGAACCAAAAATTTTTATTGGCCATAAAAGAACTATCTCTTTTTGGTGAGTCAGAATTAAAAAGGTTTTTAAAGAGGTGTGGATGTTAATCCTTTTTCTACTTTTTCCAAGTCAAGCACTCCATATTTATCTATGACAATCAAGTATTCCCTATTCCCCTGCTCATTTACCCATTCATTGGTGGACTTTAAGGCGTGCATAATATTTTTTTTGTAATTAAATTCATAGAATAAAAAATTTAATCCCAACTCATTTAATATTCTTTTAAAACTTTTTTTATCTGTACGACCACTGCTTGAATATGAGAATATAATAAACTTTGCACTAGTTTTTTGTATCAATTCCTTTATTTTCAAGGTGGTGATATAATCATCTGTTTCTGTATCTTTTCTAAATTCTTCAAATACTGATATCGCCGTTTTATCACTGGTATCTAATCTTCGGTTACATGCGCCAAAAACTTCTGGAATATCATTTAAACAAATTGATGTCCATATATGGTAATAAGAATTATATCTGACACGCGATGCTGGCATTTTTTCATTATTTGAACAGTAGGGCGGATCATAATACGCCACATCAACGTCAATTTCATTAATTAATTCAAAAATGTCTTTATTATAAACCGCATGATTCCCGCTGTTGATAAAATAATTGGGAACTTTTAACGCTAACTCATTATAAGACCTCTTTGCCCACTCTTTAAGATACGAAACTTGATGCCCGAGAGAGCTGTCAACCTTATCAAGTCCTAAAATTAGGGAGGTGAGGAGTACATTTTTATCCTGCTCATCTTGTTCTGCATGTATGGCTTCTAGTACTGCATCAAGCTTTTTTGTATTATGTAATTGCCACATCTTTTTCTTTCCATCATCCCCCACTGACAACCCGTCATTATCAGTTCCTCCGTAATGTTTTGAAAACCAGCCGCTCTTACCTTCTAAAACATTTAACTTTTCAATTTTCTTGGCATAATATTCTTTATTTTTCTTTGTCATTAAATAACATTCTGCAAAGATTCTTGAGTAAATGGCAGTATCGTTTGATAGTACATCAAAACCACTTTTTGCTAGCATTTGCGTGACTCTCGTTGAACCAGAAAAGCCGTCTAAAATAGTTTTGATGCTGGTTTGCTTTCTTAATAATGCAAGTATTAGCAAAATTTTAGGAAGTATCTCTTTTTTTGAACCAATATATTTTATACCTTCTGTTTCAATATTTTTTGGTTTCACACTTAGATCAGGATAAACATCGCCAAAGAGGAATCTCTGACCATCTGTTTTTACACCCACTTGAGTAACTGACATGATATTTAAAGTATAACATTGAAAATTATACCTAAGTTCTAGTGAGGACAGGTGGTGATCCCCCGCTTTGTTACCTTGCGAAGTGTGGGATGGAGAAAAGGGTGGTGGTGGGAAAACGATGCTGTTAATGAAGTAATTTTGTGGGGGTGTGGTGTTTTTTGCTGTGCCGAAGGCGGGAGTCGAACCCGCATACCAGAGGTACACGATTTTAAGTCGTGCGCGTATACCCGTGCCACCAATCTCTGATTGGTGCAGAATACTAGACGCCACGGGTGGCGGAACTAACAAGTGCCGGAGGCGGGGGTCGAACCCGCATACCAGAGGTACACGATTTTAAGTCGTGCGCGTATACCCGTGCCACCAATCTCTGATTGGTGCAGAATACTAGACGCCACGGGTGGCGGAACTAACAAGTGCCGGAGGCGGGAGTCGAACCCGCATACCAGAGGTACACGATTTTAAGTCGTGCGCGTATACCAGTTCCGCCACTCCGGCTATAGTGTAGTATAGCAATTTTACATTGGTTTTGTGGCATACTGGAGACATCATTCACAAGAATGAAAAAGATTCCCTCCGCCCGTAGCTCAGTTGGTAGAGCAACCGGCTCTTAACCGGTGGGTCCTAGGTTCGAGTCCTAGCGGGCGGACATGCCGAGGTGGCGGAATTGGTAGACGCACTGGTTTTAGGAACCAGCGGGAGTAATCCCATGGAGGTTCAAGTCCTCTCCTCGGCACAAGCAATTCCGCCACAGGTGGCGACTGATAGTCAGCGTCAATCAGAGATTGCCGGCACGGGTAGACGCACTGGTTTTAGGAACCAGCGGGAGTAATCCCATGGAGGTTCAAGCCCTCTCCTCGGCACAAGCAATTCCGCCACAGGCGGCGACTGATAGTCAGCGTCAATCAGAGATTGCCGGCGCGGGTAGACGCACTGGTCTTAGGAACCAGCGGGAGTAATCCCATGGAGGTTGTGTGGGTTATACCAAAACTCCTTCTGGTTTTTTGGCTTTTGTTTTTTTGGTGCGTTTTTTGGTGGTGTCAAATTGGTATTCTCCTTTCTCAATACGCACATGAACACTTGACCCCTTGCCGAGGTTGCCTTCAATGATGGCGTTGGCGAGTGGGTTGAGTAGGTCGGTTTGGATTTTTCTGCGGAGGGGTCGTGCGCCATATTCGGCGTGGTATCCTTCTTTGCCGATTTTCTCATAGACCGCACGGTCAACAGTGACGGTGACTTCCCGCTCGGCGAGTCGTTGTATTGCTTCGTTTACCAGGAGTGTTACTACTTTTCTGACACTTGTTTTGTCCAGTGGTCTGAAGACGATAATTTCGTCAAGGCGGTTTAGGAACTCTGGTCTGAATGATTTCTGTAGTGTGTCCATTACTCGGTTTCGCACTTCATCATATTGCTTTGATTGCTCTTCAGATTTTTTTACTGCCTCCTCAAATCCGATTTGGTTCATATTGATTAATTTTTCAGAGCCGACATTGGAGGTGAGGATGACGACGGTGTTTTTGAAATTTACTGTTCGCCCTTTGCTGTCCGTTAGTCGTCCGTCATCCAATACCTGCAAGAGTACATTGAATACATCAGGGTGTGCTTTCTCTATTTCATCAAATAGCACGATTGAATACGGTCGGTGGCGGACTGCTTCGGTTAGTTTGCCTGCCTCTTCATAGCCGACATAGCCGGGAGGCGCGCCGATCATCTTTGACACGGTGTGTCGTTCCATGTATTCGGACATGTCAAATCGTACCAATGCTTTTTCATCATCAAACATGTACTGCGCGAGTTGTTTTGCGAGTTCGGTCTTTCCTACGCCGGTTGGGCCGAGAAAGAGGAATGAGCCGACTGGTCGGTTTGGGTTTGCGATGCCGGCGCGGGATCGCTTGATCGCTGATGCTATCTTTTCTATGGATTCATCTTGTCCGATAATTTGCTTTTTCAGTTCTGCTTCCATTCTGGTTAACTTCTTTGCCTCGCTTTCAAGCATTCTTGTTGCTGGCACGCCTGTCCATCGAGCGATGACATGCGCGATGTCTTCTTCGGTTACTTCTTCCCGCAGTATCTTTCTATTTTTTTGCAGTCGCTTTAAGCGCGCTTGTGCTTTTTTAAACTTGCTTTCAATTAGTGGAATATCTTTGTATCGAATCTCTGCCGCTCGAGTGAAATCTGCCTTGCTTTCTGCCTCTTCCCCTTCGTGGCGTTTCCGCTCGAGGTTGGTTTGTAACTCTTTAATTTGCTCAATGGTCTCTTTTTCGTTCTTCCAGCGAACTTCCAGCTCTCTGCTCTGCTCTTTTACATCTGCCACTTCTTTCTCTAGTTGCTGTATTCGCTTTTTTGTGTCGTCATCTTTTGTTGCCTCGTAATCCTTCTTTACTGCTTCCATTTCAATCTCAAGCTGCATAACTTTGCGGTGTGCTACATCTAGCTCAGGTGGCTTATTCTCCAGTGATACTCGCATTAACGATGCTGCTTCGTCCACCAAGTCAATTGCTTTGTCTGGTAAAAATCGTTCTGTGATGTATCGGCTGCTCAGTTGTGCCGCCGCAACAATCGCCGCGTCGGTGATGCGTACGCCGTGATACACCTCATAGCGCTCCCGTAGTCCGCGCAGAATAGAAATTGCATCTTCGATGGAGGGTTCAGAGACATACACCGGCTGAAACCGTCGTGTCAGCGCGCCGTCTTTCTCAATGTGCTGCTGGTACTCTTTCAGGGTGGTTGCGCCAATCATTCGCATTTGTCCGCGGGCAAGTGCTGGCTTTAGGATGTTTGCGGCATCCATAGTCCCTTCGGCGTTTCCAGTGCCGACCAGTGAGTGTATTTCATCTACAAATAAAATGTATTTATCTTTTGCATCTTCTACCTCTTTCATCACCTTTTTCAGGCGGTCTTCAAACTCTCCCCGAAACTTTGTTCCTGCCAGCATGGACACTACATCTAAGCTGTATAGTTCTTTGGAGCGCATGGATTCTGGCACATCACCGGATATGATGCGTTGTGCCAGCCCTTCGCCTATCGCTGTCTTTCCGGTTCCTGCCTCTCCGATGAGGATGGGGTTGTTTTTTGTTCTGCGGGATAGTATTTGGATAACCCGTGCGGTCTCTTCATCCCGTCCGATGACTGGATCCAACTTGTTTTCGCGTGCGAGCTGTGTGAGATTGCGTCCGTATTTTTCTAAACTTTTTGCTTTTGTCTGGGGTGTCTCTTGCTTGTTTTCTTTTCGCAGATGCATAATTGTCTCGTGCACCTCTTTTGCGTGTAGTCCGTATCCCTCTAGTAAGCCCCGGAGAATGCCTGGCTTCTCCAGTACCGCGAGGAAGAGGTGTTCTGTTGAAATGTGCTTTTCTTTCAGTGCGCTTGCGATTTTTCCTGAGTGTTCAAGCACGATTGCCAGTTCAGGCGTCGGGTAGAGCTGTACTATTGGCGACCCCTCTATGTCAAATGATGAGGCGCGGGATTCTAACAGCCCGATTGCCTGGTTGTAGAGGGCATATGGGTCAATGTTTAATTTTTGTAGTACTGGCTGTACAATCCCGTCCTCTTGTCCGACGAGCGCGGTGAATAGATGCACCGGACTGATGTTCTGATGCCCGTTGTCAACGGCGAGTTCTTGTGCCATTCGAAAGGCCTCTTTTGCCTTTGCGGTAAATTGCTGGAACGATGACATATATAGTGAACATGGTACCACACCCCATCTGCCGTTTCAACCACTTTACACCTTTGTGCTATTGTGGTGATTCTGCAGGTGGTGTGGTTGTGTTTTCCCCTGCTTGTTGTTTTGTTGCGTAGGTGGTAACGGTGCTGCTGGGGAGTGCTATCCAGTCAGTATACGGTTGCGCGAATCCGACAAATGAGTTTTCTATGAATACGGCGGAGGTAGTGGTGATTTCTGATGCGTTGATTGACACCCGAAATGAGGAGGTTTCACCCGCGACTTTCTTCTTCTGCGAGACGATGCCGGTGTGCAGTTGCGCGCGCTCCCCTGATCCGCCGAATACCACCACGGTCTGTCCGAGTAGTATGTCCGAGCTGTGTTCTAGTGGTACATAGTGTTGTGTCGTGTATGTATCGGTATCTACCGGAGCCAACAGCGCATACTTCTCCCCGTTGTGTAGCAGTGAAAAGAAGGTTGGATTTCCTGCCTCATCCAGCACGCTGTATCGTCGTTGTGGGTCTAGCGTTTCTGCTGCGAAGATGTGTCCGTTCGGTGAAATATACATACCGTGGGTGAACGGTTGCGAGCCGAAGTAGAGTTGCACGAGTGCCTGCTCAATGGTGTCTAGTGTCAGCATCCCTGCTGTGCTCTGCGTATTTGTGATGCCGGATCCTGATGCTGGCTCTCGCTCAATAATTCTATTGATCGTCTGCCTGATGACCGTCGGCTGCGACTCTGTTTCAGCGCCTGGTGCTAATGCTAATCGTTCATACACTACTGATAGTGTTGCTACTGCCACTGCTGCAGACACTACCAGCGATATCAATAGCACCAGCAGTATCAACTGTGAGTTGTTCAGTTTGTCTACATGTATATCGCTCATATAGTGGTAGTATATCGTATAAAAATTGGGGTGGATTTGGTTTGTCTGTAAAAATAGTAATGGGGCGGGCGCAAAGCGCCCGCCCCTGTTGTTTAAGCAAAGACAGTTTTAAATTTCCCTGCCTTTGCCTTCACTTGCCTCTGATACCACAGCCCGTCAGGGTTGCGGTTCAGGGCAGATTTGATTCCACAGTAATACGCGGCAATTGCCACATCTACTGCGGAATCTTCCCGCTTGGACGATCTCTTCGCTATGCGGAGGTCGTCCTCCAGATGCACGCTGGTGTATGCCAGAGCGTGCACCGGGTTCCAGAGGTCTGGCAAGAAATACTTCGTTCTCACCGGATCTCTTCTTTCCGCGCGACAGATTCTTTGAAAAACCTTGTCGCGCTCTTTGCTGGTAACCAATTTCACGTGGTTACCATAGTACTTTTTGACCAGGAGGTATTTCGCTACCTTGTCAAAAGCCCTGCGACCGACCTTTTCCTCGATCGCCTCTAATGTTGACGGGCCGATCAGCCCATCAACTTTTTTCATCCCCAACTTCCGCTGGATCTCTCTGATCCCAGCGGATCTTTCTGCGCGGGACATACTGCGGTATGCCTGTGTCCCGTGCAGAAGGACGGTTGGGGTTTTTCCGAACTGCACCTCCAGCCCGCAATGGGCAAGATATAGCGACGGTCTGGCCTGTGTCAGCCCGAACGCCGCAGAAGTGGATGTCTCCATTTGCTCAATGGACACCCCTCTTTCCGCCGCGACAAACGCAAGGAGCGCTTGCTCCTTGATTGAGCGCGCGCGATTGAGCGCGCGCCCCGCTTTTCCGAAGTTTTTGCCGAACTGTGTTTCCTGTTCGGCAATCCCCACCAACACCTCTTCTGGGATGCTGGTGTGCGGCCCTATCTTTTTGGCCGCACCGACTACCCCCCGCTCGCTGGCAGGGAGTTTTGCTGGCGCCTTTTTTTGACGCCTTGTCTTTACCACCACCCGCTCAATTCTCTTGATGGTGGTGGCAATTCTCCCCTCCCTGCTGGGAGAGGGAGATGTGGGTGCCTCGCCGTCGAACAGCCCCAGGAATGCACCTAGGGACACGGCGAGGCAGAAAAATAAGAAGGTTTTCATTTCTTTCCCCTTTCCCGGCAGAGCCGGGATAAAATAAAGTTAAGATTCCAAAAAATACACTATATGTATTATGGCTTATATTTGCTATATTGTCAATCTTGTGTTATTATAAAAAACCTTATGAAATAAGGGTTTTATGGGTATTTCTTCTACTATATACCCAAACATCCCAAAAATCCCTCTATTTTCCTATATTTTGGTATACTGGTATGTATGGCTACAACACAAAAACGACCCCCAATTATCGCCGTCGTGGGTCATATAGACCACGGTAAATCAACCCTCCAGCATGCCCTCCGTAAGGCGGATGCTGCTTTGTCTGAGGCAGGTGATATTACCCAGCATATTGGGGCATATGAGTTGCACGCGCAGTATGAGGGGGCGGAGCGGCGGGCGACTATTATAGATACCCCTGGGCATGAGGCGTTTTCTATGGTGCGGGAACATGGCCTTGATCTTGCTGATATTGCCCTCTTGGTCGTGTCCTCGGAAGAGGGGTGGAAGGAACAGACCGCGGAGGCGTATGCAACGATACAGGAAAAGCAGTTGCCTCATATTATTGTTTTTACGATGCTTGATAAGCCGCAGGCAAATATAGAGCGGGCGAAGCAGACCGTGTTGCAGCATGGGGTGCTCCTTGAAGGGCTTGGCGGGTCGGTGCCATGGATTGGTGTGTCTTCTATTACCGGTGAGGGTATTAGTGATTTGATAGAGCTTATCTTCCTCACGACTGATGTGTATGAAATCATAGAAGACCGTCAAGATGGTTCAGTTGGCATCCTTGTTGAAGCGGTGGTTGATCCGAAAATTGGTATCACTGGCACGGTTATTGTGTTGCAAGGTACGCTGGAACAGAGTAAGTATATTCGTGTTGGCGCTACTATTGCTCCGTTGCGTATTATGAAAGATGATCGAGGCAACACCGTGTTGGATGCAAAACCATCTATGCCGATCCAAGTTGCGGGCTTTGACGCTGTTCCACCCGTCGGTCATCCGGTGTTCCTCTGTGCTACCAAAAAAGAAGCGTTGGAAACGGCAGAAGCGCAACAATCGTCTGGCGGTCCCAACCGAGTAGCGGATAGCTCAAAACAAATAGTCATCCCGCTTGTCTTGCGGTCGGACACCGCATCTGGACTTTCTTCTATACAGCAGGCGATTGCCGCGGTTGCCTCTGACGGCGTGCAGTTCACTGTTATCAAAAGTAGTGTGGGCGACATCACTGAAGAGGATGTCCGTCTTGCGCTTGCGGAAGATGGCGGGCAAGTACTCGGCTTTCACACGAATGCTGACCAGCGGGCAAAACAGCTCGCTGAACGAAGTGGTATTGCCCTTCACCTCTTCCCCACCATCTACGAGGTTACCCAATGGGCAACCACTCTGTCAAAGCAAAAACGAGAAGGGTATGAGGTGCAAAACCCGACCGGTGCCGCAGCGATTATTCGCATCTTTGAAGAGCAGTCATCGCAGCGTATCTCCATCGTTGGTGCGCAGATACAGCACGGCTCGTTTGCTGTTGAGCAGCATATTGCTGTTCTGCGAAACAAGGAGGTCGTTGGGCGATTTATTGTTGAGTCCATTGAGCAGCGAAACAAATCGCAAGAAACGGTATCTGGTGAGAAAGCACAATTTGCAATGCGCATTCGCGGCGATGGCGCAGTAAAGGTGGGTGATACGGTACTCGCCCTTCCCACGGCAGCAACCCCATAATACCTCCCCTATGCAAAAGAACCCGTTTCGCACCGGCAGGGTGCATACCATACTGCACCAGGCAATAGCGCATTTCCTCAGAGAACATGCCAACGCTGAGCCATTTATTACGATATCGTATATTGATCTCAACAAAGCCGGAACAACCGTTACGGTCTACTGCTCTGTTTTTCCAAAGGAGCAGCAAGAACAGGCACTTGCGTTCCTCAAGCGCAAAGAATCTGTTTGTCGCGAATACCTTAAAAAGCACACCGCTCTCCGCATCGCCCCCACCGTTCGCTTTACCCTTGCGAAGGAGATTTTGCCATGAGGTGTGCCAAAGCAACCGCAACCGCAATCCATTTCCCAAAAAGGAATCGCACCGCCCGATTTCATCCTACATCCTTGTAAGGCGTGTGGTTTTCTCTCTTCTTGACAAGCAATAAACAATGGTCAGGTTAAAAATTTGAGGTCGTGCAAATCCCCTATACTCTCTGCACCTCATCCCGCACAACGGATGGCTCTGGCTCTTTTTCCCGTTTTTTTATCGGCATACCTCGTCGTTCAAATACCATATCTCGTAGCTCAATCCCCAACACATCCACAACCGTTTTGTGATTCTCTTTTTCGTTATACAGATAATTTTTCACTAACTCTAATTTTTCTCCTTCATCAAACAAATCCTCGATCACCTGCCTCGCCCTTCGCTGTATATCATACGCATTTGTGACTCCTTCAAATCGCGAGTACAGATCTTCAAAGAGGTTTTTCAGTATGGTATCGCCACCACTTTTCTGTAAAATTTCTTCACCCCGCTTTGTTAAGGTTAACGGACTTGACTGCTGTGTGGCAACCGCTTCTTTGAACACAAGAAAAGATCCGCGGATTTCGGCAAGCCCTTCTGCCACCCGATCTATCTTTTCTCCTTGCTTGTCTAATCGCCCGCTCATGCTTGCAACTTCAGATTTTGTATTTTTTATTTCATTGAACAATCTGCCAGATCCGAATGCCAAAGCGATGATGTTTATTATGATACTCAGGATAAATAAACCCTCCGACCCACCTGATGTGGCGAGCGTTTCTGCCACCTCTTGTGCATAGGTAACCATAAAATTAGTGTATCAATCTACCATGAAAAGTCAAATTATGCACAGGAGGCGTGGGCGGGAATCGAACCCGCGTATAGAGGTTTTGCAAACCCCTGCCTTACCACTTGGCTACCACGCCTGGATTACTGATATTTTGCCACAGAAAAATAAAAACAGCACACCGTTTTACAACGGTATGCTGTTTGTGCTAAAGGTCACCCACCTTTTTTGCCGCCTTTTTCTGCCCGGCGGCCTTCAACTTCTCCGCAACACTCTTCTTCGCAGCTTTGTACTGCCGCTCGGTGAGTGTGCGGAAGTTAACCTCTACACTTTCTTCTGAGACGTAGAGGCAGTAGAGGTGCACCCCTTTCTTCCCCATGAAGAGTGCCACCCCTACTTGGGACTGGTTACCCTTTTCCTTGGGAAACCTCCCACTGATCACCTTCCCTTTCACACGCAAAAGGAAGGTGTCGGCGGGCTTACCAAATGCCCGCTCGGAGATCAGCAGTGCGGGGGTTTCCCCCTTCCCTCGTGCCGCCTCATCCCTGATGAGGTTTGGCAGAGAGAGGGTTTTGGTGGCGACTGCCTTTTCTTTTCCCAGCAGCAGTCGCAATTTCCTGCTGAGTGGGCGGAGGTAGAGATTGTTACCACGGTACACTGCGACCATCTCTACCTCTTTCGCGTCAAACGCCACACCGACTTTTTCCTCAAAGCCAGGTAGCGTTAGAAACACCGCGCTATCGTTTGCTTCTGCGCTGGCAAATGATAGCGAGGAGATTGCTAGTAGCAGTGCAAGGAACTTCATTTCCTTCCCCCCTTCGTAAACATCAATTTACTTTATATTATACCCCACTTCTCCTGTTTTGGCAATTTTTGTGGGATACACCCTTAAAAAATAAATGGCACCGATTCATTGCTGAATCGGTGCCATCAAAGACCTTGCGGGTTAGCGCAGCCCGACTGCGCCAAACCCCCGGACGGCGGGTTCAGTTCGGAAGTACCGCCGACGGACGGTTATCTTCCGCTTCCCTTTCCCGCCGCCAATGTGCACATTGTTGTTGTGCACATTGACATTCCCCTCGGCATAGTAGACGCTGCTATCGCGAGCGTCTACCTTTGGAGTTGCCGGGGCCGTGGGTGTCGGTTCCACCTTCTCAGCTGGGACCTCTTTAGGGGATGTTTCCTCCTTGGGAGGCGTCTCCGCTTTGACGGCGACCCGCTGCATGACCGCAGCCGTAAGGTCTGCGGTCACCCGTATCATTTCTTTCGGGTCCTTTGGGCGTGGTGCGTCAAGCACCACGCCCCCACTTTCAACCACGATCTTGTCTTCGATCGTGATATTAACATCCGTCTCAGGGACGGTGTATGTTTTTCTGGTTTTTTCCTTGGCGGGTGGTTCTACCCGCCAGACCGAGATGCTACTTGCCGACTCTGCGTCGGCGACCGTGGTCATGAGCAGTGCCATAGCTGCCGTGATGATGAAAATTAAACCTTTCATTTTTTGCTCCTTTCCCGGCGGAGCCGGGGTGTAACTTCAACCAGATCATGCCACCGAAACCCTCGGCGGCGTTTTTTTTGGGCACCATAGCCCACATACCATGACCGTAGTACTATCATGATATGTGGACTATGCTGCTTCCAAGATTGTCAATGTATCTATTTCGTCCTACCATGGACTCATCAGGCAAACGGTATCAGTTTGCGATAGAAGGAGTTTTTTTAATAGAACCCCTCAAACTATAACAGATTCTGTTCACGCTCTGTTGGGCGTGGGATTGCAGACGAAACTACTCATCTGCAACCACATCCATGCTAATTTTCTTTGAGGAAATTACATGGATGAGGGCGTGACCGCCCTCAATTTTGTCTCCCCGTATCTTGACGGGGAGACCTTTGGCCTTTATTATACTCAAGGCCAAGGACCTCGCCTCGCCTCCGTCGATGGCGAGGGTGATTCCGTGTTCTTCAGCGATCATTTCTCTCAATTCCTTGAGAGATTTTTCGCTGAAGTTTTTTACTCCGTATGACGCCAAGGGTTTCTCTCCCCCGACGGCGTCCGCAGTTTCAGCAGGTCTGTCCTGCTGAATCCGCTGGAACATGATTACACGACGCGTCGTGTAGTCATATCCCATATGGCACGGGAATGCGTCAGCTGGGTTTTCAAAACCCGACTGATACTGAGAGAAGAGATCCATGATCTCTTCTCTCGTTTGGAGGCACCCAAACTCGAAATGTGACCTCTCAGGATCTTGATCCAACACTCGTTGGATTGCTGCCTGCAGTTGGGCAGCGTTCAAGATTCCCTCCCGTGGGAGGAGTGTTTGGGCGTCTCGGTAAGAAATAATCTTACCCTCAACACCTGACTTACTCTCCTGCGTCAAACACACAAACCTCTCGGGGAAGTCCTCGTGGTGGTGGATCTTCTTACCCTGATCGACATGATATCGACCAAGGTCTTCTAAGATCTCCAATTCAAGATCAGGGATGGACGCCTGAACGCCCATGGTCGCCGAAGCGACCCTGTAGGCCTCTCTCCACAAGGACTCTGGAGAGAGTACACGTATCACCACGTCGGTGAATGCTGAGGGCACTTCTACCCTCAGCTCCTGCCGGTGTGGCCAGTAGGTGACGAGTGCCCGGCGGGAATCGGTCTTTTCGACCACCCCCTTCAACGCCTCTTCGAGGCGGTCGGGGTCGAGGTCTATTGCCTCGGCGAACTTGTACCTCACCTCGGCATGGGCCGGATGCGTGCTGATTGCACGCGACTCTATGAACGGGAGGAACCGCACCGCGGGGATGCGCTCCTCCGTTTCCCCTTTATATGTCCGCCAAATCTTGGCAGACATGATCCCGGGGGCCGTTTGGACTCCGAAAAATTCGAGGTCCGCCTTTCTCCCCGCTATTGCGGCGGCGACTAACGCCTCACCGTCGGCAGAGTCGACGATGGGAGCGATTTCCGCCGCGACGAATTCCCTCATTGTTCTGAACGAGGGAGTTTCGATTTCTCCGCGGGTCACGAGCGGGTTCGCCCCGACCGTAAACCAATTCACACCTTTGGGGAGCGGATAGGCCTCTTCTCGTGACCTGCACCACTCGATCGTCGCCGTTCCGACAACTTGGAGGAAGGGTTCTTCCTCCACCGCCTCGCCGAGGGCGATGGAGAAAAAGAGGGGGTACCCCCTCTTCCCCCTCGCCTCATCAAGTGCCTTCTTGGCACTATCAGAGGTGAGGCGGAAGCGAGAGAGGGCGGCGGCGAGGTCTTTGTACTCCTCGTCGCTGCGGGTAACCAAGTACCCGTCGGCGTTCTCAAACGCCGAAATCCGCTTCACATCCCGCTCCAGCATCATGCGGGAGAAGGAAAGTTCTCCCTCTCTCTCGGCCGCTTTAGTGGCCTCTTCGGTTGCTTCGTCGGCCTCGGTGGCGTCGTCGCGGATGGCCTCAATGAGGCCGTTGAGTCCGGGGATGGGAACCTCTTCCCCGTTCCACGCCTTCAAGGCGAACGGGGAAATTACTAATGCCACGCCAACAATCATTAAAAAAAATTTCATTTTTCTTCCTCCCCCGCAACAGCGGGAATTTATTCCCGCTGTTGCGGGAGTTTTTTTTTTGAATTGTAAACTATTGAGTCGCCGTTATGTGCGCGACCCATATAAAATAACGATGAGTATTATTTTATATGGATCGCACAGAAAGCGATTTCTTTTTATAATATACCATTTTAAGTAGATTTTGTCAAATTGTTTTGCTGGCACCCTGTCGGTAGTGTACCCGTATAGCCCGTATATTCAAAATGTCCTTTTGTTTCAAGGTTTTTTAGTGTATAAAAAAATGCCTCCTGCAAATGCAGGAGGCATGTAGTGGCACCGAACCTCTGGGAGGGAGGTGCCGATGAAAGATCTAAGCTTCTACCACCTCGGAGGTGGCTGCTTCTTCCGCACCGCGGTTTCGGTTGCGGTTGCGGTTGCGGTTGCGTGAGGTGCCGCCGGTTTCGCGGGCGCGCTTCTCGCGAAGCGCGTCTTTCGCGGCGGTTTCTTCGGCTTCTTTGGCTTTTTTCTTTGCAGCCAACTTTTCCTTCTGGACCTTCGCCCATGCAAGGACTCTGTTTCCCGCGATCCAAGCGAGAATCACGAGACCTGCAAACACGATTACATGCGCAAGGTCAAGTCCATTCCCCTCGTTGAAGGGGTTGGGGGTGGTGCCGCCTTCGTTCGAAACGACCTTGGTCGTTCCTAACTTGGCAAGCAGGTACGTGTTTGCCATCGCATATCCCTCAATACTTTGAAGGATACGATCCACCTTCGCCAACGGCAGAGTTGCGTCTGATGCTGCAATCGTGAGCGCTCTAACGATCTTGTCGTTGGAGCTGATCGCTGCATTGATCGCCTTCCGGTCTCCGTCTTGGAGTTCCCGGTAGGCGTTTTCTACACTCATCTGACCTTGGGAGTACACTATGCCCTGAAGGGCGTAGCGCTTTATTGCAGGATCGTTGATCGCTGCGATGGTTTTTGCAGCGTCCTTGGTACCCTCGAAGGTGCCAATGGCGCCTTCCTCGAATTTTATCTCTGATTTGTAGTCAACGTCAATGTCGTTGACGCCGTTACCCGACTTCTCGTCGGCCTGAGCGGCCTCAGCGGCCTCGGCGGTTTCCTCGGTGGCGGTTGTCCCAAAGGACACGCCATCAACGGCGAAGGTCGGAGCTGTGAGTGCGAGCACGACTGCGAAAGTTGCGGCGAAAGTTGCGATTCTCTTCAAAAAAGTCATTCTTGTATTCTCCTAAGACCAGCCAACAGTTATGATACTCAAAAAAAATGATTTGTCAAATTTTTATAAGCATCACCCCAATGCAAGTGAAACCTGTGTACCATTTTTTATTTTGGGCAATAAAAAATCGCCCTGAGAAAACATAGAAAACTATGCATTTTCTCAGAGCGATAGGGAAAGGGGAAAGGGTTAGTCGACTTTGAGCGCCGGTTTGGGGGCTCCTATAACCTTTGACCCGCCAGAATACTGGTGGTCAAAGTTCGCCCTGACGCGAACATCGGTTTCCCGGTCCGTGTCGCCAAGGTTGACCAATGTGTCCTCGCCGATCCGGAACCCGTGTTTGGGGGCTCCGATTACGCGCGAATCGGATTTTGCGTGAAGCGAGTCCGACCCGATCACTGTGAGTTTCACCGGACGCTTGGTCCGGGAGTCGATTTTGCCGATCTCCGGGGCCTGGTGGTGCTGGAGGCCAACCGCCGTCGCGGCGGTGATTGTTACGGCCTGGTCGACCGTAACGCTTAAGTCGAGCTCCCTGTTCGGGATCTCAACAACTTCCGTCGTTTCCGTGGGAGAGGTCGTAATCTCTACCGGGACCTCTACCACCTCAGTGGTGGTCCCGCAGCCAGCGGCGAGTATCGCCGCTGCCATGACTACTGCCATGGCTAGGTTTCTCATTAACTTTTTCATTCTTTCCTCCATATGCGGGCGCTGTGGCCCGCGGTTTCAATTCTAAAAGGTCAAACTTGGGATAGAGTGTACCAAGAAAAAGTGGTTATGTCAACTGTGGTGCGATTTCTGCGGAGTGGTATAGGGATGTTTTGATGTCTGACTCTGCTACCCTGCTGACAAAAGCGATGATGGTCCAGACGGAGGTGATGATGAAAATGCCAGCAATACTCCAGCCGAGCTTGGTGAAGAGGTCTTTTCTTTCCGTTGATTCTGCGCCAGCTATGAGTTTTACCGCGATGATGATGAAAAAGAGGATGGCGATGAAGAGCATGCCTGCCATTAGCGGGTTGACGATGTGGTCAAAGAGGTTGTTGGCTATTTCTTTTGCTGAGAGGGCGTATGTGAGCATATAGGTTTAGTATACCGGGTTTTATGCGGTTAGAGCGACTCTACTTTTCGGAATTCTATATTTGGATCTGGGGTGTCTTTTGAGCCGAGCACTGAGATGCGGAGGGAGTAAATCAGTCCCCACATACTCACTAATACAAATATCCCTAACACTCCCCACGCAATCTTTTTTTTTGCCTCCTCAAGTGTCGCATCGTTTTTGCGAATATACTCTACTAAACCCCAGAAAAAGTACAAGAAAACAAGGATTGTGACTATGACGATCAGCACTTCTATCACTACAGAAAAACTATCAAATAGGTTCAGCACCCTATTTACCTCTTGCAACGCAGAGCTTTCATTCGCTGTGTCTGCAAAAACCGTACCGTACGAGAATATTAGCATGGTTACGAACTATTCTTCTTCTACTGTAATCTCTTCTATTACCGTGCCATCATCCTTAATGAAGTTTACTCTGGGTATATCAATAGTGTTAACTGCATCTTCGGTATTAATTCCTAAAATTCCCCGCACAAAGGCAATAATGCCCCACAGCGTTACAATGACAAAAATTGCCCCTAATGAATAGCCCATCTTGGTTTTTGCCTCGTCTTTCCCTTCCTCATCTCGGATATATTTGACCAAATTCCAGAAAAAGTAAAAGAATGCGGCGGTTACCACAATGCCTACCAATGTCTGTAGGAGAGCCGCAAACACATTTGCCCCTTCGTAAAAGTTGCTTATTGCATAGGTTAAAGTCCCGCTACATATGGGTGTATCACTTACTGATGGGTGTACATGTGTGTCAGATCCCGCACAGTGTTCAATGGCTGCAAAGTTTGTGCCTGTATGGGCATGTGCTACATACTGTGAGGTAGTGAAAAGGAATGCTATGCTTATGATGATAATGCCCGCACCGTACAAGACCTTGCTTATTGTTTTGCGGTTGTGTATACTACTCATACTTATTTTGAGTATACCCTGCTTTTTCACATCTTGAAACAGGTATGTGGAAAAAATTGCGGGTGATTTTCTTAAAAATCCTTTGCTTTTCTACCGCATATTTTACAAATAATCTTGCTGGTAGTGTAGTTATATCATAGGGTTGACAAAAAGAACGGCAAGTGCTATAGTGCTATCAGTGGTCGGGAGACGTGAGGTAATCCTGCGTTTCAGGACCCTGCTCCCTACCACAGGATTTGATGCCGAGATGGTTTTCCTGTCTGCTGATGATTGAATAGGTGCTCATGGCTTTGCACCGAAAGATCCTCAGATGGAGAAGATCATGCTCCCCGTCAGATCCTAGATCATAGGTGATCAATAAGTGATGGTTCTCTGGCTCACTTATTCCCGTGATTGAATTTTTATATTTGAAAAAAACTCCCTTGCTAAGTGCATCAGGAAGGGCGCGCCAACGCCACTGACCTCGCACTTTCTATCGACCAGCCATCGTGCAGGGAAGTAAAGAGTAAATTATAATTGGATCAACCATAATACCCCGACACTGTGTCGGGGTATTCTTCTTTTAGCGCACACATGGGCATACTAATCCATTGTGCGCTTTTTTATTGACACACCATCTATCTTTGCTTTATTATGTAAGTACATGGTGTGGGTTTGAATTCGAGGAGGTTCTCAATATGAGGAAATTTGTTTTCTTTTTCCTGTTTTGTATTGCCACCGCTTTTTGGCTGTATGGCTGTGGCGGTGCGCGCAGAGGAGGCGATTCATTACTTGGTGGTACGCGCCGTGCCATCACGACTATTGTGGTGCACCACACCGCTGGTGTGGCAAGCAATGACATCAAGCAGGTGACGGCAGAAATTAGCCGTCTGCACAGACGGAAATTTCGGAAGATGGGCAAGAGTGCCGGATTGCACATTGCCTATCATTACCTGATCACACCGAACGGCAAGGTGTGGAAGGTTCGTGACCCGGATGATGTTGGTCACCACGCCGGTAACTGGCGTGTCAACAAGCATTCCGTTGCGGTATGCTTGGCTGGTGACTTCTCAAAGCATCGGCCGACTAAAGCACAGGTTGCCTCTCTGGATGCACTGGTGAGGCAGTTGCAGAAAGAGCGGCGTATCCGTAATGTGATCCCCCACTCCCACTGTAGAGCAACGCTTTGCTGTGGAGAGTATTTGAAGCGAGAGGTGAGAAAGCTCTCGTGGGGGAAACATTTTTAACAATCTTTATTACCTTTGAACACCTAACACGCCATCGTCGTGTTAGGTGTTTTCTTTATCCGGTGAACAAGTTGCGGAGGAGGTACACGAAGCCCCAAAGGGATGAAACGGCGAAGAGGACGATGATGCCATAGAGGAGGCGCTTCTTGGCGAGGTCTGCCATGTTGCTGTCACCTTTGCTTACGGCGCGCATATAGAGTACGATGCCGTATATAAATACGAAGAAGAGGATTGTTACCGCAAGTGGTATAAGTACTCCGCCAAGCGCTTGGATGGCGAGGTCTACGATACCTTTGAGCGAGAGATTCTCCCATGTTGGCTGGGCGTATGCTTTGCTTGCGCCCGCTGCCATACTGCAGATCAGAGGTATTGCCAGTATTTTTGTATATACACTTTTTTTCATATTCTTTATTCTTGCTCTTCCAGCGCTTTTTCTACAACCTCCACCTGGTACTCATCTCCTAATACATCGTTGATGGTGTTTTGAATTACAAAGAGAATGCCCCGCGCGCCAAGGACAAGGAATAAGCCGACCAGTGACCACCCAAATGCGTCTTTCCACTTACTGTAGTCGGCATTTTTTTCTTTTCCGGCGAGTACCATGCGGAAACCGATGTAGGCGATGGCGAGGACGATGATGGGCATCAATATAATGGTGATGCCGTCTGTTAATGCCAGCAACAATTCACCGACAGTGTCGTATTCCAATGGGTTGCAGAAAATAACGCCGGCTCCGCATTCCGCATGTGCAGTGGGGGTGAACGCTGTCAGTATAGTTGTGTACAACATACTACCTTGATTGTAGCATGGCGTTTTTGTTTGTGACGGCGGGTGGCTATTTACTCAAAAAGGTTCTGCATTGTCCGCGCACCTTGGTCTGCAGTGTGGGTTCCGATGATGACACTTTTTAGTGTGTCTCGTATGGTTGTTTTTGTCTCTGGTGTGAGGGATACACTTCTACCAGTAAAGAGGGTGTCTAGAAATACCTGCTCCGTTGCCGTGATGGTATTGAAGAATGCCTCCCCTTCCTCTGTCTCTGCGCCTGATTCCCTGTTTAAGCTGTTCAACGGTGGTGGCATTGTGGTTGCTTTAAAAATATCTGTTGCGATCTGCTGTATAACGGTTGCTGCGTCAAATAGTACTCGGTGCGCTGGTCCCACATGCCTGCCTTTTTCTGGGATGGCGAGGGCATAGATTTTTGTTGGTGTGACTATGGTGCTGTCGGCGGATAGTTGTGGTAGTGGTGCTGCCTGGATTACGATATTTGGGTTTGCCTGTTGCAACCCCTGATATTCACTAATAAATCCTGGGTAAAATAAGAGCTGATTGCCGATGAACATGCTTCGCGCATTTAAAAAAGATTCACTCCATGTCTGCACTGGTGATCGCAGTGAGGCGAAGTTTGTGTAGAATGAAATGAGATCTGCCGTCGATGGTGCTGCGGTGCCGAATTCTTGCGCTTGTAGCATTAGTGCTGTGAATAGGTATGGTGCGTTGGTGTAATTGCCGTATGCGCCGAATGGTGCTATCGCTTTGTCATTTTTTCTATATTCGCTTGCGATTTCTTGATACTCTTTTTCGGTGAAGTCCTTCCACACTTTCGGTAGTTGGCGTAGATTTTGTTGCCGGCGCAAACCTTCGTTGTAGTACAGCACTACACTGTCTGCCAACACCGGTAGTGCGATATAGCCGTCTGATCGTAGGAAGAGGTGTGTTGTCGGCGTGAATAAGTTTTGGTACTCCGCGGCGGTGGTTACTGGGTCATATCCGAACGGAATGGTTCTGAGGGCAGTGTGCTCCAGCGCAAGCACCTCGGATGCCTCCAGCAATAGTAGGTCTGGCACCCACTCATCGTAGGCAACAGCACGGGCAAATTCATCTTCTAAGGAGTCGGTGTTCTTTTCTCGGTACTGCACCGTGCTATACCCTTTGTCCGCACTGCCATGCAAGTTTTTGAAAATAGTATTTGCTTTGTCGCTACCCAGTGTTCCCCACACAACAATCTCAATGCGTTCTCGTTCTTGTGACCCCTTTCCCTGTGATGATGACTGTTCATTCTTTTTTAGGAAACCATAGAGCGCTAAACTACCAAAGCCGACAAGGATTAACAGCCCGAATATGACATAGATGATAATTTGAAAATTTTGTTTGTTCATACGACACTGACGATTATTGTTGCACCATGGTGCTTGCCGTCAGTATATCATCTCCTTTCAGTTTCATAACCCGCACCCCCTGTGTTTGTCGTCCGCGTTCAGGGATTTCATTCGTTGCCATCCGTACCATCTGTCCTTTCTTGGACATCGTTATCAACTCGTCATCTGTTTTTTCAAGCAGTATGTGGATACCGACAATTTTTCCGGTTTTTGTTGCCACTTCGGCAGCTTTTATGCCACTGCCACCGCGTTTTTGTATTTTAAATGAATCAGCTTTTGTTTGCTTGCCGTACCCTTTCTCACTGATGGTCAGCAGACGGCTTCTCATCTTTGTATCTGCTGGTATTACCAGCGCACCGATGACAGCGTCTTCTTTGCCAAGTCGTATCCCTCGAACCCCCTTCGCGGATCTGCCAGATGCTCGCACTTCTTTTGCACTGAACCGAATTGCCTTGCCGTCCCTGCTTACCAGTATAATCGTATCTTCGTTTGCGCAGAACATGGTGTTTACTAATTGGTCACCACGATCAAGCGAAATGGCGATGATGCCGGTCTTACGGATATTTTCAAACTGGCTTATCGCTACTTTTTTAATTGTCCCATCTTGTGTTGCAAAGAAAAGGTAGGCATTTTTCTTTGTGTCCTCTGCCACTGGCACAATGGAGGTTACCCGCTCGTCTGCATCTATTTCGATAAAGTTGACAAGCGCTCGTCCGGCACCGGTTCGCCTTGCTTCAGGTATCTCGTATGCTTTCAGCTGGTACACTTTCCCTTTGTCGGTGAAGAAGTAGAGTATGTCGTGTGAGCTCGCGCTGATGGAGATGGTGGTGAAGTCCTCCTCCTTTAACTCTGCCCCTTTCGTGCCGACGCCACCTCGTCGCTGTCGTTTATACTCATCATTTGTGGTGCGTTTGATGTATCCGCCACCGGTGATCATAATGATGCACCGCTTTTCAGGGATGAGGTCTTCGTCTGCTACTGCGTTGTGTGCCTGGCTTATGATTTTGGTGCGGCGGTCATCCCCAAACAATTCTTTCACCTCCTGTATTCCTTTTTTAACCTCTTCGTCAATTTTTTTCTTACTTTGTAAAATGCCCTCAAGCCGCTTGATGGTCTTCTGCAGGTTTTCTAATTCGTCTTCCACCTTTTTCCGCTCTAGTCCGGCAAGTTTCTGTAGTCGCATTTCTAAAATAGCGTTTGCCTGTACTTCAGAAAATTTGAACGCTTTCATTAATGCTTTTCGCGCGTCGCTCACTTCTCGTGATTTTCGGATGAGCGTGATGATCTTGTCTATGTGATCCAGTGCTTCTTTCAACCCTTCTACTATGTGTGCCCGATCTTTTGCGCGAGTAAGGTCAAACTTGATTGCCCGCTCAACGATCACCCGCCGGTGGTCTATGTATGCTTGCAGGAGCTGGTGCAAGGTTAGGGTCTGTGGTATGCCGTTTAGTAATCCAACGATGTTGTAGTGATATGTTTCCTCAAGTTGGGTGTGCTTGTAGAGTGCATTTTGCAACCGGTGTGGCTGTGCGTTTGCTTTCAACTCAATGGCAATTCGTATGTCGTCTGTTGACTCGTCGCGAAGGTCTTTGATGCCTTCTATTTTTTTGTTGCGTACCAATTCTCCTATCTTTTCAATCAGTCGGGCTTTGTTCACTCGGTAAGGGATGGAACTGATGAGCAAGCTCACTCCTTTTTTGCCTTCTACAATCTCAACCTCACCTCGTACCAGTACACCACCTCGCCCAGTTGCGTATGCCTGTGCTATTGCTTTTTTATCGTATGCGATTGCGCCCATTGGAAAATCAGGTCCTTTGATGTGCTGCAGCAGATCTTCTGTTGAAGCGTCAGGGTTTTCAATCAGGCATATCAGTGCGTCGCACACTTCCCGCAGGTTGTGTGGTGGAATGTCAGTTGCCATACCAACGGCAATGCCGAGCGTTCCGTTTACGAGTAAATTTGGCGCTTTTGCTGGCAGCACTTTTGGCTCCTCAAGGGTGTTTTCATAGTTTGGCGTGAAGTCCACCGTCTTTTTTTCAATATCCTCCATCATCTTTTCCGCGTATGCAGACATCTTCGCTTCGGTGTATCGTTCTGCCGCAGGCGGGTCGCCGTCTATGGAGCCAAAGTTCCCCTGTCCGGTTACCAGTGGGTATCGGGTAACAAAATTCTGCGTCATCTTCGCCATTGCTTCGTACACCGCCAGGTTACCGTGCGGGTGATATTTACCGAGGGTCTCACCGACCACCGTCGCTGATTTGCGGGTCTTCGCGGCGTGCCGTAACCCCATACTAAACATTGCATAGAGGATACGGCGTTGCACCGGCTTCAGTCCATCCTGCACATCAGGTAGCGCGCGGGCCGTGATGACGGACATCGCATAATCCAAATATGCGCTTCGCATCTCTTCGGTAATATCCTTATTGAAAATCTTGGAATGTTGGTTTGCTGTGTCTTCTGCCATAGCTTATTGGCAGTATATCACATTACCCTATCGCCTATTGTGGCTATCGGCATCTCTCCTTCTTAAAATAGAAAAGAGGGTTTATATAAAAAGAGTGCGATGGGTACCCACATTATGCAGATCACCACACAGGCGGTTATTATCCGCTTCTTCTTTTTCTTATTCCGCTCTTTTTGCTGCTTGAGGAATTCTTCAGGATGCATACATTATTTTGTTTTACAAAAAGAGGATTACCTTTGCTTTCGCCTCTAGCAATTCTTTCTTTTTCAGTACATATTTACCAGTTATCTCTTCTGCATCACCCAACTCTTTTGCCAATTTTTTTTTCAATGCCTCGTTATCGCCGATTGGTACGATTCGTTGCGCCTGTGTTGCAGCGGCAACGCTGGCAATGCCGACTGCATCTATTCGCTTGTCCTTTGTGGTAACACAAAAAGGGATGAGTACATCAATGTCACCGGCATCAGACATGGCTTGCGTGATGTCTTTCTGCTCCATACTGTCACCCAATATAAACACTCGAATTCCCTCTGCGTCTATACACCATGCGGTTGTTTGCACCTGCACCCCTTGTATTTCTGTCTCACCGCCAAACCCTCGGATATAGATTCCCTCTTTTTCATACTCGCCGGCATTTTGAAACAGACACTGTTCCCCACTGTCTGTTTTGTGTGTGCTCATCCATCCACCAACTGGTACCGGATAGGTGGAGAGGATGATTGTGGGAGAAGGACCCTTACTTTTTTCAGGAGGATTCACGGCAACAATGCCCTCGCTAAATTTTAAAGCAACGCCGGTGGTTGCTGTCTGATGGATTTCCATAATATATAGAGATAGTACTACTATACCATCAGCATAACACGAAATTATACACCTTCCTACTTACTACTATGCCAAATTTTTTCAGTATCCGCAATGTTGACAAAGGCGGCAGTGTGTTTCTTTTTTTTGGGATGTATTTGCTTTTTTGTCTTGGGTATTGTACCGTATTGGTGAGTACTTTACTTGTAGTACACAACTTTTTCGTGCTGGTCGGCGGTTTTCCGTTTCCGTAAAAAATATACGGTATACTGTTTCTGGCGTTTATTGCCAAAGTTTACTATACTCAAATTTATTATACCTACCTAACACACTATGTCTGTCACAACTACAACAGAAACAGAGAATGCAACCGTTAAAACACCTGAAACCTACGCTGTCGGTGATGTGGTGGAGGGGATTGTTGTTGCTGTTGATCGGTCGGTTGTGTATGTGGATCTTTCCCCGGTCGGTACTGGCATTATCTATGGCAGAGAATTTTCTGTTGCGAAGGATATTCTGCGCAAAACCCATGTCGGCGATGCCATTTCGGCACAAATTATTGCACTAGAAACGCCGGATGGCTATATTGACCTCTCGCTTAAAGAGGCGCGGAAAGCGTTTATTTGGGGTGAAGCAGAGGCATCGTTGCAGAGTGGGCAGGTCTATGAGGTGACGGTCAAAAGTGCGAACCGCGGTGGACTGGTGATAGAGTGGAATGGTGTCCGTGGCTTTTTGCCTGCATCACAACTTACCGAGGAAAAATATCCGAAGGTGCTGAGCCGTGACAAAGATAGTATTTTAAATGAACTTAAAAAATTTGTGGACACCAAGATGATGGTTACTATAGAGAGTGTTGACCCCGACAATGACACTATTATTTTTTCAGAACACAAAGATGGTGTGGCCCACAAAAAATCTGAAGGGGTGTCTCGTAAGCAAAAAGAGGACTACAAGGTAGGGGATGTTAAGAATGGTATTGTTACTGGCGTGGTTGATTTTGGTGTTTTTGTTACGATTGATAATGCTGTTGAGGGATTGGTGCATATCTCTGAGATGGATTGGGGGCTGGTCGATGATCCGAGAAAGTTCTGCACGGTCGGCAATCAGGTGCAAGTGAAAATTATTGATGTTGAGGGCGATAAGTATTCGTTTTCTTTTAAGGAGTTGCACAAGAATCCGTGGGAAGAGATCCATGAGCGGCACAAGGTCGGCGATACGGTTTCTGGTGTGGTGATTAAGTATGGCGCGTTCGGCGCGTTTGCGTCCATCAAGGCCGGCGTTTCGGGTTTGGTGCATATTTCAAATTTTGCTGACGAGAATGACCTCCGAAATTCATTGGAAATCGGTAAGACATACGAATTTGTTATCACTAACCTTGAGCCGCGTGAGCAGAAACTTACCTTAGTTCCAGAAGATCGATATCGTTCAGGCGCAGGATCAGGTGCTCAGACGGTGGGAGGGTCGGCGTAGTGCCATCTTGCCTGTTAGGACACTTCCTTGCGCAATGCTTCGTGCGCCGGTAGTTGGTTGAGCAGTATGCCTGGCAGTGTTTTGTGTACGGTGCTGACAATGGTATCCATGGCATGTGGCGGTATTTTTTCTAACACATACTTTTTGAGATCCTTGCCGTCTTTTCCAACCCCTATTCGCAAACGAAAGAATGCGTTGGTGTGTAGTACCTCTGCGACTGACGCAACGCCATTATGTCCGCCTGGGCTTTTGTTATACGCTAGGCGAATTGATCCAACCGGTAGTGCAATTTCGTCGTGTACCACCACCAGTCGTTTTGGCTCAATCTCCAATAATGCTTCACGCATATCCTGTCCTGTTTCGTTCATAAAGCCATCACTTACCATGCAGGTAATGTGGTGTGGGCCGAGTAGCAGAGAAGCAACCCTCCCTTTTGCTACATAGTGCCATTTGCAACCGTCTTTACACGCTAATCCCTCAACTAAATCTTTGCCGATGTTATGCCGTGTGCCGTGATACTCTGGCGGGTTTCCTAATCCCAGAAATAAGAAGTCCATACAGTGGTAGTATAGTACCTTTTGTGCAACTTATCGTCGCACAGGAGGCAACCCGCTACCGGTGGTGCAAACAAACAGCGTCGTGGTGTCTTTCGCTCGGTGTAGCAACACTCATAGGTAACAAGTTGCTCACGGCAACTTCTTTTCCCTGTATTTCTTGCATGTAGCCATACTCAAAACTGACTGGTGTTGCAATTAAATATTGAATGTAACGCTCCCCAACTTGACAGAATTCCTGATTTAGGGTGATTTCTATGCTATACTGTTACCTGTTTACTTGGTGTATATGAACAACACAGTAACACAGAACACTGCCACAGCAAAGAAGGCGGGGTGGTATGGGGTAGACATAACTAAAACAATTGTTATGACTGCTGGCATCGTATCCGCTATTTTTGTATGGTTCTTTGGTTTCCGCCCTTTTCTGGTAAACGGTATATCAATGTATCCATCATTTAATGCCTCTTTTGTTGCTGCTTCCGAATCGTCATCGCTTATAGCGGGTGATTATCTTATTATTGATGCGTTTTCTTATCGTTTTTTGGAAGATCCACAACGATTTGATGTGATAGTCGCAAAAAGTCCTATTGAACCAGGGAAACACCTCTTAAAACGAATCATTGGGCTCCCAAATGAGCACATTCGGCTTTCTGATACTACTATTGAGGTTACCACCGCTGATAACACCTCTTTCACCCTGCACGAGCCGTATATTAATCAGGAGCAATTGCCGTTGTATAAAAATCAGACCATACAATTAGGTGGCGATCAGTACCTCATCCTTGGTGACAACCGGATGAACAGCTTGGATTCTCGGGTGTGGGGGGCGCTCACGAAAGATCGCATCATCGGACGGGTGGTGTTGCGCCTCTACCCTTTTGATGAGGCGGCGGTGTTGCCGGGAAATGTTGACCTGTACCCATCTCATGTGTTATAATATATTGTATTATGCGGTCCTTTACTATCACCCCTGAAAAATTCTTTGATAAGGCACATAAGATTGCCGGTCTTTACGGTTTTGGACCAATTAACGAAGTGTTTAAAGATTACAGACGCATGAAGCGTACGAAAATTACGATGCACAAAAAACCGACTGAAGCGCATTTACAGCATCTCTCTCTCATATTACGGTTCTATTTTGAACGGGCACTGCATACCTATGAGTATGAGCCGATGTTTCTCTTTCACAGCAATGTAGATAAAGACACTAAGTCAGCGGTTACTCGATCAAAAAAACCTGGTGATACCTACTTTACGCTTACTGTTGTGGGGGTGCGCGATTCGTATGCTGAGGCCTTGCTCCTCTCCTGTGCCAGCCACATCTTTCGCTCACTGAAGTCGGATGCCTATCGCATTCGCATTAACTCGATGGGTACTGCTGACGATTCAAAACTCTATTTCTCAAAGTTGGCGAAGACACTCCGCAAGGTGAAGAAAAACATAGATCCCGCATGTCAAAAACTCCTCGGCGAAGACAGAGTTTGTGAAGTGCACCCTCGTCTGTATGCTCCCGAGCATGTTGGTGTGTCGGAGTACATCACGCCGACACTACGACTGCTCTCAGAAAAGGCGCGGCAACATTTTGAGCGGGTTATAGAATATCTGGAAGCACACCAGCTACCCTATGAACTCGCACCCGATGTTGTTGAACTTACCCGGTACGGGATTCACACCGCTTTTGAAATCAATGATGAGCACTCGCCGTTGTATGCTCGTGGTGCCCGCTATGACACCCTGCCCTACCACCTTTACCGTCGCAAAATACCGACCACCTCAATAACCATTACCCTCCCCGAAAAAGCGGTTGGCACGCATCAGCCAAAATCTCGTCCAAGAAAGCCAAAAGCGTTCTTTTTTCACACTGGTGAAACAGCGCGCCTGCGTTCTCTCGGTGTCATCTCTCAGCTCTATGAGGCAAATATCCCCGTGGCTCACCGCCTCCACTATACCAGGGTTGCTGACCAACTTAACGATGAGGCACGATCGTACCCTTACACCATTGTTTTTGGGCAGGAAGAGGCCGAAAATAATGTAATTTGTATCCGAAAAACTGATACCAGGGCATCCAGAATGGTAGATTTGACCGAAGAATCCCTCCAAACAGCCCGAGAATTCCTTAAAAAATAAGGGTTTTTTGGTGTAGCGAGGACCACCTCATCGCTGAGGAGCTCAGGGTCCATCTAGGCCCTGAGTCAATCCTCATCTTCTCCACCCGCCCGGAGATTGAGAGGATGCATTTCGAGATTAAAGGCACCATCCTCTTCGAACCAGATCGCAGTGGTTTGGGAGGGGTCGCAATAGGTGGCCCCTATCACCCCCACCATCTCCATGAGGTGTGGGACATTGGAGGGCTTGCCGAATTTATTTCGGCAGGTGCCTCGCGCGCCGAGAAGGCGCAGGAACTCCTCACGACGGAGATAGACGCCGCTCAATAGGCGCGTCTAGATACAGAACCAACACCCGGTTTAGGTGTTGGTTTTTTTTTGTACTTAAAACCCCTCAAGATAGAGGTGTTTTTGCTGTTTTTGGGGTGGCTTTGAAACTTGCGTTTTTTGCTGTTTTATGATATTATATCATTATGTATAATTTGTGATGGAGGTAGGGGTTTTGTGCATATCCCCCGCTTTGAACATTACAAATTACAAAGAACTTCGCCCTCCTCAAAGAGAAGAGGGCATAAAGATGGCAAGCGAGTGCTTGCCAGGAGGAAAAGAAATGAAGAGAATGATTGCGATCGCAGCCTTGATGCTCACTGCGGTGACCGTCGTGGCCTTTTCCGCACTTGATGCGGAAACCCAGACAGTATCAGCAGCAGCTTTGCTGCTGCTAAGTTCCGCACTGATCATGGTGCGGAGTTACGAAAACTCGTTTTTCCCCCGCATGGGAGGGGGGATCCTTGGTCTGCTCGCCCTACTTCTGGCGGCTGGATTTGTCGGATTTGGCTGGACACCTTCTTTGGTGTTCGGCCAGATGGAAGCGGTGGTATTCATCATCGCAGCCATGGTGGGTCCGGTGTTGCAGCTCATGGCGCCGGATCCCAAGACCCTTGAGAACATCAAGGGTCTTGAGGAGGACTTAGAGTCCTCCGAAGAGGATCTTGACGCCGCTGAGGCGACCGTTGAAGGTCTGGAGAAGGACCTTCAAGTCGCCAAGGAGGCGGTTGAAACCGCTAAGGCGGAAGCCAAGGTGACAGACGACAAGATCGCCAAAATCGAAGGCGCCCTCCAAGCATCTAACGATGCTTTGGCGGTTGCCGAGAAAACGGCCGCTGAAGCGGTGGAAGCGCGGCACGCTGCCGAGACCGCACAAGCGACGGCAGAAGCCGTCGCGACTCCGCTGCGGGAGCATGCGGAGCGCGCGGAAGCGCACGCTGCCGGCGTGCAAGTCCGCCTTAGCGCTTTTGAAGAGCGCAAGGTGGCGGATCTTGCTGCGGCGGATCTTGCTGCTTCGACGGCAAACCTTGCTGCTGCAAAGCAGCAGGTGGTAGCTCTGCAGGGTACCCTGCAGACCGCCGAGGCGGAACAAGGGCACCTACAAGGTGCCCACCAAGACGCTATCAGCGGTGCTGAGAGCGCTTGGGAGGCCGTTGAAGAGGCGGCGAAAGCCGCCCTTACATCGGAGGCCGCTCTCGCTGAGGCGAAACAGGCGTCCGAAGCGGCAGCGAAGGCCATTGAAAACGGTGTCAAGGTTCTTGATGCCGACGGTCTTGCGAGTGCCCTCTCTGATGCCGAGGCGGCACACGATGAGGCGTCGGAAGGGCTCAGCCGCCTCAACGGCGAGGCACGGAAAGCCGATGTTGCAATCGGTCGCCTCGCTGCTGACCTGCGGCACGCAGAAACGCAAGTTTCTGCCTTGACCGCAGATCTTGATGCGGCAGAGGCCGCACAAGTGGCGGCGAGAGTTTCTGCTGATGAGGCGGCGAAAGTCGCTGAATCAGCAGAAGTTGAAGCGGTTGCTGCTGAGCGTCGCTTCTCCGCCCTCGTCGCTGCTGAGCGGCAGAATACCGAGCTCGGCGTCGCCCTTGAGGCGGCGAATGCTGAGAAATCAGCACTTGTTGCGCAATGCGGCGAGCTGCAGGATGCAGTAAAGGATGCCTTACGGGCGTCCGGCTGCGTCCTTGAACCTCGTCGTCTCGGAGGGGATGACGAGGTCGCCTACTATGCAATCTCTCTCCGTCTGCCACAGGAGACGGAGATTACCTTCGCCGTCCAGATCAGAGACGACGAAGAGGAAGAGGTTCTGTTCCGGACGATTCCAGTCGGAAAGACCCTCTCCGAGGAGTTTGAAGTCGACCGTGGCTTCAACTCCCGCATCCGCATTCTGCCCCCCGGGCAGACCGCGGAACACCTCGGCACCACCGAGATTGTCCCTTACCTGGTGGCGTAAAGCCACCTAGTCCCACCACAGAGGACACCTACCTAATAGGTGTCCTCTTTTTCTATACCTCATTTCCTGCTATACTATAAGCACTATGGCAGATAGTATTATAATGAAAAAACATGCTAATGAAGGGGCGGCATCGTTGTATCGTCGCTTTCTTAAGCATTTTCGTTCATCGGGTATTCAAACTTCGGTGAAACAGAAACGGTTCTATGGCAGGAAGTTGTCAAAAAATATCAGAAGGAAGGACTGTATTAACCGGCTCACAAAACAGGCGACCTATGAGAAAGCACAGCGCGAAGGAAAAATACCGACACCGCACGGCAAGTAGTATGTCGGCGATTGGGCAGGTGCATGTCTTTAATGAAACGGCAGTTCGTGTGCCACGGATGGCTATGACCGCCCTCTACACTGACCTCCTTGCAAAAACTTGCTCGCTTAATATTGTCTGTATTGGTAATGCGTTTTCACAAAAACTGAATAAGGTACACCGTGGGAAAGATGCTCCGGCAAATGTCCTTACCTTTCCGCCGAATGAGGGTGGTGTGGCTGAACTCTACATCAATACCACTTTGGCAGCGAAAACGGCGGAAAAGCACCATATTTCAATAAAAAAGCAGATCCTCTTTCTCTGTATCCACGGCATGCTGCATCTTCTCGGCTATCGGCATGGTGTGCAAATGGAGATGCTGGAGGATAGATATATTACAATGTATACATAACCTGAGAACATTGTATGAAACAGCGGGAAAGAAACATCGTTTCGATGGATGTGGGCAATATGCACATAAAAGTGTTGGTTGGTTCGTATAGCGAGCCCGTGCAGTTGTCTAAACCATTTTTTGAGCTGCAGGGAGCGACAGTGCCTATGCAAGGAATATCAAGGCAGGGTGTCGTCACCCATAAAAAAAATCTTACGCACACTATGCGCAGAGCGCTGGATGCACTGTCTTCTTTTTCGGGTTACGACATTGACGAGATGCTACTCTCTTATACCCATCCGGATATTTGTTTTTTCAAGAAAACAATCGGTTTGCAGGATATACAAAGTAGAAGCAGTGTTCACATTACCGAGCAATGGTTAGCTACTCAGAAAGAAAAGATACAAGAACGCATCCATCGGACACATCGGCATAAAAAATGCGCCTATTTTGCCATTGTCTCTCTCATTGCGGATGGTGAGGAGATTTTGTATGATCCGTATGAGTTTACTGCGACGAAGTCGTTGCACTTGACCTATGTATACCTCTTGGCGCCAGGGGCTTTTTTGGGTGCCTTGCTGGAGAGTGCTGAGCATATAGCGGCGATTCGTATGGCGCAACCAGCAGCGATTATTAACGGTGCGCTGTTGTCAGATCGACAGAAAGAGCAAGGTGTTGTGGTGTGTGATATTGGCACTGAATTTACCAACATCACCATATACCAGAACGGCGTGCCGGCAGGTGTGCGTGTTTTGCCATTTGGTGGTAACACCATCACGAATGCCATAGCGCTGTTAAAAAAGGTTTCGCCCGAGGAGGCGGAGCAGTATAAGTTGGCTCTTACCACTGAAGATTCGCCGCTTAAAAAACAAGATGTGCAACGGATTAATAAAAAAATTACCCTCACTTTAAAAAAATGCCTGCTTCCCTACCTCAAGGAAATAGATGCTCAAAAAGATTTTCCTGGTGGTGTTATGTTGCTCGGGAAGGGGTCGCTTTACCCTGCTATGGATGTGCTTGTAGAAAAAGCGATTGGTCTGCATTCATTTTATGCGAAAACACCGTATCATATTCAAAGTCAGCGACACACCCATCAGACAGCATGGCACACCGCATATGCGGCACTCTGTGGTGCGGTTGCTCGGCAGGACCATGGTTCTGCTGTGTACTACGAGAAACCCTCTTTTTTAGAGAAAATTATGGGGGTTTTACACACAGCACTAAAGATATTGCGATGATGTTGGTTGGATGATTTGCTGTTTTTGGTGTGCGGGTGTATAGTAATAGTACGATATGAAAAAAGTCATTCCACCGGAAAGTGAAACTTTTGCCAGAATCCGTGTTGTCGGCATTGGTGGATCCGGAAAAAATGCTACTAACCACATGATCAAGGTTGGTATACCTGGTGTTGAGTTTATTGTTGCAAACACTGATTCGCAGGATTTACAACAATCAAAAGCGGAGCGAAAGGTGCACCTTGGTAAACGCTCAACGCAGGGGCTTGGTACTGGCATGAATCCGATGCTCGGCAGGGCATCCGCTGAGGAGTCGCTCTCTGAAATTAACGAGGTCATTAAGGGTGCGGATATGATTTTTATCGCCTGTGGTATGGGAGGTGGCACTGGTACCGGGGCAGCACCAGTTATTGCGAAGGCGGCGCAGGATTTGGGTATCCTTACCGTCTCAGTTGTTACGAAGCCCTTCACCTTTGAAGGCGGTAAACGGAAGCAGATTGCTGAAGAGGGCTTACTTGAGTTGGCACAAGCCACTGATGCTATGGTAACAATACCAAATGATAACATTCTCACCATTGCCGCTGATGATACCACTATGGCAGATGCATTCACTCTGAGTGATGAGATTTTATCGCAGGCGGTGAGTGGTATTGCTCAGTTGATTATGAAGCCCGGAGACATCAATATTGACTTTGCTGATATTCGCGCAATCCTTGAGAATTCTGGCGCATCACTCCTTGGTCTTGGGTCAGGTCGAGGCGCCAACAAGGCGGAAATAGCGGTTACGCGGGTTATTTCTTCTCCACTGCTGGAAGTGTCTATCAACGGTGCGCAACGGGCACTCTTTTCTATTGCGTCCCGCACCCGATCGGATGTTACTATGCGTGAAGTTCAAACTGTTGCGGAGCAAATTTCTGGAGCCGTTGATCCGAACGCAAAGATTATTTTCGGCACCTCTACCGACAAGGACATGAAGCAAGGGGAGATGCGTATTACGTTGATAGCGACTGACTTTAAAGAGCGAGAGTCGGAGGTGCAGGATAGTTCTGATACGGCTGTGCATACTGAGCAGGATGTGCCTGTTGCACCGGCACAATCGCCTGCACCTGCACCACCTAAAAAAGTTGTGCCGATACAGTCGTCCGCCCCTGCGCCACCACCAAGACCAGCGTCAGTCCCTGAGCGCTTGAGTGACTATACTGCTCCTGGCAGTGCTGGCTCATTTGATGCGGACACCTCAGATGATGCTATACTACTTGATGATGAGTATGTGACAGATGCTGAGCAGGATACTAAAAAACCAGGATGGAAAAAATTTTGGAACAAGTATTAGATACAGTTATTATCGGCGGCGGTCCTGCGGGTACTGCAGCAGGAGTATATGCAGCTCGGAAGCAGTTGAAAACTGTGTTGATTGCGGAATCGTTTGGTGGTCAGAGCGTTGTCTCCGCTGACATTAAAAACTGGATCGGCACACCGAGTATCAGTGGTGCTGACCTTGCTGAATCATTTAAAGCTCACTTGCAAGAATATGTTGGCGACTGGTTTTCTGTTGTTGAGGCACGAGTAGCATCAATAACGGAAGAGGGCGGTGTATTTACCGTTATGCTCGCAAATGGTGACACCCTCTCCGCAAAAACCATTCTCCTGGCAACTGGCTCCACCAGACGCAAGTTGGCAGTGCCGGGTGCTGATCTGTTTGAGCACAAAGGACTTACCTACTGCGCCTCTTGTGACGGCCCACTTTTCGCGGGCAAAGATGTTGCTGTTATTGGTGGCGGTAACGCTGGCTTTGAAACCGCTGCGCAGCTCCTTGCGTATGCAAAAAGTGTTACGCTCCTGCACCGTAGTGCTGAATATAGTAAAGCAGATGCGATCACTGTTAAAAAGGTGCTCTCACACCCGAATATGACCGGCATTACCGAGGCGGAAACAGCGACGGTATTTGGCGAATCATTGGTGCAAGGACTTACCTATAAAAAAGATAGCGAGGAACATACCCTTGCCGTTGAAGGTATCTTTGTTGAAATTGGTCTTATTCCTTCAACAGACATTGTTAAAGACCTTGTTACCCTGGACCCTGTCGGCAGAGTATCTGTTGATCCAAAAACACAGCAGTCATCTTGCGCTAACATTTGGGCAGCTGGTGATTGCACTGATGGTCTCTTTCACCAAAATAACATCGCTGCTGGTGATGCGGTCAAGGCCGTGGAGCACATCTACCTCACCCTCCATACGCAATAGTGGCGATGGATATATTTATTTTCTTTATGCAGTGTTGTTTTTTTCAAGACGATACGTGACCCGGGCAAGGGTTATGAGTGGGTATGGATATTTTTCATCGCAGTGTTCGTAGAGGGGTTTGAGGCGTTCGTCGGTGTGTTTTTTGATTGCTGTGTGTATCTCTTGATATATTTCGTCCCAGTTTTTTGGGAGGAGATGTTTGATGTCGCTGCTCTGCAAGGCATTGTTTGCAACCAGTATTTCTATGTGCGTGAGTATTGTTTTCTCCTGGATGGCACGAGTGATGACGATCTCTTCCAATGTTTTTCCGTCCTGGAGCATTTCTAAGGTCGTGGTGTAGGTGTCTTTTTTTAGTGGCTTGCTTATGGGGGCTGTTGTCGCAACGCTTTCTCCCTGCACTTCCTCAGGCGTTGCGCCGGCAAATGCTACTTCTGCCTGCTCACTCGCCTGTTTATATAACCGGTCTTGCTCTTGTATCATTGGTGCAATAGCCAGTGATTTTGGTGTGATGCCACCAACAAGGCGTAGTCCCGCTAAGCTGCGTACCCGGGAAAGTGCGACATACCCCTGCCCTTCCACGAATACCCGGGAGAGGTTTATTTCTGCTGCGTCCAGCGACGCTCCCTGACTTTTATGTATGGTGATAGACCATGCGAGTCGCAGTGGCACTTGTCGGAGGGCGGCGATTCGCTCACCGCCGTCGTGCATTTCCCACAGCATATGTTCGGCGACGATGGTTTTTCCATCAAAGGTTTCTATGATTGGCAAATCACCTTCTCGGCTAAACCCAGTTACTGTACCCAGCGTGCCGTTGACGAATGATTGTTGCGGGTCATTTTTTGTGAACATCACTACCGCACCTTCTTTTATAGACAACACTTCTGGCGACATGCACCCTTTCACCATCGCCTCAACCACTGCCCTTGGTCCATCTTTTTCCATAGTGAACACGCGCCGCTCCCCCGACAGTGCTTCAAGTCGTGCAGTGTTGTCTTGGTCTACTTCGCGGTTGTGTGCATGGAGCATTGTCGGCTCTTGCATGCCGTTTGCAATGCTGTCCTGCTCCTGTAGGAGGGTGTAATGTTCGTCGGATAGCGTGCCGTTCCGTATTGCGCGCAATAGATCAAGAAATGCGTTGTCTTCCTGTCGATGTTGCTCGGTAAGGTAACATACCTGTAGCCCTGCCCGACTCCATACTTCTGCTGTAAATGCATATGGCGTATTGCTATCTCGTGATACTGGTGGTAGCTGGAAAAAATCGCCAACGAGTATAATTTGCACGCCACCAAATGGGCGGGTGTCCATTCGTGCTGTGCGGAGCAACACATCTAGTGCATCTAATATCTTGCCGCTCAGCATAGACACCTCATCGATAATCAGCACCTCTGTCTCGGACATTCGTTGCACACTTCTCCCTTTTTGCATAATTTGTTCAATGTCCTCCTGCCCCAATGTTTCTTTCACCCCTATACCACTCCACGAGTGTATCGTCCTGCCTCCTATATGACTTGCTGCAATACCGGTGGATGCTGTTACTGCAACTTCTTTCCTTTTTTTCTGTAGCCACGCAACATAGTTACTGATGGTGTGGGTCTTCCCTGCTCCGGGCTCACCGGTCAGAAAAACATTGCTGCCTGATTGTAATACTGCCATTGCGCATTTTTGATCCATACTACCGATAGTATATAGACACATCACTGACCATGCAAGGTTTACTGTACACCTTAATAACTCTCTAATTTTTTTACTTCAGTGTGCGCTCGCAATTTTTCAAGTGCACGGGATTCTATTTGTCGCACTCGCTCACGGGTTACCTTGAGCTCTGTCCCTATCTGTTCTAAGGTGTGCTGTATACCATCCTCCAATCCGTGTCGCATTTCTATTACCTGCCGCTCTCGCGGCGAAAGATCTTTTAGGATGCCCTGTATCTGATCTTTTAAGATGTCCTTTGATACCATTTTTTCCTGTGTTTCCTGATCGTGATCTTCAACGGTGTCAGATATGCGCGTATTGCCCTCTTCATCGTTGCTACCGCCTAGCGGTCGTTCCAACTGCACAATGTCCTGTGATATTCTTCGTATCATATATACTTTTTCCGGGTCAATGCCAAGTTCGGTTGCCACCTCTTGTACTGTTGGCGTGCGTCCTAGGTCTTTTTCCAGCTGCACCATCGCCTTTTGGTAGCGTTGTGTTGTTTCAGACATGTGTACTGGTATACGAATTGTTCTTGACTTATCTGCCAAACCTCGGACAATTGATTGTTTAATCCACCATGTCGCATAGGTTGAAAATTTGAATCCGCGTTGTGGTTCAAACTTATCAACTGCTTTGTACAGCCCTTCTGATCCCTCCTGCACTAGATCAAGCAAACTTAGATCCCGACTTCTTCCGGCGTAGTTTTTTGCAATGGAAACCACTAATCGCAAGTTAGCGGTTGCCAGTTTGTTACGCGCTTCCAGCCCTTCATTCAAAATCTTTCTTTCCTTTGCTGGTGTCAATCGTTTTTTATCTCGCTTTTCCAGTATGTCCCTTCGCGCCATTATTTTCTTGCCGAGCTCTTGTTCTTCTTTTGCGCTGAGCAATGGGTACCTTCCAATATCTCGTAGATACATTTGTATAGAATCATATGAGGATGAATCAAATTCAGGGAATCGCGGGTCTGATTCCAGGTTAACTTCCTGTAACAACCCTTCGTTTTCTACCAAGTCAACACAACTTGTTTTTAATACTTCTTCAATGCAACTCCACACATTACCTGTGTTATCACACTCTTCTAGCCCGACATACTCTAACACTTCCTCTGATGTGACATATCCCTTGCTCTTACACTTGTTGACCATGGCTTTAATTTTTTTCTTGTACTTATCTGGAATTGAGTTGTACAGATTTTTTTCCTGCTGTGCGGTGTCAATCAAGTCCTCGAGTATTTCTACCGGTTTGGTGTGTTGCGTTTTTCGACCTGTTTTTTTGGTGGCACTCTTTTTCTTTTTACTGCGCGCCGGGCGTCTTTTTACCATCCGCCCTTTCTGCTTAACTGCTGATTTTCTTTTTTTACTTACCTTTTTTTTCATTGTTTTCTTTTGGAGGCATCGCTACGATTACTGTGTTTTTATTGTATCATGTCGCCTCTTTTACACCTCTGCCATTTCTGGAAAACTTCTGGAAAACATTTTCTCATTTTTTCTGCCTATTCTGCCTATCGGCTTAAAATCTTTTCTTTCATCTGATACTTTGCTTTTTACGATTATTGACAAAAAAATATTCTATTGTTTGAAAAAATAATATCCCCTCGGTTGACCGAGGTTTGTAATATAAAAATTAAAACGCTCTTTGTCTAACCGAGGGGTTATGAGAACACCCTCTTTGCTTTCTTTCAAAAAAGAAAAAAGTGTGGTGTTTAGAAGGATGCTATTGCTGCTGCCCCGAGCAGATCATCCTTCATGGTGGTTTTCGACCACAGACAGCACTTCTGTTGTTGCTGTCATTTTTGTGGCTTTCGGCCACGCTGTAATTCAAGATGTTTGAATTACTTAGAGCACTTCTCATTTGTGCATGGAAGTACTTTTGAACAGTAGTGTGTGTTGTGTTACATTGTAGTTTTCTTACAATGTTAATTTTAAGGAACAGTTTGTGAGAAATATTTTTCTCACAAAGGATCAATTGGCAGGGTAACCAAGCTCTGCCATCTGGCGTTGCGCCAGCGTTATGGCAGATGCGTGCGGTTATTTTTGTGCCTTTTTATTACCTCTGGGTAGAGCTATTTACACCTTACTGACGATTGCTTTTTGCAGTCCTCAAGTTTGCATAATGCTTCTTCCCTAGAAATTGTAATTTTTCTTCAGGCAATATACATTCCCTGTCTACTGTATATAGTAGACCATACATTGTTCTTTTGACAATGCTGTGTGGAAAACTGGATGGCTTCTTTATTATCTTCTTCAAATACCTTATGATTACAAATGCTATTGTGTACTCCCTCGTATCCCTTTTCTTGTTTCAGAGTATACTATAATTACACATATTGCCATCTTAGCTCAGTCGGTAGAGCACTCCCATGGTAAGGGAGAGGTCGCCGGTTCAAATCCGGCAGATGGCTCTTGCATCTGGGTGTCTGATTTTCTTTTGTGGTATACTGAGGATAATCTACGCTTATGAGTATTCAATTTATTACCCAGGTGGTACAGGTTACCAGTGCTATTTTACTTATCATTGCCATCCTTCTGCAGCGAGGTGAAGCTAATGTTGGTAGCGCGTTTGGTGGTGGTGACATTTCTGAAACCGGCAATGCGAAACGACGCGGTTCAGAAAAAATAGTGTTTATAGCGACTTTCGTTATTGCGATACTTTTTGTCGCCAGCGTTATTTTTCCACTTGTAACGATTTAGTCAACACCTTGCCACATACCGTTTATAGTTCATGCAAGCCGATTTACAATCACGGTATACTGCAAGAGAGTATGATGTGTTGGTTTTTTTATTTACTATAATACAATGAAGTCGTTCATATCATTTTGCCCTCATCCGGGTATGTACAAAAAGTTGCCTCCGTCCGATGCCTGCATCATTCTCATCCTTATGGGTGTTCTCTTTGTCCAGCTTGTGTTTCTTCTTACCGCCCTTAACACTACCTTTCTCTATGAAACAACTATTCGTCGCGGAGAAATTGATGAAGGTGTTGTTGGTGTGCCGGTGTATAAAAATCCTCTTTATGCAAATAACGCTGCGGAGAAAGATATTGCGGCGTTGATGCATGCTGGCTTGCTTCAGCGTGATCTCAGTGGTGGTTTCGTTCCACATCTTGCTCAGTCGTGGAAACAAGAAAGTCCGACTCGATACTTATTTACACTCAGAGAACATGCATCGTTTCACGATGGCTCCCTCATAACCACAGCGGATGTCCTTTATACCGTCGGCATGCTTCAACAGGAGCAAAAATATAAGAGTCCGCATCATGCAGCATGGGTCGGCGTTGCGGTTGAGGCGGTGGATGACATCACACTCATTGTTACTGTTCCGGAAGGCAATCTCCATTTTCCTGGACAATTTACCATCCCCATTCTCCCTGAACACATCTGGAAAAAAATACCGACTGACAAGCGGCGCAATTACAACGGGTCAGGAGTGCACATCGGTGCAGGACCATACAAGTACAGCCAGGAATCTGTGACTCTTGACGAGCGTCCCACCAGCATAACCTTGGAAGAGTTTTCTAGTTATGTTCTTGGCAGACCTTTTATTAAAAAAATTACCCTGCACTTTTTTGTTGATGTTGTTGACCTCCTCCGGGCATATGAAGTTGGCACCATAGACAGTGTCTATGGTATTGCTGGTGGCGAAGTGGGATCTCTTCTTAAACAGAAAAAGGAAGAGCAGGGTCGACTTCATACCGCTAACACCAATCGTGTCTTTGGTGTATTCTTCAATGCCGAAGACGGGCGGATCCTTCAGGACTCTTTCCTTCGCAGTGTTCTTTCTCGGTGGGTTACCCGGGAGTCCATTATTTCCCAAGTGTTTCATACCTATGCCAACCCTATACAACACCCTCTCCCAACTGATGTTATGTTACCAGAGCAGGTTGTACCGCTGGAAGACATCAAGCAGACACTGGAAGACATTGGCTGGAGATTTGAGTCCGCCACCGGATACCGTGAACGAGACGGCGTCCCATTCAAGATCTCTTTTGTTGTTCCAAATATCGATGAGGCGCAACAGATAGCGGACATTCTTGCGGATGGATGGCGACGACTTGGCATTGCTGTGACGATACATACTATTACAGAAAAAGAGGTTTCCGACACTATACAAAAAAAGGAATTTGATGCTATGCTCTATGGTTATGAAGCCAACACGGTGAACGATTTGGTTGCCTTGTGGAAATCTGGGGATCGGGAAAATCTTGCCTCAATCACCAGCTTTGGAAGTCCGATACTTAACGACCTCCTTACTGGTCTTGAACAATCAACCCCCTCACAGCGCTTTCTTGAGCAGTTATCCCAACCTCCTCATGACAGTTGGCGGGATATGGTGTATACTGCTATCAAGGTAGAGATGATGAAAAATGTTCCGGCAATTTTTCTTTATTCGCCTCACTTTCTCTATATACTGCCGCAGCGTGTTGAAGGGGTTGGTTTGCAAAAAGGGCAGCGACGACTCGGCAGAATAACGGATTCGAGTGATCGATTTACCAATGTGCACAAGTGGCATATACAGCGAGAGAAAGTGTGGAAACCTTTTGTTGAGAACTAACTAACTACAGATTCATGGCAATACCAAAAAGAAACTACAGACAATCACGCCCGTCACACATAAAAAGCAAAACAGTCGACACCAAAAAACCAAAAAAAGTATTTATTCCTAAACCAAACAAAGGTGAGATTCGTACGCTTGTGTTTGGTGGCATATCAGAGATTGGCAAAAATATGTACGGCATTGAGTACAATAACACCATTGTGCTATTGGAGTGTGGCACTATGTTCGGCGAGAGCAGCACCCCTGGTGTCAATGCTGTTATGCCGAATATCCAATACCTCAAAGATAGGAAGCAAGATGTCAAGGCGCTGATCGTTACAGATGCCTCTATGAAGCATATTGGTGCTATTCCGTATGTTACTCGTGCTTTGGGAGACCCTGTGCTGTACACCAGAAAACTTACTAAGGCCATTATAGAAAACCACCAGAATACGCTCCGCGGAACATTGCATGTGTCATTTCACGAAGTGGAAAAAGCGGAGTCAGTTGTTGTCAACGACGATGTTACCCTCCACTTCTTTGGCATTGCCGACAATGCGCCGAGTACGCTTGGTGTGCTTATAGAGACCCCTTCTGGCTGTATTGCTTATACTGGCAACCTTAAGGTCAGTCACAACAAGGAAATCATTCGTGCTGAAGAGGAGGAGGCGTTCAAAGCGGCGAAAGAGAAAGATGTTATTCTTTCTCTTGCTGATTCGGTTGGATCAGAACGCCCGGGCTTTGCCATAACCGACCATGAGATAGTTGAAGAGGTTGACCAGATGATGCAGGAAGCGCCGCACCGTGTACTGATACCGCTCTTTCCGTCTCAAATAAAGAGGAATGCAATGCTATTGGAAAAAGCGTTCCGGGCTGGTAAAAAAACTTATGTGGAAGGTGCGTTGCTTTTGGAAAACCTTCAAACTGCCTCGGAACTTGGTATCATGCAAATGCCAAAGGAGTCCCTTATTCCTATTCAGGAGATGAAAAAAGATGATGATTCTGAGGAGGTGTTTATTGCTTTTACTGCTGAAGAAAATGAAATTTGTGAAGCGTTGGAGAGCATATCTCGTGAAAGTTACCGCCACACTTCTGTTATCACAAAAGATACTATTATATTTCCTTCACCGATGATTTCTGCGAATGCGCAAGCGACACAGAATCTTAAGGATCGTCTTTCCCGCCTTGGTGCGATTACCCGATCGTACAATACCAGCGATGTTAAGGGTAGCGGACATGCCAACAAGAGTGAGCTTCGCTGGATGCACCAACTTCTTAATGCGAAGTTCTTCATCCCTGTTCAAGGTTATCACTACATGCTTAATGCACATACGCACATACTCCGTGAACTCGGCATGTCGCAGGATTCTTTTGCTGTGCCGGAAAATGGTTCAATAATAGATGTCAGCCCTGATGGTAAGGTTATTAAAAAACAGAAGCAGCGAATGGAAACTACCGCCGTCTCTGTTGATGGTCATACTCTTTCTCCGGTACAGGATGTTGTCGTGCAGGACCGAAATACTCTCTCACAAGAAGGCATCTTTATTATTATCGTCTTTATTGACCGAAAAACCCTTGAGGTTAAAAAATCTCCTGACATTATTTCTCGTGGCTTTATCTATTTACGCGAGTCACAGGACCTTATTGCCCGTGTCCGTATCGTTATCAAGAAAGCCGCTGAAAAAGAGGCGAAGGAAACTGGTAGGGTTGAGATTGATAAGATGAAAAAGGCAATACAAAAAGAGGTGCAGACCTTTTTGGTAAATGAGACCAACAAGCGACCGATTGTTGTTCCGGTTATATTTACCCAATAATTACATTACATAATGCGTATGGCAGAAACAAAGAAACCTACAACTACTAAAAAAGTGATCGAGCGTACCAGTGCTGGCAAGAAGGCATCTTCCAAAAAGAGTGCGTCAAAAAAAACCTCTGGATCAGGTGATGTCAAAAAACAAAAGGTCTCCTCTGGACTTTATCAAAAGCCACTTCGACGGCAAGGCGGACTTATCGGGTCGCGTGAGCTCACCACCAACTACGATGCCGAGTCGACACTCAATATTCCGCGACAGGAAAAAGACGCTGTCCGTATTTTATTTTTTGGCGGTGTCGGAGAAATTGGGAAAAATATGTATGGTATTGAGTATGAAGATGAAATTTTGTTGCTTGATTGTGGCATGAAGTTTGCACAGAACGACACGCCCGGTATTGATTTTATTGTTCCAAACATTCAATACCTTGAGGAGCGAAAAGAAAAAATAAAAGGGTTGGTGATATCGCATGCCCACCTTGACCATATCGGCGGTATATCAGTTGTTCTGAATAGAATTGGTAACCCTCCAATTTTTTCCCGGAAATTAAGTATTGAACTTATTAGAAACAGACAGAGTGAATTTGAGAGTAAGGAACCCATCGTTTACCACGAGGTGGAGAAAAGCACTGTTCTCACTCTTAGTGAAAATCTTATCCTCACTTTTTTTTCTGTTACCCACACCATCCCTGATGCAATGGGTATTGTTATAGATACCCCGCTCGGCGCGATTGTATTTACTGGTGACCTTAAACTTACTCACGAAGATGGTGTTGTCGGCCCTGAGGAGGTTAAGGAGTTTGCCGCCATTAAGAAGAAAAATATTCTTCTCACCATGGCGGACTCAACAAACGCAGAGCGACCTGGCTTTTCTCTCCCCGAGAAACGCGTGGTGGAAACCATTGGTAAAATCATCAAAGAGACCAAAGGTCGTGTTATTCTTTCCGCATTTTCAACGCAGATAGAGCGTACTATCAGAATTATTGAGCACGCTATTGAAAGTGGCAGGAAAGTGATAGTGCAGGGTAGGTCAATGATAACCAACCTCACCATTGCTTCTGAGTTGGGGCTGCTAAAAGTTCCGCTCACCGCCATTATTCCTGTTGAAAAAATGGGGGATTACCCGAAAGAGAAACTTCTTGTGCTTGCAACTGGTGCTCAGGGAGACAATTTTACTGCAATGGACAGAATGTCCCGTGGCACGCATCGGCATCTTAAGCTGGATAACAGAGACACGGTTGTTTTTTCCTCTTCAATTATTCCCGGCAATGAAGAGCCGGTGCAGAATTTGAAAGATCGTCTTTCTAAGCTTGGTGTTGACCTTATTACCTACCAAACCAGCGATGTCCACTCTAGTGGGCATGCAAACCGAGATGAACTTAAGTGGATCCACGAGAATATTGATGCGACATTTTTTACTCCTATTCACGGCTACCACTTTATGCTCTCTGCGCATGCCCAAATACTTCGTGATATTGGTATGCCTGAAGAAAATATTATTCTTCCGAACAACGGATCTATTGTGGATATCAGTCCTGACAGTAAGTCAATTACGATGCAGGATTATACTATGCCGACAGAGGTTGTTGTTGTGGATGGTAATGCTGTCGGCACCGCACAAGATGTTGTCCTCAATGACAGAATCACCCTTAAAGAAGAGGGTATTTTTGTGGTGATTGTTCTTATCAATAAGCGGCTCAAAAAGGTGAAAAAATCTCCTGACATTATTTCTCGTGGCTTTGTGTACCTCAAAGAGTCGCAGCCACTCATTAACCGGTCTCGTATGATAGCGCGTCGTTCTGTGGAGCGATCCCTTCGTCGCAACAAAATGATAAACTTGGACGCCATTAAACGAAATCTTGTTCGTGAGACCCAAAACTACCTCTATTCAGAAATGAAGAAGCGTCCCATTATCGTTCCTGTTATTTTTGCTTCTTAGTATACTCAGGTAAGAACCTTGCAAGGCATCCAGTGGTTATTTTTACTTGTTGATGGCACCTGCTACTGACATCCATCTCTTGAATCCGTTGCCCGAAATCCTACCAGCCCTGTTTGAAACACATCAATGCTTTGCCGGTACCCTTCTTCGGTAATGAATACAATACGCACTCCCTCATATTTTTCTGACATCCGAGATGTTGCTCCGTTCGGTTTTGTATCTGCATATTGGTATGTTTCTTTGTCACCGGAAACCGTTACCGGTATGATGTTTGTGTGTACTTCTCGACTTGGCTGTTCAACGGAAAAATGGGCATCAAAATTGTTTCGTTTTATCTGTGCTGCACTGTACCCTATTACCACCGGGTTTGGCTCATTGCACAACATAGAATTGGTTGCACATCCTGTATCGCCCTGCAAAGTTACTTGCTCTCGCGTGTACTGCGGGGAGTTCCCCTCATCAATAAAGCACACATCAATGAAGTACCGTTCGGATGTTTCTAGTGCGACCTGCCTTGATCCTGGCACGATAGAGTCCCGACCTAAGGCGAAGTTAGACCCTTCTGTAAAACTTGTGAATGCTCCTGGTGCTTTTTCAAGCCGAACGCTTTTCAGTACTCCTTCGCGCACTTTCAATCGCACCACTTGAAACCCTTCCGTTGGCAGTGCCGTATTTGTTGAAAAACTCTCTGCTGCGCCCGCCTGCTCTTGTGCGAATCGAATGTATTCTCCCAAATCTGTTGCCCGCACTCGCACCAGTGAACGACTCGTAAAAGTTCCGTAATTAAAAAATACTATTCCTATAATAATCCCCATAATAGCAACAGAAATCAATACTTCAATCAAGGTAAATCCCCCAGCAACATGAAAGCGCGCACTTGTCATACACCCTCATTATACGCCACTCTCAACTCTCTGACACAGCCGCAATACTGGCGTGTTGCGGAGGAAAAAATTTTGTAGCGCTTTACTTTGTTTGTGCATGGCACTTTATGCTAAAATCCCTCTTTTTGTAGCTCCTTGAGCATCTCTTTTGCCTTTTTACTCAATTTTTTTGGGTAGACAATGTGGCAGAATATTATGAGGCGGTCATTGCCAGCAGGGCGAGGGATACCTCGGCCTTGGAAAATAATATGGGTACCCTCTTTACTCATTTCAGGAACAGTCACCGCGAGGGTGTTGCCGCGGATGTCCTGTATTTCTTTGGTTGCCCCGAGCAATGCTTCGCTCGGAGTGAGTGAAAGTGGGCAGACGATATCGCCACCACGACGCTCGAAAGTTGGATGCTTTTGCACTCGTATCTGTATGAATAAATCACCCGGGGATGACTGTCCATCTTTTGATGGCTCTCCCCGCCCTGGATATTGTAGCCGTGACCCTGGCTCTATCCCTGCCGGCACCTGTATCTCAACCGTCTCCGACGCTTTTCTTCGGTATGGTATGGTGATGTTCTTTGCCGTTCCGAATACGGACTCCTCAAATGAAATAGTTATATCAATTTGTACATCCGCCCCTCGATTCATGGCACCGCGGAACATTTGATTAATAGCGTCTGCAAAGCCACCGGAAGCACCGCCAAAATTAAACTCCATATTTCCAAAATCAAATCCTTCAAAGCCACGGAAACCGGAGGTGTCAAAACCGCCCGTTCCCCCGCTTCGCGGGTCAACCCCTGCATCATACTGCGCTCGCTTCTGTTGATTGCTCAATACTTGATACGCCTCATTCACCTCTTTAAATTTGTTTATGTCTCCCCTTTTTTTGTCAGGGTGATACTGGTGTGCCAGTTTTCGGAACGCCTTTTGAATATCTTCCTGGGATGCACCTCTTTCAACGCCGAGCATCTTGTAGTAATCTTTCATATATATAGTATAGAGGACTATCCCTCTTTTTGCTCTTCTGCTTCGTCGTTGGGTTTTTCATCATTGCTGGCGCTGTCGCCATTATCAGATGTGGTGGCACTCGGGGCATCTGAGTCAGTAGTACTGGGAGTACTGTCTTCCTGTTCTCCGCCGGCTTCCTGTCGATGTTTTGCAAATATGCCTGATGCTTCTGTTACCGCCTGCTGTATTGCCTCTTTGTCATCCTTCTCTTTTTCGGTGCGTAGTTTTGTTAACGCGTCCTCAACCTCTTTCTTTGCATCAGCGGACAGATTGTCCTGTTTTGCGATTTTTTCCCCTTCATACACCGCCTGTTCCGCAATGTTCCGCACTTCAATCAGCTCTTTTTTCTTTACATCCTCATCGGCGTGTGCCTCGGCATCTTGTTTCATTCGCTCTATATCTTCGTCTGACAACCCTGACTGTGCTTCTATTCGTATGGACTGTGTCTTGTTTGTTTTTTTGTCTTTTGCGGTTACCTTCAAAATACCGTCTGTATCTAAGTCAAATTCAACTTCAATTTGTGGCATGCCGCGTGGCGCAGTATCAATCCCGTCCAGAATAAACCTTCCTAAACTTTTATTATCTGTTGCCATAGATCGTTCTCCTTGTACAATGTGTATCTCGACTGAGGTTTGATTGTCAGCCGCTGTTGAAAATACCTGCGATGCACTCGTTGGTAGTGTGGTGTTCTTCTCAATCACCTTTGTTGCAACACCGCCGAGTGTTTCAATACCAAGTGATAACGGTGTTACATCCAGCAGTAACACATCCCGCACATCACCACTCAGAATGCCCCCCTGAATAGCCGCCCCCAGCGCCACCACTTCGTCTGGGTTGATGGATCGGTTTGGCTGTTTTCCGAATAAGTCCTCGACGGCCTTGATCACTGCCGGCATTCTTGTTTGCCCGCCGACCAAAATGACTTCATTAATATCAGACACCGCGGCGGATGCGTCAGTCAATACACCTCGTGTGATTTCTAATGCTTTGTCTACATACTTTTTTGCCAACTCTTCCAACTTTGCCCGTGTCAGTTTAATTAGTAGGTGTTGTGGTCCTGCTGAAGTGGAGGTAATGAATGGTATATTGATTTCTGTCTCCTGTGACTGCGACAACTCTTTTTTTGCCCGCTCAACCTCTTCATCAAGTCGCTGTACCGCCAATGAATCCCCTGACAAATCAACTCCGCTCTCTTTCTTATACTCTGCAATTACATAGTTCAATACCTCACGATCAATGTCCCGTCCGCCGAGGTGCGAATCTCCACCTGTTGATTTTACCTCAACCACATCATCTCCAACTTGCAGGATGGATACATCAAAAGTACCGCCACCGAAGTCAAATACGGCGATTTTTTCATTCTTCTTTTTATCAAACCCATACGCAAGCGCTGCGGCAGTCGGCTCATTGATGATCCTTTTTACCTCAAGACCTGCAATTTTCCCTGCATCTTTTGTTGCCTTTCGTTGTGCGTCATTGAAGTACGCCGGCACCGTAATGACCGCTTCTGTCACGCTTCCACCAAGTCGTGCCTCAGCATCTTCTTTCAGTTTTCGCAGCACCATAGCTGATACCTCTTCTGGGCTGTATTCCTTGTCATCTAATACCACCGCCACGCCGCCATTGGCTGCCTGTTTTACAGAAAACGGTGCGTTCTTCACATCTTCCTGTACCGCCGCATCATTACATGCGTGCCCGACAAATCGTTTGATGCCGTATACCGTGTTTGTCGGATTTGTTACCGCCTGCCGTCGCGCCGCAACACCCACCAGTCGCTCTTTTGTTTTTGCGATAGCCACAACAGAAGGAGTCGTTCTTGCTCCTTCGGCGTTTTCTAAAATTTCAGGACCCGCTGACTCCATTACCGCTACTGCTGAGTTAGTCGTCCCGAGGTCAATCCCTATTATTTTACTCATAGATTAAAAACTCTTATATTTTATATTGCTAATATTTTCTTATTAAAATCGTATCTACTGCCCCCACTATTATTGCATTCTGCCCAAGTTTTCCTGCACAACCGCATATGATTAAGTATAACAACAAAGCGACCTTTTTTCAACCCTTTCCTGCTTGAAAATGAGTACTTAGCGTGTAACATTGTATCTATTAGATTCTCGGCTTCGGTACGGTGGTGTTCCGACCCTCTGTATGACCGATCTCTACACCTATGTACGGTAACGCTGTATTTTTTGCATAGCGGATGCTATTTTGAAACTTGTGCCGTAATGGGTTGGATGGTCTGCACTGTTTCAATGGCGGTTACATACCGCCTTGGAATTTCTGCGCTTACCGATGTGATAGTTTCTGCCCCCGCAACATCAACTAATGCATACCCAGTAAATTGCTTCTCCTCACCAGCGTCAATGACCAGATTGTATGCGATGTCATCGTCTATGACAAAGCCGTCAGCGTCTATCCACCGTATTTTTGCTGTGAATGATCTTCCGCTGTCTGCGTTGCTCTTTACCCTTAACACCCATGCGAATTTATGATAGGCATTGTTTTTTTCTGTTACTTTGGTGCCGATACTTACTGCCTGTAAACCGGGTTCTATTGGTGTTTGTGCCTGTTGTTCTGGTGGTGTTGCCGTTTGGGTATAACTCTTTCCGGCAACAACACTGCTGATTTTACTTAAAATATATTGAATGCCGTTTTGACTGGTTAGTAACGATTGTAACCATGATTCACATTGCACACCGCTCTGACCTTGCGCCCTTCCTGTTAGCAAGCTACCGCTGATTGCAATAGCAATGATGCCGACACCCAGGCAGGTGAGCAGGTTTTTGCGTACTGTCCTCATTGGTAGCACTGTACCACGAAAAAACTTTGTGCTGTCTTATTATCCCCACCGCTTAAAAGTCCATTTTTTACCGTGTTCATTACCGGATTGGTAGGTTTTCCTGTTACTCAATTTCATACACCTCCTCGGCTACATATACCCCCTCTTCAGTATTTGCAATAACACGAATAGCTGCTTCTCGCTCATTCTTGTCTAGCAATTTTTCCGGATTAAAGCTTAACATTGGCAAGCGTGATGACCCAATGAGCGTGCCATTTACATAGAACTCGTATTGTACATTTTGTGTCGGTATTTTTGTTACCTCAATGGTGGTTATCTCGTTTAGGTATATCGTTGACCGTGGTGATTTGACAGAAAAGTTTTTTACAGCGCTGTTTCTGCGACCATCATAACCCTCTTGCAAATCGTTCTGCTCAAGCCAGTCCTGCACGCCATACTCCCAATGTTCATACTGTGGTTCTTCAAGTGGATTTTCGGCACGCCGCGTTGGTTTATTTCGTTGGATATAGTGGAGTATCGTGTGCGGGTTGTCAGTGTCTATCGCACCGAATAATATTTCTGGACCATGGTTAGGGGGAACCGTGTTCCGAGTAAAGTATGTTCCCTGCTCGCCATATTGTTTTGCTACTGTCGTGATGATGTTTTTCATTAGTGGTGCAAGGTAGAATCCAGCTGCGTTATCTTCCAGTGGTGTATTGTCTGAGTTCCCTGCCCACACCAATACAACTATGTCTGGGGAATACCCTATCACCCAGATATCTCGTGCGTTATTTGTGGTGCCAGTTTTCACCGCAACTGGCGGGTTTGTGATGTGTAGTGCCGAACCTCTGCCGAACACTGGCGCTCGAGCATCGTCATCAAAAAGCATGTCAGTGATGTCTTGTGCCGTTTGTCGCCCCAACACCCGTTTTTCCTGCTTTTGTTCTCCGTATCGCCACACATATGGCGCAAGCATACCCTCATTTGCAAATACACCGTATGCTTGCGCTATCTCTAGTGGTGTAACTTCAGCACCACCGAGCACTAAGCTTAGTCCGTAATGATTCTGCCCCTGTGTTAGTGAGGTGATGCCCATTTTTTTTGCCTGCTGAATGACCTCTGCCACATTTGCTATATAGAGTACCTTCACCGCTGGCACATTAATAGATTGTGCGAGTGCATCACGCAGTGATACTGGTCCCACAAACTTTCCTGTGTAGTTGACCGGTGCGTAGCAACCACTCTTCGTACTCTCAAATCGGTCTTTGTCACAAAATGCGGTAAACTGCGTCGGCACATCGTACACTATGGTTTGTGGTGTAAGTCCTTTTTCAATTGCTTTTGCATACGCTATTGGTTTAAAGGTTGAGCCCGGCTGCCGGAGTGAGGTGATGATGTTTACGCGTCCATTCACCGCATTATCAAAGAAATCCCTTGATCCGACCATCGAGAGAATCTCACCTGTTTTTGCCGACAGCACAACAGATGCAATGTTGCTGACGGCAAACTGCTTTTCTAGGTCGGTCTTTACAAATTCCTGCATCATTTTCTCAATTTCCTCCTGCATAGCAATATCGATGGTTGTTTTAACTTGTTTCCCCTCAAGATTTTTCAGTCCTGCCCCATGTTCTTTTTCTAACTGCTCTTTCACGAAAAAGACAAAGTGTGGTGCTCGGATAGAGAATGCGTTCTGGCTCTGAAAGTACACCTCTTCTGCGCGCGCTTCACGGTACTCGCCTCTTGTTATGAGGTTGTGTTCCAGCATTAGTTGTAGCACCTGATTTTTTCTTGCTTCAAGTGCTTTTCTATTCCTCCCGTACGGTGAGTAGTATGTCGGTGCCTTTGGGATTGCTGCGAGGTATGCCGACTCTGCGATTGTCAGCTCATCCGGTGCTTTTCCATAAAACGACTTGCTTGCTTCTGCCACGCCGTATGACACGCCACCATACGATATGGTGTTTAGGTACATTTCCAGTATCTCCTCTTTACCTAATTGTTTCTCCAGTTTAATTGCCAAGAGAAACTCTTTCATTTTTCGTTCTATCTTTTTCTCTGTCGTGAGAAACACATTTTTAATGACCTGCTGCGTAATCGTTGATCCACCCTGACTGAATGATAGGGTGCGAATGTTGTTGATGAGTGCGCGTAAAAATGCGTCAGCTCGAATACCATTATGCTCAAAAAATAGATGGTCTTCTATTGCGATGGTCGCATTGATGATATTTTTTGATATTTCCTGGTACGGCACAAAGGTTCTTTTTTCGTTTATGGAAAAATCAAACAGAAACTCATCATTGCGATCTGTAAGTATGACGGACTGCTTAGACACGACATTGCGTATGTCCACGCCGGGGAGCGGTGTGAAAGTGTAGAAAAGGGTTACATATCCCGCGGTAAAAAATGCGACTGAAAGCGATAGAAGTATGCTGTTTTTCACGGTAAGAAATTTTCTCACGATACTCATAGGATACTCTATTTATTGCTGCTGAGCGAGGTATGGCACGGATACGAGGTGGGTAATGCCGATGGCAATGGCATCGTACTCGTCGTCGTGCCGCTTTCTGCTATCCAGCGTTATGAGTCGTGGCACCATGCGAATGACATCGCTTTTAGTGGCATTACTATTTCCGGTAATTGCGTTCTTTACCTGATTTGGCGTGTACTCGGCTATGGTCAAGTTGTACTCTTTCGTGGTGTATATACACACCCCGCGCACTTCTGCTGTCTGCAGAGCGGTCTTTTTATTTTTTGAGAAAAACAACCGTTCTATCGCCGCGCAGTCCGGCTGGTGTGCCTGTGCAATATCTCGAATTCGGTCACCGATTTTTTTCAGCCGTTCTTCAAATACCGTCTCCTTCTCGGTCTCAAAGCATTCTGAAAACAGTAAGTTGGTTTTTCCGCCTTCTTTTAGTAATACGGCGAATCCTATGCGTCCGTATCCCGGGTCTATGGCAAGCACTTTCATACTATACTTTATTCGTTAGTATTTCTTGCGTATCTTCTTGTTCATCAAGCTCAGCCACAAGCGCATCCAGTTTTTTTGCATCCGCTTCTGACAGCGATACCGTTGTACTCGGCACAATGCGTCCCTCCTGCTTTGTGAATATCCATGCCGCTGACCCTGGCGTTCCAACTGTGTACCCGTTTTTGGTAATAATATGCCGAATTTCTGCTGCCGTTCGATTTTTATTATCAGTCAGTGCGTTGATAAGCAGGGCGCAGCCACCCGGACCATACATTTCATAGGTAATTGTTTCCAGCGATTCTGCGTTACCTCCCACCCCCCGTTCAATTGCTCGATTGATGTTCTGTGCTGGCATATTTGCCGCTTTTGCCTGTTCAATGGCCGATTTCAGTGCTGGACTGCCTCGATCCCCGCCACAATTCTTTGACTCCACCGTCAACACTTTTGCTAATCGTCCAAATACCTTACTTTTTTGCGCATCAGTCCCCGCTTTCTTATGTTTAATTTTTGACCACTTATTATGCCCAGCCATAGTGTATAAAGTATACCACCTGCCTGGTGCTGATGAAAATCCCTTGTTACAGTGACTGTAAATACTGCATACCTTTTTCGGTAATGCTTCGGCCACGAGGGGTTCGTTCTATGAATCCTGCTTGTACTAGAAAGGGTTCGTATACCTCTTCTACCGTGCGAGTGTCTTCGGAGAGTGTGGTAGCGAGGGCTTGGATGCCAACAGGGCCTCCGTTGAATGCTTCTCGGATGGTTTTCAGTACCGCTCTATCTTCGGCGGTGAGTCCATGTTCATCTATATCGCGTTCAGAGAGGGCCTTTTGGACAAGTTCGGAGGTAATAGCGGTGCCGTGTATCTGTGCGTAATCCCGCACTCGTTTGAGGAGGTAATTGGCAACCCGCGGTGTGTTCCGAGCGCGTTGCGCGACGATGGTTGCCGCCTCTTCCGGCAAGTCAATATCTAATACTGTCGCTGACCGCATAGCAATTTGTGCGATTTCATCCTCGGTATATGGAATCAGTCGCATTACTCCTCCAGAAAACCGTGTTCGTAGTGGCGTTGATAACCTCCCCACCTGTGTTGTTGCTGCAATGATCACAATTGGTGGAAGGTTGATCTCGACTGAACGAGCTGTTGGTCCCTTGCCGACGATAATGGAAATACTGCCACTTTCCATAATGGGGTATAGTACCTCTTCTATGTTTTTACTGAGACGGTGTATCTCGTCTATAAATAATACTCCGCCATTTTCCATCGCTGAGGCAAGTGACACAATATCTCCCGCTCGCTCTATCATTGGTCCTGATGTTGTGTGTACTGGCACCTCTAATACTGATCCGATGATATATGCCAATGTTGTCTTACCGAGTCCCGCTGGGCCGTATAACAGGATATGTTCCGGCATTTGTCCGCGTTCTTTTGCTGCTGCTATGAGGATATTTAGGTTCTTCTTTATCATCTCTTGCCCGATATACTCATCCCACACTTTTGGACGCAACAAACTGTCTAGTGAGTGATTTAATGCCTGCTTGTTTTCTGGAATAATGTCGTTCATACGCGTATACTACTCACACTACCACCCCGATAACTCTCTCAATTTCTTCTAAAGAAGTGATGCCCTTCAGCGCTTTCCAGAGTGCGTCATCTTCCATACATGGCAACCCCTGTTTCCGCACTTCCTCGCGCAGTGTGGCAACTCCGCTTTCTTCCCGTATGGTCTGCTCTATAGCATCATTTACCTCAAACACCTCAAATACACCGATCCGCGCTTTATACCCGTTGTTACACTCCTGGCAGTTTTGTGACATCTCACTTGGTCTTTTGATGGCGCTGAAGTCAAAATCCTCCTTGTATCGCTCTGGAAATTTTTCTATCATTTGCTGTATCACCTCTTTTTGACTGTCGGTTAGTGGGTGTTGCTCTGAGCACTTCGGACACACTTGCCGCACCAGCCGTTGTGCAATAACGATATTGATTGCCCGTGAAAACGCTTGTGGATCCACCTCAAATTGTAGTAGTCGTGGCAGTGCTCCGAGTGCGTCGTTTGTGTGCAATGTTGAGAATACCAGGTGTCCAGTTAGTGCTGCCTGTACCGCTACTTGGGCCACCTCAGCATCACGAATCTCACCGACTAAAATGACATCTGGATCCTGTCGCAGAATAGCCCGCAACCCTGAGGCAAAAGAGTAATCTTTATCAATCTCTGTCTGTACTATTCCCTCAAGACGGTACTCAATCGGATCTTCCAGCGTAACGGTCTTGATGTGTTCGCCTTTGACTTCGTTTAAAAACGAATATAATGTTGTTGTCTTTCCCGATCCAGTTGGTCCGGTGTTCAGAATCATTCCATTCGGTCGCTTGATATGTTTCATAAATACCTCAAGCACAACCGGGTGAATGCCCAATTTCTCAATGCTGTGCATTACATTTTTAGGGTCAAGTAGTCGCACCACGAATGACCCTCCCTCATCTTCTGGTATTACCGATGAACGAACACTGAGTGTTCTTCTTGCGAGATGTACCACAAATCCCCCATCCTGCGCTCCTTTTGCCGTTATTTTCATGCCGGAGACCAGCTTCATTCGTGTAACCATCTGCTTGTATTCCAACTCGTCAAGATCAGCAATATCAGTCAGTACGCCGTCTATACGATACCGCACAGCACCGCCGTCTGGCGATGGTTCGATGTGTATGTCTGATGCATTCACCGCCACCGCTGTCGCTATAATATACTCCACATTTTTTGATATTCGTCGTGCCCGACTCATTTTCTTTAGGTCGCGTAGCATTTCACGGACCGCATCAACTGAACGGATATTTTTTACTTTTTCTTCCAATTCTTCGTTCGTGATGGATAGTGTTCCTGGTGCGGTCGCGCTCGTGGTAACGATGTCCTTATAATACATCCATATCTGCTCCAGCGTTTTGTTTGATGCAAGCATTAGTTCGTGTGAGTATCCTTTTTCTTCTATTCCACGGAGTATTTCTTTGAGTTTTTCATTATTCGGCTCATTTATCGCTATTGTCAGCACCCCTTTTAGGCGCTTATATGCCGCCATTTTTGCTTCTCGTGCATCAACCTCTTTTACCAGTTGTAATGCGTCAGGATTTACCTGTATGTCCGTGATGCGGATTGTTGGGTAGTGGTACTTATCAGAGAGGTACCCCATTAACCGCTCTTCTTCTTCTTCTTTGTGTTCCTTTAAATCCTTTTGAAATTCTTGTATTGGCGTATTGACAACAGTCATTGTTGTTATTGTATCACACCCCGCCCTCTATTTGGAGCATCCAGAGTGACATATCATATTTGTTCACAAAGAATAGGAACTCTCCGTCTGGGCTTAGTTGTGGGTGCATGATATCAAAAACGGCGTTGTCGGAAAGGATTTGGATTTCTTCTTGGTCTGGCGAGAGCAGTAATCGCTTCTCTCCGGTTGCGGCATTTACCGAAACAATCACATCACTGAAAGTGATATCCCCCTGATACCATGAATCAGGAAACATTGTTTCATAGCCGGAAAGTGTCCGAGCAGGAATGGCTCTCGGTGCAGCGCAGATAAATATTCCATTCGCTGCGTCACACTTTTCCGGCAGGGTTATCGGTAAGTCAACCATGGTGCTCCGTTCTCGATTAGTAATGTATGTCTTTCCAGCAAAATTATCCGCCTTTGTCTCAAAAACCGCAAAATATCCTGTTGTTGCGTCCATAAAGGCAGAGCCGCCGGAGTTCAAAGAGGTAAACTGCTCGTTTGGCAGGATGCCTTTTGGGTCGACGAGGTATACAAACCCCTTCATAAGGTTGGTCACCGGGGTGTGTAGCGTGATGCGTGGACTGTTGCCCCACCGCGGAATCCACGAGGTAAAGTCCGATCGCCAGACCACTCGTGTCTCTGAAGGGTTTGCTACATCTACCACCACTCCGACGGATTTATTTTCAATTACCTGCATGAAGAAGAGGAGGTTTTTGTTATTCGTGGCAACTCGTATATTATCTTCAAACCGCTGCACGCTCGGGCCGGTCCCGATTGTAGAAAAAGGGACAAAAGCCGAACGGATCACCCCTTCGTCATCAGCACTTTCGTACAGTATCAGCGCCTCACCGCTCTCAAAAGGGTACCCTTCAATAGTTCGAGTAAATTCCCCGCGGGCGGCAAGGGTTAGTGTGTATGGGATGGTCTGCACAATATACCGATTCCCTCGTCCTTGCTCGACAACCTGCACTTCCCACCTGTCTCCCTTTTTTGCGATGCGATAGCCCGCTGTCGGACCTTTAAAGAGTCGTATCAATCGAGGAGTGTTCTCCTTGTCTTCAGTAGAGGCATCACCTGTGTTGCTGGATAGCGGTGCGGTGCGTACCCGGTCATCCCGCTGCCCTGTTTCATCGTCAAGGATGGGTTGACTAAAGGGGATTTGGCTTGGCTGTACCCCCAAGTTTTCAAGGCCGAGTGACGGTGTTGCTGGTCCGGTTGGTTCGGCTGGTGGTAGTTTTGGCGCAGGTGGCTCCGATGAGAAATATACATAGATACCTGCAAAAAGTAGTGCAAAAAATACCAAAAAAACAATGGTGGCAATGGTAAACCGCTTTGTGGGGGTCATATAGGGTTAGTATACCGCACTTGGTAGTAGTGTATACCGACCTGTTAGTTGTCTGAAGGAGGAGTATAGCACTGTTTTGTCAACTCATACTCTCCTATTGTTGGACTGATGCAGAAATGTGTCGGATCACCTCTAAAGTAAACAGTAAGCCCGTGCTCTTTGTTGTACTCTTTGTTACGCTTCCAACCATTTATGTTCCTTGATGTAATACCAACAACACGGTCTTGTGTTGCGTGTTTGAAAGATACATTACCTTCAACAATTTTGAATTTTGCAAACAATCCGCGACCACGACCTGTGTTGTCCTTGAAAGGGTCTGCGCCATAGGTTTCTTTGATCTCTTCTATATTTTTGAGATTATTCTCACTATTAAATATTTCAAAATCAATATCTATAAAAGAATACCCGTCAAATGTATTACTCGCTCTTACAGATGAAAATGTTGCTGGATATACAATGGTGGATTTTATCTGCTCCTGTAATGATTTTTTATATGCTCCTGATGCTCGGGAAATATTTTCGTCAACACACCTCGACTGTGGGATGACACTGAATATTTTTCCGCCTCTGCCTCCTACTCGGAGCACTTCGAAACAGGCGGTTTTGCCCCGGAGTGGACCTTTGCAACCTTGAAAACCTTTTTCTGAATCAATTATAGGAGTTATTTGAAATGTATCAACATTTGAGTCAATTTCAACCAACCTTGTGCCGGCGGTGTTTTCGTCTATCACAAATTCAATTTTGTTTTTATTGGTGGCAGATGCGAAAGACCTTCCACCTCCTGTGCATCCGTCTGTTGTTTTTACTGTGCAATATTTGACATCTTTTGTACTAATATGGTAGCCGGTTATAATGGTACCGTCGGAAGGTAATATTGTTGAAATACTTGGAAATGTTATCGCTGATTTATAGCTTTCATCCGGATTACTGGAGACATTTAAAGCGGTAATGTCTGTAGTGGTGATGTTTGCCTTCCCAAGTGAGGTACAGTAATCAAAGTCTGAGTCGGGGTTGTACTTCCATGGTACTCCGCGCCAAAACTTTTTCTGTTTAATTTCTTTTTTTGTTTTCGGCGGGCTTGTGTTTGGTATTGGCACCTCCTCTTCCACCTCAATATACATAACAGGAAAGACAGCGATGGTGCCCGCTTCGGTCAGCGTTACTGTTATCGGTGGCATGCCTATCGGTGGCTTGCCTTCCTTTCCTGTCTGTGCGTTCTCGTTACAAACAATCAAACTGTGGCTGATCCTTTCGTCTCCGCTTCGTTCGTATGGCTTATCATTTCCTGCCGTGTTGTGCAGGTACACCTCCCCGTTAGGTCTTGTATATAAAATCTGATATGCGTGTCGTAACGGTATACTCATCGTGTTGTGCTGCGCTAATATTCTGATTTCTTCTGCTTGTTTTTCGAAATCAGTTTCTGCCTGCGGGCATCGAGTTATGGTTAGTGTGCCGGTTTGTTGGTCAAAAGTGATACTGCCTTTTGGAATTTCAAGATCGTTTGAGAATAGTTCAGATCCACTTCCAACCTCCTGCAGTCCTGTAATTGTTTCAAACAGTTTCGGTCGTAGGAGCGCAGGGTCAATGAAGTTTAAAATAACCCATGAGAGTAGCAGTATGCCGGTTCCTATAGCCGCTGCTTTTACTTTGCTTTTTGCATCACCAAAAGCGGAAACATTTCCTCCGAATTCGGCATATACCATCTTGGTACCGTGTACTGCAAGCAGCATCACCATGAGCATCCCAGAGACAGTGAAAATGATGCTGAAAAACCGGCCGAAAAATCTTTGAATTGTTCGATTCACCGCCTCTCTATCACTGCTACTTGCTTTGATCTTTTTCTCTTCCCCGAATATGGTGCTGTACAGATGGAGCGTTGTCGGCTCCCCTCTCTCAACATTGCTTGTTGCGGTGGTGGTTGGTGGCTGTTGCGCAAATAGTTCAGCGCCGAATAACCCACAAAAACTACAGACGAAAAGTAAGCTGAATAGTAGATTGTTGTAAATCCTTGTTTTCATTTTGAGCAAATACGCGAACAGGTATATCAGTGCCTCCCCCTTGGATGGAAATGTCAAGTTTTCTACCCTCTTTTAGGTGGCTTGTCTGGTTGTTCACAAACCACTTATATTGTATCGCATTTTTTGTAAAATCGGACTGACTGAAATAAAACGGGTATACTGAAGCGGTTACTTCTTCGCTGCCGAGGGAAAGGTTCTGGGAAACAACCCTATCTCTTGAAAGTCCGTACAGCAAGGTGTGCGGATACACTAATAACCTTGGCTCAATAATGGGCACATTGATAACCTTCTCAAAGGAAACTTCGCCATTACTGATGAGTGTTGTTTCTGCTTGCACAATGATATACTTGTTTAAATAACTCCCACCTTTTTCATAGATCACACTACTCATTCCTGGACCACGGTCATCATGATACCGTGACTCAATCATCCAGCGGAATGAAAAATCTTTTTCCGTATATACTACACCATTTTGGTCAATATACTGTATTTTTGCTGAAAAAGTTATCGGTGTCTGCGGTCCTGCGAGGCGATGCCCCCGATACAGTGGCGTGACTACTGAATCTGCCTCCCACAAAATATCAAAAATGGCTGGACGAATCCATTGAGCGATGCTTGTTGCTTTTCGCTCTCCACGCGAGTTGAAGTAGCGTATCTGCGCATTAATTCGCTTTGGTACACCTCCGGCAATTTCTGTGATTTTCGTTTTATTCGCATATGCCACTTGCTCAACACCGTCTATGTACCACGCCACTGATTGAATACTTGATACAAATGACTTATTAGAGGTGATGGTAAAATCAACATACTCACCCGGTGATGGATATGATTCGCTTATCACCATATCGTATGCATCATACTCTCCCTGCGCAAACACCACACCGGAGATCATTAAAAATCCCGTCAAAAAAATACTGTGGAATAAAAAAAGGAGGGAGATTCGCATGCCGTATTTAGTATACCTCGCAAAACTATAAGAATTTTTGCAAGAATTCTGGCGGTCCTGCTTTGCTAAAGAATGACAGGTCTCCGAAAAGGAAAAAGATGCCGAGTGCGATGAAAAGGAGTCCTCCGATACTTCGCATGATCGGGAGAAATTTTGGTATCTCTTGCAATCGCTCTGCCGCTTTTGTGTATAGCACTGCTAAGATAGTGAGTGGTATCATAATACCGACTGCAAATGCGCATAGTAATAACATTCCTGTCAGCACTGACCCGGAGCTTGCTGCTAAAGTCAGCACGCCGCCAAGCACCGGACCAATACAAGGCGACCACCCTGCTGCAAATATCACGCCGATGAGGGTGACGCCCCACCATGTGTGCACTGGTAGCATTTTCGGTATTGGAAATGATTTATTGCCAAGCAATTTTTCTGGCAATGGCACTGCACGGAGTAGCACTAAGCCAACAATGATAAAGAAAATCGCCCCGATAATCACCAGCGTTGGTTTTGCCTGATTAAACCACACCGCTGTTTGACTAAACTGTCCAAATAAGCCGGCAACGCCACCAAAGATGGCGTATGCCACCGCAAAACCGGTAAAAAACCAGCTTGTTGTCGTGAGTGTGTACGGGATGTTATTGCTGTCCTCGTCACCGATAATGAGTGCTATGTACCCCAACACCATTGGATAGGTACACGGCAGAAATACGGTGATACTTCCTGCAAATATGGTTACGGCAAAACTTACTATGGACAACTGTTCTATCATTGTACGCTTTCAAGCATGCTCCGTACTTGCTCTAGTGGCAATGCTCCCGGTATGGACTCTACCGCCTTGGTCTTTGTGTTGACCAAGAATGACCCCGGCGTTCCATTGACTCCCATTTTTTGCGCGTCGTTCATGTGCTGCTCAACAGCTTTCTGCGCATCACTACCTGCCGCAAGGCAAGTATCTATCTGTGCGTCAGAAAGTCCGCCATCTCTTGCCAACGACTTATAGGTCTCAAGATCTAATGCGCTTGCGGCAAACACTTTATCTGTGTATGTCCAGAATGCCTCGTTCCCCTTGTGCTCTTTGACACACTCTCCGACGGCAGCGCCATCCTTTGCTGTTACATGAAATGGTAGTGGCAAGTGCCGATACACCCACGCAACTTCGCCACTGTCCACTAATGCCTGCGCCGTTGGATGAAATCGCTTGCAGAAACTGCACTCATAATCTGAGTACTCTATTAGCAATATATCTCCACTGCCACGGACTGCATCATTACTCTGCACCATTAACACATCAAGGTCTGGTGTAACTGGTGGCGGTCCAGGAGGTGGCACTACTCCGCCGTCTGTTGGTGGTGCTACTGCCACATTGCCACCTCTTGCGTACATCACCCCAGCAAAGAAAACTGCTCCGATTGCTATCAAAACAGCAAAAGCGGTGATCATGTTGTTGGTATTATTTTCTTCTTTATTCATAGTGTTATTTGTAAGTAATTTTATTAAATTGGTTATGGTTGCAGTATACCATATTTTTTATTATGATTTTGCTTTTGCCACTAACATTTTCACCCGCTCCAAAAATTTTCTGTATTCGTTCGCGTATGAAATACCAATTGGTCGGTCTTTATATACTATCACGATATACGGTGTCCCACGGGAACCCAGTCGCCACCCTTCATCACTGTCTCGCTTCACCCGATCTCGCACTTTCGTGTCTGTCGCAATACATTCCTGAAACTGTCGCGCATCTGTCCCTAACTCAGCCGCTTTATTCGCCAATACTTTTGTGTCACTGACACTTCCTTGGTTTTCATACACATATTGGATGAATGAAAAGAATGCCTCCTCCCCCGTGTGTTTTGCCACACATTCAGCAGCAACTGCCGCCTCAAAGGCAGAACCTTTTTGGTGTGGGTACAGATGTCGTGATACCAGCATCACCTCTTCCTCTTGTACAATTTTTTCAAAGTTTTTCTGCATCGCGGCGCACATGATACAGCCAAGGTCTGAGTATTCAATAAGTACTACATCCGCATCAGCGTTTCCTCGAATGTGGTCAACGGATCGCACATCGGTCATGCCGACCACGGTGTGTTGCGAGTCAATGGCACCGATACCTGCCACGATATGCTTCACTATTCGTACCATCGGATGTTCTACATAGAGTAGCACCCCCAGCACCATCGCTACTGCCACACCTACCACTACGATTCTCCTGCTATTTGTGTTTTGTGCCTGCTTCATATACTTATAGTATATCTCTTACCAAAGCAATCTTCACCCCCTGCCCTACAGCAATCCTTTTTTGTGTATTCACCACCTCTATCGGCTGTATTACCCCTCTAGTGCACGGAGAGCGGCACCAACGGCGACAGAGAATTCAGAGCCGGTTTCTTTGAGGGTCTCGCTGAGTAATGCTGGATGGCGGAGACGGGCGAACGGGTTTGCTATCTCAACACTGATTTTTGTCTTTGTTTCCACTTCTTTTAGGAGCCCCTTCATAGATGCACTGCCACCGGTGAGGACGATTTTGGAAATAGATTGATGGTATCGTTGCTCAAAGTCAACAATTGCATTATTTGCTTCTGTGAAAATTTCGTCAATGATGAGTGCCATGGCATGTCGTGTCCCTTTATCTTCCACGGTGAAACCGAATTCTCGCTTTTTATGCTCTGCCTCTTTAAATGACATGTTTTCTGCGCGGGCTATTGCCTGCGAGATATTCTGCCCCCCTTGGTTGATAAAGAACGAACGAAGGATAATCCCGTGTTCAACGACATACAGTTTTGTAGATCTTGCACCAATGTCAACAACAATGACCGGCAGTCCCCCGTCGTACACAGAGGAGCGTAGCGTGCTGAATATTTCTATTTCAAAATACTTGGTGTTCAAGTCGGTCTTCCCTAAAATGTTTTTATGCTTGATCAACTCATGGTTGTGAATGGCGATGAGGAGCACTTTTCTTTTTTCTTCTTGTGTGACGGGCATGTTCTCATCTTCAAAAATTGGTGCGTCATCTCGACTTAGTAGTGCCTGTGGCACGACAAACCAATCCAATGATACATCCTCTAGTGGTACCGGTATGTATCGCTTTGCCTCAAATGGAATGGTTTGTGCTATTTTTTCATCAGAAAGCGCCGGCACCTCAATGAGTGATATTAAGCTGGAATGAAATGGTATAGAGACACATGCCAGTGACGCAGTTACCTTTGCCTCTTGCAATAGCGCTGATAGGACGGTGTGTAGCACTTCCTCGTTGGCGTTTGCATATTGTCCGATTTCAGCGCCTTCAACATATGGTCCTATCGCTAATGACCCATAGGTTTCTAGGACGGCAACCCCCTTCTCCTGCCGAACTTGCACCACCTTCACTGCTGATGATCCAATGTCTATCCCTACGACATTGCGTTTGCCAGCTGTAAAAAATGAGAGGATTTTTGGTAATGGCATTGCATCTACTAGTATTTGGGTATAGTATACACTATAATGGCAGTAAAAAATCGATTTGCTGAGTATTTCGAGATGTTTTTAGGGGTGCTCTTGCCGAAAAAGAAACACAGTGTTGTAGCGCAACGGCAGGGCACTGCAGCTATTATCCAACGACTTGCTCCGATCCAAAATAATGACCATCTCGCTTTCCTCTCGTATCGTGATGTGGCAATAAAGCACTTCCTCTATGCGATAAAGTACGAGCGACATCGTGAGAGTATCACTTTAGCAGCGGATATTTTTTGGGAATATATCTCTGGTGAAGCACAGGAAGAGGAGGCGCTACAAAAGATGCACTACGCCCTCTGTGCCATACCGATAACGCAGGAAAGAAAGCGGCGTAATGGCTACAATCATCTGTACGCTATGCTTGATGTGTTTTATCACCATGCGTCAGATGCTGGTCTGCACATACAGGATAAAAGAGGTTTGCTCGCATGGACACGACAGGTCAGTAGACAGAGTGTGCTGCAGGATCGATCAGAACGCCTACGCAATGTCAGCGGTGCGATGACCGCAACTGAGCGCCTCCCTCCGAATACTATTTGTTTTGTTATAGATGATGTCACCACCACTGGTGCAACGCTTACGGAGGCGCGACGCGTCCTCATGAAGCATGGTGCGCATACTGTTATTACTCTCGCACTCGCCCACTAAGTACCATATGCACAGATAAATCCGGCGTTTGTATCGGTGTGGCGAACTTTTTTTGGCACACAAAACAGTGCCATATCTTTTTCGGCAATTCGCTTTCCGGCATCATCAACCGCCCACACCTCACCCTTTTTAACTGATGTTACTGTTTTTACCTCTTGCACCACAAACTGTAGTCCTGGCGTTGGCACTATCATCTGCTCAATCTTGACAACCTTTTTTTCTGTGGCACGGCTATGCATGCTCCTTCCCGCCTTTATTTTAAGCCGTACTAATACCTCTTCAAGTAACATACGCGCATTATTATTTGCCTGTTCTGTTTTGTGCTTTCCACATTCGGCGCCGATGTAGGAGAAGTTGCACTTGCGTGTCAAAGCGCATAGTGAGTATGGGAGTGCTTCGGTAATCAACACAATACTTTCAAACAACGGGGTTTTCTTTAGGAACTGTAGGGTTTGCCTGTCGTCTCTATGGCACATGAATAGTGGCTCTTCTCCCTGTGAAGTGGTGTGTATGTCAATGACCGTTATCCTGTTGTTCTGTTTTGCGATGTGCGTGAATAGTGCAGACAACTCTCTTGCCCGCTTAGATTCGTAGGTACTCCCTTGTATTGGATTTCTAAAAATTCTATTGAGATTCTCATCACTATACCGCACATCTTTTTTGTATGCTTCCGGATTTCCTAACACAGCAGTTACCGTACCTATTATGCTGTCTCTTTCTTTGTGCAACGCATGTATCGCTTGTAATCCTGCATCTTCATTGCCATGCAGTGCGCCAACAATAATACTGTGCGGACCATTCCCCCGACCAAATGAAAACACATAGGGAATCCTGCCCCGGTGCTTTGAAAACATGCTTAGCAGTTCTTCCTGCGTGACTGTCATTGTGTACAGTATACTGGTGTTGCATAAAAAATGTCAGAGCCCTCGCATGCGAGAGCCCTGATGTTTTTTCTAAGGAACAATGAGAATATTTTTTACTCGCTCCGACCCGTGGACGATCATCTTTGCTACCTGCAGGTCATCTAATGCGAGAAAACCGCCAAGATACTGCCATCCGTTTTCTGTTTTTACATAGAAAAGACGGTATAGGTGGCAAACACCCTCACCCTCTTCCACCCCCCTGTAGTACGGTTGGATTACATACTCTCTTGGGTTTTTTCGTATATTCTTTACGATTTGCGACCGCCCGCTCAGCTTGAATATTTCAATAAGGTTGAGCGTGGCAACCTCTCGAGCTCTCGATCCGCGGCGTGGCTTCACCACACACCGCAAGGTTTTGAGTACCTGCAATGCACGGCACAAGGCATCTTTCACATGCGAATGGGATGGTGGATTTGAGCCACCCAGATGTTCCGGAAATACCCTATATGGCAAGGCAAGGTCTTCATAGACACGCGCCTTGTCAGCATTTCTTCTTAGCAGAAGCATTGCTGGATTTTTTCTGACCGGGCTAACAAACTCTGTCCTTAGCCAATCAGGCATTGGTTCATCTTCTCTTGCACGGATTACGAGAAAGCCAGTTTCAATATCCCTCGGCTTATCCCACGGAAATATGTGATCGGTGAACAGGTGTTCGTCGGAAAAGAACACTTCGTCTTTGACCCGCCCTGGAGAGTACAGTACCGTCACAGAGGACAGATCAATCTTAAGGTCAGGGGTGTATCCAGTTTGCTTACCTGCTTCCAAAAAAAATCCAAGCCCGCATGGTCGCTGCTCAATCTCTATGAGGCGTGTACCCTCTGGGCATAACTTTACCTCCGTGCGGATGATTTGCGTTGTCTGCCCGCACCATTTTTCAGGTCTAAATTTTTGTAAAAGATCCTTGGTGTACGATAGCACCTCCTCTGGTGCCTCTCCGACACCGATAAAATGTGTGGTGCCAAAATTGCTTTCTATGAAAAATTCATTTTTTTCAACACAGCCACCATCAACCAATTGATTCAAAGAATCGGTTTTGATATTCATCAAGCATCCTCCTACTTCTAACTCTTATGGGTCTTATGGTAGTATACCACAACTAAGGGGTTTATTATCGCACTTCATAATTGTGTCGCTTTAATGCTTTGTATAAGGTGTCCATCTGCCTGCTCACTACTGCATCGTCAAGGGTTTCGGTATCCGACTGAAACACCAAACGGAACGCGTATGATTGTTTGCCGGTCTTTGTAAATGCGTCAAACAGATTCACCTGCCGCAGATATTCTCCGCCGTTTTCTCGCAACAGTGTTTCTGCTTTTTTTGTGGTAGCACCTTCTGGTACGAATATCGCTATGTCTCGTAGCATACATGGATATCTTGATGGCGATACATAGCGTACCCTACTGATAGACGGCGCACCGTCACCTGTTTTGTGCACCTGCACCTCGTCCAGTGGCACCTCCCATATTCCGCCTTCAAAGCCGCCTGTTATACCTACTGTCTGTTTGACTTTTTTCTCAATGAGAGCTGTATCTGCTTTTTTTCTTCCCAAGGTTTCTCGCACCCCAAGTGCAAGGTGTATTTCTTCACCCTCTTTGGTAAACACACTTCCAATTTCTGCAACCTGTACAATACCTAATCCCAATAATTCACCGTTGTACGCATTTTGCTTCAGTGTCTCTTCTATCCCCGGGCGCAGCGATGACCGCAGGCACCCTTTGTCTTTAGCGACTGGGTAGGCAACGCACACTTTGTCTTTTGCGCAAAATGATGAGGTCATTACCTCAGAGAATCCAATGCTTCGTAATGCCTGCAGCACTGCGAGCCGCTTCATGAACATCTCATTGCCTACTGGCAGGAAGTGGTTGTATATCCGTGTCGCCAAGGAATACCATTTTTTGTTTGTGGGGATACTGCTTGGTACCGAATCATACCCAAGCAACCGCCCCACTTCTTCAATCAAGTCATTTTCATCCCGCACATCCGGTCGCTCAATTGGGGCCGTAACTGTATATTGTTCCTGCGCATTATCTTCATACACAAATCCAAGCCGGTTTAACACACTGGTAATATCTTTTTTCGTGTATGCGGTGCCGAGCAGTGCGTTTACTCCGACAACAGAAACTTTCACTGTGTGTCGTTGTGGCAAAGGAATTCGCTGGCAGTTAAATGAGTCAGTGATTGAGCCATATTGTTTGAATAGTGCCGCAACCTGATGCGCAGTATAGTCGATCAGTTCCGATGGAAATCCTTGTGAGAATCTCAGTGCGGCGTCAGATGTGTGTCCTGTTCGTCGCGCCGTTCGTCGCACACTCACATCATTAAATGAAGCTATTTCTATGTATATTTCTTTTGTGTCTTCATCCACCTTTGTTTCCTCACCCCCCTTTATTCCTGCCAGTGCAATGGCGCGGTCATTAACCGCGTCAACAATCACTACATCATCTTCTTGTAATACCACCTCTTCTTCGCCAAGTAGCGTCAGCTGTTCGTCTTTTTTTGCCTGCCGAACTCCGAACTGTCCCGACACTTTCTGTGCATCAAATGCGTGGATCGGTTGCCCAATATCAAACAGAATATAATTTGCCAGATCAACAATCGGGTGGACACCCTGCTGCCCAACTGCTGCGAGATGTTTCTGCATCTCTTCCGGCGTCTCAGAAATTGCTATGTCTGTAACTTTCAATATGGTGTATCGGTTGCATTTGTCTGTTTGTATATATTCTGCCGTTTCGCCGAATGAAAACTGCTCTTGAAAATATTGCTGTTTCATTGGTAGTGAAAATATTGCTGCGACCTCTTTTGCAATGCCGTAGTGTGCAAGACAGTCCGCTGATCGGTTCGGCAGAATATCTAGTTCATATATAGTATCACCACCCGGTACTGACCGCACCTCTTCCACCTCAAACGCGTGCTTCAGTAAGCCCTCACTCACCGCCTTCGGTGCGGGCAATGATTTTTCAAAAAATGTTTGTAGCCATTGGTGGCTGTAGATACCTTTCATAGTTAAAACTGTGTGACTAATCGTAAATCTCCTTTGTACAGCGTTCGTATATCATCAAACCCATGTCGCAGCATTGCAATTCTGTCTACCCCCATGCCGAATGCAAACCCACGGTACTTTTGTGCATCCACCCCAACCCGTTCGAGTACCTGCCGATGCACCATCCCACACCCTAGTATCTCAAGCCACTTCGTATCAGATTCCCGCTTCATATCCACTTCTAAACTCGGCTCGGTGAACGGAAAAAAGCTGGGGCGATATCGCACCTGCACTGCATCCCCAAATAGCCGTCGAAGTAGCATGTTGAGCATTCCCTTCATATGTGCAAGTGTGGCGTCTTCCGCCACGCACAACCCTTCAATCTGGTGAAACTGCACTTCATGCGTTGCGTCAGTCGCCTCGTTGCGAAACACTTTTCCTGGGACCACTACACGAACTGGTGGCTTGTGCTTTTCCATATATCGCACTTGCACTGGTGAAGTATGTGTCCGCATCAGTTTCTTCTTTTCACCCTTGATCCAAAAGGTGTCCCACATTTCCTGCGCGGGATGCCCTTCAGGAATATTTAATGCTTCAAAATTGTAGTATGCTGTCTCCATTTCTGGACCAGACGCAACCTGATACCCATATTCCTGAAAAATCCTTACAATTTCACCCATTACTAATGAAATCGGATGCATGCTCCCCTGTTTCTCCTGCCCGCTTTCCATTGTGTAGTAGTATAGCATATCTGCCTCAACCAACGATGTGGCACCATGTTCAATAATGACACTCATCCTTTTGGAAAATGTTCGCAGCACGCTTAATGTTGGTGGTATGTTTAGGATTGCTGATGCGGTTGGTGTGGAAAAGGTGCTACTCGTTGGCTATACACCTGCACCGATAGATAGAATGGGTCGGGAAAATAGCAAGCTTGCCAAGACCGCCCTTGGTGCCGAAAAGTCCGTACTGTGGCGGAAATATCCTTCCCTACAAGACGCACTTGGCGCACACCCGGCGCACACTCCTGTAGTTGTGGAACAAACGCCTACTGCAACTCCCTATACCGCACACATCCCACCTGAAAACCCAATGTATATTTTCGGCAATGAAACAAGTGGTGTGCAATCAGAGGCCTTACAGATGGTTCCTGCTCATATTTTTATTCCGATGCATGGTGTGAAAGTGTCTCTCAATGTTACCACCGCTGCTGCTGTTATTCTCTACCACCATCTCGTTGCACAAAAATTGTAGGGGTTCTATTCACTGTGCTGAAGATGCTTTGTTTCAATATTTATTTTCTCCTTATTTCCCGGCAGTGTGTTGCGCCATGCGGGAAATATGCTCGGTGTTTCATGCTGTATCACTTGCGGATATTCATTCGTGAGAATGTCTGCGACCTCCTTGCGATTTTTCCCAGCCATATCACTGGTAAGTAGTGCTGTGTCTATATCCCAAAACAGTTTTGCTGATCCACTCAGTCGGAAGCTAAACTCTGTTGAAGAAACAATTTCAAATTCATCACTTTTTTCAATATTCATAGATAAACCTTTCGCCTCAATGCGCGCAGGTAATACTGACTGTATTGATGCTGGGGCATATTTTACTAGTAGTGCGGCAAGTTCTGTTTCTCTGAATGATATCGCATAGAGTGTGCCTTTTTCACAGATTGTTTCCTGCTTACAGCCCTGCTCTTCGCTTAGCGACTCAAATGTTATAAAAATTCCTTCCTCAAACACTACTCGTTCAGAGAGTGAGTTGTTTGCCACTGACTGTGCCAACTCATCACGCAATTTTTTCTCTATGTCTCGTTGCAGCTGTTCCCGTATTTTTGCTGCTTCTTCTGAATCTGGGATGAATCGCTCGCCGCTGAAACCGCCGACGATTTTACTTGAAGTGGTGGCGTATGTTTTTGCAAATTCTTTCCACTTTGCTAGCCCCGGCACAGAAAGTCGCGTCCCTATATTTGGCAAATTGAAATCCTTGCCGAAGTCGTTTGCTTCTATTTTTACTTCTTTACTTCCTGGGACAAATTTACCTTTCACTGTTTTACCGCCTGGAATAACATGTTTCCCAACGAGACGATATATTTTACCGCTTTCAGATTGCAGGCGTGTGCGATTAATTAAATCCAGGCTCTCACCAGACGGGTTGACATTGTACAGTACTACCGTGCCTTCCGCTCGAGTATTTTGTCGTTCACGAGTTCCGTTTGTTATTGGCGCTTCCTGCCTCGCTTCAAACGCACCCAGTCGCTGGTATGAAATATCTTTTGACTGCGCTGGTTCACGAACGGTTTGAAACACACCGTCGACAGAAACTTCAGCACTGGAAAGCGTCACCTCTAATCGTGCCGTTGCAAATATTGTTGTTAGTAGGAACAGAACGATGATTGCTACCAGCGCAAAGAATATTGCCGCCTTTTTTCCAGTATTAGATTTTTGTCGCCGCTTTGGTCGCCCCTGCGCAACTTGTTTGCCAGCGCTATGTTTTTGCCCTGTTTTTACTGATCGACGTTTTTTTGCGGTTGCTCGCCCCTGTGCCCCACGCAAATTAGACCGCTCAATGTCGCGCAACTTCCTACTTTCATCACCCTCTTCAGCCGACTGTGTTTCTTCGTTCATCTCTTCATCTTCCATATGTACTTTTTATTATATACCTAAATCTCCTTCTTGGGAACCCTTTGTGGAATACAGTGTGGACGGTATATTCCCCCTCTTTTGTCTTACCAGATACGAGTGTCTTACTGAGATGTCTTTCTGCCGCTGCGCTGATGCTTTCTAAACATCTAATGTTGCGTAGGTTGCGTTTTCTTGTATGAATGCTTTTCGAGGAGCAACTTCGCTTCCCATCAACATATCAAAAGTTCTGTCTGCGTTTTCGGCATCTTCTATAGACACTCGTTTAAGTACCCTGTTTTCAGTGTTCATGGTGGTGTCCCGCAATTCTTCAAAATTCATTTCACCCAGCCCTTTGTACCGTTGTACCGTAACGCCCGTTGCCTTTGCCTCTTCTTCATCGGTGCTGACTTTCTTCTTACTCGCCACTTTTGCTGTTTTCTTTTTTGTAAATTCTGCGATTACTGCATCTCGCTCTTGATCTGAGTATGCGTATCGGGCATCTTTTCCTTTTGCCACTTTGTAGAGTGGTGGTTGTGCAAAGTAGATATTGCCACTTTCAATGAGCGGCTTGAAATGTCGGAAAAAGAGGGTTAGTAGAAGCGTGCGAATATGTGCCCCGTCAACATCCGCGTCGGTTGCAATAATTACTTTGTCATACCGCAGCTTTTCTATGTCAAATGAATCCCCCACAGAGGTTCCCAGCGCGATGGCAAGTGCCTTTATTTCTTCTGAAGACATCATCCGGTCTATACGCACGCGCTCTACATTTAATATTTTTCCGCGTAGTGGTAATACGGCCTGCGTCCTTCGATCTCTCCCCTGTTTTGCGGTGCCGCCTGCTGATTCTCCCTCCACGATGAACAACTCAGAATCTGCCCGATTTCGTGATTGGCAATCTGCCAGTTTGCCCGGCAAGGTCATGCCGTCAAACGCCCCCTTTCGCAAAATACTATCTTTCACTGCTCGCGCTGCCTTTCGTGCTTGTAATGCCAATGATACCTTTGTAACAATGTTCCTTGCATCAGCAGGGTGTTCCTCTAAGAAAGTTTTGAATGCCTTATTAAACACGCTTTGCACTGCTGACCTCGCTTCAACGCTTCCGAGTTTTGCCTTTGTTTGCCCCTCAAATTGAATTTCTGGCAATTTTACTGAAACGATGGCGGTGATACCTTCCAACGCATCTTCAGCGGTGAAACTGTCGGTATCCTTGCTGAGTTTCTTGTCTTTTGCGTATGCATTAATGGTGCGTGTCAATGCGGTCTTAAAGCCGGTTACATGGGTTCCGCCTTCCGTGTTTGGAATAGTGTTTCCAAATGCAAATAGTCGTGGTGATATGTCATCCACATATTGCAATGCGATCTCCACACCAACATCACCAACCTGCTCCTCAGTGTAAAAAATGTTCTGGTGAATGGGTTTCTGTCGGCTGTTGTGGTGTCGCACAAATGAGGTTAATCCGCTGTCATAGAAAAATGAGTAGGTCGGCGCTTCCGGCAGTTCGTTGTGTATGAAAAGCGAATCCTCTAAAATATTTTTTGTTTCTGCCTTTCGTGCGTCAATAATTCGGATATGTAATGACTTCACCAGGAATGCTTGATTGCGCATATGGTCTCTAATTCGCCTCGGATCAAACACCTCACCGCTAAACTCGGTGGTGGTGAAAACTGATGGGTCCGCACGGAATTGCACCACGGTTCCTTGCTTGTCGGTGGCGCTGATTTTTTTTACTTTTTCAATCGGCTTACCGAGGTGGTATTCTTGCTGAAATAAGGTTTTTTCCCGATGCACTTTCACAAGCACTTCTGTTGATAGCGCGTTCACAACTGACACACCAACCCCGTGCAGACCACCAGACACTTTATATCCCCCGTCACCAAACTTTCCTCCTGCATGTAGTGTGGTCATTATTGTCTCTAGCGCGGACACTTTTGTTTTCGGATGTATATCAGTCGGAATTCCCCGCCCATTGTCCGCCACTCGTACCACATCATCAGGCAGTAGCACAACCTCAATTTCATCCGCATGCCCCGCCATTGCTTCATCGCGAGAGTTATCAAACACTTCCCAGATGAGGTGGTACAAGCCGTCAATCCCTGTTGTTCCGATGTACATCCCTGGTCTTCGACGGACCGCCTCAAGCCCCTCAAGCACGGTGATGTCGCTTGCGCTATAGCTACTCTGCTTTTTGCCGTCATTTACTGCCACTTTACTGTTTTTCTTTTTGGCGACACTTTTCTCTTTCATCACTCCTGCCGCTGCTTTTTTAACAACCTTTTTTTCAGATTCTCTCTTACCCGCCTTTTTCTTCTTTGCCTTTGGCATACGATGGACAGTATAGCATGCCCGATCACCTATTTATATCAATCTGCACAACTTCATCAGACATGGTGGCATCCTCGTAGAACTGCGGATGGTGCTGTACTATCTCACTCGTGGCAGTGCCATTGTTGCTGTTCTCATCACCACGGGTAGGGTCTGGTTGTCCACCGGCAAACCCAGAACCGATTGACATATTTTTCTCGGTGCCCATATCTAGAATTTCCGTCAGAACACCAATCTCTTTTATGACACTGTCATTTCTTGGGTTATAGAAAGGTTGGCTATTGAGCCACACAACACCGTCGTTGGTTTCTATGATCATCGCCATGTAACTTACAAATATGCCGCCATGGCTGATGCGCTCTCTCTCATTAAAAGTTTTGTAGTAGTCAGTCATATGCAGAGGTGTAGACACAACATCTTGTGTTGATCCTGGGTTGATGGCAGGAACTTCAAGTACTTCAAGAACACCCGGACTGCTCTTTATCGCCGCAATCACTGCAGTAGGGTCACCAATTTCTGCAAGTGTTTCATACTCACCTGACACTTGTGTTCCCAAAAAATTCATAGAGAATCTGTTATCGTGAAGCACCAGCACGCCTGGGGAGATTGAGTATTCAGAGATGTTTGAGAGGCGGATGTCCGGATTGCTCTTCTGCTGCTTTTTTTCTCCACCCTCAACAGAGCCAAGGGTATCTTCAGGTGAAGATTGGTTAGTGACGAGGCGCGTACCTACTCCAATGGCAGAAACCGCTGCGACAATGATGATAAAAATGATCCATTTATTCATATAGTGTGAAACCTGTCTGGTAATGTTGACAGTATACCTTACCTTTGGAACAACAGAGTAGTTTTTGTGGAAAATCTTTGTGTGTTGCCACAGGTTTATGATCAACTTATTCGCTCCTTTGTTTTTCGACAGACATCTAATATGACATGGACAATGATGAGCGCACCAGTTCCGCTGATTGCGAAAATAAAGGTTCCTGTGGTTGAACCGGTTATGATATATGGCAATGCTGCGACAGCGACCAAAAATACCGCTGCATAAAGAAGGATGTGTTTCAACACTTTTTTGAAATATACCTCGGTCTCTTCTCCGGGACGCACACCAGGAATAAATGCTCCTTGGTTTTGCAGGTTTTCAGCAATTTTTTTCGTATTAAAGACAATTGGTGCGTGAAAGTAGGTAAAGAAGAGGGTGAGTAGTGCTACTGGTATTGCATAGTAGAAGCCGTCTGCCAGCAGGACATCTATGTGCGTACCCAGTGCCTGCACTACACCCCACCCCTCAAGCCCTCCGAGAAACTTAAAGCCGTATTGAAAAAATGCCATTACTGTCAATGCGAATATGATTGATAGCACGCCGACTGGGTTTACTTTAATAGGGATGTAGGTTTTTGCCCGTCGTTCACCCGAACCGTATCCAATACCGTATCGAGCATAGGTTATGGGTATCGGTCTGTCTGCTTCATTCATCCACACCGCAACCATGCAGCCGATTAGGATGCCGACTGCGCCGAGTACATACGAGACGACCAATGCTGGGGAGTAGGTTGTTATCATCTGTGTTATCAGGGTTGGAATATTTATCACTATCCCGGCAAAGATAATAAACGATATACCGTTTCCCACACCGAACTCAGTAATCAATTCTCCGATCCACATTGTCAGCACTGTTCCTGCGACAATAAACAGCACACTCAGTGCGAAGTCGGGGATGGGCAAATTGGTAATCGCTCCTTGTGTTTGCAAGTAGTACAGAATACCGATTGCGTTTACTGTTGCCACTGGTACGGTAATTATCCGGGTCCATTGTCCGATTTTTTTCCGTCCGATTTCCCCTTCTTCGTGATAGAGTGAATGTATTTTGGTGGATACCACCGTTAACAACTGCACCACGATTGAGACGGTGATGTATGGAAACACGCCGAGCATGGCAATAGAAAAGTTTGACAGCCCACCTCCAGAAAAGATGTTAAAAGCTCCGAGAATCTGATTCTGGTGCAATAGTGCACTGATGGTTGACTGGTCAATTTGTGGTATCGGCACTGATGCTATAAGACGAAATATTGCTAAGCCGATAATAACTGCCGCATATCGTTTGAGCAGCACTGGATCAGAAAAGAATGCTTTGAGTCCTTTGAACATATCTATTGTATTGTACCACCTGCCGCCTCTATCTTCTGCTTTGCGCCTGCTGACACAGCACACTTTCTGATTGTGATCGGCGTGGCGATGTTGCCCCGTGCAACAACTTTCACTGACGGTACTCGCCCCTTTATTTTCGTGACAACTCCTCTGTCGGTCAGCACCTTTGGTGTGATGATACTTTTTTCCTGAAAGTGTTTTTCTAATGTTTCCAAAGTTACGCTTCGTACTGCGTCTTTATTTCGCACCCCCCGCGCACGATTCTTGTTGTACCCCCGCCGTTTTGGTATGCGCGCCAATTCATCCCGCAATGCTGGACGAATACGCCGCCCTGCGCGTGATCGCTGTCCCTTGTTACCCCGCCCAGATTTCGCTCCGCGCGCTCCGCCGCGGCCTATTTTCTTTTTCTTTTTCTTTTTTGTTGAGAGTTCGTGAAGCATGGTTCTTTTTGTAGTCATTATCCGCTCATCACTGAAAACGCCTTCAGTGTCGCTCGTGCGTTGTTCAGGTGGCACTTGCTACGGGATTGTATTTTTGCGTTGATGCGTTCAACACCTGCGAGCTCAGCGATGGTTCGTACCGCACCACCTGCGACAAACCCTCTGCTCGGGCGAATGTGTACCACCGAGGCACAATACTTGCCGACCGCTTCGCTTGGAATACTTTTCTCATTTGTTATTTGCACTTCAACCATATTTTTTTGCGCTTGATTCCGCGCTTTTTCCATGGCGGCTGCCATGTCAATCCCTTTTCCTGTGCCGATGCCTACTCTGCCTTTCCGATTACCCACTGCTACCGCAACACTTAAGCTAAATCGCCTCCCCCCTGCGACTACGCGAGATACCCGTCGTGCGGAGAGTACTCGCGTTTCAAATTCTGACTTTTGCCTGTCTCCACCACGACCTTTTCCAGATCGCCCGAATGCGGATCGTCGCTTTTTCCCGCGACCATCTTTGTCGTTTCTGCCCCCTCTTTGCTGTCCTTGTCGTTCCCTACCTCTACCGCCGCCACGCCTTTCGCTCTGCGGTTTTTGCGTATTTTCTTTTTTCTGCGAATCCGCACCGCCCTCGTTTACTCCGGACTCCTTTGTTTCTTGTTGTGCTTTTCTTGTGTCTTCTTCCATAGTTAAAATTCTAACCCACCTGCCCGAGCAGCATCAGCAAACTCTTTCACCGAACCGGTGTACATAAACCCACCTCGATCAAATACCACTTCCTTGACTTTTTTCTGCTTCGCCTGTTCTGCGATTGTGGCACCCATCTGCTTTGCGTTTTCTATCGCCCCCTTCTTGTTACTCTTCAAGGATGAGGTTGCGGCGAGTGTTTGACCAGCTGTGTCATCAATGATTTGTGCGTATAGATGCTTGCTTGAACGGAAAAACGCAAGGCGTGGCTTGTCTGGTGTGCCAGACACTCGGGAACGGATACGGCGATGCCGCTGTATTCTCCCCAAAACTTTTTGTGCTGTTTTTTTCATAGTATAGTTCTTATGCCGCTGCTTCAGCTTTCTTACCTTGCTTTCTGCGTACCACCTCACCGACATATCGTACCCCTTTGTCTTTATACGGATCTGGCTTTTTCACTCGTCGCACTTGTGCGGCGAACTGTCCCACCTTTTCTTTGTCAAAACCTTCAATAGTTATAGTAACATCCTGTACACTTACCTGCAAACCTTCTGGTACCTCAAACACGACCGGGTGTGAAAAACCGACATTCAGAACCAACTGTGTGCCTTTCATCTCAACTCGATACCCAATACCCCGCACTTCCAACTCCTTCTTGTACCCCTCAGTTACACCGATAATCATGTTTTTTGCGTGTGAAGCATAAGTGCCCCACAATCCGCTTGCGAGGCGCGTTTTTGCTTTTTTCTCTACCACTACCTCTTTGTCTGCAATGGTGAACGCAATTTCATCCCGCATCTGTCTTGTTAGCTCCCCTTTTGGTCCTTTCACTGTTAATATACCGTCTTGGAACGAAACCTGTACACCATCTGGTATTGTTATTTTTTGTGATCCTATTCTTGACATATTACCAAATTGAAAAAAGTGCTTCCCCGCCAACATGCCCCTTGCGCGCTTCGTCTCCAGTTAAAATTCCTTTCGGCGTTGAGAGAAACAAGGTGCCGTGGTTGTTCCGAATCGGGCGAATATCTTGTACGCCGACATACACCCGTCGTCCCGGCTTGGAGATTCGCTTTACATCCTTTACCTTGTGCTTGCCCTCTTCGTTGTATGCGAGGGTGATTATCAGTTGTTTTTTTATGCCGTGTCCCTGTGTCTCAACATTGTCAATATAGTTCGCGACACGCAGTTTTTGCGCTATGCTGTTTCTCTTTTTGGAATACGGCATCTCAATCTTTTCTTTACGCACCATACCGGCGTTCTTAATCCGAGTGATGAGATCTGCGATGCTGTCTGTTACCATTACCATGATGATTTCTTTAATCCGGGTATGTACCCTTTTTGTGCCTGTTCCCGCACACATATCCGTGATAAGCCGAACGCACGGATATACCCGCGTGACCGTCCGGTTATGAAGCAGCGGTTGCGGATCCGTACCGGAGAAGCATTTTTCGGCAGTTTCTGTAGCCCCTCCCAATCGCCTGCTGCCTTGAGTTGCGCTCGTTTTTTTGCGTATTTTTGTGCCAACTGTATTCTTTTTTGGTTGCGCGCTATGAGTGATTTTCTTGCCATAGTATTCTTTTCTGTGCCCCGTTAACGAAACAATATCACACAGCATCATCTTTGTCCAATTTTTTTGTGGGACAAAGAAAACCCTGCGGATTAACTTCGTTAGAGGTAGTATAGCACACCTTTTATGGGGCAGAACACAACCTTGGAGGTTCTGGTAAACTGCAATCATATACAGAAAAATGGTCAGGTACCTCGTAGTCTTGGATATTTTTATCTTCAATATCACTTCGTGACTGCAGCGCTGCTACACGACTACTGTCCCTTGTTTCCCACACCGCAAACAAGCCAGCGTCTTCGGCTGCCACAATAAAGCTTGCTATTTCATCGTCACTTGGAAGGTCGTCTGGAGATACCTTGATGAAATTAATATCAACGCAAGTACCCACATAGTGGCAGTCGCCGCTATGACTTGATGTTGTTGGCCACGCTTCCGTTACCCTCCAACTCTTCAAACCTGCTGTTTCGTTTAGCTCGTATAATTTTTCCGCAAGATCAGCATGTACTTTGTTTTTATTTTTGGTGGTTATGCGGGTGAGGGTTGTGCAGTTTGTGCAGGTGCAATCTATTTTTTTAAGTTCGCCATTCACCCTTCTCACACATTTCTCGGTTTCCTGTGCTGCAGTTGGTTGTTGCTCTTCTTCTGGTGGCTGTGGCTCCTCAATGGGTGAGAGGGTGCCGACTGGTTCTGGCTGTTGTGGTTGGGTTCCTGCAGTGCTTGGGTTTGCAGGCGGTTCCTGTCTTGCCGGCTCTGGCACTTCTGGAGTTTGTAGTGATGATTCATTCCACACGAATGGATTACCGCCATTGAGGTTGTACCCGATGATGTCAAATCCGGCTTTGACGATGAGATAGGCGCTGAGGACGAATAATAAGCCGAAAGCAATTGCTTTTAGTGCACTCTGCATATCTTTTCTCGCCTGCTGATCACCGCCTTTCACAAACACATTGATTGCCAATCTCGCCCCCTTGTAGAAAAGCAATATCCCCGCTCCGGTAATCGCAAGCCATAGTAGGAGTTTCATTATGTTATTTGCTAATTGGAATAAGTGCTTGATACCGCACTGCTCTTTCTCCTTTCTACCTGTTTCATCTTTTTCAGAGCCGAATGTGCAATCCACAATTAATCCTGAATCTTTGTCGTTACTGAAAACCTTTACGATATACCGACTGCCAGTAACAGAACAGGTAATACTGCCTACTGACTCAACAGTTTCGTCATCAGCGGTTTTCATTGTGAAAGATGTAGTGTTGCCAGCAGTTTGTATGGACACCTTTTTCTCCAGCGGTGTTGCTCCCCACTCACCCTGCTCTGTGCAAGAGACAGTGGCGCCTGCTGTCGTTGCATCTTCTCCTTTTGTGACAGTCCAAGTAATACTTGCCCCTTCGGTGATGCTGTTTGTATCCGCCCTGATGGTGAATGGGGGTTGTCTATCTCGTTGCGGATTGGTGTCCTGCGGATTAGTGTCCTCTCCTGTGCTACCACCCCCGCCTCCACCACTCGTATCGTCACCAGTGGTGTCTCCCGTCTCTGTCTCTGGAGGCGGGGGTGGCGGGCCTCCGGTTGGGTTGCTCGGAATGGTGGTCTTGTGTGTTTGCACAACCTCGTGTAATCCATCGCTTACTCTTGTTACAACGGCAAGATTAGTGTCTTGATCTGGGTTTATAGCGTTGGTTATGATCGTGCTCCACACACCGGTTGCTGGACTGGCAGTGACGATGTTGCTTTCCTGCGGTACGGTAATTTCATTACTTGTTACCTTGACGACCTCAACCGTTGCGCTTGGCTCTGCTGTACCAGATACGGTAAGCCATGGGTTAGATGGTGCCCCTGCAACGGCAAAGCTGACATCTCTGTTGTAGGTTTGGGTATCTATAACCGCACTATATTTTCTACCCAAATAATACTCCTCTTCTCCTTCCTTCGCTCCAAAACACACATACGCATTATTGTCTCCCTCTTCATCCAGTGTGACACTCTGTCCAGCGGTACCTGAATCCCAGCTGGCGATGTTTTCCTTGTTGCACGCTACAAACTGAAAATAGCCATCTTTCTTTTTTCTTGCTAGGTACCAATGTCTCCAGAGAGGACTGTTTCTGTTCGTATCACTTGCGGTGAATGTTATTGATCGAACCTTGTTTCCAATTATGTCTATGTCTCTTCCTTCTGGCCCGGTTGTTACATCAATCTTTATATTTACCGGTTTTTCAATTCCTGGTGTTGTTGTGCATCCCTGTCCGTCTCGTAAATTTCTGAATGTTATTGTTGCCGGACCTGCGCATATCTTTCCCCTGCGGGGGTGTGTATTACATGCCTTATACTCCTGTGTCGCATCTCCGCCCAGTCCGATGGAAAGGCTTGGAACTTCTTCATCCGATGGATTAATGTTTAATCCTGTCCCTGTGAAGCAACTCGATCCGGACACCGCCGCTGTTGCCGAACCACACCTTGGGTCAGGTTGGGCACAACCCGTCACTTTCGGTTCGTCATAGGTATTTTTTACTATGACTGTTATTACTCCGTCTTTTGTTTCTGGTGCTGTGGTGCATTTATCGTGATCAGGCTCTGCGGGATCACCTTTTTTTGTAACTTCATTAATATTTTTGACACAATAATGTGCTGAAAAATTTATAGTATATTTACTTTCTGCGTCCCCTCTTTTTGTCACTTCAGGAGCATCTGTTATTTTGATAAACCTCTTGTTGGTTCCATCGCGGGGCTTAATTTTAATTTTATCGGTGATTTCCTTTGGTAATTCTATATCTACCTTTGTTATATGTGCTCCTGATTTTTCTGCATTCCTAAAACAGTTATTGGGGATATCTAACCACGCAGCACTATCCTCAAACTCGTTAACTTCAATCTCACAATCATTCTTTTTATACTCTATATCTTCTTCATAAAAGTTATCTAAATCTATCCCAAGCTGTGTTACCCCCTTCGTTCCGCTCTTTTTGTTATCAGAATCACAAGGTGAATTCTTGTCAACTCTTCCCCACAAGTCAATATCTACAGTGTCATAAAAGTGTGACTTGAGTGTTGTATTGAGTTTATCATCTTCAGGATTCCGAAAGAACACTCTATACACTTCAACTTTTGGAATTCCCATATCGGCAAGGTCTTTGCTTTCTTCGCTTCCTAAATATTTTACATAAAAAAAATTATTTTTAAGGTCTTGCTCTGGTTGTATTTCACTGCAGTCCACAGTATTAACAGGGATTCGGAACAGTACAATATTGTATTCAGAGTTAACGAATTCAAAGTTATCTTCAAAATATACTTCTTTTATATCTCCAAGTGTCATTGCGGTCGGTCTAATGCCTAGCTTACCCAGATCTTCAAATTCCGTTGAGGACAATCCACGCTGTCCGTATGCCTTTACAAAAACGACAGGTGAGAGAATGAGTACGGTGGTGATAAGAACACCCATTAGTACCGATGTGTATATGCGCATACTGTGTTTAGTATACTATCCCTTGTAGCGTTTCTGTAGTTGTGGTATCATACCTCCTATGATACTCACCGATCAACAAATAGCTCCGATAGATGTGCAGGCGCGTCGTGCTGTTGTCTTTGGCGTAGGAGACACCGTGCGTGTTCACCAGAAGATTCAGGAAAAGGATAAGACACGGATACAGGTTTTTGAGGGTACCGTCATTGCCCGCAAGCACGGCATTGAGTCAGGTGCGACTTTTACCGTCCGACGGGTTGGTACTGATGGTGTTGCTGTGGAGAAAATCTTTCCCCTCTACACTCCCACCATAGATCGCATAGAAATTGTGCAACAGGTCAAAACTCGTCGCGCAAAACTGTATTTTCTTCGTGGTAGGACACCAAAACAGCTCCGTGAAAAACTTCGTAACACAGTTGCCGTTATTAAAGATGCTGTAGTCCCCGAACCAAAGCAGCAGCAAGAGGTTTCAGACAGCCAAGAACAAGAGCGTGCTGAAGCGGAGAAGCAATCGGAACTACCGCAAGACGATCGACCGAAGCAGGAGGCGCAAGAAACCAAACAACAGCAGGTGGCAGCAGAAACACCGTCGGAGCAGTCGGAAAAACCTCAACCATCTGATGACACTGCGTAACTGTCTTGCTTGTTGCTGAGAAATGCCTTTATACTTCGTTCAACATCAGCAGCGGTTTTTGCCTCTTCCATTAGTTTTGTGCGAAGTTCTTTTGCGCCGTCAAAACCCTCTATGTATGCTTTGTAGTGTTTCTTCATTAGGTTGAATGATTTCATTGGCAATTTTTCTTCAAAGCATTTTGTGTGTTCTACCACCACCTGCAGTCGCTCTGTAATTGACAGATCATCTCGAGAAGTTGTTTTGTTAAAGAGCCACGGATTGCCGAAGATGCCTCGTCCGATCATGATGCCGTCACAGCCACTTTCCTGCGCTTTTCGTTCGCCGTCCGCCCTGTTCACCACATCGCCGTTACCAACGATGAGGGTTTCCGGCGCAAGATCATCTCGCAATGCGACAATGCGACGCATATACTCCCAGTGTGCCGGCACTTTTGACATTTCTTTTCTGGTTCGCAAGTGCATTGATAAGGCAGTAATTCCTGTCTGCAGAAGGGTCGGTACCCATACATCAATTTCATCATGGTTGTAACCGATTCTGGTTTTTACTGATACTGGCAATCCCGTCTGTTGCGCTGCGTGTATTATGGCAACTGCCGTTTCGGGGTTTCTGATCATGTCGCATCCGCACCCCTGCTTTTCAATCTTCCGATCAGGGCACCCCATATTAATATCCAGTCCATCAAAACCAAGTTCTTTCACCAGCATTCCTGCGGTGTACATATTTTCCGGCTTGCTGGTGAATAGCTGTGCGACAATTGGCCGTTGCGCTTCCTCGAATAGCAAATCAATCTGTAATGCTTCCCGACCGGGTGAGCACAATCCATCAGCAGACACAAACTCTGTCCAGAACACATCTGGTTTACCGTACTTTGCAAACATTGCCCGAAACGACACATCCGTCACATCTGCCATTGGCGCAAGTGCAAAAAATGGTCGTGGCAATCTGCTCCAGAAAGAATCACTTTTTTTCATACAAAATACTTAATGGATTGCGCACATCAACCGATATAATTGTTGCTTGTTTCTCTGTATCAGAAAACACCTCCTCAAATACGATGTGTAGTGCTCGAGTTGTGTCGTATAGTGCTTCACTACTATCAAGCCAAATACCGATGCCGTTTTCAAGCTCTATGTGTACCACTCGCGTGTCCTGTCGTAATGAAATCGTCTTTACCAAAAAACCGCCGCTCTCAAGGTAGTGGACTATCTCTGGTATTTTTTGAAAATCTTTTACTGCTGACTCGTCGTCACTGAACACCCGACTGCCGAGGTGTACTGTGTCGGATATGACCAGCGTATTACCGACTGTTATGTCTGTCTCCATAAATGCTACTCCTTTTGTGTCAATAATCAGGCATCGCGCACCCTGGCAATAGGTGCCAAATGATGCCCTTTCCTTTGCGACGATGCGCCATTTGTTTAAAAAATCTGACTCCACACGAATGGTATCGGCGTCTGCCTGCAAAAAGGTTGTGCGTAACAGATCTTCAAACTCCTGTTTTTTAAAAAAGTACCGCGTCTTTCCCGATACTCCGTATACCCGCTTCTTGAGCATGCGCTTTGCGTATGCAAGCATCTCTGCTCGTACCGCCTGATCAATGCTTGATTCCGGCGCGATGGAAATTGACCGTACTGAAACAAACGGTAGGTGTAGGGCGGTCGCCGCAACAATGGCTACGATACTTATTACCAAAAAAATACGAGTGGCAAATCGTAACGCTCTCTGCGTTGATCGGCGCAAAAACCAAACCCGTATCTTACTTTTTAATCCCCTCTTTCTCATTACTTACAGAGTACCGCACATCCACAAAATCAAAAATTTTGATTGTTTTTACTGTGCCTGCTCAGAGATTTGTTTCAAAAAATAATCTTTATGGTTTTGCTGGCTTTTTTTCCCAAAACTCCACACCGTGGAGTCGGAGTATATCCAGACCACCTGCTGGTCCTGTTGTTTTTGGGAGATGGTATCGCTCTATGTGATCTGTGTCGCTGCAGACGATGTTTAACTCTGTTCCTGCATACTGCTCTTTTGTGGTAGTTGTTGGCTCCAGAAGATATACCTCGTCAACATATCCAGTAATGAGAGATCTTCCTGTTGCAGCCACAATATCTTTATTTGGATGCCTGCTGGAAAGTGTTTTTAAGACGACCTGTTGATTATTGAGTATGGTTGTATCGCAGAGTATCCGTTGCGTGTTCTCTACTGTGCCATTTTTGTTGTACACCGAAATTTCGGTTGTGGTGTCAGATGCCGCCACACCACTGAAGTATACTAACCGCCCGTTTTCATTGATGGCTATGGGGAGACCTTTAAAGTGGAGGTGGTCAATGAGTGGTGATGCGTTGCTTGTTGTGACCATGGTGGGGGTGGCGTCGGTTATGGTATTCATGGCGCAAAGACCGGTACCGCCGCTGCATATCGCGGTATATTTATTCAACCCGTTGCCGTACACGAAAGTGCTGCTGTCGGCAATCGCATCACTCCGCTTCAGTTTTGTCGCTCCCTGACCGACTGATACCACATGTTTACCGGTACCATCTCGATACCAGAGTGAAATCGTGTCATTGATAACCTGTAGTGCGTCAAGGAATCTGAAAGAGATGCTACTAATGTCGTTTGGTGTAATGGCAACTCCATTGTTTATGTTTGGATCTGGATACAGTTGTCGGCATCGGCTGCTCATGGAATCTCTCGGCACATACGCAAATTCGCTACATCCGCCGATAATGTCACTTGTGCTGATACTGCTATCGCCACTGAATAGACGGACCGTTCGGTTGCCTACAGCGTCTCTAAAGTACACAAGTACTCGATTAGCATTGCTATCTATGCGTCGCACGGTGTTTTTATTTACACCACCCGCCATAATACGAACAGCGGAAGTGTTTTCAACTCTATAGAGTGCCCCGTTGTATGATCGTGCATACAGGTAATTGCCAGCAGTGTGGATTGAGGTGATACTTCTTGGGTCGTTTGCACAAAAGCGACAGTTTGTGCTGCCGAACCTCTTCCCCAGCACTCGCACAATGGTATTTTGTATATCTGATGACACCTTATACACCGGATTTCCACCATTGACACCACCACTCGCTTTCAGCGCGTCATCAATGGACGCTTGCGGCATGAAGAATAGCAGTCCGTTGTTACCGAGTATGTATAGTCCGTCACTTGTCATTTCAACCATTGTTATTTGCACACTTTTTTCACAAAAACTGTCCAAGAATACATTTCCTGCTCCGTCACGACACACAACCTCAGCATCTTTTGCATCAGTCACGACGGTGCTGCCTTTGCCCAGATACTGTCCTGACCCATTTATCCTTGGACCGTAGGCATAGTGATGTATGACGGCGGTGTTTTCACTTTCGGATCCTGCAACGAAAGTGTTTAAGACATTTTGATTTGGCTCAAGTATACGATTGGTAATTTGTGTTTTGAATGAGACACGCTCTGTATTGTTATCAACAACATATTCCGCATCAATTTGCGCCTGTATGCGTGGTTGCTTTGTTGCATTACTTTCTAATTCAAATGCGAGTTTTGTCACTGAGACGGCGTTATCGGTAAATGGTACCCACCCGTCAGCAGAACTGCACACATTTGGATTTGCGTCAAATAATTTTACTGCTCGTTTTACCTGCTTGTTTGTACTGTCATACCAAACTTTTACCCGCTTCCCTGATTGATCGGTGAATGCTAAACAGCGACACTCACCCCCAACATCCTGCCCACAAGTGTAATCGTATCCGAAGTAGGTTTCACGCGATAGTTCAGAGAAAAAAAATCGAACGGTTTCAAGTGCGATCCGCTCGTCTTGCACTCGCGCTTGATGCCCAATAAAAGCAGTAAAAAAGCTCAGCAACGCGGTTAGTACAATGCTTGCCAATCCAATAGCGACAATCATCTCAATGAGTGTAAAACCCTGGGTAGAGGAAGGTCTCATGTTTTCATAATACCACCCTATTTTTGCAAACCATACGCCACCAAAACTCACTCTACCGGCGGTGTTCGGTAGGTTACTGCCTCCAGTATATGATCAGGGAGAATGTTTGTACTTTCTGCTAAATCGGCGATGGTCCTCGCACACTTGATCGTGCGATGGTAGCCACGCGGTGATAGCGATAGTTTTGTTGCTGCGGACTGCAAAACAGACACTGACTCTGGTGGCATGGCGAGATGGCTTTCAATGATTCGTGCGTCGGCTTCACTGTTCAAATGAATATGTGTGTCTGTGTACCGCTTGATCTGCATCTCTCGTGCCTTGCGTACTGCTATTTTGACCGCATGAGATTGTTCGGTGTTCTGTGGTGCTTGTTTTTTCTCCAGATCATCAAAGCCACTCGCCTCTACTGAAACCCACACATCAATGCGATCGGTGATGGGACCGGTGAGCTTTCGACGATACGACGCCTTCGCAGATGGTGAGCAGGAGCACATCCTGTCGGTGCCGGTATTGCCACATGGACATAAGTTAAATGCGATAGCTAAAATGCACGATGCGGGGAAACTGACTGATCCGCTTGCTCTGGTAACCGTGATGGCGTGCTCTTCGAGCGGCTCTCGTAACGACTCAATAACTCGTCGATCAAATTCAGGAAATTCGTCTAGAAAAAGTACCCCACGATGTGCTAAAGATATTTCCCCTGGGCGTAGTGCCGCGCCACCACCGGTTATTGATGCGTATGAGGAAGTATGATGTGGGCTGCGAAATGGTGGCACCTTCATTGGCGCAGAGGGAGCGTTGTGGGATATGGAGTGCAGGGCGGTTACTTCAACACATTCATCTTTTGTTAGTGGTGGGAGGATACTAATGAGTGCTTTTGCCAGTAATGTTTTTCCGGTACCCGGCGGTCCGTATAGTGCTACATTATGCCCACCTGCGCCAGCAACGGTGAGTGCCCGCTTTACACTTTCCTGCCCTTTAATGTACTCGAAGCCGATGTAGTGATGCGTGCGGTCGGCAGGAACATACGAAGGCACCACCGGCGGTATGGATGTCTCGGACTGTAGGTGGGCGATGAGTTCCTGTAGTGATTTGCATGGGATGATGTGTATCCCGTCGATCAGTGTCGCCTCTTCGGTGTTACCTGCAGGGATATACACTTCTTCAAAACTGTTTTTCTTTGCATGCTGCACGATTGGCAGGATGCCCTGTGTTTGCTGGATACTGCCGTCCAGTGCCAGTTCTCCGACAAACATCTTTTTTTCTGGATTACATCGGATATTCTTCATAGCCAGTAGGTAGGTGAGGGCGATCGGCACATCGAACAGTGTGCCTGTTTTTTTGAGATCCCCTGGCGCAAGGGAGACGACAACTTTATGATTCTGTCGCTTTGGTGATACGAGGCCGGCGTGTTTTATTGCTGCAGAGACCCGTTCTCGCGCCTCATCAACTGCCTTGTCCGGGAGTCCAATGATGGAAAATGAGTGGATGCCGGGTGATATGTCTGCCTCAACCCGCACTGTTCGTGCCGCCAGTGAAACTCGCTGCGTGCTGTAGGTGTAGGCATGTAAGGTGCTCCCTGTTTCTTTCTTCACATATTTACTATAGTACATCTCTGTGCCGAAATAGAAATCTTACTGCATCTGGTGCTACAGAGCATTCGCCGAACGGATGCGGGCATTTATAAGTGGAATGGTAGATTCTTCACCGGCTATGAATACCAGAATAGATCGGCCGAAGAAGTAGTATAGAATCTCATTTTGACTGAGTGTGTTCCGTATTACACGAACATCTTGATTGTCAATTACACGAGATTCAATGGTAACATTATTTATATTAGATTGACGAAACATGCCAGGGAAGATGGGTGAGAGGGCGTTGATTGCATTTTTCTCCCAGTTGCGCATCCACACAAATGCATCACCGTACCTCTTTACCGAAGCTATAAATATACCGCTTGCTTCTCTTTCTCCCAGGTATTTCCCCACGAAGTAATAGTCGCTGAACGCATTCTGTAGCCCCGGCGGAAAACGCGGGCCAAATGAGCGGGAAAAATCTTCAAAACTGAGTTGTGATTTTTCTTCACCTTGCGTTATGTACGGCACATACTTGGTTACCGTGTCTTGCCCGCCATCTTTTTCAGTGATAGACTGCCATGCATCCGGCAGTGTTGCTGCACCTGTAACCTCTATAGACACCTGATTTTCACTACTTAACACATCGGCTGTTGGTGACGCACCAGTTGTGATAGCGTTATTGATGGTCGGCTCCTCAGTGGGGTTCAGTGCGAGAAAAATTACAGAAAACAGAAGTCCGGCGAGGAGGAAAAAAACAATGGCTAGTAACAGCATATTCTGCCTTTGTAGCGGTTTGTTTGGTATTGACTCCCCGTCAGGAGATGCAGCGTATGACCGCACATCTCGTGCCCGCATTCCCATTTCTCGTAATTTTTTTCTTTTCTGTTTGAAATTTTTCCACGCATTTTTGACCTCTTCTTTTTCAATAGATTCTTGCTGTTTTTGTCGCAACTCCTCTCGTTGCTCTTGTGTAAGAATATTCTTTGAAGGCGCCCTTCCCAAGACACGAGCAAATATCCCTTCTTTTTCTTTCATCTGCTCTTCCGGCTCTTGCCTGCCTGTGGACTCACCCGCTTTCTCTTCCGGAGATGTTGTTGGTGTCGTGAGGTTTGGTTGTTTTGATTTTTCCTTTGGTGGCACATCTGTCTTTTTTGACTCCTGTTGCGATGGTGCTTTTTCCTGCTCCACCGTGTTGCCTTGTGCGGACCGCATATATTCGGTCGCATTGGACAGTGTACGCATCATGTCTTCCTGTTCATCGGCAGTGCCGTCAGCGCCTGGTTTTGCTACACTGGCACCTGGTACTTGCTTTCCCTGCGTGACATTCCTATACTTATCTCGCAATATCGCCGACTCTTTCATAATGTCTTTGGTGTTTTTGATATATTCTTTTCGTGCGCGTTGTTTTTCCTCCGCCTCCTTTGCTAATATGGTGCGCAGTTCTGCACCACCTTTTGTCTGTGCGATGCTTCTGGTGTCGTGGTGATAGGTTCGTAATACTGGTATGGCATACCCTTCTCTCTTATTTGATGCGGTTTTCTCTGGCGGATTTTTAGGAGAAACTTTTTGCTTCGGCGCGCCTTTCTTACTTTTACCCACCTCCCCGCTTCGTATAAATGCACCTGATGCATCAGCCCCCAGTGCGTCAATAGATGCAGTATCAACTGTCTCTTGTTGTTGTGCGGGAGCAACCTTATTACTCCCCCCATCTTTTTTCTCCCCTTTTTTTGCCGTGGTAATCTTGCTGTTTTGCTGAACAGGCGAATCGGATTTTACACCCTTAGGTTCTTGTTTTTTGTTCTGTGCCATATCATACTTATAATACCTTGTGTTTGTGCGGTGCGGCAGTGAGGAAGGTGCTATTGTCGTCTCTGTTTTTTATTTCTACCACCGAAAAATTTTCTTCCTTTTCCTCTGTCGTTGTGGCGGTGCTTGTTGTGTGAACGGGTATCTGATCGATCCGTGTTTTGTAGCACCGCATCAAAGAATGACGGGTCTCTGTCTTTGACGCTGAGAGCGATGCGTCCGTCGGGACGGACTTCTTTCACAATGACTGGCACGGTGTCACCCGGGGAGACGACGCTGGCAACGGTGTCTATGCGCTGTGGAGAAAACTCGGAAACATGTATCATACCATCTTTGCTGGGGGATAGTTCTGCAAATGCTCCAAAGTCGGTGATGTTTTTGATGACTGCATCGTCAACAGTGTCGCCAACCTCAAACGAGCGGGTCATGGCATGTATTTTTTCTATGGCGGAGGCAACCGCATCTTTACTACCGCTTACTGAGACCGTGCCATCGTCCTCAATGTCAATGCTGTCAACGCCCGTGTCAGTACGCAACTGTTTGATAGTTTTGCCGCCAGTTCCAATAACCATGCCGATACATTCTGGATCAATGGTGAGGGTCTCTATATGTGGTGCGTGTGGGGATAGCGATGCGCGCGACTCGGGTAATTCCTTGGTGATGGCCTCAAGGATGTGTAGTCGTGCCGCCCTTCCTCTTTCCAGTGCCTCGGCAAGGATGGCAAGCGTGATGCCTTCAATTTTTACATCCATCTGTATTGCTGTGATGCCGTTTTTTGTTCCGGCAACCTTGAAGTCCATAGCGCCGTGATGATCTTCTGGACCTTGTATATCAGTGAGTAGCACATACTTATCCCCTTTTTGCATGAGTCCGATGGCAATACCGGCAACCGGCGCAAGGATTGGTACGCCACCGTCCATTAGTGCGAGGGTAGACGCGCATACAGACCCCATAGAAGTTGAGCCGTTAGATGCGAAGCACTCTGACACTAATCGCATTGTGTATGGGAAATCGTCCTGTGACGGCAGTACATTCCGCAATGCTTTCTCAGCAAGTGCGCCATGCCCTATTTCTCGTCGCTTTGGACTGCCAATTCGTCCGACTTCACCAGTAGAGTATGGAGGGAAGTTATAGTGGTGCATAAATCGTTCATCGGTTTCAGGATCTTCTATGGTGTTGAGCGACAGCGCGTCTCCTGGACTACCGAGTGTCAATGCAGTGAATACATGCGTGCCGCCTCGATAGAATATGCCACTGCCATGTAGGCGGGCGGATATGCCGCCTGCCTGTGTGTACAATGGTCGTACTTCGTCCATACCTCGTTCATCAGCACGCCGACCGTTTTCAACCGCCTCAGTGTGTACCAGTTCATCAACCATATCTTCAAAGTAGCCATCAACGACCTTCTTATCATCAGTGATTTCTTTTTCTTCAAGTAGTTTTCGCCACTCTTCCTGTACCGCCTCTACACTTCCTTCAGAGGAAAACATTGCTTGCTTTATTTTTGAGCTAATAGCGGTGTCAAAGATATTCTTTGCTGCATCGGACAGCTCAACAATGGGTGCCTCCTGTTTCTTCCGTCCGATTTGGGCAATCACCTCTTGCTGGAACTTTTGGAGGTCAGCGAGAATGTGCATCGCCTGTTCGCCTACCTGCGCAACCTGTTCTTCTGCAACCTCCTTCCCTTCCATCTCTATCATCGTAATCTTTTCTTCTTTGCCGCAGAGCAGTATGTGATCGGGCAGATCTTTTGCTTCTTCAAAGTTGGTGAATGGTTGCCAACCATCTGTGCTTTGTGAGAATCGAACTGCAGATACTGGTCCGTTCCAAGGGATGGATGAGGTGCCGAGGGCAAGTGACGCACCCATGACTGCAAGTACATCAGGGTTGTACGAACCAAGCGATAGCACCATCGCCACAACCTGTACCTCGTTGTGTAGTGCCTTTGGGAAGAGGGGGCGAATCGTTCGGTCTATGATTCGCGCATTTAGTACTGCCTCCTGCGACGGTCGCCCCTCCCGTCGCACAAACCGACTTCCTAATATTGCGCCAACTGAGTAAAATCGTTCCTCAAACTCAACAGAGAGCGGAAAGTAATCCTGTGATGCTTCGTGCTCAGACATTGTTGCTGACACAAATACGACGGTGTCTCCGGCCTCAACGAATACAGACCCTCCTGCGTTTTCAGCGAGATCAGTAAAGGTTGTGGTTATCGTAACATCGTTGATGGTGGTAGTAAATGAATTTTTTTGTTGCATATGTATTTTAGTATACCGCTAACGGGTGCGAATAAGGTATTTTTTGGAGGCGCATAGGTCCACAAAGTCATCGGCTGATTCTTGCAATTTTTGTGAGCAGGTTTTGCCGAATGCGACCACCTCAACCTGACAACCGAATTTTTTTACATATCCCAGCGCCGGGACAAAGTCGCCATCCCCAGAAACCAGCGCGATAACATCTAGTTTCGGAGCCAGTCCGATCATGTCAACGGCGAGTCCGACATCCCAGTCCGCCTTTTTAGCGTTGTCTTTAAAGACCTGCAATTCCTTGCTCCTGGTTTCTATTCCCATATTCACCAGTGCTTCAAGAAAAGCGGTCTCATCACCGGATTCGGTGTGTATTACATACGCAATTGCACGAATGAGCGTTCGGCTAGCAACGATGTTTTTCACCACTGCTTCAAAGTTTACTCGAGCACCGTACAAATTTTTTGCGCTGTGGTACAGATTTTGTACATCTAAAAATATGCCAACCCGTTGATTGGCGTGTTTTATTATTACCATAGTAAAAGAATTTAATATAACTAATTATGCTTCAAAGAGCATCTCTGTTGTAAAATATTGTAGGTAGTTTGTAAAACAGAAACAATACAATGCTTTCGTATCAGTAACGCAATATGACTGTAAAACCTTTTGCTCGTGTCCAATTGGTAAAAACTTCCCCTTATTTTCGTAAGCCGAGTTTCTCAACAATGCTCTCGTATAGCTTAGAGTTCTTCCTTTTTATATAAGAAAGGTGCTTACGCCGTTGCTCCACAAGCCCAACAAGTCCCCGACGGGAGTGTCTATCTTTATGGTTATTTTTCAGATGGTTATTCATCTGCTGAATACGGCTTGACAATATAGAAACCTGCACGGCAGATGATCCGGTATCCGAGTCATGCATCCTTGCTGCTTCAATTTGCTTTTGTTTTTCCTCCTTCGTAAGCATGTATATAGTATACAGGGTGATTATGCGCTTCACAAGTGTTTTTCCGCGCCACACTTACCTGTGCTATAAAAAAACCGCAACACATTGTTGCGGTTTTGTATTCCGTCACCTTTATTCTTCTAAAAGACCTTTGAATGACGGAATATTTATGCCGAAGCTGAGATAGATACTCTGCTTCGACTCTCTAATCATCGTGCCGAGGGTCAATACTCCACTTTTGATATCCCTCGACACCTCCCCTTTTACGATGGGCGAAAGGTGTAGGGATGCACCTTTCTCCATCATCACCTCGATGGAGGCATTGCAAAACAACACCTCTCCTTCCCGCTCAATCCCGAGCAGGATTTTTCTGTCGGCGAGGGTATTGCTGAGGATTGACTTTATTGTCAACCCTCCATGTGTCGAGAGGGATGCTTGTGTTGCAATCCCTCTCAACGACGATTTCTCCCCGTCGTGGAAGTAGTGTATGGCGTTTTCTACCGAAATAGTAGATTCGCCATAGATCTTTCTTCCGACCCTTGACAAGAGGATGGTGCTTTGTAGCGCCACCCCGCCTTCTGCCGGGATGTGTCCCAGCATTGATATCTGCTGCCCAAATTCTGTCTCGAATAGTGATTTTGAGAAGCTCACGTTTAGATCTGTCGTGAGCCCTTCAAAAATCACCTTCGGGACTGTCGGATGTACCTCTGCGGTTGTCATCCCTAGCCCAGCTGACACATTGTTTTGTGCCAGAGTTGGTGAGGTGTTGACTGCTAGTAGCGTGATCGCTATTAGCAGAAGAATCATTTTTTTCATTTTCTCTCCTCCTCTTTCTTGTTTTTTTAGAATAAAATTATACCGGTTTTTATTATACTATTTTTTCTTCATGTTGTCAAAAACGATACTATATTATTTATAAAAGTCAAGTTGAGGAAAATATCTCTGGTTTTTGTAGAAAGGCGCATAATGGAGGTGTGAAGTTCGCTCAAGCAAAACACCTTTTTTTGGAACATATTGAGTTGGGGCTGGGGAGGTCCTTAAAGACCGTGGAAAATTATGACCGCTACTTGAGTCAGTTTGCCAACCTTACCGGTGTGAAACAGATTACTGATATCACTGAGCCGATGGTACACTCCTTTCGCTTGAAATTGAATCGCAAGGGTAATCTTAAAAAGACGACGCAGAACTACTACCTCATCGCGTTGCGGATGTTCTTGAAGTATCTGGAAACAACTGGTAGGACTTGTCTTTCACCGAATGCGGTGGTGCTGGCAAAAACCGGTACCAGGGAAATTGATGTTATTACCACCGATGAGCTGAAACGGTTGTTTAAGGCGACGGACGGGGAACACCTCCGAGACCTCCGAGACCGTGCGATCATTGAAACTTTGTTTTCGACAGGGCTCCGGGTGTCAGAGTTGGTGGCACTTAAGCGGGATATTGACCTGACAGCGAAAGAGATACCTGTTCGCGGCAAAGGTGAAAAGGTGCGGGTGGTATTTTTTTCTGATCCAGCAATAGTAGCAATTCACACCTACCGCAGCAAGCGAAAAGATATGTCCCCCGCTCTCTTTGCTGGGGCAAGGGGCGCCGGACACCTTACCACTCGCACCATAGAACGCATTATTGCTAATCGCGCCCGCCAGGCCGGCATTTCAAAAAAGGTAACCCCGCACATTCTCCGGCACATGTTCGCCACCACCCTTCTTGCAAACGGTGCGGATATTCGATCCGTTCAGGAGATGCTTGGGCATAGTAACATTCAGACTACTCAGGTTTACACCCACATTACTAATAAGCAACTTAAAGAGGTGCATAAATATTTTCACCAAAGACCAAAATAAAAGAACAAAACGAGATTTCGTTTTGTTCTTTTTTCCTGACCTCATACTGCGATAGATGCAGAGAGAGATTGCGGGTTGCCGATGTGGTGCCGATGAGAAATCATGCTTTCGTATTCCTCATAGGTCATTTGTGCAAATGTATCAAATAGCTCATCAGACGCATAATAAATCAAATATTCAAGCAGTGCCGAGCGTCTTGCTATCCAAATCTCCATCGGCACGGCAACGGTGCTGGGGGCGACTGTGGGATACATGTGTACTACCTCCGTTCATACTCATACTAATTCTTCAAGGATTTCAAACTCTTCTTCAATAGAAGAGTCATATACCATAGTAAGCGTAATAAGCATACCATGTTGCTCATACCCATTGCATGTAGCCGAAAAAAGAAATCCTGATCGGACTCTGTGCCTTTTATGCCACACAGGAGACCTTCCTCCGCATATGCCCGAAACGCTTGAAATCTATCCATGTATAGCCCTTCTTGTGAGAAAGTGTACCACACAACGGTGTATACTGCAATTATGAAAGTGTACTCTTGGAATGTCAATGGTCTGCGGGCGGTGCACAATAAAGGTGCACTTGCGCGGTTTATTAAGAAGGAGGATCCGGATGTTTTGTTGTTTCAAGAGATAAAAGTGAAAGAAGAGCAGTTGCCTGAAGCATTGCCGGATCCGAATTACACGCATTTTTATCACTCAGCAGAGAAAGCTGGTTATTCTGGGACGGCGATATGGGTACACAGTCGTAATAAAAAAATTATGCGGGACTTCTCAAAAGGTATGCCGAACTGGAAGGACACTGAGGGACGCGTAGCGCAATGTGAGTTTGCTGGCAAGAAGATAGTTATTACGGTTTATGTTCCGAATGGCGGGAAGTCGGAGGAGGCATATCAAGAAAAATTGCAATTTCTCACCACCCTCGCAAACTATGTGAAAAAATTGCAAAAAGATGGTTACCGGGTCATCGTTGGCGGCGACTTCAATGTAGCTCGCAGTGAATTTGACCTTGCTAAACCAGAGAAACACCGAGGTCACACCCACTTCAATGATGAGGTCCGTTCTCATATGGAAAAACTTATCGTAGCAGGACTTATGGACACCTATCGCAGTCGCAATCCAAACCAAGAAGGGGCGTATACCTACTGGGACAACTTTAGTTTCTCACTCCCTCGTGGTACTAAACCTCGTGATGTTAACGAAGGGTGGCGACTTGACTACCTTTTGGTAGATCCGAGTACTGACAAAAAAATAACATCAGCGGCTATTCATCAAAACATCTTCGGCTCTGATCACTGTCCGATCTCTATTGTGTTGTAATGATAAAAAATTTTGCGTTACCGCCTCTGTACCACCTTGAGAAAGGTATCGTGCGATACGGTTACTCGCCCTGCCGCTCCCATCTTTTGTTTTCCTTTCTTTTGTTTTTCGCGCAACTTCATTTTTCGAGTTATGTCGCCACCGTAGAGTTTCGCTGTTACATCCTTGCGGAGGGCAGGGAGTGTTTTTGAGGCGACAATGCGTCCATCCATCTTTGCTTGTATTTTAATTACAAATAGCGCGCGAGGTATGGTTTCATGTAAAGTGCTTACCAATTCTCGCGCTTCCCGTTCGCCACGCACTCGTGACACAATACTTGCGAATGCTGGAAACTCCTCTTCGGCGAGTAGAATATCCAGTCGTGTCACATCTGCTTCCCGGCTCCCGATTCGCTTGTACGATAACGATGCATATCCGGAACTTATACTCTTTAGTTTGTCAAAAAACTGTCGCATCATTTCTCGCAATGGCATTTCACCCTGTACAATACACCGGTTATTTTTAAAATCATTCACCTGCAGCACAAACCCCTCATACTCTCCTATAAGTTGTGACAGTGCTGGCACCTGCTCTGCTGGGGCAATGATGTCTACTGCTACCCATGGTTCGGTTACCGATTCTATTTCGTGTTTATCAGGGAACTTGGCAGGGGTCGCAATAACCATTGTTTCACCCCCCTTCTTTGTGATGATGAAATCAGTACTCGGCGCGGTGACTACTAATTCTATCCCCGCCTGTCGACGCACCCGTTCGGTGATAATCTCAAAATGTAGCATTCCTAAAAATCCACATCGAAATCCCTTCCCTAACGCTGTTGATCGCTCCTCTTCGTAAGTAAACGCCGCATCTACTAATCGCATCTCCTGCAGGGTGTGATGTAGGGTGTTATAATCGTTTGCGTCTTGTGGGTAGAGCGACACCCATATCACTGGCACTGCTTCCTGATACCCTGGGAATGGCTCCGTTTTTGCTTGCGCACGGGTAATTGTGTCTCCAACGACCGCGATACCCGGCTCTTTAATGCCGGTCGTAAAGTATCCTATCATTCCTTTTTCTATAGATTCAGCAGATACCATATCTGGCTTGAATACCCCGACATCTTTTAGTGAAAACGCGGTGTTAATCTCCCGCAACACTAATCGTTCACCTTTTTTGAATGAGCCGCCGAATACTCGCGCGAACGCATTGACACCAGTGTGATTTGTGTATGAAAAATCAAATACCAACGCGCGTGCGTCTGTTGCGGTGTCTTGTTGCGGCGCAGGAAACTTCTTGATAATTACTCGTAGCAGCTCTTCTATGCCCTCACCTGTTTTTCCAGAAACGAGCAGCACCTCATCTGGATTGCAGTCGAGCAGGTCAGCGACCTCAAGCGACACCTCGTCTGTGCGAGCATGCCCCATATCTATCTTTGTTAGTACCGGTATAATCACCAGATTGAGTTCTTGTGCCATCTCCAACACTGATAGTGTTTGTGCCTGCACCCCCTGCGTTGCATCAACCAGCAATAGCACTCCCTCCACCGCGCGCAACGATCGTGACACTTCGTACGAAAAATCTATGTGTCCTGGCGTGTCAATGATGTTTAGCATGTATGACACGCCGTCCTGCTGATACGCAAGTGATACTGGCTGCATCTTGATGGTGATTCCTCGCTCTCGCTCTATATCCATCCGATCCAGTACCTGCTCCTGCATTTTTCGTTTCTCTATTGTCCCCGTATGCTCAAGCAGGCGATCGGCAAGGGTTGACTTCCCATGATCCACATGTGCGATGATTGAAAAATTCCTTATGTTCTCCATATGCGATTGATGACTGACACTGCTTTTTTCTGTACTATTTTACTTTCTGGGTTTTTCAGTAACCGTAATGTTACAAACCACGCGGACATGCCGATAATACTCATGCCACCGATTGCGAAAATGCCGTTGATGGAGTTGAACTGCATATTACCAAACAGGAAGATGTTCGGCACTGCTGTTGCTATCGCCAACACCATAACCGCAATGAGGTTCTGTGCAAATGCCTGAAGTAATGGCTTGATGTCTTGCCGTATATGGCGCAATAACACAATCAATATTGTCGTTGCCGCGAATATCTCGGGTATGACGATGATCAAGGTTGCAACAAACAGGGTGCCGTATGCCGCTGATTCCAATCCAGTTACCTGTTGAATCATCGCCGTTGCTTCGGAGTTGTTTTGTATGAATGGTATGATGGTGTATATCAGTACTATTTCCACTGCGGAAAGTGTTAAGAAAATAAGAAACACTGCGAGTGAGCGGCCACAGGCGTACAGTGCACGGGCGCAAATAATTAAAATACTCATCGTAAGCGCACCGACAATAAATACTCCGACTATGGCCGCGGTTATTGCTGTTATCTCTGCAGTGAAAGACCCTGTCTCAAATATCAAACTAATCAACGGTTCTCGCAAAATAAATACAAATGCAATGATTGGTAATATGAAAAAGAACAGTCGCCGAAGCGCGCTTTCAATGACTGAACGAAACGCTTCCATATTGCCCTCGGTAAAGTGAGTAACCAGTATCGGAAACGCTGCTACCGAGTATGCTGTTCCGATGAGTACTGTTGGCACTGCTTTTAAGCTTTCAGCGAAATAGTAGATGCTGAGTGCACCTTCAGAAATCCCTACCACTACACTGAATACAAGTATTTGTGTGATGGTGTGTGACAGGAGTGCCGATGCCCGTGGTATTGATATTTTTATTGTTCGCCAGCACTCCCGTACGGTATGTCTGGTTGGTGCCAGTTGTGGCAGGATATTGTTTTGTAGTAGCACTGGCACCTGTATACCAACATTAATTATTACACCAAGCAACACTCCGAGTGCCAGTCCGATTGGTCCGAACATTGGGTACAGCACAACAACTCCGATGATGATACCAATGTTATACAGTAATGCAAGTAATGAGTACAGAAAAAACTTTCGTTTTAGCTGTAATATTGCTGTGAAAAAACTTGATATCGCAAACAATGATGCCTGTATGAGGTATATTCTGCTGAACAACACAAAGGTTTCCAAGCCCTCTGATGAAAAATCATCAAACAACCACTCTCCTAACGACGGAATGGCGAAAAAAAGTATGGTGCTTCCCAGCACCAAAAAAAGTACTAAAAAATAAAATGAGGTGTTCACAAACTCTTTTAACCGATTATCCCCCTGTCGCATTTTCTCCTCAAACATTGGCAATAACGCATACACCGAAATAAATGCTGTTGCCACAATAAATAGCACATCTGGTATTCGAAAACTTGCCACATACACATCAAACAGTTCACTTGCCCCAAAATAGTGTGCAAATGCTCTGTCCCGTAAAAACGATAGAATATACCCGAATACGCTCACTCCGCCCAATATAGAGGCAATTGTGTGTACATTTGTGTGCGATTTATTTAACAACTTCCGCATAGATAAACGGGTAGTAGTATACCACCCTGCATGGTCAATGAAAGCGGGCGCCTATTCGGCGCCTGCTTTCATTGACCCAAACGATAAGCCGGATTCTGTACCCGCTTATGCGGGTGACAATCATTTATCTTGACATACCGTTACCGGTGTGTTCTGTGCGGCACTCCGTGGCATTGCTGCCTCGGCACGACCTTGCACCCAGGTAGGAATTTAGCCGTTTCACCACTATGTTGCCATAGCATTCACCTCAGAGAGGTGCCGTTGCTTCTCAGCTCAGGCGTCACTGCTCGCATCCCTCGGTTTTCACCTGACGGGTGTTACCCGCTACCCTGCTCCGCCTTAAAAAAGACGGGAGTGTCCGGACTTTCCTCTCACACTGTACCAGTGGCACGATGGAGCGATTGTCTATTTGGGTATTTGCAGTATATCTTTTTTGGTCTCTTGTGTAAAGTGTTTGCAACGAGTTCTTTCCCGCAGTGTGCGGACACATTGTAGGGGCTTTGCCCTTAAGGGTTTTGCAATGTGACACTCTCTCCAACCGCACTTTTCCCGTACATATACCCTGCCGGCACCTCAAGCACATATCGTGCTGGCACTGGTGGTGTGAATGATTGTGGGTAGGTGTCTGGTGTTACCGCTTGCTCAATGTGTACTATTTTCATCGTTGCGTCAATCCAGATAATGTCTATTGCAAATTGCATATCTTTCATCCAAATGCCGTGCGTGTCGTCGGTGTCAAATATAAAAAACATGCCTCGCCCTTCTGCAAGTGCCGATCGGTGTGAGAGTCCCGTCATTCGCTGTTCTACTGTTTGTGCCACCTCAACTTGTAGTATTGTGTTACCAACAGCAAGTGCCTTTTCTTCAAGCCCGCTGTTCGCTAGTCCTATATTATTTTTCCTGTGTTGTTGCATACCGCCTACTCCTATACTTACTATAATAGCACCGACAAGGATGCTAAAAATTATTTTATTCGTTCGTTGCATCTTTTTCTTTTTTGTTCAGTGACAGCGCGCAGGAGTTGATGCAGTATCGCTGCCCGGTTGGTGTGTTCGGTGCATCTTCGAATACATGTCCCAAGTGTGCGCCACATTTTCTGCAGGATACTTCGGTTCGCACCATTTCCTGTGATTCGTCCGGCGATAGCCGCAGTGTGTCTGTGCCGGTGGTGTCGTAAAAACTGGGCCACCCGGTTCCTGAGTCAAATTTTGTGCCTGCGTCAAACAGCTCCGTGCCACATACCGCACAGTGATACATGCCGTCATCCTTCGTCTTGTAATATTCCCCGGTAAACGGCGGTTCCGTCGCTCCTTCCTGTGTTACTTGATATGCTTCTTCCGATAACCGCTCTCGCAACTCTTTTTTATTGTCCTCTTCCATATATTGCTACTATACCTCATAAGAACAGCTATATGGTACTACCGAAGTACTCTCTTTAGTCGCCCTATCATCCCTTCCGCTCGTTTCTGTGCTGCTTTTATGTATTGCTCAATATCTTTTATTTTTTGTACCGTGCCGTTTGCGACCTCATAACAGGTGCCGATTTCTACCCCTTCAAGGAACCAGCGGTTGTGGGAGATGAGGAGGACGATACCGGTGTATTTTTTGAGCATTTGCTTCAGGGCGGTTATGGCTTCCATATCCAAGTGGTTGGTTGGTTCGTCTAAGAGGAGCACATTGACCCCAAGCGCAATGAATACAGCAAAGAGGAGTCGCGCGCGCATGCCGGATGACAGCCCACCGACTTTTTGCTGCATTGTCTGTTCTGCAAACCCTGCTTTTTTTAACATATATATTGCCTCTTCTTCGCTACGGCTTGTCTGCTCTCTGAAAAAATCTACTGCTTTTGTATCTCTACCTGCCCGTTCGTGCTGTTGCATCAAATCACCCAGCACTATGCCCTCTGTTTTGGTAACCGTCCCACGCAGCGGTGGTACTATACCGGCTATTGTCTTCAAGACCGTGCTTTTCCCCTCACCATTCATCCCCATTAGACACAGCCGTTCCCCCATCTTTACGGTGAGTGTGGTTGGTCCTATGGAGATGCCGTCTTTGTAACCAGCAACAACTTCATCCAGTCCCACCTCAATATCCCCTTCTGCCTGTCGCGCCTCTAGTTCAAGAGTAAACGGCTCTTCTTCAAATGGTTTTTCAACCTCTTCTATTCTTTGAATCCGACGCCTTATTACTTTTGCTCGTCGCTGACTTGCTGATGCTTTATCCATCCCTGCCCGCGCAACATACTTATCGCTATCGGACAACTCAAGCGCATCTCCTTTTTCGACCTGCTTTGCTGCCGCCCTGCTTGATGCTTCAAGCCGTTTCACCTCTTCCTGGTGTCGCGTGTATGCTTTCATCTGCCTATCAAACTCCTTCTTCTTACGCTCCAAGTAGTCGCCATATGAGCCGCGTTCTATGGTGAGCGCGCCGTTTTTTAATTCAAACACCCTGTTGGTAACATTATTCAAAAACAGCAGGTCATGTGAAATTATAATCATTGCTTTTTTAGACGCTGCAAGAAATGCTTCCAACCATAGTAGTGCCGGTATGTCTAAATTGTTTGTTGGCTCATCCAGCAATAGTATGTCAGACGGCTCCAATAAAAATCTGGTGAGTAATACCTTTGTCTGTTGCCCCCCGCTCATCTCGGACAATTTCTGTGCGGCTACCTGTTGCGATACCCCCAAACCTTCCAACACCGGAAAGAATTGATGTGGCTGTAGGTCAGTCCCATCCTGTATATACGCCACGCCAGTTCTGCCATCCCCTATCGCAATCTCCTGTGGTAAGTATGACACTGTCCGACCACTTGTTACTTTTACTACCCCACCGTCTGTTTCTTCAAGTCCGGCGATAATTTTTATCAGCGTACTCTTTCCCGCTCCGTTTCGTCCGACCAGCGCAACCTTGTGTCCCTCATCAAGGGTACATGATATGTTGCTAAAAACTTGCTCCCCGCCAAATTGTTTTTCAATTTCTCGTACTGATAGTAACATAGTATGTACTATACCATTTTTGCCGTGATTCCTTCTTAGATACCACTTTTCTTTGTGGTTGCTGTGCAACTGCGTAGTGACATTCGTCTTTGCAATTGTGATGAGTATTATCTTCGCGCTGATTATCTTCTGCCTCACACCTGTTGTATATGGTGTATTATGGCTGTATATACCTATGAAGCATCTTGTGATTGTGGAGTCGCCAACGAAGGTGAAGACCATCAAAAAGTATCTTGGGAAGGACTATACGGTTATTGCATCGGTTGGTCATATTCGTGACTTGCCGAAAAGTGAGAAAGATGCAGTGGATGTTGCGGGTGGTTTTACACCGAAATATGTTGTCAATGCGGATAAGAAGAAGGTGGTAAACGACATTGTGAAACAGGCAGATGCTGCTGACCATATCATCCTTGCCACCGACCCTGACCGCGAAGGGGAGGCGATTGCGTGGCATATCCAGCAGGCGGCAAAACTGAAAGATCCGGATCGCATTGTTTTTCATGAGATTACCAAAGAGGCAGTGGAAGAGGCGTTGCAGCGCCCGCGTAAAATAGATCAGTCGTTACGGAAATCGCAGGAAGCGCGGCGAGTGCTGGATCGTCTATTTGGCTACACTCTTAGCAAACTTATTTGGACAAAGGTGCGGTACGGTCTTTCTGCAGGTCGGGTGCAGTCGCCAGCCCTGCGTATCCTGATGGAGCGGGAGCGGGAAATCAGAAAATTTAAACCGGTTACTTACTGGGAGATGCAGAGTGTTTTCAAGCGGGATGACGGCACTGAACACATTGCCGAGTGTGAAAAAACTTTTGAGGACAAAAAAGAGGTTGATGCAATTCTTGCGCAGGCAAAAAAAGCTCGTTGGGCAATACCTGACATACAGGAAAAGTCACAAAAGCGGAACCCTCGCCCGCCGTTCACCACCTCCACCCTACAACAGGCAGCAAATACGGTGTACGGCTGGTCTCCCTCTAACACAATGCGCGTTGCGCAAAAATTGTATGAGGCAGGGCAAATCACCTATATGCGTACTGACTCGGTGAATCTTTCTAAGACCGCTCACGCTGCAATTAAGAAACGCATTGTTGGTGAGTATGGTACTCAGTATTACAAACAGACATACTACAAGACGAGGAGTAAGGCGGCACAAGAAGCACATGAGGCGATTCGACCGACTGATCCCAGCAACCCATTCTGCGGTATCACAAAAGAGCAGAAGGCACTCTATGAACTTATCTTTCGGAGAACTATTACCAGCCAAATGATTCCTGCTGAGCTGATTCGCACTGTCGTGTCATTTCAGGCGGACGATATGCCACTCTTTCTTATTCGTGGTGTGACTATTAAGGAAATGGGGTGGTTTAAGGCAGATCCGCATGCCGCCGGGCAAGAAGTGGTGCTACCTATCTTTCAGAAAGGTGAGCAGGTTATCTGCACTGACATCCAGTCGACAGAAAAGCAAACCTCTCCTCCTCCGCGCTACTCGGAAGCTGGCTTGGTGAAAGAGTTGGAAGCGCGTGGTATTGGCAGGCCGTCTACCTACGCTTCTACTATTAAGACCCTGATAGATCGGCAGTATGTTGAGAAAGAGCAGCGCGCGCTTGTGCCGACTGATCTTGGTGATGTGGTCAGCAGCTTTGTGGAACAGAACTTTGATACCTATATCAGCGATTCATTCACCTCTGATATGGAGCAAACACTTGATGATATCGCATCCGGCGGGAAAGAGTATGAGAAGACGCTTACTGACTTCTATTTCCCGTTCCAAAAAGCAGTGCTGGCGAAGAAAGATGTGCCGAAGTTGACTTCGCTCGGGCCGGCACCAAAGGAATTTCCCTGTCCGCAGTGTGGCGCACCAATGGAATTTAAATTATCAAAAACCGGCACTTTTATGAGTTGCACCAAGTTTCCTGAGTGTCAAGGAGGGCGTACCAAAGAAGGGGAGGAGATAAAGCCGCCGAAACCGATTGGTAAGCCGTGCCCTGAGTGCGACGAGCCGCTGGTAACCCGCACCGGACGGTTTGGTGATTTTATTAGCTGTCAAACTTACCCAAAATGTAAGTATGTTGAGGAAGACCCTGAGGAAAAGAAGCGGCGAGACACTGGCGTGCAGTGTCCTGAGTGCAAGCAAGGTACGATTATAGAGCGGCAAGGTCGTTTCGGACCGTTCTGGGGTTGCTCTGAGTATCCGAAGTGCAAAAACACGATGCGTGCAAAACCAACCGGCGCTATCTGCTCTGAATGTGGCGCGTTGATGATGGAAGGCACAAAGACCATCCCTGACCGCTGCTCCGTTAAAACCTGCCCAATGCACAACCCGCACAAATTGGAGAAGTAAGTTTCTTTTGGTGCCAATCTTACTCTTGCTCTATCACACTGAACTGTTCTTCACTCTTTGAAAAAGGTCTGTTTTTTTCTGGTGATAAAGAAACCCCCCGTAACTCAATTTTTTTTAGATTCCCCTCTGTTGCAGTGCTGGTGTACTCTGAGTCATACTGTTTTTTCTGCGTATGTGTCCGCAAATCTTCCAGCTGCGCTTCAACATATGCCTTTTCGCCATATGCGTTTTTTTGTCTTTCCTGTGCTGCCTTGTATACATAGAATGATTTCTTGAGATGTGTTGCACTCAGTAGTGCGAATAAAAATAGTAAAAAGGTTATCCCCCAAAGCAAAAATGATTTTTTTCTCTTTTTTCTCTGCATACGATAGTATATACTTATATAGTACTATGGTTAGGAAAGTAATGAAATATATTAAGCGGCAGGTGCATGCGTTTGGGGGTGTGCTTGTGAGGCGTTTTGACCCTCTTTCCTTTTTGCGGGTGGTGCTACCGTCATCTTTTTTCAAAGACCTTAATTACCTCCCCTACCTTAAAAAAATTCCTCTCTTTCTTCTCATCGCCCTCGTCATTATCTCATTTATTGTTACCTCCATGCCGCACATCTTTCTTGTGTAAAAAATAAAATTATAAAAATACCTTTATTTTATAGGTTATTTTTACTTTTTTCATTTTATTTTTTGTCCCTTAAAAAATAAATCTTTTTTCAGATTAGTGCCTGGTTTTAAACATTTTGTTTTTCTCGCGCAATACCCGCATACACTCCTCAATGCTCAGCACCTGTTTCCCTTCCTCTGTCTCTAAGGTTACTGTCTTTTCTGCAACTTCTTTTTTGCCGATTACCACTCGCGCTGGTATTTTTTCGGTATGTACTCGCGCAATTTTTTTACCAATACTTTCGTCTCGTTTGTCTATTGTTGTCCGCAGTCCCGCATTGCGCAGTTCCTGTGCCACTTCTTGCGCGTACGGATGTTCTTCAGTACCGATTGGCAGCACCGCCACCTGCACCGGGCAGAGGAAGAATGGGAATTTTCCGGCGAAGTGTTCTATCATAATACCTAAGAACCGCTCCAGCGACCCTGAGATGGCGCGGTGTATCATTACTGGGGTTTTCTTCTTACCGTCAGAGTCGGTGTATACCAATTTGAACCGTTCCGGCATCACAAAGTCAAGTTGCACCGTTGCTAACTGTCGCTTCCTCCCTAATGAGTCACGAAAGTGGAAGTCAATTTTTGGTCCGTAGAACGCCGCCTCCCCTTTTTCAGTCGTGAAACTTAATTTTGCTTGCTGCAGCGCTTCTGCCAATACTGTTTCTGCCCGATCCCAGGTCTTATCAGCACCGAGATACCTTGCCTTGTCGTCGCCTCGCACCGATAGAAATACTTCACAATCATCTTCCTTGAAAAAGCCAAGTGCGGTGTAGAATTCAATAATGAGGGCGACGGTTTGGGTTACCTCTTCTGCAATTTGATCTTCGGTACAGAAAATGTGCCCATCGTCTTGGGTGATGCTCAGTACCCGAGACAGTCCGAGCAGCTCTCCTTTCTGTTCGTCGCGATAAACGGTTGTAAACTCTGCATATCGTACTGGCAGGTCATGGTGACTCTTCGGCGTGGATGCGTATATTTGTGTGTGGTGCGGACAATTCATTGGCTTCATCACAAACTCTTCGGTCTTGCCGCGTACTTTAAACAGCTCGTCTTCAAACTTTTCCCAATGCCCTGATGTTTTGTAGAGATCTGGCTTTGCGATGTGTGGTATCCACACCTTTTCATACCCATATGTATCTAATAGTTGCGATAGTACGCTCTCCAGCGCACTTCGGAGTGCCATCCCCTTTGGGGTAAATAACGGGAGCCCCGATCCGACGAGAGGTGAGAAAGAGAATAGTCCCAATTCTTTGCCGATTTTTCGGTGATCCCGCTCTTTTGCAGCTTCTAACATCGCTTTGTACTCGTCCAACTCTTTTTTGGAATCAAATGCTAACCCATAAATCCTTGTCAGCATTGTGTTTTTTTCATCACCTCGCCAGTATGCCCCGGCAATGGAACTGAGGGTGAATCCGTCCAGCGACACCTCTTTCATATCGTTAACATGCCCGCCACCGCATAAATCAATAAAATCTCCTGATTGGTAGAGGGTGATTTCACCCCCCTCTTTTGCAATATCTTCAATCAACTCTCGCTTGTATGGATTGTCTTTGAAATGTGCGCGCGCATCTTCTTTTGACACAGCCTTTTTTTCAAAAGTTGACCATGTTTTCACTATTTCTCGCATCTTTTTTTCTATTGTTGGCAGGTCGTCGGCAGAGAGTGGTATTGGCACTTCTGCGTCATAGTAAAACCCATCGTCTATTGGTGGACCAATTGCCAGCTTTGTGTCAGGGTATAGCGCAACTAATGCCGCACCTAACAAGTGCGCCAACGAATGTCGTTTTCGCATTACCCTATCATCCTTGTCGCTCATATAGTGTAGAATACCACACCTCAAAAAACTTCTTTCTTATAGCAGATTTTCTATTGAAACATTTCCTTTGATCGTCTCTTCCGATGCCGTGCGATGGCAAACCGATGGGCTTCGGCGTTTGCTGCTATGATGTTTTTTTCGTAGGGCTGTGTGTGTTCTTTTGATCCGAGCAGTTCTCGAGGAGTGTGTTTTTCTGTTTTTACCACCGATACGACAGGGATAGTCACCTCGTTGCCTCGTAGCACCGCTTCAGTAGCATTACGCTGTGCTTTCCCCCCATCAACGACGATAAGGTTTGGCATCTGCCACTCTGGATGTCCGAGTCGACGGGATACTATTTCCCGAAGTGCCCCAACATCATCTCCTTCAGTTGCGTTGCGTATGGTAAACACCCGGTACTCGGATGGCGCTGGTTCGCCGTCAACACATACCACCATCACACCGACTGCTTGTGTGCCCGCTGTATGCGCGACATCGTACGCTTCTATGCGAAACGATGTTGTGCTACTTTCTGCAACATCTTTCTTTAGCAATGACACATCCTGTATGTGCTGGAGTGCGAATATGCGTCTCCGCACCTCCTCTGCCTTTTCAAACTCTTGCTCACGAGCGTACGCCTTCATATCTTTTTCCAGCATTCTGAGTAGTTGTTTTTTATTGCCACTTAAAAACATTCGTATTTCCCGCATCCGTTTCCTGTATGCCTCTTTATCCATTGTCCCATCGCATACCCCCGGACACAACCCCAACTGTGCCTGAAAACATTTTTTCCGTCGCCTTTTGCTCTCTGGTGTGTGTGGTGTGCAGCGGTCACGAAACGGCAATATCTTTCGCAAGATGCGTAACGCTTCTTTTAAAATTGCACCTCGAGGAAATGGACCGAATGTGTGTGAAAAGGTCGCGCTTGCTGTTCCCTGCTCCAACTGTCGCCCCCTTACTAATAACACTCGCGGAAAATCCTCTTTTGTGATACCCACATATTGGAAACTCTTGTTATCCTTATCAACAACATTAAATGGTGGGTGATGTTTCTTTATGAGATTTGCCTCCAGAATATACGCGTCAAGCACACTATCTGTCTCTACTGTTTCGATATGCTCTGCCCGCTCTACCGCTTCCGCAATTCGTTGCCCTCGGTCAGCAACTAATCGATTGGAAAAATAACTTCGCACTCGTCCCCGCAAATCTGTTGCCCGGCCGACATATAGCACGGCACTGTTTGTGTCCCGGAATAGGTACACCCCCGGCATCTCTGGCAGTGTTGTGAAGTCGATATCCTTTTTTTGCATATAGCTACATAGTACAAGGTAAACGCTTCGTTTCCCACCTATGTATGATCTGGGTTCAGCCCGTTTTATAGCACCTATGGCATTAATCGCTCTCCTGGGGTTCTATAGTTTTTCATAAAAAATATTTTTTTCACAACTTCTACCACGATAATGTGGTATAGTGCGCTGATCGGCACCAGCCAAAAAATCCATATCGGTACTGGCACCACTTTCAGTGCAGCGGTGAGTGGCGGCACGGTGAAGACGAGTACCATCAGTACTGCGCTGATACTGACGGCGCCGACAAGCCATATATTATTAAACAAGTTTGTGGCAAAAATACTCCTGTCCAGTCGCTTGAGCGATATTGCCATAAATACAGAATCAATGGAAACGGTGAGGAACATGACTGTTTGTATTTGTGTGTGCGTGAGCTCAGTGAAAGATGTTAGCCATGCATACACGCCGAGTAGAAATAGTCCTGTCATAATGGCGAGAATGCTGATGGTTTTTTTAACATTCTTACTGATAATGTCTCTTGTTCGATCGCTCCTTGGATCGTACTTTGCGATATCAGAACTCCCTTTCTCAAATGCGAATGCGAATGCCATAAATGCTTCCTCTATGATGTTTGCCCACAGTATCTGTATCGGATGTATTGGTAGCATTGCAGTCGCTAATAGACCGCCCGCTACCAATATTGCTTCGCTGAGTGATGTTGACAGTAGGTAGATGAGAATCTTTTTTAGGTTTCTTATAATTTTTTTTCCTTCAAAGATGGAGGCAGTGATGGTTGAGAAGGAGTTTTTGAGCAAAATAAGGTCAGATGCTTCTTTCGCCACATCAGTTCCGGATGCAACGGCAATACCGATTGATGCTCGGTATAGTGACGGCGCGTCATTGACTCCGTCTCCAGTCATAGCAACCACCTCTTTTCGGTCTAGCAACACACGCAGAAGTCGTGATTTTTGGTCTGGCGCCATTCGCGCGAACACTCGTACCACCTGCGCTTTTGCAAATAGCTCCTCATCGGACATATGTTCCACCTCTTTTCCAACCAGCACCCCCTTTGAATCATCTGCTCCGATAATACCGGCTTTTTCTGCGATGTGTAACGCGGTATGTTGATTGTCACCCGTTACCATGGTAAGTGTTACATGTGAGTCGCGCATTTGCTGTATTGCGTCCGGCACATCGGCACGGACTGTATCCTCCAGAGAAAGTAGTGCTAAAAATACAACGCTGTGGTCACCTTGTTCGGCGATCTGTTGATGGCGTGCGGTGTCGTCTGGGATGTTTTTTGTGTTACTCTCTACTTTTGCCGAGCCAATAGCAATAACCCGCCTCCCCTTTCCCGCCTCTTCTGCAAGCATCGTTTGTAATTTTCTCCTATCTGCATCAGTTAGTGACACCACTTTCCCCTGCTTATGCACCCGCCTTGACTGCTCCAGCACTATCTCTGGTGCGCCGATCATATAGTAGTACTGTTCCCCACTCTGCTCTTGCGTGATCGCACAAGAATACTTTTTTGCGGCTTTGAACGGCACATATGCGATCCGCTTGTCCCGATGTGGTGTCTCGGCACATACTGCCTCACACGCTCGCACGAGTGATTGTTCGATAGCTGTTCCGCTAAACACGGTTTCATCTGAATTGGTGTCACCATCACTTTGCTCACGGTTGAGCCGCTTACCATCCGTTGCCAAGTATGCGTTGTGTACGATGCCTCGTCCAAATGATGAAATTGTTTCATCGGCAACCTCCTCCCGCTGGTCAACATAGAGTATCTCGGATAACACCATGTTGCCGTTTGTGAGTGTGCCGGTTTTGTCCATGAGTATCCACGATGTTCCGCCGAGTGTTTCAGCGGCGAGTATATTGCGTACTAATCCGTTATTTTTTAATACCGATTGCATTCCTAACACCAACACCACGGTAATTGCTGCTGGTAGCCCGGATGGGATTCCGGCGATTGCTACTGCAATGGCGGTGATCATCAATTCGGTGATTTCTATTCCTTGCAGTGTCCCGATAATGATAATACTTACCACCGCTAAAAATACTATTCCCATGATCCATCGCGCTAATTTTTCAATCTGTTGCTGGAGCGGTGTTTTTGTCTCTTCCTCGTACAACTCCTTTGCAATGCCACCAACTGCAGTTCGCTCGCCAGTGTTCACCACAACTCCGCTACCATTACCGGTGACCACTGTTGTTCCTTTCCACGCCATATTCACCTGCTCTGCGAGCATTTTTTTATTGGCAAGCGTGATTACCTTTTTGTTTACTGGCGCCCACTCACCGGTTAGTATTGATTCATTAACCTGTAGATTATTTTCGCGTAGTATCCGTATGTCAGCAGAGATCTTTGAACCTGCTTTGAAAAAAACAATGTCTCCTGGCACCAGGTTGTTTGCCGCAACTTCTATCTGATTTCCATCACGCAGTACTAGAGCGTACTGCTTATCTATTTTTCGTAGTAAATCAAACGCTCGTGACACCTTGCCTTCTTGCAACAAGGCGATTGTCATATTGATAATTAATACTGCGAGGATGATGTATGCATCTGCCGCATAGTCAATGCTGTACAGTACGATGCTCGACAGTAACAAAATTAATACAATAGGGTTTTTTACCTGTGCCACGACTCGTCGTAGCCATATAAAGTGCTTTTTGCGCTGCACGGTATTTTCTCCGTATTTTTCCAGCCGCATGTCTGCCTCTCGCTGTGTCAACCCTTTTAGGGAGGTGCGCAATGTCCCTAACACCTCACTCTCTGAGTGTTCGGAAAAATGTCCGGCTTTTGAAGAAATATCTTTACCTGTACGCAATACTGGCTCCACTTTAAGTAGTATACAGTGACTATACCTGTTTGGAGTACCGTACTCCACCCTGGTGTGTTTTTTGTGGGTACGCATGCCCCATACCACTTAGCGCTGATGATGTGGTATCTTACAGATATACCCATGGAGAGGTGGCTGAGCGGTCGAAGGCGCTCCCCTGCTAAGGGAGTAGGGGATTAAAACTCCCCTCGAGGGTTCGAATCCCTCCCTCTCCGCCAACAATGGTGGCTACCCTCTTTTTCTTTCGTTCCCTTTTGTGTAGTTTCTCACTTTTAATTCCCCGCCTTGGTGCAAGTGATTGACCTCTTTCTCCTTTGCCTGTCGTAGTGCATCCATAAGTAGTGCAAATCTTTCTTCCCGTTGAGTATGCAACGGACTGTTCGTATCTATTGCTTGCACGATGTCTTCAATGATTTTTTCAGGTGTGGTGGTTTCAAGGTGGCCGGTCAGCAGCTCCACTAAATTGTCAATGGCATTCTGCCTTACCTGCACCCTCTCCTCTTCTGGTGGTAGCAGACCGCTTCCAAATGTCCTTGGTCTCTCTTTGCTCACATAGATCATATCAAGTGCTCTAAAGTCACGCATTGCGGACTCAATTCTTTCCTGCTCATCTCTCACGAGTCGGTCTGCTTCAAGCCCGCGACTTTCCTGATAATACTGGGTATTTTTTATTATGGTGTTAAATGCCCGGTACTTGCGTTCTATCTCTACCTCAGCGCCCCTTATTTCTTTCCGTCGCACCTTCTCAAAGGACTCTTTTTTCTCTTCCTCTTCTTCATTCTTGGTTACTTTTAAAGCAATTGCGTGTGCCTCTCGCCTTCTTTCTTCATCAATAATTCCCTCTTCATGCTCTGTTTCTGTCCTTAGTGCTTCTGCCACCTCAAAAGCATCAAAATATTTAAACGCTTTTTTTTGTAGTATCTCTCTTATCTCTTCTTCCTTTCCGAATTCTATTGCCTTAATAATGCTCTCATGTTCTTTTCGTACAGCACTCCACAACTCCCTTTTCCATCTCTTTTCTTTTTCACTTTCACTGTCTGTTGCTCCCTCAATTACTCCTCGTACACTTGTATCGTGGTAACGATTGGTATCGGCATCATACTCAATGCGGCGATACTCTTCTTCCTCCCCTGCTTTTTTCTCTTCCAAAAATGCTTTTTCATGTCTGCGGTACTGATGCTCAATCAACCTGTTTCTATACGCCTTCCACTGCCTAACCCTTTCCTTCCACTCATATGCCTCCTCTTTTTTCTTTGCGATATGGTCAGGAAGCTTTCTCTTCACCCCTTCCAACTCCTCTTGTTTTTTTCTTGCGATGACTTGACGCGCGGACTCTCTATTGGTAAATATTTTCATATATTTACATAGTACCCCGCCTTTATCCTGTTTTGCATTTTTTGTGTAAATGGCGGAAAATGTATGGCATGCTATTTTTATATGAAGAAAGTTATTGCTATCGTTTTTTTAGGAGTTATTATTGTTGGAGGCATCAGTTATGCGATAGGCGTGGGGGTACCTGAAAGAAACATTGCGCCCGATGTTTCTGAAGCACCGCTTGATAATGTGGATGTTATAGACCCACCTGACTCAGATCTTGAAATGTTTTCTGACACCTCTGTCCAACAGGATGTCGCACCGCCATCAGGAACAGCCACCACATCAGTTCTGGACACCTCGTTGAGCTTAGCGCAAGGCGAGTATGCAGAATACCGTGATTCTTTTGCGCAGCAACAGTTAGCCAAAGGAAAGCGAGTTGTTTTATTCTTCTATGCAGATTGGTGTCCAACCTGCAGATTGGCTGATAAGAATATACGGGAGGCATCACACACAATACCCTCCGATGTTGTTGTCTTAAAAGTTGATTATGATCGTGAAAAAGGTTTGAAGAGTGCGTACGGTGTTTCCTATCAACACACCTTTGTGCAAATTGCAGAAGGCGGATCTCCAATAACAAAGTTTCAAGGTAGTAGCACCTTACCGGCGATACTTGCTAATATACAATAAACGGCATGCTTGGTCTTTTTTTTATCTCTTTTATCGCAGGTATTTTAACTGTGTTTGTTCCCTGCATCTTCCCCCTGCTTCCTGTTATTATCGGTGGCTCCGTTTCTGATAGCAAACGAAATTCATATGTCATTATTGGTTCACTAGTTGTTGCCATTGTTCTTTTCACAATAATAATTAAGGTCTCCTCTGATGTGTTCGGCGTGCCAACTGAATTTTGGAACTATATTTCTGGTGCATTAGTTGCTTTGGTTGGGCTCACCTTTATATTCCCAAACATGTGGTCTCATGTTCCTTTCGTGGCGGGACTTCATAAAAACAGTAACTCTCTTCTTTCCCGAGGTTATGGCAAGTCCGGATTTTTTGGTGATAGCATCATCGGCTCCGCCCTCGCACCCGCGTTCACTTCCTGTAGCCCCACCTACCTCCTCATCCTTGCAGTTATTTTGCCGAATAATCTACTTCAAGGCAGTATATATCTGTTTGCGTATGCGCTTGGTGTTGGCACCATTCTTTTGTTTGCATCGCTCATTGGGCAGAGCATTGTGCAAAAACTCGGCTGGTTGTCAGACGGCAGTAATGTGTTCAGAAAAATTATCGGTGTGGTCATTTTTGTTGTCGGTATTATGCTTATTACCGGATACGATAAGGTGTTTGCGGCATGGCTCTTGGATATCGGCTTCATAGACCTCATCGGTGCTGAAGAAAATCTTTTGAAATCTGTAACCAGTGAAGATGTTACTTCTCAATAGTCGCTAACACCTGCTGTGCATGTCCTTGCGCTTGCACGCTTTTCCAATGTTTTATTACTGTGCCACTTGCATCTATGAGTACCGTACTTCGAACAATGCCCATTGTTTTTTTGCCAAAACTATTTTTCTCCCGCCATGCACCGTATGCTTCTATCATTTCCCCGCCCTCGTCACTGAGTAGGTCAATGCTGAACTTGTGTTTTTCGCAAAACTTCTTGTGCGATTCAACAGTGTCTTTAGAAATACCAAATACAACGGCATTGTGTTTTTCAAACTCTTTACGCAGTGCTGAAAATTCCAGACCTTCAGTTGTGCACCCCGGCGTGTCATCTTTCGGGTAAAAATATAGCACCACCCACTTCCCTTTTAGCTTATCTAGCGACACCTCTCCGCCATCCTGATTTTTTAATAGAAACGCCGGTGCCTCTTGTCCTTCAAGTATCATTATTGTAGTGTATCACGAAATATTTCTTACACATGCGGGCAGATGCTACAATCTAACTATATCTCCTCGTAGTTCAACGGATAGAACGCGAGCTTGCGGAGCTCGTAATGTAGGTTCGATTCCTGCCGAGGAGGCATGATGATACAACTAGCATACATTCGTTGTCGCTTGTGTGTACCATTCTTACACCCAACCCTGCGCCACAGCATGGGGTTGGAACATTTCGATCACTGAGCGTGGTGGAGAACTGCATTGAGTTCCTTGATCTGGTGCTATCATATTCTTTAGTTGTTTCGTTGGTGTATTACACATTCGCGGTGAGGTTGTATGCGTATTATAATATCTTTTTATTTTCTCGCTTTTATTCTTTTTCTCTTTAGCATTCCGTTTTGTTTTGCAACCGGACCAGGTAATGTTACCGGCAGTTTGGCAGGATGGTACAAAGCAGGTGTTGGTGTATCAACCGATGATGGCACCACTCCGGCTAGTGATGGGGGCTTGCTCAGCACCTGGACTGATGCGAGTTCTGTGGGTGCTACCGCAACACAGTCAACCTCTGGTAATAAGCCGACCGTGCGGACAGACGGTGGGTGGAATGACTATCCATTTGTTGC
>MKWU01000149.1_pt1 | contig 125955 bp, 123 predicted proteins | sample 809101 | NCBI WGS metagenome assembly MKWU01 (sample SAMN05860141, study PRJNA318959) | sponge metagenome | host: Aplysina aerophoba | place: Slovenia: Piran, Adriatic Sea, Gulf of Piran | collected 2013-05-07
GCGGCGTATCACTTCTCCTATGTCCACTCTGGTCACCTCCCGGTATGCCATCGCCGCTCCTCGTTACGAAGTGCGGCCCATGGTCACCTGTTCGGCTCCCAGGGTGGGTCAAAGACCCTGATTAACCTGGTTCATAGTTCCTGATTATCTGGTACATAGTTCCTGATTATTGACACTCCGGCTCCGTCGAGTCGGTCTTCGCCCAGGCGCAGCAGGTCGTGGCGGAGGCCGAGGCGTTGCTGGTCGATGCAGAGTGGGCCGCCCCTGAGCCAGAGCCGGTCGTGGTCGGGGCCACGGTCGGGTGAGGCCGCGGAAGGGGTTGCCGTTCCCGCCTGCGTGGCCGCCTGGGGCGACTTGGGCTTGAGCAAGGCGGCGGCCAGGGCGGCGCTCGTCGCCACCAGCCGCGCCTTCCAGGGAGCCAGCTTCATCGGTTCGCATCCTCGCCCACGCGCTGCTCGTCGTCCAGGCGAACGGACTGAAGCGGAAGAACCGGATCCGCTACTCGATCGCCGGCACCGCAGGCTTTCACGATCAAGCCCCGGTCGGGGATCGTCCAGTACGACGGCAGCGCGATTTCGGCGGACCGGGCGCTCATCGTCGTGACGGCGACGGACCGCAAGGGCAAGCGTCGGAGGCCACGGTCACGATCACGGTAAGCGTGGCCCAGGCCCAGCCCGAACCGCAACAGCAGCAGCAGACGCCGGAACCGGAGACGCCGGATCCGCAGCCGCACGAGGCCACTCCGCATCGGGCCGCATTGACAGTCACCTCGGTGAGGCTGGTTTGCCCAGGCTATCCAACCCCATGTGACTATAAGCCCGCCACTTCCAGCAAGCCCATGGTGTACGAGGGGACACCCATGGTGGAGTTCTCCCCGTTCCTCATCCTTGGAGCGAATCACGACGACGTCACATGGACTATAGACGGGAAATCCAAAGGGTACGGGTTCTACCTCACGCGCCTGGACAACAGCGATTACGATGATCCCGAAGATGAAGAGCGATACATACAGGTGTCCTACGACGGAAGGGAGTGGCCCGGGGAGGGCTATGGTGACGGGACGCCGGGCTACCGCCACACAATCACGGTGACCGGCACGGACAGCGAGGGCACACCGCATCTGCGACGGTCACAGTTTGTCCTATCCGGAATTAGTCCAGAGCCCCCTGCCTCGGTGTCCAGCCGGTCGACTTGGCGCTTCGGCCCCAAACAGCCTGCGCCTCGCCTCGCGCCACTCCACAACAACGGTGTAGCATCCAGCGTATGAAGCGGACGGAGTATCTCGCCGACCCGGATGTCCGCAGCTTCCTCGACTGGGTGGCACCGTTCGTTTCCGGCGAGCGTCCGCTGCGGCAGAACTGGCGGAGCCCCAGGTGGGGTCCCTGGAGTTGCGAAACCCTCTTCGATGCGTACCGCTCATACGAATGGCCCTTCAGCCTCGTCCTGCCGGGCGACACTGAACGGCCGGTAGGCAAGACCTACCAGGACACCGCCGCCGTGCTTGGCGAACTGTCGAAGCGGCTCCGCGAGAGCGCCGCGAATGAGGACCCCGCCGCCTTCCTCGACGCAGCCGTTGCGGTCGTCCTCTGGGGCGGACTGCACCGGAATGAGCGTGGGCTGCGCGAGCTTGGCAAAGACGCCTTGCCCGTGCTGACCGGGGCCACGCAGTTCCTCGACCCCGCCAATGCCGACCTGAATCATCTCGCCGGCGCGCGGCCGATGAACTCCGGCTTCAGCAAGATCTACTCGCTGCTGATCGACGGCTTCCCGATCTACGACAGCCGCGTGGCCTGCGCGCTGGCGTCGCTCGTGCGCCTTCTCTGCGAGGAGACCGGGCGTGCCAAAGTACCGGAGCAACTCCAACTCGCGCTTCCGCCGAGCCGTGCTGGTATAGGGCGTGACCCATCCTGCGGGTCGCTCGTCTTCAGGCGAATCTGGACGCCTGGCCGGTACGCGCGCTCAAACGTCATGGCGGCGTGGCTGCTGGGCGCCCTCGCCGCAAACCCGCCCTTTTCCGGCGAAGACGATCCCTTGCTCGCCGTGGAGTCCGCGATGTTCATGGTCGGCTTCAGGGTCTACTCGGAGCGAGCGCGCCGTGCACACGAGGCGTGAAGCAGCGCGCCGCTCACCGCGCCTCGTGACGGTTCCCGCCCCGCTTGAGCAACGCTGGCGCAACCGCTCCACGCCCCATCACGCGCTACAGGAGCACCGTGAACCGGCTGAAAGGCTTGCCGAAGAGCGACGCGTGCGCCTTGGTCCACGTGGACGATATGACTGCGTTTCCAGCGCGAGTTGCCGACTGAAAGCCTACCCATACCCGGGCCGTTGCCAGAGGAGCGTGACCGGCTTCGCGCAACGAGTGAGCCGTCCGGGTCGACTCTGCTCATCAGCGCCACTATCCTGTTGCTTGGCGATGCGATTGGGGAACTCGCCGCGAGCCGTACCTATGAGCGAGAGCAGGTCTCAGATAGAGGTCAGTAACCTCTGGAAGGTGTTCGGCGAGAACCCGGAAGGCAGTATTACGAACGTTGCAATGGGAAGTGGTAGTGCCTCAGTTTGACTAGGAGTGGGGTGCTTTAGGCATGGTAGGGCGTCGCGGCGAACCAACGGTACTCGTACACCAGCTCGCGCTCGGCATCTACATCCTTCACAGTCCGAACGAGGGCGGGGCGCCCGGTGCTTTTCTGGACGACTATGGCAGTGATGTCCGGCATGGCGTTCTCTGCGCAGTATTGCGAGATGGGGTCGAGGTCACCGCGTCCGATGGTGCGAGCGGACCGAGGATGCCCTATCAGGGCAACGAGCTCCCCATACGTGATGGTCTGGCGGTTCGTCGCTCTCGCGACGAGCACCTGCCAAGCCTTGCGGGTACGAATCTCCCGGCTGGGTGTCGGCATGATGGTTCTCCTGTCCGGTGAAGGTGTCACTGCTCCCGCTACGCCTCCCGGATCAGCAGCAGTATGAACAGCACGAACATGACCGCGCTGACGACAGCGGAGGCAAGCCAGTTGCTACAGTGGTCGGGTCGAGGGCCGACGCGGTCTTCAGCCTGCTCCTTCACCCATAGCAGTGGCGGAAGCAACACCAAGGCGGCTGAAACGGCCAACGCTGTACCCGCCAAGAGGGCCAGCAGGTCGTTCTTGAACAACTCCAACGAGGCAACCGTCCAGGCGGCGACGAGGGCAGCGTAGACGAACGGCAGCGGCTTGCTTCCGACGAACACGACGTAGGCCACTGCATCCTTGAATGCCTCTACGGCTGTCTTCTCGGGATCCGCCCCGCTTCCCGGAGCGGTCACTTGCAGTCCAACGGAGCGTCCCCTTGGGGAAGAGGCATGGGCGGCGGCGGCTTGATCTCATCTAGCCCGACGAATGGTGTGATGTTGACCCCATGGGTTTTCCCCCATTGGTCCACGACGTTTAGAACTGCGACACCCACCTGACCCGTCTGCGGGTTGTGCGATACGTTGATTTCCCCCTGCGCGTACCCCGTATACCCCTGTTCCTGTAGGTGCTTGCAGAGGTCATCCCATCGCTTGAGTTCTGTGGCATTCATTCCGATCACCCTCCCTGCCTTTTCTGCCTCGGTGTTGATTGAACAAAAGCCCCTCGCGTTCTTTCAGCGAGGGGCTTTGGCCTAGTGCCCTTGCCATACCACACCGTACCGTGCCACGCCTCGTCTGCCCCCAGTGGGGCAACGGTGGTGATGTGCAGCGTTTGCTAGACGCACTAGGTAAGCCACCGTACGCAGAGCCTACCATGAACCGGCCCAACTCGGGAAGCCTTACCCGCCGTCCGCTACCCAGCCCATTGCAATCCCCTTGGCGGCTCAGTAAGACTCGCGGCCATCACAAACTGCCGTCGCGGGACGGCGCATGAGGGCCACTTCCATGGAGAACCGTGCACTGGTGACGATCATCATCACCCTGGCGGTGCTCTGCAACATCCTTGCGGTCGCGCTCACCGCTCTCGCGCTGGTCATAGGAGTCTTGGGCACATGATGACCGTCATCAGGACCGGAATGCTCGTGTTGCTGCTGGGCGCGCTGGCTGCGTGCTCCTCCGCTACGCCAACCGCCTACCCATGGGGGCCGCAATCAGCACCCAGGCGATCAGGCGCTTCAGCTGTCCAGCTACCACAACCGGTCCTTCCCCCGTGCACGCGGAGGATAGCGCCAGATCACAGCGACCGGATGCTCGCTGCCGTGGTGGGCTGCCAACTACAGTGCAACCTCCCACTGGAAAGTTCGCAGTACAGTAACCTTAGGTTCACCATGAGCGGGTTATCTCCGAGAGGTGCTGCACCGTGAGCGGGTTATCTCCGAGAGGTGCTCACCATGAGCGGGGAGAGAGTTATGCAAGGGTCTCCCCACATGCCAGGGTCTCCTTGCAGGGAGAGGGTCAGGTGCACTCCCACAGGGCACTCCCAGGGCTGCGAGATTGCGCGCAAAGAGCGGCGGGCCTTCGCAGGAATGCCCCGGGGACTTGTCAGGCCGTGTAAGGGAATGAAAAGGAGGAGGCGACAGGTCACGCTCACCCTTACTTGCCAACCGAGTAACGCAGTAGACGGCAGATGCGCCCCACCCTTCCACCTCCTCCCCGCGTGACCTGCCCGGTCACCCTGGATTCCCGCCGGTGCGGGAATGACGAAGGGAGGGGCGTGGTTCGGCGGGCGCGGCATTGGCGGGGCGAAGGGCACCCACAAGGGATGCCCCTACACCAGGCGGGGCTCCCTGCCTCCGCAGGAACGACGAACGGCTATTTTCACAGGAACGACGAGGGAGGAGCAGGAGTGCTGAGAGAGGGGCGCTATTGACGCACTCTTGTTTCCCCGCGTAGCGTAGCGGCTCAATCGCGAACGGCCCGCATCAACTTCAAGGCAACTTCTTCATGGTCAACCGGATCCCCCTGCTCTTCGGCGTCGTCGTCGTGGTGGTGCTCGGCTGGGGCTACAGCGTTACGGTAGACGGCGCGTTCTTCGAGGCGGCACTGGACGGCGCGGACCGGCTCTTCCGCCCCGGCCCGATGATCGCGTTCGTCATCATGATCCCCATCGCGCTCATCTCGGGCCTCATGCCCGGCGGCGGGCTGCCATTCCTCGTCGTCGTGCTCTCGTTCGCAACCGAGCTGGACCCGTTCATCGCGCTGCCCGTCGTCATCGGCTACATGGCCGCGAACGACCTGACCGAGCCGATCCCCTCCATCCTGCTCGGCATTCCGGGCGCGCGCTCGTCGCAGGCGACAATCCTGGACGGCTACCCGCTCGCGCGGCAGGGGTATGCCGGGTATGCGCTCGGCGCGTCCTATACGTCGTCGCTCATCGGCGGCATCATCGGGGGACTGGCGCTGCTCGCCGTCCTGCCGTTCGCCCGCGAACTCCTGCGGCTGTTCGGCTCGCCGGAGTTCTTCCTCCTCTCACTGCTCGGCATCGCCGCGGTCGGGATCATCAGCGCAGGCGCGCTCGTAAAGGGACTGCTCACGGCATGCCTCGGCCTCCTCATCGGGCTCATCGGCTTCACGAACGTCGCCTCGCAGACGAGGGCGACATTCGGGGTCGACTACCTCTACGACGGCGTCAACATCATTCCGGTCGTCGTTGGGCTCTTTGCGATCCCTGAGATCGCCGACCTCGTCATCAGCAACACGACCATCGCGAAGGAGCGGCTGAGCGAGATGCTCAAGGAGGGGAAGAGCGACGTCTACCGGGGGATGCGGGAGGCGCTGCGGCACAAGTGGCTCATCACGCGCTCGTCGCTCATCGGCGTCTTCATCGGCGCGATGCCCGGCCTCGGCCCCACACCGGCGCACTGGCTGGCCTACGCCCAGGCACGGCAGACGGAGCCCGGCGCCATCGACACCTTCGGCACCGGGGACATACGGGGCGTCATCGCGCCGGAGTCGTCCAACAACTCCACGGACGGCGGCGTGCTCATGCCCACGCTGCTGTTCGCCATCCCCGGCAGCGCGCCCATGGCTATCGTGCTCGCCTTCCTCTTCATCGTCGGTATCCAGCCCGGACCGCAGATGGCAGACCCGGAGGGCAACCTGAACCTCACGATGTCGTTCGTCTACGTCATCATCCTGGCGAACATCATCGTCGTCCCCATCGTATTGCGCTTTTCGCCGTTGCTCACGAAGGTTGCGGCGGTGCCCCCGCTCGTGCTCGCGCCGCTCGTCATCGGCATCGTGACGCTTTCGGCGTTCCAGGCGAACCTGGACATCTCCGACCTCACGGTGGTGCTCGTGTTCACGGCCCTCGGCATGTTCATGAAGGCGTACGCCTGGCCGAGGCCGCCCATCCTCATCGCCATCGTGCTGGCCGAGCCGCTGGAGAAGTTCATGAGCATCTCCATCCAGGCGCGGGGCATCTCCATGGTCTGGCAGCCCGCGTTCATCGGTATCCTCGTGGTCGTGATCGCCGCGATCTACTTCTCGCTGCGCGTACAGCGCGGCGCACAGCGGGTCCGGGAACGCGCGGAAACTGAAGCACCCCTCACGGACGGACAGCAAGCGGAGCAACCGTGATGGCAGCAGAACCCGGACACCCGCAGGAGCAACCGGAGGCCCACCGCACGGTCTCCTGGAAGTCGCCCGAGATCATCGGCGAACTCGTGCTGCTCGGCCTCATGGCGCTGCTCATGCTCGCGTTCGTCATCTCGCTCTACCGTCCGCCGTTCCTCCAGGACGACCTGCCGAAGATACTGCTGCCGGGGCGCTGGCTGCCCACGATAGTCATCGTCATCGCGACGCCGCTCTGGTTCATCCGGCTCTACACGGTGCTGAGCAGGCGCAAGGCGATAGAGCAGGGCATGATCATGGACCTGGGATTCCGCCTCGGCGAGGACCCGGCAGGGGAGAAGCGGCGCGCCGCGCTCTACTTCGGCTCCATCCTGGGGCTCGTGCTGCTGGTGTGGTTCATCGGGTTCCACATCGGCCTGCCGCTCTGGGTCATGGCCTATCTCCTGTTCTGGACGCGCGCGAAGTGGTACTACGCGCTGATCGCCGGGCTGGGGTTCGAGGCGTTCATCATCGGCATCCTGGACATGACGCTGGACATCTTCTGGTTCGAGCCGGTCTTCTTCCGCTGGATAGGCGTGCTCTACCCGTTCAGCGATATGTTCACGCGGGTGTTCTAGGGGGCGGGGGCGGTTCGCGACCCGCCCCTACAAGCCGAGAGATCCCTCGACTCCGCTGCGCTCCGCCCGGGATGCCAGGGCACCCCCGCACCCACCCCGAGGGCCCTCACCCTAACCCTCTCCCTCAGGAGAGGGGATCAAGCCCTTCCCCGTCACGCGCAGACGACTTTTGCCGCCCGGCGAACGCAGTGCTAGACTCGCCACGCCCATAATCGACCGAAGGAGGAGGGCGTATGACCACACGTCAACGCGTCCCGTATGACGACCTGCGCGGCTACCTGAAGCTGCTGGAAGAGAACGGCCTGCTCAAGCGCATCACCGCCGAAGTCGACCTGGAAGGCGAACTCGGCGCCATCGCCTACCGGAGCCTCGTGCGGGATGGGCCCGGCCTGCTCTTCGAGAACGTCAAGGACTACCCGGACATGCCGCTCGTGGCCAACATCATGTACACGGAGGAGCAGTTGGCGCTCGCCCTTAACGGCGACCCGGACTGGGCAAGCCTCCGTGACATCATCCACGAAGGGATGCAGGACCGCACCGCCACGAACGTCGTCCCCAGCGGCCCGGTGAAGGACGTGAAGATCATGGGCGAGGACGTGGACCTCGACATGCTCCCCACGCCGCGCTGGCACGAGGAGGACGGCGGACGCTACATCGGCACGACGGCCGGGTTCGTCACGCGGGACCCGCAGACCGGGAACCTCAACATGGGGCAGTACCGCTCCATGATCATCGACAAGAACACGACGACCGTGGAGATCATGGGCGACTGGGAGGTCGGCGCAACGCCCCCCGGCGCCTCCAACTACGGCGGCGCAGGCGACCGCAACGGCGCGACCCACGTGCTGGAGAACGAGGCGAACGGCCTGCCGACGCCGTGCGCCATCGTGCTGGGCATGGACCCGCTGCTCACGCTCTCCTGCGGCACCGCCGTTCCGCACGACGAGAACGGCCACGGCGAGTACGAGGCCGCGGGCTCGTGGGCCGGACGCCCGGTCGACCTCGTGAAGTGCGAGACGAGCGACCTCATGGTGCCGGCCAACGCGGAGATCGTGCTGGAGGGCGAGGTCGTCCCGTACGAGCGCGTGAACGACGGCCCGCACGGCGAGTCCACCGGCTTCTACAACCAGTACACGTCCACCTTCATGGTGAAGATCAAGGCGATCACGCACCGGAAGGACCCCATCAGCTTCGGCCTCATCTGCGGGCGCATCGAGGACTACCCCCGCCCGCTCATGCGCTCCAACACGCTGCTGGACGTACTGGTCTCCAAGTCCGGCCTCACGAACATCAAGGAAGTCTTCTTCCCGGACGCGGGACGCTCCGGCTTCCTCATCATCCGGGCGCAGATCACCAGCCCGGAGCAGCCGAAGCAGATCATCGACGCGGCGTACGAGCACATGCGCTACCGCTGGGTCATCGTCGTGGACGAGGACTGCAACGTGCGCGACTGGAACGACGTGCTCTGGCGCATCGTCTCGTCAGTCGTGCCGGACCGCGACATGTACCGCGGACGCGAGTACGTGTTCAGGGTCCCCGGCCCCGGCGCGGTCGAATTCATCCCGCCCACCTACGGGATGGCGTTCGACGCCACCTACCCGTTCAAAGAGTACGAGCACCCCAGGCCCGGTGTGGCGCAGCCCAGCATGAAGATGATGGAGCACATCGCAGGGCGCTGGAAGGAGCTCGGCCTCAGCTAGGCCGCTGAACATCGCAGCAGATACAGGAGGAGAGACGTGACTACGACACCACAGAGAGACCCCGTCTCGTACAAGAGCATGCGGGAATACATGATGATCCTGGAGGAGCGCGGGCTGCTCAAGCGGATCACCGCGGAAGTGGACCTCGACTACGAGGTCGGCGCGATCAGCTACCGCGACCTCGTCCGCACCGGGCCGGGCCTGCTGTTCGAGAACATCAAGGACAACCCGGACAAGCAGCTCACCACCAACATCATGTACTCGCTGGACCAGCTGTCCATCGCCTTCAACGGGCCGAAGGACTGGGTGAAACTGCACGACATCGTCAAGCAGGGCATGGCCGACCGCCTCGCGTGCGTGAAGGTGGACGACGGCCCCGTGAAAGAGGTGAAGGTCTTCGGCGAAGACGTCGACCTCGGCGAGATCCCCACGCCGCTCTGGCACGAGCTGGACGGCGGGCGCTACATCGCCACCACCGCGGGCGTCATCACGGTCGACCCGAAGACCGGCGCGCACAACATGGGGCAGTACCGCTCCATGATCATCGACCGCAACCACACCACCGTGAAGATCCAAGGGGACTTCAAGGTGGGCGCCGCCCCGCCGAGGGGTTCCTCCTACGGCGGCGCGGGAGACCGCAACGGCGCCGTTCACGTCCTCGAGAACGAGGCGGAGGGCAAGGGCACGCCCTGCGCCATCGCCATCGGCATGGACCCGCTGCTCGTTCTCGCTGCAGGGACGGCAGTTCCCGAGAATGAGAACGGACTCTCCGAGTACGAGGCCGCAGGCGCATGGGCGGGCCGTCCGGTGGAGCTCGTCAAGTGCGAGACCAACGACATCCTGGTGCCGGCGCAGGCCGAGTACATCCTGGAAGGCGAGATCGTCGCGGGCGAACGCTACTACGACGGCCCCCACGGTGAGTCGTCCGGGTTCTACAACAAGAACTACGAGGTGTTCGTCTTCAAGGTGAACGCCATCACGCACCGGAAGGACCCCATCAACTTCGGCCTCATCTGCGGGCGCATCGAGGACTACCCCCGCCCGCTGATGCGCTCCGGCTCCATCCTGCAGACGCTCGTCAGCAAGTCCGGCCTCACGAACATCAGGGAGGTCCACTTCCCGGACGCGGGCGCCGGCGGCGTCATCATCATCCGGGCCGGCATCGAGAAGGAGGGGCAGGCCAAGGACATCATCGACGCGGCCTACTCACACCTCCGCTACCGGTGGGTCGTCGTGGTCGACGAGGACTGCGACGTGCGCGACTGGAACGACGTGTGGTGGCGCATCGTCTCGTTCGCGGAGCCCACGCAGCACGTCCACCTGGGCGCGCACCTGCCGCGTCCGCTCGGGCGCCCCGGCGAGATGGACTTCATCCCGCCGACGCAGGGCATGGGCATCGACGCGACACGCGAGCACAAGACGACCGAGTTCCCAGTCCCGCCGCCGTCCAAGCCGACGATGGAGATCCTCGACAAGGTCGGCGAGCGCTGGGACGAGCTCGGCCTGCCGTAAGCCTTACCGTGGGGAGACGCCTCGTTCTTTGAGGGCAGGCGTCTCCCCTACACAGGAAAGAACATGCCAAGGATCATCGTCGGCATCAGCGGCTCGTCCGCTCCCATCTACGGCATCTACACGCTGCGCGCGCTGAGCAGGATGCCGGATGTGGAGACGCACCTCATCCTCTCCGAGGGGGCGCACGTCTCGATCAGGTACGAGGCGCCACAGTGGTCAATAGACGACATCAAGGCGATGGCCGACGTCGTCCACGACCCGCGCAACATGGCCGCCAGCGTCTCCAGCGGCTCGTTCAAGACCGACGGCATGGTCGTCGTGCCGTGCTCCATGAAGACGCTCGCGGGCATCGCCAACTCCTACAACAACGACCTTATCACCCGCGCCGCTGACGTCTGTCTCAAGGAGCGCCGCCGCCTCGTCGTCGTCGCTCGCGAGACCCCGCTGCACCGGGGACACCTGCTCAACATGCTCGCCGTCACGGACATGGGCGGCGTCATCCTGCCCCCCACCCCCGGCTTCTACTCGGGGCCACAGACGATAGACGACATCATCAACCACACCGTCGGCAAGGTGCTGGACCTGCTCGGCATCGAGAACACCCAGTTCAAGCGCTGGGAGGGCAAGGACCCCTCCGCGGAGGAGTGAGGCGTGCAGATAACCCCCACGCAAACCCCACCCCCCGCGTGCGCTGCCCGCGCACCCTGGATTCCCGCCGGTGCGGGAATGACGGGGCCATGCAAACGAGTCGAGTAGTCTGGAGCGCATCGTCATGTCCGATGACATCGGCAGGGAACTACCGCCCGATCTCTTCAACGCCCTCTGGTACGAGGACGTAACCGTCGAGCGCGGGCGCGCCATCCTCATCATCACCGCCGACGAGAACGGCTGGCCTCACCCGGCCCTGCTCTCGTTCCGCGAGGTCGGAGCGCGCGACCCAAACACCATCCGCCTCGTCACCTACAACGGCAGCACCACCACCCGCAACATGCGGGAGAACGGCAAGATCACGATCGCGTTCGTGGAGGAGCGCTTCACCTACTACGTGAAGGGCACGGCGAAGGAGATACCGGCGCACCTGACCGGCACGGGCGAATACTTCGCTACAATGGATGTACAGATAACCCAGATCCTCAAGGACTTCACCGGTTCGGATGAAGAAGGCGCGTACATCATCTCCGGCATCACGTTCCACAACCCCTGGCCTACCGGTGGCCGGCCCGCCCAAGCCCAGTAGCCCGATGCAGAAACCCACGATCCGCCGCCTCGGCGCTCCCCTGCCCGCGCTCGCCACCACGTGCGCTGCACTCTTCCTCGTCGTCAGCGCGTGTGTCCCTACGGATACTCCCACGCCAACGCCTGCCGGGGCGCGCGTCCCTACACCCGGAGCGACCGCAACACCCACCGCCGCGGTATCGGCGCTCATCCCATCGGCATCACCCACGCCCACTGCCGCAGTGTCGGGCCTCGTTCCGTCGGCATCGCCCACGCCGACCGCGGCCGTGTCGGCGCTCGTGGCGCCGGATACCCCCACGCCGACCCTCGACCCCAACGTCGTACGCAACGCCTACGGCGTCGAGGCCGATGACGACTACGCGGACAGCCTTAGCATCTACGCCCCCATCTGGGAGACCGACTTCCGCTTCCACACCGTTCCGTACCGGGAGATCAGCTCCGGCGGCGTGGGACGCGACGGCATCCCGCCCATCGACGACCCAACGTTCGTCTCCGTAGCCGACGCCAGTGAATGGCTCACGGACACGGAGCCGGTCATCGCGCTGGAACTGAACGGCGAGGCGAAGGCATATCCGCTGCAGATCCTCCTCTGGCACGAGATCGTCAACGACGAACTTGGCGGCCTTCCGGTAACGGTCACCTACTGCCCGCTGTGCAACTCCGCCGTCGTGTTCGACCGCACGCTCGACGGCACGGTCTACGACTTCGGCGTCTCCGGGAACCTGCGCAACAGCGACCTCGTGATGTGGGACCGGCAGACGCAGAGCTGGTGGCAGCAGCTCACCGGCGAGGGCATCGCGGGCGAACTCGCCGGCGCGCAGCTCCGATTCCTGCCCGCTCAGGTCGTCTCGTGGGCTGCGTTCGCCGAGGAGTACTCCGGTGCACTGGTGCTCGACCGACCCGGGTTCAGCCGCGCTTACGGGCGCAATCCTTACCCGTACTACGACAACCTGGACTCCTACCCCTTCCTCTTCTTCGACGACGCCGACCCGCGCCTGCCTGCGAAGCAGCGCGTTGCTGCGGTCGAGATTAACGGCGACGCTGCCGCGTTCCCGTACTCGGTGCTGGCCGAAGAGCGCGTGGTGCATTCCGAAGTGGGCGGCGAGGAGATCGTCGTCTTCTTCGAGTTCGGCACGCTCACCGCACTGGGCAGCGGGACCATCGCGAACGCCGAGGACGTCGGCGCAACGGGCGTCTTCCGTCCTGCGCTGGACGGCGACCGGCTGGCATTCGCCTTCGATGGCGACGGGATAACGGACGAAGGCACCGGCAGCAGATGGAACGTGCTGGGCAGGGCAGTGAGCGGCCCGCTCGCGGGGCGGCAACTCGAACGCGTGAACGCTCAGGACCACCTCTGGTTCGCGTGGGCAGCGTTCAAGCCGCACACGACGGTCTACGGCGATGGTTCGACAGGCTCGCCATGAGCCGGGGGCGGGGTTGTGCGTTGAAGCGGCGCGCTACAGCGCGGGAGCGACGGGGGAAGGGGCTAGTTGCGGTTGCCGCCGCCGAACAGGTTGCTGAAGAAGCGCGCGATGCGCTGCAGGAACCCCGGCATCGAACTGTTGGACTCGCTGGAGTCCAGCGCCCCCAGGAGGATCTGGTCGAGCGACTGCGAAACGACGCTCTCGCCGCCGGTGAGGCCGGTCGCTACCACCGTGACGCGAACCTCGTCCTCCATGTTCTGGTCCGTGATCATGCCGAAGATGATGTTCGCGTGCGGGTCCACGAGGCCCTTGATGATGTCGGACGCCTCGTACACTTCTTGCAGCGTTACGTCCGGGCCGTAGGTGATGTTCAGCAGCACGCGGGTTGCGCCTTCCACCGGAACGTGGAGGAGCGGGCTTGCCATCGCGGCCCGGGCCGCCTCGTACGCCCTGTCCTTACCCCGCCCGTGGCCTATCGCCATCCAGGCGGAGCCGGCGCCGGCCATGACAGCGCGGATGTCCGCGAAGTCGAGGTTGATGTCGCCGGCCACCATCACCAGCTCGGAGATGGACTGAACGCCCTGGCGCAAGACGTCGTCCGCGATGCGGAAGGCATTCTCCGCGGTCATCCGCTCGTCTGACACCGCGTAGAGCCGGTCGTTCGGAATCAGAATCAGCGTGTCGACGTGTTCGCGCAGGCGCATGATGCCTTCGTCCGCCTGCACAGAGCGCTGCTGCCCCTCGAAGCCGAACGGCTTGGTGACCACGGCGATGGTGAGCGCTCCGACCTCCTTGGCGATCTCCGCCACGACGGGCGCGGCTCCCGTTCCCGTGCCGCCGCCCATGCCCGCTGCCACGAACACGAGGTCCGTACCGCTGAGCAGGTCGTACAGGTCTTCGCGGGACTCCTCCGCCGCCTCGCGCCCAAGCTCGGGGTTGCCACCCACACCGAGTCCCCGGGTGAGACGGTCGCCGATGCGCACCTTCCTCGGAACGTCCAGCCGGATCAGGTGCTGAGCGTCCGTGTTGACCGCGATGTATTCGACGCCCTGAACGCGCTGCTGGTACATCCGCCGCACCGCGTTTGAGCCGCCGCCGCCCACGCCGACCACCTTGATGCTCGCCACACCGAGCGTCTGGCCGAGGCCCAGCGCCGTCTTGCCGGACGGGTCGTCGTCTCCTTCGGCCCACAGCTCGTCCGGGTCCAGTTCCGCCTCGGCCTCATCCGCATATGCACGCCGGACGAGCACTTCTCGGCCCTCAAGCAGGCGCATCAGCCGCACCCAGAGGGGTGACGGCACTTCCGACGGCTTGAGGAGGCCCACCTCCAGCATGAGGATGTCCTCGTAAGGGAGGTCCAACTCGTCGGAGAGTTCGCGGATGCTGTAACCCTGGCGGTAGCGCATCAGCCTGAGATACGAGCCGAACTGCCGCATCTCGGTCGTTATCCGCCCGGAGAGGGTGAGCCAGCGCTCGCCGGCTCCCATGGCGAATCGCACCCATGGCCCCTTCCCTGAGCGGAAGGTAGTGGTAGGACGTTGTGTCACGAAGACCGCTCCTCGGCAAACTGCGCCAGTATCCCCGCAGTCTCCCGCTGGCTCAACCCTGCCTGCTCGCAGTACATGCGGAAACGCTCCTTGGCGCGGTTCAGGCGTATCGTGATCGCCCGGTCGCTCGGCGCGTCCAGCATCACCGCCATCTCATCGGGCGTCCGGTTCAACTGGTAGCGCAGGCGCAGGGCAAAGGCATCCCGCGGAAACTCTCCTTCGAAGCGCTGCCACAGTTCCGCGTTCTCCTCGAATACCGACGACGCGCCCTCCCCGCCCTCTGTCGCCTCCTGCCTGGAACGCGCGGTTGCCTCCTCGGTCTCCCGCGCCCTGGCTTCCTTGTCCGCAGCGCTCCAGAGCTCCTTGAAGCGGACTTCCACCGCGTTCACGTACCATTCCCTGATGTTCCGGGGGCTGCCCATCGTGGACACCCGGGAGAGCATCTGCAGCAGAGCGTCCGCCGCGGCGTCCGTGCGGTACTCGACAGGAATCTCGTCGATGCCCCAGACGTCTGGTTCGCGGTAGATGCGCTCAGCGAGTTCGGCCGTGAGGTTCCGCACCTCACGGATCCCGTTCTCGCGGCGTATGCGGTCCTGGGGTCCGTCTCCCTGCTCGTGAAGGATCACCTGGAGACGCCTGATGATCTCTTCGTCGGATTGGTAGTAGTGGCCTGTGCTCATGCGGTTCCTGTCTCTGTGCGCAGAGTCCGCCTTACATCATACCGCATAAGGCAACCTCGGACTCCCACTCACGCCTGCGTGAATCGACAACCTTACAGTGACAGAGCGCTCCCATCGTTCGCGACGGTGCGAGGTTTTGCCCGCATGTGCGGGCGATGGTAGGATTCCTCAAGTGCGGCGCATGCCGTGCTGCAGGGATGTGATGACCGCTGAGAAGACCACCAACAAGGCGCTGGAAGAGCTCCGGCGCCGCAAAGAGAAGATCACTTCGTCGGAGGGGGAGGCGCGTGCGGAACAGCAACACGCACGCGGCAAGCTGACGGCCCGCGAGCGCATCGAGCTCCTCGTCGACCCTGGCTCGTTCGAGGAACTGGGCTCGTTCGTCACCCACCGCTCCAGCGAGTTCGGCTCTGCGGACAAGAAGTTCCCCGGCGACTCCGTCATCACGGGCTACGGCAAGATCACCGGCCGCACCGCGTACATCTACTCCCAGGACTTCACCGTCTTCGGCGGCTCGCTCTCGGAGGTCGCCGCCGAGAAGATATGCAAGGTGATGGACCTCGCTATGCGGAACGGCGCGCCCATCATCGGCATATCGGACTCGGGGGGCGCTCGCATCCAGGAGGGCGTCGTCAGCCTCGCAGGCTACGGCGAGATCTTCATGCGCAACACTCTCGCCTCCGGCGTCGTCCCGCAGATATCCGCCATCCTCGGCCCGTCCGCGGGCGGAGCGGTCTACTCGCCGGCAATCACCGACTTCACCCTCATGGTGCGGGGCATCTCCCAGATGTTCATCACCGGGCCGGACGTCATCAAGGCCGTTACCGGCGAAGAGATCACTCACGAGGCTCTCGGCGGCGCGGACACCCACGCCACCCTCTCCGGCGTCTCCCACTTCACCCTCGATTCCGAGGAGGAGTGCATGGAGACCATCCGCTTCCTCCTCAGCTTCATCCCGCTCAACAACATGGACGACCCGCCCACGGGCGACATGGACGACCCCGCGGACCGCGCCGACGAAGAGCTGCGCGACGTCGTGCCGCAGGAGTCTGCCCGCTCCTACGACATGCTGGACGTCATCGGGCGCGTCGTCGACCACGGCGAGTTCCTCAACATCCAGCACGAGTTCGCGCCCAACATGATCATCGGGTTCGGTCGGTTGAACGGCCGCAGCGTCGGCATCGTCGCGCAGCAGCCCGCCTACCTCGCGGGGGTCATCGACATCCACGCCTCGGTGAAGGCCGCCCGCTTCGTCCGCTTCTGCGACGCTTTCAGCATCCCCATCATCACGTTCGCTGACGTGCCCGGCTACATGCCGGGGCAGGACCAGGAGCACCGGGGCATCATCAGGCAGGGCGCGAAACTCCTCTACGCATACGCTGAGGCCACCGTGCCCAAGATCACCGTCGTCACCCGCAAGGCCTACGGCGGCGCCTACGTCGTCATGGGCAGCAAGCACCTTCGCACGGACATCAACCTCGCGTGGCCGTCCGCCGAGATCGCGGTCATGGGGCCGGACGCCGCGGTCAACATCATCCACCGCCGACAGCTCGCCGACGCCAAGGACCCCGAGACGACCCGCGCCGAGCTCATCGAGGAGTACCGCGACAGCTTCGCCAACCCCTACCAGGCCGCCGAGCGCGGGTTCATCGACGACGTGATCGACCCGGCGCAGACGCGCCCCCGGCTCATCCACGCGCTCGACGCCCTCCAGAACAAGCGCGACACCCTGCCGCCCAAGAAGCACGGCAACATCCCGCTCTAGCCCCACCACCACGAACCTTCCAGGCGCCCTTATGAAATTCCTGGTCAGCCACGAGGTCCTCTACAGGACGACCGTCGAAGCCTCCAACGAGAAGGAGGCTGCCGACGCTGCCGAAGACCTTCCGTACGAAGAGTGGGACAGCAGCACCACCACCCGAGAGGACGTCGTCCCGCTGGAGGAGTCGCCGGTCAACCCGATGGCGGGGGGCTGAGGGCTGCGTAGGGGAGGTGCTGACAGTGCAGGTGCAGTTACGGGCGGTCGGCGAGGAACACATCGCGATCCTGGCCGCGATGAATCAACGGTTGGTTGAGGACGAAGGAAGCAGGAATCCATTCTCAGAGATCCAGTTCCGACAGAGGATTGCGGGTTGGCTGGATGGAGACGAGTGGGAGTTGGTTCTCTTCACTGATTCTGCTGGCAGCACCATCGGTTACGCCGTCTACAGACTTCGAGAGCATGAATACGATCATCGTCTACAGGTGGTTCATCTCCGTCAGTTCTTTATTGACCGTCCTTTCAGGGGTCAAGGCGTGGGAAGGGCAGCCTACGTGCAGCTCGAGGACGAACGATTCCAGGGCCGGGAGGTGTCTTTGGGTGTGCTCACCACGAATCCAGGAGGTAGACGATTCTGGGAGAAGATGGGATTCAGCGAATACTACGTTTCAATGAAGAAGCAGTGACAGGCATACTCCGATGAACTCCCTTCGTCGGCTTCCCTCGTGGGCACACCAGCCGTCGATACCGTACTGCTTGATGTTTAGTAGCGGAGTCTAAGCACCTCCCCACGCTCTATGGCTCTCGGCTTGCTGCCCCTACTCCGACCTCCGCGCCTCGGCCTGCTCCCTGACCATCACGGAAGCGAGGTTGGCCGTCAGCACACCGAATACGGTGATTCCTCCTACCAGCAGGGGAACAGCCACGAGCTTCCCGGCATCCGTCGCCGGTGAGATGTCGCCGTATCCCACCGTTGACATCGTAACCAGTGCCCACCACAACGCGTCGGTGAGCGTCGGGAACGTTTGCGGTTCCACTATCCGCGCGGCGCACGCGCACACCACCGCAAGCGTTGTCGCATAGATGAGCATCCGCTCGATGGAGAGGGCGTGGCCAACCCCAACGCCGATCCGCAGGGCGATGACCGCTACACGCAAGAGCCGCAGCGGACGGAAGAAGGGCACTGCCACCAGGAGCACGTCTATCCAGTGCGACCTGAGATAGGAACGGCGGTCAGGCGCAAGGCTCACCCTGGCGAGAAACTCCAAGGAGAATACGCCCCAGACCGCGAAGTCCCATCCAAGGTGAAGTTCATCGTCCCACAGGTAGGGACCGAGCAGCAGCGGTATCGTGAAGATGGCGAAGAGCGTCATCGGAGTCTCGGTAAGCCGCTCTAGCCGTTTCAATCGATCCTCTCGGTTCGTAAGCACGCTCTGTTCCTCCTCATCCCTGGGTGGCCATATCCTACGGGATGAGATTGAAAGGAACGGGGGCCTGCACGATGGCCCCGGCGGGGACGTCGTCCCCCTGAAGGAGTCGCCCCTCAATCTCATGGCGGGCGGACGACAGGCAGCGGGTAACCCGCGAACTGTCATGAACCGTCGTCAGGCAAAGGGGTCCAGCAAAGGAACGCCGAACTGGGCAAAGTCGCCGACGTTGCGCGTCACCACGGTGAGACGATGGGCGATGGCTGTTGCGGCGATCATGGCGTCTTCACTCACCGTGTCCGATCTCCTGTGCATGAGCCGCGCCCACTCCCGGAAGGCTTGAGCGTCCATCGGCAACACGCCGTAAGAAGCCAACACCTTGTCCAGCCAGGCTTCGATCTCCTCCGCTTTGGCCCGGTCCTGCTCCCGTGTAATCTCGATGCCGACCTGAATCTCTCCTATAGTGACGGCGGACACGAAAAGTTGCTCAGTCGTCACACCTGCGATCCAATCCAGGACCGCGCCGTGGGGCCTTGGGCGGCGCAATTCGGAGACCACGTTCGTATCAAGCAGGTACACGGAGGGTTACTCAACGATTTGTGGTAGCCGGTGGCGCCGCCGGCGTCGGCGCGGGGCGAGGTTCTCCGTCGTCGCCTCGGAGGTGAGGAGTAACTCTTTCAGGTCTGGCCTGGTCATCCGCTCCATACTCCGCCATTGCTCGATCGGAAGGAGCACAGCAGCCGCCACCCCGCGCTTCGTCACGATCTGCGGCCCCTCAGCGAGGGCGGTATTGAGGAACTCGCTGAACCGCGATTTGGCGTCTTGGACCGGCCAACTCCTGCTCATGGTTCCTCCCTCGATTCTCTCAATCTGACTATCTCTCAGACTAGATAGGCGTATCGCCATCTGTCAACACGATGGGATCGTTCGCCTTTGGGAGAGATAGAAGCCGACGGTGTGAGGCTGTTCGGGAACGCTCCACTGCACAGAACGGGGGCGGCTGTGCCGCCCCCGTTTCGTGATCCGGAGTGGTAACTCGGTCCTTGGCGCCCCGCCGACACCGGGGGCGCACTCAGACCGAACGCCCTATGGGCGTCTACCTGCCCCAGGAACCGCCGCCGCGCGCGCCGCGGTCTTCCCGAGGCCTGGCCTCGTTGACATTGAGGGCTCGGCCGTGAAGGTCCGTGCCGTTCATGGCCCGGATGGCCTGCTCCGCCTCGCTGTCGCCCATCTCGACGAAGCCGAACCCACGCGATCGCATGGTGTCCCGGTCCGTGATGACCTGTGCGCTGGCGACCTCACCGTAGGGGGCGAAGGCGTCTCGCAGGTCGTTGTCACTTGTGTTGAAGCTGAGGTTTCCGACGAATATCTTCATGCTAGCGCTCCTTTGGAGTCGGGTTTGCCCGTTTGACTTGGAAGCGCCAGCAAAGGCCTGGCGTGTCGGACCTAGCGAACAGAACGGCAGCTCACAAAATCTACAGGTGCCGACATCTTACCACATTTGGGCCGCTTGCCTCAGGGCAAGGGCCTGTCCAACCATGCCGGTTATCCGGCCCGCGCTTGCCGGACACACCTGCTCCCGTGACTTCGGGAGGATGAGCCTCGTTCCGTCGTACCTGCGAAGCCCGCGCTTAGCGCGCAACCTCGCAGTCCCGTCTCACCCGTGATTGCCAACGTTGCCCCCATTGACAGCGGGGCGTACGATTCTCTCAGTACATTGAGGATGACGGCGCTCTTGCATCCTCGGTTGGTTGGGAGTGCGTGCTATGCAAAGCAGGCTGCTCCGAGTCGCGATGACCATGCTCTCGCTGGTGGCGGCATCCGCCCTGGTGTGGAGTTGCGCGTCCATCCCGCTGGACAATGTTGACGGTGATTCGCCGGACGATGCTGTGCTCGTCTCTCGAACCGCCGTGCCTCCGGACGACGACGATGATGACCAGGACGATGACGAAGGTGTAGAGAGCGACCCTCCGGACACGGACGCCGATACTCCCGACGCCGATGGTTACGGCCTCCTCTCCGGCGTTCCCCGGGCTGCTGTCGCGGGGGACGATGAGGGGGACACGCCAACTCCCACCGACAACGACGGCACCGACTCCGACGGCATCGATACCCCCACTCCCACCGATAACGACGGCACTGACTCCGACGGCATCGATACCCTTACGCCCACAGATGACGAAGGATCAATAGCGGTGGTGAACGTTGCCGCCCAGGCGGCAGTCCAGCCCGCAGTTCAACCCAACGATGATGGGGATACTCCCACTCCCACCGACAACGACGGCTTCGATACCCCCGAGACCGACAATGACGGCTTCGATACGGAAGCCAACACTGACCATGACGGCGTCGACACGCCAACACCTACCGACAACGACGGCACTGACTCCGACGGTATCGACACTCCTACGCCTGACACTCCTACGCCTGACACTCCTACGCCTGATACCCCCACGCCTGATACTCCCACGCCTGATACTCCCACGCCTGATACTCCCACGCCTGATACTCCCACGCCTGATACTCCCACGCCTGATACTCCCACGCCTGATACTCCCACGCCTGATACTCCCACGCCTGATACCCCCACGCCTCAGACTGCCGTGTCCGCCCCCGATAGCGACGACAGTGACGACGACAACAACAGTTGAGAACAGCGCGAAGGCTCCGTTCGCCGCCGTTCCGCTGTCTCCTCAGATCGCCCCGCCCGACGACCCCGGCTTGGAAGAGTTGTCCAACCTCTTTGACGCGGAGTGGGTATGGCAAAGGTACCGTGAACACGTCGGACACCTCGAGGTGCCACCCGAGCAGGTCCGCGTACGGCAGTTCACGCACACCCCCGGCAGGAGCGCGCTGGTCAGCTACATCGTTGAGTGGGCCCCGGACGACTACATCCCCTCGGACTACTTTGCCGTCATGCTCCGGCGGGAGCGGCCGATGGAGGTATTCCAGTTCCCGGACGATCCCTACCTGCCAGGGCTGAAGGAGGCAGCGGACTCGGAGACCGCACTCGGCCTGGTCAACCGGCACGTCATGGCAGTGCCGGCGCGCCGCATCAGCGTCCAGGTGGTCCGCTACCGGCCCGGCAACCGCGCCGTGCTGCGTCACAGAGTGGACAAGGTCAGGCTCTACGCCCGTGTGATGCGTCCTGCGGCCATACCTCCGCTGCTGCGCGCCGCGGAACTGATAGGGGCGTCCGGTTTCGTCGTGCCCCGCATCACGGGCCACTGGCGCAAGGGAGGAACGGTGTGGCTGTCGGAGATACCGGGCAAGAACCTGCGAGAGCAGATCCGGCGAGGCGGCCAACCGGACCCCGCAGTCCTGCTCGACGGGCTGGAAACGCTGTGGAACGCACCGCCCCCGGTAGACGGCGGGCGTCCCTTCGATCTGCCGGGACTGTACCGCCACGCAAGGCGAATCATCGCGTTCGCCCTCAAAGGGAACGCGGAAGCGCTTGGCCATCTGAGACTCGTCGTCCGGTCATTGGCCCCTTTCATCGACTCATGGCAGCCGAGCGGGATGGCGCACAACGACTTCTATGACGACCAGATGCTGGCGTTACCGGACGGCAGGGTCGCGCTGGTGGACTTCGAGGAGATCGGAATGGGAGACCCGCTGCTGGACGTGGGTAACTTCCTCGCGCACCTGCGGTGGGCAGTTCAATCCAGAAGCGATGGGAGCGCCCGCGCGAGGAGCGCGTACCACGGCGTCTTCCGCCGCGCTGCGCTCCAGCGGTTCGGTTGGAGCAAGCGGGAGCTTGCCTTCCGCGAGGCGGCCTGCGTCTTCAGGATATGCACGAACGTCGTTCGCTATCCGCAACCGGACTGGCAGGACAGGCTGCGATCCGGCTTGTCACTGGTCAGCCAGACCCTCGCAGACCCGGCCTGAGCATCCTGCCTCCGGCGCACCCTTGTACGGCGCTGAACTCCGCACCCGGACTGTGACACCCGCCCCTTTCGCGGTCGTCCCAGCCCGCTTACGCTGGATGGATGACCCTTGGACGCGCAGCGCCTGCAGGCCATGCCGGAATCTGCGGCCCGCCTATGGGCGGGGGCTTGCGACGGAAAGATTGCACACCCCTTCCTCGTTCTGTTCTTGGATTCTTGAACGCGGAAGCAGGCCACGGCCTTGTCGCCCAAGGATCCAAGAACAGAAAACCCCATGGTGTCACTCGTAAGGCTCGGATCTTGGATCTGGTTGTGGGGCACGCTTCATACCCACGTCTTTTCACTCGTAACGTTGACGCCTTGAATGACGCCTTACTCGCAAGTGTGGGAGCCGTCCATACAAGCGCCCGGAATGGTGGCGGCGCCTCTCCTTGCGGCTTAAAATTAAGAGGTAGGCGAGGCGCCTCCCGAAGGAGCGCACCATCTACGCTGCCAAGACAGACCGCGCTCGAAGGGCTGGTGTAAGGATGAGACCGTCTGTGACCCTGCAGGATATCCACCGGGCCCGGAGCTCCATCGCGCATCTGGTGCTCCAGACGCCCATGCTGCCCGCTCGCTCGCTGGGCGACCTGGCGGAGTGCGAGCTTCTCCTCAAGGCAGAGAACCTGCAGCGAGCGGGTTCCTTCAAAGTCCGGGGTGCTGCCAACAAGATCGCTGCCTTGAGCCCGGAGCAGAAGGCCAGAGGCGTGATCACCGCCAGCGCCGGAAACCACGCCCAGGGAGTTGCCCTGGCGGCCGGGCATGCTGGCATACCCTGCACTGTCGTGATGCCCGTCGGAGCCTCCCTCCCCAAGGTGGAAGCCACACGGGGCTACGGAGCGACGGTGCTGCTCGAGGGCGATGACTTCGACCAGGCCCAGATGCATGCCAGGCGAGTCATGCAGGAGAACGACCTGACCTTCATCCACGCCTTCGACGACCCGGCCATCATTGCGGGGCAGGGAACGATCGGCCTGGAGATGCTCGAGCAGGTAGAAGACCTGGACACGGTTGTCGTGCCCATGGGGGGTGGAGGCCTGATCTCGGGTATCGCACTGGCGATAAAGGAGACGGCGCCGGGCGTCAGGGTGATCGGCGTGCAAGTGGCAGCGGCCACCGCCCTTATCGAGTCGAGCAAGGCTAACGAGCGCCTCACGGTGAAGCCGGAGCCCACCGTAGCCGATGGCATCGCCGTGGGTACGCCGGGGGAGTTCACCATTCCCCTGGTCAAGCGCTACGTGGACGACACGGTTGTCGTTGAGGAGGATGAGGTCACTCAGGCGATGATGCTTCTCCTGGAAAGGAGCAAGCTGCTCGTGGAGGGGGCCGGGGCGGTTGGGCTTGCCGCTGTGCTGGGAGGGAAGACCCAGGTCGCCGGGCAGAAGGTGGCGGTGGTGCTCAGCGGCGGCAACGTGGACTCGCACTTGATCGCGAGGGTGGTGGAAAGCGGTCTCGCCCACGCGGGGCGCTACCTTGTGCTACGGGTCATGCTGGAGGACCGCCCGGGTCAGTTGAGCCGGCTGCTGAGCGTCGTATCCGAATGCCAGGTAAACGTGCTGGACATAGGTCATCTCAGGCATGCCCCGACGGTGCACCTGGGGAACGTAGAGATCCAGCTCACCCTCGAGACCAGGAACTACGCTCACTCTGAGGAGGTATGGGAGCGGCTGCGCAACGCCGGGTATATGCCCTACCAGAGCGAGCCGGTTGGCGGCCCCTCCCCACCCGCGTAGGTATGGCCGGTTCCCTGGCAGGGAGTCTTCGCGCTTGCCGGGCACGCCTGCCTCTCCGTATAATCGCCGCACCTGACCGGAACGGCGCGAGACCGGCGGGCGTGTGGAGAAACGACCCCCGTGAGCCTCTGGCGGCAACGCCTGCGTCCGGCTAGGACGCGCAGGGAACTGGATTCCCGCCTTCGCGGGAATGACGGGCTCCCAGACAGCAGCGCGGGGATAGGTCCATCGCAGCAGAAGGAGGTGTCGGTTTGGCCGACAACAGCGTTATCGACAGGGCGAGAGACCATTTCGGGGGACTGGTTGAGGAGCAATTGGAGCGCGTCGAGCGCCTGAAGAGCGCCCCTGCGCCCACCGACTACTCCAAGATCAACCCCATCGTCATCGGCATGCTGGGAGGCGACGGCATCGGCCCCACCATCACCTACGAATCGCAGCGCGTCCTCGAACAGCTGCTGGACAGCGAGGTGAAGAGCGGCAAGGTGCAGTTCCGCAACATCGATGGACTCACCATCGAGAACCGCGCCGCCAAGCTCCAGTCCATCCCGGACGACGTGCTCGAAGAGATCAAGGAGTGCCACGTCACGCTCAAGGGCCCGACGCACACGCCTGAGAAGGGCGACGGCTGGCCGAACATCGAGAGCGCGAATGTCTCCATGCGCAAGGCGCTGGACCTCTTCGCCAACGTGCGGCCCGTCCGCATCCCCGCCGAGAACATCGACTGGACGTTCTTCCGCGAGAACACGGAGGACATGTACGCCCTCGGCTCCAACGGCATCAACATCACGGAAGACCTCGCCATAGACTTCCGCGTTATCACCACCCAGGGCTCCCGCCGCATCATCGACGCGGCCTTCGCCCACGCGAAGAAGACCGGCAAGGAACGCGTCACCATCGTCACGAAGGCGAACATCGTCAAGACGACGGACGGCAAGTTCCTCGACGTCGCCCGTGAGGTCGCCGAGAACTACCCCGGCATCTCCTGGGACGCCTGGTACATCGACATCATGACCGCCAAGCTCTTGGACACCGCCCGCCGCAGCGACTTCCAGGTGCTCGCCCTCCCCAACATGTACGGCGACATCCTCACCGACGAGGCAGCGCAGATACAGGGCGGCGTCGGCACCGCGGGGTCGGCCAACATCGGCACGACCAGCGCGATGTTCGAGGCCATCCACGGCAGCGCGCCCCGCATGGTGACGGAGGGCCGCGCCCAGTACGCCGACCCCAGTTCCATGGTGCGCGCAGGCGCGATGCTCCTGGAGCACATCGGCTTCTCCGGCCTCGCCGAGAACGTGAACATGGCGTTGGACGTCTGCGGCCAGTACGAGCGCAAGGCCGTCACCACGGGCCGCGACACCGGCGCGACGACCGGCGAGTTCGGCGACTACATCGTCGCCACGGTCAGCGACTCCGGCCTCAAGAGCAAATGGGAAGGCTACGTCTACGCCTAGCGGGCCCTCCCACGAACAACAGGGATGCGAGATTCCCGCCTCCGCGGGAATGACGGAGGACAGATGGCACGCAAGAAAGTAACCGTCGTCGGCGCGGGAAACGTCGGCGCAACCACCGCACAGCGCCTCTTCGAGCGCGGCTACATGGACGTCGTCCTCGTTGACGTCGTCGAGGACATGCCGCAGGGCAAGGCGCTGGACCTCGCCCAGTCCGGCCCGGTGCTGGGCGTCGACGGCTCCATCGTGGGCACGAACGGCTACGATGAGACCGCCGACTCGGACGTGGTCGTCATCACGGCGGGCATCGCCCGCAAACCCGGCATGAGCAGGGACGATCTGCTTTTCACGAACATGAAGATCGTGGGGTCGGTGGTGTCGGAAGTGGCGCCCCGCTCCCCCAACGCGGTCATCGTCGTGGTCTCCAACCCGTTGGACGCGATGGTGCAGCACGCGTACTCGATCGCCTCCGGCATGGGCTTCCCGAAGAACCGCGTCGTCGGCATGGCCGGCGTGCTGGACACCGCCCGCTTCCGCACGTTCCTCGCGTGGGAACTGGGCGTCTCGGTGAAGGACGTGCAGGCGTACGTGCTCGGCGGCCACGGCGACCAGATGGTGCCGCTCACGCAGTACACGACCGTCGGCGGCGTCTCCATCAGCAAGCTGCTGGACGCCGAGGCGCTGGACCGCATCATCAAGCGCACCCAGGGCGGCGGCGGCGAGATCGTCGCGCTGCTGAAGACCGGCAGCGCGTTCTACGCGCCATCGGCCGCGTCCGCGGAGATGGTCGACGCCATCCTGCTGGACCAGAAGCGCCTGCTGCCGTGCGCCGCGCTGCTCGAGGGCGAGTACGGCATCGACGGCATCTACATGGGCGTGCCGGTCATCCTCGGCGCCGGCGGCGTCGAGCGGGTCGTCGAACTCGACCTGACGGCGGACGAGAAGGCGCTGCTCGAAAAGTCCGCCGATGGGGTGCGCGAGCTCGTTGACGTGATGGCGAACGCGCCCGCTGGCTGACGCCGTGGCGGACCGCATCATCCCGCTGGAGCCCGTCAGCAGCGGCGACGGCCCCGAAAGCCCTGCCGCGTTCACCGACGTTGTCGTCGTCTTCTACCTCGAGGGCCTGGCCCCGCACGAGCACGACGGCGAGCCGTTCTTCGACAGCGGCCCGCTCTCCGAGGCCGCCGTAGCCGCGTTCGCGCTCGGCTGCGCCGTGGGCGTGGACTTCCCCGACCGTATCGAACCGGTGCTGGAGCAGACGCACCCGAACGTCGTGGAGCACATCATCGCGGAGTGCCGCGAGCCGCTGGAGCAGCACGCCGACGCCGCGCGGCGCTCCACCGAGCCGCTGGAGCCCGAGGACTTCATCGACGATCTGCTGAAGGCCCTGGAAGAGGCCGAGCACGCCGACCTCGAAACGGCGCAGAACGCACTGAGCATGAGCTTCGAGTACGGCCTCATCCTCGCGCACGTCCGCCGCTCAGCCGCCCTCGTGCTCCGCAATGCGTTCAACCGCGCGCAAGAAGAGGCGGTAGGGGAACTCGATGAAGAGGAGCCGGACGAGGAGGATATGCCTCCCGGCCCGGCCCCGTTCGAATCGCTGCAGGAGTTCGCAGCGGAGATCATGTCCGCCTACGAGGCGGACATCGGCTTCTCAGCCGCCTGACTCACGCGCCCCTAGTAGTCGCGCTCGTACCACCCGGAGACGAACAGCAGGCCGTCGTGGCGCACCACCCAGGAGTGCTTGCGCTCGTCCTGCCCGCTCTCCCTGTTCCGGAAGACGTACGTAACCCAGGCGCCCTCCTCCGTCGCCGCAAGGAGGTCCGGCCCGAAGTTGTAGCCGTTGATGTCGGTCAGGGGGGCTACCTCATCGCCGCGCAGGCCCTCGGTCGGGTGGGCAGCGATGCGCCCGTCCTCCAGCACCGACGTGTACCACGGCCCGTCCTCGCCCTCTTCGCTGTCGAAGTACGCGAATGCCGCCTCGCGCCCTTCGCGCTCGTAGCGGTCGATCGCCTGCTGGACGAACGAGACCGTGTACCCCGCCGGGTCCGATTTGCTCAACGGCGCGGCTATGTACCGCTCGTACCAGCCAGAGGCGAAGAGGATCCCGTCACGCTTCACAGCCCACGTGTGCTTCATCTCCTGATTACCCGTGGCCAGGTTCAGGAAGACGTAGTCCACCCAGCCGCCATCCTCATCCACACCCAGCAGGTCGTCGCCGTAGAAGTAGCCGGTCGCGTCCACGCGCAGGTTCGGGTCGCGACCGCGTATCTCCTCGCGCGGGTGGCCTATGGTGTACCCATTCTCATCGATGATGATCCCGTACCACGGCCCGTCGACACTCTCCTGCGAGTTGTAGTACGCGATCGTGGAGTCGAGGCCGTCCTCTTCGTACCGGCGGAGCAATTCATCCACGTACGCGACCGTGTAGGCAGCACGGTCTGCCTTCGTCGGGGCGGCTTCATCGGAATCGCTGCTCGTCAGCGCGAAGACCGCCACGGCCAGGGCGATGACAGCCACGACAACGGATACGCCAGTGATTACTTTCGACATCGTTGACTACCCTCTCTTGTTCACACGGACTCGTGGGGATGCAATGCCGCCCTAGGCGTGGACGCTTGCCTTCTCCAGCAGCGGCTTCGTGCTGATGATGTGCTGGCCCATGCCGAGTTGCTTCGGCGAGAGGCCCATCGCAAGGCCGATCATCTGGGGAAGGTGCAGGATGGGCATGTTGATCTTCTCGCCGCGCTGGGCGGACGCCTTAGGCTGCTGACCGTCCAGATTGAGGTGGCAGAGCGGGCACGGCGTCACCATAGTGTCAGCGCCGTGCTCGCGGGCGCTCGTCGTGTGGTTCGCGACCATCCGCATGGAGTTGCGCTCGTTGATGAGCATGATGGGGAAGCCGCAGCACTTGGTACGTCCGGGGAAGTTCACCGGCTCCGCGCCGCAGGCCTCGATGATCTGCTCCAGGTACTGCTCGCGTCCGGGGTTCTCGTCGAGCCCGAGCGCCCACGACGGGCGGAGGATGTAGCAGCCGTAGAACGGCGCGACCTTCAATTCACGCAGCGGGTTCTTCACGAGGTTCCTGAACGCGTCCAGTCCCACCTCTTCGACGAGCACCCAGGCGAGGTGCTTGATGACGACGCGCCCGGTGTATTCCAGCCCTTCGTAGCGCAGTTCCCGGTTCACGTCGGCGAGGTAGTCAGGGTCAGCAAGCAGGCGATGGTTCGCCTGCGCCATCACGCCCTGGCAGGTGGAGCAGATGTTCAGGATGGTCGTGAGCCCCATGCGCTCCGCCATCGCGAACGTGCGGGCGTTGAGTGTGTCGCCGAGCTTCTGACCTTTCTCCTGCAGCACGCCCGCGCCTGTGCAGGACGCGCCGTGAATCTCTTCCAGCTCCAAGCCGAGCTCCCCGGCGATGGCCATGGTGGACGTGTACAGCTCGGGCGTTCCCCCGCGCGATACGCATCCGGGATAGAAAGCGTACTTCATCGTCACTCCTTGGTTGCTTCGGCGCGCTCGAAGATGCGGCGCACATTCTCATGTCCGGGGAGCTTGTGGTGGAACGGCGCGGGCAGCGGGAACTTGCGCCTGCGCAGCGCGCGGATGCCCAGCGGCGCCTCGCTCAACAGCTTCGGCACGTTGAACTTGCCCCAGGAGTCGACCGCGAGCATCGCCTCGTCGAGCCAGCCCGTCCGCGCGACCGAGCGCGTGAACGACTCGACGTGCCGCGCTCCGGGCGTGCTCGGGGCTCCCGACTGCATCACCGACTCACGCAGTTCCATGATGCGGTCCATCGGCGCGACGCCCTTCGGGCAGACCTCGACGCACATGTAACAGCGCGTGCAGTCCCACACGCCGCCGTACTCGTTAAGGGTGCTCAGGCGCTGCTTCCCCTGATCGTCCCGAGGGTCGGCGACGAATCTGTACGACTTCGCCAGCGCCGCGGGGCCGAGGAAGTTTTCGTCCACTTCCAGCGCCGTGCAGTCCGACACGCACGCGCCGCACATGATGCAGCCCATGGGCGTGAGCAGGTTGAGCATGGACTCGTTGGAGGCGATGAACTCCTCCTCCGGCTCCTGGTCCGGCTGGAGGTACGGCTCCACCGCGCGCACCTTGCCCCAGAACAGTTGCAGGTCGATCACCAGGTCCTTCACGACCCGCTGATTGCCCATCGGTTCGACCTTCACCTCGCCGCCCTCATCGATGACCGAGGTGATGCGCGTGTTGCAGGCAAGCCGAGCGCGGTCGTTCACCCGCATCGCGCAGGAGCCGCAGATGGCCGCGCGGCAGGAGCAGCGCAACGCGAGGCTTGGGTCTATCTCCTCGCGGACCTTGACGAGCGCGTCCAGCACTGAGAAGTGCTCTGGCACATCAACGTCGTAGTCCTGCAGATGGGGCTGGCCGGAACTCTCAGGGTCGTACCGCTGAACCCGTAACTTCGCCTGCATGTAGTCTCGTTCCTCCCTCTATCCTGAACAACGGCAGCGAACCTGTTCTGCCTCAATCGTCCCGCCGCCAGAGCGGGAAGCGTGCTCGCACCTAGTACACCCTCGCCTGGGGCTCCCATCGCGTCACCGATACGGGCAGCGTTCCCACTTCCGTGCCACTGTCGCCGAGGCGTGCAGTGGTGTGCTTCATCCAGTCCGCGTCGTTGCGCTCCGGGATGTCCCGGCGGAAGTGCGCTCCGCGGCTCTCTTTGCGGAGCAGGCCGGAAGCCGCAATGGTCTCCGATACATCCAGCATGTAGCCGAGCTCCATGTGGAAGATGAGGTCCGTGTTGTAGACGCTGCCCTTGTGCTTCACCGGCAGAGACGCGTACCGCTCCTTGAGCAGGTGGATGTTGCTGAGCGCGGTCTGCATCCCTTCTTCCGTGCGGAAAACGGCGAGGTGTTCGTTCATCACCTGGCCCATGCGGAGCCGCAGCGTCGCAGTCATCTCGCCATTGTCAGGACGGTCCATCAGCGCCTTGATGCGCCCCTCTGCTTCCTTCAGATGCGATTCGGAGACGGTGAAGTCCGGCGTTTCACGCGCATAGTCGGTAGCGACCTCGCCCGCGCGCTTTCCGAAGACGACCGTCTCCAGCAGCGAGTTCGCGCCGAGGCGGTTCCCGCCGTGCACGCTGACGCATGCCGTCTCGCCTGCCGCGAACAGCCCGCGCGGGCCATCCCATCCGGCACTGCCGGTGATGTCCCACGCACGAGTGTCCACGTCCGTCTTGATGCCGCCCATGATGTAGTGCTGCCCCGGCCGGATGGGCACGGGCTCTTCCACCATGTCGACGCCCGCGTAGTCCCGTGCGGCTTCATGGATGTACTTCAGTTTCGTGAGGATCAGTTCCCGTCCCAGGTGGCGCAGGTCCAGCAGTACGCAGCCGTCCACGCCGCGCCCCGCCTCGATCTCCGTCTGCTCGGAGCGCGAGACCACGTCGCGTGAGGCCAGCTCCTTCATCTTGGGAGCGTAGTGCTCCATGAAGCGCTCGCCCTTGGAGTTGAGCAGGTATGCGCCCTCACCGCGCGCGGCTTCCGAGAGAAGCACGCCGTTGCCGGCGAGGGTCGTCGGGTGGTATTGCACCATCTCCATGTCCAACATCGTCGCGCCCGCGCGGTAGGCGAGCGCCATGCCGTCGCCGGTGCAGATGAGTGCGTTGGTGCTCGGTTCGAACGCTCTGCCGACGCCGCCTGCCGCGAGGATGACTGCCTTGGCCGTAATGGCCCGAATCTTGCCGGTGAGCATCTCCATAGCGATGACGCCGCGGCACTGACCGTCCTCGATGATGAGGTCGGTGACGAACCATTCCTCGTAGGAGCGGACGCCGGCCTTGATGATCTGCTCGTACATGACGTGCAGGATCGCCTGGCCCGTGATGTCCGCCACGAAGAAGGTGCGCGCGTAGCTCGCGCCGCCAAACGCCCGCGTCCCCAGTCGGCCTTCGTCATCGCGGTTGAAGATGACGCCCATGTGCTCCAGCGCGATGATCTCGCCCGGCGCTTCGATGCACATGTATTCGATGGCGTCCTGGTCTCCGAGGTAGTCGGAGCCCTTCACCGTGTCGAAGATATGGGAATCGACGGAGTCGTCTTCACCGCGGAGCGCCGCGTTGATGCCGCCCTGAGCAGCATTCGAATGGCTCCGCACCGGGTGCACTTTGCTCATCATCGCCACGTTCGCGCCCACCCGGTGCGCTGCGATCGCGGCCCTCATCCCAGCCAGCCCCGCCCCCACAACCAGAACGTCATGGTCAACCATGGATGTTGTTTTCACCTGCCTCGGGAATCTCGGAACGTCCTACCAACTATAGCAAAGCCGCCCTTCCACGAACAACGAGCACGGATGAGCGTCAGGCGCGCGATGCGAGCCATGCTCCCGCCGTTTCCGCGTTCAGCTCCACCCACTCCGTGTTGAGCCGGATGCTCTCCAACGACTGCTGGACCGAGCGCGCGGCAGACGGCGCGGGGTGCGTTTCGAAGAATTCGCGCGTCTCTGCCTCGCGCTCCGCGCTGGCGAACCCGGCCGCGATGCCGACGAGGCGCATGATGGCGAACCCACCCTTGCCGTAGCGGCGGTCCAGCTCGCCCCAGTTGTCCCGTACGAATTTCCACGTCTGCTCGCGCCCGTCAGGACTGGCGCCGGCCTGAATGAGGACGATGGGCGTGTCCTGCGAGCGCACCCGGTCACTCAGTGAACTGTCGAGCAGGTCGGCGAGGAGTCCGCTGTCCCGCGTGCGCGTCAGCGCCCCGAGGATGCGCACCTTCTCCTCGTGCAGGTCGGTGGTGTCGTAGAGGCGCCAGAGCGCATCGGCGACGTCTCGTCCCGACTGCTGTGACGATAGCCCGAACGCAGCGGCGCGCATGTCAGGCACGAGCGTCTGCTCGCCGCTCGCGTGCTTGCGGAACCGCGTCAGCGCCTCGGCGAGCGTCCCCTCGTCACCGTAGCCGCCGAATTGATTGATGACGATGCTGCGCCGCAGCGACTCCAGATGGCCATCGCCGGGCTGTGCGTCCCAGCCCACCTGTGCTGCGATACGCGCGAACAAGGAGCGCGCGTAAGAGCGGAACGCATCCAGGTGCGGTGTCGACGCCAGGAGGCTCTCCAATCCGCGCAGGTTCGCCGCGAGGTCGCCCCAGACGATGGCGTCCGTCTCGCCAACGAACGACTCGGCCAGCTCGAGGAACACGGTCGCAGGCAGGTGACCTGACTTCACCAGCGCGTAGGCGTCGTTCTGCAGGCCAAGCCGGTCGACGGGCGGCAACGCGCCTGCGGCGATCGCTTCGCCCAGCCTGCGCCACTCCTCCCCGGTGTAGGCGACGCGGAAGAAGCCGGTCTGCCCAGCGTTGAGCTTCACCCAATCGGCGCCTGCGCCGGTCGCGAATCGCGCGCCCTCGCCAGAGAGGACGTGCTTGGAGGGCGCGCCGTTCCCGCCGTGCGCTATCGATACAGGCACCGGCCAGAGTGCAGCGTCCGCAGCCTCACCGAGCAGGTGGTCGTAGAGGAAACGGGACTGCTCGACAGTTGCTTCTCCCTGCTCCGCTCCTCGCGCAATCTCCGCAGTGAGCACCGGGTAGCCGGTCTGCTTGATCCACGCCTCCATCAGCGGAACGACCGGCACACCGAGCCCGAGGCCCTCTGCCTCAGCCGCCGTGTTGATGGCGTCCCACAGGTGCGCGCCGCGCGCGTTGCCGTAGGCATGACCGCTCAGGTAGGCGTGCAGCCCCTTGCGGAACGTCTCAGCACCGACGTAATCCTCCAGCATGCGGAGGACGGAGCCGCCCTTGCTGTAGCTGATGGCGTCGAACAGTTCCCGTATCTCCGCGGGGTCGTCCACGTTTGCTTCGATGGGGTGAGAGTTGCGCAGGCCGTCCAGCCCGAGCGCGGCGTTCGTGTTGTGGGAAACGAACTGCGTCCACATCTCCCACTCCGGGTAGAGATGGTCGACCGTCTTGTCGCCCATCCACGAGGCGAACGACTCGTTGAGCCAGAGGTCGTCCCACCATTCCATCGTCACGAGGTCGCCGAACCACATATGCGCCATCTCGTGCGCGACCACTTCCAATATCCGCTGCTTCGCCTGCGGCGCAGAGTTCTCCGGGTCGTACAGCAGCGCGGTCTCCCTGTAGGTGATCGCGCCCCAGTTCTCCATCGCGCCTGCGGCGAAGTCCGGCACCGCGATGTGGTCCATCTTCGCCAGCGGGTACGGGATGCCGAAGTAGTCGTTCATGTAGCGGAGCGCGGCGATGCTGTTCTCCAGCGCGAATCGGCCCAACTCCTCCTTGCCGCGCGTTGCCCAGACGCGCACGAGCGTGCCGTCGTCCGCATCGCCCTGGACGCACGCCATGTCTCCGACGATGAAGGCGAGCAGGTAGGTAGACATCGCTGGCGTCCGATCGAACGTGACGGCCTTGCGGCCGGCTGACGCGGGCTCGGTGGAAGCGACGGGCATGTTGGAGATGGCCTCCAACTCCTCCGGCACGACGAGCGTGACATCAAACGACGCCTTCACCGAGGGTTCGTCCCAACAAGGGAACGCGCGACGGGCGTCCGTGGCCTCGAACTGCGTGGTAGCGAGGCGCCGCTCGACGCCTTCGCTGTCTACGTAGGAGCTGCGGTAAAAGCCTCGCAACTGGTCGTTCAACTCGCCGGTGAACTCCAGGCGCAGCACGGCTTGGCCGGCCGGAAGCGGGGACGCGAAGCGCAGTGTTACGCGTTCCTGTTCCTCATCGTGTTCGATGGCGGTCGCCTCTGACTCGCCACCCGCTGCTTCCGCTACGGCGCGGGAGACGTTCATCTCGGACGCGTTCAGCGTCACATCGGAGGTGGGCGACGCCACCGTAACCTCGATCTCCTCGTGCCCCGTGAATGTGAACGAATCGAGGTCGGGCTCCAGTGTCAGGCGGTAGTGCACCGGACGGACGTTCTCCGGCAGGCGTGTGGACGAAGTCGTGGTCATGGAAGAACCTCTTGCGGCTCCGGCGAGATCGGAGCGGAAGGTGGCACCCCCGGGGAGACTCGAACTCCCGCCACCGGCTCCGGAGGCCGGTGCTCTATCCACTGAGCTACGGGGGCATGGGGCAAGTATAGCCTACAGTCTTGTCACCGGCGTATCGCCAAACCGCGGAGTACCGTGTATGCTTACCACGTGCGCTCCCCGGCGACGCCGCACTCGGCGGTTGCACGGAAGCGCCTTACAAGCGCGTCGAAAAGTATTGACCTGAGAATGTCGCCTTACTATGATTCATGACGGTTGTTCGTAAAGGACTTGATGGTGGTGGGCTTCAGACAGACGAAGCTGACCCCCGGATGTCCACCTCGTACGATTCGGAAAGGGGGTTCGATGAACCGCTTCAGCCTCAAGAGCATGTCCCTGGTACTTCTCGTGGCAATCTTCGGCCTGCTGTTGGCCGCATGCGCGGGCCCTGAAGGCCCTGCCGGCTCGCAAGGCCCCGCCGGCCCCGCTGGCCCCGCCGGCCCTACCGGTGCGCAAGGCCTCGCTGGCGCTGATGGTGCGGATGGCGCAGATGGCGCGGATGGCGCGGATGGCGCCCCCGGTACGCCCGGCGTCCCCGGCGTCCCCGGCGTCCCTGGCGTTGACGGCGACTCGTCCACTGCGGGCGTTGAGTTAGTCCGCAACAACTTCTCCGCTGACCTGCCTGTCAGCACGACCGCTGCGCTCACCGGCTTCGAAGAAGGCGAGAGCATCGAAGTAACCCTGCTAGCCGAAGACGGCAGTGAGACTTCCCTCGGTTCGGCAACCGCCAATGCCGGTGGAATGGCTTCCGTCGATGTCAGGCACGACGGTCTGGGTGCAGGCATGTACTCGGTCGAGGCTGTCGGTGACGGCGGCGGCAAGGCGAGCACCGCGCTCTTCGTCAAGTAACCCCCAACGTAGAGCGAACGAGGCACAACAGAGAAGAGGCCCGGATACGTCCGAGGCCTCTTCTTGTTGCGCTCCGCATAGACGCTCCGCCCGCAGGAAGCTGTGCAGCGATGCCTGACGCAGCACGGTTCTCTCCCCACCCACCGCCCCTCGACTTGTGGGCGCACTCCTGTTCCGGGTAGCAGCGAGCCATCTGCGCGCTCCAACTCGCACAGCGAATGGTTCAACAGGTCCCGCCGCGAACCCCATCCGTCAGGCCAACAGGAGTCGCTGGCTAGAAGCGATGAAGGCAGTCCTCCGGGGCGCAGGGGATAGCGAGCGAGGTTATACGCGAACGGACGGACGTTCGAAGCCCTAGTCCGTATCCGCCGCCGACACTTCCACAGGAGCAGGCGCGACCTGTACGCGCTTCACGCGCCGGCCGATCGTCGTCATCACGCGCAGTTCCAGTCCGCTCTCCACCACCAGGTCACCCACCGTCGGAACCTTCCCCAGACGGCTGAACAGCAGACCGCCGACGGTATCGAACCCGTCGGCTTCGACCTCGACGCCGAACGTCTCGCTGAAATCGTCGACCGGCATCTTTGCTTCGACGAGCGCAGCGTCATCGGAGAGCCACTGGATGTCCGGCTGGCCCTTGTCGAACTCATCCTCGATCTCTCCGACGATCTCCTCGATGAGGTCCTCGACGGTAACGATGCCGACGGTGCTGCCGTACTCGTCGACGACGATGGCCATGTGGATCCGGCGCGCCTGGAACTCCGTGAGCATCTCGTCCACGCGCTTGCTCTCAGGAACGAAGAAGGCAGGCCGCATAAGATCGCGCAACTGCTGGTCCTGAACGCCGGCTAGGGCGGCAGCGAGCAGGTCCCGGCTGTAGAGGATGCCAATGATGTTGTCCGGAACGTCCTCGTACACCGGCAGGCGGCTATGGCCGCTGTCCAGCATCCTTGTCGCAGCGCGCTCGATCGAGGTGCCCGCCTCCACACTGACGATGTCGACGCGGGGTGCCATGATCTCCCGCACCAGCGTCTCGTCCAACTGGAGGATCGCGTGGATCATCTCTTGTTCGTGATGCTCGAGCTGCTCTTCAGCTATCTCCTCGTGCACGTCCCGGACCACCCCGCCGTTCTCGGCGCCGTTGCTCCCCCCCTGCTCGGTCTCCTGTTCCCCACCTGCAAAACGCAAGCCGGAGCGGAAGAACCGCCTAATGGGCAACAGCGGCCACAACAAGGTCTGTCCTATCGCCCAGAAGATCAGCAACTGGGTCACCGGGAGACGTTCCACCATGTACTTCACCAGCGGAACCATCAACAGCAGCAGGAGCCACATGCCAATGAGCACTCCGGCCATAGCCGTCCAATGCAGGGAGAAGACTCGCATGACCAAGGCCAGCGCAGACGCTGAGATGGCTGCCGCGCTCATGAGCAACAGCAGCGAGATCAGCTCTTCATACGCCTGACGTCTGGTGCGAAGGTGGCGCACCGCCGATGCGCTGGGCCCCCACCGGGGCAGGGCATCGCGCACTACTGCGCGCCTCAGCAGGGGCAGACCCGCAACACCGGCGTGCAGCCCCATGAAACTCATTACCGAAAGAACCAACAGGATCGCTAATGCCGTATCGCCACTATCCAAGGGATATCCCCTCCTCCTTCTCTACCAGCGCCCTTCCGCTCCTCATGCCCAGCGGTCTCGCGGGAACACCCGCGACCCGTCCACCCGGAGGCACGTCTCTGTTCACGACAGCGCCCGCTCCGGTAACGGCTCCCGCCCCCACTTTCACCGGTGCGATCAGTAGACTGTCGCTCCCGATGAAGGCGCCCTCTCCTATCTCTGTCTCGTGTTTGAGCACTCCGTCAAAGTTACACGTAACCGTACCCGCTCCGATGTTTGCGTCAGCGCCGACAACCGCATCGCCGATGTAGCTGAAGTGTCCTACGTGCGCTCCGGAGCAGATGCGGCTCGCCTTGATCTCCACGTGCGACCCTACAAACGCATCCTCCTCCAGCACGCATCCCGGACGGATGTGGGAGAACGGCCCCACGTTGACCCGCGGCCCCAACACCGACCCCTCTACAACGGCAGACCCCACGTACACGTCGGGCCCGACCTCCGCGTCCTTCAGTTGCGCGTTCGGCCCCAGGGACGCGCCGCGCGCAATCCTGGACGCGCCGCGGATCGAGGTGTTCGGGTACACCGTAACGTCATGTCCCAACTGCACGGTCGCATCGAGGTACACCGTCGCCGGATCAACGAGCGTGGCGCCACCGGCCATCGCAGCGTCCCGCAAGCGGCGTTGGGCCGCCGCTTCCACACGTGCGAGGTCCTGGCGGCCGTTCACGCTCAACGCTTCGTCCTTGTCCTGCGTAACGTACGCTTCGACGCGCTTGCCGTCCGCGACGGCGTGGGGGATCAGGTCAGTCAGGTAATACTCGCCGCCGGGACGCGGTTTCAGCTGGCCCAAGGCCCGGCGAAGCCATCGTGCCTCGAAGGCATACACCCCGACATTGACCTCCACTTCGCCCTTCCGAGGCATCGGAGCGTCATCGGCCTCCAGCACCCCTATGGGCTTGCCTCGCGCACCTCGCTGCAGGCGTCCGATCTGTTGGGCTGAGGCTGCTTCCATCGAGCAGCAGAGCAGTGTAGCGGTCGCCTTGCGGCGCTCGTGCAACGCAGCCAGCGCTTGCACTGTCTCCTTCTGAACGAGCGGCACGTCGCCATTGACCACGAGTACGTGCTGGGACTCAGGAGGGACGGCGATGACCGCCGTAGCCAGCGCGTGGCCCGTACCGAGAGGGTCCGGCTGTTCGACGCACTCCGCATCCCCGCCAACCGCCAACGAGACCTCTGCGCGGTCTGCGGGCCGTATCACCACGATGACGTCGTTCGCATCTGTGAAGCGCGCCGCCTCAGTGGCGTGGGAGACCATCGGAACGCCCGCTACGGTATGCAGGACTTTAGGCCGGGACGACCTCATACGAGTGCCCCTGCCCGCTGCCAGCACGATGGCTGTCCAAGCACCCATCTTTGTGTGCATCGGCGACCGACTCCGGTCGCGAGCCCTCTTTCTCCTCTACGGACGGACTCTCGCCGCCGTCCTGCCGCGCGGCCCCTCTGGCGCGCCTGGGATGCCGCTGGAAACTGATCCATCAAACACTGGGATGGTACGGACGGGATTAATGGAGTGTCAAGGAACCGATGTCCAGTCTTCCAAGGCCACTCTCTTTGGGCCATGATAGAATCTTCTCTCTACGGAGAGATGGCTGAGCGGTTTAAGGCGGCGGTCTCGAAAACCGTTGTGGGGGCTTCCTCCACCGTGGGTTCGAATCCCACTCTCTCCGCCAGACACTGCGAAGCTACGAGCCGGATGTTCTGCGCGTCCGGTTCTGCTCACAGCGCGGAGAGGTGCCGGAGTGGCCGAACGGGCACGACTGGAAATCGTGTAGGGGCCGCAAGTCTCTCGCGGGTTCGAATCCCGCCCTCTCCGCCAGTTTGTGACATCAGCCCCTGTACCTGTGCCCCGGCATCCGCCAGAATAGCCTCACCACCCACGGACGGGACGTTCATGCATCTCATATCGGTCAACGTCGCCAAGCCTCAACTCCTCACGGGAACCGCCAGGGGCGACGTGATGTCGTCCATCCACAAACGGCCTGTCGAGGGTCCCGTGACGGTGCGCCGCCTCAACGTGGATGGCGACGCGCAGGGCGACCCCACCGTCCACGGCGGCCCGGACGCTGCGGTCTACGTCTACGCGTTCGAGGACTACGCATTCTGGACGGCACAACTGAAACGCGAGATCGACTCCTTCGGGTGGTTCGGCGAGAACCTCACCGTTGAGGGCGCGTCGTCCGACGCGATGTGCTTCGGCGATGTCTGGCGGGTCGGTGGTGCGCTGCTGCAGGTAACGGAGCCACGGTCTCCTTGTTTCAAGCTGGACCACAAGATGGGTATCCGCTACTTTGCGGCGCGCTTCCGCCGCAGTGGCCGCGTCGGTTTCTACAACCGAGTTCTGGAGGAAGGCACCGTGCAGGCAGGTGACGAAGCGACGCTCGTAGAGCCGCACCCGGCCCGAATCTCGATACGATTGCTGAGCGACGTGCGCCACGCCAAGGACGTGTCCGTCGACGATGTCGAGCGCGTCCTCGCAGTAGACAACCTACCCATAGCCCAGCGGCATCACGCGGAACGCAGGATGCGGCGGATCAAGCGGGTGCAGGGCATCCGAGGGCAGAGGACGCAGTGACCACCATCGAACACGACCTCCCGTATTGGATAGCCTTCTCCCGCGTACCCACCGTCGGGCGTGTCCGGATCGGCCTTCTCGAAGAGCGGTTCGGGTCGCTCAAGGCCGCGTGGGAAGCCTCCGGGAGTGAACTCGGCGCATCAGGCCTCACGCCAGGCGTCGTCAGTGCCATCGAGCAGGTCCGCAGAGTCGTCGAGCCTGAAGGCGAACTCGAACGGGTGCACAACGCCAACGTAACGGTGCTCACCTGGCACGACTCCGACTACCCTCGTCTCTTCCGCAACATAGACGACCCGCCTCCCATCCTCTACGTCAAGGGGACCCTGCAACCGGACGACGAGGTCCGCGTCACTGTTGTCGGAACACGCAACCCAACCGCGTACGGCAAAGAGGTAGCACGGCAGCTCTCGGGCGACCTGGCGGAGTCTGGTATCTCCGTTGTCAGTGGGTTGGCGCGGGGCATCGACGGCGTCGCGCACGACGCTGCCCTCAGGGCAGGAGGCAGGACGATCGCGGTCATCGGCTCGGGCCTGGACGTCGTCTACCCTCCCGAGCACCGGTCCTTGTTCGAACGCATCGTGGACAACGGGGCGGTGCTCTCGGAGTACCCGCTCGGTTCCAAACCGGAGGCACGCCACTTCCCCCGGCGCAACCGGCTGCTGAGCGGGCTGGGCCTGGGCGTGCTGGTCGTAGAAGCGCCGAAAGACAGCGGCGCACGGTCGACCGTCGAGTTCGCGCTGGAACAGAACAGGGAGGTGCTCTGCGTGCCCGGGAGCATCCACTCGCCTGCAAGCGAACTCACCAACTGGCTCATCCAGCAGGGCGCGAAGCTCGTGATGCGGGTCGAGGACGTGCTGGATGAGTTGCACATCGGCGGCGCGCCGCGACAGCAGCCGCTTCCCGGACTCTCTCCCGACACGGAAGAAGAAGCGCGGCTCCTTGAGGCGCTCACCCACGAGCCGCAACACATAGACGAGTTGAGCCGCAGCGCCGGCATGTCCATCACACAGGCCAGTGGAACGCTCGCCGTCATGGAGATCAAGGGCTCCGTTCTGCAGGTAGGGCGCATGAACTACATCCGTGCCAGGACCGCATCCGTCCGCTAACTCACTTGACAAGGGCATCGCCTCTGCCCGTATGTTGGAAGCATGGCAAAGACACCCACCACCCGAAAAACGTCTTCAGGAAAGAGACGCGCCAGCAACGGCGCAGCGCAAACCTCAAGCGCCGGCAACGGCCGAGGGGCATCACGCCACCTTGTCATCGTAGAGTCGCCCGCCAAAGCGGCCACGATAGGCCGGTTCCTCGGCCGCGACTACACCGTGAAAGCGTCCATGGGGCACGTCAGAGACCTGCCCAAGAGGAAGCTCGGCGTGAACCCCGACAAGGACTTCGTCCCGTGGTACGAAGTGCCGGAGGACAAGCGGAAGGTCGTCGACGAGATACGCGCGGCCGGGGAGCATGCGGAGGACGTTTACCTCGCAACCGACCCTGACCGCGAAGGCGAGGCGATCGCCTGGCACGTGATGGAAGCCGCAGGCTGGCGAAGCAAGCCGGTACGCCGCGTGGTCTTCCACTCCATCACGGAAGACGCCATCAAAGATGCGTTCGCCCACGAACGCGACATCGACATGGAACTCGTCAACGCGCAGCAGGCGCGCAGGATCGAGGACAGGCTAGTCGGTTTCAAGCTCAGCCCCCTGCTCAAGCCGCTGGTCGGACAGGAACTGAACCGCAACCGCAACATCCTGAGTGCCGAGGACCTCGACACCACCAGCTCCCTCTCGGCAGGCCGCGTGCAATCCGTTGCGCTGCGCCTCGTGGCGGAGCGTGACAAGGACATAGACGCATTCGTCCCGGTGGAATACTGGTCTATCGACGCCGCGCTCCTCACTGGAGAGGACGCCTCATTCACGGCTTCGCTGCGCAGTCTCGCCGGTGAAAAGGACGAACTCTCCCTGCCGGACGAAGCGGCCACCAACGCCGTTCTCGCAAACCTGGGGGGGGCCGCGTACCGCGTCGACTCGGTCACGACGCGCCAGGTGAACCGGCGGCCAGCTCCGCCGTTCATCACGAGCACGCTGCAGCAGGAAGCATCACGGCGGCTCGGGTTCTCCGCCACGAGGACGATGGCCATCGCCCAGCAGCTGTACGAGGGCATCGCCATCGGCTCCGAGGGAAGACAGGGGCTCATCACCTACATGCGGACGGACTCACCGCAGGTCACGCCGGGCGCCATTCAGGAGACCCGCCGCTACATCGAGGAGCGGTGGGGGAAGGACTACGTGCCACGCACCCCGCGGCGCTACACCTCCCGCTCCAAGGTCGCGCAGGAAGCGCACGAAGCCATCAGGCCGACGGCCATACGGCGCACGCCGCAGGGCATCCGTCAGCACCTCACCCCCGAGCAGGCCCGCCTCTACGAGTTGATCTGGAACCGGATGGTGGCCAGCCAGATGGCCGACGCCGTGCTGGACGCAACCCGGGTAGACGTGCACGCGGCAGCGTCCGGCAAGCCCGCCTACCTGTTTCGGGCAACCGGCTCCGTCGTGCGGTTCGCCGGTTTCCGCGCTCTCTATATCGAGCAGCGCGACGAAGGCAGCACACGCGATGGAGAAGACGATGACTCCCGCGTATTGCCCCCGCTGCAGCAGGGCCAACAACTCGACTGCGCGGGACTGACCCCGGAGCAGCACTTCACGCAACCTCCACCCCGCTTCACGGAGGCGAGCCTCGTGCGTTCGCTGGAAGAGCAGGGCATCGGTCGACCCAGCACCTATGCCGCGATCATCAACACGCTCGTCAATCGAAAGTACGTGACCCGCGACAGGCGGGTGCTGAAGTCGACCCAGCTAGGCCAGCTCGTCTGCGGCCAGTTAGTCTCCCACTTCCCCGACATCATGGACGTCAGTTTCACCGGGCGGATGGAGGACCAACTGGACGAGGTCGCCAACGGCAAGCAGGAGTGGGTGGCTTTCCTGCACGACTTCTACGGGCCGTTCAGCGAAGAGCTCAACAAGGCGAGGAACGCGATCAAGGAAGCAACGCAGGAGGCGGCAAGCGAGTCGACCAACGAGCCGTGCGACGTCTGCGGCAAGCCGATGATCGTCAAACTGGGGCGCTTTGGGGCCTTCCTCTCCTGCACCGGCTACCCCGACTGCAAGAACAGCAAGGACATCTCCAAGGCCTCGGGAGACTCCGGAGAACAGGCCGACGACGCGACCGAAGAGTCCTGCGACCTCTGTGGGAAGCCGATGGCCCTGAAGCGCGGACGCTACGGGCCGTTCCTGGGCTGCACCGGGTATCCGGACTGCAAGAACATCAAGCGGCTCCCCAAGGACGCCCCCAAGGATACCGGCGTGGCTTGCCCACGTTGCGGCGGCAACCTCGTGGAACGCCGGGGCAGGCGCGGTCCCTTCTACGGCTGTTCCAACTACCCCACGTGCAACTTCCTCGTGAACCGGAAGCCCTTGCCGCAGCCGTGCCCTGAATGCGATGGCCTGATGGTGGTGGGAGCCCGCGAGCAGGCGACCTGCACCAACTGCGCCTGGAAGGGGCCCCTCCCTGCAGAGGAACCGGCAGGCGTCGCCTAGCGCGCAGCGTCATGGAAAGCCCGCACACAGCCCACCGCAGTTCGGAAACCAGTCAGCCGCTCATCGCTGAGTACGAGCGCACTCTGCGCACCACGAGAGCGCTCTCGGACGCCACCGTCCGGAACTACGTGGCCGATCTCGCGCCCTTTCTGCGATACATGGATGGGCAGAACTGCCCACTCGGAGCCGACGCGAAGGAGCTTCGCGATTTCGTGCGCAGGGGCGGCGATGCGAACGTCTCACGCGAGTACCGCAGCCTCGTCCGTGACTACGTCGCATGGCTGCTGGAGCGCCGCACCGTAGAGAGCGGACGTGCTGCCGGAAGCCGAGGCCACTCTCGCGCAAGCGTCCACCGGATGCTGGCATCGCTCCGATCGTTCATGCGATTCCTCATCGAACGCGGCCTCCTGCCGGATGCACCGCTCTGGCGTCCCAAGTCCACCCTCATGGGCCGGCTCACGCCGAAACTGGAACGCCGTCTCCCCGACCTCGTCTCCGTCTCCGAAGCTGCCCGTCTTGTCGAAGCCCCCTCTCACTCGGATGATGGGGAGAACGGACTGCGGGACGCTGCGCTCCTGGAGTTGCTCTACGGCTGCGGTCTTCGCGTCAGCGAAGCAGCCAACCTGGACCGGGAGAACGTCTCACTGGAGGAGAGCACCGTCCGCGTATGGGGCAAGGGAGCGAAGGAGCGCCAAACGCCGCTCGGCGCCAAGGCACGAAACGCCCTCCGCGCGTACCTGAATTCGGAGAGCGCGCCGGACGAAAAGGGCGGCCCGCTCTTCCGCAACGCGCGCGGCGCGAGGCTCGGCGCACGCTCTATCCAGCGCGTCGTCCGGAACTACGCGAAGCGCAGCGGACTGCGGGAGGACGTGCACCCGCACACGCTGCGCCACAGCTACGCGACCCATCTCCTGAACGGCGGCGCAGACCTGCGCATCGTCCAGGAACTGCTCGGTCATTCCACGCCCAGCGCCACGCAGGTGTACACTCACGTTAGCCAACAGGAAGCGCGACGCGTGTACCTTGCAGCCCACCCGCTGGCGCACGTGCCCGCCCCAGACGACCAGGACTCCGAATGACCATCCTCGTAGTGAACGGCCCGAACCTGAATCTCCTCGGCCAGCGCGAACCCGCCATCTACGGCAGCGCCACCCTCGACGACATCGAGCGAGCCGTCCGCAAGCGCGCCGACGAAATCGGAGCCTCGGTGGACTTCTTCCAGTCCAACTCGGAAGGCGGGCTGATCGACCACCTGCAAGCCAACGCCGCATCCGCGACCGGCGTCATCCTCAACGGCGGCGGCTTCACGCACACGAGCGTCGCGCTGCGGGACTGCATCGCCTCGATCAGCCTTCCGGTCGTCGAGGTGCACCTGTCGAACATCCACGCACGGGAGGAGTTCCGCCGCACGTCCCTCACCGCTCCAGTCGCGCGCGGAATCATCAGCGGACTCGGTCCGCACGGCTATATCCTGGCACTGGAATATCTCGTTGCGGAGGAGAACGCAGCATGAGCACCGCAGACCGCATCTCACGGCTACGCGCCCGCATGGCGGAGGATGGGCTCGACGCGATGCTCATCTTCAACACGGAGCGCTCCCTCAGCAAGAATGTCACTTACTACTCCGGCTTCCGCGGCACGCACGGCTGGCTCTGGATAACGCCGGACGACGCGGCGCTGGCCACGGACTTCCGTTACACCGAACAGGCGGAGCACCAGGCGCCGGACTACCGCGTCGTCCGCATGGCGGCCGGTTACGACTGGTTCTCGGAGGTCGTCTCGGCCTCCGGCGCGAAGAGCATCGGCATCGAGGACGAGTCCGTAACCGTCGCCGCCCACAGGGCGCTGACCGAGAAGCTGCAAGCGCTCGACCCCTCGCCTGAACTCGTGCCCACCAGGGATATGGCCGACCAACTCCGCGCCGTGAAGGACGCAGCTGAGCTCGAAACGCTCATCCGAGCGATCGAGATTGCGGACGAGGCAGTCGAGACCGTTGCCGCCGGGATCCGGCCCGGCATGACGGAGCGGCAGATCGCCTGGGACATCGAACGCGCCATGCGCAGCCTGGGGGCGGACGCCCTCTCCTTCCCCACCATCGTCGCCTCCGGGCCCAACGGCGCGAAGGCCCACCACAGCCCCACCGACCGCGCCCTGGAGTACGGCGACGGCGTCTATATCGACACCGGCGCGCTCTACGAGGGCTACTGCAGCGACATCACACGCGCCTTCGTCCTGGGCGAGGCGAGCCCCAAGTTCCGCGAGATATACGACCTCGTCCTGGCCGCGCAGGAGGCTGCCGAGGCGAACGCCATCGCTGGCATGACCGGCGGTGAGATCGACGGCATCGCGCGAGCGGTCATCGCGGACGCCGGCTACGGCGACGACTTCGGCCACAGCCTCGGCCACGGCATCGGCATCGCCGTCCACGAACTGCCCCGGGTCGGGCCGACGTCGGACGACCCGATAGAGGACGGCATGGTCTTCAGCGTCGAGCCTGGCATCTATCTCACCGGCTGGGGAGGCGTTCGCATAGAAGACCTCGTGGTTATGGAGAACGGCAAGCCGCGCATCCTCACCAAGGCCCACAAGCGCGACGTCATCCCCGTATAGAAGGAGTTCTACACATGGTCATGGAGTTCGGAGACCTCCGCCGAGGCACGACTATCGAGATGGACGGCGTGCCCTTCAAGGTGGAGGACTACTACCAGCAGAAGATGCAGCAGCGCGCCCCGGTCTACCACATCAAGATGCGCAACCTGCTCACCGGCCAGTTGCTCGACAAGTCGTTCTCCGGCTACGGCATCAAGCTGACCAAGGCACCCGTCGAGAACCGGGAGTGCACCTTCCTGTACGAGGCCGATGGCATCTACAACTTCATGGACACCACGTCCTACGACCAGTACGAGGTCGGCAAGGACGTCGTCGGCGATACCTCCGACTACCTGGTCGATCAGACCGACTGCGAGCTTGTCTTCTACCGCGACAAGCCCCTCATGGTGGAGATGCCAACCACGGTGGACCTTATCGTCAGCGAGACGCCTCCGGGCTACAAGGGCGACACCGCGTCCGGCGGCGGCAAGCCCGCCACACTGGAGACCGGCATCCGCGTCACCGTGCCCATGTTCATCGCAATCGGCGACAAGGTGCGCGTGGACACCCGCTCCGGCGAGTACGTCACCCGCGTGAACGATTAGCGCCGCCGGCATACGGCCCGCGAGCACCCCATGCAGGTCTACAGCGTCAGCCAGATCACCGAGTACATCAGGGCGGTACTCGACCGCGACGTGTACCTCAGTAATGTCTGGATCACCGGAGAGGTCTCCAACCTGTTCGCGTCCGGCGCGGGTCACCGCTATTTCACGCTCAAGAACGCCGAGCACCAGATCAAGGCCGTGCACTTCAGCGGCTACTTCGGCAGTGAGTACCTCGTGAACGGCGCGCAGGTCATCGCCCACGGCCGTGTGTCGTTCTACTCGAACCGGGGCGAAACACAGCTCTACGCCGACTCCGTCGTCCCCGCAGGGGAAGGGGCACTCGCCGCCGAGTTCGAGCGCCTGCGCGCCCAACTCGAGGCCGAAGGCCTGTTCGACCCGGCCCGCAAGCGTACACTACCGCCGTTCCCACGCCGGGTCGGCGTCGTGACCTCAGCCCAGGGCGCGGTCATCCACGACATCCAGACCGTCCTCAGCGCCCGCTACCCGCTCGGCGAGCTCGTCCTCTGCGACGCCAGCGTGCAGGGCGACGAGGCCCCCGTCGAACTGGCGAGCGCCATCCGCGCGCTGAACAGGCTGCCGGATGTAGACGTCATCATCGTCGCCCGCGGCGGCGGCTCGCTCGAAGACCTGCGCGCCTTCAACTCTGAGGAGGTTGCGCGCGCCATCTACGCCAGCCGCATCCCCATCGTCAGCGCCGTTGGCCACGAGTCCGACTACACCATCGCCGACTTCACCGCCGACCTTCGCGCTCCCACGCCATCGGCGGCTGCGGCAGCCGTCGCGCCGGACGTGCGCGTGCTCAGCGAGGAGATAGCCGGTCTCACTGCCCGGTCCGGGAGCGCCATTGCGTACTACGCCGCGCAGCTGACCAGCGAGGTCGAATCTCTCATTACTCGCATGGAGCGCCATCTCCCCGATACCGCTACGCATCGCCAGCGCGTGGATGAGCTGCTGGAGCATGCCTACACGGGCTTCGGAACGTTCATCCGTCTTCGACGGGAGCAGACCGACAGCCTTCGCACGACGCTGGCCGCACTCGACCCGTCCGCCATCCTCCGGCGGGGCTACGCGATGGTAACCTCGGTGCGTGACGGCAGAGCCGTCACCTCCGCCGACAGCGTTTCGCCGGGAGACCTGGTCCGTGCCACGTTGCACGAGGGAGAGCTCGAAGCCATGGTAACCGCGAAGAAGTGAGCCGGATGGAACAGCAGCCCCCACAGACCGAACGCGAACCCTCTTTTGAGGAGGCGCTTGCCCAACTCAGGGAAACCGTGCAGACGCTGGAGGAAGGGAATGTCTCACTGGAAGAGGCGACACGCCTGCTGGCGCGCGGCGCTGAACTCGCCAGGACGTGCAACGACCTGCTCGCGAAGGCCGAACTGCAGGTGAGCCGCATCCGGCGCAACTTCCAGGGGCAGGCGGACGTGGCCGAGGAGCCCGAGCCACCCATGGTCCCGCCTCAGCAAGACTTCGGGATGTTCGATGACGCTCCGCGGTGATTTCCACATGCACACCCACTTCTCCCACGACTGCCTCACGACTCCCGAGGCGCTCGTGGAGCGGTGCCTGCGGGTCGGCCTCAACTGCATCGCCGTGACCGACCACAACTCACTGGAAGGCGGACGAGCCGTGCAGAGCATCGCGCCGTTCACCGTCATAGTAGGCGCTGAGATAAAGTCGACCGCCGGAGAGATAACCGGCCTCTTCCTGCAGGAGCATATCCCTGCAGGGTTGGAACCGGTCGAGACCGCGCGCCGCATCAAGGAACAGGGAGCGCTCGTCTCCGTGCCACACCCGTTCACCGGGATGGGGCGCTCCGCGCTGGACAGGGAGACCGCGACCGACCTGCTCCCCTACATCGATATCGTTGAGGGATTCAACGCCCGCACCATGCGCGCGAGCGAAAACGCGGACGCCCGCCGATTCGCCGCCGAGCATGACCTCCCCGTCACCGCCGTGAGCGACGCACACACGGCGCGCGAACTGGGTCGCACGTTTACTGAGTTCCCGGAATTCGACGGCAGTCCCGAGGGATTCAGGCAGGCGCTCGCGGAGGCAACCCTCACCGAGTCGCCCGCGGGCTCGTTCGTCCACGTCTATACGACGCTGAACAAGCTGGTCCGGCGCGTCCGCAAGCCTCGCATATAGGAGAAGTTGGTGGTCTAGGCCGTCTTGAGCGACTCGATGCTCTGGATGGTGATGACCTGATCTGCCTTGGAGTACAAGACAGGGCGGCCAAGGCCGCCCTCACCGTTCGCATCTATGACGCACCGCGCTGCAAAGTCGAGCGACGGCAGTTCGTACATGACGTCCAGCAGTGCGTCCTCGATGATGGAGCGCAGGCCTCGCGCGCCGGTCTGTCGCCCGATCGCCTGCTCCGCAGCAGCTTCCAACGCCGCCTGCGTGAAGCTCAGGTCCACACCATCCAGCGCGAACAGATGCTGGAACTGCTTCACCACCGCGTTCTTCGGCTCGGTGAGCACACGCACCAGGGAGTCCTTGTCCAGACCTTGCAGTCCCACTACCACCGGCAGCCTGCCGATCAGTTCGGGGATGAACCCGTAATCCAGCAGGTCTTCCGATTCCACTGCCTCGCGTATCTCGTCCTCGGTGCCGGTGCCGGTACCGGAGGCGTGGAAGCCGATGCGATGGTTCGACATCACCCGGCGGGCGATGACCTTCTCGAGGCCGTCGAATGCTCCGCCGCAGATGAACAGGATATTCGCCGTGTTCAACTGCAGAAACTCCTGCTGGGGGTGCTTCCTGCCCCCCTGTGGTGGAACGTTGGCCGTGGAGCCCTCGATGAGTTTCAGGAGCGCCTGCTGGACGCCTTCGCCCGAAACGTCCCGCGTGATGGAGGGATTCGCGCTCTTGCGCGCGATCTTGTCGATCTCGTCGATGTAGATGATGCCGCGTTCCGCCTTGGCAACGTCGTAGTCGGCGGCCTGGATGAGGCGCAGGAGGATGTTCTCGACGTCCTCGCCAACGTAGCCCGCCTCGGTCAGTGAGGTCGCGTCGACGATGGCGAACGGCACGTCGAGGATGCGCGCCAGAGTCTGAGCAAGCAGCGTCTTGCCTGAGCCTGTCGGCCCCACCAGCAGGATATTGCTCTTCTCTATCTCAACGTCGTTGGTTGTAGAGTTGGAACGGATGCGCTTGTAGTGGTTGTACACCGCTACGCTGAGCACACGCTTGGCACGGTCCTGTCCGATGACGTACTCGTCCAGCCGTCGCGCCATCTCTTTCGGCGAGGGGCTGCCGGGCAGGTTGGCCTGTTCATCCCTGCTGGACGTGCTCTCTTCGGTGATGATCTGCTGACATAGGCGAACGCACTCGTCGCAGATGAATACCCGGCCGGGGCCGGCGATGAGACGTTTGACTCCGTTCTGTGCCTTCCCGCAGAAGCTGCACACATGCTCGCCGTGGGGCGGTAACGTTCCGGAGTTGCTCGGCATCGGTTGACCGTCCTAGTTGAGAATCGCGCCGTTCGTTGATCCCAGTGGAACCCCCAGCACCTCGTCCACCAGACCGTAGTCCTTCGCTTCCTCCGCAGGAAGATAGAAGTCCCGGTCGCTGTCGCGGGCTACCTTCTCGTAGGGCTGGCCCGTGTGCGTCGAAAGTATCGTCCGGATCTTGTCCTGCATCCGCAGGATCTCCCGGGCCGCGATCTCGATGTCCGCAGCCTGACCCTGGGCACCGCCCAGCGCCTGGTGCATGTGGATCGTCGAGTTGGGCAGCGCGAACCGCTTGCCCTTCGCCCCTGCGCACAGGAGCACCGTCCCCATGCTCGCGGCCATCCCCACGCAGATGGTGGAGACGTCCGGCTTGATGAGCTGCATCGTGTCGTAGATCGCCAGACCGGACGTGATGACGCCGCCCGGGCTGTTCACGTACAGGTTGATGTCCTTGTCCGGGTCCTCACGCTCGAGGTAGAGCAACTGCGCAACGATGAGGTTGGACACCTGGTCGTTGATGGGGGTGCCCAGGTAGACGATGCGCTCCTTGAGCAGCATCGAGTAGATGTCGTAGGCGCGCTCGCCGCGGGCCCCGGTCTCGATGACCATGGGGATGATGTTCTCCGGCGGCTGCATCGCACCCGCGCTCAGCGAGCCGTGGATAGGCCAATCACGCATCGTTCGCTCCTCCCTGCTGTCTCCTGGCCCGCGTCGGTCTCGCGGGGGTCTTCGGTTGTCGGGGTTTGGCGCCGCTCTTGCTCGCGGCTGCTCTTGCCTTCGGCTTTGCTGCCGCAGGCGCGTCCCTGAGCGCAAGGTTGCTCAGGTATTCCAACGTCCGCCGCTGAACCAGCATACGCCGGATGGACTCGCGGCTGTCCAGATCATCCAACTGCTTCCGGTGTTCGTCGATCAGTTCACCGGAGCCTTCGAGCAGCCTCTCAATCTCCTCGGAGACATCCTCGTCGGTGGCCTCGATGTTCTCTCGCTGGGCGACAGCGCGGATGACATGTGCCCGCTTCAGGCGTTCCTCGACCTTCGGCCGCGCCTGCTCGTGCACCTCTTCGTCGGACATCCCCTGCCACGTCAGGTACTCCCGGTATTCCTCGAAACCGACGCGGCCAGCCTTGATGTCGTCCTCACGGCTGTGCACGTAATGCTCGACTTCGTGCCCGATTATGAGCGGAGAAATCGTGATGGACGCCTCCTCGGTCACCTTGGCCAGCGTCTCATCCTGATGCTTCATATCCGCCATGCGCTTCTCGCGCTCCAGCAGATTCTCCCGTATCTTCTCGCGCAGCGCATCCAACGACTCATAGTCGTCGCCGACGCTCTTGGCAAACTCGTCGTCCAGTTCGGGAAGACTCTTGCGCTTGATGGAGTGGATCGTCGCCTCGAAGTGCGCCGTCTTACCAGCCACCTCGGTGTTCGGCGCATCGTCCGGCGCATCGACGTCGAACGTCCGCTCCTCTCCGATGGGTAACCCCACGAGTCCTTCGTCGAGACCTGGCACCGGGAACGTGGAACCTGGCCTCGGGATGTAGTCCGTCTCCTCCGAGCGCACGATCTCGCGTCGCTCGCCATCCTCGTCGATCCAACCGAGGATGGTCAGATTGATGAGGTCATCCATCTGCACCGTGTCTTCGACCGGTTCCCAGACCGCCAACTCCATCCGCATCTGTTCCAGTGTCGCGTCGACGGTCTCGTCCGCCAGGGACGCCTCTTCCTTCGGATGGCGCACACTGTCCAGGTTCCCGAGGTCCACGGTCGGTTGCAGGGGGACGGTGGCCGTGAACTGCGGGGGGTCGAACTCGTCGAGCGACACGGACGGCACGCCGCCGATGTCCAGCCCTTCCTCCAGCACGGCCTTGGAGGTGAACTCCTGGATGACCGTGTCCAACGCCTCATTAAGCAGATAGCCCCGCCCGAACATCTGCTCAACGATGCGGCGGGGCGCTTTGCCCTTGCGGAACCCGGGGATGGAGAGACGGCGAACTGCCTGGCGATACGCCTGGTCGAGATAGGGCTCGATGTCGGCGTTGTCCAGCTCTACGGTGAGAACCGCTTCGCGCGGCTCGCGTTGCTCAGTGGATATCTTCACACTTGGCTCGTATCCCCGCCGGAACCCTCCGAGGGGGTGCTGCGCACGGACGGCGCACTCGATATTTTAGCACGGATGCCCTCTACGGAGAAACCGAACCGCTGCTGGGAGTGCCGCAGCCAGGTAGCAGACGATACCCCACTCTCCTTTAGCTCCCACGCTTCGCCGCGAGCGCCTGGAGCACCCGTTCGGCGGTCAGCGGCAGTTCAACGACCGGTGCACCGATGGCGTCCGCGACTGCATTGGCGATGGCCCCCGCTGTCGGGATCGTGGGTATCTCACCGATCGACTTGGCGTGGAACGGCCCCAGCGCGTCGCCGTAGTCCGGCACGTTGATCGTGATGAGTTCGGGGATGTCCTGCACCGTGGGAATCTTGTAGTCGGCGAAGTTGGGCGTCGTGACACGCCCGTCCTCGACGAGCAGTTCCTCCATCAGCGCGTAGCCGACACCCTGGATGATCGCGCCGTTGATCTGGCCCTGGTGCCCCAATTCGTTGATGATCGTCCCAACGTCCTGAGCGGTGACGAGACGCTGCAGGGTCACCTGGCCGGTCTCGCTGTCGACCTCTACCTCGGCCATCTGCACGCAGACCCCCGGGTCGGGCGTGCGCGGGGCCTGCAGAGTTACCGTGGCCGCCGCCAGCGGTTCATCGTCGCGGATCAGTTCCGTCGCGAGGCTCTCCAGCGAGATGAAGCGCCCGTCTTCTGACTGCCAGCCGCCGGGAGAGAGCGCTCCATCCTCACTCCACTGCGCCGCGCGCCAATCCACCTGTTCGCTGCCGAGCGCCCGGGCGGCGAGGGGCGCAAGCTGCTCCTTGACCTGATCGGACGCCGTCAGCGCCGCAGTGCCCGAGCTGTTGGTCGTCTTGCTGCCGCCTGCCTCCACGTCGATGGGAAACTCATCGGTGTCCGAGTGGACGATGCGCACGCGGTCCAGCGGCACGCCGAAGCTCTCGGCGACGATGGCCGCGACGACCGTGAGGCCGCCAGTCCCGTTCTCCGGCAGCGAGGTCGTTGCGGTGATGGAGCCGTCCGGATTCACCCTGATCGACGACGATGCCTGGCCTGCGCCGTGTCCCCGGTCGGCCATGCCGACCCCCTGTCCCACGAGCTTGTTGTCCCCCCGTTCGCGTGAGCCGGCGCGCGTCCGGTCGCTCCATCCAAAGGCGCGTCCCGCTTCGTCCAGCACGTGCGGGGCCAGATGCGGGGTTCCGGTTGGAGTCGTTGCGGGCACGTTGCGCTTCCTCAGTTCGATGGGGTCAATGCCGAGTTCCGCGGCGATGATGTCCATGTGCTTCTCGATGGCGAAGAGCGCCTGCGGCGACCCAGGCGCGCGCATGTAGCCGCACGGCACACGGTTGGTGTAGACGGCGAATGCCTCGATGCGCATGTTGGGGATGTCGTAGAAGTTACCGACTCGCCCCGCGCCACCCAGGAGGCCGTTCGCAGACGTGTTCTGACCCGTGTACGCGCCCCGGTTCATCACGACACGGGCGTCGTGCGCGACGATCCTGCCGTCCCGTTTGAGCCCGGTGCGCAGATCGACGACGAACGCGTGCTTCGGCGACACAGTGGTGAGGTCTTCGATCGCGCTGCTGACGAACTTGACGGGCCTGCCGAGCATGCGCGAGAGGTGGTAGGCGACTGGTGCGTCGCCCGTTGCGCTCTTGCTGCCGAAGTCTGCTCCGATGACCACCGTGTTCAGGCGGATGTCATCCTCAGAACGCTCGATCAGCCTGCCCAACTCTTTCCGCGTCGTGTACGGCACCTTGTTGGAGGCCCACACTTCCACCCGCCCGGGTTGTTCGTCCACTAACCAGGCAGTCGGCTCCAAGTACGCCTGGTGCGATAATTGGGTGACGTACCGGCGTTCCACAACGACGTCCGCCTCCCTGAACCCCTGTTCGAGGTCGCCGGTCTCGGTGACGGAGTAGCCGCAGAGGTTGGGGATGTCCGCCGGGACTTCCGGGAAGCCAAGGTAGGTGCCCGCATCCTCGTGGAGCACCGGCGCTCCGGCTTGCATCGCCTCCTCCGAATCAAAGACGGCGGGCAACTCCTCGTACTCGACGTCGACCAGTTGTGCCGCCGCCGCTGCGATCTCGCGGCTCTCCGCCGCGACCGTCGCCACCTTGTCTCCGATGAACCGGACCTTGTCGTCGCAGAGCAGCGGCACGTCCTTGATGTTCCTGCCGGTGTGGCCGTTCGCGATGTCAGCCGCGGCGACGACCGCGAGCACACCCGGCATGGCGCGCGCCCGTGAAGCATCAATGGAGAGTATGCGAGCGTGGGGATATGGGCTGCGGACGTTCTTTGCCCAGACTGTTCCCGGAGGAGTGACGTCGGCGGTATAGGCTGCCGACCCGTTGACCTTGTCGACTCCTTCTATACGCGGGATCGGCCTCCCGATGATGGTGAACGCTGGCGCTGGCGAGATGGTCACGGCTACACCCCTGGCTCATGGGCTGCTGACGACGTGGAGTCTACCGGCACCCGTTCCCTTGCGCTACGAACAGCAGTCCGCCCTGCGAGCTCAGGCTGACGACTTCAGGAAAGCGACAACGGCCTCGTCGTGCAGTTCGGGTTGCTCCCACTGCGGCCAGTGGGCCGCATTCTCGATCAACCGGAACTGTGCTCCGGGGATCACGCTCGCGAGGTACTCGCCCACCTCCGGCCCTGCGCCGCGGTTCTGGTCGGTCCAGAGCACGAGCACAGGAGGTTTGAGCGTCGCGGCGACTTCCTCCTCGTAGTGCATCAGCCGGGGCCTCGGTGCGGAGATGCCGTACACCCTCGCCATCGACTCTCGTATCTCCGGCACCGCATACATGCGGTACTGGACGTCCACCAGCTCTTCGGTCAGGTGGTCGGGGCTCGCAACGAGGTACTCCATCCGCCTCCTCACCGTCTCCCGGCTGAAGTTCGTCACCGAGTCCCTGCAGAGCGGCACGAGCAGATTGCCCTCCGGTGTATCCGGGAACTCGCGCTTGAAGTTGACGTAGTACGAACCTGAGTTCAGCACCAGCTTGCCGCATCGCTCGGGATGGTGGAGGCCGATGTGGAACGCCATGCCCGCGCCCATGGACTCTCCCTCGATGTGCGCCCACTCGATGCCGAGCGCGTCCATGAAGTCCAGCACCGCCTCCGCCTGACGCTCGACCCGGTGCTCGGAGTCGTAGGGCTCGAGCGATGAGTAGCCATGGTAGAGCGCGTCAATCGCGTAGACGTGGAAGTCGTTCGCCAGCCTCATGACGTTGCGGGCGAACAACTCAGCGCTGCTGCCCACCCCATGGATGAGTATCAGGGCATCGCCCGAACCCGCCTCTATCACCCGCGTCCTGTACCGGGCGCCGGAGACAACACGCACCGTGGCGCCCAGCAGGTTAACCCACAGCGACGACGGCGCACTCGCTCCAAACTCCGTCATGACAGGACTCAGCGCGCTGCCGCGCCCGTCAGGAGGTCCATGTACCGTTCGACGGGGTTATTGGGACCCCTGCCGAGGCGCGCGGTTCCCATCCTGTAGGCACTCAGCGCCGGATAGTGCTCCATGGGCAGCTCTATGCACACGTTTGCGGTGGGGGGCCTGAAGGTGTTGATGGGGTCGCCACCGTCCGCCACGACCTGTATCTGTTCCTCCAGCATCTTCCGGAACATGATGAGCCCGCGGTCGGTCTCCGCGAGTTTCTCGACGGTGCGGTCGGTGATTGGTCCTTGCGCCGGCCAGGCCAGCACGTCCTGCCCCAACACGTACTCAGGGTAGTCCTCGAGGGGGACGTCGAACGTCTCGATCTCTCCCAGCGGGGGCAGGGATACGCCGTCCACCGGATGGTAGATCTGGTACGCGAGGTGCCAGGTGGTCGTGTCGTCGATAGGCACCCGCATCTGCAGTTCTTCGCGTCCCGGCCCGCCGATGAGTACGTAGTTCGGGAACACCAGCGGATGGCCTTCCAGCCAGGAAGCCGCAGTGGCTTCGTCCTCTCCCTCGCGCAGGCGGTACTTCTGGATCCCGAACACGTTGCGCTCGAACCCGATCTTGATGTGGTGGCGCAGGAAGTTCCGCGTCTGGTTGAAGGCAGCCTCGTCGGTGATGCCCTTGCGCTCCAGCGCATACGCTCCGAACGCCCCGTGCATCCACTCGACGTGCACGGTGTCCACGGCATTCTCCTGGCACTGGAGCCAGTTGCACGGGACGGTGGTGGTGCCCACCTGCCGGAACACGTTTTCTACGACGAAGATGTCCCAGCGAGGAAGCAGCGGTGCGGGCTGAGGCCCGATGTACGCCCAGATGAGCCCTCCGAGTTCCTGAACGTCGTAGGCCGCTATCTGTACGCGGGCAGCGAAGTTGTGCGCCGGGTCTTCGGCGGGCTGTTCGAGGCACTGGCCGCTCGCGTCGTACATCCAGCCGTGGTACGGGCAGCGCAGCCCCTCGTCGGTCGGGATGCCGTGTTTCAGGTCGACACTGCGATGGGCGCACCGCTGCTGAACGAGCCCCAGCCGTCCCTGGCGGTCCCTGAACAGGGTGAGGTTCTCACCGAGCAGGCGGACGCTCTTCACCGGGTTCTCGCCAAGCTGCTGGTCGGTGGCTACCGGGTACCAGTAGCGCCTGAGCAGGTCGCCCATGGGTGTGCCGAGGCCGACCCGGGTCAGGCGCTCGTTCTGTTCCTGGGTAAGCATCGCTCCTTACCTCCGGCCGTATTCCGTCCGGCTGCCGCTCTTGTCCGCGCTAGAACCCGTAGAAGCGGGCGGGGTTGTGCGACAGCACCTTCTCCAGCGTTTGCGGGGAGATGTCCTCCCGGCCGCGCAGCAGATGCACCAGCTCCGGTTCAGCGGACTGGTCGCCGTGGCCGTAGTCGGAGCCGGTAATCATGTTTTCTTCGCCCAGATACTGCAGGATGTAGGGCAGGTCCTCGTCCGCCTCACACGCGACGAAGAGCCGGTTCTCCTGGAAGTACGACGGCCCGAACTCCGAACTGGGGACCCTCAGCCGACGGTGTAGGAAGTGCACGAGGTACGGTATCCACGAGGAGTTCGCCTCGATGAACCCCCACCGCAGGTCGGGGAAGCGCTCCGGGATCTTGCTGCAGGCCAGATCGTAGAACGCCATGACCGGCAGCAGCCGGACATCCGGGAACACGAAACTGAGGCGGCTGTCGAAGAACTCCGTCAGCACCGGAGAGCCGGGGCCGGTGTGGACGCAGATGGGCAGGTCCAATCGCTGCGCCTCCTCGTAGATCGGGAAGAAGTACGGCTCCGCCAGCGAGCGATCCTTCTCGACGCCCTTGAAGAGCACCCCGCACGCCCCATTCTCCTTGCCGAAGTGCATCTCCTCGATACTCTTGTCGCGGTCGCGCAACGGCGGAACGACGATCCATCGCATCCGTCCGCCAGAGCGGGAGCAGGCGTCGGCCATGAACCGGTTGTAGCACCGCGCCAGCGCCACCTCCAGTTCCACGTCATGCGTCAGAAACCCGATGAACAGCGTGGGGTAGATGATCTGGATGTCGACGCCCATGTTCGTTGCGTCGTCCAGCCGTGCGTCGATGTCGGTCATCGCGCGCTTATGCCATGCCGTCGAGTTGCGTATCTCGTCCTCGATGGGCGGAGTCGCCAGCGCCTGCCCGCCTTTGCCTGGCGGGTGCGGCACGAAATGGCTGTCGATGATCCAGAAGTTGCGGACTGCCCCGTTGTTCGGATCGGCGCTGGCAACCAGTTGGGGCTTGCGGTGCGCCATCTCCTCATCGAAGAAATCCCAGATGCGCTCCGATTCGATCACGTGCGTGTCAGCGTCGATCACCGTTGCCATCCGACACCTCCTCCGTGTTCCTCAGCGCCGCCTTCGCAGGCCGGATACCCGCCATATTAGTCCGCTGCCGCCGGACTGCAAGGGCGTGCGGTAACCGTGCAGCAGATAGCTAGTCGTCCAGTGGAACGACCTCGCCGTCCTTCACCGTTATCTGCTTGCCAGTGAGTTCCATCGGCGTGTCGCAGGCCAGGATGTACCGGTCCTGGACGATGTCGCCTACCCAGTGCATCGTCGCGCGGTTCTCGACGGGGGTCTCGTCGGTGGCGATAGCGCGCAGACCGCTGCCCGGCGGTGCGCCGCCCGGCCCCATGCTGACGATGCAGACGTTGTTCTCCCGCTCTTCCATGGCGACGTCCGCAGTGAACGCCCGTATCGCAACCTTCGAGACTCGGTAGACGCACGCGCCGATGGAGTCCGGCATGCGGTCGTTGCGGACGTTGCCCTGCCCGAAGTTGATGATGTGGCCGCCGCCCTGTTCCCGCATGTAGGGGATGGCGTGCTTGGTGCAGTGGAACGTGCCGATGAGATTCGTGCGGATGATGTTGTCGAAGAATGACGACTCCATGTCCGCGATGCGAGGCCACCGGGGCGAGCCTGCCTGGAAGTGGGTCACGATGGCCGCATCGTTGATAAGCACGTCGATCCGCCCGTAGTGCTCATGCACGCGGGCCAGCATCCCGCGCACCTGCTCTTCGTCGCGGATGTCCACCTGAACGGGGAACACCGCCGCTCCGCGCTCCGCCACCTCCGCCGCGACAGTTTCCATCGGCGCGATGTCCGCGATAGCCAGCCGCGCACCCGCCTCAGCGAACGCACGCGCGTTGTACCGGCCTATCCCCATAGCGCCGCCGGTGATGACGACCACCTTGTCCTTTACGGGCATGCTCCCTCCTTCGCGCGTCAGGCGCGCGGTTCCTCGGGTTGAGTTGCTGATTCAGCTAGCCCTGGCAGGCTAGACCCACTCGGCGAATCCCATGGCGCAACCGTTGCCCGCTTCCGTGCGGTAGCACGGGACGTAGTCCACCATGTTCAAGGCGAGGCCGCCGCCGGACATCGCGCCCGCCAGCGCGATCCAGTTCTTGATCTCGGATGTGCCGGCGCGGAAACGCACGTCCGGATAATCGGTGAGTTTCGTCACGTCGTCGTGCTTCAGCCCGTCGATGATCCGGTGGTCCAACTCTTCCTCGATAACGGTGTGGCTCAGGCCGCCCGAGGCGAAGACAGCGACGCGCTTGTCGGAGTCCCACTCCTCGATCGCCTTCCGGATCGTCTGCCCGAACCGGTAGCAGCGGGACGCCGTCGGTGTGTTCGGCGGGTAGTAGGTATTGACGAGCACCGGCACGCTGGGAGTGACGACGTTGTTCATCAGCCGCCGGTAGACGTAGTAGAAGGCGTGGCCGATGGAGCCGTCGCCGTCGCGTCCCGCCGGGAGCTTGCTCGAGCGCGCCACGTCGAACTCGTTTTCGATGAACGTCTCGATGAGGTACTCGCCGAGCGCAGCGTCCGCAGGGTGTGTCAGTTGGCCTGCTGGTCGCCGCGCGACTTCGGGGTCACTGAGAGAGCCGCGCGCGCCGTTCAGGCTGGGGATATCGTTGACCGTGTCCCCGTAGTAGATGGAGAGGGCGGGCATGTTCTCGTCGTCGAACGACTCCTTCTGATCGTCGCCCAGGATGATGCAGACGTCCGGCTTCACTGCCGCCAGCGTCTGCTCCAGGTGGGCGATGGCGCTCTGGCACGCGTCCCACCGGGTCTGGAACTTCTCGTCCGTGCACTCCTTCTCGAAGTGCTCCCCCGCGCGCAGCTCTGCAAGCTCGCCGAACGAGTACGTCTTGCCCTCGAACCAGTGGACCGCCTGCGTGCGCCCGCGGTCTCCGTAGGTCCGCCAGTTCTCCGGCGGCATCTCCAGTTGCGGAGCATGGGAGGAGGCCATCCCAAGAACGATCTCTGCCATCATCCACCTCCGTTCTCACATCTGAGCGGAGTGTACACCTTTGTCCTTCGAGCGGCGCTGTCCAAACAGCAGGAGTACGCTGGCTCTCCCACGCCTGCGCCGATAGCGCCGCTACGCACGCTTGCGATAAGGTAATCGGACGGCGGTCACCACTGCAGCGGGAGCAACGCTCCGCGAGGGCCGCCCAATCAACCGACTGGGACTCGTGAGTGCTTTGCTGAAATCCATCGGCTGCGGCAGCCTACGCCTCGAACACGCGGGACAAACTATCTCTCTGGCCGGATGGGTGCACCGCCGCCGCGACCACGGCGGCCTCGTCTTCATCGACCTGCGCGACAGCACCGGCATCGTGCAGGTGGTGTTCCATCCGGAGGAAGCGCCTGAAGCATTCGGCGTCGCTGAGCGATTCCGCGCTGAGTGGGTTGCCCAGATAACCGGCACCGTGCGACCGCGTCCCGAAGGGACCGCCAACCCCAACCTCGGCACCGGAGACGTCGAGGTGCTCGCGAGCGCTACCGTCGTCCTCAACGCCGCCAAGACGCCTCCGTTCGACGTGAGCCAGGACGCCCCCGTCGACGAACTGCTCCGCATGCGCTACCGCTACCTCGACCTGCGGCGGCCCTTCATGCGCGAGAACCTCCGCATGCGCCACCGCGTCGTCAAATTCATACGCGACTACCTCGACGAGCGCGATTTCGTGGAGATCGAAACTCCCATCCTCATCAAGAGCACGCCGGAGGGCGCACGGGACTTCCTCGTCCCCAGCCGCATACACCAGGGCAGCTTCTACGCCCTTCCCCAGTCTCCTCAGCAGTTGAAACAGCTCCTCATGGTCGCAGGCACCGACCGCTACTTCCAGATCGCCCGCTGCTTCCGCGACGAAGACCCGCGCGCCGACCGCCTACCCGAGTTCACGCAACTCGATCTCGAGATGGCATTCGTCGACCGCGACGACATCATCGCCCTGATGTCTGATCTCTACACCGAACTCATCCAGGTCATCCGCCCGGACAAGCACGTGCCCCTCCCCGTCCCCCACTTCACCCACCAGGAAGCCATGGCGCGATTCGGCAGCGACAAACCCGACATCCGCTTCGGGCTGGAGATAGCCGACTTCTCCTCCATCGTCGCCGGCAGCGAGTTCAAGGTCTTCTCGGGTGTCGTTGCAGGCGGCGGCGTGGTCAAGGGCTTCGCCGCCCCCGGCCTCGCCTCGATCCCCCGACGCCAGGCCGACGAGCTGGTCGAGCTCGCCAAGCGCCACGGCGCCCGCGGACTCGTCACCATCGCCCTCGACGAAGCCGCAGGCTCGCTCGACGCGCTCACGCTAGACCACGTACGCACGCCTGCCCGGGCCCTGTCGCTCGACGAGATCAAGTCGATAGCAACCGCCTGTGGCGCCGCGCCGGGTGACCTCGTCCTCATCGTGGCGGGAGAGGAGCCGCAGTCCTCCTCCACGCTAGGCCAGTTGCGCCTCCACATGGGCGAGCGGCTCGGCCTCGCCGACCCGAACACCATCGCCCTCTGCGTCATCTCCGACTTCCCCCTCTTCGACTGGAACGAGAACGAGAATCGTTGGGACTCGGTGCACCACCCCTTCACTGCCCCCTTCGACGACCACTGGGAACGGCTGGACTCCGACCCCGGGAACATGACTGCCAAGGCCTACGACCTCGCCGCGAACGGCTACGAACTCGCGGGCGGCAGCATCCGCATCCACGAACGTGCACGACAGGAGTCCATCTTCCGCACGCTCGGCCATTCACCGGAGAACGTGGAAGCGCAGTTCGGTCACCTGCTGGAGGCTTTCGAGTACGGCGCTCCGCCGCACGGTGGCTTCGCGGGAGGCATAGACCGGCTGGTCATGATCCTGTCCGACAAGGCCGACTCCATCCGCGACACCATCGCGTTCACCAAGACTCAGATCGGCGCTGACCCCCTCTTCGGCGCGCCATCGCCCGTCGACCAGTACCAGCTGGACCAGCTCGGCCTCGCGCTCGCGCCTCGGAGCCCTGACCCCGAGAAGCAGTAGGACAGGCGCCCCATGCTCCCGGAGCTGACCATCGCCCAGGCGGCTGTCCTCGCGCTGCTGGGACTGTCCGTCGGTGCGGTGGGAGCGCTCGCGGGTGTCGGCGGTGGGTTCCTCCTCGTTCCGGTGCTGCTGTTCATCTTCCCTGACGCCGACCCTGCCACCGTAACCGCCATCTCCCTCACCGCGGTCTTCTTCAACGCTACCTCCGCGAGCGTCGGCTACCGCCTCTGGCGCCTGCAGGACTTCCGCACCGCTCTCATCCTCATCGCCCTGGCGGTTCCCGCCGCGGCAGTGGGCGCGCTCATCAATCGCGTGACCGACCGCGGCGCGTTCGAGATCGTGTTCGGCGTGGCGCTCCTGCTGGGAGCGGTCTACCTCATCGGCCGTAGCGCGCTCGAGTCCCGGCCGCAGGAACCTTCTCCGCGAGGACGGCAGCGCACTATCACCGAGAAGACAGGCCACATCTACGGGTATCGCGTCAACGAGCCGCTCATCGCCGCCATCGCACCCTTCGCAGGCTTCATCGCGGGGTTCTTCGGCATCGGCGGCGGCATCATCAACGTGCCCGTCATGATGCTCCTCATCCGCATCCCGAAGGCCGTTGCCGTCGCGACCTCCCAGCTCGAACTGACCGCCGCCGCGGCTGCCGCGCTGGCCATCCACCTCGCGTACAGTAGCGACGAGGCAAGCCTCTGGCTGCGGGCTGGCATCGCCGGTCTGGGGGCAACGATCGGCGCGCAGATCGGTGTGCGGCTGGCGCCCAGGGTAGGCGGGAGGCTCGTGCTCGGCGTCATCGGAACCGGATTGCTCATCGCCGCGGCGAGGCTGCTGCTCTGAGCGCTACTGACCTACCGCGATGCCTTCCAGTCCCCACGCGCCTCTAAACCACACGGGTAGCGCTGGACAACCGGATCGGACGGCAACGCTTTCCGCCAGACCAGACGCCTTCCCCTCTCTGGCCAGCGCAAACATGGACGGCCCCGCGCCGCACAGCGCCGGGCGCAACCCCACTCCCTCGAACGCCTCCCGCATCGCCGCGTAGAACGGATAGGCCTCGGCTGCAACGCCATCGAACGCGTTGACCGCGTGCGCATCCAGCGGTTCACCTCTGCGCATGCGTGCTTCCGCCTCCGCTGTGGCGCTCCCGTCCGTGTAGTGCTCAGGCCTCAGCAGTCCGTACATCTGCCCGGTCTTGTCCCGGGGCCTCGACGCATCCGGGACAGCTACGACTCCCTCGCCCTGGGGAGTTGGCAACGGCGTCAGCCGCTCGCCACGACCCTCCCCCAGCGCAGTGCCGCCGGAGACGAAGAATGGCACGTCGCTGCCCAATTGCGCCGCGAGTTCGCGCAACGCATCGGCATCGAGGTCGAGCCCCCACAGCCGCCGCAGACCGAGGAGCGCAGTGGCAGCGTCGCTGCTGCCACCTCCGAGACCCCCGGCCATAGGAATACGTTTCCTCAGGTGGATCGCCGCTCCTGTCGAGACACTCGCCTCGCGCTGCAGCAGACGCGCCGCCGCCAGCACGAGGTTCTCCTCCACCGGGGCGGCGCCCTCCGGCTCGACCGTCAGGCTCAGGTCGTCGGATGCCTCGAACGTCAGCTCGTCCGCGAGGCTGAGCGACTGCAGGATCGTCCGCACCTCGTGGTAGCCGTCATCCCTGCGTCCGAGCACCTCGAACGTCAGGTTGACCTTCGCGGGGGCAAGCAGCCGCAGCACAGACGACTACCAGCGGCGCTTGTACTTGGAGATGCTCCGCATCTCACGAGGCGGGTCGAGTTGGCGGCCCATGATGGTGTACGAGACTTCCGCCACGTACAGGCTGCCCTCCGAGTCCACGGCAATCCCGTGCGGAGCGACGAACTCGCCCGGCCCCTCGCCTTCCACCGGAGCGCCGAAGCGGCAGACCAGCTTGCCGGTCAGGTCGAAGACCTCCACGCGGTGCCCCATGTTCGGCGAATCGAAGCCGCCTATGCCGTTCAACTCGCCCACGTAGATGTGGTCCTGCCAGAGCACCATCGCGTCGGGCCGGTGGATGTTGCTCCACATGGTGATGAACTGCCCATCCGCATCGAATACCTGGATGCGGTGCGCCTCCCGGTCCACCACGTAGACCCGGTCCTCGCCGTCGAATGCGATGTTGTGCGGGCGCATGAACTCTCCGGCGTCGATGCCGGGGCTGCCCCAGGAGAACTTGTAGTCGCCCGCACTTGTGTAGACGTGCACTCGTGCGTTCCCGTAGCCGTCCGACACATACCAGTCGCCGTTCGACGGTCGGATCGCTGCGGACGTCGGGCGGTTGAACGGTTCGCCGCCCCACTTCGGCGACGGGTTGTTGCGGTTCCCCAGTTCGAATAGCTGCTCGCCTGCGCTGTTGAACTGCTGGATGGTATGGATGCCGTCATCGGCAACGAGCAGCGTGTCGTCGTGCGCGATGTACAGCCCGTGGGTGCGGTTGCTGAAGTAGCCCTCGCCGAACGACTTGATGAAGTTGCCGTCCTTGTCGAACTGCATCAGTGGGTGGTCGCCCCGCGTGAGCAGGTACACGTTGTCCTGCGAGTCCACGGCAACGCCCGGACATTCGAGCAGGCTGTATCCCTCCGGGATATTGGGCCATCCCGGGACGTACTCGTACTGGAACCCCTCATAGCCGAAAACGTCCGCCATTTCGTGCTCCTCCGGCGGTATGCCGCGGCCCCGATTCTACGCTAACGGGTTCGCACTCATGCCAGCCGGTTGCATGATTGTGTCCCGTCGCCCCACAACCCTCTCTGAATCAGGTACCATCCGTACAGCAACCGACAGATAGCGGAGGAAAGCGCAATGACCCAGAACGGCACACCGAAGGACGCGATCGCGCGCGGAGGCGGCGACGGCAGGTTCGCTTACGACAGGTGGATGGAAGCGCAGGGGCTCCCCATCCATCGCGGCTACTTCATCGAAGACCTCCGCACCGTCGAGGTCGCCCCGTGGCACGAGCGCGAGTGCAACGGCGCCTTCATACAGGTATCCGGCATGGAGGGTGTCGCCGAAGCGCGCATCACCGAGCTCCCGCCCGGTGCGAGCGCTCCCCCGTTCAAGTTCGCACTCGACGAGGTCGTCTACACGCTCGCGGGGCACGGCATCGCCACCGTCTGGACGGACGGCGTGCCCAAGCACAGCTTCGAGTTCGGCCCGCGCAGCCTCTTCCTCATTCCGCGCGGTTCGCACCGGCAGTTCGCCAACGCCCGCGGCGACCAGCCACTGCGCATGGTGCACAACAACTACCTGCCCGTCGCCATGTCGCTCGAACCGGACCCGGACTTCTACTTCAACAACTCCTACCCGCACCCGGAGCTGCTGCAGCCCCGCGAGGAGGAGCTGTACGCCGTCGCCAAGCGCGCGCCGGACATGGGACGCGGCGCTACCTGGTACGGCAATTACTTCACCGACATGGCCGCGTGGAACGACCTCGTTCCGCACCGCCAGCGTGGCGGCGGTGGACACGTCGTGGACGTCTCCTTCCCCAACTCCCAGATGGGCGGACACATGTCAGTCTTCCCGCCGGGGACCTACAAGAAGGGACACCGGCACGGGCCCGGACGGGTCATCGTCATCCCCGCGGGCGAGGGCTACTCCATCCTCTGGCCGGAGGGCGGCGAGAAGATCATCGCTCCCTGGCACGAGGGCAGCATGTTCACCCCGCCCGACCGCTGGTTCCACCAGCACTTCAACGTCAGCGTCGAGCCCGCCCGCTACCTCGCGCTCGCCCCGCTGCCCCAGTTCAGCGGGCACAGCGAGAAGGTGGAGGACCGCAGGCGCGACCAGATCGAGTACCCGTACGAGGAAGCCTGGATCCGCGAGAAGTTCGAGGAAGAGCTCGACAAGCGCGGGCTGGAGAGCCTCATGCCGGACGAGGCCTACAAGAACCCCGACTTCAAGTGGGGCTACGGCTCCGACGAGGAGCAAGGCGCTGTGATCGGCCTCCTGCAGAGCAGCCGCTAGCGGCAGCCATCGCAACCGGAACACTGAAGGGGCGGCTCTTGGAGCCGCCCCTTTGTCATACGCTCTGTCTATTCAGGACGCTCGACTGTGGCGCCGTGAGGTTTACACCAACACCATCGAACGCACCGTGGGCATCCCGGACTTCGCGAGGCTCCAGTGCTCACCGTGGTCCTCGCTCACGTAGAGGTCGGTGGCCGCAGCCGCTACAAGCGCGCCGCCGGGGCCCGCCACCATTGTCCTGACCATCGCCTCCAAGGAATCGGGCAGGCCGTTCGCGAGCCGGAGCCAATTGACCCCGCCGTCCTCGCTGCGGTAGAGCGCGGCGTTTGCCGTGCCGTTCGCTCGCCATCCCGGCGGAGGTGTTGCGGCGGCGGCCGTGTACAGCAGTCTTGGGTCTTCTGGCGCCGCAACCAGGGGCATCGTGTACGGTCGCTCCAGACCCTCCTGCACCAGGGTCCAACTCTGGCCGCCATCCTCGCTGCGGTGGAACCCGCACCCCGTGGTCGCGTACATGTGTCGCGCATCGGGGTCTGCCACCACCTCGTGGACATCGAAGAACAGCCCCTCGTTCAGGCTCTCCCATGTCACGCCATCGTCGACGCTCCGGAACACGCCGCCCTCCTCGACGCCAACGTAGACGCCGCCCGCCTGCGCGGGATCAGGGAAGATCGAGCGTACGTGGGGGATGTGCGGAGGCGGGGGGAACGTCCACGTCTCGCGGCCGGGGATGTCGTTGAACGTATCGCAGCCAACCCACGTGGCCCCGCCGTCGCCGCTCCGGTACATCATCGCAGGCGACACGCCCAGCCACACGAGCCCCGGCACGCGTGCGTCGGCCCCCAGCGTCCAGGGTTGCGCCTCGACCGCGCGGGGGTTCATCAGCTCCCAGTGGTTATGCCCGCTCCGGCGCCAGACCGCTGCATCGTCCGTGACGGCGTACACCGTGTCGCCGGCGCCCGCGAGCATCACTCGGGTATCAGGGCCGTCCTCCGCGTGGAACTTGCCGCTGTCCAGGTGGAACGCGAACACACCTTCGTCTGTTCCCAGCACCAGCTCACTCATGGCTGCCTCCTCATCTGCTCATGGCCTGTTGCTCTTGCGGCAAGTGTACTCGTCCAACACGGGCGTCTCTACTCCGGGCGTTTACCGATGCGCAGGCGGACGACGCCGCAATCGCACAGGTAGTCCGTCCACGCCAGTTCGTCGAGTTCGTTTGGCAGCAGGGGTTGGCCGCGCTCCGAGTACGGCACCTCCCGCACACGCGACGCGCCGCAGTGCTCGCACGACGGCTCCATCCGCAGCCCGCCTTCATCGCGTATCGTTACTCCGCTCATCCCGCTGCGCTCCGCCACGCACGATACAACGACGCCCACTCCGCCATAGACAGCGTCTGCGCCCTGCGCGACGCCTCGATCCCCGCAGCGGCAAGCAGCCGCTCCGCCTCACCAGGCTCAACGTTCAGCCCGCCCGACAGCGCGTTCCGCAGCTGCTTGCGAGGCGCGCTGAACCCGGCCCTCGCCAGCATGAAGAACCGCTCCGCGTCGTCCACACCCTCCGCCAGTCCATCGTGCAATTCGATTCCAACGACCGCCGACGTCACCTTCGGCGGAGGCGTGAACGACCCCGGACGCACGACGCGCGCGATACGCGGGCTCCCGAACAGTTGCACCGCCAGGGACACCAGCGACATCGCTCCCGGCTGCGCGCACATCTGCTCAGCGACCTCTCGCTGCACCAGCACCGCCGCACGCTCAGGACGACAGTCCGACTCCAGGAAACGCCGCAGGATAGGCATCGCGGCGTAGTACGGCAGATTGCCGAGCATCTTGTACGCTGCGCAGCCGCCGAGCAGCGCGGCAGGGTCGGCTACGCGGGCGTCTGCTTCCACGACCTCTAGGTTGGATGGCGCAGCATCTGCGAGCGAACGCGCCAGTGCACCATCCAATTCGACCGCGATGACGCGCTGTGCCCGCTCCGCCAGTACGGCCGTGAGCGCCCCTCGCCCCGGCCCGACCTCGATGACCGTATCGCCGGAGCCAACGTCCGCCGCGTCCGCGATTGCGCCGAGGATGTTGCGGTCGGTCAGGAAATGCTGCCCCAGGCTCTTTCTGGGAGCGCCGTGCGCCATGGCTGGCCTCGGAAACGCACGCGCCGGAGACGATCTATGCCTCCGGCGCGGCGGGTTTGCAGAAGAGAGGCCGTGCACCTCTCGTCGAACCGGGAGCCCGCGCGCTTAGCCTTGGACCCGGACTCGAACCAGACTGGTCTGCGGCACTCGGAGCACTCCGCTTAGCGCTGCTTCCTTCCGGACCTGACGCGGTTCACAGGGCTCCGTCGCGCAGGGTCTGGCTCTCAACGTCCGTTTCCCAGCCAGAGACGGCGAGACCGGCCCTCTAGAGAGGAGTTCAACCCCGCTGAAGCGGATTTCGGGTGCAGGGCACCGCTAGCTCCCCGTCTAGCACGGCCACAGCCATGCTATGCGTCGGAACACGACAGGTCAACGCGGCGCCTCTCCCCCAACCCTCCGGCTGCCTGCTATCCTCTCCCTGTCATGCCAGTCCGCACCGCCGTCATCACCGCTGCCGGAGTCGGCACGCGCTTCCTTCCCATCTCCAAGTCCGTTCCCAAGGAGATGCTGCCGCTCGTCGACCGCCCCGTCCTGCAGTACGCCGTCGAGCAAGCCGCCGAGGCGGGCATCGAGCGCGTCGTCCTCGTTACCTCTCGCGGCAAGACAGCGATGGAGGACTACTTCGACGTCGCCCCCGAACTGGAACGCACCCTCCGCGAGCGTGGCAACGCCAAACTCGAGCCGGTTGAGCAAGCGGGGCGTATGACCCGCATCATCGCCGTGCGCCAGCCGGAGCCGCTCGGACTCGGCCACGCTGTCCTCATGGCGAAGGAGGCCGTCGGCAACGAGCCGTTCATCATCTACCTGCCGGACGAGATACTCCTCGGCGAGCCCTCCGTGACCCGCCAGATGCTCGACGCCTACGAGCGGCGCGGCAACGCCATCGGCGTCGTCGAGGTGCCATGGGACGACGTCTCACGCTACGGCGTCGTCGAGGGCGAACCGCTCTCCGACCGGGAAACGCGGCTCACACGCAGCGTCGAGAAGCCGCCGCGCGACGAGGCTCCCTCGAACCTCGCCATCGTTGGCCCCTACGTCTTCTCGCCCGCCATCTTCGGCTGCCTCGAGGAGATAACCACCGGCGCGATAGGCGAGCTCCAGCTCACCGACGCCATCGCCCTCCTCGCGCAGCGCGAGCCCGTGCACGCCTACCGCTTCGAGGGTGAGCGCTTCGACGCCGGCACGCCGCTCGGCCTCATGCAGACCGCCGTGGAGATTGCCCTGCGCCGCCCGGACTACGCCGACGAGATGCGTGCGTGGATCAAGGAACTGGCAGCGCGGCTGTAACGAGGCTCGCTAGCGGTCCATCTTGATGACCGCCAGGAACGCCTCCTGCGGCACCTCGACGCGCCCGATGCGCTTCATGCGCTTCTTGCCTTCCGCCTGCTTCTCCAGCAGCTTCCGCTTGCGCGTCACGTCGCCGCCGTAGCACTTCGCCAGCACGTTCTTCCGCATCGCCGTGACCGTCTCGCGAGCGATGACCTTGCTCCCGATGGCCGCCTGGATCGGCACGTCGAACATCTGGCGCGGGATGAGCTTCCGCAGACGCTCTACCAGCATCCGCCCCTGGTGATATGCGCGATCGCGGTGCGTGATGAGCGACAGCGCGTCGACCGGCGACTGGTTCACGAGGATGTCCAGCCGCACGAGCGGCGCGGAACGGTAGCCGTTGAACGAGTAGTCCAGCGACGCATAGCCCCGGCTGCGCGTCTTCACCTGGTCGTAGAAGTCCACCAGTACCTCCGCCATCGGCGCCGACGCTTCGAGCAGCACGCGCGGGTCGGACGACGGCGCGGCGTCGGCGCCCCCCGCGGGGCCACCGGTCGCATCCAGGTACTCGGTGCGCTTGAACTCGCCCCGGCGTGAGTTGATCAGCTCCATCATCGGCCCCACGAAACGCGACGGCGTGAGGATGGACAGGTCCAGCCACGGCTCCTCCACCTGCTGCGACTCCCCGCCTGTCGGCAGGTCCGTGGGACGCGACACCTCGCGAATCGAATCGTCGTTCATCGTCACGCGATACACGACGCTCGGCGCGGTCACTACGAGGTCCATCCCGTACTCGCGCTCCAACCGCTCCTGCACGATCTCCATGTGCAGCAGCCCGAGAAACCCGCACCGGAAGCCCGGCCCAAGCGCGGGTGAGCTCTCCGGCTCGTACACGAGCGCGGCGTCATTCATCTGCAGACGCTCCAGCGACTCACGCAGGTTGTGGAACTCGTTGCCGTCGCTCGGGTACAGCCCGGCGAACACCATCGGTTTCTGCTCGCCGTAGCCGGGCAGCGGCTCGACTGCGCCCGCGCGGGCGTGCGTGACGGTGTCCCCGACGCGGCAGTCGCCCACGCTCTTCAGCCCTGTCGCGAGATAGCCAACCTCGCCCGCCGTGAGAGTGGGCGCCTTGGCCATCGCCGGTCGGAACGCCCCGACCTCCAGCAGGTCCGCCTCCGTGCCCGTCGCCATCATCCGAACGCGGTCCGTGCCCTTCACTGCGCCGTCCATGACCCGCACGTACGCCATCACGCCCTTGTACGAGTCGTACTTGGAGTCGAACACGAGCGCGCGCAGCGGCCTCTCCTCGTGCGCCTCGGGCGGCGGAACGCGTTCCACGACCGCCTCCAGCAGCGCGTGAACGCCCGTGCCGTCTTTCGCCGAGACTTGCAGCACCTCGTCCGGCTCGAAGCCGAACGCCGTGACCAGCTCCTCGATGACCCGGTCGGGCTCGGCGGAAGGCAGGTCGATCTTGTTCACGACAGGAACGATGGTGAGGTCGTGCTCCAGTGCGAGGTAGACGTTGGCGAGCGTCTGCGCCTGGATGCCCTGCGCGGCGTCGACGATCAACAACGCGCCCTCGCAGGCCGCGAGCGAGCGCGAGACTTCGTACGAGAAGTCCACGTGGCCGGGCGTGTCGATGAGGTTCAGTTCGTAGTCACGGCCCTGGTAGGCGAGGTTCAGGCGAACAGCCTGCGCCTTGATGGTGATGCCGCGCTCTCGCTCGAGGTCCATCGAATCGAGCAGCTGGTCGTGCATCTCCCGCGCGGACACAGCGCCCGTAATCTCCAGGATGCGGTCGGCGAGAGTCGACTTGCCGTGGTCGATGTGGGCGATGATGCAGAAGTTGCGGATGAGAGAGGGGTCCACGCCCCTCATTCTAGCAGGGAGGCTCTAGGAGCCATCAGCGTCGCCGGACGGCTCGCTGCCCTCCGACATCATGCCACTCTCTGCCAGAGCGCCGATGAGCCCGAACAGCCCTTCCAGGACATCTTCGCCATCGTCCGAGCCACGCGTGCCCTGGGACGACTGGAGGTACCGGAAGAGATCGGAGTTGGCGGGGAGGACCAGTGTCGTTTGGTCGCCGAGCACTGCCCGGTATGCCTCAAGGCTGCGCCGGAATGCGAAGAACTCGGGGTCCTGCTCAAGCGCCTCGGCGAGGATGCGGATCGCCTCACCTTCGCCATCACCGCGGAGCCGGTTGGCAGCCTCGTCAGCCTGGGCGGCGATGATCTCCACCTGCCGGTCGACGTCGGCGATGCGCTCGCGGTACAACTCTTCACCCTCGGCGCGGAGACGCTGCGCCTGCACGGAGCGTTCCGTCCGCATGCGGTTGAAGATGTTCTCCTCCGTGGCGGGTGGGAAGTCGGCGCGCTTGATGCGGATATCGACGATGTCGACGCCGTAGTCGTTCTCGGCGGATTTGACGACTTGGTTCGCTGTCGCCAGGGCGCGACCGACGATGGCTGCGCGTGTGGCGACGCCTTGCTCGTTCACCAGCGGTTCGACGTCGGTGCGGTCCTCCTGGATGCCGATCAGCCGACCGCCGATGATCTCCGGCTGCGTGCTGCGCCCGATCTCGTCGCGCAGCGCCGCGATGACGATCTGCTGGATCCTCGAGTTGGCGGTGGTTTCGGTGCGCAGGCGCGTGATGAACTTGCGCGGGTCCTCGATGCGGTAGCGGACGTAGGCGTCCACCTCCAGGAATTGGTTGTCCTGGTCCGGCATGGACGTGGGCGTCACGTCTATCCGCAGGATGCGCTTGTCCAGCACGTTCGCAGTGTCCACGAACGGGGCCTTCAACTTCAGGCCCGGTGAGCGCACGACGGTCTGTATCTCACCGAATCGGGTGACGACCACGTACTGCGTCTCGTCGACCGTGTACAACGCCTGCGGCACGACGATGACCGCCGCGATGATGAGTATGAGGAGAGGAACGAGGAGTTTCATGTTAGCCCCCGCCCCCCGAAGCCACAGCAGCCGGGCCGGTGTTCGACGAAAGAGCGTCTTCCGTCAGCGGTAGGAACGGCACCACGTTGTCTGTGGATTCATCCAGGATGAAGAGTGTGACGCCGGGCAGGATGTCCTCGATCGCTTCGAGGAAGAGACGCGTACGCGTTACTTCCTGGGACAGCGCATACTCGGTGAAGACCGCAGTGAACTCAGCCGCCTCACCTTGCGCCCTGGCGATACGAGCATCCTTGAACGCCTGCGCCGCCTGGGTCACCTGCTCTGCGGCGCCGCGCGCCCGGGGGAGCCTGTCCTGCTCGTAAGCGAGCGACTCGTTGATGCGGCTCTCCCGGTCGACGCGCGCCCTGTTGACGTCGTCGAAGGCGTCGCGCACCTGGTCCGGCGGCTGGACTTCCTGCAACTGCACGTTCAGTATCTCTATGCCCGCGTTGTAGTCGTCGACGATCTGCTGCAGCAGGTCCTGCGTGTCAGTCTGCACCGCCTCTCTGCCAACGCGCAGGGGGTCGTCTATCGACCGCTGCCCGACGACCTGCCGAAGCGCGGCCTCGGCTGCGTCCTTGAGCGTCCGCCCGTCCGGGCGGCCCTCCACAGCCTCCGGACGGGCCGGGTCGCCGGGGTCGGCAACGTTGAAGAGGAACGCCCCGAGGTCCTTGATGCGGTACTGGACGACGAGGTCGATGGTCACGATGTTCAGGTCGCCGGTGATCATCTTGGACTCGACTACTTCGTCCGTGACGACACCGCCGGCGGTGGTCATGAAGCCGAGCTCCATTCCCCGGGTCTCCTCGACGGAGACGACGTCTACCCTGCCGATGGGCACAGGGGGGTACCAGTGGAGTCCTTCGTCCTCGGTGCCCCGAAACGCTCCGAAGAGACGGAGCGCAGCCTGCTCGGACGGCTGAACGGTGTAGAAACCGGTGCCGAGCCAGAGGGCCGCCGCGACAACGATGAGTCCAAGGATGAATAGACGGGAACCGCCGCCCGGAAGGCGTGAGCGTATGCCATCCCAGCTCTGTCGGAGGTTCTGGACTACCTGGTCCGGATCGAATTCGGGTCGGCGTTCGCCGTACATCTAACGCAACTTCTTCCGTAGACCCCGCGAAGGTAAGCCGTCCTCTGACGACCGCGCTGTGAGTGGACTCCAGCGCTCCGGGGGACAAGACGAGTCTATCCCCCACCCCCGAGGGTGTCAAACGTTGGGCATGGCTGCCCCGCCCGCTTGACGCACCTTTGCTTGACGCACTTTTGCACGGACGTGTGCGCGGGTATAGTATGCCGCAGCGAATCGTAGCACTTGCGGCTTGCCGCAACGAAACAGCAGTACATACCAGCCGTTCGCCTACGAGACCAAGCAACGCATATCCAGGGGAAGTGGAAGGCAGGAGGGAAAGATGAAGATTCACCGATTCCTGGCCCTTGGCGCGATAGCAGTGATTCTGGCGCTCTTTGCAGCGTGCGGCGGCGATGACGACCCAACTGCAACGCCGCGTCCGGCAGCCACACCGACGCCAACCCCGGCGGAAGCCATGATGGAGGAGGAGCCTACCCCAACCGCCGAGGCGATGATGGAGGAACCAACTCCCACCGCCGAGGCGATGACGGAGCAGCCCACCCCAACGCCTGTCCCGCGACCAACCCCCACGCTGGTGCCTCCGCCTCCCGGCTTTGACGCGGAAGAGTACTTCGGCGGTAAGACCATCCGCATCATCACCGGCACCAGTCCAGGCGGCGGCTACGACACCTTCAGCAGGCTCGTCGCTCAGGCGGCCGAGCGGCAATTCCCCGACAGCACTCGCTTCATCGTGCAGAACCTGCCCGGCGCGGGTCAGTTGCGCGGACTGCGAGCCGTGCTCGATTCGAAGCCGGACGGCCTCACCGTCGGCCCCGTCCACTCACGCTGGTTCGCTCGGCAGATGCTCGTGGGCGATGTCGACGGGTTCGACCTCGACAGGATCTACATCCTCGGCTCCCCAACCTTCACCATTGCCGAGAGCGGCTTCTGCCTCGACAAGGACTTCGCCTCGTCGTGGCAGGAAGTACTGGACAGGGACCTGACCATCAGGGTCGGCTCAGTGGGGCCTGGCAACGAGCCTCAGATCGAGTTCATGATCGAGAACGGCGGACCCTTCAAGCTCATCTACGGCTATGGCGGCTCGTCCGAGATCATGGCGGCGTTCGACCGCGGCGAGGTTGACGGGACAGGCCGTTGCGGCCCGGGCACCGCTGGCCGTCTCTATCCCGAGTGGATAGAGCAGGGTCGCCTCGTCCCCATCTTCTACAACAAGAAGCCGTACAACGACGAATGGTTGGCCAACCTCGGGCGTAACGAACCGCTCCCCTCCTTCCGTGACCTGCCTGGCCTCACGTTCGACCCAGCGCAGGCAGAAGGGCTTGAGTTGAACCTGCTTGTCGTCGAGATTTCCCGCGTCTTCGTGATGCCTGAAGAAGTGCCCGCCGACGTCACGCAGTACTGGCAGTCGGCCTTCGACCGCCTCGTGGCGGACCCACAGTTCATTGAGGCGATCAAGATTGCCGGATACGAGGACTCCTACGGATACGGCACCTCAGACGACATCTGGGAGATCATCAACCGGGTACGGAATGCCAGCCAGGCGACTCGCGACGTAGCGCTCGGGCTGAGCGGTGTCGGCGACCTGACCGTCAACTAGGGAAGCATCTTGCCGGTGCGGACGGCATGTCCGCACCGGGCTGCCAGGGCCGGTTGGATTTCCGATGTAAGGGCACCCCTCGTGGGTGCCCTTCTCTTGTCATGCCCGCGAGAGGCTCCTCAGCCTGATCCCGTCGAATTCACATTTGTGACATCCGCCCGTTGTGCGGACTAAACACCCCTGCTTACCCTGTCTTTCACCATGAATGGTTGTCGTTGCCTGGGCAACGCGGATGGAGGATTCGGATGGGCTCGAAACGGCGCAGAAAGGCTCACCAGAAGGCTCGGATGAGCCCGCCTGAGCCCCCGAAGGGCTCACCACAGAAGCCCGAATTACGAACGGAGGAGCATACGATGAGCCAGAATGAGCCGGTTTTTCAGGAAAATCTCACTGACAGGCAGATTGTGGCGCTCCCGCATGTCGCCGGTGCTGCTACGAACGCCGAAGGCGCAAGAGCTGCGGATATCAGCATCGCGACGCTCAAGCGATGGCAGCAGGACCCCGCCTTCCGGGAGGAACTCCGCCGGCAGAGGCAGGAAACTTCGGACCTCGCTCAGGTCGAACTCAACGGCCTCGCGCTGAAGAGCATCTCCGCGCTGGCCGAACTCCTGGAGGACCCTAACCCGCGGGTCAGGATGCAGGCCGTTCGCCTTGCGCTCGTCGTGGGCATTCAGGTCGGTAAGGCCAGGGAGAATCAGCGGCGCCTCAGACAACTCGAAAAAGCGCTCACCCTCCTTAAGAACCTCAAGTAGGGGCCGCCCCCGTCGCGCGTTGACGCTCCGGCTGAGGGCAGTGTAGGTTCCCCCCTTGTGCGATAACCAGAACGGATGAGGTACAACGGATACGATGGCTAACGAGTACGACGTCTACGGCGTCGGCAACGCGATAGTGGATACGGAAGTGGAGGTGGAGGACTCGTTCCTCTCGGGCCACGGTTTGGACAAGGGCATCATGACGCTCGTGTCCGCTGAGTCCCAGGCGGAACTCCTGGAGAGTCTCGCCGGGCATGCCCAGCACGGCTCCGCCGGAGGCTCGGCGGCGAATACGGTGACCGCCGTGGCCCACTTCGGCGGCAGCGCATTCTTCACCGGCAAGATCGGCAACGACATGCACGGCGCGCTCTACCGCGAGAGCCTTGCCGAGGCCGGGGTTGAGTTCGACATGACGCCAGCGAACACAGGCCCCACCGGTGCCTGCGTCATCCTCGTCACACCGGACGGCGAGCGCACGATGCGGACGAGCCTCGGCGCGGCCTCTACACTGCAGCCGGGCGACATCGCCTCTGCCGCACTCCGGTCCAGCCGCATCGTATACGTGGAGGGATACCTGCTCAGCACCCCCTCATGCGCGGAAGCTGCCGAGTGCGCCATGGCCGTTGCATCCGAAGCAGAAGTGCAGGTAGCGCTCAGCCTCTCCGATCCGGCCATCGCGGCGATCTTCATCGACGAGTTCCGGCGCGTCACCCGGCAGTACGTGGACGTCCTCTTCTGCAACGAACACGAGGCAGGGATATACGGAGGCGAGGGCTCACGGGAGGAGCGGCTTCGGGCCGTTGGCATGGACGCCCCGCTGGTGTTCATGACCTGCGGCGCGGACGGCGCGCTGGTCTTCGACGATGGTGCCATCACGCACGTGCCGGGATACGTTGTGCCCGTCGTCGACACCACCGGAGCAGGCGACGTCTTCGCCGCGGGCGCGCTCTACGGGCTCACGCATGGCCTCAACCCCACCGATGCTGGTAAGCTCGGCTCGTTCGCCGCCGCGAAGGTCGTAACCGGTTTCGGCGCGCGGTTGCGCGAGCCATTGCACGAGACGCTGGAAGCCATTCTCAACGGGGCCCATCCGCTCGGTTGACCAGAGAGGAGACACGGACAATGACCACCGACCGCCACCAGAAGGCTGCATGGGCGCAGACGCACGACGTGCCGGAGCAGTGGGAGGAGCAGCAGTTCGTAGACAACTGGGTCACGCGCGACGATGGCAGACAGGACCAGCGCGGGCCGATGATCCAGGCCGCGGTGGACGCCGCGCCCTTCCCCACAGACCAGGCCATCCGCGCCCTGGACGTCGGTTCGGGCTACGGCCTGCTCTCCGGCCACCTGCTGGCGAAGTTCCCCAACGCCCACGTCACGCTGCAGGACATCTCAGAGCCGATGTTCGGCCACGCGAAGGAGCGCCTCGCGGCGTACGCGGACCGCACGGCCTACGTCAAGAGCGATTTCTCACAGCGCGACTGGGCCTCCGGGCTCGGCGGGCCCTTTGATTTCGTGATGTCCGCCATCGCCATCCACAACATGTACGACGACGGCCTCATCGCCGGCATCTACAAGGACATCCACGACCTCATCGCCGACGGCGGCATGTTCGCCAACCTGGACTACGCCGCACAGGCGGGCGGAGTGGACATGCACGTCCAGTGGCTGAAGGAAGCCGGCTTCCCCACCGTGGAAGCGGTCGAGATCAACGACCGCACCGTCCTCCTGAAGGCATCCCGCTAACCCCCTCGTCATTCCCTCACCCTTCTCGTCATCCCGCGAAACCGGGAATCCAGGAAGTGCGCCTTAGCGCACACCGTCAGACCACGCGGTGGGTTGGGGAGGCGGGTTATCCCCTCAGGCGGGCTACCCCCAGAGCCGGTCGGAGGCGATGGCCGCGCCTTCTGTCAGCGACTCCAGCTTGCGGAAGATGATGTCCGGGTCCATCTTCCCGTAGCCCGCGAACGTGCCGAAGCCGCAGTCCGTCCCCGCCAGCACCCGCTCGCGCCCAACGATGGCAGTGAACGTCTCGATGCGCTGCGCAACCAGCTCCGGGTGCTCCACGAAGTTGCTGGTTGAATCGAGCACGCCGGGGATCAGCACCTTGTCGTCCGGGATGTCGGCGTCGCGCCAGTCCTTCCACTCGTGGGCGTGGCGCGGGTTCGACGCCTCGAACTGGATGGCGGTCGGCTTCGCCCGCAGGATGATGGGCATGATCTTCGACACAGCGATGTCGTAGTCGTGAGGCCCCTCGTAGTTGCCCCAGCAGACATGCATCCGCACGGACTCCGCGGGCACGTTCTCCAGCGCACCGTTCAGCACGTCGATATGGTGCTCGGCACGGCGGATGAACTCCTCCTCGGTGAGCCCTTGGAAGCCGGTGTGGAACGCCATCGCCAGGTCGGGACAGTCCACCTGCAGCACGAACCCCGCGCCGACGATGGCCTCGTACTCCTCCTGCATCGCCGCGCCCAACGCCTCGATGTACGCCTCGTGCGTCGGGTAGTAGGCGTTCGGCATGAACACGGAGGCAACGCCCGGCGAGGACGAGGTCATGAACGCATCGGTCACCCCCGCCCCGTCCAGCGCCGCCTTGAAGTTCTCGAGGTCCTTCCGCAGCGGCTCCCGGTCCTTGACCTCCACCGGCCCCACGCACTGGGGACGCCGCATCGGCTGGTCGCCGGTCATGCGGGCCATCTTGGCCCGAAAGTCGGGGTACGGCGCCACGTCCAGGTTGGGGCGGCGCGCGCTGTCGCCCTCGAAGCCGGTGAGCCGGTCCTTGGCGTAGGTGGAGTAGGCGACCTTGCTCATCTCGCCGTCGCTCACAACGTCGACGCCCGCGGCGTGCTGCCGCGCAACGATGTCGGCAACGCCCTGCCGCACGAGCGCGTCCAGTTCATCGGCGTCGTACTCCTCCTCGCGCTCCTTCTTCAGGAGTTGCGCGGCAACGTCGTCCGGACGCGGCAGGCTGCCGACGTGGGTCGTGAGGATGCGGTCTGTGGAAAGTTTCATGGAAGCGCTCCGGAGAAAAGGTGAACCGGATTATAGCGGCGCTCCTATAATCACGGCATGGCCGGACAGCAGAGCATCGAAGTACGTGTGGCCTCCAATGACGGCGACACGCACGGCGCGTTCGCGGTGCGGCACGAGGTCTTCATCGTTGAGCAGGACGTGCCGCCGGAGCTGGAGCGCGACGACGCGGACGACAGCGCCGTGCACGTTGTCGCGAGCGACGGAGCGGCGGTCATCGGCACGGCACGGCTGACACGGGATGGAGAGGCGCGGATAGGGCGTGTGGCGGTGTTGCCCGCGTGGCGTCGCCGCGGCATCGCGGGGCTGCTGCTGGCGGCGCTGGAATCCGAGGCTCGCAGGCTCGGCATCGCAGAGGTGAGCCTGCACTCACAGACGTATGTGCAGGCGCTCTACGAGCGGCATGGGTATGCGGTTACCGGGTCGGGATTCGTTGAGGCTGGGATAGACCACGTGCCGATGGCGAAGCGGCTCCTTTAGCCTCCCCCAGCCAGCTACGATGAGACGGCGGCTCGCGCCGGATGGGGCGGCTGCTTGAGCACGAATGATCCGCGCACGTCACGCAGGCTCATCGCGCCGCTCTCCAGCAGTGCTCCGCGTATGCCGGGGCGGTGGCGCGTTCGAACGTCCACGGCGATGAGCGCGTAGCCGGCAGCAAGCAGCGCCTCGTACTCGGCGGCGTGCTCGTCGTCGAGCCCCTCCTCGCCAGCGGACATGGCCCCGATCCAGGAGCCGAACGCCGCGCCGAACTTCCAGACCGTCGCCGCCAGCAGGATCTTCACGTTGATGTCCATCGGGTAAACGAGCAGCGCGATGAGCGACGGCACTTCGATGATGAGCGAGCCCCAGATGCCCCACTTTATCGCCGCTCGCAGCATGCTCTCTCCCCGCCGCGCAAGACGCGGGGGTGCAGGACCGTCATCCGGCAGCACATAGGTGACGCCCGTGCGGTCGCCGAAGCCTGCCTTTTCCAGCAACTGCTCAGCGGCAACGGCAGCCGTACGGTGTTCGAATATGCCGACGACGGCGGTCATGCGACGGGCTCCCTCGCTTTCAGTGCGCTGTCGAAGAAACCTATGAGCTTCGGCCAGGAGTCGGCGGAGATCTCCGGATCGTAGCGCACGGGATTGTAGGGGTCGTTGAAGGCGTGCTGGCCGTTGGGGTAGCGGTGGAAGGTGAACGGCTTACCTTCGGCGCGGAGCGCGGCTTCCAGCTTGTCCACGTCGGGTGGCGCCGGGTTAGCGTCCAGATCGCCGAAGAAGCCGGTGAGCGCACAGTCCAACTCCGCGGTGAGGCTCAGCGGGGCAGGGCCGTCGCCCCACGGCAGGTCGACATCCACGCCGTAGAAGTCCGCGCAGGCGGCGAACTCTTTCGTGCGCACTGCGAGCATGAAGGCGATGCGCCCGCCGATGCAGAAGCCGGTGACGCCGAACGGGCCGGACACGTCCGGCAGTCCTCGCAGGTGTTCCAGGCAGCCGAGCATGTCCTGCAGCAGTTCGTCGTCGCGGAGGCTGTCTTTCAGCGGCATCGCGACTTCGCGGCGCGCCGGGTCTTCGAAGGCGTATCCAGTCAACTGGTCGTTCGTCACATTGGAGCGGTGGAAGAGGTAGGGCGCGATAGCGGCATAGCCCGCCTCAGCGAGCCCGTCGCACTTCTCCCGCACGAACCGGTCTACGCCGAATACGTGCATCGCCACGACGACACCGGGGTGCGGACCGGGGGCATCCGGCAGGGCCAGGTATGCGTCCACCGGCTTGCCGTCAACGTCTATGCTCACCCACTCGGATGCCATCGCCTTCCTCCTTCGTACGGGTCAGTTCTCGTCGCTGATGACGAGCGCGCTCTTGCCCTTGATCTGACGCGACTCCTGGTAGCGATGGGCCTCGGCGGCCTCCGCGAGAGGCCACGTCCGGTCTATGGTGGGTTCGAGTTTGCCCTCACCGAACCAGCCAAGGATCATCTCGAAGTCCTCTCGCGGCGTTTGTCCACCGCCGGCGCCCATTATCGAAACGCCGTTGCGGTAGAGGTCGGCCACAGGGAAGGCGGTCTCTCGTCCGCCGGCGCCACCGAACACCGAGAGCCGTCCGCCTCGTGCCAAGGCGGTGATGCCCTTTGCGAGAACGTCCCCTCCGATGCCGTCCACGATGACGTCGACGCCGCGCCCGCCGGTCAGGCGCTTCGCCTCAGCGACGAAGTCCTGCTCCACGTAGTTGATGCCGTGATCCAGCCCGTACTGGGCCGCCCATTCGAGCTTCTCGGCGCTGCTGGCAGTGCCCAGAACGGTCATGCCCAACTGCTTCGCGAGCTGGATGGCAGCGACGCCAACACCGCTCGCAGCGGCCTGCACGAGGACGGTGTCGCCCTCGTTGCCGCCACCACGGACACGGAGCGCCGACCATGCAGTCGTATAGATGATGGCGACGGTCGACGCCTCGACGAGGCTGAGGTTGCCCGGCACAGCGTAGATCGAGCGTTCAGGGACAGCGACGTATTCCGCGTAGGAGTACGGCGGCTGCCGCACGATGACGCGGTCGCCGACGCTCACGGATGAAACGTCCTTCCCGACCTGTGCGACAACACCAGCGCCCTCTATCCCGAGCATCGCGGGGAACTCTACCACCTGCCCCATGCGCCCGCCGCGCCGCGACACCTCCGCAGGGTTGACGCCGGAGGCCGCGAGTCGCACGAGCACGTCGCCATCGCCGGGTTCGGGGTCGGGGACGTCCTCGATGCGCAACACCTCAGGCCCGCCGAGTTCGTGGTATCGCACCGCCTTCATACCGTTCGCGCCTCCTGCGTACCGATTATGCGCTCACCGCGCAGACGGGGCAAACCATCGTGCCCGTGAGCTAGGAGATGGCGTTGATGCCGGTCAGGTGGCGCCCCAGGATGAGCTGGTGCATGTGCTGGGTGCCCTCGTAGGTGTGCACCGTCTCAAGGTTCATCGCGTGGCGCATCGGCGGGAGGTCGTCGGTGATGCCGGCCGCGCCGAGCAGGTCGCGACTGGTGCGCGCGATCTCCAGCGCAGCGAGGGTGTTGCTGTACTTCGCCATGCTGACGTGCGACCAGTGCAGCGTGCTCGCGCCCTTCAATCGCCCCAGTTGCAGCGCGAGCAGCTGCGCCTTCGAGAGCGACGTGGCCATGTCGGCGAGCTTCTGCTGCACGAGCTGGAACGACGCAAGCGGACGCCCGAACTGCTCCCGCTCCTTCGTGTATTCGATGGCGGTGTGCAGGCAGTCCGCAGCCGCTCCGCAAACGCCCCAGACGATGCTGTAACGCGCCGCGTTGAGGCACGCCAGCGCCGAACCGAGCCCGCGCGTGCCGGGAAGCAGCGCGTCTTCTCCTACCCGCACGTCCTCCAGCAAGAGCGCGCTGGTCACGCTCATCCGCATCGAGAGCTTGTTATGGATGTCCTCGCGGCGTACTCCGGGCAGCGTCGTGTCCACCAGGAAGCCTCTTATCGCATCGCCCAGCTTCGCCCAGACCACCACGACATCGGCGATGCCGGCGTTCGTAATCCACATCTTGCCGCCGTTGAGCGTGAAACCATCCGAGGTTTCGACGGCGTGCGTTTCCATCCCCGCCGGGTCGGAGCCGTGGTCGGCCTCAGTCAGCCCAAAGGCGCCGAGGACCCGGCCCGCGGCCATGTCTGGCAGGTAACGCTCGCGGTGTTCCTCGGTGCCGAACTCATAGATGGCGGTCATCGCCAGCGAGGACTGGACAGACGCGAAGGAGCGGTAGCCGGAGTCGGCGCGCTCCAGTTCCTGCATGACGAGGCCGTAGGCGACCGGGCCTAGTCCGGCGCAGCTGTAGCCTTCCAGATGCGCTCCAAAGAGGCCCAATTCGCCCATGCGGGGAACGAGCTCCAGCGGGAATGTACCCTCGCGGAAGTGGGGGACAACGGCAGGCATCGCCTCCGCCTCGACGAAGTCGCGCACGGTGTCGCGCACCTGGCGTTCGTCGTCGGTGAGTTGGGACTCGATGTCCAGAAGGTCTATGCCGCGGTAGGGCTGCATGGGAGGCCTCGCTACTTCAGTTTCCAGGGAGTGATTCTAGCAAGCGCGGCAGGTTGGCTCCTGCATCGTGATCAAGGTGGCCAACGCCGTCCGAATCTGGCCACCTTGTTGTCCACCGCAGGAGTAAACCGGACGCTCGATCTGGCCACCTTGGCCACCTTGTGATGCCGGGAGTCAGGCCGTGGCCTGCTTCCCGTGAAAAACCGAACAAGGTGGCCAACGAATTCAAAAGTTGGGGCAGGACGATGGGTCGTGTTGTCGGCTGCGCTTCCAGTTCGCGAGCGCGGTCAACGGGGAGGGTGAGACGCCGAGTCATGCAGCCAGCGTAACGGACGCAGGGGCGACCGGGGAAGGGGCAGATGTCGCAACATCAGCACCTGCACGGCGGGCGAGGTTCCTGCCTCCGCAGGAACGACGGATGCTATTCCCAGGAACGACGGGAAGAGCGGGCAAAGAGAAGCCCTCCGGGTTCTCCGGAGGGCTCCGATGTATCGCCTATGCTTCGTGCGGCTTACTCGGCGCAGTGGTCAGGAACGCCCTGCTTGCCCCTCTCAGCCTCCAGGTCCGCGGTCAACTCGGCGATCTGCGCGTCGAGCGTAGCCTCGTAGGAGGGGTAGAACGCGGTCGCGAGTGCCCAGGCAGCGTCCGAGACGTTGACCGGCTTCTCACCCAGTCCCTCGTCCCTGTCAGCCTGAGCAAGCGCCAACTTGGACTCCAGATCGGCGATGCCATCCGCGATGGCGACGCGGTCGCTGACGCGGCAGAAGGCCAACGGCGTGCTGGTGATGACATCGAACGTGCCGGGGTCGATGACACTGAGGGTGCGCATCCGCTCCACGTTGCCGTCGCCGGGGCCGATGCCGGAGCGCTGGCGGGTGAACCGGCCAAGCGTCCAGACGGTTGTCCAAGCGCCCTGGTCGTTGGCGACGAGCGTGTTGTTGGCGCTCCTGTTGCTCACATAGTTCGTGATGTCGGAAGGAGTGCCGGGGCCGTCGTTGATGACGAGGATGACCTCCTGCCCAGGAGCGTAGCCAGAACCCCAGATGCGAACGGTCTCGCGGGACGTGCGCGCGCCCAACTGGTGGTTGACGACCACGTCTCCCGTCACGACGCTCTCGACGCCGGAGATATGTCCGTCAGCGGACGCCCTCGGGGTGAGGATGGCATTGCCCGCCACAAGGCCGAGCAGCAGCCCCGCGGCAATAAGCGTGAGAACCACGGCCCGGGGGTGAGTTGCGATTACCTTAGTCACGATTACCTCCTGTGGACCTAACGCTTACTTCGAGCAGAAGTTCGGAACTTCCGCGGGTTCCGCGCCTTCTTCAAGATCGTCATTCCGTTCGTGGTTGCAGAGTCCGAGCGGCGCACTTGCGAGACTGTCGTAGGTTTCGCCGTCCACCGCCCACAGCGTGCTCAGGCGCTCTTCGTTTCCTTCACCAGCGCCCACGTTCGCACGGGTAAAGCGGCCGATCCGCCAGCTTGTTGCGAACGCGCCGTCGTCGTTGACGATGAGCGGCCACACGCTGCCTCCGCCGTCCCGGCGGTTTCCAGGGGCACACTCACCCTCGTCGTTCAAACGGCAGTTGCTGATGATGTAGAGAGCGCCCTGGTAGTCATCCAAGAGAAGCACCACTTCTCTGCCTGGCGTGAAGCCAGAGCCACGGATCCAGACTTCTTCCGATGACCGGCTCGTACCGGCTACGAAGTTCACTTCGTTCGTAGAGAGCGCGATGCTCTCGGTGCCTGTGACGTGCCCGTCTGCACGTACGCCCTGGTATGCCGAAAGGGCAATGGCGAGCGCCAGGCCGGCGATGAGACCGGCAGCGATCAAGATGGTCGCTGACCGCCTGGTAACTGTTGTCGTAACACCTGTCACTGAGTCCTCCTGCTCAACGAAAGCTTACTGAAGCCCTGTCTGCTCACTACGATGAGCAATGGCTGGGTACTGCGGCGGCTTCTGCGCCTTCCGCGAGGTCGTCATTGCGCGTCAGGTTGCAGAGCGCCAGCGGAGCGGTGGCAAGTTCGTCGAACGAACCGGCGTCCACTACGCGGACCGACTGCATACCTTCGCCGCCGACGCCTGCACGGGTGAAGCGGCCGAACGTCCACTTGAACCCGAACGCGCCGTCATCGTTGGCGGCCACGTCAACGCCCGAAAGAGCGCCGATGTCCGTAGCGACGCCACGCTGGTCAGCGATCAGAACGAGAACGCTCTGGCCGGGGTTGAAGCCGGAACCGTAGACCCACACAGACGTGGAAGAACTGCGATTCCCCGGCTCGAAGTCTGCTTCGGATGGCGTTACGACGAGGGTCTCCCCGCCGGTAACGTGACTATCGGCGCGCGCGCCTTCATTCGTGGCAAGCGCCGCCGCGAGGGCGAGCCCCACCAGAGCGGCAGCGGCCAATGTAACCAATGCGAACCGCGGCGACAGTAGTGAATGCGTTCGAGTCACGGCTTTCCTCCTTCAACCCGATGCTCACGGCCAAACAACTCGTGCGTGCCGCGAGTGCGGCGCAGAGGCTATAAGGGTTTGCCGCTGCGTGTCAAGCGTTCAGCAATCATACCCGATTCTTGCTTTACAGGGAATGCGCAACCCGCTACATCGTGAGAGAGACCTTCAGGGCGCCGCCGCTGGGTTCGTGCGCCAGTTCGAAGGCATCGCCCACGCGTTCCAGCGGCAGCGTGTGCGTCACGTAGGGAGACATGTCTATCTCCCCTTCGGCTATGAGCCGAAGCGCATGCCGGAACGACACGAGGCCCGGCTCATCCTGAGCGCCGAATATGGTTCGTACGTCGAGCCTCTTGAGGAAATAGGTGCCCAGGTCGAAGGGGACGGGGTCGAAGCCTGTCGGCAGACCGAAGACGTGCACGTGCCCCTCCGCCTTTGCCATCCGCACGGCCTGGTCCAGGGTTTCGTGGCCCCCTACGGCATCGACGACCACTTCGGCCCCCTGCCCGTCCGTCAATTGCAGTACGGCGTCGACCGCCGCATCGCCGGTCACGTCGAGCGCGTCGTCCGCGCCGAGCGCGACGCCCGCTGCGCGCCGGTCGTCGTTGGGTTCGATAGTGATGATGCGCGCCGCGCCGAGGCGCCGGAGGTAGAAGGCGTGGAAGAGGCCGGCGCTCCCCTGCCCGATGACGACGGCGGTCCTGCCCGTCATCTCGGGCAGTTTGCGCGATGCGAATATGACGGTGCCCAACTGCTGGGCCATCATCAGTTCGGCGAGTGGTCGCCCCTCCGGCAGTTCGATGATGAAGTGCGGCGAGACAGCCTGGTACTCGGCGAAGTTGCGCGCTTCCCAGATGTTCGGCACGGTGAGGACGAGAGCGCCCTCCCGCAACCCCGTTGCGCCGGGGTCCACGATGGTGCCCACGCCCTCATGTCCCGGTTCGCCCGGTTCCATCGGGTACCGGTTGCGCGGCCAGCCGTGGTAGACGTAGTGCAGGTCCGTTCCGCAGATGGAGGCCATGTGCATCCGCACGAGCGCTTTCTGATCGTCCGGTCCCGGCATAGGAACCTCGTCGCAGACGATGTCCCGCAGTCCTCTGAGGATGGCGGCTTTCATCATGGGCATGGTTGCGGCTCCGCACGCGTCGCTGGGTGGTTCCCTAGCCTATCAGTCCGCGCGCTGGTATGATGAAAGGCACGATGGTCAGCGACCCCGAACTCATCGTCTACACCCGCCCCGACTGCACGTATTCGGATGCGCTGCTCCACGACCTCAAGAAGGACGGAGTGGAGTACCGGGAGATCGACTTGGAAGAGCATCCCGAATTCGTTGAGGAGTTGGAGCAGTTGACCGGCGGAGAGCGGGTGACCCCGGTGATGGTGGAGGGAAGCCTCGTCATCGTGGGATATCATGGGATCGGTTGAGCGTTCTGACCGCCCCGGTGGAGCCGGGGCAAGCTACCGCGGCCCGGTGGTGTAGCCTGGTTTAACACACCGCCCTGTCAAGGCGGAGATCGCCGGTTCAAATCCGGTCCGGGTCGCCAGCGGCAGCAGTGATCGAAAGCCCCCGTGCATTCAGCACGGGGGCTTTATCTTTTCACATCACCCCCATCCTAACCTTCCCCCATCGAGGGGGAAGGAATCAGGCGGGGCGCTTGCGGCTACTGGCTGGGGTCCTTCACCTTGCGGAGGTAGGGCTTCACCGTCTCCCATCCGTCCGGGAAGAGCTCCTTGGCGGCCTCGTTGTCGACGGCCGGGAGGATGATGACATCCTCTCCCTTGTTCCAGTTCGCGGGGGTCGCTACCTTGTGGCCGGCGGTGAGCTGGCAGGAGTCCAGGACGCGAAGGAGTTCGTCGAAGTTGCGCCCCGTGCTCATGGGGTAGGTGAGGTTCATCTTGATCTTCTTGTCGGGTCCGACGAGGAAGACGGTGCGCACCGTCTGGTTCGTCGCCGCAGTGCGGTTCTCTCCGGGCTCCTCTTCAGCGGGGAGCATGTCGTAGAGCTTGGCGACGTTGAGCTGATCGTCGGCGATGATGGGAAAGTTGAGGGCAGTGCCGCCGATGTCCTCGATGTCGGCTGCCCATCGCTGGTGATCTTCGACCTTGTCGACGCTGAGGCCAATGACCTTGCAGTTGCGCTTGGCGAACTCGTCGTTGAGGCTGGCGACGTAGCCGAGTTCGGTCGCGCAGACGGGGGTGAAGTCCTTGGGGTGGGAGAAGAGAACGGCCCAGCCGTCCCCAGCCCATTCGTGGAAGTTGATGGTGCCGGAGCTTGTCTCGGCGGTGAAGTCCGGGGCAGTGTCGTTGATGCGTAGCGCCATGATGTGCGTCTCCTTGTGATCATCCGCGGCGGTCCGCCACCACGGGGTTCAGTCTCTCGCGGTTGTGTCTTGGCTCTCTCCGCTGGGCTTCAACATAAGCACATTCTGTTTCACCTTCCCTGCAGCAGGATTCCAGTGAAGGGTGGCTCCCGCGGTAGGACTCGAACCTACGGCCAATCGGTTAACAGCCGACCGCTCTACCACTGAGCTACGCGGGAACGCGCGCGCTATCGTAGCGCGAAGCTATTGTAGCAAACGGTGAGCAGTACAAGGCAAAGGTACCGGCCAGGAACGAGCGTTGCCTATGCTATAGTAGGCATGCGCACCGGCCCACATGGCCAGGCAGCGCGCAGTCGTGGGGATATAGCTCAACTGGGAGAGCGCCGCGTTCGCAATGCGGAGGTTGGGGGTTCGAGTCCCCCTATCTCCACCACCCGCTTCATGCTTCCCCACGGACCACGGCGCAAGTTACCCACCGCGAGGCATCTATGAAGTTCGGCCTGTTCCTCGGCGCCGAGTATCCAGCGCGCCGCTCGATGGCGGCGAGGGTCAACGCTCTGGTCGAACAGGTGCGGCTGGCGCGTGACCTGGGCTTCGATTGCGCGCTGGCCGGTCAGCACTACCTCAGTTACCCCGTACAGATACTGCAGCCCACGCCGTTGCTGGGGCGCCTGGCCGCGGAGGCCGGGGACATGCGGATCGGGACGGGCATCGTCCTGCTGCCGCTGCAGCACCCGGTGGACATGGCCGAGCAGGTCGCCACGCTCGACCAGATCACCGGCGGCAAGTTCATCTTCGGCGTCGGCCTGGGCTACGAGAAGGAAGAGTTCGAAGCGTTCGGCCTCGAGGTATCGGACCGCGTCGGGAGGTTCGAGGAGTCGCTCGACCTGATGAAGCAACTGTGGACCGAGGACGAGGTGCACTTCGAGGGGAAGCACTTCACGCTGCACACGCGGCCATCATCCTGGCCGTTGCAGAAGCCGTACCCGCCGGTGTGGATAGCGGCGAACGGGCATGGGCCGGTCAGGCGGGCGGCACGCCTCGGCGACGTGTGGTTCGCCAATCCCCACGCCCGGTTCTCGACACTCGCCGAACAGATGGACATCTACGAGGCTGCGCTCGCCGAATATGGGACCGAACGGCCTGAGGACGTGGTCGTCAGCCGGGAGGTATTCGTGGCAGAGACGCGCGCGGAAGCGATGCGCATCGCACAGCCCGCTCTCCACGAACGGTACCGCGTGTATGCCGTGCAGGGTCAGGACGAGCAGCTGCCGCCAGGCGACCGCTTCGAGAGCGATTTCGACGACCTGGCTGCCGACCGGTTCGTGCTCGGCGATCCGCAGCAGTGCATCGAGGAGATCCGTCGGTATGAGGAGCTCGGCTTCAATCACTTCGTCATCGACTACCACTGGCTCGATCTCGACGACGCCACAGCACTCAACACGTTGCGCCTCTTCGGCGAGCGCGTGATGCCGGCGTTCCGTTAGCCGGGCAGAGGACAATCGCAGATAGGTCCCTCAACGATCATTACGTAGTTCGCACTACGTAGTTCGCCCCTGCCAGCCATTCGCTGCAACGCCTGCTCCGCAGTACCGTGAGAACGAGTCTCAAAAGATCCACGGCTCCCCGGGATGCCTTGCGGCTTGAGTTACGCGTGGGAGATACTGCCCGTACGGCAGATCGGAGGAACCGCTCATGCCATGAGCGGTTGCAGACAACTACCGGCTCCGAGAGGAGGGGTGATGTCCATTCGACAGATCGCGTTGGTGTGCCTCTTGACCGTCCTGGTGCTTCCAGCCGCCGCCTGCGGGGACGATGCGAGCGATGAGCCGTTCAAGATTGGAGTGATGGAATCGCTCACGGGCCCCGGCGAGACTTACGGCACCGTGTCCAGCCAGGCCAAGCAGTTGGCGGTCGACGAGATCAACGCGGCGGGCGGCATCGACGGGCGCATGATCGAGCTCATCGTGCAGGACTCGAAGTGCAGCGCCCAGGACGCGATTACCGCGTACAACAAGCTCACCGACGTGGACGGGGTGAAGATCATCCTGGGCACGTCGTGCAGTGGCGCGATGCTGGGAGCGGCGCCCCTGGCGGAAGCCGACGGCGTCGTGCTCTTCTCCGGACTGGCTACGAACCCGGACATCGCCGAAGCCGGTGACTACATCTTCAGGACCTCGATGAGCGACGCCCAACTCGGCATCGACACGGGCAACGTGCTCTGGGCCGACGGCATCCGAACGCTGGCCACCATCACTGAGGCGACCGACTACGCCGAGGGCGTGCGTCGCTCGTCTGTCGCCCAGTTCGAGAGCCTGGGCGGCCAGGTTGTGGGCGAGGAGCGATATCCGTCCGACATCACCGACTTCAGGACCCAGTTGACGAAGCTGATCAATGCGAACCCCGACGCGCTGCACATCGCCGCCCAGGCGGAGTTCAGCGGCGGCACCATCGTGAAACAGGCCCGCGAGCTTGGCTACGACGGGCCCATCTACGGGGAAGTCGTAGTCATCGGAGCGACCGCCCTCGAGGTTGCAGGTGAAGCCGCGACCGGGGTGAAGGCAATCACAGCAGACCTCGATCCCGCCAACCAGAAGGCGCAGGAGGTCCTCAACAGCTTCCGGGAGACCTACAACTACGTCACGCTCCCCTGGTACCTGGGGTCGGCATACGACGACGTGTACATCACTGCCGAGTGTCTCAAGCAGACCGGCGATGACCAGGACGCAGACGGATTCAGAGACTGTCTGTACGAGATCACGTGGAGCGGGGCTATCGGCGACAACTTCAGCTTCGACGAGAAGGGTGAAGTCGTTGGCCTCTCCAACGTAGTTGTGGAGGTTCTGCCAGCCAGCCAGAGGACCGAAGACAACAATGGCTACAAGGTCCTGGGCGGAGCTCCTACACAGTAGGAGGCATCATCTGAGCCCCCGCCAGCCACAGCCGCGGGGGCTGAGATCCCTTCAGTGCTACGCAATGCCGCATATCGTGAACGCCGAGGCAGGATCCTTGCGGCGTCCCTGGCCACAGTAGCCGCTGCCTACGTGGTCTGGAAGATAACCGAGTCGCCCGATCAGGCCGTGCAGTTCGCGTTCAACGGCCTGTCTGTTGGCGCGGTGTACGCGCTTCTCGCCCTGGGCTTCACCCTCGTCTACAGCACCGTATGGTTCTTCGATCTCTACTACGGCGCCGCCGCCGCGATGGGGGCATACGGCGTCTTCTACCTGCGGACCTCTGAGACGGTGGGCGGCAGCCACGTCAACAACCCGTACGTGAGCGCCCTGTTCGCCCTGGTCGTAGCCGGAGTGGTCGCCTGGGTGCTCTACGAGTCCTTCTTCATCCGGCTGCAGAGCCGCTTCACCCACAAGTCGCTGTATATCGCCGGCGGGTTGCTCGCAGCCGCCACAGGCATCTACAGCGGGTTCGTCCTGACGAATCCGGACAACCTTCATGTGCTGCTGAGCCCCGCCGTGGGAGCCGTGGCTGCCATCGCAGTTGGCCTAGTCGTGAACGGGGTCATACAGCGCCTCTTCTCGGAGGCCAGCCGCACGCCAGTCCTGGTGGTCTCCGTAGTCGCGGGTTCTCTGTTCGGGGGGTACTGCGGCCTGCTCATCGCAGGCGCTCCCGAGTCGAGGCTCTACCTGAGCTGGGCGGTGTCCTGCCTTGTGGCAGGAGCCGTGGGGGTCGCGCTGTACAGGGGCCTGTACGTCTCCATGCGCAAACGGGCACGGTCACCCCTCATCATGCTCGTCGCCTCACTCGGTGTGCTGCTCGCCATCACGGCAGCTACCGCCATCGTGTTCGAGAGCGCACCCCGCCCGCTGCCTACAGCGTTCGGGAGCGAGCCATGGACGCTCTGGGGCAGCAACATCAAGGGTTTCAACATCTTCACCATCGGCGTAGCCATCGCCGGGTTCCTCGGGCTGCTGCTCCTTCTCAAATGCACCTCGCTGGGCAGGACGATCAGGGCCATCGGCGACGATGAAGAAGTCGCGAAGGTGGTCGGCATCAACACCACCGTCGTCATCGCGATAGTGTTCTTCATCGGAGCGGTCTTCGCGGCGGCTGCGGGTCTGTTGAGTGGTCACGACACCGCCATCCAGCCGCGGATGGGCCTGCTGCTCCTGCTGAAGGGCTGGATCGCCTCAGTGGTAGGCGGGATGGGGAACCTCTATGGCGCGGTAGTGGGCGGGTTCGCGCTCGGCATGGTGGAACAGTTCGGTATCTGGGACCTGGCTGGAGAGTGGAAGGACGTCATATCCTTCGTCCTGCTCATCCTCTTCCTCTCGTTCTGGCCCCGGGGACTGCTGCCGAGGGGATAGAAGCCATGTCCGTGAACCCCAGCGAAGCAGCCAGCCTCCTGAGATCGGTGCGGGAGCCAGGTGCGTTCGCGCGGTTGGCCAGGGGCAACCTGGAGTTGTGGGTCAATCTCGTCGTCATCACATGGGCTGTGGTGTTCGCGATATGGCAGGGAACCGGGTTCGCCATCACGCTGGGAACGGTCTTCGCCATCTGGGCGATCCTGGCGGTCAGCCTCAACCTTGTCGTGGGCTTCACCGGGCTGCTGTCCGTCGGTCACATCGGGTTCTTCGGCATCGGCGCGTACACCGTCGCCATCCTCACTTCCAACGCACAGTACGAGCAGCTACGCACGGAGGCCATCCCGACGTTCGGATGGCCGTTCTTCGCCGCGCTGCCTGTCGGCATCGTTCTGGCCGGTCTCACGGCCATTGCGGTAGGCACTGTGTTCAACAGGTTCAGGGACGACATCTTCGTGCTGGTCTCTTTCGGCTTCACCGTCATCTGCTTCAACGTATTCCTGAACTCGCGGGGGCTCACGAGGGGAGCGTTCGGCATCCACGAGATCGCCAAGCCCGAGATAGGCGGCTGGAGCTTCGGCAGCGAGGTGGCGTTCCTCATCCTTGCCCTCGTGTTTCTGGCGATCGTTGTCCTCATCTCCTGGTTCATCGTGAGTTCCTCATTCGGACGAGTGCTCACCGCGATACGAGAGGACGAGCGGGCGACGGAGGTCTTCGGCTACCAGGTGACACACTACAAGCTGGCAGTCTGGGTGATCTCGGCCATGATGGCTGCCGCCGCAGGCGGGCTGTTCGCCAGTTGGACGACGTTCATCGACCCAAACTCCTTCATCCTGCTGGAGTCGATCCTGCTCGTATCCATCGTGATCCTGGGTGGGCTGGCCACGATATGGGGGTCGATCCTCGGAACGATGGTGTTCGTGCTGCTCGAAGAAGGTATGCGGTTCCTGCCGTTCCTGCCTGACGAGTACGTCGGTCAGGCCCGCCAGGTCATCCTGGGAGTGCTGCTGGTCCTGCTGATGCTGTTCAGACCCCAGGGGCTCCTCGGGAGGTACAAGCTATGAGCACACCTACGGGGGACGGCGAGCGCTTCGCCCTGGAGACGATCGAGGTTGCGAAACACTTCGGCGGAGTGCACGCGGTTGACGGGCTCTCCGTAGCGATACCCCGCGGGAAGATCACCTGCGTCGTTGGGCCCAACGGGTCCGGCAAGTCGACGCTCATCAACCTCCTCAGCGGGATGCTGCCGCTGGACGACGGGATAGTTGTCGTCGACGGGGTGCGCCTTCGAGTGGTCAGGCCTCACGAGACGCCCGGCCTCGGCATCACCCGCACGTTCCAGGACGTTCGGCTGTTCGACCAGATCAGCGTCTGGGACAACATCATGGTCGTGCTGACGGAGCGGCGCCTCCTGCCCGCGCTCCTCGAACGAGGGAAGTCCGGCCAGCGAGAGCGGACAGAACAGATACTGCGGAGCGTCGGCATGTGGGAGAAACGGCGCTCGCTGGCCATGGACCTCTCCTACGGCCAGCGGAAGCTGCTGGAGATAGGCCGGGCAATGGCCCTGAACGTCAACACGTACCTCTTCGACGAGCCATTCGCCGGGCTCTTTCCGCAGATGCTCGAACGGGTGAAGGGCCTCATGCGGCAGTTGCGGAGCGAAGGCAGGACCATCCTGTTCATATCGCACAACATGGACATCGTGCGGGAACTGTCCGACCACCTCATCGTGATGGACAGCGGGAAGCTGCTCACCGAGGGAGATGCGGAGGAGGTCCTGGCCCAGCCTGAGGTGATCGAGGCGTACCTGGGAGTCTAGCGACCCCAGCCAGACGGGCTTTAAGTGACATGGCAGAACAAGACGGACAACCGGCCATAACGCCGGAGAACAACAACACGGGAGCGGAAGGCGTCGCGCTGGATGATTCGTTCATCCTCGAGATGGTCAACGTTTCCGTGCGCTACGGAGCGGTCAGCGCCCTCGAAGATGCGTGCCTCGGCGTTCGGAAGGGAGAAGTGGTGGCGGTGATGGGGCCGAACGGCGCCGGGAAGTCCACTGTGCTGAAGGGGCTCATGGGGCTGGCTCCCGTGGTTGCAGGGCAGGTGTACTGGCGCGGGGAACGGCTGACGTCCGCCACGCACGAGATCGTGAAACACGGCATCGCATTCGTGCCCCAGGGCAGGCGGCTGTTCACCCACCTCACCATCGAGGAGAACCTGGAGATGGGGTGCCCGTTCCTCAGAGACCGGCCCGAGGTGCGCCGCCGCATGGACTCGGTCATGGAACTCTTCCCCATGCTGCACCAGAAGCGGCGGGGGCCTGGGCGACCGGGGCCTCGGGGCCGGCCCCGAGGCCCCCCCCCGCACGGCCTCGGTCATGGACCTCTCCCCCATGCTGCACCAGAAGCGGCGGCACCTCGCGAGCCAGATGTCAGGCGGCCAGCAGCAGATGCTGGCGCTAGGCCGAGGCCTGATGGCGAACCCCGAACTGTTGCTCCTGGACGAGCCCACACTGGGACTCGCCCCCAACATCGTGAAAGAGGTCTTCCAGACGGTCGCGCTCATCAGCGAGCGGCTTGGCACGACGATCATGGTCGTGGAGCACAACATCAAGGGCGTTCTCGACATCGTCGACCGCGCCTACATCCTGGACACCGGGCGCGTCGTCTTCGAGGGGACCCCTGCATCTGTCCGCGAGACGAATATCCTGGCGGAGGTGTTCCTCGGCAAGGTGCAGCGAGACGACCCCGAGGAGCCGTAGACCCCTCTACAGGGCCATCGCGTCGATGACTCCCGGCACCGAGGGCTCTTCTTCGAACGCCCACAGCCGCGACAGCAGGGAATCGACCTGCGCCTGTCCCATCACGCCGGCTGCGAGCGCTCGGAATTTGGTCTCCACTTCCTCGTCCGAGAGTGGGTTCGCGGCGTTCCCTTTCGAGTTCTCGATCTCCACCACGTACGTCTCGCCCCCAGCGACGGCTTCGATACGCGCTGCCTGTGCCCGGGGGAAGAGCGCGGTCATCTCCGGGTCTTCGGTCACTTCGACGCGCGCCATCAGGTCGTGCACGGCGGGGTCGGCGATACGCTCGTCCGTGAACTGCCGGACGGTGACCTCGCCGTCGAGGAGCGCTGCCGCGACGACGTACGGCATCGAGTGATCGGCAGTCTCACGGTCGTGCACCTGCCACTTCTCGGGGTCTGCGGAGCTCGTGACCGCCTGGCGGTAGCTGGATATCTTTATCCTGTCCGGGAGCGTGCAGCCGAGCCGTTCACGCAGCCCGAGCGCTGCCCATATCGCAGCCTGCGCGTTGAACTGCGCGGGGAACGCCTTGATGCTGCTGAGGCTCGTGTGGAACCGGTGGGATGCGCCGCCCAGTGCAGGAAGCGGCGTTCGCGCGCCGAGCATCCCCGCAAGCCCGCTGTCGGCGTAGAAAGGTTCTTCCGGACCCGTCATCCCCCGCTCGGCGAGCCTTGCCGAGAATACCCCTGCCTGTGCGGAGTTGGCGGCTGAACCTGCCTTCCACATCGACAGCCGCCCGTCGCGGGAGATGCGGAGCCCAAGGTTCGACGTAAGCGCGATGGAGATGGCGTGTGCGGTGCGCTCGGCATCCAGCCCAAGAGCCTTCGACGCCCCCGCAGCCGAGCCGATGGCAACGTGCAGCGAATGGTCGATGAACTTCGTCGAGGGTTTCTGCACCTCGCCCAGCCCACAGAACACCTCGTACGCCGCGACCAATGCAACGAGCGCGTCCCGCCCGGTCAGCCCGAGTGCTTCCGACAACGTCAGCGTCGCGGCGATGGTGTCGCTGGGGTGGCCGCCGTCCATCGCGAAATACGTGTCGTTGAAGTCGAGGTACCGCACCATCAGTTCGTTGGCGAACGCGGCGAGTTCCGGCGTCGTGCGCTCGCCGGTGAACCACACGCGTGCCGGCGTCGCAGCTCCGGCTTCCTGCGCCAATGCCCGCGCAACCCGGGCTGGCTCCCCGTCCTGCCCCCCGATGGCACACCCGATGGTGTCGACCAGGCGGACCTTCATGCCATGCAGCGCGTCAGGGGGGATGTCGTCGTAGGCAAGCCCGGCAACGTAGGAGCTGAGGTGCTCAGTCAGCGCGTCCATGACTCAAGAGCCCGGTTCAGTTTGGTCGCGCTGTCCGACGACGCCTTCCTGTAGCAATGCTGCGATATCGTCCGCAGTCAGGCCAAGTCGGGAGAGCACCTCTTCGTTGTGCTCACCGAGGCCGGGTGGCGGCACGTCATAGGTGAGCGGCGTGCCGAGCAGGTTGAGCGGGTTCTTCGCCGTGACGGAGTCGCCCTCCGGATGGTTGTGCTCGATGCGGATGCCCTGGTGTGCGAACTGCGGGTCCTCGACCAACTCATTGACCCGGTACGCCGGAGCGCCGGGCACGTCGTGCTGCTCGAAGAGGGCAAGCCACTCGTCACGCGTGCGCTGCTTGAAGAGCGGCGTCAGTTCCTCGTACAGCTCGTTGTAGTGCTCGGCGCGCGCGTTGCGGTCGACGAAACGCGGGTCGTCCCGAAGGTCAGGACGCCCGACAGCGTCGGTCAGCCCTCCCCAGAACTTGGGCGGCGACGACAGGTGGATGGCCAACTGCTTCCCGTCCGCAGTATCGAACCCGTACACCTGCGCGAGCCTCGGTCTCGTCCATGCGTTGGACACCATGCCCTGCGCCTCGTAGAACGTGAGCGTCTCGCCAACGAACGCGGCGACGGACTCCATCTGCGAGGTCTCGATCTTCTGCCCAACGCCGGTGCGCTCGCGCGCCATCAGCGCGGAGAGAACGCCGAACGCTCCGAAGAGGCCGGTGAGCGAGTCTGCGAGCGCGGGACCGCGCGGGCGTGGGTCGTCCGAGTCGGTGAGCAGCGCGAGCAGCCCGCCCATCGCCTGCCCCACCGTGTCGTAGCTCGGCCTGTCGCGGTAGGGCCCGCTCTGCCCGAACCCGGACAGGGAACAGTAGACGATACGCGGGTTGCGGGCAGAGACGGTCTCGTAGTCGGCGCCGAGCCGTGCCATCACGCCCGGCCGGAAGTTCTCGATGAGCCCGTCGGCCTGATCCGTGAGGCGGAGCAGTACCTCTTTCCCGTGCTCCTGACGAACGTCCAGCGTGAGGCTCTTCTTGCCGCGGTTGAACGCGCAGAACGCAGGGCTGTACAAGCCCTTGCCCCACGCGCGGAACGGGTCGCCGGACTTCACCTCCTCGACCTTGATGACCTCTGCGCCGAGGTCGGCCAACAGCATCCCTGCGTAGGGGCCGGCGATGAAGTTGCCCATCTCCACGATGGTGAAGCCTTCGAGCGGACGTTGGCCGGCGTTGCTGGTCATGGCCGCGTGTCCGTCATCTCGAGGAACCCGTAGCCGTCGACGGCGAGCCACCATCCGTCAGGGACGACGTACCCCGTGTCCGCTGCGTCGATGACCGCGGGGCCTTCCACGACCGCTCCGGGCACGAGGCTCGTGAGTTCGTATGTCGGTGTGGCGGTTGGTCCCTGCTCAGCCGACCACGTTATCCCCCGCGAGCCTGAGACGGCTGGAGCGTGCGCGGCGAAGCCGTTCACGCGTTCGGGAGACCAGTGCGGCACTTCCGCCGAAACAACCGTCCACGCCGCTTCGAGAGCGAGGGAGCCGGGGGTCGCGTCGTGGCCATCCGTCATGCGCTGCACCGCGTTGGCCAACCCGTCGCCGTTCGTTGAAGAGACAAGGGTAGCGCGGCCTCCAGTCCACAGTTCCAGCACGGTCTGGTAGTCCAGCTCGTCGGAGCGGAAACCCTCGCCGCGCATGTCCTTTACCGCAATGCTCCGCATGCGCTCCGTGCCTACTTCGATGGCATCAGCCAGACCGGGGCTTGCAGCAGGTGAGCCGTGCGTGTCGCGGTAGAGGTGCATGACGTCGGTCGTGCTCGACCCGTAGGCGCTGAATACGGAACCGAACGGGAACGCGAGCACGCGCCGGATACCCGCGCGCTCCGCAATAGAGGCCGCGTGCAGCGGCCCCGCGCCGCCGAACGCCAGCAGGGTGACGCTCGCAGGGTCGAGTCCGCGCTCCTGCACCCCGCGCAGGATGGCAGCCGCCATCTCGCTGTCGATGGCCTCTCGAACCATCGCAGCAGCAGCGCCCAGCGACGCGCCGGACGGAGCGGCGACCCGTTCCCCTACAGTATCCTGCGCCGCCGCGAGGTCGAGCGGCATCCGTCCTGCGAGGAGATGGTCGGGGTCGATGTAGCCGAGGATGAGGTCGGCATCGGTGACGGTTGCTTCTGCGCCGCCCTGGCCGTAGCAGGCGGGGCCGGGGTATGCCCCCGCGGAGTCCGGGCCGACCGATAGCGTTCCGTCTCCGTCCACGCGAGCGATGCTGCCACCGCCAGCGCCGATGGACTCGACGCTCAGCATGGGGATGGCGAGCGGCACGCCTTCGACGGTCGGGCGCGGGTTCCACGGCGGTTGCTCGGCGGATGCGAACGCCACGTCGAGGCTGGTGCCGCCCATGTCCGCGGCGACGACGTGCTCCGCGCCGGTGAGCTGTGCGATGCGCCATGCACCAAGCACCGCCGCCGCAGGCCCCGACTGCAGCGTTTCCGCCGCGACGGTCTTCGCGACGCGCGCGCAGCCTCCGCTCGCGTGGGTGACGAGCAGGGGCCAGCGGTAGCCCGCATCGCGGAGCCGGTCTTCGAGGTCGTACAGGCTGCGGGTCATCTCGCGATGGAGCATCTCGTTGACGATGAGCGAGTTCGCCCGCGCGTGGTCGTCGGAGACGGGCGAGACCTCGGTGCTGAGTTGGAGCGGGACGGAGCGCAGGTAGTGCACGGGGTAGCGCTCGTGGATGATTTCACGTACGCGCACCTCGTGCGCGTCGTTCCGCCACGCGTTGCGAAGGCAGACGCCGACGATCCGTGCGCCCTGGTTCACCAATTTCCTGACGGCTGCAAGAACTTCCTCCGGGTCAACGGGTGTGGCCTCAGCGCCGGTCTCGTCAATGGCCCCACCGATGCCCGCAATCATCTCCGGCCGGATGAAGCCCTCTGCTATCACGCCGGCGGGCCCGTTGCCGTACAGGTCACCTTCGGCTCCCGCGCTCACGAGCAGCCCCGATTTCGCGCCGCGCCCCTGCACGATGATGTTCGTGCCGATGGTCGTCGCCAGCCGGAACACCGACGCCTCGCGCAGCAGTCCCGCGGTGTCCGTGTCGAACGCCGCCGCTCCCGCCGCGACGCACTCCAGCACGCATGCCGGAACGTCGTGCGCAGTCGTGGGAACTTTCGCAGTGCGATAGGTCTGGCCGTCCGAGAAGAAGCCGTCGGTGAATGTCCCACCGACGTCGAGGTCGATGGTGTACATCAGTCGTGCTCTCCCCAGAACGGTTTGTCGTAGCCGGGGACGCGCGGGTCGGGCCAGTCGCCGTAGTAGGTGAGGAGGTGTTCCTTCGGCTTCTGCGCCAGCCAGCCGCCGATGAAGTCGTCGAACCGCTTGCCGCGGGCGATGCGCGCCCGTCGCTCTTCGCTGCGCAGCGCCTCGGTGGCGGCGTAGTCGACCGCCAGCGTCTCCTCGTCCCAGGCGACCTTGTAGACGCGACCCACGACGTCTGCGGAGATCATGCCTTCCCGCAGGTCGGTCATGACCGACTCAGGGTCGCGCTCCAGCACGTCGCCGTAGCCGCCACCGGAGCCGGTGTCGCAGAGGAACACGTCGCCGACCTCGAACTCCTTGGGGTTCACGCTGGACGACTCGAATGCGTATTCGCCGTCCAACCGCTGCTCGGCAGCCAGCGAATGGTGCGTGAGTTCCGGCAGCGTGCCCTCCGCCATCAGCTTCAGCGCATCGTTCTTCGTGATGGTGAGGCGCGGGTTCGGCGGGCCCCAGTAGCCGCCGAACAGGCCGGGGTTGTGCGATATGACGTCCGAGGTCCCCCAGGAGGTCATCACGACCGGGTTCGGGTACGCCATGCTGACCTCGATCAGGGCAGAGCCCCCACGGTACATGCCGAAGCCATGGTAGTCCGTGCCGAGCAACCCGCGAGCGATGATGGTGAACGGATAGCGGGCGTCGAACTCCTCCACCTCGCCTGCGTCGGTCATCGACGCCCAGTAGAAGCCGGTCGAGTGCTCGCCGTCGCCGTCGAAGCGCGCGCCCTGTCCCGCCCCGTTGCCGGTAGACGTGAGGCCTGTGGCCCGGTAGCCGAACAGGTTGGAGCCGTAGAAGACGAGCGCCACCATATTCCGCGAGAAGGGCGCCGAAACGTTCTCCCGGAACGGGCTGTCGAATAGCATCTTGGAACCGATGATGTGGAAGCACTGCACCACCGCCGCCGAGATGATGGTGCCCTCCGTATGGGCGACGTCCTCCGGCGAGTTCGCCACCGACGGCCCCTCGATGAGGAAGGTGAGCGGCTCGAACAAGCCGACGTTCGGCATCAGCCCTCGGAAGAAATAGGCGAAGAGGTAGACCGCCTGCGACGCTCGCACGAGGTGCCACGTCGCGTGCACCGGCCCCTTGCCGTTCGGCGGCGAGACGCCCTGCACCAGGATGGTCATCTCGCCGCCCTCTTTGATGACCGTGACCGGAATCCGCACGAGTCCCTTCTCGGCGCCGATGGTGTCGTTGAACAGGATGGAGCGGTAGATGCCGTCGTTGATCTGTTCCAGTCGTTCCGAGGCCAGCTCGCTCGAACGGTCGATCAGCCGGCGCAGCCCGCCCGAAACGGCAGCAGGTCCCCTGCGCTCGACCTCGCGAAGGATGCGATCGCGCATACGCAGGCAGGTGGCAACGCGCGAGCGCAGCTCCACGGCAAATACGAACGGGTTGCGCACGGAGCCGCACAGGTAGTCCAGCATGTCCTTGCGGATGCGGAACTTCTCGCCGATCTTGACCCCCGCCATGTGGAAGCCCTCTTCGAAGCGGCTCGTGGCGTAAGGATTGAAGCCGCCCGGCGAGACGGACCCGCAGTCGCCCTGGTGTCCACCCACCTCGGCCCATGCAACGAGTTCGCCCTCGTGGAAGACGGGCATCGCCGTGAACATGTCCGGCGCGTGCGTGGAACCCGCGAGCGGGTTGTTGAAGAAGAAGATGTCGCCCTCGTTCAGCCCGACGGTGGGGTCGTCCCGGTAGTACTTCAGGATGAACTTGGACTGGGCGTAGTTGAGCAGCGCGTGGAAGTGGATGCCCGTAGACGCGACGGCCAGGTCGCCACTTGGCGTGAAGATGGCAGTGGACATGTCGCCCGCAAGGATGATGTCGGAGATCGAGAGGTTCTGCCAGACCTCCCGCGCCTCCTCCACGATGGTGAGCATCTTGTGGTAGAAGATCTCGAGTTCGACGTCGGAGAGGAGGTCATATCCCGCCGCCTCGATAGGGCTCGGCTTTGCCGCCTTCTCCACGATGAGCTCCGGGTCCCAGCCCGGCCCCTTGCCGTAGGCGTGACGGTCGTACACGAGTCCTTCGTGCAGCTTGATCTGGTCTCTGAGGGATGTCACGTCTGCTTCTCCAACCACCCCATGCGGTGTTCGTCCAGCCTGAAACTCCACCCACGCGGCACTGCGCCCACTGAATCTTCCGCCTCTACCAGCACGGGGCCTTCCATCGCAGCCCCCGGCCCCAGCGCATCCAGTCGATAGACAGGCGTCTCTTCCCAGCCTCGATCCAGTTCCCAGAGCACACGCCGCTTTCCGTTAGGGCTCGGCGCATCCGCAACTGCGTCGAATGACGGCAGTGCGAGTTTCTCCGAGGCACCGATGACGTTGAGCCGCACAAGCCGCACCTCCCCACCGGACTCCGGCGAGGTAGAGCCTTCGCCGAAGCTGTCGGCGTAGGTTGTCTCGAAGCGTTCGAAGAGCATTGCGAGATCGGCTGCGCCGTCGATATGCAGGCCGGAGTGCGGTACGTCCAGCGTCTGGCGTTGCATCCCGTAGCTCATCTGTATCTCGAGGACGAATGAGACGGCTTCTGGGTCGAGCCCCTCCTCCGCGATGTCCCTGCGCGCGCTGACCAGCAGCTCCTCGATCTCGTCGTTGAGCACGTCGGCGGCAGCCGGTTCGAACTCGGTGTTGCCGGGCATCCTGATGACGACCTTCCGTCCCTTCTCATAGGTCTGAACGAGGTCCATGGAGAGCGTCCCGAACGCGCCGAAAGCTCCCGCGAACGGCGGCAGCGCGATGCTGCGGACGTCGGCAAACTCGGCGAAGCCCGCCGCGTGCACCGGCCCCGCGCCGCCCACCGCAAAGGCGGTGAACTCCTTCGGGTCCGAGCCTGAGTTCAGCGCGGTGCGCATGTACAGTTCCTGCCCCATCACGCCGTCTATCTGGTGGCGTATGTGCCACGCGGCTTCGTCCACCGTCATGCCAAGCGGTTCCGCGACCCGCGTCCGCACCGCCTCGGCAGCAAGTCCGGCGTCGAGCTTGATCCGGCCCCCGAGGAAGTAGTCCGGATCTATGTAGCCGAGCACCACGTCGGCGTCAGTGACGGTCGGTTCCGTGCCGCCTCTGCCGTAGCAGGCAGGGCCGGGGCGCGAGCGCGCGCTGCGCGGCCCCACGTGCAGCCTCCGGTCCTCGATGTAGGCGATGCTTCCGCCGCCCGCGCCGATCGACCAGTGTGCGATGACCGGCACCTGCACCCGCCAGCGGTCGAAGATGGGGTCCGATTCGTAGAGCCGGTCCCTAGCTTCGACGACCAGCCCTGCATCGAAACTCGTGCCTCCCATGTCGGTGAGGAGAACGTTGCTGAGGCCGTATACCTCGGCGAGCGCCCGGGCGCCGAATACACCGGCAACCGGCCCGCTCCCGAGCAGGTGGATGGGGCGCGTGCGGGAGACCGACGAGATGCCGCCGGTGCACTTCGCGAGGAACAACGGCCTGCGATAGCCCATGTCCAACAGGTCGTTCCCGATGTCGAGGATGTGCTCTTCCGTGTTCACGCGCAGGTACGCGTCGATGATGGTGGTCAGGCTGCGGCGGTACTCGCCCATCTGCGGCGAGACCTCGTGGGAGAGAAAGACGGGCATGCGCCCCAGGTAGACCTCGGGGTACTCCTCGTGGATCAGGTCGCGGACGCGCTTCTCGTGCTCCGCGTTGATGAACGAGTTGAGCAGAACGACGACGAACCCGCGCACGCCCACGTCAACGAGCCGCTGCACCTGGCCCCGCACCTCGTCCTCGTCGAGCGGGATGAGCACCTGCCCACGGCTGTCTATGCGTTCGCGCAGGCTCACCGTGAACTCGTCCCGGGGGATGAGCGGCTCTGGTTTCCGCGCGCGGCCCTTGGCGAACCGCACTTCCAACGGCATCCCGTCCGCCCAGCTTCGCGACCGCCCCACCTTGAGGGTGTCCTCGAACCCCATCGTCGTGAGCAGGCCGAGTTTCGGACCCGTGCGCTCGATCAGCGTGTTCGTTCCGACGGTGGTCGAGTAGATGAGTGCCTCGGCGTCCTGCGCGATGTCTGCAAGGTCGGCCCCCAGCCGTTCAGCAGCGCGGGCGGCTGCCTCCATGAAGCAGTCCTTCAGGTCGTGGTGCGTGGTTTCCGCCTTCGCCCAGACGAGGTTCCCGTTCAGCACGCCGACTGCGTCGGTGAACGTTCCGCCGATGTCGAGCCCCAGCCGCGCGCTCACGACGCGTCTCCGTTCGCATGCTTGCGCTTGAGAGCGTCGATGTCGGGCTGGATGTCGTTGGTCAGCGGATGCCCCGGGGGCAGGTATTCGTTCTCCATCATCACCCCGCAGTGCGGACAGTAGAACTCGATGATGCGGACCCAGTCCGGGTCGAAGGAGTAGTTGAACACCGGGTGGTCGCTGATCGGCTGGTGAATCTCACGAGGGTTGCGCTCATAGAGGAGACAGCCCCGTTTGTAGGGCTCGCGAGCGGAGATCAGGTCCCCGCCGCACCGGTTGCAGCACCAGAGTTCGCGTTCCAGGTCGATATCGAGGTATTCGGTGATCCGTACGCGCAACGTCAGGCTCCAGCCGGTCTGAAGTAGGGAAGCCGCAGGCCTTCCGGCCCCTCCCTGAATACGACGCTCACCGGTTCGCCCACGCGCAGCGACTCGGGATCGGCATCCACGATGTTCGTGAACATGCGCGGCCCCTCCTCCAGTTCCACGATGGCGGTCACGTACGGAACGATGGCCTGGAACGCGGGGCTGGGGCCTCTGCTCACAACGCTGTACGAGTAGAGCACGCCGTTGCCAGACGCCTCGCGCCACTCCGGTTCGGCGGCGTGGCACTTCGCACAGAGGGGACGAGCGTAGTACTGGTATGCGCCGCAGGCGGAGCAGTGCTGCAGCATGAGCTTCCCCTGCTCGACGCCGTCCCAGTACGGCTGCGTGACCGTGTTCACCCGCATGCCTGTCTGCGCCTCCATCGCTACGTCCCCAGCACCAGCGTGATGGACGACGATGCCAGCGCCGCCGTTCCCTGCGACACCGCGATCTTCGCGCCTGCCACCTGCCTTTCGCCGCACTCGCCGCGCAACTGGCGCGTGGCCTCCACGATGAAGTGCCCGTGCCCGCCGTTGTAGGAGAGCAGCCCGCCGTGCGTATTCGTAGGGAGGCTGCCGCCGAGGTCGATGTACCCGGCCTCCACGAACGCGCCTCCCTCGCCGGCCCCGCAGAAGCCCATGTTCTCCAGCGTCACCATCGCCGTGCTGGTGAACGAGTCGTACAGCTCCAGCACGTCGACCTCGTCGCGGCTTATCCCTGCGGCGGCGAACGCATCGTCCGCGGATTCGCTGATGGGGAACGATGTGATTGAGGGGGCCTGGTACGGGTTGTAGCCCTGGTGCGCCTGGCCGAGGCCGAGCAGGTACACGGGATCGCGTCGAAGCTCGCTCGCGTACTCCGGTGTCGTCACGAGGATGGCGGTGCCCCAGTCCGAGATGAGCGCGCATTCGTCGCGATGCAACGGCCACGCGATCATGGGACTGGCAAGCACGTCCTCGACGGTCACCGGCTTTCTGCGGTGTCCCCGCCCCTTTTTGGCGCCCCGCGCCCCGCACCCGCCGTCGTTGGGCGCGCCGTGCGCCCTGAACGCGACGGCGATGCGCGCGAACTGTTCCGGCGTGGAGCCGTATTCGTACATGTGGCGAGTGGCCATCATCCCGTACAGCGCGGGAGCGGTCGGGCCGTAGGGGCCGTCGAACTCGTGCGGCGGCTCGATGCTGCTCAGGTGCCCGACCTGCGAACTCATCGCCTGTATCTTGTCCTTGCGCGAGAACTTGGTGGCCCGGTTGTCGCCGTCGGCGACCATCACCGCCCCGCAACGCCCCGATTCGACCAGCGCGGCGGCGAGCGCCATGTTGGAGTGAGGCGTCGCGCCGCCCATCTGCACGGCGGAGGTGAACTTGGGTCGGAGACCGAGGTACTCGGTAAGCCACGTCGAGAACATGTGGTGAGGCTCGGCATCCGGGCTCGACGTGAGTACGCCGTCTATCGAGGCGGGGTCGATGGGGCAATCGCCGAGCAGGTCCAGGAACGCTTCCGCGTACAACTGCACCGTCGTCTTGCCGGTGGCGCGTCCGCCGCGCGCCTCGCCGACTCCCGCAATCGCAACCTTTGGGTTCGTGGCCATCGCCTCGCTCAGATCGTGGCAGTGCTCACAGCAGGCCACGCGCGCAACCTTATATGGGCGGGCATGAAGAGTGTCAAGGCAACCCCTCGGCCCCGCTCATCCTGAGCCTGTCGAAGGATCATGGTGAGCCAGTCGAACCTGCAGAGGAACCGCGTCCCCATCCCCGCTCATTCCCCCGGATTGCTGACACGCGCCCCTTTCGCACTCGCGGGGCAGCCGCATACGCTGGTTGCATGACCGTCGTACCGGCAGCACCCATAGACCACGCCTATAGCTCAGACCCTCAGCCATCAATGGGGTCTATGGGTCTCGCCGCAACTTTTGAAGACATTGGCATCCTTGCATCCTTAATCGCGGGAAGCAGGCCACGGCCTTGGGAACACTCCCATCAAGAGTGCCAAGAGTGCCAGATCGGTCGGGTTGTTTATTCGTAGAGCTGGCATTCAGAGTGCCAGGTCCCGGGCAGGTTGGCATCCTTAATCGCCCTCCTGTCCCCGCTCCGCTATCCTTGCGCCACCACCGGGAGGAGGAGACGCGATGAGCAACAGCCAGGCCGCAGTCTTCACAGGCCAGGACAAGCCGCTGGAGATATGGGAGTTCCCTCAGTCCGACCCCGAGGAGGGCGCGGTGGTCGTCCACATGGAGATGGCCGCCATCTGCGGCACCGACGCCCACGCCATCCACCACCCGTACACCCCAACGCCGACCATCTTCGGGCACGAGAACATCGGCACCATCGCGGCGAGCCGCCTCGAACGCAGTACCGACGCGCTCGGCCAACCGCTGAAGGAGGGCGACCGTGTCACCTTCCGGGCCTCGCCGTGCGGACACTGCTTCAACTGCACCATCGGCGAGTTCTGCATGAACGTCCGCCAGCCCGGCTTCACGCCGTCGAACGAGCCCCCCTACCTCTACGGCGGGTTCGGCCAGCAGTTGCACCTCCCGCCGAACCCATGGCTCCTCCGCATACCGGACGACCTCTCGAACGAGCGCGCGCTCCTGAGCGTCGTCGGCACCCACACGCTGCTCAACGGCTACGAGCGCATCGGCGGGCTGAACCTCGGCGACACCGTTGTCATCCAGGGGTCTGGGCCGATGGGCATCGGTGGCCTCTTGCAGGCGAAGCTACTGGGCGCAGGGCGCGTCATCGTCATCGGCGCGCCGACCGGACGGCTCGAGCTCGCCACCCGCCTCGGCGCTGACGAAACGATAAGCATCAACCAGTTGACCACTGCCGACGAGCGGGTCGAAGCCGTGCTGGACCTGACCGCCGGGCGAGGCGCCGATGTGGTGGTCGAGTGCTCCGGAGCGAGGGGGGCAACGCAGGAGGGACTGCGCATGGTCCGCTTCGGCGGGAAGCACCTCCTTGTCGGCCCGTGGACCGACTACGGCACGCAGGACATCAACCCCACGCTCATCACCAAGAAGGCGCTGCGCGTCAGCGGGGTCGTCGCATCGGAGCCGCGCCACATCGTCCGCTCGATGGAGGCCCTGCGCTCGATGATCGACGTGCCGGTCGAAGACCTCGTCACACACCAGTTCCCTCTCGCGCAGGTGAACGAGGCTTTCGAGGTCCACGAATCGCTGGAGGCCATGGTCGCCGTCATCCTGCCCAACGCGTAGGAGAGGGTTACTCGAAGGTCTCCGGGAAGGAGAAGCGCTCATGGCTACGACATGGACCACCATAGACGTGGACGGCAGTCCGATGGAGTCGTACCTCGCCCTGCCTGATGGCGATGGGCCGTTCCCCGGCGTTGTCGTCGCGATGCACGCCTACGGCGTCGACGCCGGCGTCCGCAAGTTCTGCGACGACTTGGCGCTCGAAGGCTTCGCCGCCATCGCCCCCTACCTCTACCATCGCAACACGGACATGAGCGTCCACGAGTTCAGCTCCATCCCCTTCGGCGATCCGCGCCGGCAGGAGGAGGCCGCCGTCAGGAGAAGTATCACCACCCTCGAGACCCTCCACGACGACTGCCTGGCTGCCCTGGCCTGCCTGCGCGCGATGCCGGAGGTCGGGAGTTCCCCCGTGGGCATCACGGGGTTCTGCCTCGGCGGACGCGTCTCCCTCTACATGGCCGGGGTCTCCGACGAGTTCGCCGCCTCCGCCATCTTCTACGGCACCGACATGAACCGCGGACGCGGCGGCGACCCCGCTCCCCTCTCGTTCGCCTTCGACATCCGCTGTCCGCTCGCCGGCTTCTTCGGCAGCGAGGACCAGAACCCCAGCCCCGCCGACGTCGACGAGGTGGACAGGGAACTCGACACGCTGGGGGTCCCGCATACCTTCCATCGCTTCGAGGGAGCTCCCCACGCCTTCAACGACCCCTTCAACCCCGTGCGCTGGACCCCCGCTCCCGCCGCAGAAGCCTGGCGGCTGCTCCTGCAGTTCTTCCACGGCGCGCTCGCCGCTGCGCCTCAGCCGACCCGATAACCTGCCGCCGCCCGGCGCGGGCAGACCACCAGAGCGAGGAGACCCATGCGCCTGCAGAACAGGACGATCATCGTAACCGGGTCCGGACGCAACATCGGCGAAGGCATCGCCCATACTCTCGCCAACGAGGGCGCGCGCGTCGCTGTCGTGGACATCATCCGCGAGCGCGCCGAGGCCGTTGCCAACGCCATCAACGCCGCGAACCCTGGCTCGGCGCTCCCCATCGCCTGCGACGTCACCGACAGCGCCGACGTTCAGGCGATGGTGGCCACGGTCGTCGACGCCTGGAGCGACATCTATGCCGTCGTGAACAACGTCGGCGTGGTCGACCGGAAGAACATCCTCGAGACCGACGAGGCCGAATGGGACCGGGTCATCAATATCTCACTGAAGAGCGTATTCCTCGTCTCCAGGTACGTCGCCCAGCGCATGGCCGATCAGGGCAACGGCGGACGCATCATCAACATCGGTTCCACCTCCGGGCTGTCGGGGCGCACGGGCGCTGTCGCCTACCCCTCCGCGAAGGCCGGCGTCTACAACCTCAGCCGCTCCCTCGCCATCCAGCTCGCCCCGCACGGCATCAGGGTCAACACGGTTACTCCCAACCGCGTACTCACCGAGGCCGAGCCGGGCGCTCCGCCGCGGACCTGGCAGGTCACCAACCTCGTGGGCAGACAGGGCACCCCGCAGGACGTTGCCGCCGTCGTCGCCTTCCTCCTCTCGGACGAAGCCGACTTCATCACCGGCTCAGACATCACCGTGGACGGCGGTGTCCGCGCGGGATAGGAGCACTACCGGGGAAGCAGGGCTGGCCCCGTCCGGGGAACGGAATCGGCACTGTGGTGGGGAAGGGGAGACTCGAACTCCCACGCCCGAGGGCACATGATCCTAAATCATGCGCGTCTGCCGTTCCGCCACTTCCCCACGGAACCCATCGTACCCTACGAGCCTAGGACCGGGGACGCCTGCGGCGGCGCGGAGGACGGCGGCGTGTAGGTGGCGTGGGCGGTTCCTCCTGCTCGGATGGCGCGTCCATCGGCGCGGCGGTCTGGGTTCCGGGTAAGCGCAGGTCCGACACCACAGCGGGCACGGCAGGCAACGAGGGACGGATGAACACGAGAGCAAGCAGCAGGATCAGCGGATGGATCAACGGCAACCCGCCTGCGAGGAGATACAGAAAGCCCGTGGCCACAGCTGCCGCTGACCACCAAATGGTCTTCTTCCGCTTGCGGCGAGCCATGAATGGGATGAACCCGACGGATACGACCAGCAGAATGATGAGAGCGGTCCGTCCCGTTGAACTGAGTACCTGCCGTGGCGCAGGAGCCTCTTCCGAAGCCTCGGCTGACGTTTCGCCCTCTGCCGGAACCTCAGCACTGCTTCCGTTCTCCACCGAAGGCTCGACAAAGACCAGATTAACGGCAAGGACGAGAGCGAAGCTCGTCGTGATAGCGAGCATCCAGGCGAACAGCGGCGGCATGGCAAAAAGGAATGGTGTTCTGGGCTGCATGCCGAAAGCGTACACGACCGCGCTTGCACTTGACACCGCTACTGCACACTCGCACGATACGCAGGCGCACCCGGCAGGGGCGCATTTTCATGACGGAGGACGATATGAGCGTGAATCTGGGCAGCGTGGTTATCGAGAACGCCGAAGAGAAGTTCGTGGAGATGAGCCACGGCACTACCCGCTACATCGAGGCGGGCGAGGGCTATCCCACCATCCTCGTCCACGGTGTCGGCTTCACGAGCGGCGCTCACGACTGGATGCTGAACATCGGGCCGCTCTCCAGCAAGCTGCGTGTCATCGCGGTGGACGCGCTTGCGTGGGGCAAGGGCGAGGGCTGGCTGGACCAGGAGTACTCGTTCGCCTACCTCGTGGACTTCCTCCGCGAGTTCCAGGACGTGCTGGGGCTCGAGAAGACCAACCTCGTGGGCCATTCGATGGGCGGTTGGCTCGCATCGCTCTTCGGCTACGAGAGCCCGCACCGGCTCAACAAGCTCGTCCTCGTTGCCAGCGGCGGGGCGATGCCGCGCCAGTTGCCAAGTATGGTGCAGTTCCAGCCCCCGTCACGCGACCAGATCCTCTCCAGCCTGCAGGTCAGGATAAATGCCGACGTGGACCTGGAGGAGATGGCCGACTACCACTACGCGCTCACCCAAGACCCGGAACGGCTCGCGGCCTACCAGCGCGTGCTGAACCACATGAACAACATGGAGACGCGGCGCCGCTACAACACCGTCCGCCGATTCCCGCACATCCCCGTTCCCACGCTCGTGGTCTGGGGCAGGAACGACTCCACGAACGCCCTGGAGATGGGAGAGATGACGCACGAAGGCATCCAGGGGTCCAAGATGGTGGTCTTTGACTGCGACCACTGGATCCCCACCGGAGCGCCGGAGGAACTGAACGCCGCCCTCCTCGACTTCCTGCCTGACTAGCAGAGTTACTCGTTAGTCGAGCACTTCGATCCGGAAGAGGTGGCTGCCGGCAACGCGTGCCTCGACGGTGTCGAGCGCGTCCTCTTTCGCCAGGATGCGCGTGAGGAGCGCGCGCTTCTCGTCGACGTCACGCACCAGCGTTGCGCGTGCCCGCAGGTCGCGCTGCACGCTCTCCTTCAGGTGGTAGGTGAACTCCGGGTTCGCGAACAGGTTCGCAGCCCAGTCCCGCGTGCCGGGGTTGTTGGAGAGGTACGGCTGGCCGTCCAGCTGGCGAAGCCGCACCTCCTTGCGATGCGGCTTCCCGCTCTTGCGTCCGGTGGTCGTGATATCGACCAGTCTGTCGGTTTCCAGTGCCTGGCGTGCTGCGTCGTCCAAGGTGCCGCTCCTTCGCCGGGGGGATCAGTTGGTCAGCGAGCTGGCGATGTAGGTGTGGGTGATGACTTCCCAGACGTGGCCGTTCTCGCACTCGAAGTAGAAGCCGCGACCCTGGTGCTTGTAGTTGATCTTGCCGTCCGTGCGTGTGCCCGGGCCGCTGCCGTACACGATGCCGTCGTCCTTGATCCGCCCCAGGATCTCATCGAATTCCTGGTCGGAGGCGAGGAACGCGTAGTGGTTGGAGCGCGGCTTCTGCTCGCCTTCTTTCAGGTCGTCGAAGTCCAGGGTGAGCTTGTCGTTGACCTTCACCGGCGCGAAGTGGCCGTAGGGGCCGTCGTACGTAAGCCCGAACATCCGCGCAATGAACTCGGCGGACTTCACCTTGTCGTAGGCCGGAACGATCGTGTGGTCCAACTGAAGCGCCATGACTGACCTCCTGTGAGTTGCTCGTTCTGCCCAAAGCATACTCCGCCCGCAAGCCTCTGCGAAGGGACTGCGCGCGATGGTAGGCTAGCGCCGCACACACTACCGCAGAGGGCGACATCCCATGATCATCGACATGCACACGCACATCGTCCCGAAGGACTTCCCATTCCTCGCAGACCGTCCGTCCGGCGACGCGTTCCCCGCAATGACCCCCAAGGATGAGGAGCGGTCCACGATCATGATCAGCGGTGAGGAGTACCGGACGGTGCGCGACGTCTGCTGGGACGCCCCGAAGCGTGCCGCGGAGATGACGGGCCAGGGCACGGACAAGCAGGTGCTGTCTCCCCTACCAGAGCTGCTGATGTATCACCTCGACCCGAAGGACGGAGCGGACCTCGCCCGGCACCTGAACGAGACCATCGCCGGTATGGTTGCCGCGGAGCCGGAGCGCTTCTACGGACTCGGCTCCGTTCCGATGCAGGATGTCGAACTCGCTGTCGCAGAGCTGGGCGTCATCAAGGAACTCGGCCTGCACGGCGTGGAGATACGCTCCAACATCGAGGGACGCAGCCTCGGCGAGGAGCGGTTCCGCCCCTTCTTCAATGAAGCCGCCTCACTCGGTCTGGCCGTGTTCCCCCACGCGAACCGCCCCACGTTCGCGGACAGGCTGGCACACATTCCGCCCATCGTGGCTGACGCACCGCTCGGGTTCCCCATCGAGTCAGGTCTCGCAGGCGCATCGATCATATGGAGCGGGCTGCTCGAGGAACTGCCAGACCTGCGCATCTGCATCAGCCACGGTGGAGGTGTGCTCATGCAACTTCTCGCCCGCAGCGATGAGAACTGGCACTCGCGCGAGCCTGTGCGCAAGCTGCTCCCCAAGGCGCCGATGGAGTACGCCTCCATGCTCTACTACGACGACATCACGTTCGGCACGGCCCCGCTGCGCTACCTGATAGACCATGTGGGAGCGAGCCAGGTGATGATCGGCTCGGACTGGCAGGGCACGGGGCCGAAGACGCCGTCGCCTGAGGAGGAATTCGACGCCCTGGGCCTCGGTTCGGAGGAGCGCGAACTCATCGGCTGGAAGAACGCGCTCCGCTACCTGGGAGCGGAATAGCGCCAGCTATGCCTCGCGCGCCCGCTGGATGAACGCGATGTCCGCAGCCTGCGGGGCACGGTCCATGCCTTCGAACGAACCCGCCTCGTAGTTGCGACCTATCGCCTCAACGAGGCCGGGCTTGCTCGCGAAGTGCGCCATGGTCCGTTCCTGCAGCGCGTCCCACCGCGCCACAAGCGCCTTCGCCTCAGGGCTGGCAGGGTCAAGGCTGGGCGACGCTCGCACCTCAGCGAGAAGTGCGGTCCACTCGCGTTCGACGGCCTCAATCTCCTCAGGCGGCGTCTCGGCGCGCAGTTCCGCGAACTGTGCCATCTGCTCCGGGGTGTAGTAGCGCTCCATGATGTTGCCTCCGCTGTTCCCAGCCGCCGCTGCGGCCGTCAGTACCAGGTCCCAATCCCACACACCGCTGCGCTCCTGCGTGTCCAATGCGCTCCCTATTGCCGACTCGATGCGCTGCAATTCCTCGATGCGTTCCCGCAGGGCGATGCGCTGCACGCGCAGAGATGCCGCAACATCGAAGTCCTCGCTGTCGAGCAAGTCGCGAATACGTCGGAGCGGGAGTCCCAGGCAACGCAGCGTGAGCACCTGCTGCAGGCGGAGGAAGTCATGCTCGCCGTAGAGCCGATAGCCCCCCTCCGAACGCGCAGAAGGTTGCACGAGACCGAGACGGTCGTAATGATGAAGCGTCCGGACGGACACTCCGACCCGTGCGGCCAGTTCCCCGATCCGGTAAGGGTGTGGTCCCGTGTTCATAACAGCATCAGCGTAAAGCCTGACGCTGCGTCAGGGTCAACACCCTCCTTGAACGATGCCGGTGACAGCCTAGGCGCGGCTGTCACCCGTGTAAGAGGACGTGCGGCCCGGGCCTACGAAACGATTGCCGTCCACCGTGGCGATGTCCTCAGATGGGAGCGACGCCTCGTCGCCCTCGGCGACGTCCGCTCCGCCGAGGACATCTACGAACCGGACGGTCGCGGTCGCGCCGTCCGCGCTCACGCTCAACAGTTCAACAACGTCCCCACTAACGGTTACCAGGCGCGTGCCTGCTTCGATGCCTTCCAGGTTCATGCTTCGACTCCGAATCTCGTGCTATCCGGGAGAGACCTCAACCGCCGTCTTGGCCGACTTCGGGAACGGCGGCGGCAGCGTAGCGCCAATTCGCTTGGCGTACTCCAGGTTCAACGTGTTGAACTTGCCTGAGGATCCGGTCGACATCCCCTCAACGTTGCGATGCGGGTTCTTCGGAGTGGCGGTCTTCCCTTCGATGACCTCATCGTCCATGCGGTCGAACGGAATCCAGATGATGTCGTTCTTCGCGGGGTCACGGAACACATTCATAGGCTCGCCGCCGTCCTCCATGATCTGCATCTGCTCCAGGAGCATGCGCCGGAAGAGGATGATGCCGATGTCCGACTGCCCCAGTTTCTCCAGGTAGCGGCGCGTCCGCGGGCCCTGCGACGTCCACGCGAAGTGGTCCTGTCCGCTGTTGTTGTCGAGTTGTTCCCAGATAGGCTGCCCCCACTCGTCCACTCCCGCGATCGGAACGTGGTAGACGGGGATCTCGTCCTCCCGCTGGTTCGGGTTCTCGCCTTCGCGCGGCCAGTGCGATTGGTAGTAGACGTAGTAGGTGTGCGTGTCATCCATCGGCACGCGGATCTGGAAGTCGTGGCCGCCGGTGCCGGACTCGAGGTTCGGGAAGAGTATGGGGTGGCCGTAACGCCAGCCTATGGACTCCTCCTTCTCCTCTCCTTCCAACCAGCGGTGCTTCAGGACGCCGTGTTCGAACCTGCTAGTCGACGCGGAGATGTGGCGCATCGTACGGCCTGCCTTCCGCCAGTACGGACCGAACTCCTCGTTCTCTTCCGGCGGGCGCTTCCCGTAGATGTCGCCACGGTGCTTAAGCAGCCCGACCCGTTGGAGAGCGTACTTGGAGAAGTAGCCGTGGAGGTACTCGGCATGGATGGGGTCCAGTGAGTTCTCCATGATCTGAAGCCAGTTGCAGGTAACGATCGTCCAGCCGATGCTCCTGACTCTCCCCTCCTCCACGAATGGGTAGTAGTGCGGGAGCAGCGGAGCGGGCTGCGGGCCGAGATATGCGAATACCAAGCCGCCAAGCGTCTCCACCGGGTACGCTTTCAACTGCACGCGGCTTGGGAAGGTGGAGTCTGCGGGCTCTGCCGGCATCTCCAGGCACTGGCCAGTCTCGTCGTACAGCCAACCGTGGTAAGAGCAGCGGAGACCCTTCGGTTCCGGGATGCCCCAGAGCATGTTGACCCGGCGATGGGCACAGGAGGCGTCGATGAGACCGAACGTGCCGCCTTCATCCTTGTACAGCACGAGGTCTTCGCCCAAGAGCCGGATCGCCTTCGTGGGGTTCTCGTTGAATTCGGAAACCCCGGCGATAGGCTGCCAGTAGCGCCGCATCAGTTCGCCCATAGGAGTGCCAGGGCCCACCAGTGTCAACCGGTCGTTCTGCTCCACAGTCAGCATCGTTCACCTCCCTTAGTGCCCAGACCAATTATTCCTGCTAACGCGTGAAGATTGCATCATCCGCGCCCCGCCGTCAAATGCGTCGGACGCCTACGCGCCGAGGATGGGAGAGCCGTGATGGTGCACCATCAGCCACCGCCCGCCTCGGCTGCGGAAGACGTTCGTCGTCTCTATGCGCGCATCCATCACACGCCCTCCGGCCACCGACGTCAGGTTCTCGGTACACGTGACCCATGCAACCCCGCCCTCGACAGTCGCCTGAGCGCCGGTGATGGTGAACGTCATCATCGCCGCACCATCGAATATGCGCTCCCAGCTCTCCATGACCTCGGCCCAGCCGTCGAGCACAGCCCATCCCGGATGGATGCACGTCACCACGTCCTCGCGCGACCAGACCCCCTCCATCTGACGGATGTCCAGTGTACCGAACGCGTCGTAAAACGCCTTGTTGGCGGCGAGAACCGCCGCTTCGTCCGCGTCGCTCATCGCGTAAACTCTAGCACGATAGTCCCACGCCGATGCGGATGTATCATCCACTCGCTCTAAGAGAAGGAGATGCTATGCCAAGTTTCGACATGACAGACCGTGTGGCCATCGTAACCGGAGGCTCGCAGGGCTTCGGTAAGGCTATCTCGCTTGCGCTGGCACGCCAGGGCGCGAACGTTGTCGTGGCGGCGCGCGAGCCGGAAGAGGTGACGGTCGGCAGGGAACGGCCCCACGCTCCCGTTTACCCCGTTGTAGACGAGATACGCGCCATCGGGAGCCGCACGCTTGGCATCACAGCCGACGTGCGCAACCAGGACGAGGTTGACGCGATGGTCGCACAGACTATGGACGAGTTCGGGCGCATCGACGCGCTCGTCAACGTCGTCGGCGGCAGCTGGGGCGAGACGTTCCGCTCCGGCCCGCTCATGGAGCTTGAGCCGCACGATTTCATCGAGTGCTACCGGGTGAACGTGCTCACAGCGTTCATGTGCTCCAAGGCCGTGCAGCCCATCATGAAGGCGCAGGGCAAGGGCGCCATCGTCAACATCGCCTCGGGCGCAGGCGTCAATCCCGGCACGGGCCAAGCCGCCTACGGTGCGGCCAAGGCCGGCGTCATCAACATGTCCAAGTCCATGGCGTACGAGTGGGCGCCCGAGGTGCGCGTCAACGCTATCGCGCTCGGCGGTATCGAGACGCCGCACCGTCCGATGTGGCACGAGAGCGTCCGCTCCACCACGACCAACCGCAGCGCGATGGGCAGGCTCGGCACACCGGACGAGCACGCGGGTACGGTCCTCTGGCTCGTCTCCGACGCGGCGGGCTACATCACCGGCACAGCCATAGAGGCGGACGGCGGTCGACGGTAGGGAGGCGCAGAAGCCCGAAGCAGGGCAAGGAGTAGCGACATGTCATACGAAGACCGGTTCGTGGACAACAACGGCGTTCGCATCCACTACGAGGTGGAGGAAGGGCCTGCCGACTCGCCCGTCATCATCTTCGTGCACGGCATGGGCGGCAGCACGAAAGGCTGGCGGATGCACGGCTACCCGGAGAAGTTGCGCGACGACTACAAGGTCGTGCTCATGGATTCGCGCGGGTTCGGGCAGAGCGACAAGTTGAAAGACGCCGAGGACTACGGACGCCCGCAGAAGGTGTCGGACGTGGTCGCCGTCCTGGACGATCTAGGCGTCGACAAGGCCTACTACTGGGGTTACTCCATGGGCGCCAGCATCGGCTGGGCGGTCGGCATGCTCGCGCCAGACCATTTTCATGGGCTCATCCTCGGGGCCTACCCCGTGCTGTCGCCGGAGGTACCGGAAATCGACCGTGTGCGGTGGGAGGCCCGAGCCAAGCTCATGCGCCTCGGCATGGACGTATACATCGCTGCGATGGAGATGGACCAGGGACCGCTGCCGGAGGAGAACAAGGCCCGGCTGCTGGCGAACGACAAGGACGCCTACGCCGCTCAACAGATAGCGAACATCAGCTGGGGGGCGCCAGACGAGGACATCGTCAACATGACCCTGCCCGCGCTCGTCTACTCCGGCACCGAGGACGAGTACCCGATGCCCCGCAACCACGCACTCACCAAGCGCTCGGCGTCGCTCGCGCCCAACGCGAAATTCCTTCCGCTGGAGGGACACACCCACGCATCCGCGATGGCCTCGGCTGACGTTGTGATCCCGCACGTGCGGGAATTCATCGCGATGGTTGAAGACTCGCGTTAGGCAACAAGGAAGCAAGGAGAAGCAACGTGCCATACCAAGATTGTTTCGTTGACAACAACGGCGTCAATATCCACTACGAGGTGGAGGAAGGGGCGGTCGAGTCGCCCGTCATCGTCTTCGTGCACGGCATGGGCATGAGCACCAAGGACTGGCGGAACGCCGGCTACCCGGAAAAGCTCTGCAACGAGTTCAAGGTCGTCCTCATCGACTCGCGCGGGTTCGGCCAGAGCGACAAGCCGAAAGACCCGGCCGTCTACGGGCGCGCGCAGAAGGTTTCCGACGTGACCGCCGTGTTGGATGACCTCGGCGTGGACAAGGCCTACTACTGGGGCTTCTCCATGGGCTCCAGCATCGGCTGGGCCGTCGGCATGCTCGCGCCTGAACGCTTCCACGGCCTGGTTCTTGGCGCGTATCCCGTGCTTTCGCCGGATGTGCCTGAGATCGACCGGGTGCGATGGGAGGCCCGAGCCAAGCTCATGCGCCTGGGTATGGACGTCTACGTCGCCGCGATGGAGATGGACCAGGGCCCGCTGCCGGAGGAGAGTAAAGCCAGGCTCTTGTCAAACGACAAGGACGCCTACGCCGCCCAACAGATAGCGAATCTCGAGTGGGGCGCGCCCGACGAGGACATCGTCAACATGACGCTGCCCGCCCTCGTCTACTCCGGCACCGACGACGACTACCCCATGCCCCGGAACCACGCGCTCACCAAGCGCTCGGCATCACTCGCGCCCAACGCCAGGTTCCTGCCTCTTGAGGGACACACCCACATGTCTGCCTTCATGGCGGCGGACCTGATGATTCCCCACGTCAGGGAATTCATCGCCATGGTTGAAGACACGCGCTAGAGAGACTTGCATACGAGGGAGCAGCGCAATGCCGTTCGAAGACCAGTTCATCGACAACAACGGCGTCCGTATCCACTACGAGGTGGACGACGCGCCGGAAGACGCTCCACCACTCGTACTCATGCACGGCATGGGCATGAGCACGAAGGACTGGCACGACGCGGGCTACACGACAGCGCTCTCCGGCGAGTTCCGGCAGATCCTCATCGACTCGCGAGGGTTCGGCCAGAGCGACAAGCTCACCGACCCCGCAGGCTACGGACGCGCCCAGAAGGTTTCCGACGTTACCGCCGTGCTGGACGATCTGGGCATCGAGAAGGCGTTCTATTGGGGCTACTCCATGGGCGCGAGCATCGGCTGGGCGCTCGGCATGCTGGCGCCGCAACGCTTCCATGCTCTCGTACTCGGCTCCTATCCCGTCATCCCTCTGCCCGTTCCTGAGTTCGACCGCGCCCGCTGGGAGGCTCGCGCGAAGATCATGCGGCTCGGAATGGACGTATACGTGACCGCGATGGAGATGGACGCAGGGCCGCTCCCGGACGCCGACCGCGAGCGCCTGCTGGCGAACGACAAGGAAGCCTATGCCGCACAGCAACTCGCCAACCTGGACTGGGGCGCGCCGGACGAGGACATCGTCAACATGACGCTGCCCACGTTCGTCTACGCGGGTACGAAGGACGTACGCAACCACGAACCGGCCAAGCGGTGCGCGTCGCTGGCGCCCAACGCGTCGTTCCTCTCGCTGCCTGACCATACGCACGCGCAGGCGTTCCAAGTGGCGGACACGATGATTCCGCACGTGCGGAAGTTCATCGCGGGGGTCGGGGCGACCCTGTAACCCACTGCCGCGCGCTCGTGTAGCAGACGTTATACTCTGCGCCGTCAGGCTCAGGCTGATGGAGAACGGCATCTCAGGTTAGGAGTACGGAGGAGACAACATGAAAGACGGCATGCGGTTCGTTGATTGCGACATGCACGTGATGGAACCGGCTGACATCTTCGACCGGTACCTCGACCCGAAGTTCAAGGACCGCGTCATCAGCGCTCCGGGGCGCGCAGGTGGCTCCAATGTGGTGATCGACGGGCTGTCCCGGGCCGGTGACGACGACCTGCAGCAGTACCGGAAGCGCAACAGGAACGTCTCCGCCAACCAGCGACAGCCGCTCTCCGGTTCACGCTCCGCCCCGTACCTGGGCTTCGCCATCGAGCGCAACTACGACCCGGTCGCCCAGGTGATGGGGATGGAGATGGAGGGCGTGGACATCGCCGTCCTCTTCCCCACCATGGGGCTGGGGCTCATCGCGCGGAACGGCATGGACCCGCTCCTCTCGTATGCGCTCTGCCAGGCATACAACAACTGGATCTACGACTTCTGTCAGTACAGCCCTGACCGGCTGAAGTTCGCGGCGATGCTGCCATTCCACGACGTAACGCTCGCCTGCAAGGAGCTGCGCCGTTGCGTGACCGAGCTCGGTGCGGTCGGCTCCTTCATGCGGCCGAACCTCGTGAATGGGCGCTTCTGGCACTCCAACTACTGGGAGCCGCTCTACAGCCTGCACGAGGAGCTCGACGTAACGTGGGGATTCCACGAGGGCACCGGGGCGTGGTACTCCAACATGAACACGCTGTACGGCGAGAACCGCTTCTACCGGCACGTTGCGAGCCACTGGATAGAGATGCAGCAGGCGCTGGTAGCGATGATCATCGGTGGCATCTTCGAGTTCCACCCCAACCTGCGCGTCGGCTTCCTGGAGGCGCAGAACTCATGGGCGCCGGGACTTCTGAGCCGCATCGAGTGGGACTACCCGCAGTACCTAGACACCCACGCACCCTACCTTTCGCTGACGCCGAAGGAGTACTTCCGGCGCAACTGCTGGGCGGCCGTCGAAGGGAGCGAGCCTGAGATCGAGGCGACCGCCTCACTCATCGGGGCAGACCGGATGTGCATCTCGACGGATTACCCGCACTTCGACTCCAACTTCCCGAACGTGTCGAACAATCTGGTGAACGGCGTGTCGCGGGAGACGGCGGAGGCCATCCTCTACGGCGGCGCGACGCTGTATAACTTCAGCGAGGCAGATTTCGCAAAGGCCGACGAAGCCCGGCAGGTCCAGGAGGCTGCAGCGGCCCGCTAGGCACGGGTTCTGCCCTACGGCAGGCCTAACTCGTCGGCGAAGCCGAGGATGGCGGCTACTGTCGCCTCCGGTTGCTGCTCCTGCACGTAGTGCGCGCTGCCCTCTACCGGCCAACCGCGAACGTCGTCCGCGACCTCGCGCCACGCGCCAAGCACGTCCGCGTTCGCCGACGGCCCTGACCCGCCCCAGATCGACAGCACCGGCACGGTGATCTTCCGCCCGGCGGCAACCTCGGCACGCCAGTAGTCCGGGTCTTCCTCAAGTGCGAGGCGGTAATCCCAGATGACCGCATCCGCCGTGCCGGGGCGGGAGAACATCTCCACGTAGAAGGCGCGCTCCTCCGGTGAAAGGTGCGGGTTGCGATCGAGGAAGAGGCCGAAGAACAGCTCCGGTATCGCGTTCACGATCGGTTCAGCCACGTTGCGCTGGCGGAAGAAGTCGAAGTACCACTGCCGTCCGCCGGGGTCGCGGCGCTCAGAACCAACGCCCTGCGGGCCCGAATCGATCTGCACCATGCCCACGACGCGCGCCGGCAGGTCGGCGGCGATGCGCCTCGCGGTGGGCGCGCCCTTGTCGTGCCCCACGACGATGAATCGCTCATGGCCCAGATGGTCCATCAGCGCAATCGCGTCGGCCGCCATCGACGCGAGGCCGTAGGCGGAGGGGTCAGCGATGCGCTCGGAGTCGCCGTAGCCTCGACGGTCCGGTGCCACGACGGTGAACCGTTCTGACAGCGCGGGGGTTATCTGTTCCCAAGTGTGGCGCGTGCGCGGGAAGCCGTGGAGCAGCAGCAGCGGGAATCCGCTCCCGGAAGTTTCGTACGCCGTGCGTACGCCGTTGACCGTGGCGAACCGCGCCTCGCCCATGGAGTGCTTACGGCCAGACGAAGCTGAGGATGATGAGCAGGGCGCCGGTAGCGATGACGCCACCGGCGGCCACGGGCCAGAGGATGTAACCGATGTCTTCAGCGTTGCTGAACGGCCAGATCAGGTCTTTCACGAATCAACTCCTCGTGGAACTAGCGCCATCATAGTCGGGCTGACTGCACCGCTGTCAACGCGAGCGCGAACAGCCGAATGTCACTCTTTGCCTGCCTCAGTCTCACGCATCGCATCGACGGTACAACGTATGCCCTCTTCAAGCGACACAGCCGCGCGCCACCCGAGCCCTCGCTCCGCACGGCGGACGTCCAGGTAGATGCGATGGACGTCGCCCGGACGCTCAGCCGCGTGTTCCGGGTTGCCGCTGTAGTCAGTGGCCCCGGCGAGCGCGTCGAACACCTGCGCAACCGTCGTCCCTTCTCCCGTTCCGATGTTGTATACGCCGTCCTCGGCCTGAGCGAGCGCCAGCACGTTCGCGCGCACCACGTCGTCCACGTACACGTAGTCCCGTTCATGCGAGCCGTCGCCGAAGATCGTGGGAGGCCGTCCGTGCATCATGGCATCGGCGAAGATGGCGACGACCCCCGCCTCGCCGAACGGGTCCTGCCGCGGGCCGTAGACGTTGCCATAGCGCAGGATGGTGTAATGGATGCCCGAGAGAGCGCAGTGCGTCTGCACGTATGCCTCGGCTGCCGCCTTGGACGCGCCGTAGGGCGAGAGCGGACTGACGGGATGCTCCTCATCGGCGGGCAGCCGCTCCGGTTCGCCATAGAGTGCGCCGCCCGTCGAACTGAACACGAAGCGCCCCACCCCATAAGCGGCGCACTGCTGGAGGACATTCAGCGTGCCCAGCACATTCACTTCGGCGTCGTGCATCGGGTCACGGACGGACTCACTGACGCTGGCGTGGGCGGCGACATGGAAGACAACCTCCGGCCGTGCGGCCTCGAACGCAGCCGCGAGCGCCGGACTGCGGATGTCGATCTCGTAGAGTGTTGCCTGCGGATTGACGTTCTCTCGCTTGCCGGTGGCCAGGATGTCCACGGCAGCGACGCTATGTCCGTCCGCGATGAGCGTGTCCACGAGGTGGGAGCCGATGAAGCCCGCCCCGCCTGTTACCAGAACGTTCAACGTGCGTACGCCTTTTACGCTGCCTTAGCCAACGGATTGTTCCGAGATGTTACCCCGTACACAGGCGTACCAGCCTCCTCCGCACTCCTGCCGGAAGCTATGAGCCCGCGCAATCGGCAACATTCTGTAACAAACTGCAACATCTACTTCTGCTTCTCCAGCCCCCGCAAGGAGCGGCCGACGCGCATATGCGCCAACCTCATGGTAGGAGCGCCCGGAGGCGCGGGGCAAGAGGATGATGTCGCAGCGACCCGCCTGCACTTCACAGGCGGTAGTAGCGCAAGGCGTTCCGGCTCAGAATCGCTTCCTTGTCGGTGTCTGCCAACTCTTCGCTCTCGCGTACTTCCTGTATCTCCCGCTTGCACATCTCCGTCGTGACCTCGTGGGGGAAGTCGCTGGAGTACAGGAAAGCGTCAGGGCTGTACCGCGTCGCCGCGAACCCGAGCGCAGGCTCCTCACCTTCGCATCCAACATACAGCCGCCCCTCGCGGATGTGCCGCAGGATGTACTCGCTGGGTATCTCGTCGCCGTGCGGGCCGTACTCGCCCTCCGGGTCGTCTTCGATGTGCGTGACGTGCGAACGGTCGAACCGTTCCATCACCATGAGGAACCAGCCGATGCCGCCTTCCAGGAAGCTCATCCGCATGTTGGGGAATCGGTCCAGCACGCCGTTGAAGACGATGCTGGCCATCCCGATCATGACGCCCATCGGGTGCCCCATCGCGTGGACGGGCGCATACCGGTTGAGGTCGTCGAATCCCATGCCGTCGTGGCAGCCTCCGTGGACGGCGACCGCGCAGCCCAGCCGGTCCGCCTCCTCGTACACGGGCCAGAATGTTTTCGAGCCCAGGTGCGTGAGTCCGCGCGACGGCAGCATCGCGCCGACCATGCCCAGCTCGGTTACCGCGCGCCGGAGTTCCTCAACCGCTGCCGACGGGTCCTGCATCGGGATGAGGGCCATGCCCTTGAAGCGCGAGTCCCGGGCGCAATAGGTGGCGTGGAGCCAGTCGTTGTACGCCCGCGTCGCGGCGACCGCCCAGTCGATGGCGGTGATCTTGCCGTAGGCGAGTCCCTGCGTCGGGTAGAGCACGGTGGTGTCGATGCCGACGTCGTCCAGGAAGGTCATCCACTCGTCCGGCCCAACCACGCCTCGCTTGACCCGTTCGGGGTCCGGGTGGATCAGGTGGTAGCGGTGGAAGTGGTCGAAGGGCGGGAAGATGGTCCGCATCCTGTCCCTGAGGAAGGGGGTCGGCAGAAACTCCCTGATCCCGTCGTTGTCCTCCTGGACATGCCCGTCCGCGTCGATGACCAGCTCGATGTTCGCGCTCATGGCCTTCCCCCTTCGCACCCAGGATTCTGCTGCGCGGAGTATAGACCCCGCCCTGTCCATGTCCAAACCGGGAACAGAACGGTGGGAGGAAACGGGGGCGTATAGTGATGCAGCCCCATGCGCACTCCGAACGAGCAGCCAGCCGCGTCCGCAACGCAGAGCGCCGTTTCCCGGCAGGCGCTGCACTACCCGGACTACCGCATCCTCTGGTTCACCACGGCCCTCGTGGCAGGGGGCATCTGGTTCCAGCAGGTTACGCTCGGCTGGCTCGCTTACGACCTCACCCGCGATGCGCTGCATACTGCTGGCGTCGTCGGCGTCCGGACTCTCCCGCTGCTGCTGTCACCGGTGACGGGAGTGATCGCTGACCGCGTCGACCGGCGGAAGCTGCTGCTGGTGGACCAGGCGCTGGTCACTGTGCTCGTGTTCGGTTTCGCGTTCGTGCTGCTGTACGACCTGCAGCAGTTGTGGCACCTGTACGTATTCGCGCTGGCGTTCGGGCTGCTGTGGGCAGGGAACAACCCGGTGCGTCACGTGCTCATCGCAAACACGGTGCCTCGCGAGGCGCTGATGAACGCGACGGCGATGATCTCCATGTCGTTCAACCTCATGCGCGCTGTCGGCCCGGCCGTCGGCGGGCTGGTCATCGCCTTCTTCGGGCCGGGTGTCAACTTCCTCATCCAAGGCGTCCTCTTCCTGGCGGCGCTGCTGCTCGTCACCCGCATGCGGACTCCGTACTCCAACACGGACCAGAACCGCGCCCGGGAGAGCTCGCCGCTGCAGAACCTCAAGGAAGGATTCGCCCGTGTCCTCAGCGACCCATCCACACGCATCACCGTCCTGATGACCTTCGCGATGTCGATCACCATGCTGGCGATGGTGTTCAACCAGTTGCCGGTCTACACCGCGGAGATCCTGCTCAACACGGATGGAACGTACCTCGGGCTGGTCCTGATGGCGATGGGCATCGGCGGATTCCTGGGAACGACGCTGATCGCGGTGTTCAGCTCGGCGCGGCGGAAGGGGGTAATCGCCTCCGTGGCTTTCGTACTGTCGGCGGTCAGCGTCGTCGTCCTCTCGCAGGTGGACGAACTCTGGATGGCGATGCTTGCGCTCCTGCTGCAGCAGATGTTCGTGCAGGTGGTGATGACGATGAACATGACCATCGTCCAGTCGCTGACGCCGGACCGGCTGCGGGGCCGAGTGATAGGCGTCTACCAGATGGAGATCGGCATGATGCCGTTCTGGGGGTTGGTGGGCGGGGGGCTCTCCCGGGTGTACGGGGTGGACAACGCCTTCTTGATCGCGGGTATCGCAGGGCTGGTGATCATCGCCCTCGCAACCATTGCGTTCCCGCGCTACCGGCGGATGGAACTGTAGGCGGCGCGGGCCAGCAGAAGCGACGCAGGAGAGCGGCGCGTATAATCGGCGCGCGTGCGGTGAAGGGAGCAGGTGTGGCATCAGGCGGCTCGACAGGCGGGTCCCAGGGTAGGACGGGACAGCGCGGCATCTTCTACGGCTGGTACATCGTGGCGGCCGTTTTCTTCATGGCGTTCGTCTCCATCGGCTTCCGGCAGAGTTACGGACTGTTCCTCCCATCGTGGACGGAGGAGTACGAAGTGTCGGTCTCGTTCCTGTCCACCGTTGCTTTCGTCGGGTGGATGGTGAACGGCGTAGCGCAGCCGGTAGTTGGCGGGCTGGCCGACCGGTACGGTGCGCGGGTGGTGGCCGCCGTAAGCGTCGCGGTGCTCGGCTTGAGCACAGTGGCGATGGCGTTCTCGTTCAACATCTGGATGCTGGCGTTCTTCTACGCCACGCTCGCATCGTTCTCCAACGCCGGAGCGATGTTCACGCCGATAACGCCGCTCATAGCACGCTGGTTCGTGCGGAGGCGCGGCGCGGCGCTGAGTGTCATCACCGCCGGCGGCTCCGGCGGCGCGATGCTGCTGATCCCGTTCGCGGCCTACCTCCTGGAACTTGCCAACTGGCGTGTCGCGCTCGGAGCCATCGCAGGAATATTGCTGGTGCTGGTGCTGCCACTGGTGCTGGTGGTGATCCGCAACCGTCCGTCGTTGCTGGGGTTGAGGCCGGACGGCGACACAGCGACGATGGCGGACGGATCCCAGAGGCCGCAGATAATCGACGGGCCGCTCACCGTATCGCACTGGCGGCAGGCGTACCGCTCCGCCCCTATGTGGCAGCTCACACTCACCTACGTCGTCTGCGGCGTAACAACGGCGGTCATCGCCGTGCACTTCGTCTCCTTCGCGAAGACGGAGGGCATCAACGAGACGACCGCCGCCATCGCGTTCGGCCTGCTCAGCTTCGCCAACATGGCGAGCGTGCTCGTGATGGGATTCTTCATCTCTGACCGCGTCCAGCGGAAGAATGCGCTCACCTTCATCTACGCGGTGCGCGGGCTGGGCTTCCTGGCGCTGCTGGTAATACCGGGCACGGTGGGGCTGTGGGTGTTCGCGGTCATCGCTGGCAGTTCGTGGCTGGCGACGGTGCCGCAGACGAGCGCGCTTGCGGCGGAGGTGTACGGCGTCCGCAACGTGGGCTCCATCACCGGGATGCTGACGATGGTGCACATGTGCGCCGGGGCGGTTGCCGTCCTTGCGGCTGGTTTCACCTTCGATCTCTTCGGCTCCTACGACCCGGTGTGGGTGGTGTCCGTGGCGATGCTGGGCGGGGCATCGCTAATGGCCTGGCTGGTGCGTGAGCGCGAGGTCTCGGCCCGTTACGTGCCCATGCGGCTCGCGGAGGCGTAGGGCGTGGGCATACGCGCGCATCACTCGGAGCCGACGGACTCGGAACTGCTGGAGTGGCTCGTCCACACACTGGACTCGATCCTCGGACAGGGGCCGGTGGTGA
>MKWU01000150.1_pt1 | contig 125381 bp, 105 predicted proteins | sample 809101 | NCBI WGS metagenome assembly MKWU01 (sample SAMN05860141, study PRJNA318959) | sponge metagenome | host: Aplysina aerophoba | place: Slovenia: Piran, Adriatic Sea, Gulf of Piran | collected 2013-05-07
CGGTCGATGAGGAGGGCGGCCTGTTTCCTGGCCTCATCGACGGTCAGTTCCCCGTGGCGGCCGAGCGTCACGCGCTTCGGACCCCCGGGTCCCCGGGACTGCACCACCCAGGTCTTCCGGCCCGTGGTGTGGACGCGCACACCCAGGCCCGCCAGCTCCCGGTCCCAGAAGAGGACGTCCTTCCCGTCGGCCTCGAGCGCGTCGACGGTGCGCTTGGTGAGCTTCAGTTCGCTTCGCTTCGGCATCCCGCTTCCAAAAATATGTAATCAAAACGCATACGTGCGGCATGATACGGGAGGGTATCAGAGCATACGTGTGACGAAAGCGCAAGGGGGGTCGGGAAGGAAAATAACAGAAATATGGTATTATAAACAATCAGTTACCGTAGACAAACGGAGTCAATCGTACCATTGCGTGGTCACCGGGTTCATAATAATAATTAATCGAAATTTTCGGGAATTATTATTTGCATTTTGCGCCTCCCGCGCCTCGTCCGGGCGACGGCCCGATTCCTGCGGGCAGCACCTCCTGAAAAACCAAAGGCAAACGGGCGGCCTCTCCAGCATACCCCACCGGCGCGAAAACCCCCGAAGGCAAATGCGGGCAGATGCGCCTTCGTCCCGGTGGGGGAGGGTCCGTTCCGAACCAGGCAGGAGGAATGGACCGAACAAGGCGGAAAGGCGCCGGGGTGGTTTTTCAACAGCCCGAATGCGAGAGGAATTGACGCGACCGATGAAGATCAGTTCCGACCGGGAAGGAAGGAACTGCTTCGCCGACCGGGGAGGGGTTCCGCAGGGACAGGCCCCCGTGCCTGTCCGTGGTCGCCCCTATCTTCTTTCGAGACTGCTCCGCGAAGGACGCGAAAGGGTATAGGGGTCGCATACATGCGGCGCGTTTCGGAGTCGGTTTCGGGGGGCTACCGCGCCTCAGCGGCCGAGCGCGACTGCGGCCATTCCGGTCACCGTGACGCATACGCCCCAGACGAGACGGGGGCGCACGCGGGTCATGTCGCGCAGCATGAGGACGGTGAAAATGACCGAGAAGATCGGCATCGAGGCGATGATGGGGCCGACGACGCTGACGTCTGAATTGATGATGGCGAGGTTGTAGAGGAGCTGGTTGCCCGAGTTCAGCACGCCGACCACGATGATGGTCACGACCGCCCAGCGCGGCCCCCAGTCGAACAGCGCAGGCGGGGAGATGTATCTCAGGCTATAGATGATGGGGATGCTCACCATGTTCGACCACGCGACCGTGAGAGCGATGCTCGGCATGGCGTCCAGGCCTTTCTTGCGGATGAACACGCTCACGCCCAAAGAGACGGCGCTGGCGAAACCCCAGAGAATTCCCGGCTGAAACCAGCGTCCCTTGGCGGGTTCATAGCTCACCAGAATGACGCCCGCCACCACGAGGCCCGTGCCCCCCAGAACGGCCGGGCCGGGCTCCTCGCCCAGGTAAAGGACGGCCAGGGTCAGGCTGAGCAAAGGGGATGTGCTCATGAGCGTCATCAGCCGGGGCGGGCCGATGGAGTCGATGGCCTTGTAGTACACCAGACGCCCGTAGCTGTAGGCGGTGACGCCCAAAAGGGCGAACCAGAGCATTCCCTCGAGCGAGACGTCCTCGGGGTCGTATTCCCACCAGCCGAAAAGGGCCAGAACGAGCATGTTGAAGATGTTCGTGAGCAGGGTGGCGGACATCAGACCCATGTGGCGCAAGGGCCGCGCGGCGAGCACCCCCGTGAACGCCGCCATGACGGCCGCGGCCAGCGCCCAGATGATTCCCATCGTGTTGTCCATGGCGGGGTTAGCCGTGCCGGCCGATGCTTACGGCCACGATGCCCAGCACGGCGATGCATATGCCCACCACCACGCGCGCGTTCAGGCGTTCGATGTCGCGCAGAAACAAAGCGGAAAGGCACAAGGCGAATATCGGCGTGCTGCTCAGGATGGGAACGGCCAGCGAGAGTTTTCCCTTCAAGGAGAGGTTGATGAGGATTTGCATCAGACCGTTGATGATCGTTCCAAACACCAGCAGGGGAAGATAGCGCTTCGAGCCCCATTGGAAATAACGCTTAGGCAGGAAATGCCGCAAACCCTCTGAGGTGGGGATGGCGACCATGGCCGACCATGCGGTGAGCAGGGCGGGCGCCGCCATGTACGACATTCCCTGTTTTCGCATGAACGCGCTGCCCACCAGCATGAGCATGCTCATGAGCGACCAGCCGATGCCTACGCGGAACCACCTTCCGCCCGAAGGCTCATAGCTCACGGCGGCAATCCCTAAGACGACGAGAAGCGTTCCGAACAATACCCAGAGGCCGGGTTCTTCTCCCAGGAAAATGACCGCCAGAAACAGGCTGGGAAGCGGAACCATGCTCGTGATGGTGATGTGGCGCGCGGGGCCGACGATGTTCATGCCGGTGTAGAACACCCAGCGGTTGATGCTGTAGTTCATCACGCCCAGAACGCCGAACCAGGCGAACGCCTCCCAGCGAAAACTCCCCGGCTCGTACAGCCAGAATCCGATGACCCCCAGCATCAAGGTGTTGCCCAGGTTGTTGAACTGCGCCAGGGCGAACGAACCCATCTGCCGCAAGGCGGGCGCGAAGGTGATATTCGTCGCCGCGCTCACGAAGGCCGCCGAAATGGCCAGTAGAATGGTTTGGGATTCGAGACTCATGCGCTCATCTTTTCAAGAAACTCTCCCGGATGACATCGCGGCCGGTTCTTTCCGGATGGTGGAGAGAATATCCCTCCGTTCGCCTCGCGTCGATGCGGATGGCCGAGAATCGTGCCCTTACAACCACATGAACCCGCATGAAAGCGATAATCAATCTTTTTTCAGCTATTTGCCCATTTTCACATGGATGGAACTTTGGTATATCTAAAACCAGTGATGAGGTGTTTGTTGCCGCCGGCACATTTGATGCATAGAGAAGGGAAAAAAATGCGGAATTCTCATTATCTGCCCAAATTCAAATCGTTGGGTTCAACCTTCCCCATCATCGCGATATTGTTCGGACTGGGTTTGCTTATCGCGCCTATGAACGCCCAATCCGCAGTCGGCGCGGGAAAGCTGCCGTCCCTGGCCGGGTTGGCGGAAAAATTAAGCCCCGCCGTGGTGAACATCAGCACGGAAACAAAGGTTGAAACGAGTTCAAGAGGCGATTTTCCAGGATTTCCTGGCGATTTGTGGAACGAATTTTTCAGACGTTTTCATGAAAGACCTTTCCGCCGTGGACCACGTGGTGGGTTACGCCCACAACCCAGACAGCAGAACCTGGGTTCGGGCTTCATCGTGACCGATAACGGTCTGGTCGTTACGAATAATCATGTTGTCGAAAATGCATCTAAAATAACCGTCCGCTTCAAAGATAAAAGAAAGAGAAAAGCGAAGGTCGTGGGCCGTGACCCCCAAACCGATATCGCGCTTCTCCAGGTAGAAACGAAACCTGGTGATACTTTCACCGCGGTGAAGCTCGGAGACAGCGAAAAACTTCGCGTAGGCGACTGGGTAATGGCCATAGGAAACCCATTCGGCTTATCCCATACGGTGACGGCCGGAATCGTCAGCGCCAAAGGGCGCGTTATCGGTTCGAGCCGGTTCGATAACTTTATTCAAACCGACGCCTCCATCAATCCGGGAAACAGCGGTGGACCCCTCTTCGATTTGAATGGAAACGTCGTGGGCATCAACACCGCCATTTTCAGCAGAGGCGGCGGAAATATCGGTATTGGTTTCGCGATACCGATTGATATAGCGAAGAAACTGCTCCCTCAGCTTCGCAAGGGAGTCGTTACCCGTGGATTTCTGGGCGTATCCATTCAACCCGTCAATGAAAGTCTGGCGAAAGAATTGGGCCTGAAAGAAACCCAGGGCGCTCTGGTCTCTAACGTGATTGAAAATGCGCCTGCGAAAAAAGCCGGCATCAAAAGAGGCGACGTGATCGTAAGCATCAATGAGAAAAAAATCAAAAATCCCCGTCAACTCTCTCTTGCCGCGGCCGACTTGAAGCCGGGCTCCAACGCCGAAGTCGGCATCATTCGGGACGGCAAGAAGCGCGACTTCACCATTCAAGTCGGCAAGTTGCCCGGAGCTTCGGAGGAAATAGCGAAAGCATCAAAACCGGCGCTCCAGAAAAAACTGGGTATCGAGGGGCAAAACCTGACCCCTGAACTCAGAAAGCAAATCGGGGCGAAAGCAAAGAAGGGCGTCGTCATCTCCAACGTGTTGCCCGATAGTCCCGCAGCCTTGGCCGGGTTACGCCGGGGTGACGTCATTGTAGAAGCCAATCGGAAAGCGATTGCCGATACGAAACAGTTGCAAGAAGCGCTGAAAAAAGGAGAGAAAAAAGGAAATCTGCTGGTGATCGAACGGAAAGGCACGACATTCTACGTGGCGCTGGAAGGAAAGGGATAAAGGTGAGAGAAACGGCCGAAAAACAAGCCGGCCTCAGCGAAAGCATCATCGCCGCGGCTTCACAAATCTGCAAAGAACTGGAAGCCAAGGCCATTTTTATTCATGCGGACGCGATGAAGGATCTGGACGCCTTGATGGATCTGCCCGACGGCGTAGAGCATTTCACCACCACTTCCACCCCCGACCTTTACGAAGAACTGGAAAAACGGGGTTGCAAGGTAATGCAATTGCCCGCCTTGTCCCTGAATCGAATCGACATCATCAAGATGGGTGTCGTGATCGCTTTGAGTGAAGGCTCCATCACGCAAAACGACACCGTGGTTTGCCTTTCAGGCTTGCCTGAGAACGAAGAAATTGACACGCTCATGGTCTTTCATTTGGATCGCGAGAAAGAAATGCTCCAGACATCGGAAACGCAAAGCGCCGTTGAGGGCGTAGACCCGAAGGTGTTCGAAACGGTCTTGTCGCTCGCTCTCGAACTCGGCGCCGAAGGGCGGGAAGGAAAACCTCGCGGCGCGCTTTTTGTTCTGGGAGACCATGATCTCGTGCTGCAGTATTCACGCCAACTCGTCATCAATCCCTTCCATGGATACCCGGAAGAGCAAAGAAACATCATGGACCCGGCCCTGCGCGAGACCGTCAAGGAATTCAGCGCCATCGACGGCGCGTTCGTCATTCGGGGAGACGGAATCATCGAAGCCGCCGGCAGGCACCTGAACGCGGCGCCTGAGAATGATTTGCCCCCGGGGCTGGGTTCGCGTCATATGGCCGGAGCGGGTATAACGGAAGTAAGCACAGCCATATCGTTCGCTATCAGTGAATCGACAGGAAGTGTTACTGTATTGAAAGACGGCAAGGTATTCATGCAGATCAGCAAGTCGCAGCCTGCCAAAACACCAACAAAGGGAAAAAGCAAAAAGAAATAGCCGTTGTTCTAGGAGAAAGCAGTCATGGTGTACGGAAAACTTTTCGGATTGTTGGCCCTCATCATCGGTGGAATCCTGGGCTTGAGCACGATTATCTTGATGCTCGACTTAATCGGCCTCTCGATTTTTTAATACCGGTTCACAGCCCGTTTCATGCAACCTGACATATTCGAGCGTTTCAAACACAATCACTTCCTCGCTCCCATATCGGAAGACACGCTCAAAAAGATTGGCGAGCACGTCGGCTTGTCGGCGGATCTTCTGGTGTTCGACGCATCGTGCGGCAAGGGAGGAAGCGTCATTTCGCTCGCACGGATGTTCGGGTGTTCGGGGATCGGCCTTGATGATCGCCCCGAGTTCGTGGAAGACGGAAGACGGCGAATTTTATTCGAAGATCTGTCCCATCTCATCGATTTGCTGACGCATTCGAGCGATGATTTTCCCTTCGACGACGATTACTTCGATCTGGCGCTTTTGTGCGGTCCCGCTTACCCCTCGAGCGGCACGAGCAAGCTGAGGAGTCTGACCCGGGTAGTGAAGCCCGGGGGATGGATTGCCTATTCCGGTCTGGTCTGGAAACCCGAAGATGAAGACGTCGACTCCGAACGACTGGCGAGATGGCTCGACGCCTACCTTCCCTGCGAACCGATTGACGTGGAGGAATTCCGGGGCCACTTTACAGAACAGGGATATGACGTTGCATTCGTGGAGCACGAATCGGAAGCCGCCTGGGAATCCTTTCTGGCTCCCCAGGCGCGCTCCATCATCGAGAACCGGCTTGAGTATGCGGATTCACGCGAAGCCCAGGACGTGTTGGACAGCTGGCAGCAAGACCTTGAGGTCTACCACGACGGCGGCGGAAAGCAGTTTCTCGGCTACGCCACTTTTTTGCTGAGCAGCCATGAGGGAAACTGAACGCCCGCGCCCGCAAGAGCCGGGTCGATGGCCGGTTACTCCTGAGCGGAACCGGCCCTTATCCTGTGCCCGCGGAAAATTCCGGCGGCGCGGGTTTGACGAGCGGGCCGCCTGTGGTGTTTTCTCTCGATTCAAGACGCTTTAACGGACACACGGACGAGGAGTGCGAATGAACGATCTGCTTCAACTCGGCATCACGGAAATCCTGGAGAGCCTGAGAGCAAGGGAATTCAGCGCGGAGGAGCTGACCAGGGCCTATCTTGAACGCATCGACGATACTGAAGCGAAGGTGCACGCCTATTTGAGCGTTCTCGAAGATGAAGCCCTCAGCGCCGCCCGCGCCGCCGATGCGAAAATCGGCGCCGGAGATCACGGTTCTCCCCTTCTCGGAGTCCCCGTGGCCGTAAAAGACCTCCTTTGCATGAAAGGCACGAAGACCACGTGCGCTTCCCGGTTTCTGGAAAATTTCGAAGCCCCGTATGACGCCACCGTCGTGGCCCGGCTCAAGGACGCAGGCGCGGTCATACTCGGCAAACTGAACATGGACGAATTCGCCATGGGTTCATCGTGCGAGCAAAGCGCGTTCGGGCCGACTCACAATCCATGGAACCTGAAAACCATCCCGGGAGGCAGCAGCGGCGGGTCCGCCGCCGCCGTCGCGTCGCGGTCCTGCGTCGTCTCCCTGGGTTCGGATACCGGGGGCTCCATACGTCAGCCGGCGGCATGCTGCGGCGTCGTGGGTATGAAGCCCACTTACGGACGCATTTCACGCTACGGACTCATCGCCTTCGCCAGCTCTCTCGACCAAATCGGCCCTTTTGCGAAAAACGTCCGGGACGCAGCCATCTTGCTGGGCGCCGTCAGTGGACACGACTCCCGTGATTCCACTTCGGCCGATGAACCCGTCCCTGATTACACGAAAAATCTTGGAGCCGGAGTCCGGGGACTGAAGATCGGTATTCCCGAAGAATACTTTATCGAGGGGATGGATCCCGAGGTCGAGGCAGCGATTCAAAAGGCGATTGCCGTCTTCGAGGAACAGGGAGCGGAAATTCTCGAAATTTCTCTCCCCAATACCGAATACGCCTTGCCCGTCTATTACATCCTCGCCCCCGCGGAGGCGAGCAGCAACCTGGCGCGTTACGACGGGGTCCGCTTCGGCCTGCGCAAACAAGGGGATTCCACATTTGGTTCCCTGTTCGGCATGTACGCAGCCAGCCGGGAAAACGGCTTTGGTGACGAGGTAAAACGCCGAATCATGCTGGGCACCTATGCGCTGTCTTCCGGATATTACGACGCCTATTATACGAAGGCGCAAAAAGTCCGCACGCTGATTTGCCAGGATTTCAAGGCCGCGTTCGAGGAGGTCGACGTTGTGCTGTCGGCCACGGCGCCTACCCCCGCTTTCGAGATTGGTGAGCGCCTTGATGATCCCATCAGCATGTATCTCTCTGATATTCTGACCATACCCTGTAATCTGGCCGGCCTTCCCGGCATCAGCCAACCTTGCGGATTTACTTCCAGAGGGCTGCCGATCGGGCTTCAATTGGTAGGAAAACCATTTGCCGAAAATACGATTCTTCAGGCAGCGGCGGCATTCGAAAGCGCGACGACGCACAACGAAGCGCTCCCGCCGCTCTGATCCGCATTTTGATTGAGGGGGATGATGGCTTACGAAACGGTAATCGGCCTCGAAGTGCACGCCCAGCTGAATACGGAAAGCAAGATATTCTGCGGTTCAAGCGCCGCATTCGGAGGCGGAGCGAACGAATATACCTGTACGGTAGACCTTGGGCTGCCCGGCGTACTGCCGGTTCTGAATCGTGAAGTCGTGGAGTCCACCCTGAGGCTTGGCCTGGCCGTCGGGGCGGAGGTTGCGCCTGTCTGTCGGTTCGCCCGGAAACATTACTTCTATCCGGACCTCCCCAAGGGATATCAAATCAGCCAATACGAAGAGCCTATTTGCACGGGGGGACGTGTTCATTTCGCAACTAAAGACGGGCGGGACGTGAGCATCAATCTCACGAGAATCCATATGGAAGAAGACGCCGGCAAGCTGATTCATGGCGACGAACTGGGAGACCCGAACCATTCCTATTCCGATCTCAACCGCGCCGGTGTGCCGCTTCTGGAAATCGTCTCAGAACCCGAACTGAGAAACCCCGAAGACGCCGAATCCTACATGCGGAAACTCAGGACTCTGGTGCGTTACCTGGATATTTCCGACGGCAACATGCAGGAAGGCAGCCTGCGGTGCGACGCCAATATTTCTCTCAGGCCGCAAGGGTCGGAGAAATTCGGCGAGAAGGTGGAAATCAAGAATATGAATTCTTTTCGGAATCTCAGGCGAGCGCTCGAGCATGAAGAAAAGCGCCAGCGCGAAATCCTGGATTCCGGCGGCGTCATTCACCAGGAAACCAGGCTCTGGGACGAGTCCGCCGGCGTAACGCGGGGAATGCGATCGAAGGAATACGCGCATGATTACCGCTATTTCCCGGACCCCGATCTGGTGCCTCTGACCGTGGACGCGAAATGGCTCGATGAAGTCCGTGCGCAACTGCCGGAGCTTCCCGACGCGAAAAGCAAACGCTTTCAGGACGAATTCGGCCTCCCCCGGTACGATGCGGAAGTTCTCACGGCGGAGAAGGAACTGGCCGCCTATTTCGATAAGGTCGTCGAGGCCGCCGGAAAAGAGCAGGCCAAGGCGGCGAGCAACTGGGTGATGGGCGACGTGTTGCGCCTGTTGAACGAACGAAAGATCACCATCGAGGAATGTCCCATACCGCCCGAGCGGCTGGCCAGGATGATCTCGCTCATCAACGACGGCACCATCAGCGGGAAAATCGCAAAGACTGTGTTCGACCAGGTGGCGGAGAGCGGGAAAGACCCCGAGACCATCGTGGAAGAGAAAGGATTAAGGCAGATCACGGACACGAGCGCCATCGAGAGCGTCGTGGAGGATGTGATTGCGTCAAACCCCGAAGAAGTCGAAGCCTACCGGGGCGGAAAAACGAAGCTCATGGGCTTTTTCGTCGGCCAGGCGATGAAGGCCACAGGAGGCAAGGCCAACCCCAAAGCCTTACAGGAGATACTCCGGGAAAAACTGGGGAGCTGACCCCGAGAAGGCCGTCCCTCCTCAGAGGGATTTCCGTTCCTCGAACCCGTAGAGGGCGCAAGGGTTCTCCACCAGTATTCTCCGGCGCACGCTGTCCTCGGGCGCGAATTCCGCGAGAAGGTCCATCAAATCCCCGTCATTGGGAATGATGGGCTTCACGTTCGTGTGCGGCCAATCGGTCCCCCACACCACTCGCTCGGGTGCGGCGTCGATCAAGGCGCGCGCCACGGGGATGGCGTCGTGGTAAGGAGAGCCGCTCCTGGAGATGCGCTCGGCGCCGCTCAGCTTCACCCATACGTTCCCGCTTTCGAGCAAACGAAGCAGCATCTGGAAATCAGGGTGCGTGATTGGCAAGTCCACGGGGAAAAGACCCATGTGGTCGAACACCACGTCAACCGGCAGTTTCCAGAACTGCTCTTCATAAACGGGCAACTGCCCGGCGTGTAAATGAAACTGCATGTGCCAGCCGAAATTCTTGATTTTGGCGGCCAACTCACTCATCCGCTCGATTCCGCTTCTCCCTCCCGAAGCCATGTTGATTCGGGCGCCCCGGATGCCGAGCCGGTTCAACTCATCGAGCCGCTCCTCGGAGGCGTCCGCATCCACCACGCCCACGCCGACATAGCCCGGTCCTAAGACGCGAATCGCCTCGAGCACTCTTGCGTTGTCCGCGCCATAAGGGCTCGCCTGCACCACGACGCCCCGTTCCAGGCCCAGAACGCCGGCCATCTTCCGGTAGTCGTTCTCCAGTACCTGAACGGGCGTGTACCGCCTGGGCTCGGCGTAGGGATACTCCGCCTCGGGCCCGAAAATATGAAAGTGACAATCCGCCGCTCCCGGGGGAGCCTTGAATTTCGGCGGTTTCGTATCCGGGTCGGGCCCGGGAACCGTGGGCCGGGTGATCAATGCGCGCCCTCGAACCTGTGTGGAGCGGCTGTGGCTTATTTTCTTTTCTTTTTCTTGCGGAACGGCTTGTGGCACTGCGTGCAGCTGTCCGACAAGGCGCTGAACGCTTTCAGCACGGCATTCTTATCTTTCGCCTGAGCCGCTTTGGCGACGTTTCTCGCGATTTGCGCCGAATCTCTGGCGATTTTCGTGTAGTCGTCGAACCGGCTCCAGACTTCCGCCTTGATCCGCGTCTTGCCGAAAGCGCTGCCCTTGGGGCTGAGATAAGGAATCGCCGCCGAGAGCAGCGTGATTTCCTCCGCCGCCGCCGCGACGCGCTTGTAGTTCGCCTTCTTGGTGTAGACCTTGACCCGGCGCATCGCGCGGCTGATGCTCTTCATCGTGCGCACGCGCACCCTTTGCACGCCGCGCATCGTCTGCTCGTCCTGGCCTGCGGTGAATGAGGGAAGAAAAACCACCGCCATCAAGACCACGCACACCAGCGCGCACACCCATTTCCCGATTCGCATATCCACTCCTCATCGGCGGCCTGGACGGCTCTTCCCAAGAATGCCCCATAATAAAAAGGGGCTTCCGGGGTGTCAATCCGGGGCGCGGATATCATGTAACCATATGCAATTCAAATAGATAAGATATCAGGAAATTATCGAAAACATGAAGATTCGCCGTATCTTGAAATCCCGGCGTTCCCCCGCGCGGAGGATGACGCATCGCGAATCGGGCCTCGACATGCCCGTGTTCTGAGGTTCCGCCCGAAACCGCCGCGCCCGCGATAGCAAGGAAGCCCTGTAAAAGAGCAATCCCCCGTTTCGCGTGGAAATCCGCCCCTTGGCGTTCTGCGAACACGTCCGGCGCGAGGATGTCGTATTCGTGGCGGGAGTGGGGCAGGGGGTATTGTCGTACTTGAACGGCTTTCTGTTTCATCCCCACCGTCACGCCTGCCCGGACTCACCCTCCGAGTCGGCGTAGAGCCGGAAGTAGGCGAGGGCGGCGTAGGCCTTGGCCTCGATGGCGTCGCCCTCGATCGAGAGCTTGAAGTGGTTAATCCCCTTGTAGAGGATGGACATGCCCTTTTCCTCGAAGAGCCGCTCGATTCCCGGGAAGGCGCGCAGCCCGGCTCCCTTCTCCGGCAGGCACCATTTCATCTCTTCGAGGTAGTCCACGACGGGACGCCAGGCGTTGCGCCCGGACGTGAGCCAGTAGTCGAGGTTCGAGGGTTTCCTCGGCCTGTACATCTCGAGGCCCAGGCGCGGCCCCACCCCGTCCGCGGCGACGTCCACGGCCAGCCGGAAGACGGGCGTCACGTCGCGCATCTCTTCCAGGATGTCCATCACCTTCCGGGCGGAGCCTTCCCACTTCAGCCGCTTGAGCAACGCCGGCATGTTTCGCTGCTTCAACCCGTCCATGATGAGGCGTATGGAGCGCGGCTCTCGCTGCGCCACGGCGCCGATCTGGTCCACCACGCCGTCACGGGGCAAGGCGGCGAAGACCCGCTCCACGGATCTGCGCTCCTCCTCGTCCTCCTCCCACCCGACCGCATTCGCTATGGCGGCGGCCAGGCGGTCGGGGGTTCTCGAACCCGCGACATCTTTATCCAGTTCTGACTCGGGCTGCAGCGCCAGGAATACGCCCGGGGCCGGGTTCAGGTCCGAAGGGACCTCCGCGATGTCGTATTCGAGCATCGACGCCCTGAACCAGCCGGCGAGAGAGGGTTCGGAAGGGGGAGCCACCCCGTTCATGCGGGCGAAGACCCGGCCGAGGGCCGCCTCCGGGGAATCGGGCTTTGCGTCCTCGCCCTGACGAACGAAATACTCCAAAGACGGCCGTCCGGGCGCGACCGATACGAAATAATCGGCGGCGGGCGCAGGGTCTCCCAGCCGGAACTCGAACGCCGCGTAATTGAGCGTCAGCCAACCCGGAAGTTCACCGACGCGCTCCTCCAGGCGACCCCGCCACGGGCCGTCGAGCAGGGAGGATGGAATAAAGCGGCGCAGCCTAGGAAAGACGTCCCCGAAATTCTCAGCCATCGTCTAATCCTGTTTCTGAGCAGGATGCATCCATTGTTGTCAAGGCGACGATGAGCAAACTCGGCCCCTTGGTCTCCCTTCAGTGAAGCGGGTCGCAGAGCCGCATAAACCCGCAAGGAGGTTTCCCGCACCTGCCCCTCCCGGGGTTTTCCGGCAAACCTGTCGAGCAAATTATGGAACTGTTTCGGTATATCGCATCAGGAGTTCTGGTTCAAGCTGTTCCAGGCGCTGGCAAGGTCCAGCATGGACCCCGAGCCGGCCACGACGGCGTTGAGGTCCGCCTCGCTCAATTCGGCAGGCGGCAACACCAGGTTGATGCTCATGAGGTTGTCCTGGTGCACGCCGATCTTGAATCCCTCGGGAATGGTGACCCCCAGTTCCTTCTCGATGGCGGCCTTGGGGTCGGTAAGCAATTCAGAGCGGAACGCCTCGTTCTCGCTGGCTTTTCGGATGATACCCTCTCTTACTTCCTCGATGGTTTTCACTGCTTCGCGTTCTCCACAAAATGCCGCCCGATTGCGGGTGGTGTGAGATTCCTCCCATGGCCGGGGAGCCATGCGGCAGCAAGCGCCTGAGAGCGGTAGTATTCCGCCTCTTCGCTCCGGAAAAAAATAACAACTTAAGGAAAGTATATGCGCCGTGATCGCCTCGTCAATAAAAATATAACCTTTCGCCGGAAAAAAACATAAATTATGCTATTTTTTCCCTCAAGCTCCCCCCCAACCCCGAATTCACCCCTGACATCGCACCGGATGAGCTATTTTACCCGTCGGTATCCTTCGCAGGGTTTTTTTCTTGAGGGGCCGGAAGTGGTGTGAGAAACTTGGCTATCCGCTACGAAGCATATCGAGCATGGGTTTCCGCTCCACTGCAGACCCGCTTGCCGGCCGGGAAGGATACGACATTGAGCGCCAAGGGTTCCGATCAGCACATGAACACCGACGTCCGCTACGAAGCCGACGAAAAACCGCCGCCCCTGCTCTCGTTCGGTCTGGGGATGCAGCTCGCCATCCTCTGCGTGGGCGGCATCGTGTTCACGCCGTTGATCGTGGTGCGGGCCGCCGGCGGAACGGAGGATTATCTCTCGTGGGCCGTGTTCGCCGGCCTGGCGGTCTGCGGCGCGACCACGATGCTCCAGGCGTACCGGGTCGGCCGCTTCGGCGCGGGCTACGTGCTCATCATGGGCACCTCGGGCGCTTTCATCGCGGTCTGCATCGCGGCGCTCGCCAAGGGAGGACCGGGGATGCTCGCCACGCTGGTTCTCGCCTCCTCGCTGTTTCAGTTCGTGCTCTCAGAAAGGCTCTCGCTGTTCCGGCGTGTGCTGACGCCGACCGTCGCGGGAACCGTCATCATGCTGATTGCGGTGACGGTGATGCCCATCGTCTTCGATATGCTCGATGACGTGCCGAAGGGCAGCTCGCCGCTCGCCGCTCCGCTGAGCGCGCTGGCGGCGGTGGCCGTCATCGTCGGCATCGCGCTCAAGGCGGCGGGGGCGCTGCGCCTGTGGGCGCCGGTGATCGGTGTGGTTACGGGCTCGATAATCGGCGGTTATTTCGGCATCTACGATACGGCCCGCGTCGCCGGGGCTTCGTGGGTCGGTCTTCCCCAAGGCGCGTGGCCGGGCCTGGACCTGAACTTCGGGCCGGTTTTCTGGACGCTTCTTCCCGGGTTCGTGTTCGTGACCTTAATCGGCGCCATCGAAACCGTGGGCGACGGCGCCGCTATCCAGCGCGTGTCCTGGCGGCGGCCCCGGGCGGTGGATTTCAAGGCGGTGCAGGGCGCGGTGGCGGCCGACGGTGTGGGCAACCTGCTCTCCGGTCTGTTGGCGACGGTGCCGAACACGACCTATTCGACGAGCGTGTCCGTCACCGAACTCACCGGCGTCGGCGCGCGCAGCGTGGGAATCGCCGCCGGGCTGGTGTTTCTCTCCCTGGCGTTTTTGCCCAAGCTGGTCGCCCTGGTGCTGGCGATACCGGCCCCGGTCGCCGCTGCCTACATCACCGTGTTGCTGGCGATGCTCTTCATTGTCGGCATGCGGATGGTCGTTCAGGATGGGATCGACTACCGCAAGGGGCTGGTGGCGGGCGTCGCGTTCTGGGCGGGCGTCGGCTTCCAGAACGGCGTCATATATCCCGAATACTTCTCCACGTTCGCGGGCGGCCTGCTGAACAACGGAATGACGGCCGGCGGCCTCGTCGCCATGATCATGACCTTGTTCGTCGAACTCACCGAGCCGCGGCGCAGCCGTATCGAGGTGGCGTTCGACATCTCGGCGCTTCCGAAGATACGGGATTTTCTCGGTGATTTCGCCTCCGCCGGCGGCTGGGATGAGGCGATGGCGCAACGACTCGACGCCGTGGGCGAGGAGACGCTGCTGACGATTCTGCGTCAGGATGAAGCAGATGAGGACCGCGAGCGAAGGCGGCTGCTCGTGGTGGCGCATAAGGAAGACGGCGGCGCAGTGGTGGAGTTCGTCGCCGCGGGCGGGGAGGAGAACCTGCAGGACAAAATCGCGCTGCTCGGCGAGCAGACGGCAGGCGCGCCCATCGAGCGCGAAGTTTCGCTCAGGCTGCTGCGCCACCTCGCATCGTCGGTCCGCCACCAGCAATATCACGACACGGACATCGTGACCGTTCGAGTGGAGGTCCCCGGGACGGGAAGGGGCACAGGGAGTTGAGAAGCCCGTGCGGGCGCGCTTCGGTATTGTCCCGGCGCATCGTGCGCGGGGGAAAGGCGATATCCCCAGACGAGGGGTGGAAGAGAAGCCTCCCTGACAAGGGGTTGTTGAAAAAGTCCCCGAAGCGGTGGGGGTGCGATGGTTTTGTAGAGACAGGCACGGAGGCCTGTCCCTACGCCCCCCGGTTGGTTTTTTTCGCCTGGTCCGAAATCAGGACTTTTCAACAACCCCTTCCCGAGAAACCCTACCTCCTCCCCCTCGGGTGGTGGTCAAGGCCGCGATAGGCGTCGATGAAGGCGGTGATGCGCTTTTCGTCAAAAGCCTCCAGCGTGTCTATCTTGCCCCAGGCGGTGAGCGCGATTCTGTGCTTCATGGAGGGATACGGGGCGAGAATGACGAACTTCGGGTAGTCTCGCACCAGATTTCCGAGTTTTTTCACGAGTTCGGGACAATCGGAACAGTTATACTGTACGAGAACGCCGCCGTCTTCCAGGTTGTGCACCTGGAAGCCCTTGTCGATCGGGCTCCGGTGAACGCCCCAGCGGACGATGGTCGGGTAATGGGGACCCGAGGTAGGAGGCTCCGTGTTATAGGAGATGGCGCCGCTCGTGCCGACGCGGATGTGGCGGTTGCCGAGGGAGGGCACGTTGCGCGCTTTGTTCGCGGATGCGCCTGTAAAGTAGTAGACGCCGATGACGATCGCGACGATGACGATCGCCCACACGAGCAGGGCCGTACGCTTGTTCCTGGAGCCTCTGGCTCTCGCCTGGCGCGAAGAGCCGTGCTCGGCGGGTCGGGGACGTTGCTTTTTTCTCTTGGCTTTTCTGGACAAGGAGGAACCTTTCTCGATGTTGCGGTGGTCGGCGGCTTCAGTACCACTCGATGGGTCGCGCCTCAAGATACGCAAACACCAGGGTCGGGACAAGCAGGCGGCAGATGAAATATTCGAGGTCTTATCCCCGTTCGGCCCAGGGTCTGCTAACGGGCTCGCGAGGCCGAGTTGCTCGCGGGAGAGGAATCATGATGGATGAAATCCGATGGAGCGGTGGTGTCGAGCCGTGGTCGTGCGCAGTAGGAGCCCGGGCTTCATGGGGTTGCAAACCGCTGCTCCGCTCCTCGGATTGCATGGGTGAAGTTAAAAAATGAGTTGCGCGAAGGGTAAGTCTTTTATACATTTAGCTGGGATTCGTATTTGTAGGATCCACTGGGCGAGCGCAGCAGGAGCAATGAGGAGATAGTCAGCAAAATGGAAACCTGCCGGATACTCGTGGTGGATGATGAACCGGACCTCGAAGACCTCGTGAATCAGCGAATGCGGCGCGAGATTCGCAGCGGCCGCTATTCGTTCGTATACGCGCGCAACGGGGTCGAAGCGCTCGAATGCCTGAGCGGAGACAATGGAATCGACATCGTCATCACCGACATCAACATGCCGGAGATGGACGGCCTCACTTTGCTCGAGCAAATTCCGGCATATGACCCCAAGCTGCGCTGCGTCATCGTCTCCGCATATGGAGACATGAAAAACATCCGCACGGCGATGAACAGGGGCGCATTCGATTTCCTCAACAAGCCGATCGATTTTGAGGACCTGCGGAATACCATCGACAAGTCGATGAAGCATCTTGGGGAGATACGAGAGGCGTTCGAGGCGCGCGACAAGATGTTGACGGAAGGGAGGTCGTGATGGAAGAGCCCCACAGGATACTCGTGGTGGACGATGAGCCCGATCTCGAACAACTCGTGCTGCAGCGCATGCGGCGCGAGATTCGGCGGGGCCGCTATTCGTTCGTATTCGCGCGCAACGGAGTCGAGGCGCTCGAACGCTTGAACGAGAACGGCGGCGATCCTATCGACATGGTGCTCACCGATATCAACATGCCGGAGATGGACGGCCTGACGCTGCTCAAGCAAATCCCCTCGGTCGACCCCAACGTGCGTTCCGTGGTCGTTTCGGCGTATGGGGACATGAAGAATATCCGCACGGCGATGAACAGGGGCGCGTTTGATTTCGTCACCAAGCCGATCGATTTCGAGGATTTGCGTATCACCATCGATCGGACCCTCGAACACCTCGCCATGCTGCGCGAAGCCCTTGAGGCGCGCGACAAGCTGGTCGCTCTCAGAAGTGACCTCGACTTGGCCAGCAAGATGCAGCAGTCGATCCTGCCGACCAAGTTTCCCGAGAGCCCCGACTACGAAATCTACGCTGGCATGGTGCCGGCCCGGGATGTGGGGGGCGATTTCTTCGACGTGATCAACCTCGGCGACGACCGCATCGGCATCACGGTCGCCGACGTTTCGGGCAAGGGCGTGCCCGCCGCGCTCTTCATGATGTCGAGCCGCACGCTGCTCAACAGCGTCGCCGTCGCGCGCGCGAATCCGGGCGAGGTGCTCGGCGAGGTGAATCGTCTTCTCCGGCCCGGCGACGTGCTCAGCGAAGTGAACCGGCTGCTTCAGGAAAACAACGAGGCCGCGATGTTCGTCACCGTCTTCTTCGCCTTTTTCGAATCCAAGACCGGAGATATGGTGTATGCCAACGGCGGCCACAACCCCCCGGTCATCATTCACGCCGACGGCTCATCGAGCCTGCTTGCCCAGCAACCGGGAGTAGCTCTGGGGATCGCGCCGGAATTCAGCTACGACATGTACAATGCGACTCTCGCGCCCGGCGAAGCCCTCATTCTCTATACCGACGGCGTGACGGAGGCCGAGAACGTGAAGACCGAACAATTCGGCCTTGATCGCCTTCTGGGGATTCTCGGAGGCGCGTCGCCGTCCTCCGCCAAGGAGATCAACGACAAGATTTTCGACGCGGTGAAGGAATTCGCAGGCAGGGCGCCCCAGTTCGATGACATCACCTGCCTGACCCTTTACCGCCGCGGGGGGAGCGAATGAGCGCGAAACTTTCTTTGACCATGGGGTTCGAAGCCGCCGATCTCCCGCGCATTCAATCCGCCATCGGGGAATTCAGCCGGGAGCAGGATTGGCCGCCCGACATCGAATTCCAGGTCGACCTCGTGCTCGAAGAACTGGTGCTCAACGTCGTTCACCACGGCAGCAGCGACGGAGAAGAAGGTGAAATCAAGATCGAACTCTTCTCGGACACGGAGTCGGTGGTCATCGATATTATCGACAGCGGCCGTCCGTTCGACCCCCTGACCGACGCCCCCGACCCGGACACGGAATCGACTATAGAGGACCGGGCCGTGGGCGGGCTCGGCATCCATCTGGTGCGAACGATGATGGACGAAGTGACTTATCGACGGGAGGAGAACAAGAACCACATGCGCCTTGTCAAGCGGAGGAGTGAATGAGCCTCCCGCTTAGAATCCGCCGGACGCTTATCCTCCTTGCTGCAGCGATAATCTGTTCGGTGTCGGGAGCGCAGGCGGCCGTGCCCGGGGTTTCCCCCCACCGGATTCTCTTCGGCCAGTCCGCCGCCTTCACCGGACCCGCGAGGGCTCTGGGCGAGGAGATGCGCCTCGGCATCGAAGCCGCCTTTCGCGCGTCGAACGTGCGCGGCGGCGTTTTCGGACGCCGGCTCGAACTCACTTCCCTCGACGATGCGTATGAACCCGAAGCCGCCATCCTGAATACCCGCCGGTTGATAGAACAGAGCAAGGTCTTCGCGCTCATCGGGGCCGTCGGCACGCCCACCTCGCGCTCGGCCACTCCGGTCGCCGCAAAAGCGGGCGTCCCCTATATCGCGCCCTTCACCGGCGCCGCCTTCTTGCGCAATCCCAAATGGAAAAACATCATCAACCTGCGCGCCTCCTACTTCCAGGAGACCGAGGAGATGGTGAATCGGCTGATCAAGGACTTGGGCGTCAAGAAGATCGCCGTGCTCTACCAGGACGATTCTTTCGGCTTGGCGGGCTACCGGGGCGTTCGCCGCGCACTCGAGCGGCGCAATCTGAAGCCTGCGGTCACCGGAGTCTATCCACGGAATACGACGGCGGTCAAAACGGCCCTGCTCGACATCAAACGCGCAAACCCGGGGGCCGTGGTCCTCGTGGGAGCCTATAAACCCGTTGCTTCCTTTATCGCCTGGGCGCGCCACACGGGGTTCAATCCGATTTTCGTGACGCTCTCCTTCGTGGGCAGCAATGCGCTCGTACATGAACTCGGCCCCGCCGGCGTCGGCATCTACGTCACTCAGGTTGTTCCGTTCCCGACGACGAAGAATCTCAAGATCGCGGCGGACTACCGGCGGGATCTGGAGGTTCACAAGCCCGGAGCGGTTCCCAGCTTCGTCTCCCTGGAGGGCTACATGGCCGGTAGACTGACCATCCGCGCCCTCGAACTGTGTGGACGCGAGCCCGATCGCGCCTGTCTTCTCGAGGGTCTGAACCGCGCGGCCACCATCGACCTCGGCGGATTCAAGCTCCGCTACGGCAAAGACGACAACCAGGGTTCGGACGCCGTTTTCCTCACCGTCATCGGAGAGGGCGGCCGCTACGTTTCGACCGAAAAAATCCTGCGGCCGGAGAAGCGATGAAAAGCGCGCTGAAAATCCTTCTGGACAAGCGTTACAAGATATCCACGCAGCTCTACCTCAGCATCGGCGCCGCCGCCTCTCTCACCGTCATCGCGAGCGTGGTCGCATGGGTCTCGTTCGCATTCGTGGGGGGGGTGCAGAATCGCGTGAACGAGGGCACCGTTCCATTCCTGGCGAGCGCCTTTGGAACCGCTCAGCACAGCAGCGCCCTGGTGGCCGCGGCGCCTCGCCTGGCCGCTGTGGTGAATCCCGATAATCTGGAGCAGATAGCCACCGAGGTCGCCAAGGACCAGGAGGCGTTCGAGAAAGCGCTGGCGGCGCTGATACGCCAGGGAGGCAATCAGGAGATCTCCCTGCGCATCAAGAAACTCGGCGACGTGCTCATCGAAAATCTCACCGCTATCAAACGGTTGGTGCTGCAGCGCTTCGATCTCACCGATTCGCACGATACGCTGCAGCTCCAGCTCACGTGGGTGCGCAAGGAATTGAGCAACGTCATGGTTCCCGCCATCGACGATCAACTGTTCTTCGCCATGACGGGCTTCAGCAAAATCAACAAGCCGTCCGTCCCGCGCGAGCAACACTTCTCGGAAGAGGGAATCAACCTCTACCGCTACATCGCCGGTCTGAGGTCGGACGCCACCATCGCGGCGCAGCTTCTCGCCACTGCCTTCAGCGTATCGGACGCCGCCCTGCTCGAGCCGCTGCGCGAGCGTTTCGAGGCCACGGTGCGCGGCATCAGGCGGCGCCTCGAAGCGCTCGGGAACGTTCCGGTGCGCGCCGCTCTCGAGCCTCTTTTCGAGCAGATGATCGAGCTGAGTAACGGCGAGGAGGGAGGGTTCAACCTGCGAGCGGGCGAACTGGCGCTCGAGAGGAAACAGGGTGAGTTGCTCTCTTTTCACGAATCCCTGGAAGCGAAAATCCTGGCCGCCACCGAAACGCTGGTGAGCACGGCCCGCAAGAGCGCAAAACAAGCCACCCAGGACTCCGCCCAGGCCATCAGCACCGGCAGCAACATCCTGCTCGCGCTGAGCGCCATCAGTTTCATCGGCGCCGTGCTGATCGGCTGGCTGTTCATCGGCCGCGTACTTTCGCGTCGGCTCGGGCAGCTTTCGGACCGCATGCGCCGGATGGCCGATGGCGATCTGGAGGAGAAAGTCGATATCGGCGGACAGGACGAAGTCGCGGAAATGGCCGCAGCGCTCGAGATCTTCCGTCGCCACGCCCTGGAGGTGCAGCGTCTGAACCTGGTGGAAAAACTGGCCGAGGAAATCAAGGGCAAGAACGAAGAACTCGAAAGCGCGCTCGGCGATCTGGAGAAAGCGCAGGATCAGATCGTCATGCGCGAGAAACTCGCGGCGCTCGGTGAACTGACGGCGGGCGTCGCCCACGAGATCAGAAATCCGCTGAACTTCATCAAGAACTTCTCGGAAGTCTCCGAGGAGTTGATGGAAGAATTGATGGAAGAGCTGGGAAAGGTGGAGACTCACGGCGGCAACGGACAGGAGAACGGACAAGAACCGGAGAAGGAAGAGAAAAAACAGGACGAGGAAGATCCGATCGAGGTCATCACCGAAATCGGCGAAGACCTCACCGGCAACCTCCAGCGCATCCGCGAGCATGGGGAGCGGGCCAACAATATCGTGGAGAGCATGCTCCAGATGGGCAGGGGTTCGGGCGATGCGCAGCCGACCAACATCAATACCCTGATCGAGGAACACGCGCGTCTCGCCTACCACAGCGCACGGGCGGCCGATCCGAATTTCAACATCACGCTCGATTGGGATTTGGACCCGGATATGGTGGAGTTCGATGCCATTCCGCAGGATTTGGGCCGCGTCTTCTTGAACATGGTGAGCAACGCCTGCTACGCCACCGACGAGAAGCGACAAAAACTCTCCGCCTCCTCGGCCGAAGATGCGCCGCGCTACGATCCCACCCTCAGGGTCGCCACCAAGTGCAGGCCGGACGGCATCGAGGTACGCATTCGCGACAACGGGAGTGGTATGCCGCCCGAAGTCGCCGAGAAGATATTCAACCCCTTCTTCACGACCAAGCCGACGGACAAGGGCACCGGGCTTGGCCTATCGCTCTCCAGCGACATTATTCGTCAGCATGGGGGACACATACGGGTCGAAACCGAACCGGACGAATACACGGAAATGATAATCGACTTACCCCGGTAATCCGTTCCAACTTCCGAACCTGAAAGATTTCAAGGGATATGTAGGATTGCGAAGGCCGCGACAAGAAGCGCGGCGCGCGAATCCATCAGGCGAGACGCCCGAGAAAGCGTTTTTCGTTCCCTGTTTCTTGTCTTTCGGTTGTCAGTTCGCGGTCGCTGCAAGCGCGTCCGCTTTCGATGCGTGTATTTGAATAATGCGGTCGAAACCGGATATCTCGAAAACTTCGCGCGTCAGTTCTCCGAGCGCGTACAGGGCGAACTTCGTGTTGCTTTGGCTTAGCTGCTTGGCGACGAGAAGAACGGCGCGGAGGCCGGCGCTGCTGATATACGAGACCCCCTCGAAATTTACAATGACGGCGTGGTCGTCTTCGCTGATAATGTTCTTTATGGTGCTCTCGAATTCCGGGGCAGTGGCTCCGTCGATGCGGCCATCTACCTGCACGACCAAGGTCCCGTTTTCCTGCTCAGTCTTGATTTCCATGCTTGGCTCTGCCTCCCAACAGCGTGAGATTTGTATTGATCTGATACCCCGAGGGTGTATGCCTTGGCAACAAGTATAATATGCCTAGCGTAATACCTCATCTCGCATCAACACAACCCCACCCTCAAATTTTCGAACAGAGGGCGTAGTCATTCAGGACTACTTCTCTGAGAAATGCGCTCAATACCTTATAAAATTTCTTCGTGTTTGGCAACTAGCGGCATCATTCTTGGTCAACATTGTTTGGGGCACCCTGCGTCGGGTGCTTCTGACGACTCCGCAAGTGCGGAAATCCCGCAAATTATCTTGACTGAGCGAAGTGAGTCCATCATAGTTTTGGAGTGCGACACTGAAAATATCCAGGAGGTTCGCTTGCTCCGCGCCCGACTGCGTGCGAGAGGGAGCGCAGTTGTGGGGGTAATCTGCGATAGAGCCTTGGTAGACGCTTTGGTGAATAGTTGTTTACTGGATGGCAGGTGAGGTGTAATGGCAGATTCTGAGAGAAGAGCCGCTTCGGACCTGGGGAGCGATAACCTCCATATGACGCCCGAGACGATGCTTGAGCTTGCGCGCAGGGCGTCGGAACTATTGGTGGAGCGCATCGAGAGGCTCCCCGAAGAGGGCGCCTGGGACGGAGATTTTCAGCAGGAACTCGAAAAGCAACTGATGGCGACTCCGCCCGAGGAAGGCCGCCCGGCGCTGGAGGTTTTAGAGCGCGCCGCGCGCGAGATACTCCCCCTCACGGGGCGTAACGATCATCCCCGCTTCTTCGGCTTCATCCCCTCCTCGCCCACCTGGCCCGGGGTGCTGGCCGACTTCATGGCTTCGGGCTTCCACGTCAATCAATGCACCTGGCTTGTCGCGAGCGGCCCGAGCCAGCTCGAACTGGTCGTCATCGACTGGTTCCGTCGCTGGATCGGTTACCCCGAGGGCGCGGGCGGGCTTTTCACGAGCGGTGGTGCGGCTGCCAGCGTGGACGCCTTCGTCGCGGCGCGCGAAGCGGCGGGTCATCCCGATCGCGCGAGCGTTTACATGGCCGATCAGAGCCACAGCGCGCACGTCCGCGCGGCAAGGATCATCGGTATACGGCCCGAACGCATCCGGCTGCTCCCGAGCGATGAACGCTTCCGCCTGGACATGGAGGCGCTCACGCGCGCCGTGGCGGAAGATCGCGCCGCGGGCCTCCATCCCATCGCGGTGTGCGCCAACGCCGGAGCCTCCAGCACGGGGGCGATCGACCCGCTCGGGGAGATGGCGGATTTCTGCGAGGCGCACGGAATCTGGCTGCACGTCGACGCTGCTTATGGCGGCTTCGCGGCCGTCACGGAGCGGGGCAGGGAACTCCTCGCAGGAATGGAGCGCGCCGATTCGATCGGGATGGACGCGCACAAATGGTTCTTCCAGCCCTACGAGGCGGGCGCCCTGCTCGTGAAGGACGTGGCAACACTCGAGCGCGCCTTCGCGGTGCGGCACGACATTTTACAGGACACGATATGGGGCGCGAACCACCCGAATTTCTCGGATCGCGGTCTGCAGCTGAGCCGCTCGTTCCGGGCGCTCAAGGTCTGGATGTCGGTGCAGACCTTCGGCATGGCCGCGTTCCGGCGGGCCGTCTCCAAGGGTATGGAGCTGGCCGAGCAGGCTCAGGAGTACGTTCGCGAGAGCCCGGTTCTGGAGATGCTGACGCCCGTATCGCTGGGAATCGTTTGCTTCCGGGTCAATCCGGCGGAAGCGGACCTCGACGATAAGGCGCTTGAGGAGATAAACAAAACGGTTCTCGCCCGCATCTTCTGGGACGACAAGGCGTTCGTCTCATCCACGCTTCTCAAGGGGAAGTTCGCGCTCAGGTTCTGCATCATCAACCACAACACGACATGGGACGACGTGCGCGAGACGCTCGAGGCGATCGAACGCTTCGGGGGAGAGGCTTTGGCGCAGGAAAATGGTTAGGAGGTCGCTTCCCTGCGTTTCCCGATTCCTGTAGCGGCTGGATATTTGCCGGTCAAGTCACCAGAAATGGGGCTGAAAGGAAACGAATATCGTTCGCTATCTGTGTAATGTGTATCCATTGCCTGGCTGCGTTTTCCTGATACGCCCTCCCGGCATCCGTCGGCTGGGGTCTGCTTGCCCTTTCTCTTTGACAACCTCATTCGTATCAATGAAGATTGACGGCACGCGACACATGAAGTGACGGGAATATCCGTTACGCAAGACCGGCTGCTCGGGTGGGACGGGACGCTGGGAGCAGGGCTCCGCAACAGTCTCTTTGGCACCACCCCATGTTCTATTCCGATGTCACAATACGATGGGAGATGCGTAATGGATAATTCGGAGGGAAGAAGAGAAGCGCAGGCTGCGGAGAGCGATGGCCTGAAGATGGCGCCCGAAGAGATGCTCGATCTGGCGCGCAGGGCGGCGGAAATTCTCGTGGAGCGAAGCGGGAATCTGGCCGAGCAAGGCGCGTGGGACGGGGATTTCCAGCAGGAACTCGAAAAACAGCTCATGGAGGCTCCGCCCGAGGCCGCCCGTCCGGCGTCGGAGGTTTTGGAGCGCGCCGCGCGCGATATTCTCCCGTTTTCGTTGCGCCTGGACCATCCCCGTTCCCTCGCGTTCGTTTCGACCTCACCCACCTGGCCCGGCGTGCTGGCCGACTTCATGGCCGCAGGTTACACCATCAACCAATGCACCTGGCTGGTCGCGAGCGGCCCGAGCCAGCTCGAACTCGTCGTCATCGACTGGTTCCGGCGCTGGGTCGGCTATCCCGAAAGCGCGGGCGGACTTTTCACGAGCGGGGGTTCGGCGGCGAGCCTGGACGCCTTCGTCGCGGCGCGCGAAGCGTCGGGTCATCCCGATCGCGCGAGCGTGTACATGAGCGACCAGAGCCACAGCGCCCATATCCGCGCGGCGCGGATTATCGGCGTCAAGCCCGAGCGGATACGGCTTCTTCCGAGCGATGGAGACTTCCGCCTGGATATGGAGTCGCTCGCCCGCGCCGTGAATGAGGATCGCGCGGCGGGGCTCCACCCCATCGCGGTGTGCGCCAACGCCGGAGCGGTGAGTACGGGGGCTATCGACCCGCTCGGGGAGATGGCGGACTTCTGCGAGGCGCAGGGCATCTGGCTGCACGTCGACGCCGCCTACGGCGGTTTCGCGGCCGTCACCGAGCAGGGCAAGAATCTCCTGAAGGGCATGGAACGCGCAGATTCAATCGGAATGGACGCGCACAAATGGTTCTTTCAGCCCTACGAGGCAGGCGCCCTGCTCGTGAAGGATGTCACTACGCTCGAAAATGCGTTTGCGGTGCGGCACGATATTTTACAGGACACGATATGGGGCGCGAATCACCCGAACTTCTCCGATCGCGGCCTGCAGCTCAGCCGCTCGTTCCGGGCCTTGAAGGTATGGATGTCGGTGCAGACCTTCGGCATGGCCGCGTTCCGGCAGGCCGTCTCGAAGGGCATGGAACTGGCCGAACGTGCGGAGGCGTACGTCCGCGAGAGCCCGGTTCTGGAGATGTTGACGCCCGTCTCGCTGGGTGTTGTGTGCTTCCGGGTCAATCCGGCGGACTCAGGACTAGACGATAAGGCGCTTGAGGAGATCAACAAGACGATGCTCGCCCGCATCTTCTGGGATGACAAGGCGTTCGTCTCATCCACCCTTCTCAAGGGGAAGTTCGCGCTCAGGTTCTGCATCATCAACCACACCACGACATGGGACGACGTGCGCGAGACGCTCGAGACGATTGAGCGATTTGGCAGGGAGGCGCTGACCCCGGATTGAGCAACCCCGCGCTGAAGGACCTGAAAGCGTCTTCTATTATTGAGACATCACCAGAGCGGCGCGTCCGGTGACTTGGCCCGCTTTCAGTCGTTCGTGTACGAGGTTGGCTTCCTCGAGCGGGTAGGTCTCGCTTACCAGCGGCCAGGCCTCGCCTCGCGCCACGATTTCGAGCGAGTCGATCACATCCTGCCGGGTGGCGTAGCGGCTGCCCAGGATCTGCTGCTCCTCGCGAAGCAACTCACGCGGGGAAAAGGGAAACCGTTCTATCCGGTTCGAGCCCATGGCGAGGAAGCGGCCCCCCTTGCCCAGCCCGCGCAGGCCGCCCTCGACCCCCTCGGCGGTGCAGACGAAATCGACGACGACGTCCACGCCCGCGCCCCCGGTCAAATCACGCAGCGCATCGCCCAGGTTCTCCTGGGAGGCATCCACCGTATCGTGCGCGCCCATGTCGCGGCATTTGCCCAGCTTATCCGCTGCGATGTCGACGGCGATGACGCGCGCACCCGCCCAGCGCGCCATCATCACCATGTGGATTCCCACGCCGCCGCCGCCGCCCACCACGGCCACGTTCTCCATCGGGCGGATTCCCGCGTGGCCGACCACCTTGTACGGCGTGGCGATGGCGTCCGAGATGACGCCCACCTCGGCGGGGTGTCCCTTGTAGTCCAGCCCCTCGGGCAGGGGGATGAAGCTCCGGGCGGGCAGCTTGATGTACTCGGCGTAGCCGCCGTCCATCTGGCGTCCGACATTACCGGCGAGATTATCGCACAGGGTCTCGCGGTTCACGCGGCACCAGCGGCAGCGCCCGCAGGTGAAATAATAATACGCCGTCACGGGCGTCCCTTCGCTGAGTCCCTCCACGCCCGCGCCCACCTGCGTGATCTCTGCGGTGATTTCGTGGCCTATCACGAGCGGGAAATTCCCGCCCATGCGGCCCGCCCGGGTGTGCTCTATCGTAAGCCCCGAGCCGCAGGCCAGAACGCGCGCCACGGCTTCGCCCGGTCCCGCTACGGGGATGGGCCGTTCCTCCAGGACGAAGGGCGCGCCCGCCTCCGCCAATACCATCGCTTTCATGTCATCTCCTGCCGGTAGTGGGGTGAAAGTTAGCATCAGTGTAGAGTATCACGCCCCGGAGCGGTAACGCGCGGGGGAATGTAGCCACCGGGGCTTCGCTAGCCGGTGCGAATATCCTTCGTCCATTCGCGGTTGGCGGCGTACCACTCCACCAGATGCGCGAGGCCCTCTGCGAGCTTCACCCGGGGCCGCCAGCCCAGGAGCCTCTCCGCCTTCTCAATGTTCGCCCACGTGGCCTTGACGTCGGCGGGGTTGCGCTCCTCGTGGCGAATCAGGGCTTTTTTCTCCACCAGGGCTTCGATGCGGGCGATAGCGTCGTTCAGGACGACGGGCTCGTCCGACCCCAGGTTGATGATTTCATACGCGACCGGCTTGATGGCCGCGATAGTGCCCCAGGCGATGTCGTCCACGTAAGTGAAATCGCGCGACTGCGTTCCGTCTCCATAGACGAGGACGGGTCTTCCCTCGGCTATCCACTGCGTGAAGCGGAAAAGGCTCATATCGGGCCGCCCCGCCGGGCCGTAGACGGTGAAGTAGCGCAGCACCGTCACGTCGATTCCATAAAGATGGTGATAAGTGTGGCAGAGCGTCTCGGCCGCTTTCTTGGAGGCCGCATAGGGCGATAGCGGCCTGTCGCTCGGGGCGTCCTCCCGGAAAGGTGCGGGCGTATCCGCCCCGTAAGCGCTCGAGGTGGAGGCGAGCACGAACTTCATCACGCCGAATTCCTTGCAGAGCTCCAGCAGGTTCAGCGCGCCGGTGACGTTGGTCTCGAAATACACCCAGGGATTCTCGATGGATTGCCTTACGCCGGCGCGCGCGGCCAGGTTCAGAACGGCGTCAAATGGCGGCGCGTCTCCTTTGGCGTTTTGCGCGAACAACGCGCGCAAGGGGTCGGGACGGGTGATGTCGGCTTCATAAAAAACGAAGCCGGGCCGCGTCTTGAGGCGCGCGAGCCGGTAGTCCTTCAGCCGCGTGTCGTAGGCGTCGTTCATGTCGTCGACCCCCACGACGGCGTGGCCCTCATCCATCAGGAATTCACAAACCCTGGAGGCGATGAAGCCGGCAGCGCCCGTGACGAGATACTTAGCCAAAACGCATTTCTCCTTGCGACGAACTTGTTGACGGCGACGCCAAGGCTATCAGGAGCGGGCGGTCGAGGTAAAATGACCTGGTCGACTTCGGGGTTTTAGGCTCGTCATCCGCCGAGCATTCAATTGTTCTGAATTGTTCCTCTCTCAGGGTTGGTTAAATTCACTTCCTTCCATGATGATAATTGCCGGAAAAGAGGTGTGAAGAATCAACTCCCCCCTTGAGGGGGAGTCGGTGAGGTGAGGGGGTTTTTCTCCCGAAACCAAACCGGTGGGGGGAGTTTTTTCCTGTGGCATGTCACCCCATCGATTCAGCCTTCGCACAAACCCGCTCGGCTTCATCGTCTGGCTTTCCCCTCGGGAAGCCAGACCCTCAAGGGGTTGTTGAAAAAGACCCCTTTTAGAGAGTAGAGGGGACGCCCCTCTCGACTGGTAAAACCAACCCCCCCTACCCCCCCTTGTCAGGGGGGTAAAAAAGGCGATGCGCCCCCGCCGGGCAGAGAGGGTTTTGCTGTTTCTTGCCCCCCTGACAAGGGGGGGTAGGGGGGGTTGCCCTTATGGGGTTTCTCTTTCAAGGGGGTTGCCTTTCCCTACTCAAGGGCTTTTTCAACAACTCTTCATCAATCGCGTTTGACTCGCGACGCGGCTCCTCCCTCACCCTGAGTAGCCGCCGAAGGCGGCGTATCGAAGGGCGAGGGGAGTCGAACGCCTCGCGCTAGGGGAGAATGCAATTCCTCCTTCATTAGTCGGAATTGACCTTCGATACGTGGTTTCACCGCTACTCAGGATGAGGCGGAAAGAGGTTTTTCAACAACCCCCTTAAAGGCAGTGGTTCGCAAAGGCGCATCGCATCGCAATCCCCGAATCGCAATTATCCCTCACTCCGCTAAAACACGGCCCGTGGTTGAAATCCGCGCCGCAATCCGTAATGGTTGGTTTCATATGGGTGAGCATATTCTCCATGCGGTTGGGGGAGTAGCCGCTTAATGTTTCTCGGGCCGTGTATGGACTTCGTGTCCGGCGAACCCGGTACTTATCAAGATTGAGAATTCGAGATGGCGAACGTGTTGGTGACCGGAGGCGCCGGTTTCATCGGCTCTCATGTGGTGGAAGCCTGCCTGGAAGCGGGTGATTCCGTCTGGGTGGTGGATAATCTCGCCTCTGGCCTGGTGGAGGACATTTCCACCGGAGCGGTTTTTTGCGAGGGCGACATAGCCGATGCGGGGTTCATGCGCCGCGTGGTGGAAGAGGCTTCTCCCGCCGTCATCCACCATCTGGCGGCCCAGTCGAGCGTGGCGCACAGCCTGGCCGATCCCCTCCTGGATGCGCGCGTGAACGTCCTGGGCACGCTCAGCGTCCTGGAAGCGGCCAGGAGCATGGGTTCCATGCCCCGAGTCATCTACGCCGCGACGGGCGGGGCCTGCTACGGCGATCCCGAAGAGGAGATTGTGGATGAGAACTGCCCGTTTGCACCCGCCTCCCATTACGGGATGAGCAAGGTGGCGGGCGAGCGGCATCTCACCTTCTACGGGGCGCATTTCGGGCTGCCCGTCGTATCGCTGCGTCTCGCCAACGTCTACGGGCCGAGGCAGCGCCCCTCTCTCGATGCGGGCGTGATATCGATTTTTGCGGAAAAACTGACGAATGCCGAGCCCCTCACGCTCTATGGACACGGCCGCGCGGGGCGCGATTACGTCTATGTGAAAGACGTGGTCAAGGCGTTCACCACTGCGGCCAAGGGCGGTGCGGACGGCGGGGCCTACAACATCGGTACGGGCGTCGTCACCGAGGTGGAGGCGCTGCTGGAAGTCCTCTGCCGCCGCATGGGCGAAACCCCCGTGAGCGTCGAGCGCGCGCCCTTGCGCGCGGGCGAGGTGTTCAGAATCGGTCTCGACGCAAGCGCGTTTGCGCAGAAAACCGGCTGGCGGCACAGCTTCTCACTCGATGAGGGCATCGCCGCCTTCCTGGAATCGCTCGAGTATTAAGCCGGCAGACGTCCGTAGACGCGCTCTGGCGTGACCAGCACGGCCACTGCGCCCTGGTTCACCATCGCCTGGTCGTATTCCTCCCAGTCGGGATGGTCCGAATCCCCGCAGGCGCGAAACACCTCGCGGAACATCACGCGCATTTCCTCTTTTTCGGTGTTCTCGTAGTCGAAGAGTCTGGCCTTGCCCTCCACGCTCACCCAGGTGCGCCAGTCGGGGGTGACGTAGAGCACGGTGCACTGGGGGTTCTTGCGCAGGTTCCCCAGCTTCACCGACCAGCCGCGCACGATGACGAACGCCGCGCAGTCCTCATACGCTCCGCAAACGATGACGCTCGATTGCGCCGTGCCGTCCGGCCTCAAGCTCGTGACCACCCCCTTGTGGTTTTTCTCCATAAACGGTCTTGCATCTTCGAAGTTCATGAGATACCTCGCTTAGAATAAGAGAAACGGATATTTTCGCCATTGTAGCAAAATTCATGAACGAACGACGCCATAAGGAGAGCTGCCGATGAGCCGTCTCGCACCGCTTGAACCCGAATCCATGCCGCCCCGTCAGAGAGAAGCCTATGAGGATCTCATCGCCAACCAGCGCGGCGGCGTGCGCGGGCCTTTCGGGGTCTGGTTGAGAAGCCCCGGCCTCGTCATCGCCCTGCGCAATCTCATGAAGTTTTATTATGAGGAAAGCGTCATCACCGAAGACATCCGCGAACTCGCCATCATCATCACGACGCGCCACATGGGGGCGACCTACGCTTATTCCGCGCACGAGGCGCAAGCGCTCGCCAGCGGTCTGACGCCCGCCCTCGTCGCCGCGGTGATGGCGCAGGAAACGCCCACCGAGGGCACCGACTTGGAGCTTTGCATATACAGGTATTGCACCGAGTTGCTCGAAACCAAAAAGGCGTCGGACGCCGCCTATCAGGAGGCGTTTACTCTCCTGGGCGAGAAGGGTGTCGTCGACTTAACCGCCCTCGTGGGCTTTTATACGGCCATCTCTTTGACGCTCAACGCCTTCGAGATTCCGCCCGTGACGTGAGGGAGCGATTTTTTTTTCTATGACAGTATATTTCGATGGTTCTGTCCACCCTTTATTGGCTTACGTCTTGGTTTTTTACCGACTAGATTAATTTTAAAAAATTATCACTTAAATAGCGAAGATATAGCGAATGTATGATATAGTACTACGATGGTCAGCAAAAGAACGCATGAAATACGAGATCCCATCCATGTTTTCATCAGACTGGATTCTGATGAAAGGAAAGTTCTTGATTCGCCTCCCTTTCAGCGATTGCGTCATATTCACCAATTGGCCCTGACATACCTCGTTTATCCGGGTGGGACCCACAAGAGGTTCGAGCATTCACTCGGCGTAATGGAGCTGGCAAGCAGGATTTATGATGTCGTCACGGAACCGGAAAATATATATCAGGAATCTAGAGCTGTTAGAGAGATTATTCCAAAGCATAGGGGATTAGAGCATCTGAAATGGAAAAGGACGTTAAGAATTGCGGCGTTGTGCCATGATCTCGGGCATCTCCCATTTTCTCATGCGTCGGAAGCATTATTGCCGAAGGGTTGGGATCATGAACGCATGACGATGGAAATAATTTTGGGCGAAGAATTGAAGGATATCTGGAAAGAAATAGATTTGCAGCCAGAGCGAGTTGCGAAACTGGCGATTGGAGCGAAGAAATCGAAAGATTATATGAGTGTCGAGTTGAATGAATGGGAGAGCATTTTATCGGAAATCATCACCGGGGATGTTTTCGGTGCCGACAGGATAGATTATTTGCTGCGGGATTCGTATCACACGGGGGTTGCCTACGGGAAATTCGATCATTACCGCTTAATCGATACGATGAGGATACTGCCGAAAGAAGGGGCGGATGGTTCTCAGGAGCCGGTTCTAGGTGTCGAGGAAGGCGGCTTGGAATCCGCCGAGGCGTTGCTGCTTGCGCGATATTTCATGTTCTCGCAAATATATTTTCATCCCGTCCGCCTCATTTATGATCAGCACTTGGCGGATTTTTTGAAATCCTGGTTGGGCGAGGGTATGTTTCCGACGGATTATAAAGAACACTTGAAATATACGGATAATGAAGTAATATCTGGGATGTTATCCATTGCCAGAGATAAATCTCATCCCGCCCAGGCGCAAGCCGAGCGCATCGTTCGTCGTCGGCATTTCAAGAGAATCTATAGACCTGCAGCCGAGGATCAGAAATTCTTGGAACCGGGTCGGAAAATATATGAAGCGGCATCCGAGAAATTCGGTGAGGAAAATGTGAAGCATATTCAGAGGACTCAGGACAGGAGAAAAAGTTTTTTCCCGGTTCTCATACAAGGCGCGAGAATCTCAGAAGCGGCGAGCGAGAAAGAAACATTCTCAAACATTCCGCTGGCGTCTTGTGAGAATGTTTTCATTTCACCTGAAATGAAAGAGCAAGCCGATGTTTGGTTGAGTGGAAAGCGAGAAGAAATCCTTTCATCTGCCGGAGGGGAATAATGGCCATGGAGCGATTCGAGAGGGCCGCCGTCTTGTTGTCTTTGGCCGAGAGACTGAGAGACGCCGAAAGTTGGTGCGGGGAAACGCACGTTCAGAAGGTAACTTATTTTCTGCAGGATTTGCTGGAAGTGCCGCTGGAATTCGATTTCATTCTGTACAAGCACGGCCCCTATTCCTTTGACCTGAGCGACGAAATATCATGGATGTGGGCGAACGATTTCTTGAAACCGCGTCCGCAGCAGAGGCCATATGGGCCGAAGCTGGTACCCGGCGAGAGGGCGGAACTTTTGAAGAAGATATATTCGAAATCCATTGAGGAATATGCCAATAAGGTTCAAAAAATCGTGGATAAGTTCGCGCCGATGAAGGCAAGGGCCTTGGAGAGATATGCCACGGCGTATTATGTTTCGAAAGAGAAAAAGGAAATAACCCCTGATGCGATGGCGGCTGAAATCGTCGAGCGAAAACCTCATATCAGTCCGGGTGAAGCTCGGGAAGCCGTTGCGTTCGTTGCGCAGTTAAAGAGTACACTGTAGGGTTCTTGAAATATGTACGCTCGCCTTTATGACAAACGAAAATCCTTGTCCCCGTGATTAGAATCTAATTACAAGCCGTCCTCATTCAGGCGCCCGGCCGCTTTTCTGCGTCATGCTTAAGAGTCGCGCCTCAATTTCCCCGTTCCATGCGCCTTCGCGCATCCGCCAGGTCCAGTTGCCCTCCGGGACGCCGGGGCGGTTCATGCGGCCTTCGTTGCCGAGACCCAGGACGTCCTGGGCGGGGATGATGGCGAGCGCGGCCTGTGATTTCATCGCCGCTCGGATCATCGACCAGTGGATGTCTTCGGGTTCGCCCCCGAAGGTCCTGAGCGCCGAGGCGCGCGATATGGCGAAGCCTGCGGGCGTTTCGTTGCGCAGAATCGGGTCCCCGCCGTGGAACCAGCCCTGGGCGGTGTCGTTGTCGTGCGTGCCGGTGTAAACCACCGCGTTCTCGGGAATGTTGTGGGGCAGATGCGGGTTGTCCGGGCTGCCGTCGAAGGCGAACTGCAACACGCGCATACTCGGCAGACCGAAACGATCGCGCAGGGCGTGCACGTCGTCTCCCACCGAACCCAGATCTTCGGCGATGAGCGGCAACGCGCCCAATTCTTCCTCCAGTGCGCTGAAAATGGCCTCTCCCGGCCCTTCGCGCCAGGCGCCGTCTTTGGGTGATTCCGCATCCGCCGGAATCGCCCAGAAGCGCGCGAAGCCGATGAAATGATCGAGGCGCAACGCGTTGAACCGGGTGACGTTCACGGCCATGCGCATCTTCCACCAGGCGAAATTCTCATCAAAGTGCGCGGCCCAGTCGTAGAGGGGGTTCCCCCAGTGCTGGCCGTCCTGGTTGAAGTAATCGGGCGGCGCACCGGCGTAGGCGGTCGGCCTGCGCGATTCATCGAGTTCGAACAGGTGCGTCTTCGCCCATACGTCGGCCGAATCATGGGCGACGTAGATGGGGATGTCGCCGATCAGGCCGACCCCTTTCCCTGCGGCGTATTCCTTGAGTGCGCGCCATTGGCGGTGGAAGATGAACTGCTCGAATTGCGTGTAGCGGATGTTTTTATCGAAGGCGGGATCGTCGGGGTCCTTGTGCCCTGAATCCTCGGGCCACTCCCACCAGGCGGAGCCGCCGAACGCACGCTTGAGCGCACGGAACCTCGCGTAATCGGCCAGCCATCCTGCTTGCGACTCGCGGAACTCCGTATATGCCGCTTCGTTTGCACCGCCGCCGTTCGAGAATGCCTCGAACGCATCTGCGAGAAGCGATTCCTGGGCTTGGAGCGCTTGGACCGGTTCGATTTCCCTCCCAGCTGGCGGGCGGTGGTTTCCCAGAGCTTTCGGGGAGAGCAGCCCTTCTTCGGCGAGCGTATCGAGCGATATCAGGAGCGGATTTCCTGCGAACGTGGATGAGGAAACGTAAGGAGAACCCGTCTCGTCGGTCGGACATACGGGCAGCATCTGCCACCAGCTCTGGCCGGAGGCTGCGAGTTGGTCGACGAACTCGAATGCCCTGGGGCCCAGATCGCCGAAGCCCGTCTCGCTCGGCAATGAGGTGGGATGCATCAGGATGCCGCTCTTTCTGGCGTGAAACGGATTTGCTTGGTTCATTCTAAAGACCATTCACCGGGGAAGTATTTCCCACCTTCGCTTCATCTTGTGTCGCGCGCGGCGCCGGATTCACCGCCTGCATACTGGTATGGCACGGCGCGCGCCATTTATTCAAGCAAAAAAGCATTATGCCCTAGTGCCCCTCTCCCAAAGGGAGTCTCACGGCGTCGCCGGTGCGCGAGGATTCCTCCATGGCGATGGTCACCTCCAGGGTCTGGCGCGCGTCTTCCGCCGTGGCGAGATGGCAGGGCCGCCCCGTGGAGAGGTGGTCCAGCCAGTTCCTCGTCTCATCGCCGATGGGGCCGTACATGGTGTCGAGCGCCCAGTCGCCTGAGGACGTGCTGCCGAGAAAGACCATCGGCAGATTGTGGTCTGGAACGTAGGCGTGCGGGTAGCCCTTTTCGGTGTAGAGGATGTTCTCCTTATGGTCCTCATCGAAGAGCATCACGCCGTCCGTGCCGATGACTTCCAGGCGGATGCTCTGCCCCGCGGTGGGGTATTTCGCGGGCAGCGCATAGCAGATGCCCAGGTTCACGGTCGCGCCGTCGGCGAAGGTGATGATCGACCAGCTCACGTCGTCCACCTTCGGATACCCCGCCTCCTTGAAGACGAAGCCTCCTCCCCGGCATATCACCTCCACCGGCGGGTTTCCTTCCATGAACTAGCACATCATGTCGACCCAGTAGGTGAGTACGTCGAGAACGGGCGTGGCGTCCGCCGAGCGTTTCAATATCTCGAACGCTTGCGCCCTGGTGTTGAATACGCGGCCCGTTGCGCCGATGAGCCTTCCCAGACGGCCCTGCTGTATCTGTTCTTTCCCCAGGAAATAGCGCCGTTTGTATCGCATGATGTAGCCCACGCGGAGGTCTGTCTCGTATTTCTCCGCAGTGGTGAGTAGGCGGTCGGCGTCTTCAAGCGTCATGGCGATCGGCTTTTCCACCAGCACGGGCTTACCGAGTTCGAGCGCCTGAAGCACCGGCTCCACGTGGGCGAACTCCGAAGTCGAAACGATGACGGCGCCGACGTCGGGGTGGGAGATGACCTCCTCGTTGCTTCCAGACGCCACCTGCGCGCCTACGCGCTCACCGAGCGCCTTTGCGCGCTCGGGTTCTGCATCCGAGATGGCGAGAAAGCGAACGGCCGGGTGTTGCGCCGCGAGGCGCGAGCGGTGCGTGCCGATGCGTCCGGCGCCCACAACGGCGACGCCGAGTTCGTTCCTGTCGAAAAGCGCCAAGGCGAGCCTCCTGAAAGATTCCGGATGAGAACAACGCGCGGCATTCTACGCCGCGAATCCCCCGTCTTCAATCGGGATCACGAGTCGCGAAAGACTCGGCTTCGTTTTGATTATTCTTGTATTTTCAGGCGTCTTGGCGGATTCGAGAGATGCGCGTCTCAAAGAAGCAGGCGGTCGTCCATGCGCGAGCGCGTCAGCACCTCGTTCCCCTCTTCGGTGATGAGCACCGTCTCCTCGATGCGCACGCCGCCGCCTCCGGGTACGTCCGGCACCCAGATGAGCGGCTCGATGGCGAACACCATGCCGGGTTCGAGGTCGACTTCCTCGGAATCAGGGTCCGGTTCTCCGATGTATGGAGGCTCGTTGGGCGAGGTGCCCAGCGCGTGGCCGATGCTGAGCGAGAACCAGTTCTTCCGCAAGCCGTATTTCTCGCCCGTCTCCCAGATTCGATCGGCCACCTGTTTGTTCGTGAAGCCGGGGCGGGTGCGTTCGAGTCCCAACTGCAGGGATTCGTGTACGGCGGTGTAGATTTCCTTTTGCCGCTTCGAGGGTTTCCCGCAGATCATCGTCCGGGCCACGTCGCCGAAATACCCGTTCCACTGCGCGCCGATGTCGATGAACACCATGTCGCCGCTGCGGATAATCTTGTCGCTCGCGAAGCGGTAGGGCGGCGACATGTGCTCGCCCGAGGCCACGAAGGGGGAGACCAGGTGCGCCATCTCGCCCCCGTAGTGGTGGAGCACCTTCATGGCGTCCGCCGCCACGTCGCACTCGCGCTTCCCCGCCCGCACGCTGTCCATCGCCTCCTCGTTTACGGCGTCGGCGATCGCGCAGGCCTCGCGGATCATATAGACCTCCTCGGGCAACTTGTGCCGGCGCACCTTGTGCATGAATGAATCGCCGTTCACGAACTCCACGTCGTCCAGATGCTTCTGGTAGGCGCTGAACTGGATGAACGTCATCAGGTCGAGGCCCACCCGCTTGCCGATGAGGCCCAGCTCCTCGAAGAGGGGGCGCAGCGTCTCGCGGATCATCTTGTCCACGAGTGGCTGTTCCTCCATCTTCGCCAGGTGATGGAATTTCTCTATCCAGGGCATGTCGCGCGAGACGCGGGGTATCTCCCCGCCGTTGGTCATGACGTGCGCTCTGCCCTCTCGCGGGAGGATGACGGCGTTTCTCGTTCCCTCGCGGTGCGCCAGAAAAGAAGACCTCATGCTCGTGAGGTAGCGCACGTTCTCCACCTTCCAGAGGAAAAGGGCGTCGATATCCGCCTCGGCCATCGCCTTTTGCGCCTTGTCCACGCGCTTTTGGCGAAGCGCGCCCACGTCGACGCGCTCCTCGTAGTCGACGTTGAATTGGCCCCGCGCGAATCCCGGCATGAATTTCATCTCCTGTTGTAGGGATGCTCTCGCGGCTGGAATGGCAAACCGCGACTGACGCCCCGTATGTATTTCATGAAAAATGAACCGTTATTCAGGTTCTTCCACCAGTTCGATCACGACGTTATCGGGCGCGATGATGAAGGCCGTCCTCGAACCCAGAACGCCGTCTCCCGGTTTTTTCGTGAAGACGACGCCCGCTTTCTCCAGGCGTTCGGCCACTTCGTCGATGCCGTCCACCTGGATTCCGAAGTGGTGGAGGCCGCGGCCCACCTTCGCCATGGAATCGTCCTCATCGGCTCTCAGGCCGCGTATGCGGATTTCCACCTCCCCGAGCATCACGCTGATGTAGGGAGAACCGCGGTATTCGATCTCTGGCGTGTAAAGTTCGCCGCCGAAGTGGTTGATGTAGAAATCCGCCGCCGCCTGGGGATCCTTGGCGACGTGGTGCACGTGATGGGTTCGTGAGGCCACCCTGTTTCCTCCCTTGTTGGTGATGGGTTCAGAGCCTAGAGGCCGTCTCCGACGGCGACGTATGCGCCGCCGGGCACGGGATTCTCATCGTCGTTTCGCGCACCCCACTGGCCGGTGATGGCGTACATCGCCCGCACCTTCTTCATGTTGTTTCCGCCGTCGCTCGAGAAGAGCATGTTGTGCGTGTCGCGGAACCATTTCTCCAGGAAATTCTCGCGCTGCACGCCCACGCCCGCGTGTATCTCCATCGCCATCTTCGTGACGTCGCAGGAGATCTCGTGCGCGAAGGCGCTGGCGGTGAGCGTCATGGGCGGGTCGATGGGAATCTCGTGGCGCATGTCCTGACGCCATGCCGCGTAGTGCACGTAGGCGCGCGCCGCCTGGATCTTCGTGTACATGTCGACGAGCTTGATGCCGACGGATTGGTGGTGCGCGATGGGGCGTCCGCTCTGGTGCCGGTTTTGCGCGAATTCGAGCGATTTCTCATACGCCGCGCGCGCCACGCCAATCTGGCCCGCCGCGTTGATGAGGGCGTCGCCGCGCAGGTGCCGCCTGATGTAGGAGACGCCGCAGTTCTCGGGTCCCAGGCGGTATTTCGCGGGGACTATCGCGTTATCGAAGATGATCTCGGCGTTCTGGTTCAGGCGGTAGCCCATCTTGTTGTGCACCTTGCCCATCTTCACGCCGGGCGCGTCCATCGGCACCATCAGGAGGGAAGCCCCCTGCTCGACGCCCACGTCGGGGTTCGTGCGCACGAACGTGAACATGAGCCGCGCCCAGCCCACGTTCGAGATGAAGTGCTTCTTCCCGTTCACGATGTAGTTGTCGCCGTCGAGCACGGCGGTGGTCTGGTATCCGCCGTCCGCCCCGTTGTAGGGGATCTGGTTCTCGGATCCCGAGGCGGGCTCGGTCGTCGCCGTGCCGATGAGGAAGGTGGGGTCGCTTACGTACTCGCGCATCCAGTAGTCCGCCAGTTCCGCGTCTCCCAGAAGCTCGCTCGCAAGGATGTGGGATATCTTCGTGGAAGACAGCATGAACCCCGTGGCGCCCCTGTCACCCCAGGAAATCTCCTCGCCCACGATGCAGTGGGTGAGAAGATCTTCCACGCCGCCGCCGCCGTATTCCTTGGGGATGCTCATCGTTCTGAGGCCCGTCTTGTCGAGTTTCTCGAGAAGATGGGGCATATAGGCGCAATTGAGCGGGTCCTGCTGATGGTCCAGTTCCAGGCTGATGGGCCGGATTTCATCCCGCGCGAATTCATGCGCAATTCTTTGATATTCTTGTTGTTCATCGGTCATTCGGTAGTCGAACATGGGTCTCCTTCCTTCCAGTGATGGGCGGGTCTACCCCGCCGGAGCCATTTGTGTCTAGTCGTCTTCTTCGAGTATCTCCGCCACTTCCACGGGTTCGCCGCGCTCCCATGAGCGCATGGCCGCCCACACGGCGCCAAGAACGTGGAGTCCTTCCGCTCCGCCCACCTCGGGTGGACGCTTTTCCCGGACGGCGCCTGCGAAATCCTTGAATTCCTCTATCAGGTAATCCTGCCGGGGGTATTCCTCGTAGGGGATCTCTTCTCGCTTCTCCCCGTCTTTTTTAAGGATTTTGATGCCCTCCCACCTGTCGTGGTAGAGGTTCGCCTCATCCCCGTAGGCGTTCATGAAATAGGTGTATCGCCCGTTCGGCGTGCGCGGGCTGATGAAGCTCGTCCCCAGCGTGCCGAGCAGGCCGGATTCGAACTCGAACCACACGACGCTCACGTCGGGAATTTCCGATTTTGTCTTTATCTTACTGAACGCCGCCGACGCGCGCTTTATCGGCCCGTAAAGATACAGGAGGTTGTCCACCTGGTGGATGGCCACCTGGAGCAGCGGGCCGCCCGGGGAGCCTTCCGCATACCATTGCCAGTTGTCCGGCGTGTAGTGGAGCCCCCGGTCGTTCGAGTAGTTGGTCTCGGCCATCGCGAGGGTGCCGATGGTTCCCTCATCGAGCATTTGCTTGAAGAGGCGGTGGCCTCTGAGCCATCTAGAGCTCGCGCCGACCGCCAGGGTGACGCCGGCATCCTCACAGGCGCGGATCATCTTTTTGGCATCCGCAATGGAGGCGGCGATCGGCTTGTCGACGAGTATGTGTTTCCCCTGCTCGGCCGCCGCCATCGCAAGTTCGGCGTGCTTGTTGTTGGGCGCCGCGATGACCACGGCGTCCACATCGGGGTGCCGCACCACCGCCTCGTAGCTTTCCTCTTCACTGCATGAGAATTTTTCGCTGAACGCCTTTCGTTTTTCGGGCGTCCTAGTGAAGCACGTGGTGATTTTCATCCCGGGCGTTCTTTCGATGTAGGACGCCAGTGTGTTGCCCCAGCGGCCCAGCCCGACCACGGCCACCCTCAATGGATCGCTCATCTGGTATTTCTCCTCATTCCGTAACGACTCATAACGATTTCAAGCGTGGGTCCAGCACGTTTCTCAGCCAATCCCCCACAAGGTTCGCACCCAGCACCGTCACCGTAATCGCCAGACCGGGCAGGGTGACGACCCACCAGGATGTGTAGAGGTGCACCTTCCCGTCGCTGAGCAGACCGCCCCATGTGGGTGTGGGCGGCGGCACGCCGAGCCCCAGGAAGCTCAGGCCCGCCTCGATGATGATCATCCGCCCCAGATACAGGGACGCGATGATGATGACGGGCGCCAGCACGTTCGGGAGAATGTGGCGGACGATGATGCGGAGATGGCTCCCGCCGATGCTCCGCGCCGCCTGGACGAATTCCTGCTCGCGCAGCGTGAGCACCTCGCCGCGCACGACGCGGGCGTAGATGACCCAGATGCGCATCGACATCACGAGTATCAACACGACCAGGCTCGGCCCCACGATGGCGATGGTCGCCAGGGCCAGCAGTATGAACGGAAAGGAGAGCACCAGGTCCACGAGCCGCATGAGCAGAAAATCCACCTTTCCGCCGAAATAACCCGCCACCAGACCTACGCAAAGTCCAAAACATCCCGTGAGCAAAACGGCGAAAAACCCCACCAGCAGCGAAATGCGCGCGCCGTAGATGAGCCTGCTCAGAAAATCCCGCCCCAGGTGGTCCGTACCTAGCAGATAGATCTGCTGGCCGTCCGACCACATGGGCGGTTTGAGGTTTCTGTCCAGGAGTTGGGCCTGGGGGTCCATGGGCGCGAGCAGCGGCGCGAAGACGGCCATCACCACTACTGTTACGAGAATGACGCAGCCCAGGAGCGCTGATTTATCCTTCCACAGGGACGCCCATATCCTCGGGCGATCGGGGAGTTCCTCGATCTCCATGGAATCCTGAAATGTGAGCGCTTGTTCTCTCATTCGTATGAAATCCTTGGGTCGAGATAGGCGTAGACGAGGTCCACTGTCAGGTTGATGATCACGAACCCCGACGCCAGAAGAAACACGGCGGCCTGGACGATCGGGAAATCGCGATTCGCGATCGAATCGACCACGAGGCGCCCGACCCCCGGCCAGGCGAAAACGACCTCGATGATCACGGTTCCGCCGAGCAGAATGCCCAAGTCCAGTCCCATGACGGTCACGATGGGAATCGAGGAATTCTTCAGGGCGTGAACCATGAGCACGATTTTTTCGCTCAGTCCCTTCGCCCGCGCCGTCGTAATGTAGTCCTGGCGCAGCACCTCGAGCATCTGGGAGCGCATGAGCCTCGCGAGCCGGGCGAGGTGATACGTGGAGGCGGCGAATGCCGGCATGATGAAGTGCTCCCACCCCCCGCGGCCGAAAGAGGGCAGAAGCCCCAGCGTCACCGAGAAGAACATGATGAACATGATCGCCAGCCAGAAATCGGGAACCGCCTGCATCAGCACCGTGATGCCTACGCAGCCCTTGTCGTAGGATGAGCCTTCTTTGAAAGCCGCCAGACAGCCGAATGGAATTCCGATGACGACGGCGAAAACGAATGCCCCGACCGCCATCTCTATCGTCGCCGGGAAATGCTCCAGAACGAGGCCCATGGCCGATTCGCCGTGTTCGGTGGATTCCCCGAAATTCCCCTGCAGCGCGTTTTTCAGGAAACGCCAGTACTGCACGTGGAGCGGCTGGTCGAGCCCCATGAGTTTTCTCAAGTACTCGATGTCTTCGTGAGTCGCATCGGTATCGAGCATCACCAGGACGGGGTCGCCCGTCATGTGAAGCAGGAGAAACACGATGATCATGACGCACTTGAGGAGGACTACCGCCTGAATCAAGCGCTTGAAGACATATCCAGCCATAGAACCACCCAGCGACAAGGAACGGAATTATTTCATTTCGAGGACGACTTGCGCCGCTCTGCCGGAGGATTGAGACCGACACCACCCCGCGGCAGGAGTTTCGCGAACGCCTCCGGCCAGGGCGGGGTTCATGCCCGCACCCGGCCGGAGCTTCGCTTCGAATTAAAGGTCGTTTCTACTTCAGGCCGACCTCTGCGGCTATCAGTTTTCCGTCGGCGCGCGGCTTCCAGTCTATCTTCTTGTTCGCGCCGAAGATGCGGAAAGTCTGATACAGCGGAACGATCGGCACTTTCTCGTGGCGCAGAACGCGGGCGATTTCCTGGTATTTCTTCTCCCGCGCCTTGTTGTCCAGCGTGGAGCGCGCTTCGTTGATCATCCCGTCCACGGCCTTGTCGCGGAATCCGCCGTAGGCCGAACGGCTGCTGATGGCGCCGGCGAACATGTGCTCCGCGCTGAAGGCCGTGTTCATGCGCGCGAGATAGTACAGGAACGGCTTAACGTTTTTCTTGTACTTGCTGAAGATGATCTTCTTCATCGCGCCCCATTCCATCACGCGGACGTTCGCCTTGAGGCCGACTTTCCCCCACTGGCCGGCGATGCCCTCGAGCGCCTCTTTACCCATCATGAAGCGTCCGCGGGGGATGTACACGTCGAAGGAAAACCCTTTCGCGAATCCGGCCTCGGCGAGCAGCTTCTTCGCCTGGGCGGGGTCGTAGGGATACGGTTTGAGTTCGGGGTTGAAGCCGAAGCTCGCGGGACCCTGAATGATCGCCACCGACTTGGCGAAGCCCATCATCACGTTCTTGGTGATGGCCTCGCGGTTGATGGCGAGGTTCATCGCCCTGCGGACCCGGACGTCCATCCATGGCGCGCCTTCTTTGATCACCATCAGGATGTAGTTCGTGCGCGGCGACTGTTTGGCGATGACGTCCGTTTTGCCGCCCGCCCGGACGCGGTCGCTCAAGGCCGGGGGCAGGTTGTCGATGACGTCCACGTCGCCGGAGATGAGCGCGGATACGCGCGTGGTGGACTCGGGGATGAACTTGACCACCGCCGTCTTCACCCTGGGCTTTCTCCAGGCGTTGGGGTTAGCCTCGTAGACGACTTCCTGTCCCTTGCGCCATTTTTTCATCACGAAGGGCCCGCTGCCCACGGGATTGCGGGAGAGATGTTTCTTGTCGTGTTTCATATAATACTTCGGCGGCACGATGAAGCCGTAGATCGCCAGAAACGGCGGGAGCATGGGGTCTGGTTTTTTTGTGTGGATCCGGACCGTGTGCTCATCCATCACTTCCAGTTTCGCCATGCTCTTGAAGTAGCGGTACTGCCTCGACTTCATCTTGGGGTCGAGAATCCTCTCGAAGCTGAACTTTACCGCCTCTGCGTTCACGGGGTCCCCGTTGCTGAACTTCACGCCCTTCCTGATTTTGAACTCCCACACCTTGGGGCTCACCATCTTGTAGCTCTCGGCGAGCTGGTTCGTCATGGAGCCGTCGGGAGCGCGCGCAAGCAGCGTCTCGAAGACGTTCGGGTGGTGCATCGAAATCGGAAGGGAACTGAAAGTGTGCGGATCGAACGTCGTCAAAGCGCCGGCCATCCCCAGCACTACCTTCCCCTTGGGCGCCGCCTTCGCTCCCACGGGGAGCAGCAGCAACGACAGAACAACCATCCAAAGCCATAGCCTCTTCATTTCGTGTTCCTCCTTTTAAATAAGAATCAACCAAGCCGTCAGAGACAAACCAATTCATCCGTACTCGTGTTCAGTGGTTCATAGCCATCATCCGTCACCAGATAGGTTTCACCCCAGAAAATCTGGCGGTCGGGTCCCAGGTTGAACATGGGATGCGTTGTCACCACCATTCCGGGTTCAAGGGCTCCCTCGGATACCGGTGTGATCATGTAATCCGTGAGGTCGAGGCCCGTGAGATGTACCAGCCCGTAGGGCCACACCTCGTAGCCGTGTTTTTCGAACACGTCGTTCATCGCCGTGACCATGCCGACCATCGGCTTACCCGGCCCAAGATGCTCCAGCGAGGCGTCGCGCGCCTCTCGCACGACCTGATGGGCGTCGACAAGCCATTTTTCCGCCTCGCCCAGCGCCAGAACCCGTACGATTTGATTCCAGTATCCCTTAACGCGCGGGGAAATTTCCAGCAAGACGGCGTCGCCCTGCTTGATGGGCCGATCCGTCTGGGGGATGACGTAGCCCCAGGGCGCTTCGCCGCCGCCGGACATGCTCGCCAGGCCCATCATGTTGAAGTTCTCCGTCCCGCCCTCGGGGATGATCGCCCGGTCCATCTCGGCGCGCATGTCGAGTTCCGTCACCCCTTCACGAATGAAACCGCAGAGATGATTCCACACCTTATCACCAAGTTGGGCCGCGTGGCGCGACATGGCGACTTCCTCTTCGCTTTGCACCAGGCGCAGCTTCCAGACGAGTTCGCCCGCCTCCACCCATTCTTTTGCGTTTACCTGATCCTGAAGCTGCTGGTACCAGGCGACAGGAATGATGGCGAGCGAGGAGATTCCGATCTTCGTGTTCGATCCTGCGATTTCGTTCAGATGGTTGCATGCCTGCTTCGGAACGGGCGTCATGGCCTCGCAGCGCGTGTCGGATATCCATCCGTTTCTCAGGGATTCGATTCTCTGGTTCTCCACCCCTACGAACAAAACGGGTTCCCCCTCACGCGGGAAGACCAGTATCTGCTGGCCGGAGAACGAGATAAAATTGCTGACGTAGGCGAGATTGCCCGAACGCGGTCCCTGGCGGCCGCTGTTGCCGTAGACGACGAGGATATCCAGACCCTCGCGCTCCATCGCCTCTCTTAGATTCGCGTGGCGGCGATCACGCTCTTTGGTCGATAAACCCAACTTTCCTCTCCTTCGTGTTGCGCACCGTTAAAAGATCACTTTACCGCCCGATACGGCCATGTTCACGCCCGTCACATAGGCGGCTTCATCGCTGCAGAAAAACACCACGGCGCCCGAGACGTCTTCGGAGCGCCCCAGGCGCTTCATCGGAATGGTGTCGATATATTCTCGTTGATAATCATCCGAATGTAGGATGGGCCGCTCCGTTTCGGTGAGGCCGGGGGAAACCATGTTGACCGTGATGCCGCTGGGGCCCATTTCCACGGCCAGGTTTTGCGAGAAATACAAGAGAGCGGATTTGACGGACCCGTAGGAATTCGTTCGCGCGCGTTTCTCGCCCAGCACGGTGGACAAGACGTTCACGATGCGGCCCCAGCCCCGCTCCCGCATACCCGGCAGCGCCGCCTGGCAGCAATGGAAAGCGCCTTTGAGCATCACCTGAATCTGGGGCTCGTAATCCTCCTCCCAGCTCATCTCCATGAAGTCTCTGCCCTTCACCAGTTGCCGTGCGTTGTTGACGAGGATATCGACGCGACCCATCTCCTGCCCGCATTCTTCGAACATGCGCTCCACTTCGTCATGCCGGCTCACGTCGGCCTGGACGCTGAAGGCGACGCCGCCTCCTTCTTTAATTTCGCTCACTATTTCTTGCGCCGCCGCCTCGCCTGCGTGGTAATGCACGGCGACAGCGGCGCCTTCGCGCGCCAGTGCGTGGGCGATGGCTTTGCCGATGCCGCGCGTTGCGCCGGTGACGAGCGCGGTGCGTTCTTTCAGTTTCATGCGGCACTCATCCAAAGCGTGAACGAAAAATTATGAACTTTTGCGACCAAAGAAAACAATTCTCGCCCCTGGAACCTTGACGTAAATAGAGTCAATTAAATCTTGAATAATGGTATTATATTTAATACCATTAATGATCGCAAGTGTTATTTTAGAAAGAGAGCCATTTTCAACGAAGTTGCAATATGTGAAACTTGCGCCTTGCTTGAAACTCGAAGCTCATCGGATTACGAGTACCTGGAAAGCGAGGGATGTATGCGGGAACTGTTCGCTGAAAAGCCATTTTCGAACGAATTCATCCCCTACTACTACCAAATCGCCAATCTCCTGCGCGGCAAAATCGAAAGCGGAGAACTAATCGAGGGAATGAAGCTCCCCAAGGAGCTGGATCTTTCCAAGCATTTCGGCGTCAGCCGGGTCACCCTGCGTCAGGCACTCGCCATATTGGAGAAAGAAGGGCTCGTGACGCGCGAGCGCCGCAAAGGCACGTTCGTCAACCACGGGGGCTTGAAATCGAAGATGATTCAGCTCACCGGCGCCGTATGGGAGGAAGACGCCGTTGGCGGGGATATACGGGTCATATCGATAGAGGAAATGGACGCTTCGTCTCGGTTACAAGAATTTTTCGGCTCAGATGATGGGGAAAGTCTGACCAGGGTCCAGCGCCTGAGGATGGCGGAGGAAACCCCCCTTTGCTACGTGATGAATTATCTGCCGCAAAAGCTGGCAAAAGACATTCCGCATGAGGATATCCGCACTCGTAGCATGCTCCACATCCTGAAAAATCGACTGCAAATTCGGTTGGGCAAGATACACCAGACGCTCGAAGCCCGTGTCGCGGATAGTGATGTCGCGGACCATCTTTCCATCGGCGTCCTGGCGCCGGTCTTGTATGTGGAAACCTTCGTCCACAGTAAAAGCGGGGAACCCGTCGAATTTTCCCAGATTTATTACCGCGGAGATCAGCACCGATACAGAGTGGAACTCGTAAGCGAGTAGCCCCTCGCGTCTCGTGCTGCGCGCTTTTCCAAACTATCGCTGGATGGGAGGGGCAAGATGCCAAAAAAGAAGAGTACGAAAAGAACCATCGGCTTCATCGGCCTGGGCCTCATGGGCCAGGCGTTTTCCAAAAACCTCATAGCAGACGGCCATCGCCTCGTGGGAACCGATGTGCTGGCGGGGGCGAGGCGGAAATTCAAGCGCCTGGGGGGAGAGGCCTTGGAATCGCCCCGAGACGTGGCCGAAGCCGCCGAGGTGGTGTTCATCTCCGTTCCCAATTCCAAGATATCCCTTCAGACCGCACGTGGGAAAAACGGCTATCTGGCCTGCGCGCCCGAACTGTCGCCAGAAGTCGTGCTCGACACGACGACGTCGGACCCGGAGGATTCGAAAAAACACGCCGAACTGTGCCGGGGAAAGGGAATTCCTTACCTGGACGCCAGCGTAAGCGGCAACAGCGACTACGTGGCGAATCGGGAAGGCTTGTTTCTCGTGGGCGGGAACAGGAAAGCCTACGAGAAGGTGGCGCCGCTTTTGGAGACGATGCTGTCCGATCAGGTTTACTGCGGACCTTCCGGCTCCGGGGCCGCGATGAAAGTGGTCGTGAACTACATGACCTCCATGGGGCGTTGCGTCATCGCCGAGGGCCTGCGGCTGGGGATGCGCAGCGGATTCGGGAAAGATTTTCTGTTCGACACGCTCAAGAGAAGCCGCGCGGGCGACTCAAGCGGGTTCCATGGCCACGGCGGCATCATGGTGCGGGGTCGGTATAGCCGTCCCCGGAGCACCTTGAACGTCATACGGAAGGACATCGGGCTTGGCCTCAGGCTCGCCAGGAGAAACGGCGCTGTGACGCCGGTAGGCAACGCATGCGCGCCGCTGTACAGGGAAGGCGCGCGCGCAGGCAATGGAGAATTGGACAGCGCGGCGGTGTATCTCTCCTATCTGGAGCGGGAAAACAAGAAATAGGGTATCTCACGCGCTCTTTCTGAATGGATGAGGAGCGAGAGAAGTAAATCAGCAACGGGGGTGAGCCTTGCCGGGTGAAGCGGGAGATGTTCAGGTCAAAGAATCCACGCTCGTCGTGGTGGGCGATATGGAAATCGACCGCCCCGAGCCAAAAAAAACTTTCTCCAAAGTTGCCTCTTATCTGGATGCGGCCGACTTGCGCTTCGGCGGCCTCGAAGCCTCGATGTCCCATATAGGCGCGCCCGCGACAGGAAAAATCGTGATGCGCCACGACCCGGAGATGATTCAGGGCTATCTCGAAGGCGGCTTCGACGTCTTGGCGTTTGCCAGCAATCATTGCATGGACTACGGGGTCGAGCCGTTCGTCGAGACGATGGAACTGCTTGAGCGAAACGGAATCGCATATTCGGGAGCGGGCCGGAACATTCAAGAAGCGCGAACGCCCGCCGTTCTCGAACGAGAAGGCGTGCGATACGGTTTTTTATCTTATGTGCTGGAACTCCCCCTGGGCTGGGGGGCAGGCCCTAAAAAGCCGGGCGTCGCGCCCATACGTCAGGATGCGCTTTATGGTCCTCCATATGTCAACGAAGAGGAATTAGAGGCGATGATCGCCGACATCGAGCGCACGCGGCCGAGAGTCGATTTTCTTCTGGCCTCGTTCCACTGGGGCGCGAGCCAGAGCCGCACGCTCACGCTTTCCCAGCAGGCGGTGGCGCATGCGGCGGTCGAATCCGGTGTGGATGTCGTCGTCGGTCATCATCCCCACATCCTGCAAGGTGTCGAGGTGTATCGCGGGCGGCCAATTTTTTACGCCTTAGGTAATTTTGTCCTCGATCATGACCACCCGATGTTCAAGCCCACGGCGCGCGAGTCGATTTGTCTGAAGTTGAACCTCAAAGGCGGAGCGCTCAGCCGGGTAACGATAGCGCCCGTATTGATAGAAGAGGACGGCAGCCCTCGGATTCCGGGACCTGAGGAGCCAAAATCGGCGGAAATTCTGGGTGCCCTCAAAACCCTTTCGGAAAAGCTGGGTACGCAGCTCGATATATCCGGGAGTGAAGGAATGGTGGCGCTTTGACCATGATTTTTTCGCTCTTTTTCGGGCAGAACAGCGCGGAAAATTCATCATGGAGCTAAAGGGAAAAATATTCGTCATCACGGGCGCGGCCCGGGGGATCGGCGCGGACGCCGCGCGGCGTTTTTCGGGCATGGGCGCGAAAGTGGCGGCCCTGGACGTGGATGAAGACGGCCTGCGCAGGCTGGAAACCGAAGCGGATGGCGCTATCCTCGGCGTGCGTGCGGACATCTCGAATGAAAAGGGTGTCGAAAGCGCTTTCGACGCGGCGGTGGCGAGATTCGGCGGCGTGGACATTCTCATAAACTGCGCCGTGATTCGGGGGAACGGCCCTCTGGCGGAGGTCGAAGAAGCCACGGTCGACCTTGCGCTGGCCGTGGGCCTCAAGGGCAACATCCTGTGCGCGAAGCGCGCGGCGGAGGAGATGAGAAAACGCGGCGGCGGCGCCATCGTCAACATGTCGAGCTTCTACGCGCACACGCCGGCCAAGGAGCGCGTGGTCTATGTCGCCGTAAAGGGTGGCGTCGAGGGCCTCACGCGCGCGCTGGCCGTCGAACTCGCGGATTCGAACATCCGTGTGAACGCCATCGCGGCGGGGCCGGTGCTTACGAAGCTCAGAGAAGGGCAGGGAGACGGCGACCCCGAGAACTTGGCGGAGCGCTACCGCAAATCCCCCATGGGCAGGTTCGGACGGGTCGATGAGGTGCTCGACGCGATGGAGTATCTGGTGACGCCCCGCTCGTCCTACATGACGGGCCAGGTTCTAGTATTGGATGGCGGTTTGACCATCGTGTGATGTTTCAGGGCGTGAAAATGGCGGGAACGCGTGGGAGTCGAACCCACCGACGAAGTGATTAGCCCCGTCCACTGGATTTGAAGTCCAGGCGGCACACCAGCACCGATGCGCTCCCAACGAGAGAATACAACGGCTGGGGATGCTTCTGAAAGCGCCATAAGGGGTTTCGCTCGCGCAAGCGGCCCTGCGGGGGCTGCGACGCTTGTTCTCGGGGCGCGAAAGCACTAAAAGGGAGCGGAATTCATCACCACAAAAGGAGAAACGAGAATGTCGCAACGTGTGGGTATCGTGGGCATGGGGCTGATGGGCCAGGCCTTCATCAAGAACATGCGAGAGACGGGCTTCGAGATGCAGGGCTTCGACGTGGACCCCGCGCGCATGGACGATTTACGTGAAAAAGGCGGACAGCTCGTCGAGACGCCGGCTGAAGCCGCCAGGGGCGTGAATTTCGTCATCACCTCCCTGCCCACCAGCGACGTCGCGCGCGAGGCGACTCTGGGTCCCGGCGGCATCGCCGAGGGCGCGAAGGAAGGCCTCTACCTCCTCGACACGACGACCTCGCGTCCTGAGGACTCGGTTCGCCTCTCCGGCGATTTGGCAGGGCGGGGCATCCGTTTTCTCGATTCCGCCGTGAGCGGGACGAGCACGATGGCGGCCGCGAAGGATCTCGTGGTCATCGCGGGCGGTGAGGCGGAGGATTTCGACGCCTGCCGCGCCGTTTTCGCCGGCTTCAGCCGGGCGGCCTACCATATGGGTCCGGTGGGTTCGGGCGCGCGGACGAAGCTCGTTATCAACATGATCCTGGCGGGCAACCGGCTCGCCCTGGCGGAGGGGCTCATGCTGGGCACGAAGGTGGGCCTCGAGATGGACACCCTGTTGGAGGTGCTGAAAGACGGCGCGTGTTCCTCCAAGACCATGATCGACAAGGGCCCCAAGATGATCCACGCGGATTACTCGAAACAGGGCCAGGTGAAGACATCCCTCAAGGATTCGCGCCTCATGCTGGAGCAGGGCCAGCTCCACGGCTCGCCCATGCTGATGACGAACCTCTGGTCCCAGGTGATGCAGGCGGCGTACGAGAAGGGCTATGCGGAAGAGGATACCGTCGCCTTCTTCGAGGTGCTGCGCGAGATGGGGGGCCTGCCTTCGAGGATTGTCAATCCCGACTGAGCCCAAAGCGGGCTATTGCGGGGATATGCGGGGAGGCCCGCCCATTTCATCCCAAATGCGGGCAAATGCGGCGCTTTATAAATTTTTTCGGTCATATTTGAGTCGTCCGCGCTCAGATTCATACTGATATCCGTTGAATAACAATGTGTTACAATGATGTCCGGCGCGCTTATTTTATCGAAAAACCCCGTGAATTTATCTAAATTTACCGAATTGTTCGGTATTGTATCGAAATTCACGGCGTGTTCTTTCCGGTTCTTCCCCGGGCGCGAATGAGCCATCCCGGTTCGTGAAAGAATAGTTGCCGGCCGGATGGAAAGGCGCCGTTTTCCTCGTCCGGGAGTGGACCGCGGTATTCCCTTTTTCATACAGGCCGTGTTCATGAGAACGCCTCCTTTCGCGGGGAGATTCTCGCGCATCCCCGAAAAACGCGGTAGCCGAAAATGCGGGCAATTGCGCGGCCGCAAACCGCGTTTCCCGGCATCCTCCCATCCCGCATCGCCCGCTTCCGGAATCCTGTTATCCGCGTGAAGCGATGCTCAGGCGGGCCCCCGCCTGTTGAGAAATGAAGTCCTCTTCAGAAACACGCTGACGAGGTAGAGGAGCGCCAGGGCCAGAAACACCAGGCTGATCGGCTTGCGGAAGAAAATGCCGGGGTCGCCGTCCGAGAGGATGAGCGACATTCGCGCGTTTTTCTCGAACACCGGCCCGAGGATAATCGCCAGCAGCAGGGGCATGATCGGGTAGTCGAACTTCTGCATGAAATAGCCGAGCAGCCCGAAGCCGATCATCAGGAAAACGTCGAAGAAGCTGTTCTGGAGCGCGAACGCACCGATGACGCAGAACACCGCGATGCTCGGGAAGAGAAGCCCGGGCGGCACGCGCAGCACCTGGACGAACAGGCGTATGCCCAGAAGCGCGATGACGATGGTCAAGAAAAGCGCGATAAAGAAGGACCCGAATATCGAGAAAACGAAACCGCCGTGGCTCTCGAAGAGCAGCGGCCCCGGCGCGAGCCCCTGGATGGTGAGGGCGCCGAGCATGACGGCGGTGACGGGGTCGCCGGGGATTCCCAGCGTGAGCATCGGGATCATCGCGCCGCCGGTCATCGCGCTGTTGGCGGCCTCGGGTGCCGATACGCCCTCGAGCTTTCCTTTCCCGAACGATTCAGGCTCCGGCGAGCGGCGCTGCGCCGTGTTGTAGCTCAGCAAGGCGGCGACGGCGCTTCCCGTACCCGGCAAGAGTCCGATGGTGGTCCCGATGAGGGAGGATTGCGCGAGCGTCTTCCAAAGGCCTGCCAAGGTTCCCGGCGATGGCAGCAGGTCGCGCAGGCGCGTCGAGAAATCAGGCAGGGAGACGACGGAGCCGCGCATGCCGGAGATGATCTCGGGCACCGCGAAAAGTCCAATCATCACCGGCAGGAAAGAGACCCCCTGCTGAATTTGCACGACGGAAAACGTGAAGCGCGGTATGGAATCGATGGGGTCCATGCCCACGGTGGAAAAGCTCAAGCCCAGCAGGCCCGAAATGAGCGCCTTACTCATCGAGGTTTGCGCGAATCCGCAGATGAGGCAGAGACCCAGCAGGACCAGCGACGCCAGTTCGGGCGCGCCGAAGTTCAGGGCGAATTCCGCCAGCTGGGGGGCGATGGTGATCAGGCAGACGAGGCTGAACAGCCCGCCCAGGAAACTCGAGAAAAATGCCACGCCCAGCGCGACCCCGGCCCGGCCCTGCCGGGCGAGCGGGTGCCCGTCCAGGCTCGTGACGATGGCGGCGGGGTTGCCGGGAATGTTGAGGAGAATGGACGAGATGCTGCCCCCCGTCATCCCGCCGACGAATACGCCCACCAGAAGGCTCATGGAAGTCACGCTCGCCATGTGGAAGGTGAACGGCAGCAGCAAGATGATGCCCATGCTCACCGTGAGGCCCGGTATGGCCGCGAATACGATGCCGAGAAAACTTCCCAGAACCGCGAACAGAAGAGGCTTCCACGCCAGGGCCTGGATGAGGCCGTCCACCAGGAGGTCCATCTTTAGAAGAGCCAGTCCTGGGGCAGGGGCACCTTGAGGATGTGGTGAAAGACGTAGTTCACCACAAGGGCGAAGATGACGACGTAGGGGAGTATGACTTTCCAGGAGCGGATTCCGCTCCACCGGATGGAGACGGCGAGAAAGGCGATGACCGCGGCTGTAAAGCCGACATACTGCATCAGGAGCGCCAGGCCCACCAGCATGAGGCAGAGGGTCAAGGCGTCGAAAACGCCCTTTCGCTCGATGGCGACGTGCGCTTTATCCTGCGCTTTACCGAGGTAGTCCGTTCCGATATCGACCAGCGTGAGGACGACCAGCAGCGCAGCCCACACCCAGGGGACAAAAGAAGGCCCCAGGGGACCTTCTGTTCCAGGCCCCTGGGGCAACTCCAGAATAATCGAACCATACCAGATGCAAAAAACCACCAGGAGAATCGGAACGGCGAGGCGTCCGACATTGCGTTTGATTTTTTTGCTCTCCTCCGTCATGAACACCTGGTCCCTTGTGGCTTTTCGTCCTCGTTACGATTCAGAAGTCTATTTCTTCATCTTCTTTTTCTTGTCCAGACCCAGCGAAACGACGACCTCCTTGATCAGGGCGTTCTGCTTGGCCACGAAGGCCGGGAACTTGTCCGGACCCATGTAGGAGACCAGGAAACCTCGCTTCTCGGCGGTGGCCAGGACTTTCGGGTCCTTGGCGGCAACCTCGAAGGCCTTGTGGAGCGCTTGAACCGCTTCTTTGGGCGTTCCCTTGGGAACGTGCAGCCCACGGAACTGATAGAAGCCGACGTCCCACCCGTGTTCGCTGAACAGGGGAACCTTGGGATAGGCCGGGTGGCGCTTCGGGAAGGAAACGGCCAGCATGCGGACTTTGCCCGCCTTGTGAAGGGCCAGCACCTCGGGCGGATGCACGGAAATCGCGTCGACCTCACCGCCCAGCAGGCTGGGCACGCGGCGCTTGCCCAGGGGGATGTGACGGAACTTGAATCCCGCCTTTTGGGCGAGTGCGGATGCCGTGAGCCGCGTGAAGCTGCCGGCTCCGGCGCTTCCGATCTTGAGCGTCTTCGACTTGGCCGCCTTTACGAGCTCAGGCAGCGACTTATACGGGGAATCGGCCCGGACGACGATGGCGGTTCCTTCGAACACCAGGCGGGAAACGTAATCCCATGCGCGGTAGTCATAGGGCAATTTCCCCATGGTTGTACCGGTGAGGATCGAGGCCGAAAGCCAGCCGATCTTGTATCCGGTCGGCGGCGCAGTCTTGACGTAGGCGAAACCGATAGTGCCGCCCGCTCCCGGGCGGTTCACGGCGACGATGGGCTGGCCGAACACTTTCTCGGCCGCTTTCGCCACGGTGCGTCCGGAGATGTCGGCAGCGCCGCCGGGCTTGAAGGTGATGGTCATTTCGACGGGCTTCGTCGGATAGGCGGCCGATGCGGGCGCAACCGATACCGCTGCGACGAAGAAGGCGAGTGCGAAAACCAGCAAGAACTTCTTCATGATGTTACCTCCTTGTATTGCGTTAGAAATGCGTTGGGGAAATTCTCAAGTTTCATGATGCCGTCTTAGTCCCGATTCCATGAATGCCATCTCGAAAGGCCGATGCAGACGCTTTTCACCTCGGTGTATTCACGCAGCGCCTCCTCGCCATGCTCCCTGCCGATGCCGCTTTTCTTCACGCCGCCGAAGGGGATTTCGGAGCCGTAGCGGTAGGTGTTGATGAACACGTTTCCACTGTCAAGCTCCTGAGCGAGCCGATGCGCCCGGCGCAGGTCGCTCGTCCAGACGTAACTCGCCAACCCGAAGTCCGTGGCGTTGGCGTCCCTGACCGCATCGTCGAGAGAGTCGTATTCGTGCACGGTGAGAACAGGGCCGAAAATCTCATCGCACGCCGCCTTCATTCCCTGGTTTACGCCCGTGAGCACCGTGGGCTGCATGAAGTTCCCGTCCGGCCCCCCTTCGGGCTTTGCGCGGTCTCCCCCGCAGGCGACGCTGGCGCCATCACCGAGCGCCGATTCGACGTAACCGACGACGTCGGCGAGATGATCGGGAGAGATGAGCGGCCCCATATCCGTCTCTTCATCCATGGCGTCGCCCACGTTTATCCCCTCGACGCGATCTTTGATCTTCTCGACGAACGCATCGTGGATGGATGGCGGGAGGAAAAGGCGGGTTCCGGCGAAGCATACCTCGCCCTGGCGGGCGAACACCTGGCTCATGACGCCGTCGGCGGCCTCATCGAGATCCGCATCTTCACAAACGATGATGGGGCCTTTGCCGCCAAGCTCCGCCAGTACGGGCGTCACGTTCGCGGCGGCGAGTCCGAGGACTTCCAGGCCGCCTTCCGTGCCGCCGGTGAAGACGATTTTTCTGATGTCGGGATGGCCCACGAGCTTCGCGCCCGTCGAGCGTCCCGAACCCGCGACGATGTTGATCACCCCCGGCGGGAACCCGGCCTCTTCGACCAGTTTTCCGAAATAGAGCACCGAGGCCAGGGCGACGGCGGAGGGCTTGATGACCACCGTGTTGCCGCAGGCCAGAGCGGCGGCCAGCCCCCGGGACATGAGCTTGAGCGGGGTGTTCCAGGGAACGATGATGGCCACGACGCCCAGGGGTTCTCTCGTCGAATACATGAGCCGATCGTTCATGAGGGGCAGCGCGCTGCCTTCCACCTTGCCGGCCCAACCGGCGAAATACTCGAAATGACGCGCGGAGGAGGCGGATTCCAGGCGGCTCTCCTTGATGGGGATGCCCGTGTTGATCGCTTCCAGTCTCGCGAGGGTTTCCGCGTTTTCGCGCATCAGGCCTGCGAGTTTCGTTATCAGTTTTCCGCGCTCTAGCGCGGGCATCTTCTTCCAGGACGGGTCGTGAAACGCCCGCCAGCAGGAGGCGACGGCTTCGTCTACCTGCGCGTCAGAAGCGGGGAACAACTGGAAAATCGTCTCGTTGTTCGAGGGATTGAGCACGTCTATCGGATCGCCGCGTTCGCCTTTCACCCAGGCGCCGTCGATGAATTGCTGCTCCACCTCCTGGGTGAGGGGAAACTCGGTTACCTTCACAAGACTACCGGACATCAAAAGCTCCTTTGGTTGAAAGAACGTATCGGCCAGACGCGCCTACCAAGGCGGCCGGCGTTATAATTTCTCCGCCTCGGGGCCGGACCATTCCTGATCGCTCAGAACGTCCTTGTGGACCACGTCTTCCTCGACGGAAGCGACGACGTCCTTGGCGACCTGCTCGTACCAGTCGGCCACGTCTTTGGGGTAGTCCGTGTGGCTGGGGAGGTCTTTGATGAGAGGACCTTCCACGGAGGGAATGTCGCTTACGCCGTCGAACTCCTGGGAATATACCCGCCCTTTCCGCGCGGCGAATTCCTTGTCAATCGTGGCGTCGAGCTTGAGCCACTTGCCGTCCAGGTACGCCTCTCCCAGCGAGTGCCACGGCAGCTTGCGGTCGCCCCAGATCTTGGCGACCTCCTCGTTCATGAATGGCTTGTCGGGGCAATGAAGCTGCTGGAAGCCGATGCGCGAGGGTATGCCAGAGGCCCGGCACAGGGCGGCGAACATGCTGGCCTTGCCCATGCAGAACGCCTTGCCGTTGTTCAGCACGTCGCTCGCCTGTCGTTTTCCCTCCGCGAGGTAGCGGAACGAGTCGAGAATGTCGTAGGGGAAATCCCGGACGAAGTAATAGATGTTGCCGAGTTTTTCCTTCTCGTCCCCGCAGCCTTCGGTGAGTTCTTCGGCTTTCGAGACGATGTCCGGGTTGTCCGAATCGATGAATTCGGTGGGTTTCAGATAATCGGCCATTTCCTGGTGTTCGTTCATTGGAAAATCTCCCTGCTTATAAGAGGGCCTCAGCCCCCGTTCGACAGATTCCTGACCTCGGGGAGAATCTCCTCTCCCGCGAGGCGAAGCATATCCATTTCGGCGACGTCGGGGATCGTATACAGAAAATGCCTGACACCCGCGTCGACGTATTCCATCATTTTTTCCACGCATTCGCTGGGTTCGCCCGCGATTATACCCGTTTGGGGAATGGCGGCAAATCGCTTTTTTTCGGCCTCGACCCGCGTGCGGTCATAACTCGGCAATAGCAGGCACATCAGGGAGCGCCGGAACGCCTGGGGGTCGCGGCCCGCCTCCGCGCAGTTCGCGTCAATCTCGTCTTTTCGTTCGAGATAGCGCTCCGGCGGCCACCAGCGCACGTTGAAGCCATCGGCATGCCTCGCCGCGGCGCGAAGGACCTTTTTCCCCTCCCCGCCGATCCATATCGGTGGCGAGGGCTTCTGAACCGGCGGGGGATCGCACACCGCGCCCTTTATCGTGTAGTGCTCCCCCTCGAACGTGGGGTTGGGCTCCGTCCAGATCTTGCGGATCAGCTGAACCGCCTCTTCCATCTGGGCGATGCGGACCGAAGCCCTCGGGAAGGGAATCCCGTAGGCCTCGTACTCCTCCTGCATCCAGCCCGCGCCGAGGCCCAGATCGAGCCGCCCGCCGCTGATGTGATCCAGCGTAGCGCCCATCTTCGCCAGCACCGAGGGGATGCGGTAGGAGTTGCTGAGGACGCTGGTGCCCAGGCGGAGTTTGCTCGTCACCTGGGAGAGGGCGCTGAGCGCCGTCCAGGTCTCGAGCAGGGGGATGGAGCCCGAGCCGACGCCTTCCGAGTCCCCGTCATCCTCGAAACCGGCGTCTTTGGCGTACGAACTCGGGTCGAGCGTCAGGAAGTGGTCGCAGAGCCACACAGAATCGAAATCCAGCCTCTCCGCCTCCCGGGCCACCGATTTCATGTCCTCGAAGTTACCGACGGCGAGCCCCCGGATGGTCAGGGCCATGATCAAACCGAATTCAACACGGGAGTTCATACAGAATCCTCCTCGTTTCCATTGATGGAAAAAGAAAAAATCAAACGGCCAGATAGCGCGATTTCAGTTCCTCATCCGCTTCGAGCTGCGCCACCGTGCCACCGAAACGCACCCTGCCGTTGTCGATGATGTAGACGCGATCGGAGAGCCGGCAGGCGAAGCGGGTGTTCTGCTCCACCAGCAATACGGCGATTCCCTCGTCCCTGAGCGTGCCGATCATCTCGCCCACGTCTTTCACGATAGCCGGCGCGAGGCCTTCCGAGGGTTCGTCGAGCAGAACGAGCCTGGGCGCCCCCATCAACGCGCGGGCGATGGCCAGCATCTGCTGCTCACCGCCGCTGAGCTCGTTCCCCTTGTGGGCCTTCAATTGCTCAAGCTTGGGGAAAAGACCATATATCCGCTCGAGTGTCCAGCCGCTTGGCCCCTCCAGCTTGAAAGCGCCTATCTCAAGGTTTTCTTCCACGCTCAGACGGGAGAATATCCTCCTGTCCTCGGGCACGAAACCCACCCCTTTTCTCGCAATCTCGTGAGGCTTCAGGCGCTGCACCTCCTCGCCCAGCCAGCACACGCTCCCCTCACGCGGAGGCGTCAGCCCCATGATGGAGCGGAGCGTCGTCGTCTTTCCCGCGCCGTTCCTGCCGAGGAGGCTCACCACCTCACCTTCGGCGATACTCATATCCACGTCGAACAGGATGTGGCTGTCCCCATAGAACGTGTTTATTTTCTCGACGCTGAGAATCACACCTCTTCCCCCAGGTAGGCGAGGCGGACGAGGTCGTCGTTTCGAATCTCATCGGGCGTTCCCTCGGCGATGATGCTTCCCTGATGCAGGACGGATATGCGATCGGCGATCGAGAAAACCACGCTCATGTCGTGTTCCGTAAAAACGACCGTTTTGTCGGCGGATATCTTTTTTACGAGTTCGATCGTGCTCGACGTCTCCTCGATCGACATGCCGGCCGTCGGCTCATCGAGCAGGATCAACCGGGGCTCCAAAGCGAGCGTAATGCCGAGTTCCAGGTTTCTCCGCTCCCCGTGGCCCAGTTTCGTGGTCGGGTGATGCGCCTTGTGGCCGAGCTCCACCTCGCCGAGGATCGAAAGCGCCTCCTCCTGCTCTTCGGTGTGCTTCTCGATGGGGGAGAACATGTCCAGCGTCTTTCCCCGTCTCGCCAAGACGGCGATGCGGACGTTGTCCAGAACCGAAAGCCTGGGAAATATGTTCGTGATCTGAAAAGAACGGCCCACCCCTTTTTTCACCACGGCGTGCGGTGGATACCCGGTAATGTCCTCCCCCTCGAAGAAAACGCCGCCTGAGGTCGGTTCGAGCCTCCCTGAGATCAGGTTGAAAAATGTGGTCTTTCCCGCCCCGTTGGGCCCGATGACGGCGCACAACTCTCCCACCGGAACCTGAAAGTCCACCTCGTTCACCGCCAGAAGCGAACCGAACGACTTGGTGAGAGCCTTGGTCTCAAGAACGGGTGTCGTCGCCATCGTTTCCGCCAATCGATAATCGGGAGGCCCACTCCTCGAAGAATCCCAGGATTCCGCCGGGGAGGAACAGGACCAGGAGCACCAGGATGCCGCCGACGACGATTCTCCAGTACTCCATGAAATTCAACACCGTGTCCCGGATGAACAGGAGCATCCCCGCGCCGAATGCGGGTCCTAAGAAAGAATACATGCCGCCCAGGATCGTCATCAGAACGATCTCGCCCGATTGGGTCCAGTAGAGCAGGTCGGGTGAGATATAGCCCTGAAATGTCGAGTAGAGGCCGCCCGCGAAACCGCCGAGGGTGCCTGCGATGATGAATGCGTACAGTTTATACCTGTGCACGGGCAGGCCGATGAACTCCACGCGTTCGGGATTCTCCCGGATGGCCTGCAAAACCCTGCCGAAGGGCGAATTCGCGATTTTCCACGCCAAAAAGATTAAGGCCGTTACGATGATCAGCACGAAATAATAAAAGTTCGTGAACGATTCCAGGGAAATGCTGAAGGCGCCCGGAATCCCTATCTCGGGCTTCGGGATGCCGAGCATCCCGTCGTCCCCGCCGGTGACGTCGCGCCAGTAGTAGGCGACGGTGTAGACGACTTGAGAGAACGCGAGGGTCAGCATGGCGAAATAAAGCCCCGCCAGGCGCACGCAGAAAACACCCATGAACCAGGCGAGAAGGGCGCACGACGCGCCCGCCGCTATCAAGCCGGCCCACATGGAGGGATACACGTTCTTCGTCAGCAGGGCGAAGGCGTAGGCGCCGACGCCCAGGTACACCGCGTGGCCCAGGGAGACGAGACCGGTGAAGCCGATGAGAAAATTCAGGCTGATGGCGAGCAGGCTCGCGATGAGGATTTCCGTGCAAAGCTGGATGTAATAATCGTTCTGGACCAGGAAAGGCGCGAGAACGGCCAGGGCGAGCAGGACCGTGACGCCGAAGCGGTTGGGAATGCGCTCCATGAGGCGGCTTAGTAATTTCTTGCCCGAGGTACTTTCCATAGGTCTTCTCGCGCCCCTATATCGTCGTTTCGCCGAACAGACCGCGGGGTCTCAGGATCAGAATCGGCAATACGAGCGCGTAGATGAAAATCATGGCGAAATTCTCGAGAATCTCGATGCCGAACGCCTTGAGCATCCCGATAAGCACCGCGCCCACGAACGCGCCCAGATAACTCCCCATCCCCCCGATGATGACGACGATGAACGATTCGATGATGATCTCCACCCCCATTCCAGGCTCGACGCTTCTCATCGGCGCGGCCAGAATGCCGCCCAGGCTCGCGAGCCAGGCGCCCAGGGCGAATACGCCGGTGAACACCCGGTTCACGTTCACCCCCAGGGCGTCCAGCATCTCGCTGTCCGTGGCGGCGGCGCGGATGAGTTTCCCGAAATTCGTCTTGTTCAGAATGAACCACAGGAAAACGCCCAACAGCGGGCCGACCGCGATGATGAAGAGAAAATACACGGGATAGCTGAAATCCCCGATGGTGAGCCGTCCCTCGAACAGCGCGGGGATGGGTACGGATTTGTAGTCCCGGCCCCAGATCAGCAGAACCAGGTCGTCGAGAATGAGCGTGAAGCCATAGGTCAGTAGCAGGGTGTAGAGTCTTTCCCGGCCATAGAGCGGGCGCAGGCAGAACGCTTCGATGATGGTCCCGAACCCCGCCACCACGAGGGGCGCCAGGAGCAGGCCCACCCAGAACCAGCTCGGGTTCTTGATGATCGAGCTTGAGAAAATCAGAAAAGCGCCCAGCATGTAGAACGAACCATGGGCCAGATTCAGGACGCCCAGCACGCCCAGGAGAATCGTCAGGCCCGAGGCGATCAGGAAGAGAACCATCGCGTTGGCCAACCCGTTCAGGAACTGGGTCAACCAGAAACTGACGTCCAATTCCATGCGCCCGGGCCTCCCGAAAAGAGTGAAACGACGCCCCGGAAACTCCCCGGGGCGCCTGTGGCTTCACGCGCGATATTTATTTCCGGCAGCCCTGGCCCGTGCTCTCGTCGGGGTGTGAACCCTCGACGGGAGAGATCACCTGAATGTTCGAGAGAATCGGGAAAGGATACTTCTTGCTTTTCGAGATAACGCCCCAGAAGCTGGACTGCCAGCCCTGGTGGTCGGAGGGGCGCATGATGATCCATCCCTCGGGCGAGTTGAAGGCGACCCCGCCCATGGCGTCAATCGCCTTCTCCTTGTCCACGGCGCCCGCGCGGCGGATGGACTCCGCAATGACGTGGACGGTCGAGTACGCCTCGCCGGCCGTCATGTCCGGATAGACGTTGTACGCCTTGCGGAAGTTGTCCACGAAGCGCTTGTTGCCCGCGGAAACCGGATAGTTGTGCAGATAGCGCGAACTCGCCCAGTGGCCGAACGGCGCCTGATCCCCGAGCGCCTTGAGCACGACGTGGTTGCCGCCGAAATCGGTGAAAATCTTCACCTTCTCGTACATGCCGAAAGAGCGGGCCTGCTTCATGAACTTGATGAGGTCGGCCCCGAACAGGCCGACGAAGATGGCGTCGGGCTTCGCTTTCTGCATCTTGTTGATGTAGGCGGAGTAATCGTTCTCGCCCAGCTTCGGCCAGGCCGCATAGGGGCGTTTCGCGCCCGGGTCGCGTTCCTTGAGGTAGTTCCAGAACTGCCGGACGACGGAGCGGCCGTATGAGAAATCAGAAGATATCGTCGCCCACTTCTTCAAGCCCAGCCGGTGGGCGATGACGGCGCCCGCGCGGGAGGTCTGCTGCGCGCTGCTGCCCACGCGCCAGGTGTAGCGGCTGCAGAATTTCGTGTTGATCTCCTCGGTCGCCGCCCAGGGGAAATTCATCGTCTTGAGCTTTTTCGATTCCTGAAGCACGGCGATGGCCGCTCCCCCGTGCAGCGGGCCGAGCAGGGCGAAGACCTTGTCGCGCAGGATCAGGCGCCTCGCCGTGCGCACCGAACTCGCCGGGTTGGTCTCGGAGTCGCGGATCAGCGCCTCGAACTTGTGGCCCAGGACGCCGCCCGCGTCGTTGATCTCCTTGACAGCCATGTTGATGCCCTGGCTCGTCCGTTTCCCCACGATGGAGTAGAGGCCCGTCAGCGGAGAGAGGACGCCGATTTTTATGGTTTTCGCCGCGAACGAAGTGGACGCGCCGTATGACGCGATCGCCAGAGACATGACTGCGGCGACAAACATTTTTTTTCCAAGACCAGACATGAGAAGCCCCCCTGTAAGATGGAAACAAACGACTCCGAAGAGCCGGAATCAGATTCGTCCGGGACCTGAAACCGGACGTCAGCGCAAATTTATTTTCAATTTAGAGAGCAGGTTAGATGAGCCTCGAATCGGGGTCAAGGCCGTGATTTTCGTCTCGATCACGCGACACGGCCTGCGGCGATTTGCGTAAGCCGTCCGGGGCGATAGAGCGCGTCGAGGCGGAAACCTGGTTCATTATTTTCCCGGGGTCATCCGCCAGGTCCCATCTACTGCCGGGGCGATATCGTCCGCCCTCAAACTCCGCTCTGTCAGCTCCGTGAGAAACTACCGGAAAATGGTTCATCCCCTGGAAAACAGTATCACCGCCTCGCACCGTTTGCTCATGATTTGCTCTAATCAGTTAGCTTTCTGGACAATTGCCCCTATCGTTCCGAAGCTACAAACTAAAAATATCTCGGACTTCCTCTCGCGCTGCAAGATTCGCTATTGGGACAAAACGAGCATCGGTTGACAAGTACGGGTGCGAGACCTATATTTACTGATAAACAAGAATATATTTCTTAATAAATGAGAATATCAATGTCTGCCTCTTCCCTGAAGACGATAGACAAGGCCATCGATCTCCTCTGGGCGATAGCCCATGGGTCCGGCTCTTCTTCTGTGGATGAGCTCTCCTCCGAGATTCAGCTACCCAAGAGTACGACTTACCGATTCCTCAAGACCCTCCAGGAGAGGGGCTTCGTGGACGCTTCCGCGGAATACGGAAAATACCGGTTGGGACCCTCCCTCTCCCTCCTCTCGAATAATAGTTCCCGGAACGGGCATCATGGAACCCTTTGCGAACTTGCGCTTCCCGTCATGAGAAGGCTTACCTCGGAAACGGGGGAAACGACTTTTTTGTGCATCAAATCGGGTTGGGAAACCATTTGCATCGAGAGCATCGAAAGTCGCCAAAGGATCATCTCTCGGTTTTTTGTGGGAGAGGTGCGGTCATTGCACGTCGGGGCGGCGTCGAAAGCCCTGCTCGCCTTTTTGCCGGATCGGGATATCGAAATGATCGTGCAGCAGAAGCTTTCGAGAGTGACGAAAAATACGATCACCGATCCCGTCAAATTAAGAAAAGAACTCCGGGAGATTCGTGAGAAGGGCTACGCATACAGCGACCAGGAGTTCATCGTCGGGGCCAGGGCGATTTCCGCACCGGTGCTGGATGAACGGGGCGATGTTACGGCATCCATGACGCTCTCGGCCCCGGTTCACCGGATCGAAAACTCGAACCGGGAAACCCTTGCCGCCCGGGTCGTCGGAGCCGCTCGAGAAGTTTCGGCGTCCCTGGGCTGGAAGGAAGCTGAAGAATAGGAAACCTGTTTTCGGGAATTTATTGCGAATCATTTTGATACGGACTCTTGTTGTGGCTTCATCATCCTTCCGGGTAATCAAGGAAGGTTCTTTGTCTATCCAACCAAGGAGGACGGAAAATGATGCGCGCAATGAAGACGTTCATCAGGTTCGCGGTGGTGGTCGTCGCCATTTTGGCGATGACGATTTCCTCCGCCCAGGCCGCCAAGAAGTTTGTAACCATCGCCGGCGGCGCTTCGGGCGGAACCTACATCGTGGTCGCAACCGGCATGGCCAAGATATTGTCCAAATACGTTTCGGGGATGCGGGCGAACGCCGAGGTCACGGGAGGCGGTTTCGGCAATACGCGCCTCATCGGAACCAAGAGAGCCGATTTTGGTCTGACGACCCCGGACGCCGCCTACTTTGCGGTGAAGGGAGGCGGGCGGTTCAAGCCGGGAGAGAAATACAAGCTCCGCGCTCTGATGAGCGGCCACGCCAGTATCGAGCATTTCGTGACGCTCAGGAAGTCGGGGATCAAGAGCGTGTATGACTATAAAGGAAAACGGATATCCATCGGCCAGCCGGGTAGCTCCACGGCGGTAATGGGTGTGGCGATGCTGGAGGTCCTGGGGATCAGCACGAAGCAGTTCGCTCGTACGGATCATTTGACCCAGACGGAAGCTGTTGCGGCCCTGAAGGATGGAACCATTGACGCGACCATTCAACTCGCCGGAATTCCGGGAGGTGCGGTAAAAGACATCACTACGACGCACGACGTGAGACTGGTTCCCGTCTCCATGGAAGACATGAAGAAAATCAGCAAGGTTCATCCATATTGGACCCCATCAAGCATTCCCAAGGGCACTTACGGCGGCATGAAGGGAGACGTCGGGGCGATGGCGTCGGCGACCATCGTGATCACCCACGCGGATATGGACAACGCGACGGTCTACGCGGTGACGAAAACTGTTCTTGAGCACACCGATGAGCTTGCCGCCATTCACCGCGCCGGGTCGAAATATAAACTTCCAGGCTCTGCCGGGAAAATTCCCATCCCCATTCATCCCGGCGCCGCGCGTTACTTCAAGGAAAAGGGCATCAAGTAAGCTGTCGTACGGGTATTTCGGCGCCTCCGTCTGAGGGCGGGGGCGCCGATCACCGCAAGGGAGTCGTTCAGTGAACGCGAATGGCGAACCGAAGCAATCGCCGGATTCGGAAGAAGCGGGTGTGATCGTTCACGGCCGGACCCGTCCGGACAACGCCTTCGAGCGTTTTCTCAACCCGGTCATCACCTGGCTGGCCATTGCAGTGGCGGTTTTCCACCTGTACACGGGTTTCGCCGGTGCTTACGGTGCGCTTATTCAACGTTCGATTCACTTGAGTCCGCTTCTGATTCTCACATACCTTCTCTACCCGACTGCAACGAACAAGCGGTTCTATGTTTTCGGTCGAGTTCTCGACACCATTTTCGTTGTCGGAAGTATCACCATAGGCCTCTACATTATCGATCAATACCATGTTCTCACTTTCCGGGACGGGAATCCGAATTTAACGGACATGCTTCTCGGAATCGTCGCAATCATCCTGGTTCTCGAAGCAACCCGGAGGGTCATCGGCTGGACGTTGCCTCTGGTTGCCGTGGCGTTCGTGATCTACGCTTATTGGGGTCCGAACATGCCGGGCATCTTCGGGCACCGCGGTTACGACTGGGGGCGGATTTTGCAGCACTCCTACACCAGTACGGAAGGTATTTACGGGTTTCCGATCGGAGTTTCAGCGACATTCGTCATTCTGTTCATCACCTTCGGGGCTTTTCTTCAAGAGACCGGCGCGGGCCGATTTTTCATCGATCTCGCCTTCGGGCTTTTCGGCAGGGTGCGAGGCGGGCCGGCAAAGGTCGCGGTTGTGGGGAGTACTCTTTTCGGCACAATTTCGGGCAGTGCCACGGCCAACGTGGTGGGCACGGGGACGTTCACAATACCGATGATGAAGCGTCTGGGGTACCAGCCCACCTTTGCCGCCGCGGTCGAGGCGGTGTCCTCGACAGGGGGCCAGTTCATGCCCCCCATCATGGGCGCGGCCGTTTTCATCATGATCGAGATGATCCACGTCACATACAGAGAGATTATCGTCATGGCGCTGCTGCCCGCCATCCTCTATTACGTCGCGGTGTTCATTGCCGTTGACCTCGAAGCCGTGCGACTGGGGCTTCGGGGGATGGATCGCTCTGAGCTTCCCAAACCGTTGCGGCTTCTCTCGGAAGGCTGGCCCTTTCTCGCCCCACCGGTCATTCTCGTTTTCATGTTGATGTACATGCACTGGTCCCCGACAAAATCGGGTTTTTGGGCGATTGTGGCTACGGTCGCCGTCAGTTCCCTGAAAGCCGCCAGTCGCTTATCGCCCCGGCAGATTCTCAGTGCGCTTCGTGCGGGAACAATGGCCACGCTGCAGGTCGCGCTCGCCTGCGCGTGTGCGGGGATCGTGGTGAGCATTTTCACGCTGACGGGTCTGGGGGCTAAGGTTTCATTCGCTCTCCTCGAACTGGCCAATGAAGCTTTGCTCCCGATGCTTGTGATCGGCATGATAACCAGCATTCTTCTCGGGATGGGGATGCCCACGATGCCGGCCTACATTATTCTGGCGGTGCTGATTGCACCTTCCCTGATCAAGGCCGGAGTGCCCAAGATATCGGCGCACCTCTTTGTCCTGTACTCCGGCATTATTTCGGCGATCACGCCGCCGGTCGCATTGGCCGCGTACGCGGGCGCCGCCATCGCCAAGGCGCCTCCATTGCGGACGGGATTCACGGCGATACGCATCGGGCTGGCGGCGTTCATCGTCCCGTTCATGTTCGTATACAGCCCCGGCCTCGTTTTTATTGGAACCCCCTGGGAAGTGATATACTCGGTCGGGACTTCCCTGTTGGGGATATTGGCCTTTACTTACGGAGTTCAGGGAAGAATGCTGCGGGAGCTCCACATCGTGGAGCGCATTCTCCTGGTGGTCTCCGGGGTTTTGTTGATCCCTTTCTCGATTTCAGCGAACGGAACCGGCCTCATCCTGTTGCTGGCAGTGGTCGCTTGGCAACGCTGGAGATCCGTAGATGTTTCCTTGCGTCTCCGGCGCGGAGCGGGAGCGGATGAGGTTACGTCTTCTTACCCATCACGAGAGGAACAGCGATGACGCCCCCAGACGTAAATCGTGATTACAATCTGATGAACGCGAATGTTGTGACGCCCGAAGAGATTCGCCGCGCCAACGTGGCCCTGCGCGACGGGCGGATTGCTTCGGTCGAAGAGGGCCCCCTGCCCGGGAGAAGTGCGGAGGAGATCGATCTCGGGGGGAAATTCCTTCTGCCGGGTATCATCGACCCCCACGTGCACCTGCGCGACATGGGGGAATCCGAAAAGGAAGACTTCACCACAGGAACCGCCTGCGCCGCCGTCGGTGGTGTGACGACGGTGATGCAGATGCCAAACGGTATACCCGACGTTCTCACGCCCGAGGATTTTCTCGAACGAAAAGCGCTCATCGAAAACCGCACATACGCGGATATCGCCCTCTACGCCTGGGCTTGCGATCAGAACCGAAAAGAGCTCCATCACTTCCAGGAGTTGGGCGCTATCGGTTACAAGATTTTCACCGCCGTAACGGGGGCCTTCAAGGAAGACTTCGCAAATTACATTACAGTCGACATCGACAAGCTCTTCCTGCTGTTCGAGGAAATCGCGGGCTTCGATGGACAGATTGGAATCCACGCCGAATCGAATCCGATCCTCGAGCTCTTCACCGAGCGATGCAAGGAAACGATGAAGCCGGACATCGACGCCTGGCGTCTGAGCCGGCCGAATTTCGCCGAAGACCTCGCGGTCTTCGATGCCCTCACCCTGTCCACGGCTACGGGCGCCCGTTTGCATATTTGTCATGTCATCGGCGCCGAAGCGGTTCAACTCATCCGCAACGCGAAGAAAAAAAATGCCAAGATCACCTCCGAAGTGGCGCCGTGCAATCTGCTCTTGTGCGACAAGGACCTTCACGCGGTGGGTTCATGGGGAAAATTCAGCCCGCCCGTCAAGACAGCCGCCGATCGCGATGCTCTCCGCGAAGGGTTCCTGGACGGGACCATCGACACGATGGGAACCGACCACGCCCCCCAGATCAACGAGCTGAAGAACAACGAAAATATATGGATCGCTCCGCCCGGCGGACCCGGCCTCGAAATTTTTCTGCCTTCGATGTTGAACGAAGTGAGTCAAGGTCGCCTGACGCTCCCGACGCTCGTTGCGCGTTTGTGCGAGGCGCCGGCGAGGATTTTCCGCCTTTACCCGAAAAAGGGGACGATCCGCACGGGAGCGGACGCCGATCTCGTGGTGGTCGATATGGAGCGGACCGTGCTCGTCGATCCGGTGAAGGGGAAAAGTAAAGGAAATTACACGGCCTTCGCCAACAGAACTTTTGTGGGCGCGCCGGTGATGACCTTTCTGCGCGGGGAGCTGATCGCCAGGGACGGAGATGTGGTGGTCCCGCCGGGCAGCGGCCGTTTTGCGCAACCATCGCTGGATTGAGCTTTTGATTCCATTCATTCCTCCAAACAACGGATGAACACGGAGAAGAAATGAAAGATCAGTGCCTGTTGCTTCGTGATTATTACGCCACGCCCGAGATGCGGGCTGTCTGGACGGAAGAGAACATGGTCCAGAAATGGCTCGACGTGGAAGCGGCCATCGCCTGGTCGCAAGGGGAACTGAAGATGATTCCGAAATGGGCGTCCAGGGCCATCGTGCGCGGTTGCGACGCGAAGAAGGTCACTCCCCTTCTCGTCTACCGCGAGTTCGAGAAGGCGCGCCACTGGATCGTTTCGCTGGTTCATGCTTTCGCGAAGGTGTCGGGACCGGAAGGGGAATATTTCCATCTCGGAACGACGACCCAGGACATCCTGGATGGCGGGCTGACGCTGCAGATACGCGAGTCTTACGTCCTCCTGCTCAAAGAGCTTCGAGCGCTCGAATCCATCCTCGTCCGTCTGGCCCGGCGTCATCGCGCCACCGTCATGGCCGGTCGAACGGAGGGGCAGCAGGCCTCTCCCGTCACATACGGCCAGAAGATGGCGATTCTAAGCAGCGAGCTCCGGGATCACGTCGAGCGGCTGAAGGAGTGCAGCAAGCGGCTTTTTTACGCGAACGTCTCTTCCGGAACCGGCGCTCAGTCCACTTTCGTCTACCTGAGCGATCTTCAAACCACCCGGCGGATGGAAACGCTGGTGGCCAGGCGGCTGTCGCTCCATGTTCCCTACATGAGCATGCATCACCGGACGGACCGCTTTGCGGAATTGCTCAACATTCTCGCGCTGATCAATTCAACACTGGGAGAAGCGGGGATGGATATCCGTGACCTCCAGCGTACCGAAGTGGCCGAGGTGGCGGAGCCCTGGGACATCGAACACCAGCACAGCAGCAGCACCTTCCCACACAAACGCAATCCCGAGACGAGTGAATGGCAGGAAGGACTCGCCAAGCTTTCACGGACGAATGCGCTCGCCATGATGGATGTCCAGCAGCAGCACGAGCGCGACGCGAGCCGCTACGCCGTGGAATTCTCTCGTATCGCCGAGAGCTTCGGCTTGGCGTCATCCGCTATCGCGGCGGCCAAACATATCTACGGCGGCCTCATCGTCGACAAGAAAGCGATGCGGCGCAATCTCGAGCTTCAACGGGAGCTCACCATGACCGAGGCGGTGATGCTGCGCCTGTATCAGAAGACGAAGCGAAAGGTCGAAGCCCATACCATCTGCCATGACGCCGCCCAACTGGCGAGGGAAGAGGGACGCTCGCTCAAGGAGTGCCTCCTCGCGGATCCGCTCGCGCGAAAACACCTCACCGCCGAGGAAATCGACGAGGTCACAAATCCGGAAAACTACATCGGCACATGCCCGCAGCAGGTAGACCGGGCGCTCATGCGAATCGCCCGGCTCAGGCGCACGGACGGGCGGTTCCTGCGGATGGGTAAAAAGCGATGAGCGCAGCCGATACGATCACGTTGGCCGTCGCGGGAGACTTCTGGGTCAACCGCCCGCTCCCCCGGGACGAACCCCGCCTCGAAACCGTGCTCGACAGGCTCCGGGCGGCGGATCTTTCGGTGTGCGTTCTGGAGATGCCGCTTTCGCGGCGGGGCGCGCCGGCCGAGAAGACCGTCCGCATGCGGGCGGCGCCGGAGCGCGCGAAAGATCTGCATCACCTGGGGGTCGATTGCGTCACGATAGCGAACAACCACATGCTCGACTACGGTCCGGACGCCCTCCTGGACACCTTGGAAGTTCTGGAAAGCGAAGGAATCCCTTTCGTGGGGGCGGGCAGGAACATCGAAGAAGCGTCGCGTCCGCTGGTTCTCGAGGCGGGGGGCATCCGCGTGGCTTTTCTGGCGTGTGCGGCCACGCTTCCCCTGGGAAGCGCGGCGGGAGAAGACAGGCCGGGCGTGAACCCGCTGCACGTCTTCACGGCCTGGGTGGTCGAGCCGAGTGCGCGGACCCAGGAGCAGCCGGGCACGCCGCCTCCCGCCATGACTTTCGCCTCCCCCGAGGACGTCCGGGCCCTCCAGAACGCGGTGCGCGAGGCGAAAAGTTCCTCCGATGTCGTTGTCGTCCTGCCCCACTGGGGGTTGCCGAACGTGAGCGCCCTCATGGATTACCAGCGCGACGCCGGAGGCGCACTCGCCGCGGCGGGCGCGGACCTCATCGTCGGCCACCACGCGCATTGCATCCAGCCGGTAGAGATGGCCGGGAACACGCCGGTTGTCTGCGGTGTGAGCAATTTCCTGTTTCACGAGCTTCCCGAAGGTATGTCTAGGAACGTGTACGATTTCATGTCGAAAGACGAACTGCTGGTGGAAGCCCGTCTCGGGGTCGATGGAGTGCGCGAACTGGCGCTCGCGCCGCTCGTTCTGGATCCGTCGGGACACCCGCGCCTCGCCGAAGAGAAGGAAGCGGCGCGGATTTTGGGAGAAGTTTCCGACATGTCGGCGAAATACGGAACGGTTATCGAGCTCGAAGGCGGCCGCGGCATGGTCGGGCTCGGAGAAATGGTGGCCTCATCGATGCAGAAGGAGTGATACGGAATGTCCAACGAAGGGACGGTTTCCATCGCGTTGGCCGGGGACGTGTTCATCGGCAAGAAGCTTCCTCGTCCGGGAGAGCCGGGGGCGGAACCCGTGCGCGCCCTGTTCGAACGTATGGCAAGGGCCGACATGACGTTCATCAACCTGGAGAGCCCTTATTCCGAAAGGGGCTATCCGGCCGAAAAATACACGTTTCTGCGCTCCCACCCTTCCCTGATCGACGAGTTGGACGAAATGGGGGTGGACGTCGTCACCCTCGCGAACAACCACATGCTCGACTACGGCTACGATGCGCTTTTCGACACCCTGTCCCTTCTCGACGAGAAGGGGGTCCGGCGCGTGGGAGCGGGCCGGAATCTGGAGGAAGCGTACGCGCCGGCCATCATCGAGAAGGCCGGGGTCCGCGTGGCTTTTTTGGGTTATGCCTCCACCCTTCCGCTCGGCTGCGCTGCGGGTGAGGAGCGCCCGGGCCTCGCGCCCATCCATGTCTTTTCCGCTTTCGTCCTGGAGCCGAGCCCGAGAACCCAGGAACAACCCGGCACGCCCCCTCCTGTGAAGACTTTTCCGCTCCAGGCCGATATCACGCGCATGCAGAAAGTCGTGGCGGCGGCGAAACAAGAGGCGGAGGTCGTGATCATCGCCGGTCATTGGGGGCTGGCGAGCCGCTACGATCTGGCGGAATACCAGACGTGCGTCGGCCGCGCGCTCGTGGACGCGGGCGCGGATGTGGTTCTCGGGCATCACTCCCACACGCTTCAGGCGGTCGAAATCTACAAGGGAAAGCCGATCCTCTACGGAATCGGGAATTTCATCTTCCACGAACTGCCCGATGTCGGAAGCCCCGAACTCTCCTACGGCGGCGTGATGACGCCCGAACTCATCAAAAAGCGCATGCCGAGGCAGACGGCCCTCTTTGAACTCACGGTCGAAAAGGACGGGGTAGTTGAATTGGGCTTCGTTCCCGCTTCGATTGACGATGCAGGTAATTCCGGCTTGGTCGAAGGGGAGAGAGCCGAAGGGGTGATCGACCTCGTGGAGAGGCTCTCGGCAGAGTTCGCCACCCGGATCACACGGAAGGACGGCATGGGGAAAATCGTTCTGGAATAGAGGGCTTTGTGCGCTCTTCGCCGCATCGACTCCCATCGACCCGGGCGCTTTCATCGAGAGTCGCCCAGCAGCTTCCATCGGTAGAAAACGACAGTTCATTCATGAGCGATGAGGATTGAAAATGGACATGGGCCTGGAGGGAAAGGTTGCTCTCGTCACCGGAGGGACGAGCGGTATTGGAAAGGCGACGGTATTGGCCCTGGCGGACCAGGGCGTGAAGGTCGCCTTCTGCGGCCGGGATCAAGCCCGCCTGGGCGCCACCCTGAAGGCGGTCGAGGAACAAGGCGGCGCGGGTCTCTCTCTTCGTGCGGACATCAGCGTGGAGGAAGAAGCGCTGGAACTTGCGTCTCGCGTGGTCGAGTCATTCGGGCGGCTGGACATCCTCGTGAACAACGCCGGACGCGCGGCGCCGAGTTCGCTTCCCTCGCTGACGCCGGCGCAGATCCGAAAGACCGTGGACACGAAGATCGTCGGTTATCTCGTAATTTCGCGCGAGGCGGCGCATTTCATGAAAAAGCAGAAGGGGGGACGGATCATCAACATGATCGGAGGAACCGGCAAGGAACCCCTGCCCGGCGTTCTGGGAGGAAGCACGACGAACGCAGCACTCCTGGGGCTGAGCAAGGGCCTCTCCCAGGCCCTGGTCAATGACGGTATCTTGGTGAACACGATCTGTCTGGGGCAGATCGATACGCCCATGCAGGTCTGGATGACGGAGCAACTCGCCAAAGATCGAGGAATGTCGATCGACGAAATGCGCCGGGCCCGTGAATCGCAAATTCCCCTCGGACGATTCGGCACTCCCGAAGAAGTGGCGGGGCTGGCGGTGTTTCTGTCGTCGGTTCACGCGAGCTACATCACGGGAGCGACGATCAACGTCGACGGCGGAAAATTCCATTCGATCATCTGAATCTTTGCGGCTTTCGCTGGATAAAATTATTGCAAATTGCCTGGAAAATATCTCGAGTTTCCAGCCGCTTTATGGACAGGAAATTATCTTCGCTATTTCGTAAACCGGATGGGTCTCATCGACAAGAGAAGCGGGTCAGATTTTTTTTTAAGAAGAATAACGCCTGAGTTCCTCGGCGACTTCCGGGTAGGTGAACCACTCGGGGATTTCCTCCCCGCTCGCCATCATCTCGCGCAACCGCGTGCCGGATATCTGGAGGATGCGGCCGTTCTCCGGAATCTCATCAATCGGCAGGTAGCCTTCTTCATCGAGGGAATAGACCATCTCCTGGAACGGGACCATTTCGATACCGCATTCGGCCTGGTGGGTTTTCAGCAGATCCTGGGCGGCGTACGGGTCATAGAACGGCTCGCCTCTGCCGTCGACGCCGGGGCCGGCATGATCCCTGCCCACGATGAAGTGGGTGCAGCCGTAGTTTTTCCGGATGAGCGCGTGCCAGAGGGCCTCCCTGGGGCCTGCCATCCGCATCGCCAGGGGTAGAAGCGCCAGGGTGACGGAATCAGGCGCATAATGCTCGAGAACGTGTTCATAGCAGCGCACCCGGCAGATATGGTCGACGTCTCCCGGCTTCGTCATTCCCGCTACCGGATGCAGGAGAATTGTTGCCCCGTTCTCGGAAGCGGCCCGCGTCGTCAGCTCCACGTGCGCCCTGTGCAGCGGGTTGCGCGTCTGGAAGGCGACAATCCTGTTCCAGCCCATCGCATGGAATTGTGCGCGCAGTTCTCCCGGGGTGCAGCGATACTGCGGGAAATCGGCGTGCCGGGGCAGCCGGATGCCGCGCAAACGGCCGCCAAGGTAGAAGGGGCCTGTTTCCCGGGAAAGATATCGAACCCCTGGATGCGCCTGGTCGAGAGTGCCGAATACGCCTTGCGCTTCTCGATCAAAATCGGCCCGCCAGACGTCTTCGGCGTCCAATATGGCGAGGGTCGTTCCACCGGCGTCCCGCAGGGCGAGCCGGGGGCGCTTTTCGATGTCGTTTGCCACACTCTCGGAAACGTCGAGGGCGATGGGGATGGGCCACAACGCCCCGTTTTCAAGGCGCATGGATTCCAGAACGCAGTCGTAGTCTTTCCAGCATAGATATCCACTTAAGGGAGCGAACCCGCCGTTCAAGAGCAGTTCGAGATCGCATAGCTGGCGGGCGTTGAGAGAGAGGTGGGGCAGATCGGCGGCCTCACGTTCTAAAGCCGCTCTTTCTTCCTCAGGGACCAAGAGTGAGGGATGCGCCTGCTGGTCGTTTTGTGGAGACAAGCCGGATGCTCCCTTTAATGAAAACCCCAAAGGAGGGAATCCCGGTCTTCCTGCTTCCAAACGCCCCGCTCGAGCCTTTCTTTTCTTTTTCCGCCATGCCAGCGTTTGTACTCGATGGACGCGATGTTGGTGATGGTGTCGTTCTCGATCAGTTGGCGCTTCTCGCGGGTGGAAAGGTCGTCCGGCGCCCCCGTGAGTGCGTAGCCGAATTCGCCTAATGTCTCGCCGATCAGGCTCTCGATAACCCCCACGTCCGCCTCGGGCAGGCGATGCTTGTACATCTCGACGAAATCCGTCGTGATGGGGCGGGCCGTCTTGGCGTGTATCGGGGTTTCGGCCCATTGCTTCGTCGATGGGGTTTCCTGGTGGGCCAGCATGGCGGGCGAGAAATCCTCGCCCAGGAATTCACAAAGCTTCACCAGAACGGGTTCCGGATCGGCGCAGAGTTCCTCATACCTCACGGCGCAAAAGGATTCAGGCCCCAGTTGTTTCGCCGAGTCGTTCACGGTCCGGACGAAGTCGCGCCAAACGCCTGCGGTCGCGTAGAGGTTGTTCGGCCACAGCGCGGAATCGGCGATGTCGATGGCGACGTCCCGGCCGTCCCTGATGATGTGAACGAACTGCGCGCCCGGGTACATGGATTTCAGGTCTTCCATGTAGAAGCAGACGCGCGGCGTTTTCTCTCCCCAGCGTTCTTTACCCTCGGATTTCGCATACAGCCGGTGAAGGGCGGCGTACATCTCCGCAAAGGTCGGTTCTTGCATCTCATCGCGCACTTCCTCTTGCGTAGGCGAGATGGGCCATGCGCGGATAGTGGGAGTGGCGAGGGAGTCTTCGATCAGTTCGGCGAGATTGGCCTCGTTCGATAAATCGCCATAGCTGAACAGATAGGGATAGATGAAATGCGTCAGCCATGCGGGCGGGGGCACCGCCAGGCGCGGGTGGGCGTCCAGGATCAACCTCAGAAGCGTCGAGCCTGAACGGGGTGAACTGACGACGAATACGGGGCGTTCTGTGTTCTCGGTCATGAAAAGCTTCCTCTCAAGACGGCCCCGGCGCTTTGGCCGCTTTTTCCGGGGTTTGGTTTGAACGGGTGAATTTCAACATCTTCATGCGGGAAAGCACATCGTCTCCCAGGAGAATTGGTCGGGATTTCCCCGCGTGAAGTGCATCTTTTTTTCGATCAGGTCGAAGATGACCGCGGTGCGGGTCGAGCATGGCTGCGCGCTGTTCGTCCGCGCTCCCGGCGCGCGCAGATTAAGCGCGCAGATCGAGCCCACGCCCCCGTCCCCTTCGGGTCCCTTCCAGGCGAGCGTTCTTTTAAGGCTATCGAGCGCCTCGTCCTTGCTCATCCCCTGTGGGATGGATTCGCGAAGCTGCTGCATGGTGTCCTGCATGTATTCACAGCGTGTCTCCCTGTCCTCGCGAACGTGTCCGGGCAAGCGGGCTTGTTCCTCCAGGAGAATAAGGCGGCCGTTGTTCCCGCGCGCCGCGCAGCCGGCCGGGTAGACGCGGGATTCGATTCTGTCCTCGCAGTGCTCGAGCACGGCCACCTTGCCCGTCGCATCTGCGAGGAGAAAATTTCCGCCCCGCTGCCCGGTGCCCTTGCCCGTGTGCTTGGGGATGACGTCGTGCAGGTAGGGGAGCGTCTCATCGACGGTCTCGTAGATTTCCAGGAGACCTGCGGCGATGGCGCTGCGGCGGTCGACGTCGAGCGGGAAGTCCTTTTGTTCTTTTACGGGTTCGTCTTTTTCATCGAAAGGCCCCCGGTAGTCCAGAAAAGAGCGGATGACTGCAAGGCCCTTTTTGTTCATGCCGGAGTTCACGCCGGGCCGCGAAGCCGTGTTGAAGCCCATGAAGTCGTTGCCCGCTCCCCCGGATATGCAGCCGTGCCAGTGGCCGACCTGCATGTAGTCCGAATTCTTGAGCGCGAAGGCGACGGGATTTCCTTCTGCGTCGGATGTCGCAACGGCGCCTATAGTGCACATGTTGTTCTCCTCACCGGATTCCTGAGTTATGAACCGCCCGATATCAGGTCCTCTCGGGTCGACGATATCTTTAAGCGAGCCTCATCTGATTACGCAAGGTTCACCCAGACGGGGCTGCTCCAGGCTTTTTCCTGATCGACCTGAATCACACGGACCCAATACGTGTTCAGCCCTGAATGAGCATCGTCATCCGTGTACTCGAAGCGGGCCTCCCAGGGGCCGTCCGTCGCCGGACTTCTCCCGACTTCCATCCGCTGGCCGAGCCTCCCGGCGTCCACCATGGCTGCTTCTTCGAGCAAATCCCGGATTCTCCCCTGAAGCGCCGCGTGTTCCGTGCTGATCTTCATATCGCCCGCCTCGCCGTCCAGCTCGAGGTTGAACCCCCTGGAATCTCCCGCGGTATAGAGGCTCCACGAGACCCCGGATTCCGTGCTTTCGAGAAAGCGGTCGCGGTTATCTACAAAGGCGACAGGGTCGATTTCGAGGATTCGCGCCTCGCTCAAGTCCAGGCGCCCGTCCCACAAGGTCGAGCGCCCCCGTCCGCGAACCCTGGCTCCCGAGAACAGGACGCGAAGCCGGTTGCCCTCCTGATCCTGGGCGATTTTCTTGGTATGGATGCGCGTCATCCCGCGGTATACCTCGATTCGCTCGATGGGGGCTGTGCCCACGGCTTCGACCGAGATACGGGGCGCTCCGGCCGCATCGATCTCCTCTCCCATCCAGCGGTCGTTCACGGTGAAGCGCAGGTAAATCCGCTCGCCGCTCGTGGCGTAGCAGCGGCGCGCCTTGATGTCGGCCCAGATGGATTCCCGCGTCAGATCACCGGCGTAAAGCGCCGTCAGGCCGTTGCGTGCGGCGAAATGGTTCACGTCCTCACTCGGGTAGCAGGCGCCGGGCTGCCCGTAGTGATCGTCGCTCCCGCCGACGAAGCCCACCTTCATGTTCCGCTCGATGGATTCTTCCAGCATCCACTCGAACATGCCGTGCTTGGAGTGGATCTCGATAACGGGTTCGAGTTCGGGGTCGTGAAATTCCAGGTTGGCCGGACGCCCGCCCACGTGGGGGAGGCTCATCGCGCCCCCGCCGCGCAGTTGCGCATGGAGCTTCGTGATGTGATCGCGATCGGTATCGACGTCTGAGAGGTCGGTTTGCAGCCAATGGGAGCAGCGGTGGATCGCGTTGTCCTCATCGAAGAAGAATATGGCGTGATCCCCGCCCATCGGCGTCGTGCCTGACCATTCATAACCGAGGAACGGCACGAAGCGGCCCGGCTCGTGGAAGGCGCGGGTCAGCTCTTTCAACTCAACCATGTCCTCGTTCGTCACCTCGAAGCAGTTTCCCTGATGGGTGGTGAACTCGAGCGCGCCCGCGTCCCGCGCGAAGCGGTAGAATTCCTCAAAACTGTTGACGCCCACCGTGCCTGCGGTCTGGCCCCCGTGGAAATCCCCCCAGTGGAGACGAGGGCCCTCTATCCGCTCGCGCACCACGACAGGGTTGCTGAGCACCTCGCGCCCCGCCCCGTCCCTCACTCTCATGCGGGCCACGCCCTCGCTCTCGAAAGAAATTTCTTCCGTCCTCACAAGCGCGATACCGTTTGCATCGAAACGCAGACTCTCGGGAAGGCCCAGGTTCGCGCCCTCGGCTTCGAGAGAAATCTCCTCCGAGCAGCCTTCCGCGATGTTGCCGTGCCGATCTTCCGCCTTCACGAGCAGCCATCCCTTTTCGCCGACGGCGGCCTCTGAAGTCATGAGCGCGACCAGGCGGCGCGCTTCTCCTCCCTTGATGCGGAGCATCGGCGAAGCGGGCAGGGGCTGAAAGTTTCCCGCGCCGAAGGGATCGATGAACATCTTGAACTCGAAATTACTCTCGCTGAAGGTCTGCGCGCGCAGGCCCGGCCCGCCCCCGCTCGTATCCCCCAGCGTGATATCGATGCTGTCGCCCTCCCAGAGACACCCGTCCAGAACGTCGACCGTCAAAGCCTGGCGCCAGTGGCGGATGTATCCGCGCCTCTCGAATCTGGGCGAGAGCACCGCTTCGGACTCGGAATGGAGCCTGACCGTGGTGTAGTTCTCCCCTTCGGGGTCATCGAATTGCGGCGTGCCCCAGTTGCTGACCTGCCGGAAGGCGACCTTGATGGAGCCGCGCTCGTCTATCCCCCAGCGACCCACCTTGTAGCGGATTCGCCATGTGCCGAGTTCACCGGCCACCGCGTCGGCGGCGGGCGCCACCTCGGCGAAGCCCAATTCATCCGTCCAGCTCTGTATCGTCCAATCCGGGAGACGCACGTTCCATGCCTTTCCGACGCAGTCCTGCGACCGTTACTGTGGATGCCCGATTTGGTGTCGGCATCGAATCAGGTTTTCACTCACGCGGCCCGCACCTTCATGAAAGATGAGATGCCGCCTCTTGATTGCCCTGCAAATCTCTCCGTACCGGGAGTTGTTGACCCCCCCCCTGACAGGGTAAAGGCAACCCCCTTGAAGGGGAAACCCCATGAAGGTTGCCTTCCGACGAAGGGGGCATGGGGAAGCGGCCTTCCCGGTATAAGCGATGCCCCCTTCGAGGGCTTTTTCAACAACCCCGCCCCAAAGCGGCTCTTTATTTCGCCATCATGGCCGATTTGGGAAGTTTGATGCCCTTCTCCTTGTAATAGCGAATCGCGCCCGGGTGCACGGGTATGTTCGCCTTCGTCATCTTGTTGATGTCCAGGGATTCCCATGACCTGTGGGCGAGCACCAGATCCTTCTTGTTCGCGAAAGTCGCCTTCACCACCTCATACACGAGGTCGTTCGGCACGTGCGCGCCCGATCCCAACCAGTTCGTTTGTCCGATGGTCTTGACGGGCTTCGGATTCCCCTTGTACATGCCGCCTACAATGGCAGTCTTCACGTAGAACGGGTATTTCGCCAGCATCATCTCCGCCCACTTCCCGTGTCCGAGTCCGAACACGCGGAAAGGAAGCTGGGAGGTGATGGAGGCGACGGCGGGATGTGGCGGCGCGCCAATCGTGGCGGCGACGTCCAGTATGCCGTCCTGCATCATGCGGTTCGCCTGGCCGTGGCCCACGTTTGTGACCTGGCTGGGCTTGAGGCCGACCACCTTCATGAGGTTGCGCCCGAAGCGATCCACGCCGCTGCCCGGACGGCTGATGTTGAGGCGTCTGCCTTGGATGTCCTCGGCTTTCATAATGGGGCTTTTCGCTGGGGTCCAGAACTGCACGCCGGAGCTGTCCACCGGCGACATGATGCGGAGGTTCTTGTAGCGTTTCCCCTTGGCGAACCCTCTGCCGAAAAAGGCGGCGTCGGAGATGCTCGAACTCGTGCCGAAGCCGAAGTCCTGCCTGCCCTGGCTGATGAGCCTGGCGTTCACCGTCGCGCCCGCGGTGGACTCCACCGAGGAGTTGAGCTTGAGAACCTTGTTCAGCACGCTGGACCAGCCCAGCGCCTGGAACTGGATGGTTCCCTGAAGCGGCCCGCCGCCGATGGTGATGCGTTTGGGCCAGTCCTTTCTCGCCCCCTCGGCGGGAGCGGACAGCCAGACCCCGAGGGCGAAAGCGGCGATAATCGCAAAAACCATGGGTTTAATCTGTTTTCCGGGGAAATTCATGGTCTTTCTCCTTTGAGTGAGATTTGAAGCTTGCAATGTTCACGTAAAAGGCCATGTTTATGAGCTTTCTTCGGTCACATCCTCTTTTTGCTTATTCTCACGAATTCTCCGGAGCCAGGCGAGAAGGTCGCCCCCCAGCCCCAGGCCAAGCACGACGAGACCGATTAAGTCCGTCAGGCCGCCGGTGAGGATCAGCAGCAAGGCCGCCACTCCCAGAACCGCCCTGCGCCACAGGGAAATTCCCTGATCGATGACGCACCTCGCCAGGGCGTAGACGCCGAAAAGCGCCGTTCCAACCGCCATTCCGATCCCTCCCCAGGAGCCTTGCATCAGGAGAGAGTCCCCGTAGACGAACAGGAACGGGACGATGTAGGCGGCGATTCCGAGCCGCACCGCCATGAAGCCGACCTGCATGGGGTGGGCGCCTGCGAGCGCGCCCGCGGCGAACGCAGAAGCCGCGACGGGCGGGGTCATGGTGGCCAGGACGGCGTAGTAGAAAATGAACATGTGAGCGCTCAGGAGCGGAAACCCCAATTTCACGAGAGCGGGGCCTGCCGCGGCGGCCGCGACGAGGTAGGCGGCGACCGTAGGTACGCCCATCCCCAAGACGATGGAAACCAGCATGACGGCGAAGAGTCCCAGTATTTTGCTGTCGCCCACGTAGGAGAGCAGCAGATCCGTGACTTTGAGACCCAGCCCCGTGAGAGACAAAACGCCCACGACAACGCCCGCCAATGCGCTGGGAGTCGCGACGTGGATGGCGCCTTCCATCGTCCGGTAGAGCGCCTCGGTCACCCTTTTGGCTCCCATGCGCGTTTCCTGCCGGAACCAGCTGGCGATTACCGCCGCTCCGATGGCGTAAAAGGCGGATTTCATCGGCGAAACCCGCACGTATACCAGGAAGTAGATGAGGACGAATATGGGCAGAAGCAGGTGTCCGTTCTGCTTTAAGACGTCCCACAATCGGGGGAGTTCACTCCTGGGCAAGCCGCTTAAACCTAGGTTTTTCGCTTCGACGCCGATCATGAAATAGACCGCCACGTAGAACAGAATGGCCGGTATGAGGCCCGCCGCGGCGATTTTGAGATAGGGGATGCCGGTCACCTCGGCCATTACGAACGCCGTGACTCCCATGACGGGAGGCATGAGCTGTCCGCCGGTGGAGGCGACGGTTTCGACGGCTCCCGCGAAGGCGGGTCGATAGCCGATGCTCTTCATCAGGGGGATGGTGAAGGTGCCGGTCGTCACCACGTTCGTCACCGAACTGCCGGACATAGTGCCGAAAAGGCTGCTGGCGAAGACCGCCACCTTGGCCGGCCCGCCTCTCGCGCCGCCTGCGATGGCCAGAGAGGTATCGATGAACAGCCGCCCCGCGCCCGAACTCTGAAGAGCGGAGCCGAAGAGGATGAAGAGGATGATGAAGGTGGAGGAGGCCGCCAGCGGAGGCCCGAAGATTCCTTCCAGACTGAAGAGATACGTGATGGTGCGCGGGAATGGATAGCCCCTGTGCCCCCAAAGACCGGGGAGATAGTCGCCCCATAGCGCATAGGCCAGGCATACGAGGGCGAGGATCGGTAGCACGTATCCCTGCAGGCGGCGTCCCATCTCCAGGATGACGAGGAACGTGATGGTGGCGAAAACGACGTCGTATAGGTTGGGGTCGACGCCGACCCGGTAGAGCATCTCGTCGAAGTCGACGATGAGGAAGATGGTCGTCGTGACGAGGAGAAAGGCGAGGGAATAATCGAGGAGGTTGGGGCCTTCGTTTTTCTTGTCGGCTCTCCAGGGGATGAGCGCGAAAACGAGGATTCCGGCTGCCGTCAGGTGAAAAGATCGCAATATCCAGGGCTGGATCGGCTGGACCATGAGAACGTAGAGGTGATAGGCGGTGCTCAGCGCCCCGAAGGCGAATATGATCTTCGCCAGAGGCCCGGAGAGGCTCCTGTGTTGAGACCCTATTCCCTCGGCTCTATCCTGCATCGGCTTCGCCTCTGGTGGTCTGTGTATTTACCGGAAGTGGAATCTCCAAAATTCCTTTTTCCCGGGTTCTGAAATTTTCAATTACTTCGTATCTGGCGGTTCCTCAATAAGATTCTCATGGACGGTTGGCCGCTGGTGCGGTTCGGGAGACATCGTTTCGATCCCGGGTTTTCCGACGCGAAACGCAGGGACTCCAAGAAATCCTCGTCATCGGGAATCCGGCCTTCCTGAAACCCGGGTAAAACGCCTCGCTCTGAATGAAAAGTATGTAAATCTTATACAAACAAAAATTTTACGGGTCAATCCCGCGCCGTTCAGGGTTGTTGAAAAAGACCGCGTTGCCAGAGGACAAAGGCAACCCCCCCTACCCCCCGTTGTTAGGGGTCAATTCCGACCGAGGAGGGAGGAATTGCAAGCCGATGCGTTTCCCGCCAATGGCTTATGCAAACGCTCGTTCCTCACTCGCGTTTGACCCCTGACAAGGGGGGGGTAGGGGGGGTTGGTTTTCATGCAGGTAAGAGGGCAATCCAACCGACCGAGGAGGCGCCGCCCCGTAAGGACAGGCCTCCGTGCCTGTCCCGATTCGAACCATCCTGCAAAAGGACAACCGCAACACCGACCGACGAGGGCTTTTCTTTCACCCTTTCGTCAGGGGGGCTTTTTCAACAGCCCGGATCATTCCTCCCCCACGGCGAACTCCTCTTCCGGCTTGTCCTTGTTCCGGCGGAGGAGGGCGGAAATCACCGGATACAAGAGCACGAGCGCGGTCAATATGATGAGGACGATGCTGATCGGCCGGGTCCACAGGATCGACCAGTCATCCTGCGACAACCGGAGCGCGACCCTGAGGTTGAACTCGACTTTTGGCCCCAGGATGAGGCCGAGTATAAGCGGCGCGATGGGGAACTTCAGCCGCTCCAGCGAGTAGCCGAACAGGCCGAACCCCAGCATCAGGTAGACGTTGAAGATGCTGTTCTCGAACGAATAGATGCCCACCACCGTCAGCGCGATGATGAGCGGCATCAGTTGCACCTGCGCCAGGCGAAGGATGTTGGCGAAAAGCTTCGTCGCGATGATGCCGCCGAACACGAACAGGGACGCGGAGGTGAACAGCATCGCCCACATGTAGCCGTAGACCACGTCGGGCGCTTCCTTGAACAGGCGCGGGCCGGGTTCGAGTCCGTGGATGAGCAGGCCCGCCAGTATCAGGGCGGCCAGCCCGCTGCCGGGAACCCCCAGCGTGAGTGCGGGGATCATGGCGGCGGCGTTGTCCGCGTTGTTGGCGCATTCGGCCACGGCGACGCCCACGGGGTTTCCCTTCCCGAAGCTCTCGGGGTCTTTCGATGAGCGTTTGGTTTCGTTGTAGGCGACAAATGCGCCGACGACGCCTCCGACCCCCGGAAGAATCCCGATGATGATCCCGATGACGTTCGCACGGACCCAGGCGGGAAAAATTTGCGCCCACGGCCAGTTCGCCATGTCGGATCTGCCCTCGAATTCGAGGTCCTTGGATTTGACGCCGGTCATGACGGCGCGCTCGGCCATCTGAAACGCCGGCGGCAGCGCATACACTCCGACCATGATGACGATGAGCTGCAGGCCCCCCGAAAGCTCCAGGGTGTCGAAGGTGAAGCGCTCATAGCCAGTCACGTGGTCTAAGCCCACCATGCCCAGCAGCAGTCCGACGCAAGAGGCCATGAGGCCCTTGATGGGGTCCGAACCCAGCAGCACGGCGATGCTGGAGAGGCCGAACAGGCTGATCCAGAAGATTTCAGGCGGGCCGAAGGCCAGGGCGAAATCCGCGAGCGGCGGGGAGAGCGTCATCAGCGAAACGGCGCTGACCATGCCTCCCACCGCTGAGGAGACGCAGGCGATCTTGAGCGCCCGTTCGGCGAGACCCTGCTGGGCCATCGGGTAGCCGTCGAAAGTGGTGGCGATGGCGCCCGGCGTGCCCGGAATGCGCAGCAGGACGGCGGGAATGGCGCCGCCGTATGATCCGCCGTTGTGGATGCCGGCCATCATCCCCAGCGCCATGAGCGGCGACATGCCGAAGGTAAGCGGGATGAGGAGGGCGATGCCCATCGTAGCCGTCAGCCCCGGAATGGCGCCGAAAATGATGCCGCCGATCACCCCCACGACCATGGCGAGAATGTTCTGCCACTCGAGGATGACCCAAAGGGAATTGTAGAAAGGCTCTATCAAGGTTTCATTCCCGGGGCTTGGAGATTGGGAACAAATCGGTGTCCAGTCACGATGTTACGCACTCCCTTTTAGTGGCGCAGGAAAAATTCCTGCGTGAGCGGTCGGTCGAAAAGCTGGTCGAATACCACGAAGATGAACAGGAGATAACAGACCGTGGTCGCCGCCATGACGAACCTGTTCCGGTAGCCCAGCGCCCAGGCAGCTGTGGGGATGAAAATCAGCGAGGCGCTGTAGTAGCCGAGATACTGCACGCCTGCAATGTAGCCCAGCGCCAGGAGGGCGCTCAGAAAAAACCGCTTGTGGTGAATGAAGAACGGCTCGAAGGTCCTGCTACGGCCTGATTTGAGCCAGGACTTTACGAACATGAGGACGGAGAGAATGACCATCAACCCGATGACCATCCGCGGGTAGAAGGCCGCTTCTTCCGGGAAACTCCCGGCGTGGAAATAGAGGAAAGTCGTTACGACGAAGAAGATTACGGAGGCGACTCTGTCATGGTTTTCGAACACGTGCGCTTCCCCCGCGAGCATAGACAGGGACGAGTTGCCCGAAGCGAAATTTCAGGACACGCCGTTTCTGTTAAGGCGCGGCATCGACCTCCGCCAGGAACCCGAGCGTGTGCCGGCAGAACGCCTCGGGCCTTTCTATCGGGATCAGGTGTCCGCAGTCGGGAATCCTGACGAGGCGCGAACCCGGAATCCCCTCGTTCATGATTTCCGCGTGGCCCATCACGTTGGTGACGTCCGCCTCGCCGTTCAGAATCAGCGTCGGCGCCTTGATGTCGGGGAGTTCCGCCTTGATGTCGAACGTCCCGAGCGCGGTAACGGTGAGTTCGCGAAATTTTTGCGGCGACTGGAGGGCGATCTCATACGCCTCGGCGACGTCCGCCTCATCGCTGCCCGGCCGGAACCAGTGGTGGATGAGACTATCCGCGACGGCAGGCCATCCGTCTCGCTCGAGTTCGGCCAGCGTCTCGGGAACGTTGCGCCCCGTCCGGTCGGGCATGGTCCCCACGAGCACCAGCCCGTCCACCCGCTCGGGGTAATCGAGAGCGAAGCACTGGGCGATCATGCCGCCCATGGACAGTCCGCATACGTGTGCTTTCTCGACGCCCAGGGCATCCATCAGGCGCGCCAGTTCCCCGGCGAATCCGCGCGGTGAGAAATCGCCGGTTTCCTTTTTCTCAGAGTCACCGAACCCCTGGCGATCGTGCGCGACCACGTGGTAGCGCTTCCTGAATTCGGGCGTGATTTTGCGCCACACGCGGCCCGAACCCGCGTTCCCGTGAAGAAAAAATACGGGTTTTCCCGCGCCCTCGTCGACGTAGTGGAGGTCGACTCCCGATACGTTGATGTGCGGCATACGCTCCACCTGACCTTAAGGCGTACCGACGGTGCGCGCCCTCGGGTTGTTTGCGTTACTGCGTCCTCAGTGAGCCGAAGTCCCGGATCTTTCTTATTTTTTCTTTTTCTTCTTCATCCAGGGGTTCGTCTTCCAGAGTTGTTCGTGGGCCATGTGAGACGCGTTCGCTACCTTCCCCATCTCCTCGCCGCTGGTGTATTCCACCGCAATTCTTTGTTTCTTCGCCACTTTCAGGAATCCGGGATCTGCGATCGCCTTTTTGAAGGCGGCGCGCAGCTTCGCCAGTATGGGCGCCGGCACGCCCTTGGGAGCGGCCACGGGACGGAAGACGAAATTGGTGATGTCCACGCCCTGCTCCTTGAACGTCGGGACCCATGAGCCGATCGACACCCGCTCGGGCGCCGCCTGGGCGAGGATGCGGACCTTGTCCTTGAATTTCGCGATAGCGGACATCGAAATCGCCAGCACCGGAACGTGGCCGCCAAGAAGAGCGTTGCGCGCGGGTCCGCCGCCGCCGAAGGGCACCTTGTTCATTTTGAGTCCCGTCTTGACCAAGAACTTGCTGGTCCCGATGCTGTGGACGCTGCTGAGCGCCGCCATGCCGATCGAGATTTTGCCGGGGTTCTTCTTGACGTCGGCCATGAGATCGGCCAGGGTTTTGTACTTGCTCGTCTTGAGCACGGCGAACGTCGTCGGCCCCCTGTTCACGTTGCCCAGGAAGTCGAAGTCCTTGATGGTGTATTTCACCTTCCCCATGATGGGGCCGACGATGGCCTGGGGGAAGTTCGTCATGCCGATGGTGTAGCCGTCGGGCTTGGCGTTCGCTATCGCGTTGAACCCGATGTTGCCGCCGGCGCCTGGCTTGTTGATGATGGCGATCTTGGCGCCTTTGCCCAGGTGCTTTTCGAGAAAGGGAACGAAAGCGCGGGACGTCCTGTCGGAGCCACCCCCGACCCTGTAGGCGACGATGTAGTTGATGGCGCGTTCAGGATAGGCCGCTGCCGCTGAATCGACGAACCCCACTGATACCAGAACACCAAAGGCAATGATGCATTTCATGATCTTGGACATCGGGCTTCCTCCATAATCAGGTTTCTCCAGATTTCGTTTCGATTCCGTTTGCTCGGCTCCTTTTATTCGTGATTTCTCGCAGCGACAGAGAAAGTGAATAAACCGGACTTCCTCAAACGGCGCATGACTCAAGTAATATATGGATGGCGATCATCATAGTGAATCCGCGAAGACGGTACAAGCGCGCCTTATTCGGCCCGAAAATCCCGATGCGCCGTGAGCCGCCTCCCCGCCATCAGCAAAGCGAGCGCAGGAGAGATTTTCTGTCTTCGAGCTTCCAGACGCCTTCCGAGAGCCGCTCCCGCCGCCTGTCGGCATGCCATTTGCGGTAGGCGATCACGCGGGGTGCGGATATCATCTCGCTTTCCATCAACTGGGCCGCGAGTTTTTCCGGTATAGGTTTTGCGCTCTCGCCCACCGGGTAGCCGAACTCGACGAGCAGATCCCCCATCACTTCCTCGAGCGCGGATACGTCGTCCGCCGGCAGGCGCGTTTTGTACATCTCGCAGTATTGCGTGGAGATGGGCCGCCCGCTCTTCACGTGGTTAGGAAGAGAACTCCAATTTTTCGAGGATTCCGTCTCATGGTGGGCAAGCATCTGTCCGTCGAAATCCTCCTTCAGGAAATCGCACAGCTTTTTCAGCGCATCCTCAGGCTCTGCGCACAGATCCTCATAGCGGATCACGTAGTAATCCGATTCCCCCATGCGTTTCCCCGACGCGTGCGCGGCGCCGGTGAAATCCTTCCAGACGTGCGCGCCCGAATATATGTTCTCGGGCAGCATCTCGGGCGAATCGGCGATGTCGATCGCCATGTCGCGCCCGTCCCTCACGATGTGGACGAATTGCGCATCCGGGAAATCGCCTTTGATCTCCTCCATCCAGAAAGAATTGCGGGGAGATTTCTCGCCCCACCGCTCCTTGCCCGTGCGCTCGGCGTAGTGGCGGTGAAGCGCGTCGTAAAGCCCGCGGAAGGTCGGTTCTTCGGAGGCGGAAACGAGGTCCTTCGGCGTGATGTCGAGCTTCATGTTCTTGATGAAGGGGTTTTCGAAGATGTCCTCGGCCAGCGCCATGAAATTTTCCGGGCTTGCGAGGTCGCCATAGCTGTAGAGGTAGGGATAGACCATTTCGTACAGCCAGGCGGGGGAGGGCACTGCCAGCCTCGGGTGGGCGTCCAGGATGAGCCGGAACAGGGTCGAGCCTGAACGGGGGGCGCTGACGATGAATACGGGTCTTGAGAAATCCGGCATGTTTCCTCCTTCTGGAGCCTTTGGGGTGTGCTCGAACGGGCGGGTTTTCCTTCGGTCCCCGCACCATTGCAATTGTTCAGTATGGGCGCATTATACGGGCGTGCGCGCCCGGAGACTAATAAGGTGAGGCGATCATCGAATGAAGGGTCAAACGCGAGCGAGGAGCGAACGTTTGCGTCCGTCATGCCGGCGGATGCCGGTGACAACCGACTGGTTGGCCGGAACCGGGGAGGGCGATCTTCACAACCCCTGGAAACTCCCCCGCTATTTTCATCCTTGCAACCGCGCGGTTGATACGATTTACTGGAAACCCTGATCAACCAAAACGAGCCTGAAAGGAGTTCTTAGATGGCCGGATTCGCCTTCGACTTCGTTCCTCTTCCCGCTGAGCGCAGCATGGAGAAACCCAGAACCAGCGGGATCACCATGATGATCGACAAGGGGGAGACCATCGAATACCTCCAGGGACTCCTCCGGATGAGCGGCCCGTTCATCGACCTGGGCAAAATCGCGGTGGGCACTTCTCGCCTCTATCTCGAGGATTACTACCGCGAGAAACTCGAACTGTTCAAAAGCCACGAGGTCAAGCCCTTCATCGGCGGGCAGTTCCTGGAATTCATCTTCGCCACGCAGGGCTGGGGCGGGGTGCACCCCTATTTCGAGGCGGCGGCGGAGTACGGGGTCGAGGCGATTGAGATTTCCGACAACTGCGTCTCCTTGTCCGACAATGAGAGAGAGCGGATGGTGCGCTCGGCGGTGGATGCAGGCCTCGAGGTGCACGGCGAGGTGGGCTCCAAGACCGGCAAGCAGGACGTGGCGGAACTGATCTCACAGGCGAACATCTGCATGGATGCGGGCGCCTCGGTGGTGCTCTTCGAGGCGGCGGAACTCATGCCAGGCGGCGAGGCCGATCGCGCCCTGATCGATTCCATCCGCGACCGGATGGACGTCCGCAAGGTGATTTTCGAACTTCCCGGCTGGTGGATAGAAGGCACGACGAACAACGTCATCTACGAGCTTCAGAAATTCCTGCTCACCGAATTCGGCCCCGACGTGAACATCGGGAACGTGCCTCCTTGGATGACGTTCAATCTCGAAGCCTTGCGCTGCGGCCTCAGTTCGGTCGGCCCGACGGAGCGGACTTTCGAGTCTGCGGGCTGAGGAGGTGGCTCGGGAGATTTTCCCTGAAACGAGAGAAGGGACTGCGGGTCGGCATCGCAGCATGTTCTGAGGGAAGCCATTATTCGCGCCGAGAATACACCTGGAATCTCTGGGGAGGGATTGCCGGCTAGAGAGAGACCGCCTCCCTCGCTCAAGGGCAGACCGCCGGTTTCCATTTCTCGTATAGCCCGTGTCCATCCGTGTTTATTCTTTCCCGAGAAAATTCTGACGCATCCGGGTGAGAGGCGATCAACGCAATTGCGGGGAGATGCGTGGGAGGGCCTGCCTTCGAGAATCGACCCGTGATGTTCTTGCGGGCAATTGCGCGGAAATGCGGGGAGTCCCGCTCATCTCATCGCAAATGCGGGGAAATGCGAAGCCTGAAAATATTTTGTGGACATATTTGAGTCGTCTGCGCTCAGAATCATGTTGATAACTGTTGAATTACAATGCTTTACGCTGATTGCGCGCGCGCTTTTTTATCGAAAAACCCCGTGAATTTATCTAATTTTATCGAATTGTTCAGCTTTTTATCGAAATTCACGGTGCGGCCTGTGGCGGCTCATCCCCAAGCGCGAATGAACCATTCCGGCTGGTGATAGAGAAGTCGCCCGCTGGTGAGAGGAGGCCGGCGAACCTCGATGCGGGGCGAAGCGCCGTTTTCCCTTTTTCGTATGGTTCGTGTCCATGCGACTTCCTCCTTTCCAGAGGGAGATTCTGGCGCATCCCGGAAAAGACGCGATAACCGCAAATGCGGGGAGATGCGGGATAAATAGGGTGGAGAGAAATCTTTTTCGTTTATTGAGGGAATTATCGTCTGAAATCAGCGTCGTTTATTTTAATTAAGTGGCCGTAAAGCGATAATAAACTGGAAGCAAATCTCAATTGCGTATATGGATTCATTCTTGAGTATTTGTCAGATGGTAGGTCGAGCGGAGTCTAATCGAGCCTAAACATCAGTAAGCCAAGAGGGCATCCGACAAGCGGGTATTAGACATTGACCTCAGTTCTTTATCGGAAATTCTTGAGATGGCATGCGGAGCCGAATTTCTTGATGTTCCATTGTGTCTGAGAGTTGAGTTTCTTGCGGAGCCGAATTCCACCCGGTGACATCGAGAGCCGCTGTAGCTTGACGCCGGATTCTCTTATAGATCGGTCAACTTCCTTTCTCCTGGTTACAGTAGTAGACATAGATGAGCCTATAGTCGCTGATGCGTAAGCATTCTGCGTACATGAGAGAATGCGCTGTGTATCACTTTTTTTCGGTAGAGTACGTCCGCCTTTGCTCCAAGGCGTGAGAACTGCATGAGGGTTGGGCTCCAGCATTCGCTTCCACACATTCGGCTCATGGGCGTTTTCGGATCCATGGTGTGGGACCTTGAATGCCGACGCTATGCCAGCAGGTCGTGTCGTGCTCTGTAGAATCTCGACCCAGCCACGATTTTCCAAATCCGAACCAAGCAACACCACAAGGTCTCCCGCTTTGATCCAGAGCACGACAGCGACATCGTTAGGAGAGATACTCGGAATGCGTCTTTTGCTTTCTCCTTCTTTAGGCAGCAACTTTCCAACATTTCTCAAGAAGGTGAGGAAGTTCGCATCGTTGGGCGAAAGCGTCCAGATTTCACACTCGTTGCGACGAAAAATAAGGGAATTATATACAATAGTGCCTAAAACCAGTTAAATCAGACTAATCTTATTCTGATGAGGGAGGATTAGGAAGCTTGAGTTCTTCTCCGGGAGGTCTCTTTTTTAGGGACGTTGCAGCTTGCTTTTTTACATTTCGTTGTTCTACTAATCTTTTACGAGTTTTCTTTTCTTGAATCGTCTTACTAGCTTTACCCGATTGAGGTTTTTTCGATCTTGAACTCATTGATCAATATCCCTTCTACTTTTTTACTCACGTTGGAATCAAGTTCAGCATCATCCACCACACCTACAAAATCAGCCCTACTGGTAATATGTTCAAGCTTCTCTCCCAAAATCCTATTTTTTGTTTTCGCAATTTCTTCTTCAATTTTATTTTCTTGAATTTCCGCCCACAAACTTTTCCAATCTCTACGCAATAACATAATATCAGTTGTTACTGTGTGTAAGACAGCCGCCTTTCTATCGTGTCCAAAAGCAAAAATCAAACCCACTAAGAGTGAAATCGACGCACCAGATGCTACTTGCAGGTAACTTGAAAAGCTATCGGGGAATAAACTCACAATTGCACTAATTGCCCCGGTAAGCACTAAAATTACCTTCCATATAGTGCTCTTGCGTTCCATCTTCTGAGCAAGTTCCGCATAGTAGAGAGACAAGCGACAGGTATCTCCAAGGTTCCACCAAACATCAATTTTAGTTGTTTTGGAAATTCCCATAAGACAATCCTCTTTTTTCTTAAGTGTATTTATACTTATTCCACATTCTCCTTAAAAACAAATTTCATTTAATCTTTTCGATATTATCTATTTTAGCATAAACCATCAATCAGCCCATTAATAAAAATACAACAAATTATAAAAATAATACTTGACAACTTCGGCACTATTTGGTAAAATTATGCCATTGAATAGGAGATAGAATCAATGGCACAGAAAGCACCCGGCAAGGCATTCAGGGAAGGCATGAGCATCATGGATATGATGAAGATGTTCCCTGATGATGCAACAGCCGAAAAATGGTTCATCGAAAAAAGATGGCCTGTCGGCGTGTGTTGTCCTGAATGTGGTTCTTTGGATGTTCTCACTGGCGCAAAGCACAAAACCATGCCCTTCAGGTGTCGTGAAAAGGAATGTGGCAAACGATTCAGCGTCCGCACCAAAACCATCATGGAATCTTCCAATCTCGGATATCAACTATGGGCAATGGCACTTTACTTCTGCCTCACCAATCTCAAGGGCGTATCCAGCATGAAGTTGCACCGAGACCTTGGGATTACCCAAAAATCCGCTTGGCACTTGACTCATAGAATCCGAAAAGCACTTGAATCAAATGGTGATTTTTTCAATGGCCCCGTGGAAATTGATGAAACTTATGTTGGTGGCTTGGAGAAGAACAAACACGGGAACAAAAAACAGAAGGCCGGGCGTGGCGCAGTAGGCAAAGCCGCCGTAGTGGGTATCAAGGAACGGAAGTCAAATAAGGTGAAGGCAAAGGTAGTGGAAGATACTAAGAAAGAAACCCTGCAAGATTTCGTGAATGAGAATGTAGAAGATGAAGTTGAAAAGTATACTGATGAAAATCGTTCTTACAGGGGATTGAAGAACCACAAAAGGGTGAATCACAGTATGGGCAAGTGGGTTGATGAAATGGCTCATACAAACGGCATCGAATCCTTCTGGTCAATGTTCAAGCGGGGGTTTCATGGAACCTATCACAAGATGAGTCATAAACATCTTCAAAGATATGTTGATGAATTTTCCGGGAGGCACAACATCCGTAATCTTGATACAATCCACCAGATGGAAATGATGGTGAATGGAATGGACGGGAAACGTCTTAAATATAAAGACTTGGTGGCTTAAAATGCCGAAGAAAAAGACGCAACAAAAATTGCCGGTAGTTGAAATCGTGGAATCGACGTATCAGCCTTCCAAAGCCGAGCAAGAAGAAGAATTTACGATAGAAGAAATGAGTTTGGATGAAGCAGTGGAACGTCTATTGCGTCCAGTTCAAATACGTCATACGGATAAGCCGAAATAAACACTCCTGAATCTCCTTGTATAAATATTAGAAAGGAGATTTAATTATGACTTCCCATAATCGTTCCACACAGCATAAACATGATCACGAAGTTGACGAAATGCTTCATCTTCCACCTGAGTCAAATTTGCACGATCCCTTGCCTCACCGAGAGATTCTTGAAAAACAACCCCGGCCATATGTAAAGGAAAATCCTCCGTTTTCTCGTGAAACAAGGCTAGAGATGTTGCGAGAGCTTCAAGAATGGTGTGAACAGAAGTGGCCGGGTACGAAGTGGCGGCGGAAGAAGTAGATTCATTTTCATTCATTTTGATTCTCCCATTATTAAAATGCAGACTTTCTTCGTTTCCCTTTGCAGTATTTTTTGAATAAAAGTTTAATAGCATTGACCATTCTATCTGAATCTAAATCTGGCATTGGAATTGTAATTTTGTTATGACTACCTGACACAATTCCAGCTTGAGCAAAACTATATGCCCTAAGCTGATTGTGAAAATTTATATCTATTACTGACTTATTTCCTTCCAAAATAAGAAAAGGAATTTTTTTTCTATTGATCCATTTTTCCTGTATTTTAACATCGTCTACAATTACATTATTCCAATTAATGAGCATATAATCCCCATCGTTCCATTCAACTCCTGCTCTACAGACTTTCCTTTTAACTATTACTGCTGTCGCACCATCAAGTGTTTTTCGATGTGCATGACCTAACATTAAATAGTTGTTGATTTGTTCAAACACATCTTTGGTTTCTGCAAATGAAACAGTGATATTTGAGAACACCACAATAGATATTACAAACAAAACCGATAGACTTTTCTTGAACATACCCACATCTCCCACAACAACACGATCCCCGGCCTTCCCATAAGGCCGGGTCATGCCATTACCATAGAGATACTTGGGGTAATCTCGCCTATTCACCTTTTGTCCGGGGAGCTACCCCAAACCGGGTTGCAAGGCTGTTGTATTCAGCGAGTGACCCGACTTGGTAGACGGGAAACTCTATGGTAATGGCTAACGGGAAAGTATATGAGGTCGATTGCTAAAGTCAAGATGAAATTAAACGGGGGAATGTGAAATGGGTATAAATAGATGTAGAACTTTGGAAGATCAAATAAGGAAACTTAAAAGAGATATGAGCGCAATCCTAAGACGACTAGATCAACTTGAAGAAAAAATGGATAAAAGATTTGATGGTCTTGAATCCCGAATAGATTCTTTTGAAAACAAAACCGGAAGATCATTTCTGGCTTTGACTAAACCTTTAGAAGTTCATTGTGGTTCTGAAGGCGCGGAAGCAACCAGAGAATTAAAGGAAATTTGGAAGGATGATTCTTAGGCACTATTGTATATAATTCCCAAAAATAAGGCAGTCTATGAGCGCTAGTTTCAGTCTCGACGCTACTTGCGAAAGCCGCGAGAAAACGTTGAAAATCTCTCTTAGGCCGGAACCAGCGACAGACAGGTGGCGGTATTCCAAGGCCCCGATGACGGCGAGAAATTCCTTGTCACGTAATACACTTGAGCAGCAAAAAGTGGCTTTGTCGCAAACTTCAACCATTTGGGTCATGCCGCGTATGTGATCGTCATGCCAGTGAGTTGCCACGATTAACTCGACGGACTCAGCCGGGTCAATATCCATGTTTTCTAAGTATCTAAGGGAGCGCGGCGTCCCTTTCTCATCAAGGCAGGAGTCGACGAGGACCCAAGCACCGCCGCCGACATGCAAGACGATGCTCTCGCCATAACCGGGACCGAGAAGCGTGAATTCAAACTCGTCTATGTCAGGCGGCGTTCCCGTGCCAGTCACAGATCGAACGACCTCACTATTTCATTTGCCCACGCCTCCCCATCACGCAAATCGCTCTTGGTGATGGCGGGGAGATCGCGGAACACAAACTGAGATACGCGCTTTTTCGTTCTCGTCGCCGAGCGTTCGTATCCGATCACCCAGCGGAAAATGCTCCCTACACACACTTTTTTAGCGTCATCATCCGATATTTCTACCAGAGGAATGATAGCCTCTTCTTCTTCATGCGATGCATCCGCCGTCAGGTCGACCAGACGAGCCGTAAAGTCAGTGTCACCGATTTCGAGAACGTATCCTTCCCATTCTTGAAGAGCGTGGAGGGTAGCGGCGGGTGCCCGACGCGGCTGGGGTAGGGGCAAGTTCATGATTTTCGCAAGGCTGTCGTTCTCCTGTTCATGTGCTATGAATGTTGGCCGGGTTGCCACGCCTCCATTTTTCACTGGTGCATCGGCCGCAAAATTAGCGCTTGTCCAACGCGCTAACGTAAAGTCAACAGCCTCATTCGCATTACGAACCGGATCTTCTGCGGCATCCCCATTAGAATTGACGCGCTCTACAGACTTGAGTGTGCTTTGCGTAGCGTTCGATGGATTCCCTACGTGCATGAAACTAAACCTCCTACTTCTTTTCCAAGGACATGATGTGATCTATGACTCCGTCGCTTCTCTTTATAGATGTTTCGAAGTTTTCTTCAAGTAGCCCCATTAGTTGTTGGGCCGTTTCTGAGCTGGGACTCTCTATGGAGTAGTGATCGTTGACGCTGACATAAATCCCCACTCGTCCCTCGCCAACCCGATTGGACGGCTCCACCGTGACGTTGATGGAATCGCCCTTTGCTCTCCCTTCGGGATTGATTTGTGTCATTGTCAAAGACCTCATACCGCCGTGCTCGCCGTCCAGCCCGATTTGTTTGGCCCAAGTGCCCCACGGTTTAATCGGTGCCAGTGTTCTACCGATTCGATCTCGTTCAGCAAAACTTCCTACCCGGAAATGCACACTCCGGTTGATACCTAGTGCTTTGAGAGGCGTATGGTGTAGGTGTTCCTTGAAAACACGCAAGACGAGGTCGCAAAGGCGAATATGGGGCGCTTGTGAGGTTTCGGCACTGAACTGATCGGTTACTACCCGTATTTGTAGCCAATCAGCGTCAAATGCGGTTGCCTGTTGATGCGCTACCTGCAACTCTGCGTTATCCGCAACACTCTCTGGCAAGAGCTTGTGCAGCGCGAACCAAGCAGGCGTGAAAATTGCCGGATTGAAGTCACCGCGCAATACGATGCTCGCGCCGCTTATCTCCGGCTCGATCCGCATATCACCCTTCCTTTCCGATACCACAAGCACAGTGCTCGATCATGTTTCTAAAACTGCCTCGCATCGTTCGATTCTCGTTGAATAAGGGCATGTTATCATTCCTTCATGCGCGGGCCAACATACCGAGCCTTTCCTTGCCCGGCAAGATCATCACCTCTCACAGCTTCAACCTAGCAGTCACCGCCACACCAGAGGAAATCCCCCCCATCAGGTCGCCTCAGAAACTTCACTGTAACGCGCGTTTCATCGGGATAGTAAGTTTCTGAAAAGACTCTGTTTGCGGATGGTCGGATTTCAGCCCACCATTATTCAGAACGGACACCACAAATTAATGCAGGTCGCGATTGACCCCCCAACACGCTCGGATAGGGCTCGAAAATCGTCTGCTTCCCCAAATATTCCGACCCCAGGCGACTGATCCATTCCCGAAGGATTTCCAGCGGCTCACCCAGCGGGATTTTGCCCTCTCGATATTCTTCCATTGCATCGAGAAAACGCGCCTTATCGCGCGCGCTGACTTTTTCAGATAGATGCCCCACGGCATGGGTGAGGGCATTCACCCAAGTGGCGCGCGTCGGCGAACGGGTGAGGAGCCGCAAGAGCGCGCTTTCGTAAGCGGAGGCGGCCTCGCCGAATGTTTGTTTTTCGTGATTCGCCGCGACCCGTCCCATCTCGCGCATCGTCTCCTGATCGTAGGCCATGAACAGCAGCTTGTTCTCCGCGTGGTATCGGGCGAGGCGGTCGGCGCGGCCCGATTCCTTGACTTCGCGGAAGGCGGCGAGTGCGAAGATTCTGGTGAGAAAATTCTCGCGCGCGGCAGGTTCGCTCAGTCCGGTCTCATCCACGAACGCGCGGGAACCGAACGCTTCGAGCGCGGCGCCTGCGAACAGGCCCGCCCCTTGCGCGATTTGCTCCTCCGAGCCGGGAGTGGGAAATATCCTGGCGTCGGTGATCGCGCAAGACGGCGATTTCGCTTTCAGGATAAACCCGTCGACCTCTTCGAGGCCTTCCAGATACCGCCTGGAGAAGGCATTCATCCTGCGCGTCAGGTGTTTGCGCGTGCTGGGCTGGAAGAGGGCCTTCTGCTCGCCTTGTGAGTAGATGCGTATCGGGTCTCTCGGCGTTCCCAGACCGATTTCCACCTCGGGGCACACCGGCCGGAAGCGCACGTGGGGTTCGAGCCGTTCGATGAAGGATGATGCGATGCGTTCGCCGTTGTAGCGGCAGGCCTCGAACTCCAGGCACTTGCTCACCACGACGATGGGTTTCGCGAACGCTCGGCTCAACGCTCCTCTCCCCGTACGATGGTCGCGGCGGTGGAAGGCATCGATGAATCAGTCGCCGCTAACGGCGGGCGCGCCTATTCGTAGTCATAAAAGCCCTTGCCCGTTTTTCTGCCCAGCCAACCCGCCGAGGTCATCCGGCGCAGGATGGGCGGCGCATAAAACCTCGCCTCGCCCAGCTCTTCGGCCATCGAATCGGCGACGAAGGTCTGCACGTCGATGCCAACCAGGTCGATGAGCGTCAGCGGCCCCATGGGGTGTCCGAGTCCCATGCTGATGGCCTTGTCCATGCTCTCCCTGTCCGCGAGGCCCTCATCGAACGCATGGGCGGCGTGGTTGAGATAGGGCACGAGCAGGCGGTTCACCAGGAATCCCGGCCTGTCCTTCACGGGAATTGGGGTCTTGCCGATGCGGCGGCAGAACGCGATTCCGAACTCGGTGATCTCGGGCGCCGTCTGGATGGCCTCAACCACCTCGACGAGCCGCATCGCATAGGGCGGGTTGAAGAAATGGAGGCCCACCACGCGTTCGGGCGCTTTCGTCTTGGCCGCCATGGCGGTTACGGAGAGACACGAAGTGTTCGAGGCGATGACGGCCCCTTCTTTCGCGATGTCTCCCAGCTTTTCGAACAACGCGAGCTTGGCGTCCAGGTTCTCGACGATCACCTCGATGATGAGGTCGCAGTCCGCGAGCGCTTCCAGGTCGGTCGATCCGCCGAGGCGCGCCAGCGTCGCCTCTTTCCGGGTCTCGTCCATCTTGCCGCGCTTCACCGCGCCGTCCAGGTTCCTGCGGATGCGGGTAAGGCCCGCTTCCAGGGCGTCCGGGTTCACCTCCACGCCGGTGACTTCCAGTCCAGCGGTAATGCAGACCTGCGCGATGCCAGACCCCATGGCCCCCAGGCCGACCACGCCCACTTTCTTCACCGCGTCCGCGATGGGCTGTCCCCGGGAGAGGTCGCGCGCATTCGCGGCGTCTTCTTCGGGTTCCGCGACGCCGAACACGCCTGCGGACTTATACGTGTAAAACCCCTTGCCCGTCTTGGCACCCAGATGCCCTGCGTCGATCATTCGGTCCACCAGCGGCGGGGGGATGTAGCGCGGGTCTTTCAGTTGTTCGTACATCGAGAGCGAGACCGTGCGGTGGATGTCGAGTCCCTCGATGTCGAGCAGGCGCATGGGCCCCATCCTGTAGCCCAGGCCGAGCCGCACGCCCGCGTCCAGGTCCGCCGGGTTCGTGTAGCCCGACTCGATCAGGCGGATGCAGTCGTTCTGGAACGCCACCAGGAAGTAGTTGAGCACGAAGCCGGGCCAGTCCTTGACCGTGACGGGCGTCTGACCGACTTCTTCCAGAAAGGCGCTCGTCGCGCTTGTGGTCTCATCGCTCGTGAGGAGGCCGGGGACGACCTCCACGAGCTTGTTGAGTGCGGCCGGCAGGCAGAAATGGGTGCCGATGGTCTGGGACGGTCGCCCTGAAGCCGCCCCCATGTGGGAGATGGAGAGCGTGCTCGTGTTGGACGCGATGATGGCGCTACCACCCAGCACGGCGTTCAGGCCCCTGAGCAGCTTGTTCTTCTCCTCGCGGTCTTCGGTGATGGCCTCGATCACCAGGTCGCAATCTTCCAGTCCCGAGAGCGACTCGGCTTGGCTGATCCGGCCCAGCATCGCGTCCCGCTCCTCGGGAGTGGTCTTGCCCTTCTCGACGCCCGCGTCCACGAACGAGCGCACCCGGCCCATCCCGGTCTCCATGGCCGCGGGGTTCGCCTCGTACACCACCGTCTCCTTGCCGCCGCGGGCGCATACGATGGCGATGTTCGATCCCATCGTACCCAGGCCGACGACGCCTGCCTTTTGAACCTTCATGGAATTCTCCTGTCGATTTTCATGAGCGAGGCGCGTTTCCCCGCCTGGATTTTGCAGTTTCAGACCGCATTTTCAGTATGAATATTCTTCGAAGAGGGGCAGTTGCTCATCTCCAAAGCGTTCGCACGTGGGTCTCTTTGTAGGCTTCGCGCCGGATTCTTGTCAATCCGGCCTTGCAAGTTCGCCGATCCGGTTTATGATTTTCCCCATCATGAACATGACGCGCGAGAAGCTGGAGCAACTGATTGAAGAAGCCGCGCAAAAAGGCGAGCCTCTCTCGATGGAGGGTGAGGACCTCTCCTGGGCGGACCTGAGCGGGTGCGACCTCACCGACGCCAATCTGAGGGGGGCGAGCCTGGTGCGCGCGAACCTGGGCGGCGCCGATCTCTCTGGCGCGGACATGCGAGAGACGGATCTGCGAAACGCGGATCTGGAGGGCGCCGTCCTCCGCGACGCGCTCCTGAACGACGCGGACGTGGCGGGCGCGAGCTTCCGCGAGGCGGACCTCGTCGGCGCCGATATCGAGGGCGTGAACTTCGACGAAGCCATCATCGAGGACGCGCAGTTTCTCTAGGCCCTCGTTGCACCCGAACCGGCTACTCTCCCCCGCGATCGATAATAGAGATCATCTCCCGCAGGCCGACCGCCTCCACGTCCTTCGAGATGGGGTAGCGCTCCTCGCCCGAGTATACGACGAAGGCACGCTCGGGTTTCACGTCTGCACAAGCGTGGTGGAAGCCCTTGCCGGGACCGCCTGAGAGTCCGCGCTTGATCTCGATTGCCCACGGACCGCACTTGCCCGGGATCTCCAGCAAGAGATCGATCTCTGCGCCCGCGAGGGTGCGGTAGAAGCTTGCCATCGTCCGGGGCGGTGCGACGGCGAGCAGGTTCTCGATCACGAATCCCTCCCAGCTCGGCCCCACGACCGGGTGCCCGGCGAGCGTGTCGTAGTCCTCGATCCCGAGCAGGGCGTGGACGATGCCGCTGTCGCGCACGTAGACCTTGGGTGATTTCACCAGACGCTTTTTCACGTTCGCGTGGAACGGGCGCAGGCGGCGCACGAGAAGCAGGTCGACCAGCAGATCGATGTAGCCGCTCACCGTCGGGGCGCTGACGGAAAGGCCTGCCGCCAGCTTCGACGCGTTGAGCAGCGTACCCTGGCCGTGGGCCAGCATGGTCCAGAACCGCTCCAGCGTCTCCGCCGGGATTCGCCGGCCGAATTGCGTTACGTCGCGCTCCAGGTAGGAGCGGATGAAACTCCGCCGGAAGGTCATGCTGTCGGGGTCGTCCTCGGCCAGAAAACTGTCCGGGAAGCCGCCGCGCACCCACAGCGCCGTCATGGCCCGCGCGTCGGGTGCGGCCTCGCTTATGTCGAGCGGGTCGAGCTCGACGTATTCGATTCGCCCGGCGAGGCTCTCGCCCGATTGCCGGAGCAGATCCAGCGAAGCCGAGCCCAGCATCAGGAAGCGGCCCGTCCGTTTGCCCCGCCTGCGGCCCTGGTCGATCAGTCCGCGCAACTCCTGGAACAATTCCGGCGTTCGGTGAATCTCATCCAGAATGACGAGGCGGTCCTCGTACTCGCGGAGGTAGAGCGCAGGCTCTGCGAGCTTCTCCCGGTCCACGCGGGACTCGAGGTCGAGATAGACGGCCTCCGCGCTCTCGGCGACCTCGAGCGCCAGCGTCGTCTTGCCGACCTGACGCGCCCCGAGCAGGGCGACGGACGCCTGCCTGCCGAGCGCTTTCAATACGTTTTGATATGCGCGTCGATGTATCATTCTCGTAAATTAAAACATATACTTATAATTTGCAAGGATAATACAATAATATTCTGGTAAATCTAAAGTATATATTTCAATTTACAAGGATAAAGGCCGTCATAGGGACCCATGACAAAGTTTTGAGCCTTTGCACAATCAGGCGAATCCGGCGCATTTTATGCGAGAAAAAGCATATTATCCTTGCAAATTAAAAGTTTGATTTTTAATTTACAATGATAATGACTGGATTTACCGCCAGAATGATGCGCCCGGAGAGAAACCTCCGTCGACATCGAAGCCCGAGAATCGACGTTTTTTCGTCAATTCAACTCAGGCAGGCCGAGCGAGGAGAGAAATGCGTTGAAATGGGGTTTCCACTCTATTGTCGACCATTCTTTGGAAAAGAACGAATGCGCTTGTTTCGGCGAGCTGCCTAGCTCGGGCAGTACGACCAGTTTGGCCTTGCCTCCGCTCTCGTTATAGGCGTCCCGCCAGGAAGCGGCCCTGACGGTTCGGGGGTCGTTTATCGCATACACCATGAGAGCCGGCGTCTTGGATACCCGGCCGAATGTTTTGTACATTTCGACCATGTTCTCGTTGAAATAAGTAGGACCCGAGAAATCGCCCTGCGCACAGCTGGCTCCCCTGTTTCCGGCCGTGCTGATCACCCCCCTTAAGCCGGCCAGGTGTCCATGCGGTTTCGGACCTTCGGTCAAGCCGAATACGGCCAGACCTCCTCCGGATTGGCCCACCGCCAGTATTTTCCCGGGCTCCACGTATTTTAGCTTTTGCCGGGTCAAGGCTTCTATGACCAGCCGGATTTGTAATCCACTATCTCTCGCCGCCTGCATGAAATTCTGCTCGCTGCAACCTCCCGTTCTTTCGAAAGGTTGGTGGTCGTTCCACTCGAAGCCGTCGGAATTGCCGTATCCGATTCTGTTGAACGTATACGCGGCGTAGCCGGAGCGCGCGAATACTATCGCGGGGGAAGCCAAACGACTTTCCGGATACTTGCGCCTGCATCTCTTGCCGCAAGAGCCGTGCATGAGAATGACCAGGGGGAATCTGCCTTCGCCTTCGGGACGAAACAATCTCCCTTCCAGCGAATAATCGTAGCCGCCGATTCGGATTTTGGTCTTCATGCCTTTCACGACGATGTCGTATGGCGCGGCATCGACGGATGAAGCCGCCGTGATGGCCGATATCGCCGCAACAAAGACCATTTGGGACCAATATCGAAAATTATGGCGAGTTTTGGGCATGACGTTTTCTCCTCATGGCGTGTCGCAATTTCTCTTGAGGAAACATTACCAGAATCGCCCGGTACGAGGAACTTTCTAGTCGAACACCGTGTCGTCGTAATGCGCGGCGTCCACTACCGCCTCGATGACGGTCGGCCCATCGGCCTGGAATGCTTCGGTGAGCGCGCGCCTGAGTTCCTCCGGTGTTCTCACGCCCACGGCGGGCACGCCGAAGTAATGGGCGGGTGGCGCCTGGTATTCCTCTGCCTGGAGTTCGGTGCCGTAGCGGCCGTAATCCCGCCTGTCCTGTTTGACCTGGATGAGCGAGAGCCACCTATCGTCCAGCACGACGATGGGGATGGCGAGTCCCATTCTCTTGGCGACCGCCACCTCGCCGCACGTCATCTGGAAACACCCGTCCCCGATCAAGGCGACGACGGGTTTTTCGGGATGCGCGAGTTTCGCGGCGATGGCGCCCGGCAGGCCGAAGCCCATCGAGGACCACCCGTTCGTGATCAGGAAAGTGCGCGGGTCGTGCACTGTCCACTGGCTGGCTATCTGGTGCGTGTGCGCGCCCACGTCGAAGGAGAGTATCCCCTCCCTGGGCGTTACCTCGCGCACCACGTCGATGGCCTCATGAGCCGCGAAGTGCGGAACCTGGGGGCGCAGGGCCTTCTGGAATCTTTCCTTGTGCCGCAAGGCGGCGTCAGACGGCCACTCGTAGCTGCCGGGCGTGAAGTCGTTCATGCGCTTGAGAGAGGCGTCGAGGTCGCCCACCACCTCGTGCGCGATGTCGACCGAGGAATCCGCGTCCACCGGGTCGATGTCCACGCTGACGAGGGGAACGTCCTGTATCCATTGCTCGTATTCCACTTCTACGACGTCGTAGCCGATGCCGAGGATGAGGTCGGCGCTTCTCAGGAACTCGCGCTGCACCTGCCGCTTTCCGCGTTCGATGCAGCCGACCGATAGCGGGTGGTCCTCGTCTATCATTCCTTTCGCCATCGTGGTTGTGGCGAAGGGAAGCTGGTGGCGGTCGATGAAGTCGCGCAAAAGCGCGGGGTTCTCCATCCGCATGCTCGTGGAACCAAAGACGGCGACGGGCCTCTTGGCGCTTTGTAGCAGTGATTCCAGTTTCCCGAACGCGTTCTCGGGCGCTGCCCGGTGGCGCTTTCCCTGAGGAATCGGCGGCAGTTCTTCTGTGGCGGGTGCGAGCGATACGTCTTCTGGGAGGTCCAGATGCACCGGGCCGTGCGGCTCGCTCAAGGCGAGGCCCATCGCCTCTTCCAGTACGGCGGCGACGCGGCCTTTTCTGAGCGGAAGACTCGCCTTGGATATGGGCCGGTAGAGGGTGTGGTGGTCGATGTACATCTGGATGCGTCGCCCGAGCTGGTGCGTGTGCAGGTTACAGGTGAGGGCGATGAGCGGGGAGCGGTCCAGATAGGCGTTGCCCACGCCGGTCGAGAGGTTGGTGGCGCCGGGTCCCAGCGTGGCGATGCAGAAACCGGGCGCGCCCGTCAGGCGGCCCATCACGTCGGCGGCGAAGCTCGCCGAGCCCTCGTGCGCGGTGAGGACGAAGGTGATCCCCCCCTTGCGCATGGCTTCGAGCATGGGCAGGACGTTGCCGCTCGGGATGCCGAAGCAGTGCGTGACGCCCGCTTCCTTCATGGTTTTGACGATCAGGTCCGCGTTGTTCATGAATAATCTCTCCGGTTTCAGGATGATGTATGACGATAAATGTTGATGAGGTCTTTCAGCAAAGCGGCGGCGGCCCCGCGCGGGTCGCTCTTGCCGCCCACGACGGTGACGCGATCCATCGTATCGCTCGTGTAGGTGATGCCCTTCTCCGCCCCCTCCACGCCCGCCAGGGGATGATCGGGCGAGAGCAGTTCGGGCGCGACGCGGGCCGAGACGCGCCCGGCCTCATCCCGCTTCGAGACGCCCACGAGGCGCATGATCTTGCCGGCCGCGCTCGCGCGCTGCACATCTTCGAGAGACATCCCGGCAATGCCCGTCCGCTCCACGTCATCGGGCGTCAGGTCCGCACCCATGCAGACGTTGGTGATGAGCGCGAGCTTGTTCGCCGTGTCGAATCCCTCCACGTCGAGCGTGGGGTCGGTCTCCGCGATTCCGAGCGCCTGCGCCTCTGCGAGCGCTTCTTCATAACTCTGTCCGTTCGTCCTCATGCGCGAGAGTATAAAATTCGTCGTCCCGTTCAGCACGCCCTCGACCCCGAGAATCTCCGCGCCAGCCAGGCACGTCTCGGCCACGTCGATGGTCGGGAGGGCGGCCGCGGCGGCGGCGGAGATTTTCAGCGACGCGTTTCTCTTCCGCGCCAGGCCGGTGAGTTCCCGGTAGGCGCGGATGAACGGCCCCTTGTTCGCGCTCACCACGTTCATGCCCTTTCCGAGCGCCTCGCGGATGTGGCTCAAGGCGGGTTCGCCCGTGCGGATGTCGGTGGGCGTCGTCTCGATGAGGGCGTCTGCCTGTGCGGAGCGAACCAGGTCGAGCCCCTGCCAGGCGGCCTTGAGACCAGGATGGCACGCGAAGCCGCCCTCCCGCTCGAAGGCGTCAGCAGTATCGGCAGGGTTGAGTCCGCCGGGGCAGTGCAGGCTCCCGTTCAACTCGCCGATGCCGACGATGACCGCGTCCAGGTCATAAGTCGCCTGCATGAGTTCCGCTTTTTCTTGGATGAGTCTCGCGAATTCGCGTCCCACGCGCCCGAACCCGCAGACGATCACTTTTATTTGTACAGCCAAGCGTCATCCTTTTCGGTTGTTGATGCGGATTGCCCGGAATTCCCGCCCCTTCATGCCACGCCGGGCGGCGGGTGGTCAACCGTGCGTTTTCAGGAGCCCGAGCACTCGCCTCGTTGCCGAGCGGATAAAACTATGAGAAACCTTTTGCTCGTTCCACATCATCATTAAGAATGCGCTTTCACGATTTGATGACGCGAAAGGGGAAGAGATGCCGGATCTGGAGCTCACGGCGGCGTTTGGCGATTACGATCGCACCAACATTCTCAAGATGGGCGCCGTTCGCCCGAATGGGGTGGACCTCAGGGTGCTCTCCCTGCCACCGACCGAGATATTCTTCCGCATGTGCAGGCACCAGGAGTTCGACCTGTCCGAAATGTCGATGGGCGCGCACATGTTCCTGCTGGGTGAGGGAGAAAGCCCCTTCGTGGGGATGCCCGCCTTCCCGAGCCGCGTCTTCCGGCATTCGATGGTCTACGCCAACGCCGATGCGGGCGTCGATGCGGTGGCGGACCTGAACGGCAAGCGGGTCGCGATCCGAGAATGGGGGATGACGGCGGTCGTGTGGATCGTGGGCATTCTCGCCGAGGAGTACGGCCTCGACGTGAGTTCTGTGGACTGGGTGGCGGCCATCGAGCCGCGTGTGCCGATACCCATGCCGCCCGGCGCAAGTATCCGCTACATGAAGCCCGGCCAGACGGTATCGAGCATGCTCGAATCGGGCGAGGTGGACGGCGCCCTGATCCACCAGGTGCCGGAGTGCTTCGCCAAGGGCTCACCAAGCGTCAAGCGCCTGTTCCCGGACTACAAGGCCGCCGAGACGGCGTATTACAAGCGAACGGGCGTTCACCCCATGATGCACTGCGTCGTTCTGCGCAAAGACGTTCACGAGCAAAACCCCTGGGCGCTCGGGTCCATCTATGAGGCCATGTGCGAGGCGCGCGAGAAGACAATGGAGCTACTGAGCGACAACGGCGCGCTCTCGGCCATGATCCCGTTTCTGCCCTCGGTGATGGACGAGACGCGCGAGATTTTCGGTGATGATTTCTGGCCCTACGGGGTGGAGGCGAACCGCGCGTCACTCGAAAAGCTCCTCTCCTACGCCCACGCGCAGGGTCTCACGCCCGGCCTGCTCGAGGTGAAGGATCTGTTCGGCGAGAGCGTGCTGAACACCTAGTCGAGCGTTTGGATTTGCTTCGTCCGGCGGAACCGCCCACCACCGGTGATATGGAACGCCCCATGGCGTCGGCCCCCAAAATTCTAATTGCAGCTCCTTTCCACCATCTGGAACCATCCCTCGCGCCGCGCGTGCGCAGCCTGGGCGGGGGAGACCCCCTCGCGCACAGGCGGGTGGTCGTCATCTCGAACCGGCTGCGCACTCACGTCCAGGGCGTGCTCGCGCGCGCGGGCGGCTTCGCGGGCGTAGAGGTTCTGAGCATGATCGACTTGGCGCGCGAGATTGCCGAGCCGCAGCGTGCGCTGGCGGGATTCACGCGTCCCCATCCGGCGCTCGCCGAAGTCATGGCGGAAAAAGCGTTCGAGAGCGCGCGGGGGGAGTTCGCCTTTTTCAAAGCGGAGACGAGAGGATACGGAGAAAGTCTCTGCGCAACCCTGACGGACCTGGCCGAGGCGAACCTCTCTCCTGAGATTTTAAGGGAACTCAGCCGGAAAATATCAGGCTCCGATGCGGCGCGCCTCCGCGATCTGGCGTTTCTGGCCGAGCGTTTCCATAAGAATATGCGCGAGCGGAAATACTACGACCGCTCCTCGCTATTCGAGACGGCGTGCGAGAAGGCGGAAGCTGATCCGCCGCGCGTTCCCACCATCTTCTACGGCTTCGCCGAGATGAACGCGCTTCAGCGCAGGCTGGCGGCGGCGGTCTGCCGCGAGGCGAACTCCCAGGCCCTGGTGCCCGCGCAAACGGGCGCGCCCGCATGCGCGCACGCGCAACCTTTACTCGAATGGCTGGAGCGGCAGGGTTTTCGCAGAGAAGAAATTGATCGGCACACGCCGAGGCCGCTCTCGGGTCTGGCCGAGGCGCTCTTTTCGCGCGATGAGGCGGGGGCGGAGCCATTGGCGGCGGACGCCCTGCGTATCGTGGCCGCACCCACAAGAGGCCGGGAAGTCTGGGAAGCCTGCCGGGAGATGCTTCGGGCGAGAGAAGACATCGAGGGCGATGATGAAATGTGTGTCCTGATGACTGCGCGGGACGGTTATCAGGGTCTGTTCGAAGAGACGTTCCATACCCTCGAGATTCCCTGCCGCTCAGAAGATCAGCATCCCCTTTCCGAAGCGTCCGCCGCCCGTATATTCCTTCTCATGCTCCGCTTGGCCGTTGAAGGCTACCCGCGCGCCGAGCTGATGCGCTTTCTGGGTGAGGGTGGCTTCACCGGTTCGCCGATGTTCCAGGAACTGGCGCGTAAATACGAGTTCGAGGAGCGCGTCGGCGATTCCGCTCTTGCGTCAAAATGGGAGTTTTTCTCGAGGAGCCTGCCCTACCTGAGCGGCCCCGACGCCTGGCTCTCTGCGCTCGATGACGCTCTGGAGGATATGAGGGAAGGGGACGAGGAGCGTCCCGCCGCGCATTCCCTCGCCATGTCTATGTCTGATTTCGTCGATCTTCTGGAGAAAATTCCGCAGCAGGGAGTGCCCTCATCGTTCGGAAAGCGCGCCCTGGCGGTATTCTCCGAGACGACGAGCAGTCTGGCACACCGGGACGAGGTGAAAGATGTTGTCTCATCTCTCGCGGCTTTGGATGAGATTACAGGCGAGATGACGCGCGAGGAGTTCCACAATCTTTGCGAGCGGTTTCTGGATAAGACTGCCCTGAGAGGCGGCGAGCCGGATGAGGGCCATCTGGCGAGTCTCTCTTCCATCCAGGGCGCGCGCGGTCTTACCTTCGATGCGGTCGTCTTCGCAGGTCTGGGCGAGGGCCTGTTTCCGCCCGCAGGGAGCGAAGACCCGCTACTGCCCGATTCGGTGCGCGATAAGCTGAACCGCGCCGCGCTGGAGACCTTCCCGGAGCGGGAGGCGGCGCTACCGCTCAAGAAATCGCGCGAGAGCGAAGCGCGGTTTCAGTTGTGGACGATCCTTCAGTCGGCCAGGAAGCGTCTCATCCTCACGGCGACGAGCGCCGAGGATAGTATGGGGGAGAATGCGGCTTCTTTTCCGAGCATGTTCCTGCATTATCTGGCCGACGCGCTGGGGGAGGCGAGAGACGGCGCGTGGGGACTTTTCGCTGAATCGCGCAGCCGCACCGCCGCCGCGACGCTGGACGCAGGGGCGATTTCATCGAATCCCGCTCACCTGCGCGAGTATGACCTGGCGCTTATGTCGACTCAGATTGGCCGGCCCGAGGCGGGCAGCCTCTCTTACATGAACGATTTTCCGGGGTTTCTCAGAAGGCGGACCGCACTGGATGAGCGGTGGCGGCCGGGCGTTTTGACCGGTCACGACGGGATGCTCACCGCTCCCGATTTGAGGGAGATCATCGGGGAGAAAATTCACTCGCCCGCTCGGCCGCTCGGAGTCACCTTGGTGGAGAATTTCTTCGGGTGTCCTTACCGGTTCATCAACAAGCGCCTGCACCCCCGCATGGAAAAACGAGAAGAGCCCCTCCCGCCTTTCGACATGGACGGGAGAAGCCGGGGAGAGTTGACGCACCGGATTCTCGAACTATTCCACGATTGGCTCAAGGAGAAGAACCAGCCGCTTCATGCGCTGGGCGAAACGACGACGCAGGAAGCGCTCCGCGATGTGATTCGGGAGGCGATGCGCGATGAGGCGGAAAAGGCCGAATCGACGCCGCTGCCCGCGCTGCCCTGGGGGGTGCTCGAAGACGCGCTCTACCGTCGTTTGCGGGGCTACCTGGAGCAAAGGCAAGCGGACGCGTCGGGCCCGCTTCCGGTGAGCGTGGAGGAGAGGTTCGGCGGGGTGGGTTCCGAGCCTTTGCGGATAACGCTGGAATCAGGGGCGCTTTCTCTTAGCGGGCGGATGGACCTGCTCGAGAGAAACGAGGCGGGGGAATACCGCGTAGTCGATTTCAAGACCGTAGGCAGAAGGAGTTCGGTTCCGGCCCGGATGAAAGTGCTGGACGGCGGCGAGAGCCTTCAGCTCCACCTCTACGCGCGGCATCTGCGCACGCGGCCGGACGCCTTGCCGGAGGGCGCCGGGGTGAGCGGCGCATACGTCTACGTCACCCGGGAGGAGGGCGTCGTCGAACGCCCGCGCTCCTGCGAAGATATCGAGGAGCGCATGGCGGAGGTGGATGCGCTGTTGGATTATTTCCTCGCCTCGGTCCGGGAGGGGCGGTTTTTCCCGACGCCCTCGGTCGATGGGTGCAGGTATTGCGACTACAAGCTCCTCTGCGGACCGGACAGGACCGAGCGCGCCGCGCGGAAGGAAGGCGCGCCGGGGATGAGTGAGCTTCGAGTCTTGAGGGAGAACGCCTCATGAGCGCGCAGCCCCGCGACCAAAAACAAAGGGATGAGGCCGCGACCTGGACGCGCGGCCCCGTTCTGGTCGAAGCGGGCGCGGGGACGGGCAAAACGACCCTGCTTGTGGACAGGATTCTGCATCTGATCCTTCACGAGGGTGTTCCTCTCGATGAGATAGCCGCCATTACTTTCACGCGAAAGGCGACAGCACAACTCAAAGACCGGATCCGTGGATGTCTTCTCGATGCCGTTAAAGGAAAAGAAGACGCCGCCACGAAAGCGCGGCTGCTGGATGCGCTGGACAACCTCGAATCCGCGCGCATCTCCACCATCCACGGTTTCGCGCTGAATATCTTGCGGTCATTCTCCGTGGAAGCCGGGCTTCGGCCCGACCTGGGCGACGTGGATGAAATCGAGCACGATGCGCGGCGCGATGCGGCCTGGCGCGAATGGCTGGCGCAGGCGCTGGATAGCGATGATCGGCGATTGCGCGACTTCCTGGAACTCGGCTTTCCGGTATCCGATCTGGAGAAAATCCGCGACGCCATGCTCGACCTGCCGGAATTAAGTGAACATTTTCCCCGCTCACATGGCGCTTCTCCCGTAGAAATCCGCGCGTCGATTGAAGATGCGTTCGACGCCTGGGCGGAAGTGGGAAGCCGCTGCGTGAATGAAGAAGACAAAGCCTTTATACAACTGGAGAAAGCGAAAAGCTGGCTGGAGGGCCTCTCCGGGCTTTCGCAAACCGGACTGCTCCGCGAGCTATGGAGTCCCGGTTTCAAACTGAACAAGCGGGTGGGATCGGCGGCGAACTGGGGAGATTCCAAGGAGGAGGGCGGAGAAAACCTGAAACGCTTCAGAAGCGGATACGACGGGTTTTTGCAAGAGAGCGCCACGCTTATCGCCCACGAGGTGCTCGCCGGTCTGGCCCCCCTCGTCCGGGGTTTCGCCGAGTCATTCGAGGCGGAAATGCGCGAAGTGGGGCTTTTGTCCTACCAGGACATGCTCTTCCTGGCGGCGAAGCTCGTACGGGAGAACCCTTCCGTGCGAGGGAGAATCCGCGAGAGCATCCGGCACTTTCTGGTCGATGAATTTCAGGATACCGACCCTCTGCAGGTCGAGTTGATATTCCTGCTCGCGGGAGAGGGAGACGCCGCCGACTGGCGCGAGGCGCGGATGGAAGACGCCAAACTTTTCCTGGTGGGCGATCCCAAGCAATCCATCTACCGCTTCCGCCGGGCGGACATCGCCATTTACCACGAGGTTCGGGAGATGTTCGATGATCTCTCGAATGGCCGAGTGCTGCATATCACGGAAAACTTCCGCAGTACGCCCGGCGTGGTCGATTTCGTGAACGAGGCGTTTTCGCGCGTCATCCATCATGAAGCGGGAATTCAACCTCCATATGTAGAACTCGTGGCGCATCGCGAATCCGCAGACCCGGCCGTTTTTCTGTTCAAAAAGAAAGAAGACGGGGACGAGCCTGCGGAAAGCGTCAAGGTGAGCGAGGAGGAGAGGCGCAAGACGGAGGCCGCCTGCCTCGCCGCCGCGATTCGCGAGTTGGTGGAAGAGGAGAGGGTGGAAATCACGGACAGAGACAGGAATGCGCGCCGCCCCGTCCATTACGGCGACGTCGCTGTCCTGTTCCGGGCGCGCACGGCCTATACCCAGTTCGAGGACGCCTTCCGTGGCGCGGGGGTTCCGTTCATGACCGATGGCGGGCGCGGGTTCTATGACAAGTTCGAGGTCGGCGCGGTCGTCTCGGTATTATCAGCAGTGGCGCGGCCCGGCGACCCGCTGGCGCTCGCAGCCGCCCTGCGCTCTCCCTTGTATGGCTTTTCGGACGTGGAGATCGGCCGCTACTTCCTGAAGACGCAAGAACCGCCCGAGGAGTTGAAAGAGGCGGTTCGGGAAATACATCTGCTGCACGAGGCGAAGAAAGATACGAGCGCGCGCGCCGTTCTGGAGGAGATATACCGCCGCACGGGGGCGTTCGAGTTGTTCCTGGCTTCATCGGGTGGAGAGCAGCGCGTCGCCAATCTGTCTAAGCTCCTCGATATGGCGCATGAATTCGCCGGAAGCGGGAGGCGGGGCGTGGATGCGTTCGCGGCGCACCTGGAAGCGCAATACGAGTTGGGACGCGACGCCAGGGAACCCGAGGCGTTTCTGGACACCCGGGGGAGCGAGGCGGTCCGGTTCATGACCATCCACCAGGCCAAGGGGCTGGAATTCCCCGTAGTTGCACTGGCCGACCTGGAGGGGAGTGACGATCAGCGTTCCGAGGCGCGGATTGCAAATCACGAAAGAGGAAAAGAAGCGGTCGATCTGCGCCTGGGCGCAAAGCCCCGGTTACTGGTTTCAGATGGCTACGTTGACGCGCTCGATCGCGAAAAAGGGTTTCATGATGCGGAAATCAAGCGTCTCTGGTACGTGGGCGCGACGCGGGCCGAGGACTATCTGCTCTGGCCGGAGTCGGGGTTTCGCGGGTTCATGCAAAGTGCGGGGCTCCCGGAAGAAGAAACTGCCGAGGTGATCCGGGCGGCGTCCGCTTCGGTACTCGAAGTTTCGCCGGCAGAACCCGGGGAGCCGGAGTCCATCCTCCGTCTTGGGGACGCTGTGTTCCGCCCTGTGGACGGGAGTTCGGCGGGCGTTGTCGACCGGCGAGCGGTTCTGGATGAGAAACTGAAGCGCCTGAAAAAGCCGGTAGTGGCGCTGAAGCCCCTGGCTCCCAGCGGTCTCGTGAAAGGATTCGACGAGGAGGAGCCTGCAGCCTCGACTGCCCTTTACGATGAGGATGCGCCTCAGGACTTCGAGGTTCACTCAGGCGGCATGGCGTTCGGGAGCCTGGTTCATTCGATACTCGCCCGGCTCGAGCCGCCGGCTGCGGCCCGCCTGGAGCGTTTGCGGGAAGAGGGGGTCGCTTGCGCCCGCACACTCGGCTTGACTCCCGAAGATGTGGATCACGCCATGGAGTTAATCCGAGACTCTATGCGGGCGGGGAGGATTCTGGCGCACGCAGCGGCGGCTTCCAGGCGCTGGCGGGAGCTTCCCTTCACCTTCGAGTTGGAGGGCAGGGTGATTCGGGGTTTCATCGATCTGGTGTTCGAAGAAGAGGGCAAACTCGTGGTTGTGGACTTCAAGACGGACAAGGTCGCCGAAGGCGAGGTGGAGGATAAGGCCAAGGATTATGAAAACCAGGGAGCCGCCTACGTCATGGCGCTCGAGGCGGCGGCGGGTCTCGAAGTGGGTGAACTGGTGTTTTCTTTTCTGCGTCCGGGCGTCGATGTTTCCTGCCCAGTCGATGATGTGTTAAGAAAGCGCGTACGAGAGGCCGTGGCGGGAGCGCAGTAGGGGCCTTAGCTGGGCTTCGGGCTGTTCTGCTAAAAAGGAGGAGATTTCCGTGAAAGTCGAATCCATCGAGGTGTTCCGCGTCGACATGCCGATGCGGGATTTTTTCAAGAACGCGAACCACAACCACAACGTCCAGCCCTCGGTCGTCGTTCGGGTAACCTCCGACGACGGCTACTCGGGAATAGGCGACGTCGAACCCGTGGCGGGATACTCGGGCTTGAACCGCGATGATATCGCGGACGCGGTGGAGCAGAAGCTCGCGCCCGCTCTCATCGGCGCGAACCCCAGGGCGTCGCGCGAGATTACGCGGATGATGGATGAGGCCTGCGACGGCTTCGACGGCGGAAAGGGCGCCCTGTCGCTCGCCATGGCGGACCTCCATGCGAAATATCTGGGGGTTCCGTTGTATGAACTCCTCGGCGGTGCGGTGAAGAAAGAAGTGCGCTTCAACGCCTGGATTGGCATCAAGGCGCCCGATGAGGCGGGGCGCGAGGCGCGGGGCTTTTACGAGCGCGGCTGGCGGGCCTGCAAGGTGAAGATGGGGGGAGAGGTGGCGTCCGACGCGGCGCGGGTGCTGGCCGTGCGGGAATCGACGGGGGATGATTTCGAGATACGGATCGACGCGAATGAATCCTACGGAAACGTGGAAGATGCAATCGCCCTCGCGCGCGAGGTGGAAGGGGCGGACATCCATCATTTCGAGCAGCCCGTGCCGAGAACCGACATCGAGGGGCTCGCCCAAGTGCGCCGCTCCATCAACATCCCCGTCATGGCGGATGAGTGCGTATTCGGGCCGGAGAGCCTGCTCGAGATCATCCGGGCCGAGGCCGCCGATATCGTCAAGGTCAAGATCATGAAGCAAGGCGGTCCCCTGCGCGTCAGGGATATGGTCGGTACGGCGGAGGCCGCCGGCATGAAGATGGTCATCGGTCACGGGTTCGGGTTGTCGCCCTACACGCTGGGAGAAATTCACGTGGCGGCGACTTCGAACGCTTTCCTGGCGGCGATAGAATCCGTCGGCCCCGAGAAGATGCTGGACGACGTCGTGGATTCTCCGGTCGATATGAGCACGGGGCGGCATACGATTTCCGACGCCCCCGGGCTGGGTATCGCCCTGGATGAGAATAAACTCGACAAATACATGACACGACAAGTGGTGAAGGTATAAAGCGCGGGTACTCGTTTTCTCCGTCTTTATGTTGCGACACCTTTCACTTTCGATTGGAAAATAGCGTTGCCATTTCCATTTCAGGAAGCGCTGTCATTCTCCGACCATCTCCTGGCGGGCGGGGTTGCTTATCTCTTCGTCCTGATGGGTGCGTGCGTCTGCGGCGGCTCTGTGATTTCCCTGCTCGCGAAGTCTCGCGCATCGGAGAGCATAGACCCCAGATGGGACGACCTCGCCCTGCGGTGCGCGAAGACGACGCGCGCCCTGGCGGCGTGGGCGGTATGTCCCCTGGGTCTTGGTCTTTGGGTCGTCATGATGGCCCAACGCCCCCGCATGATGGAACAACTCCATTTGATATTCCTGGTTCCCGCCCTGCTGGGTTTATTGCTTTTTGGGTTAGGTCTTTGTATTTCGGGTCGATACATCTCCACTTGGGAAAGAGGTCGCCATGAAAGCCGGCTCCATATGGCGTGGGGGATATTATCGGCGGTCGGCTTTTGGAGTGCGGCGGCCGTTTTGGTTTCGGTCTGCGCTTTTTCGGCGCACACGGGCGCATGGGCGGCGAAGCCTACCCTCTGGAACGCTTTCTGGAATCCCGCTTTTCCCGCCGTATTCTTGACGTGGGCGGCGGTTTCGATTTTGACCTTCGGCGCTTTCGGACTGCTCTACGCAGCGTCCCGAAAGGACAGCGCATGGCGCGTCGCCTTGGTGCATGAACTGGGCAAGTGGATGGTGGCGGGAGCCGTCACCGGCGTTCTCGGATGGATATGGTGGGGAGTAAGCCTGCCGGAAAGCGAAAATCGGAATTTGGTGATTGGGCTGGTAGCGACCGCTGTAGCGGCGCAGGCGGTCCTGGGGAGCATCGGATTCAGGTGGGGCGTCCGCGACCCCGAAAAGCGGCATCGAAGACACGCATGCGCGGCTTCGCTGCTGGTCGTTTTCCTGCTGGCCACAAGTGGGTGGGTCTACGTGGAAGCGAAGGGAAATTTCCAGATCCACCAGTATATGTATCGCAACGGAATGATCATCGAGGAGGCGGAGGACGCGAATCGAACGGGTTTGTGGAATTCCGTGAATCTCGGCGAGCCCCTGCCGGCACAGGGAGAACTCGGCGCATTCAGTTTCCGTGCGCAGTGTATGGCCTGCCATGCGGATTGGGTGAAGCCGCGGGACCCGGCCCGGGCCCCGGGGTTCAAGTTCGAGGGAGACGCGCTTCGGTTTCTTGGAGAGATGCGAACCAAACACCCGCCGTACCCTCATTTGGCGGGCGCGCCCGAGGAGCGCAGCGCCCTGGCGGCGTATCTGGAAACGCTGATCGCGAAATCGGGCCGGACTCTCGCATCTCGCCCCGAGCCGGCGCCCGCCGGAAAAAAACCGGTGGTTCGTCCGGCGGTGGTTTCGAATACCTCTCCCGGGGATGCGGAAAAACCCTCTGATAACGCAGAGGCCAGACAGCCGGAAGAGGTGGGGAACAGCGTTGACGTTCCTGTTCTCAAACCTTCAGGCGCTGCGCAAGACCCCGAGCGGACACAAGAAGCCAGAGTGCCGGAGAAAGAAGATCGCCTCATCGACTCTCCGGCTCAGCCTGCCGCTGCGCAAGACGCAGGGAAATCACAAGAGCAGGAACAGGTGAACTCCGCCGTTTCCTCCACCCGGCCGAGCGACGCGCAGGATGCCGTACCCTCGGTGAAGGAAGAGGCCAACATCACTCCTTCCGCCCCACCCAATGATGTGGAAGACGGCGCAAAAGCCATGGATGCAGTAAAACCGGAAGAGGGAGGAGACGTTTCCACAGTATCTTCCAGTCCGCCGGATGAGGGACAGGACACCGGAAGCGACCCGGAAGCCAAAATGCCGCCGGAAAAGGAGCGCGCCGCCGCATCTCCCGCTCCCGTGAAAGGAGCGACGGATGCCAAGAGCCCGGAAGACGGAGAAAGCGTTTCCGCTGCTCCTTCGGTTCCGCCGGATGACTCGCAAGACGCGAAAAAAACGGAAGAGAAGAATTCGCCATGAACGTATTGACTCCCGAATCGAGTGAGTGGCTCGTTGTTCTGCTGGGTTCCGTCTTGTGGCTGTGCGCGGGCGTGAGTGTTTCGCTGCCGTGGTTTTCCGCGCATCTCGCGTTCTGGGGATGGTGGGAGAGCAACGATGACGACGTCGTATTCGCGCGCCGCCTCTCGGGCCTGTGCCTGGCTTCTCTCGTTCCCGTATTTCTCATCGCGGCGGCGCTCTCCTTGCTTGCGTCCACGATGCAGCCGGCCGTTTTTTTCACCTCCGTGATCGCGCTGTTTCGCCCGCTGGGTGCGTTGCTCCTCTTGTTGTTCCTTTTCGTGGTTGTCGTATTCGCCCATTCGAGACATACGGGACGGGGTTCGAAATTATCATTCGCGCACCTGATGATGGTTCCGGCAGGCGTTTTGATCCTGGCAGGGACAGGAGTGGTTTGGATGTTCACGCTTTCCTATATGGGTTGGACCCTCCGCGATTTCGAAGCAGTGTGGAGTTGGCGCTATTGGGTGTATTCCTCATTTTGGTGGCCCGTGGCGCATTTCTATCTTTCGGCGTTTTCTGTCGGCGGCCTCGTGCTCATGTTTCTGGGGGGCAGGGCTTTCAGGTGGGAGAGTTCCGTTTCCGTGTCGAGCGGAGCGCGGTGGGTTCGTCTCGGCGCCAGGTTCTCCTTGTGTTTCCTGATGATCCAGGCTGGATTGGCGGGAGCCTGGCTCTTCTTCCGGGGGGCCGATTTCCTAAACGGCATGCTGGCGTCAGGCGGTTCGCCTTTCGTGACGCTCCTCATCATCGGCGCCGTATGCGTCGTATTGTTGTTCGAGTTACTGCTCGGCGCGCTCAGACGGGGCGGAAGCGTGCGAATGAGCGGTTCTTTCGCCATCTTTCTCGTTTTCATCCTGGCGGTGTCCGTGAATTCGGCGCGATTGACCTTGAATCAGAATGATTTCTCTCTTTCCGGGCCGGGCGATTCTCTCGAGCGGTCCCAGGGCCGCTCGCGTTGATCATCGATATTTGCAGCTTCTTGCCCGTCGCGGAGTCCTACCGCGCCCGCCTGCTAGGCTGGGCTTCCATTCCCGGTTACCTGAAGATGTTCGCGAAGGGCTTGAGCGCATTTTGCGGCGTGGAGGAAGCGGAGTTTCGCCGCAGGGCGGTGGGGACGACGAGAGAGGAAATCCACGGCTTCATCGATGAGATATCGGCGAGGCTCGGACAGCCCTTGGAAGAGTTCATCGCGCTGCTGGATGCGGCAGGCTATGACAAGGCGGTCGTTTTCAGCATCGACCAGGAGAGCACCACCGGCGTTTCGCCGCTCGACCCGAACGTGCTCGCCAGTGCGGTGGATTCGTACCCGGAGCGGATTCTGGCCTTCCAGGGCGTCGACCCCAACAAGGAGGATGCGGCGATTGCGCTGGAAAAAGGCGTGCGCGATCTTGGCCTGCACGGGGCGTTTCTCGTTCCCTTTCTTCATCGCATGCCCGCCGACGCGCCGGAGTACCGTCCCATCTACCAGAAGTGCGTCGAGTTGGACGTACCCGCATGGATTCACACGTCGGTGAACTGGGCGCCCGCTCATCCCATGGAACTCGGCAGACCCCTGGCTCTCGATAGGCTGTGCGGCGAGATGCCGGACTTGAAGGTAATCGCCGGTCACGGTGGTTGGCCCTGGGTGCCGGAGATGGTCGCCGCCGCCTGGCGGCACCCGAATCTCTACATCGACCCCTCGGGCCATCGGTGGAAGTATTTCACGACCCCTCATTCCGGCTGGGAGATGCTCCTGCATTTCGGCAATTCCACGATACAGGATAAAATTCTGTTTGGAACCGACTGGCCGCTTCTGCCGATATCCCTGGAGGAGATTCTCGAAGAAGCGAGGAACCTCCCCCTGAAGCCGGTCGTCATGGAAAAATGGCTGGGCGGAAATGCGGCGCGCTTGCTGGAGCTTGATGAATGACCGGAGAAAACCCGAACTGGCGCCCCATACTGGGGGCCGCCTGTTTCATCATTTTCGCCGTATTCGGCTCGTTGGTGTCGACGAGCGGACTCATCGGCTTCATCCGGAATGATTTGAACCTGTCCTACGGCGCGGGCGGTTTTCTGCTGTCCGCCCCGTTTCCGTTGATAGCGTTTTTCGCGATCGCAGGGGGCCGGCTGGTCGATCGGCTGGGTGTGAAGAAGATGGTCCTGTGCGGCGTTTTCCTCACTTTGCTGGGAGGAGCCGTCCGTTTCTCGAGCGGAGATTTCTGGTCGCTCGCTTTTGGAATCGCGCTCGTGGGCGCGGGCACGGGGCTGGTGTTTCCCGTCATGCCCAAAGTGGTGGGGACGATAGTGCCCGCCGAGCGCAACGAGTTCGGCTCCGCCGTTTATACGGCTTCCATCATCGCGGGCGCTGGTTTGGGCGTCGCGGCCTCGCACTTTATGGCCCCGGCCGCAGGGGTTTTGCCCGCCTCATGGGGCGGGAGCATCTGGCGCGGCGGCTTTCTGGGCTGGGCGCTCGTTCTGGTCGTGGCTTTTATCGTCTGGCGAAGAAATTCCGCCTCGATCACGGTGGATTTAGGTTCCGAATCTGACTCGGCCCAAAGCGGGGTGGTGTATCGGCTCCTCGCCGTCTGGGGGGTTGGCGGCTCTTTGTTCTTCAACAACATCGTTTTTTATACGAGCCTGGGCTGGCTGGCCACGGTTTTGATGGCGAAAGGCTGGCCGCAAGCGAGCGCCGCGCTTATCGTATCGAGTTTGCCTTTGCTCGGAATTTTTGCTTCCCTGAGCGCGCACAAGATGGCGTTGGCCTTGGGCGGCGAGCGGGTCATGATGGTTTTGTGCGGATTACTCACGGCTGCGGCGCTCGCACTGATGCCGGCGGGAAACGCCTGGGTCGCTGCGTTGGGGACCGCCGTTTTGGGTTTGACCACGAATTGCTGGTTCTTGTTCTGTCTGGCGTATCCCGCGCAGTACGTGGAGAAAAGCCAGGTGGGCCGGGCGGGTGGTCTGATCATCGGCATGGGGTATCTGGGCGGTTTTGTCGGACCCTGGACGATTGGCGCGATGAGGGACTGGTCCGGGTCGTTCGGTCCGGGTTTATATACGTTGGCGGTCGTGTCGATCATCGGAATATCCTGCGCTCCGTTTTTCGGAAGATATGCCGATCAAGGCAGGGGGTAAGGAATTTTGGATATGGCGTCGGAACGATTGAAGCTGAGACCCGTGGAGGCCACCCCTGCGGAACATCAGGGGCAGCGAATGTTGATGCTCAGAGATCCGCTTCGTCTCAGCGAGGCGGTACTTTTTGCTCCCATGGCGCTGGTTCCCGTGTTGAGCCTGCTCGACGGGAGCCACACGTTTGAGGATATCAGGGAGCAATGCAAATCCCGCCACGGGATGGATGTCACGGAAGAAAACTACCGGGCGATGATATCCCGGCTCGAAGAGGCTCATTTCCTCGAAGGAGATGATTTCAACGCCTGGAGCGGATCGCTCAAGGATGCTTACTTGAATGATCCGGTGCGCCCGAGTTTTCTGGCGGGAAAAAGCTACGATGCGGACCCGGCGCATCTTCGCTCTCATATCGATGGTTTTTTCACGGATGCGGATGGTCCCGGGCGACTTGCGGAAAATTCCTCGGCTTCATCAAAACCGCTTCGCGGAGTAGTCGCGCCTCATATCGACTTTCATCGCGGCGGCGCCACCTTTGCATGGGCATATAAATCAATCGCAGAACGAGCCGATGCCGATTTGTTCATCGTTCTCGGTACGGTCCACGCTCCGACAAAATACATCTATAACCTCACGGACAAATCTTTCGAGACGCCGTTCGGTGTTCTGGAGGCGAACACGGGGTTTGTGGAGGAGCTCTCGGGCCGGTTGGAGGTGAATTCCTTTCAGGATGAATTCGTGCATCGCGGTGAGCACTCCATCGAGTTTCAGGCGGTTTTTCTTCAATATCTCTTTGCGGGCGTGCGGCCGGTCCGGTTCGTTCCCATCCTGGTGGGTTCATTCCACCGGTTCGTAGCGGAGGGGCGATCGCCCGGGGGTGATGCGCAAGTGGAGGGTTTTATCGCCGCGCTGAGAGAGGCGATGGCGGCGTACCGGCAAAACGGGGGAAAGGTATGTCTCATTGCGAGCGTGGATTTCGCCCACGTCGGCCCCCAGTTCGGCGATGAAAATCCCGTAGACGAGGCGCGATTGGAAGAACTCGCGCAAGCGGACGGGAAATCCCTGGAAGCGGTGTGCCGAGGGGATGCGGAGGCGTTTTACTGGAGCGTGGCGGAGGATGGGGATGCGAGAAACGTGTGTGGCCTGGCGCCCATCTACACCATGCTGCGCGTTCTGGAAGACAGCGAGGGAGAAGTGCTGCGCTATTCGCAGTGGCCGGACCCGAACGGAACGGTCACTTTTTCGAGCGTCGCATTGTCTTGAAATGTCTAGGTTTCTGGAATTCTTGAATCATAGAGGAGAGAGGATCGTTGCTTTATTTGAGTGAGTCCGACGTCAAGAGTCTGGTGAACATGTCCGATGTCATGGATGTGGTGGAGAAATGCTTCAAGGCCCAGGGAGAGGGGCGCGCGCCGAATCAGCCGAGACGCCGGGTTTTTCTCCCCAAGGGCACGATGCACGTCATGTTCGGCGGCATGGTGGATGAGAACGAGGGCTATCTGGGTCTCAAGGCCTACACCACGTTTCCGGGCATCGGCGTGCGCTTCATCTTCCTGCTGTGGGATGCGAATACGTCCGAGATGCTCTCGCTCATGGAGGCCAACATACAGGGGCAGATGCGAACGGGGGCGGCGAGCGGCGTGGCTGCGAAATACATGGCGAGAGAAAATGCGACGGTGGCTGGATTGGTCGGCACGGGGTGGCAGGCGAGGTCCCAACTCGAAGCCCTTTGCTGCGCGCGGGACCTCGAGGTTGTGAAAGTGCACAGCCGAAGGCCGGAGAAAAGAGAAAAATTCGTCAGCGCGATGCAAAGCCGGGTGAGCGCGGAACTCGTTCCGGTGGAATCGGCGAGCGAGGCGGTAAAAGGCTCGCAGATCGTGTGCACCATCACCACGGCGCGTGAACCCGTTTTTGACGGCAACGATCTGGAGCCGGGTACGACGGTCATCGCGGCGGGCTCGAACCGAATCACGAACCGCGAGATAGACGACGAAACCTTCCGTCGCGCGGCGAAAGGACGCATCGTGACGGATAACCTCGAGGGCGCCGAATTCGAGAGCGGCGATCTGGTCGGCGCCATTCGCGCGAACGTCATCCAGTGGGGCCAGGTCTCTGAGGTCGGGTTGATTGCGACGGGCGCCATGCCCGGGCGCGCGTCCGATGATGAGATCAACCTGTTCCTGAGCCAGGGAGTCGCGATTGAAGACGTGGCACTGGGCGCGGAACTCTATCGGCGCGCCAAGGCGCAGGGCGTGGGCGCGCCACTCCCCGTGGAAGGGTTTTTCAAGAAGGCGACTTGAGGTTTTCAGGCGCGGTCAATCAAGCGCTGAGCCCTGCGGTTTTATCGAAAAACTCACGCACGGCGTTTTGGTCCACCTCGCCGAAGCCCATGGCCGACGTGGCGATGAAAACCTGTCTCGCAAGTGCTGCGAACGGCGTCGGCGTCGTCGCGGCCTCGGCCATCTCGGAGATGAGGCGCAGGTCTTTGCGCATCAAATCGATTTTGAAAGCGGGCGTGTAATCCCTGCTCGCCAGGGCAGGACCCTTGATGCTTAGAATTTTCGGGATCGATGCGCTTTTCAGGTAATCCATCATCTCGACGGGGTCGAGGCCTGAGCGCTCCCCGAGTGTGAGTCCCTCGGACACCACGGAAAGAAACACCGAGACGATCTGGTTGGCCACGAGCTTCATGTGCAAGCCCGCGCCGTTCGGCCCGAAATAGTTGATGGACTCGGAGACGGCCTCGAGAACGTCGCGGTGTCGGTTCAATGCCGCTTCATCGCCGCCAACCATCACGTTAAGCTCCGCATTGATGGCGCTGGGCGCGCTGCCGCTCACGGGCGTATCGAGGAATATCGCGCCTTTTCCCGCCGCTTCCTGCGCGATGGCCTGGCTGCCGGCGGGGGCGATGGTGGAGAAATCGAAACAGACGACGCCATCTCTGGAGGTGAGCAGCGCACCTTTTTCGCCCAGATAGGTTTCGTGAACGTCCTTGGTTTCGGGCACGGATGAGCAGATGACGTCCGCCTCGGAAGCCGCCTCCGCCGGGGAGTCGAAGGTTTTCGCTCCCGCCTCCTCTGCCCGTGCGCGTACCTCGGGCACGGGGTCGTATCCGTGAACGACGAAACCTGCCTTGAGAAGATTGTTGACCATGGCTCCGCCCATGGTGCCAAGCCCTAAATACGCTACGATTTTCGACACGGCGCTCTCTCCTTCGACGTTTGAATTTTCGGATGTGCGCGGGTTTTGAGAAACAAGTTGCGCTTCATCCGCTTCTCGATGATCTTGAATACGCGATTCTAGCGCATAAGCGATAAACAAAATACCTCGCGCGCCTCTTGCCTTTTTCCCGGGGCTTGGCTATGGTTGCGCTTCTTTGTGGACCGAGGATGCCTAGTTGCATCCCAAGACATTGATTTTTGTTGAGGTTTCGAGATGCGCGAGAACATTCAACTCGAATGCACGACATGCAAGAAGATGCGCTACACCAGCACCAAGAACAAGCGGAATACGCCGGACCGGCTCGAATTCAAAAAGTACTGCAAATTCTGCCGGAGCCACCAGCCGTTTCGGGAGACCAAATAGATGGCGACCTACAAGAAGCCCGTGGCGCGCAAGCACTGCGTAATTACCGGAAAAAGCGTGGCTTACGGAAACAACGTCTCGCATTCGCACAAGAAGACGAGGCGGCGCTTCGAGGCGAACCTCCACGTGAAGCGCTTCTATCTCCCCGAGGAGAAGCGCTGGGTGAAGCTGCGCGTCTCGGCGAAGGGCCTCAAGATCATCGCCAAGCGCGGCATCTCGAAGGTGATGGCCGACATCGCGAAGCGCGAACGCTCCCTCTAGCAACTCCTTTATTCTCAGATATTTGCAAGTTTTATCCGGTTCCGGCGGCGGGCGTTTATTTGCGCGCCGACAGGAGATTGGCACTTATTTCGCTCCCGAAATTTCCCCGTATTGGCGTGCATTTCCCGTCATCGCAGGCCTGGCGGACCATGGCGGCGAGGCGCTATTCGTCGAAGTGGTAGTCGACCTGGTCGAAGCGGTCTCGCGCGAAGGAGAACACCAGGATGAGAGGTTCTGTGCCGGTACAGCGCAACGTGTGCCTGGCATTGGGCGGAATATAGGCGGCGAATCCGGGCCCGATGTCGGCCGCACGGTCTTCGATTTCCATGCGCCCGCGCCCCTGCACGATGTAATAGGTCTCTTCCGGCCCATGGTGATGCAGCAAGAGCCGCTCGCCCGGCGGGACCTCCGCGATGCCGATGACGAGCCCGGCGCTCTCCGTGCGTTCGCCCGCGGCCAGGAGTTTCCAGCGGATGGCGCTGCGTGCGGCGACTTCGGCATCCTCCCACCCTTCCCAGGGCAAATCCGCCTGATCGATGATGACGGGTCGCGTCCGTGATCTCATCATTTTCCAACTTTCTTCCTTCAGTTCCGGGCGTAACGGCGGCAGGGAGTCTTGCTGAACCCGTAGCGGCCGCTACTGAGACATCCTTCGCGCCTTTGCCACCGCACCGAAAGCAGCTTGGGCGGACAAAGTAAATGTGAGTCGAGATGATAGAGATTGCAAATGTTTTTCAGGGGGTCACCTGATTTTCCACGCAGTTTGTGCTCTTTTTTATCTCGATTTGCATTTTTTTGTTTCCCCGCAGCCATTGTCATTGACCGCGAGGAGGCCGGGGCTGGCCATGAGGGAGGGGTGCGGGGCTTCATGACGTCCGTATTCACGACCTCAGGCATTCGTTCGCCTCGCGCGCCCTGGCGCTCGGCGAGGGGCTTTCCATGATAGGGAAACTCCTGGGCCACGCCCGGATCGAGACCACCGCGCGCTACGCCCATCTCGCGCGCGATTCGGAGCGCGAGTCCGCCGCCTGTATCCGGACCGTGCGGCCCATCATCTTCTATAAGTTCAATCGCGACCCCGCCGTCGCCGCCGGCCACCTGGTCACCGCCTTGGGCGACCAGCCGGGCACCACCCTGACCTGGGTGATGGGGACGGCGAAACAGGCCAGGAAGGGGTCGGGGAACAGTCGCTCAACCGCTACTCCAACGCGCAGCCTTTGCGCTCCCGGCGCAGGCAGCCGAGGTTGCGATGGAATACCGCCGCCTGCGCTCGCGCGAAACCGGCCGGGCCGGAGCCGTTCTCCCGGCTATTCCGGTACCGCGCCCAGTCGCCCTCGTTCCTCTCACGCCAGTAACCGCCTAAGACCTGCGCGGGCAGGGGCTTGAGCTCGGGCAGGGTGTTGTAGCGGGCCCCGGGCGGGCCGTCGCGGCCGGGCAACCCGCGGCGCTCGCCGAGGAAGCCGCGGAACGAGTAGAAGGCGTCGGAGCCGGGGAGGAAGGTGAGCTCGTAGTCGACGGTGCGGTGCGGGTCGGTGATGTCGTCCGCTGACATCATCGGGCGCTCGCCGAAACCCATCATGAAGGCCCTGGCGTCATGGTCCAGAAACCGCACCGCCCGGCGCACCGCCCGTCCCGGAACGTGGGGGTAAAGCTCGTTCGAGCGGATGGCCACGTCGATGTCGAAGCGTCCGCCGGGCCCGAGCGCCACCGACTCGCCGACCAGGTAGGTGCGCAGGTAGTTGTGCTGCTGCAGGGTCAAGGCGACGGGACGCCCATCCGCGGCCAGGATCACGAACGCGGCTGTGTAGTGGTCGAGCTGGTGCCAGTCGTCGAGGTCCGCCACCAGCCGGAGCGGGATGGCCGCGACCGGGGACAACCCCGCCGGCAGGCCGCTCACCCGGAACACCAGGTGGTAGGTGAGGACGGTGAATTCCCCGGCCGGCCGGTCCGCATCCTCCGGCGCCCACAGACCTGTGCGCTCCACCGCGGCGTAGACGAGGGGACGGGGCTCGGCCCCGCCCGGCGCGTGCGTGAACTCGGCGCGGACGTCCTCGCGGTAGCGGTTCAGGTCACCGGCGGTGGGGCCGTCGATGCGAACGCCGTCGCCCGTTATCAGGTAGCCGTGGGCGATGTAGTCGCGGTAGAAGTCGATGGGACCTTCGTGGCCGGCGGGCAGGTGGAAGCGCGGCGCGTGGCGGCGGGCCAGGGCCCGGTCGGCCGGACCGGCGGCGCCGGCCGGAGGGTTGGCCGCGAAATACGCGGCGAACCCGGGGCGCTGCGAGAAGTTGCCGTCGGCGGCGGCAGGGCCGGCCCACGCGCAAATCAGCACAAGCCCCGCGAGACAGCCGATCATGTACACGTAACGCATTACATCACCGCCTCAGTACGAATAGCGCAGGGAAAGCCTGAGCCCGTGGCTCGTGAGCTTCGCCCGCGTCGCGGCGAGGTCGAGCGGTAGCGGTTTACGGTTCCCGTCAACCTTTCCGTACGCCTCAAGCGCAGGGCCTGCGTCGGTTCCCGATGATGTACGCGACAAGCCTACGAAGGCCGGCTGCGCGGGACCTGTATAACCGATGGGATGGACGCGCTCGATTGATCGGTTTTCTAAACCGTCACCATTTCGCCGGAGTTCGTCTCGCCTTCCACGTCCGTAAAAGCACCCCGGGCTCACACGTACAAATTCTCCATGTCATCGGCGCCGAAGGTTCGGGCCTTCGGAAGATTTGTTTCCATCGGAACGGAAACCGGAGTGCGCTCTGCGGGAGGTCTTCGTTTCACCTCGATCCGTCCGGGCGTTCAAAGGACACCCTCCCGGGTTTCGGCGAGCACCATATCCACCACGGAGCGCATGGCCTCTTCGCGGCTCTCGCCATTCAGGCCGCAAAGACGGAAATGATCGACTTGCCGGTCTGCGCTGCTGCCCTCCCGGATGATGGTGAGCGCGTGGCGCATTTGATCCTCGCACGCCAGCGCCCGGGCGTCGGGGGTGAGTTTCTCGATCAGTTCCGTTG